>Ga0187827_10000034_pt1 | contig 199597 bp, 180 predicted proteins | sample ETNtaG_39_FD_167969 | JGI IMG/M metagenome (GOLD analysis project Ga0187827, IMG submission 167969) | Marine microbial and viral communities from oxygen minimum zone, Eastern Pacific Ocean - ETNP2014_SV_150_PacBio MetaG (Illumina Assembly) | ecosystem: Environmental > Aquatic > Marine >...
CCAGATAGAACTCCCACTGCTAAATCAAGGTCTCCATCATCATCAACATCACCCAATGCTACTGAACTTGCGGACGAGGTTACCTGAGAATTAGTCGAAGAAGATATGGCCCACCCACTGGAGTAAACATATGTGTCATTCTCAAATCGATACAAACTCACATTTGTGTTTGAACTAACAATCAATTCTAGTAACCCATCATCATCTATATCACCCCATTCAAGAGATGATGCACCAGGGTTTGGACCCTCTGCAATCGTCCATTCGGGGGTATTTTGTAACATACCACCACTGTTCAAGTATATCTCGATATTATCATCATTACCAAAAGTAAGATCGAGGTCACCATCACCATCCACGTCACTCCATGAAAGTGCATTTGTACCTTCAGCATTTTCGCTAATCCAAGATGAAGTATTGGATGTCTCGAATTGTTCCTTAACTACAGCGCAAGGTACTTCCTCAGAAATGCAATAAGAATGACCGCTATGCTGCAAACCTAATGCATTATTCATTGGAATGGAATCTATACTATTGTTTATCCCGTCACCATCCCAATCATCTGATGAGATTGAGTAGTTTCGCGGCTCCCACCAGTGATTCGTCGCGAGATGGAAACCGCCCTGACTAAAGTTATGGGGAACTCCATTTGAATCATTTGAGACGAGGTTGGGTTGGATATCATTACCCACCATTATTTCACCTGTATCTTGAGTGGTCGTTGGTATAACAACTAGATATGCGGAGAAAATCAGGAGCGCGCTGACCAGCCATGTCTTGGACATCAAGTTGAATGCACCCGTGTGCCCGAGTTGCTATGTGATTCTTAAAGTAACTTTATCGAAAATCGATGTGAAATCTAAACACTTGAGCCGAAAGTGATCAAAATTAGTTATTCTATTTCGAAATGTAGTCACTCATCGCGGGAGCGGTGGAGAGTAAATCCGACCTTTCCGCTTTCTTCAATATTCGGTTCGTCTACTTCAGTAATGAATCCCTCTTCAGCCAAAGAGGCTTCAACGAAATCACGCACTGAAAAATCTCCATCTTTGCCACGTGTTCGTGGTAATTTGTTCTTGCAAACTAGAAAAGTTTCAGATGACGAGTTACGGCTAGCAACTGGAGAGAATCTCTGAACTTTGGAAAAATTTAGTTTCGCAGCCTCAGCAATCGCTTCAATGCCCCTGCCTTGGAATACCTTTGTGACAAAGGAACCGCCCTTGTTCAATACTGGAAATGAGAAATCCATCACTAAACATACCAAGTCTAGAGAAATTGCCTGATCCATCTCATATTGACCAGTAAGCCCGGGAGAAATATCGGAAACTATCGAATGAATCGGTTCCCCATCCAGTAATTCTAGGAGTTTCTCTTGCGTATCGACCTCAGTAATGTCCCCCACAAAAAGTTCCACACCAGGTATAGGTTCACACGGTTTTAGGTCGATTCCTATTACCCTCCCATCTTCACCTCCGAGTTCGACTGCTACCTGAGACCATCCACCAGGATGACAACCGACATCAAGAATTGTGTCTCCCTCTCTTATGAGATTGAATTTTTCTTGACATTGAAGTAATTTGTAGGCTGAGCGTGAACGATATCCGGAAGATTTCGCTTTTTTTCGCCACGGGTCGCGGCGGTGCTCGTTGTACCACCTCTTACTCATCGTAGCGGCCCCGCCGGCGCGCCTATGTAAAGGGGACCCGTCCGGAAAACATGCGAGAAGCGCATCCCAGCATTGGAGTCCTTGTTGTATTGATGTTATTGATAACCGCATTCAGTACCCAATTCTCAGTTCAAGCAGAGTCTGATGGCTGTGATGATGGATTGGCTTGTGAATGGCTCAAACCCGATTCTGGATCAAATGTTGTAGTATTGCAGGAAATAACAGCAATATGGTGCGAGATATGTGCTGTTACTGACCCCACAATTCAGCAATTCACAAATCAACGCCATGAAGAGGTCGTTAGGATTGCATACCACCCTGATGATGGAATGGATTTCTTGGGAAATCGCCTCTCGACTCGTCAAATGTGGAATCTAGGACAAAATCCAACAGAAGCTGAATTCCCCACCCTCTGGATGGATGGGGCTAACAGGGCTAGTGGGCCAACAAGTGAGAGCCAATTACACCGAACATATCTGAAAGCCGCAGGCCAACGTACATCAGAAGATAGTGTGCAAATTGAATATTACAACAGAGGTAACAATGGTAGCGAGCAAAATAGACTTGAATTCATAGCCTCCATGTCAGGGGAAAATAATGAGGAAATCACATTTGTGTTGACTGAAAATCGAGTGGATATCGATAATCCAGAACTATACAATGGAATACGTTACCACGATGATGTTGCAACTGCAGGCCTTATTGTCAATTCCAACAATGGATCAATTATCTTCGCAGAACCCAGTGATGCTTGGGAAATCATCAATTGGAGCCAAGTGGAAAATAACTCAGAACTGCGAGTATACTACAATTATTCAGTGAGTTCAACAGGTAATGAATATGAACTTCTCAAACAGAAAGGCTTGGTAGTCTACACAGAGGACATTACTGGAAAGATCATTGCGGCTCAACAAATTCAATCTGATATTGGATTATCTGGTGATGGAAACAACTCAATATTAATCATCGGCGGCATAGCCCTTGTCGGACTGCTGTTGGCCACACCCGCCCTACAGTCATTCAATGAACCAAAAATAGACCGTAACACCGAGCCGGGCGCGGAATCAGAAGAATAATGATGACCCTCTCGGAAACGGGGATATTTGTTATCCCCCCCCGATAAACTGTTTCCCTTCCTGCATCATGTTCTTTTTTCGGGAGATTTATACCCTATTAGTGTACTATTTACACCATGGATAGACAATCCGGACAACCAGAGGAGCGTGATGGTGCCAGTCTCCCTATGAAAGAGTGGCTCGTTGAGTACTATGTGGAGCGCACACAGAAAGAAACAATGCACTGCCTAACAGTATTGAAAGGTCGAAGTGCAGAAGAGGTACAGGGTAGACTGTATTCTGAATTACGCGAAAATTTCCCAATGGAGTTCAAGTTAGAAGTCACAGTTACCCGTATGATTCCGATCGATATTGACACTGATGAAGCTCTTTTCGAATTGCAAGGTATGTATCAACCCTGAATGAAACGCGTTGGGATAGCCTTCGCAGAGATAGATACTTCTGCAAGTGGGCAAAATTGGGCATTTATGGCGTCGTGATTAAATCAACAAGCAGTCTCACGCCACATCAATCAGCGCACAGGCGCTTGCATAATTGGTGAAAAGATGACTCCTGAAGAGGCTGGTACACTTTTTGCAGTGATGTCACTTCTGTCTGGCATCACAGGAGCAGGACTATTGGCATTCATAGCAGCTGCTCGTAACTCTGAACCTTTGGCAGAAAAATTACTTGAACTGAGAAATGAGCACTCACAAGGAGCCTTATTCTTAGCTGGTTTTGTAGCACTGTTTTGCATGATGGCAAGCCTCTACCTATCAGATGTTGCTCACTTCATCCCATGCAAACTATGTTGGTATCAGCGAATTATCATGTATCCGCTGGCATTTCTACTATTGTTTGCAGGCTTTAGAAGCGACTTTGGAATCCGCGTCTATGGTTTAGCATTGTCAGGATTCGGTGCATTCATCTCGATTTACCACTATCAATTACAGTTGAATCCTGATCAACATTCACCATTCTGTTCCGCATTTGAATCATGTACAGTTCAATATCTGAACAACTTTGGATTCATGAGCATTCCACTCATGGCACTGATGGGCTTCCTCTTCATCTTCGCCCTTCTTCTATTCGCCAACGACTCAAAAACTGAATTAGATTCAGATAATAACGAAGAAGAGTGAGATTGCTCCGAAAGCCTCAGTTCTTGGAATCCCAAGTGCCATCTGAATGTGAGTTGTACAATAGATGAAACTGGTAGAGTGTTACGATGTTGGCAGCTACTAGAATTAGGCACAGAGAGCATATTGCAGGAGCTTCTTCAACCCTTACTAGATGAACCACTAACATCACTAGAGCAATCAATGTACCAATTATGGCACCAATTCGACCGAGTGAGAGGAAGGATTCATTCGTTGACCAATTAGGTTCAAGATGAATACTCAAGGCAATGAAGATGAGCAGACTGAACCAGAGTACGAAGAATAATCCGAACTGCAAATTGGTAAATGGAATGGTGTTAAATGCGTGTTCTGAAAGAGCGCTAGCACAACCACTACTAGCCGCACACAAAGATGTTTGGCCAATTACTTCTTGTCTTTGAATAATCCATATCCAAACCGCTGAAATCAACCCACCGGAAATGGAGGAAAGTGTGCCAACTAGCATTCTTCTACTAACAGGCTCAGATACTAAGTTTGACATTCCAAAACTTTTGAAATATGGACGTGTTGCTTCAAATCTAGATACTGCTCCAAAAAGAACAGCAAAACCAGCAAAAACGGTTGCGATAGTAGTTGATAGAATCATAATTTTCACTCCCCCGGAATTGGTAGTAAAGTAAAGAGCGCTTGACCAACCTCTACATCCTGATGCTGTGCTTGGTTCCATGCAACCGTTCCATCTGGTTGAATGATGGTGTAACTTGGAGTTCCTTGAACACCCCAAGTATCCATATAGTCACTTCTAAGGTCATCAAAATAAGTCCAATTATGAACTCCACCATCTCTAGAAGAACAATCAGTACTACCCCCATTACACCCATTTAATGCAATCTTATCTTGGAAAGCCACCACCTCTTCTCTAGATGATTCATGATTTTGCATATTGAGGCTAACTGCAACACTAATGATATTCACCTGATCACCAAATGTATCATGAATCAAGGACATCTCTTCAGCCTTCACCCAACAATGGCCACAGTCAGTATCCATGAATATAATTAGAAACCACTTTGCATTGGGATCTGAATCATTAGTCCAACCAAAGTCTATTTCATCATAGAGTTCGAAATCTACCCATGTAGATGAACCTGACATATGTACCTCCCCTACCAAGTTAGGAGCCAACTCACCTTCATTGGGACCTATTACTGGTGTTTCAGTAAATAGGACAACTGCCAACATGATGAAAGTGAGTACACCTGCGGTCACGAATCCAGAAGTTAACCTAGCATCCCCGTCCTCGTCCGCTCTCAAATTACGCCTTCTGATTCCTTCACTCATCATCAATTCCAATCTCCTCCATCAAAATCTGAGCGGTGTGCCTCACGGCGCCCTCAGAATTGTATTTTGTAGAATAACCTGCATTATTCATTAGAGTGGGGTCAAGCATAGCCTTTGGCACATCTCCAGCCCAGCCTCGGTCTCCACCGGTGTATTCAATCGAGACATCGGGCAACCCTGACTCTTCAATCACAATCTCAGCAATTCTCCTGACACTACATGTATCATCGCTACCAAGATTATAGCAATTTATTGCTTTATCAGTGGAGGAGACAAGATGAATCATTGCTGCAGCACAATCCCGCACTTCCATGTAGGATTTCTCTTGACGGCCATTGCCAAGAACTTCCAAACTATTAGGGTCTGCCCTCAGTTTGTGAATGAAATCAAAAATCACGCCGTGGGTTCCGCGCGCGCCCACTATGTTAGCAAACCGGAATATCCACGCTTGTAACCCAAAAGTGCCCACCCAAGAAGCGATGAGTGCTTCTGAACCCAACTTACTCGCACCATACAATGAGATGGGAAATAGTGGTCCGTAATCCTCAGGAGTTGGCATCTGCTCCGCCTCTCCATAAACTACTGATGAAGAAGAAAATGCAATCTTCTTGACCCCATTTACTCGCATCGCCTCAAGTACATTGTAGGTGGCAACTGTACCCTGTTTTAGGTCTGTATCTGTGATACTGGTACCCAATCTGATATCAGGATTAGCAGCTAAGTGATACACAACATCTATACCTTGCATTGCCCCATTCACCGCATCTAAATCGAGTAAATCTCCCTGAATCACAGCAACCCCTACGCCGTGATGTTGCAGAAATTCTCTCCGCCCCGATGAGAAGTTATCAAAGATGCTAACTTCGTGGCCTGCCTCAAGCAACAAATCTACGAGATGGGAGCCAACAAAGCCAGCGCCACCAGTTACTAAGCAGTGCATATTGATGAGGCCGACCCAGCAACCCTCTTTGACGCTTGCGTGCAGAAGTCAGAGTCATTTTCAACTCTTAGACAAAATTCCCCACCCTCATACATATTCTGTTGATAACTAATTAATAGTAAATGAAAGTACAATCATTTGTACAGATTGAACTATACCTGTTCACTTCAAATTAATTCCCGCAGGTAAGTGGTTCTATACACATTCACTTTCATTGTCCCCTCTGATCATCAACCTCGCCTCTCTCCGCCGCGTATTGGATGGAGAACGAGCGGTTACAACTGTAAGTCAGTTCATAGACAACTAAAATGCCAACGGCTCGGGTAATCTACGGGTTGCCCAAGCCCACATTCGTCAACCGCGATTTTGATTTGCTGATATAATCGCGCGGGCGTTGGTAACAATCTCGGATACGCTTATAACACCGTCAGCGAGCCTACTGCTCAGTTTCGTATGACAATTGATGCAAAACCAGATGGGGATGATTTGCGCCAGTTCGTCTGTTCTGGTGTTAACTTTGATATCGATGAAAAGCCAATTGAAAAGAAGAGGCGGTCAAAGAGCAGCGGCGTTGAACCAAGAGTTGGTTTAGGGAGCCTGAGGGCTCGTGCTGAACCCAAATCTAAACGGATTAAGAGCGTTAAGCGCAAAGTGCGAAGGAAAGATTCCTCTGACATGCAATCACTTTACATGTACGAATCGGATAAATCAAAGGTTTCAAATTCCGAACATGATCTAGGATGCCCACATTGTAGTGAGCCATTGGATGTTGCTAGACTCCTTGAACAACTAGAACCCCATATCGCCCAGATTGTATCCCAAAAGTTGGAAGAACAGGAGGCTGAACTCCGTCGGGATCTCGTGGCAGAGTTTCAGCGTCGTAGAATAGCAGCTGAAAGTACGGAGACTCCAAGTTAGTGCCTCGTCATCTCAGAATTCCCATTTATTTCCTGAGCCAATATTATGTTGAAATTTTCACGATAGTGAATAATATACGGTAAACGGCTAAATACGGCGCGGTCGCCAGAATACAATAATGGAGAGACATCACGCCTCTGGTCCGGTGATTGCGGCGATGCCCCTCTACAATGAAGAGGAGACCATCGGCACTGTTGTTCTTCAATCTCTAAAACATGTAGACGAAGTCTACTGCGTAGATGATGGCTCTTTCGATTCATCTGCTAGAATCGCTAGTAAGTTAGGTGCCAAAGTCCACTATCATCGTTCAAACCGTGGTTATGGCGCAGCACTCAAATCGATTTTCAAATATGCACTAGAGTCAGATGCAAAGGCACTAGTCATCCTAGATAGTGATGGCCAGCACGACCCCGATGACATTCCTACGCTTCTTGAACCGATTTTTGAGGGTGAAGCAGATTTCGTCATAGGTTCAAGATTCATTGAAGGTGGTTCTGGAGAAGAGATGCCTGCATACAGAAAATTGGGTGTGAAGTTGATTACTGCCACTTCAAATCTGACTACCAACCTCTCAGTCAGGGACACACAAAGTGGATTCAGGGCTTTCTCCAATCAAGCATTAAATAAAATTCGTTTTGATCAAGATGGAATGGAATCCACACTTGAGATGCTTGAGCAATGTAATGAAATGGATCTAGCAGTTACCGAAGTGCCTACCGTCATCCGCTACGATGTTCCCAAAGGTTCTCGGTTTACCGCCATGAGTCATGGTTTCACGGTCCTCTCCTACGCCCTAATTTCCCTCTCTCAAAAGAAACCATTCCTCGCTTTTGGTTTGCCAGGTGCTGGTCTCTTGACCCTTGGTTCAGCCATTGGAATGAGGGCTTTGAACAGATTCAACGATTTTACCGGAGCATCGCTTGATTTGACCGTTGGACCAGGATTGACTGCTGCATGGCTATCGATGCTTGGCATCAGCCTAATCTTTACAGGACTTGTTTTACAAGGTACAAGGACAATCATGAAGCGTTTGATTGTTCGAAACTTCGGTATTGAGTGAGTATTGCCTCTTCGCCATTCTTGGACCTCTTGAGGGCGAACTGTTCATCATAGTCAAGTCATCAGGCGGCACACATGGCGGATGAGGAGGAGGGTGAAATCGACCAAGCAGGTTGGCGAGACATCATCAACCAATTCAAAAACAACCCAATATACTCTACTTACACAGATATTTCCGACAACGTACGTGGCAAAGTATCAGAGATTAGCAGTTGGGCGCACTCATTAGTTGAAGGACAAGCGACTCGTTTCTATCGTACAATTTTCCGATCTCCCGGACCTATTGTCATAGTAATGGTGCTACTGACACTTCTTGTTGGCAAAGATGCAATGGATTTCGGACAACAAATTAACGGAGATGTTGAGATATATCTCCCTGATGGGGCGGATTCAACTGAGTTGCTACTCGATGTGAGAGAACAATGGTCCACAGACATAGTATTGCTCTACATTCACACTGATAATTCAATAGATGATCCAACTCATAGAGGTACTGAAAATATTACAGATGTTGATATTCTGAGACAAATAAGTTTCCTTGAAGGGGATGACGATAACAAGGATATGGGGCGTTATGCTAGAGGAATTGATTGGAACAAAGAAGACAGAGGAACCCAAGATGGTGTTGTTTGGATTCTAAGCGCACCTCAAATGATTAAGGAAGCTAACTCGGCACCCAATCGTTTTGCCTGTTCTATGGAAAAATATGGCCTCCCCATCCAAACCGGTGAAGATTGCACTTTTGCAAATCAAGACCCACGAGACACCTATGTAATACCTGACAATCAAGATAGCGTCAACAACACAGTGGAAAATCTAGGCGAATCATTGGATAATCTAGTTATTGACACAAATGAAGATGGAATATGGGATACTGCTGTTGTTGTCATGGGAATCAGATTTGAAATGGCCGGGACCGATGTCGATACTAGGACAGACCCTAATGGAAATGAAATTCTTGACCATAAATCATTCATTCAGCACGTCAAGTCAGTAATTAATGACTGTTCGCTTAATCCCGATATTTATAATCAATTCAATGATCCTTTGTGTGGTCGTGACTACGAGGGAATCAAACTCTCTAGCATGGAAGATGAGCGATGGGAAGAACTCCCCACGAGGCAAGCAATTACAGTTACTGGACTTACTCCTGTATTACACGATGTTTCAGACGCAATCTATCTTGCATTGGAAGATATGTTGCCAATCAGTCTTGCATTTGTGTGCTTAGTAATGATTGCATTGCATCGCAATCCGAAAGTCCTCATCATCTGCGGCACCCCAATTGTTCTCAGTTTAGCAGTCACCTTCGGAACTACAGTTATTCTAGATATCATGCTAACTCCTATGATTATAGCTGCAGGACCTATTTTGATAGGGCTAGGCGTAGACTATGCTTTGCACTTAATTAACAGAATAGAAGAAACACGAAATATTATGCTTGAAGAGAATGCAAATCTTGTTTGGGAAGCAAAACGAGATGGCGAACCGTTGCCGGAATTAGACCCTTGGGACAAACAACTCTACCTTGATGCAACCGTTCATTCGATTATGACCACTGGGCACGCCATACTACTATCAGCAATTACCACAATTGTTGGTTTCAGTGTCTTGGCATGGGCATGGCTTGTTCCAATCCAACCTATGAGAACTGTAGGTATTACACTAGTTTTGGGGATTACCTGTACTTTCTTTTTCAGCATCATTTTAGTCCCAGCATTGGGCTGGTTGGTTCGCTATAGAAAGACAGGAGGAAAGAAGGCGGAGAAGATTTGGGAAAAAATTGGAGAAATCCCTGTAAAAGGTGCTTGGATAGTAATTTTAGTCGCTTTTTTCATTAGTGGTTTCGGCGCCTATATTCTTGGAGCAGAACTAGGTAAGGACATTACTGGTTCATCAGATGAAGTCCCACCTGGTCTGGAATCTTACGAGACTTTGAGAGAGTATTCTATGGTATTTGAGGGAGGTCAAACGAATATGTTCATCATAGATGCAGAAGCTCGCGGCGTGATAGATGATGCCGCCCCAATAAGGCAACTTGCGGTGTTAGATTCGATAGAATATATACAAGAAGAGGAAATTAATCATGTCGAAAATACTACTTCAATTAGTTTGGTTACAATACTCAAAGCCGTACATATCAATGTCAATCTCTCTGGTCAAGAGATGTATGACCGCTCGCTGTGGGAAATTCTCCACTCTCCTTGCTGGGATGACCCTGCCCAGCTTGAATGCATTATCACAGGTGATATTGTAATCACTACTGCGACCTCGCGTGAAGTAATGATTAACATTGCATTTGATACACTTTCATACGAAGTCAGATCGATGTTGATGAACGAGCCAATGCTTAACCTTGGGGAAACAAAAACACTAGTTTATGTCAATCAACCTTACATTGCACTATCTAGAGCCAGCATATTACGAGATCAACTGGATGCCTATCTCTCAGATGGTGGATGTGATGATGCAATGAGTTGCAATGCTTTGGGCGTTGATGGAGTGAAGAACTCCCTCCTCACTGGTGGTTTACCGGTTTCATTAGATATCAACAAGGGAGTGCATAATGCTCAATCTGATGCTACGATTGCTACCATGATTGTCCTTCTTATTGCAATGACATTACTGTTTAGAAGCCCGAGGCTTGCATTCTTCACCATGACTGCAGTAGGTGTTGTTGTTCTTTGGCAACCCCTATTGATGCGCGGGGGGGATGTGAATGTCAATGTCTTCACAGCGATGATTAGTACCATCGTATTTGGTATTGGAGTTGATGATTCAATACATGTGATGGATAGAATAAGGGAAGAAAAAGAGACGCCGGGTGGCATTGTAAAGGCAGTAGCAAGAACTGGCCAAACTATCTTTGAGACCACCGCAACTACCTGCGCTGGCTTGGCTGCTGGATTGACTTTGGCAATTCCTGGTTTGAGAAATTTCTTCACTCTGATGATGCTACTTATTTTCCTAGCATTATTGACAAGTGCCATTCTTTTGCCAGCCATGATTTCAGCTTATAGAATACTTGAATCCAAAATAAAAGGGGAGGGGAATTGGGAAGACTATAGTGAAAATGCCCACATTGTTTCTGGCTCTATGGATGCTGAATTAACTGGATAGACAGACTTACGACAAGTTAAATGACGATATCTCGCCTACGGCGAGTTGTGAAAAGTGACATGGGCCACTCAAATCAGCGACGTATCACTATTCTTGTCATGATAATGCTTCTTCTTTTGCCATTGACAACCTTTTCGACATACGCTGGTACAAGTAAATCTGTAACTGGAAATGAGGATATTGGAGTTGAGATGGAAGGTTATCCAACTCTTCCTAATCTACATGCTTTTGAGACTGGGGAGATGATTAATTGGAATTTGACATGGGCAGGAGTGGACAACTCAAGTATCAATCTGTATCACTATGATTATACTGTACATGCAGGATATGCAAACAATGGAACAATGACCTATAATGGCTCAGGAATCGGATTTAATACAGAAAATGGTTCTCTCACTTTCTCAATTCCTGCATTCGAATTGTGGTCCAATTCATCCTATGAATACACCCTCCGAGTCGTACTATGGGATCAAAGTCGGAATCAACTACTAGACTTCGCTGAGGAAGAATTTGTCATATTCCAATCATCAGTCTCTGCAAGCGCTTCGAAATTATTGGTATTTGGGGATTCATTGAGTGACATGGGTAACTCGAAGGCCGCATATGGGACACCAGAATCACCACCCTACTACAGCGGGAGGTTTTCCAATGAAGCAATTTGGAACGAATATGTTGCCCTTGGCATGGGGGTTAGTATCACACCTGGTGCAGGCAGCAGTTCAGGGCCAAATCGGGCGTTTGGGGGAGCCGAGGCCGGGGAAGGAATGAACTTCTTCGTGATTCCGAATCTAGGCAAACAAATCGAGGATTACACCAACAGCAATTGGATTGCACCTAACGAAACGGTGGCAGTTTGGGGGGGTGGTAACAACTTCCTTGACAGTGGAGAGACGAATACCCAGAAGGTCGTTAATTACATCGTCAACCACGTCAATGTTCTAGCATCTAACGGTGCAAGAGATATCTTAGTACTCAATTTGCCTCCGCTTGAGAAGGTTCCCACTTATTCAGGTGAAAGTGACAGTAACAAGCAAGCAATGCACGCCCGAATGATTGACTACAACGCTAAATTAGAAACTGCCATGATAGGTAGAGAGACCGCCCTAAATATTAGTATCCAGTTAATTGATGTCTTCACAATGTATGAAACCCTCTACTGGAATAGTTCGTTCTATGGGCTTTCCAATGTAACTCATGCTGCCTGCCACCATCAAGGATACACATGTGAATCAGGAGATTATATCGAACCGACAGTTGACGAATTCATGTTCTTTGACAAAATTCATCCTTCAGGTACTATACACAAGTTACTAGGTATGTATGTCCTAGAGCAAATTGGCGCACCTGACACTGATGGTGATGGAATTGAAAATAATGCCGATAATTGTCCTGAAACCCCTGTTGGAGATGCTGTGAATCACTTCGGTTGCAGATTAGCCGACCTCGATACTGACAATGATGGAGTAAACGATCTGCTTGATCAATGCCATGGCACAACTGTAGGAGCAACTGTAGATGGAAATGGGTGTGCTGACTATCAAAAGGATACTGACCAAGATGGGGTTGCTGACAATATTGATATCTGCTCTGAAACATTAGCAAACCACGAAGTCGATAGCTATGGTTGTGCTGACTATCAAAAGGATACTGACCAAGACGGAGTCACTGACGATATTGATATCTGCCCAAATACTGACGCTGGTGCTGAAATTAATCTGATTGGTTGTGCGCAAAACCAAATTGATAGCGACTGGGATGGCGTGATGAACGACGCAGACCAATGTCCAAACACGCCCTTTGACAAAGTAGTGGATGGGGATGGATGCTCTCTCAGCCAACTGGACAGTGATGAAGACGGCGTTACCGATGACCTAGACCTCTGTCCCGACACCCCATCTCAATCACCAGTCGACGAGAACGGCTGTGCTTTGTCACAACTGGATTCTGATTCTGATGGAGTTTCAGATGCAATAGACATCTGTGACCTAACTCCACCTAACGAAACTGCAAACGATGTAGGATGCTCCCCTACACAAAGGGATAGCGATGATGATGGTAGAAATGACGATCTTGATGAATGCCCTCACAGTAGTGGCTCAATACGTGGTTGCCCCACTATGGATCTTTCTGTACAGGTTATTCATTGGCCTGAGAGTCACAATGATCCTGCTACCTTGATTGTCAATTCCAGTTGCGAAAATGATTGTGTTTTCACTTCCATATTTGGTGATGAAACACTACTCAACCAGAGTTCTGGAGAAACAGAATTGCAAATCTCACCACATGTAGGAGAATTTGAGTTGGTCTTGAGAATTGAACATGATGCCTCTTGGATGGAAAGGAAAATCACTCTCACTTGGCCTGATGCACCAGTTATTGAGGATAATTCTGATGCCCCATCAAACGAACAAAGTCCCGACAGTAGTGATAGCAGTAGTGGTGCTGTAGAGGTCGAAACTTGGCAGTTATCTACAACTGTAGAGTATCTGCTGGGAATTCTAATTTTCATAGGAATTGGCCTAACAGTTGGAACGATTATCAAAATAAATCGACGGCCCCCTCGACCACGGCTAAATTGGCATGACAATCCATCCTCACTATCGACTTTGGAAGTAGAAAGAGAACTGATGAGCCAGCCCCAAATCATCTCGGATTTATCTCATGCAGAAATCCCAACTAATCTTGAAAGTAAAAGTTCGAAGTCTGATATTAGTGCGATTCCTTCCATTGATGAAATATTGGATTGAGGTGCGAGGGAGTAGGGAGTAAGCCCCTTTCTGTTGACCTTTCAGTTGGCTGCATTCAACTTAGCATCCTACCCGTTCCTCGCCCATGCTGGTCAGCGGAACTGTTTGGACTTGCTCCGGCGCAGTTGCTCGTCTCAGCCGATGACAGACAATCTCCTCCTTGCGGATTCACAGTACTCGACTGCATCGGTTCGTTTCTGAAGCAGAGCCAACCCTCCCGGGTTCCCGAAGTGAATCGGGGCGCCTGCATGGTGGAGAGGGGACTTTCCTCAGTGTCGTACACTGTCAGCTGCCCTCCTACTCCCTCGCAACCCTAGCGAGAACCCCTCTATGCTATCAAAGGAACGGATTCACCTTAATGGCATAACCCACCCTCAACCAGTTCTAGAACTAGATAAGCGTTCACTGAGGAGGTGGTTGCTGACCACCAGCGTAGTTCTGTTGCTGCTGCTGATACGCTTCTATTTGTTCAGCAGTCCATTGATATTGATTAGGTTGTTGCGCTTGTTGATAATACTGCGTCTGACCTTGGTCCTGCTGTTGGAACTGATAGTTACCTTGTTGCTCTGTAGGTTGTGCTTGTTGAGGTTGATATGAGGCCTGATTAGTTTCACCTAAGGCAGACATCGCCTCAGATGGACTTGCATAAGTTGAAGTTGGCGTATCTTCATCAACCCAATCATCATCCCAATCATCAGTATCATCCAATGCTGATTCAGAGGAACCACCGCTTCTTAGAGCAAGTGACACAACAAGAGTCAGAATCAATAGCAAAACAGCTATGATTGCTATCCATGACATCGGAACATCTTGAAGGGCGCTTCCTAGTGGATCATCTCCTCCTTCACCTAAAATATTGATATGTTCACCCTCAAGTGAAGAACCATCTTCTAATGCAATGATTACCCACCTCTCCCCCTTTTCTTCAGGAATCCAGTCAATGTCGTAAGTAACCCTCTCCCCCATTGGCACCACGACCGATACTGGGACTGGAGTCAGTGAACGGTTCTCCCCATCACGACCTATCTCGTAAGCAAGTAATTTCGCAGTTCCAGGAGCATGTCCGCTATTTCTTAATTCAATAGTTACCATCGTTGTCTGCCCGACATCAAGATCTCCACTTCTTGAGTAACTCAATTTTGTCAAATCAATGTCAGCAACAAGGTGTTCAATATTCCACGAAACGAAAGGAGTAGAACCACTGTTGAACTGAACTGATGACTGCATCCCGTTACCCGCCATATCGTTACCTTTTACCCAAACTGATAGAATCAGGGCTTCTTGATAGGCATCATCCGGTAGACGACTCGCTACATCAATAACTGCTGATACAGATATTGATTGACCGACAGGTGAGCCACTGACATTTAGGGGTTCAGAACCTTCAATCAGTGAGGGGCCATTCGGTTGGCTAACCGTGGAGATTTTGAAGAATAATTGAAGAGTATCCACGTTCAATTTCTCTTGTTCTGAAAGAAGCAGTTCTATTTGTACTGATGAAAGATCGGTGAGAGATATTTCTGTACCCTCTCTTGGAGCATCAACATCCACCGGGCTCGGCGCATTGCCATCGACTTCAATCCAGAATAGCGACGTCGTCGGATCTGTCCCATCCACTGCTTCGGGTGGCAAGCCACTCAATTCGAATGAAAGTGCATGGCTCTTCGATTCGGTAGGGGCTACCAATGGGGCTAGGAAATAACCGTTCATCGTTGAAATAATTGTGCGCTCTCCATCGAGAAGTACTGACACATCAAATGGTAATGTAGGATTAAGTCCAGTTTCTACAAATGTCACTTGGCCAGAAATGTTCAATCCCGTCTCGGGCCTTACCCAAGCACTTTGGCCAATCACTGAACCTTCTTCAGCCTCTAGTACTACACTTTCTCCCAGGATAGCCAAGTTGGGAGAAAAGCGCCAACGCAGTTGGGGCAATTCAAGCCATGATTCAGCGCCGCCGCGGTCACGTACAGTAATAGCCGGGGCCCTACGAAGGTCATTTTCAAGTGGTAATCCCCACTCTAAGGTGAATTGCAACCTTAATTCTAATTCAGTTGTGAATGGAGATATTTCTCCGCTTCTTGCGTGGATATGACATGAATCAACTAGAAGATAGTTGCCTGTTCCGTTACAGCGATTGGTTGACGCATTCCAGATGACCTCCAAATAATCAACAATTGAGTTACTGGCAAGTTGGAATCTGACATCTTCGAGATCGGACAAACCATTTGGCTCATCAAATGGTATGGATATTTCGTAGAGAGTCGCGGGATGTAACCAAGAGCGCTGACCGTCAGAGAAACCTCCAGTGCCAACAATCCAAGGGGCACCATCTTGAGCCAACTGGTAAGTGAACAATTGCTCATCAATCCCTGGGCCACCTCCACCCATAACGAGGTTGCCAGCGGCATCAGAGCCAGCCACATATCCTGCTACAATGCCGCCATTGGGTCCATCAGTATCATCGAAGTAAAATGTGTAATTTCCACGTGCCTGTTCGACATTTGAAGGCGGTGTCATATGGTATTCAATGAATTCAGTTCCGTTAGGCATGCCATCATAATTTGTATCATCCACCCAATCTCGCCAAAGCATTACTGAAAGCTGGTCGGGGAGAAGTGGGCGGTCATATATTTCCACCCTGATTTCTTGCGTTAGGGATTGTGGGAGGTGGTCATATTTGCGAATATTATTATCTATGACCATAGGTCCTAAAGAATCGATTTCATAGGTGCGGTTCAATGTTATTGATGAGTTATTCTCTTGACCATGCAGAGGATAAACATCTACTCGGTACTCAATTGGTTGAGAGCTCAAAGGCGCAACTAGGTTGAAATCGATTGAACCATTTACTAGAGCAGTAGTATTGGCAACCACAACATCGTTCTCAAATACTCGCACAGCCACATCTCCTGCTCTTGGCGCTAGGAATCTATCTGTATTGGGGAAGCCAAGATCTACTGAAATCATGATGGGCGTATTTGCTTTCAAATAAAGCCTATCAATAGGAATTGGTACACCCAAATCATTGTACATCTCCCAGGAAATAATCTCAACATCGTTTTCAACAGCTATTACTGAGCCAGGACCAAAGTTTTGGGTTATTGGGACGCTCCTGCGGCCATCATTGAGTACAACTCTAGCCCTCAATATCAGATCGTCCTCATCATCCCAAGATGCATTCAAACGAATGCGCATGGCACTTGTTACGGATGTACCATTTACATCGATATTACAACCATTTACACTGTCCCAATATATCATATCATTATTCGTAGAGCCTTCAGCTGGAAGCAATGTACCATCAAATCTACACATAACTTTTACTTGATGTAATGAGCCTACCATATCTAATTGAACCGAATGAACTGTACCAGCGGGAGCAGTATGAGTAGAGTTGACTTCAATCCACTGATAAGATGGCGCAAGGGTTGTTGTTGCATTAGTTATCGTCAGTGAATCACTACTTACCTCATCTGTGGAAGAAAATGCATTTATTGTCCCCTTTATTGAACCTGCATTAGTCATTTTGATAGTTAATGGAACTTTCTTCACTCCAAATGAACTAAAGATATGTGGCATTAAGTCATTGATTGACCAAACCATACCATCGAATACATCGTAACTCAAATTGGCTACAGGATGATTGACCGCTGAAATCCCACCAAGATTAACCACGCCATAATCAGCACTCGCAGTAAATACAACTAGGGCATAATCTACACCAACCTGCATCGTAGAAATTGGCCATACAGAAGGCATGCCTGCTAATTCAGTGTTCAAACTGTTCAAGGTTGTTGAATCAAATGAAACAAGTTGGGAATCTGTAAATGTACCAAATGACTGGTTGAAGATAGATACGCCGCCTACTGAAAGTGACAAATCAAGATTTTGAATTCCCGCAGATGACGGATTCAATGAAAATCGCATTACATCAAGCCCTGTGGTGGGTAACCAAATTCCCACTTGTAGAGAAGAAGGTGTATTGAAGGAGAAATCATTGGAAATCTCCCCTGTTGAAAGGCGATTCTGCCACCCCCATTGCCCTATATTGGGGTGCGATAAGTCCCATTCGTTCAACCCATCCAAACCGATATCAATGCGGGGATCAAGGGGGAGACTGCCTGAATCAAAATCAATCTGGACCGATCTGAAATCAGCGTTGGATGAACTAGATTGCCACTTGAATTGTATAGTATGGACATAACTTTGGAATGTATGGGTACCTCCACTAGTTGAAACTGAATTGAATGGGCCGCCATCAGCGGCAACAAGCAGTTGGCCCGAACCGGAATATGCGGCAGTGGTCTTTACCTGTGAAATCGGTCGTAGGCTCTCAAATACAGGTGAGAGGATTGTTCCTGAGCCGAGATATGAATCACCATCCCAACCAATAGAACCAGACCAACTCGGATTTCGGGTAAAGGTCTGCGAATACCTACCCTCTAGATTCACGCTGTGAATCGTTACAGCGGTGCCTGATGGTTGATTCAAATGTAGTTTGAGCCTAATTGTTGGATGTTTCTGCCAATCAATGGCACCTAAATCTGCATACAGTTCAGAACGATCCTTGAAACCATAAATTGGCTGCTTCGTTACACCATCCAATATGTCCCATGTTACAGATGAACTACCTGAGGCACTAGCATCTACGCTCATCAAACCATATTGCCCTGGAGAAGTTTTCTGTAAACCGGTAGCATCAGGTCCCCATTTAGCAGATGTCCAATTAGCTACCCCTGAACCTCCGCTATTAGGAGTGAATTCAATATCATCAACCCAAACTCGATCAGAACCTGAATTAACACTACCATCTTTGTAATATTTCCAAGTATAGGTATGGCTCCCAGGATTTGTGTTATAGTTGTAAGTTCCACTCGTGGAACCCGACCAGTATGTAGTCACACCAGAACCCCAAAGGGAACAACCTGTATTATCTACACAAAATAATAGGCGGTCGTAATAACTCTCCGTGGATGTTCTATATTTAAACGAAAGAGTACCGACCATATTAGAAACTGTAACACTTATTGCAGTCTGTTGGTTATGGGAAATATATCCTGATTGAGGTGTGTGTTGACCACTGAGTCTTGTGCCGCTCTGGACTTGCCAATGGGAATTGCCTGAGTGAGTCCACGCACCGCCAAATGAACCAGACTCAAAATCCCAACTGTAACCCTGAGGAAGAAGAGTCATGCCAGAACTGGTATTGAAATCCACGCCATCGTTGATGACCCCGGACATATTCCAATCGGATGCAGTAGACCACGATATGCTATCAGAAACTGGGTTAATATGGGGCTTTAAGGATAAATCCAATCCTGTGGCAGCCTCATCCTCTGGGACTTCTAACTGCAAGACATTTGAAGTCCCATTCGGGTAATTTGTCACGGGAATCGTAGTCTCAACATGGAGTTGTGTCTGTTGTACTGCGGGCAACTCATCAAGTTCAGATGGTGGCTCTAGAAATGAACTGAGAGGGGCCCCAATCATCAACAGGACCAACATCGCTGGCAGGAACAAGCGGCCGAGACTACGCTCCATGTCATGTACGGAGTACATGGGGGCTTGTCAATTATTCGGCTAATTGAGAATCGCTTGAATCATCACGAAATTAGGCAAATGATATGCTCCCCCTACCCCCCCGCCGGTTTGAGCATCGTGGATGAGGTCGAGGCAGCAAAACAGGCAGCGGGCATCGCTGCATGCGATTTTGTCAGCGATGGAATGGATGTGGGACTGGGTACTGGTTCAACCGTTCGCTACACTGTAATCGAACTCGGACGCAGGATGAATGAAGAGAAGTTGGATATTCGAGGTGTCCCCACAAGTATCGAAACAGAGCAATTGGCCCGTTCACTGAGCATACCACTCATTGCATGGAATGAGGTAGGGAGATTGTCAGTAACGATAGATGGCGCCGATGAATTTGATTCTCAATTTCATTTAATCAAGGGTGGCGGAGGCGCTCTTACAAGGGAAAAAATCGTCGCACAGGTCTCAGATGCCATGGTAGTAGTGACTGACCCCCGCAAGGATGTAGGTACACTTGGGAAATTTCCTCTACCCATTGAGGTAATTCAATTTGGTTGGGAAGTTACTCTTCGACACCTGCAAGAAATGTGCCCTGGTGTTGCCTCTAGAAGAGGGGGAGATGAACCATTCATCACAGATAATGGCAATTACATAATTGACTGCAATTTCGGTGCATCAATCACTGACCCAGTCAAACTTGAAACTGACATTCAAGGAATCTCTGGAGTGGTTGAAGTAGGACTCTTTACGCACATGGCTGACGCCGTCGTCATAGGCTCTCCCCAAGGAATTGAAGTCAGGATCAAAACTGGCGGCAGGCTTGCTTGAACCGCTTCACCCGCTTTGGTCAAATAGGGGTGCCACTCCCGCCGAAGTGGGCCTTTAGCTTAGTCAGGTAGAGCGACGGACTCTTAATCCGTCGGCCGCGGGTTCGAACCCCGTAAGGCCCGCCAATTAACTGTAGGGCGTGGTGATGTTTCAGCTTACCCAACGCGATTATAGAGGGATGCTTTGTCCCGGGGCTGGGACTGTAGCTTAGTCAGGTAGAGCACCGGGCTTTTAACCCGGGGGTCGCGGGTTCGAACCCCGTCAGTCCCGCTAATTTTTTCGCACGGTACCATGAAATAATAATCACGAGATTATTGTGGTTCCAACCTCGCCACGCATCGCATCGATGGCATCGCCAGGCTTACAAAGTATAACTTTCATCTCAGGGTTAGATTCCTTGGCAAAAAGCATCGCCTCAACTTTAGGACCCATACTTCCAACTGGAAACTGACCATCTGCAAGATGGCCTTTTGCATTTTCAACGCTAAGTTGGGATATTTTACTTTCATCATCACTGCCAAAATTGAGTCTGATTGAATCAACTGCAGTAGAAATGAATAGGTAATCAGCATTGATTGAGGTGGCCAATAAAGCGGTCACTCTATCTTTGTCAATTACAGCCTCAACCCCTTTGATTCCACCTTTTTCAGCAACTACTGGAATACCTCCTCCGCCCCCACATAGAACTACTGCACCAGCGGAAAGAAGTGCTTCAATAGCATCGGAATCAATAATGGAAATTGGTATCGGTGAAGCGACAACTCGACGAGGGCCTTCATCCATATTGGTTACTCCAATTGCCCAAGATTCCGGTACGGCATTCAAATCATCAATGATAGGCCCAATTGGTTTTGTTGGTTGGGAAAGTGCTGGATCTGTTGGTGAAACCTCGACCCGAGTAAGTAGGGCTGCAACTTGTTCGTGTCTACCTCTTCTCCGAAGCGTATTGTCAAGACGTGTTGCTATGTCATGCCCTAGGGTTCCTTGAGTGGCCGCAACCCAGTGATCCAAACCCTCCGGCATAGGAATATCATCATCAAACGCTGCTCTTCTGTCAAACAATGCTTCCTCCATCAACAACATTTCTCCTACTTGTGGACCATTGCCGTGGGTCAAAACAACCCTAATTCCAGCCTCTAACAAGTCAACAACATCTTCCAGTACTGAAGCCATCACATTATCTGCAACTGATTTCGCCTCACCACCGGTAAGAGAGGGGTTTGAAAGAGCGTTACCGCCCACAGCATAAATCGCCAACCGCTGGTGGCCTCTCTCAGGTACATCAGACATGGGAACAAGGAGCGCAGGGACGCCCACGAATAGATGTATCCGGTTGTTGCGGGGGGCTCGATTCAAATGGACGAAGCGATTCGCGTAGCACAGGGTGGCTCAGCGTGACCAAGGGTGTGTGGGTTAGTGACGTCCACAAAGGCGCCCATGATGAGCAGAGTGTTGAGTTGAAAGGATGGGTACATCGTACACGCGGCTCAAACAAAATTTGGTTTCTTGTCCTGCGCGATTCTACAGGAATTGTACAATGTGTCATCAAAAGAAGCGATGTTGGTGATGAATGCTTTGAGGAATTGAAATCGGCACTTATTGAGTCTAGTGTAACACTTTCTGGGAAAGTCAATGTCGATGAGCGCGCGCCGGGCGGTCACGAAGTAGTAATCTCATCCGGTGAAGTCATTGGCGCTGTAAATCCTGAAAATCCATTCCCCATCACTGAATCAGCAATGGAAAGTGCCGATGGTGGTGAGACCGAATTCCTACTTGACAATCGCCACCTCTACCTCAGAACCAACAGAATGACTACCATGCTGAAAATACGTTCATCTGTTTTCGGAGCAATTCACTCATATTTCCGAAATTTGGATTTCATTGAATACCAAGCCCCTAATTTCGTCGCAGGAGCAGTCGAAGGTGGAAGCACCTTGTTTGAAGTACCATATTTCCCTACCGAAAAGAACCCAGATAGGAAGGCGTATCTGACACAATCTTGGCAACTATATGCTGAGGCTGCAATGCCTGCTCTAGAGAGACTCTACACAATCGCACCCTCTTTCCGCGCTGAGAAAAGCCGTACAAGACGCCATCTAACTGAATTCTGGCATGCTGAGATGGAGATTGCATGGGGCGGAAATGCAGATGTCATGAAACATGGTGAAGCATTGGTCAGAAATATCTCATCTACGTTGCTTGATGAGAGAAGTGATGAACTGGAGAGCCTCGGCAGGGACCTAGATCTAATAGCAAGATATGCAGATAACCCCTACCCGAGAATGAGGTATGACGAAGCTGTAGATACTCTGCAAGGAATGGGTGTGGATATAGAGTGGGGCCAAGACCTTGACTACTCCAAGGAAAAAATTCTGACTCAAGATTTTGAAGTTCCAAACTTCCTCACCCACTACCCAAGAATAGCAAAACCGTTCTACCACCGACCTGACCCTGATGACCCTAATTATGTGCTCTGCCATGACCTACTAGCACCAGAAGGATATGGTGAAATCATCGGTGGCGGAGAGCGTACTTGGACGGAAAAGGAAATTCTAGAGAGAATCGAAGAAGAAGGTACGCCGCGCGAACCTTACGAATTTTACATCGATGTGCGTCGCTTTGGGGGGGTGCCCCATGGTGGATTTGGGTTGGGTGTTGACCGTGTCTGTTCGTGGCTTGCTGGTGCTGACCACATTCGTGAAGTCATCCCATTCCCTCGTGATTCACGACGAGTCACTCCTTGAATTTGCTTTCACATTAGCGGGGAATCAAAACCTTCATCTAATGGGTCAGGTAAAACTGACTCGCTTGACTGAGAAGATGATTTGGTATCTTCTCCTGATTTCGTTGAGGTGTTTTTTGTAGAGTCTACCTCCTCTTCAGGAGAAGAAACAATGACTGCAACAAAAATCCCAATGAATAGTATCAGAAGAACTGCAAATGACTCTTGAGAAATGCCTCCATCCTCCATTGTTTTGATAGCAACTACAACCATCATCAGTAGCGCGACCAACAACGCAGGAGTAAGTCGACTCCATCTCATTAATGACTCCATTCGCCGGCCACTTGATGAACCCAACCCATCTCGGCTTAGTATGGACTTCAAGATTGATACTAGCCGCAAGAAGGCGACTGGTGCCTGTACTGGGTGGTTGATGACCTCGGTAGCATCTTGGGGAGACACTAGAGAAGATGCATTTGATCAATGCCTCGTCGAATTGGGGTTGGGTGACTCCCGACTCATTCGCATGGAAGGTGCAATGTTGCCAATGGGGTTTGAGTCCACTCAACCCGAGGATTTGGCAATGGGTTCACTGGTTGAGTGCCATGTTGCAGAATCATACACCTATGATGGAGGTACTGCATCTGCCGGAGTAGCTTGGGCACAATGCGTCACGCCTGAAGATGATGAATGTGCAATAGTAGCGACAATTGCAAGTGAAGGGTCCTACGAAGAAACTGAACTTCTACTCAAGCGTACCCTCAAGCAAAAACTTGCTTCCCGCGACTTAGAGGTTGTTGCCCATCAAATAGCAGTCGATGAAGTTACAGCAGCAGATGAACACCACGGGTGCGCCATCGCAGCACTGATTCTACCAGATACCCTCAACATGCAAAGTAGGGCAGTTGGAAGAGTAAGGGGTGGTTTGACTAGAAGTGCTGAAGGATTTACTCCCGGAAGTGGGGCAAGCCGTCAAGTATCAACGAAAAAGAGTGGCGATTTTAGTTTTCAATTATGAGGACAATGCATGAATTCGCAAAAACGAGAATTTCTCGTGATTCGTTGTACTAAATGTAAACGCCACTTTGGCGCACTCTCATCTGCATCAAACTTCACATGCCCTGGTTGTGGAGAAATAGGGGAGCATCCCATAGTCGACCGAGCACAAGATGATGCAGATTTGTCACGTAGGGTCGCTCTAGCCAATGTGCCGCCCGAGTTGCGGGCCAACTTGGATAAGCAATTGATAGGCAGAGATAATTTCGAAGATTTTGAAGATGAACAACCCTCACCCCGCTACCTTCTGAAAATACTCAGTAACCTCGTCGATGAAGAGCAAATAATCGAATTGGAGAAGCTGGATGCTGAATTGACGCGCCTCGCAGTCGAAACACCGAATGCCCAAGAACTGATTGACATGGCGGAATCTCAAGGTCTGCTGATGCGTCACCCCTTGGGTGGATGGCAGTGGCTTGGATAAACAGGTTCTTGAAAGGAGGACAGGTCGAAGCGGTGTTGGGGCCCGTGGGTTAGCCTGGCCTATGCTTGGGCGTTTGGGACGCTTAGACCCCGGTTCAAATCCGGGCGGGCCCACTTGACATCATGAGTTTAGGCGGCGTAGCACTTCTGATTGATCGAGCCGATATGTTACGGCTAGAAATCCAATTACTGCAATAAGCATCCAAACCATCTCAAGTTGAACTATTATCAACGCAGGTATGGAGAATAATAGAAGCAATGAGGTGAACCAAGTGGCAGATACTGCTAATCTACTTGAAATTGGAGTCTTACCAACTCCGCGAACATACCAATTCCAACCTCTTTTCCAGAGTCCTGAGAAAAGTAACAGCGAAATTATTGGTAGAAACTTGGGGACCATGATTCCTGATTTTTCATTTCTATATACTGAGCGTACAGGGACTGATTCAAACGGTATTGAATCAGCACCGATATTCAGCATCCACCAATTTGGATAGCCATATCCTCGCCACTTTGCTACCCAATCCCATTCCCGTAGTGCTGCAACAGAAACAGCAGTATAACCACACTGGGGGTCGCTAACCTTTCTGCCAGAAGCAAGAGTTGTTAATTTACCAAGTAACCAAGAACCTACTCTCCGATTATTAGGCATATTACCTAAACCATCAGAGTGAGCCCACCGATTGCCCTTGACAAAAGGAACTCTCGAGAGTGGTTCAAGTAATGTATCAATATCTTCGGGATCCATCTGCCCATCACCAGCCATCACTACCGCTACCCAATCTCCAGACGGAACAAAACCCTCATCTATTTGGGAAATTACCTCATTGTATCCTCTAGCAATGGCTCCACCAACTCCTGAACGCGCAGTTGCAACCAAAATTCCTTGTTCGGGCAGTACAGAATTGACAACATCCGCTGTATTATCTTGGGAACCATCATCTATCACGACAAGGAGGTCAACCCACTTAGGAACAGAGCAAATAGTTGCTTCAATTTGCTCTTCCTCATTGTACGCTGGCATGACTACAGCCACCCTCCAATCTCCCCGCATCGAATCTCCGGTGGCTGACACAGTCTTTCAATAAGTTCCACCACTTATCTCTCCAACAGACCGAATCATTAACGCTGAAGGGGTTTCAGCGTACGCTGAGAAGGATGCGTTTGGTATTCGTCGCCCGCGAACAAGCACTTCGCTTGGGCTCTGCCGTTTGTAGGGGTGCAGACTTCGCCGATGAGGTAATTGTCATCTCATTAGAAGATGATGAGGAACAGCGTCGTCTAGTAGAGGGAGCTGGTGGTATTTTTGTTGCACACGAAGGCCCACCTCACGCTCCCGAATTGGCTCGTACATTAGTTAATCTAAAACTGGAAGAATCGGCCAACACTATCGCCATAGGTTTGGATAAACATTGGAAATTGAAGGATTTGCCGATGCACATTGCATTGGCTAGAAGCCGTCACGACATCTACATTGCATTCAAGCACCGTTCTGCAAATGAAAGAACACAAGAGATACCAGACCATCAAAAGGCTATCACAATCGCTTCCTATTCCTATGAAAATGCTGCAATATCTGTCTGTGCCTTCACTCCTGCTGGGCTACAAGCACTTGCACAAGCGAAAATCAGTGACTGCCCTGCTGACCTACCCCATGAATTAGCAGTCAGAATTATCGAATTAGATGCGCCCCCAGAAGATCATCAAAGAGAATCATTGACTAGTGCATCCCGTACTGCTCAACTATTCTACTGGATGTTGGAATCAAAACATCCACTGATAGTTCTTGGAATCCCTGGAATCATCTTTTTCACAGTTGGTTACAAAATGGCTGTAGCTCTCATTGATATTGGAGGGCCGCACGATACAGTCAGTATTGGAGTTGCCATGGCTGCTTTTGCAGTCACTTTCATAGGTGTCTTTTCGCTAGTTTCAGGACTAGTGCTCTACATCATGGGTAAACAAATAGATAAAGTTCAACTTGAATTCCAATAATTATGCCAAACGAAGAGTTTCAAGGTTTTTTGGATTGACTGTACGGATACGATACGTCTCACGCAAACCCTGTCTTAACTGGCTCCCGATCTTAGCGTCGCTATGGTGAAGTACGATGAACTTCGGTTTTGGGTTCATCTGATTGACATATTCCATCAATTGCCTACGATCTGAATGGCCACTCATCCCGTCAATAATGACCAAATCACATTCAACTCGGACCATGTCTGTTCCGCGGCCACCATCGCTGATTGGTACATCCTTGAAGCCATCTCTGAGTCTTCTACCAAGAGTTCCTTCCGCTTGATAACCAACAAAGCAGAGTGTGTTTAGACGGTCTCCCGCCCAATGCTTGAAGTAATCAATAATTGGGCCACCTGACATCATACCACTAGTAGCTAACACAATGCATGAACCAGGATTCAACAATATTGATTCCCTTTGATCTCGACTTTCCACGGTACGAAACCAACTTGATGAAAATGGGTTGGTGTCATCATCCCTCAGTACGGATTGACGTAATTCTTGGTTTAGATAATCAGGGTGCAGGGAATGAATTGCTGTCGCCTCTTGAATCATGCCATCAAGCCAAACGGTAACAGGCTGGCATTCTCCTGATTTGAATAATTGATCTATGGCAATCATCAATTCTTGGCTTCTACCTACAGCAAAGACTGGACAGAATATTTTACCGCCTTTTGATAGAACTCGTTTAATCATATCTTGAAGTTCCTTGGTGGCCTCCAGACGAGATGGTTGGAATGATTTGGGCCCCCCATAAGTTGATTCCATAACAAGAGTTTCAACTCGAGGAAATCTAACATTGGCAGCATCGTAAAGCCATGATTTTTCATATTTGATATCTCCACTCAAAACTACATTGTGCAACCCTTCACCAATATGCATATGGATTGATGATGAACCAAGGATATGGCCGGCATTGTATAATGTCATTTTAATGTCTGGAGCAATATCTGTAGTCTGATCCCAGTTCACATCTACAACGTGAAGCATCATTTCTTGTACATCTTCTAGAGTATAAGCCGGCTTACGTCCTTCAGATTGTGATACTTTGATAAAATCAAGTTGCAATAGTACCATCAAATCCCTCGTAGGTGGAGTGCAATATACAGGACCCCTATATCCATATTTGAATAAAACAGGAAGCATCCCGATGTGATCCAAATGGGCGTGAGTAATGATGACTGCATCTATCTTCTCAGGGGGTAGCAGCTCAGGTGCAGAAAAATAAGGCATTGACTCTTTCTCACTTCCAGGCTTAGCTCCGCAATCAATGATAACACGGCTTTCATTTGTAGTAATTAGGTGCATTGCCCTTCCAACTTCCCCATAAGAGCCCAATGCAGTCAGTCTTACCCAAGACTCACCTGGCCTCTTGGGACGGTAAATATTAAGCCCGAAACGGCGTAAAGCTTTCTTTCGTTCTTTTGCATTTTCCAATCTAAATCGGCGCACATCACTTGCTGTTCTACTATCCATTCGTGATGCTCTGATAATATTCACTTGCCAACCAATTTCATCCCTTAATTCCTTGAGATGAACTCCTTTTTTCCCTACTCCTAATGCTGGATCTTTGCATTCAATAGTACACTCACCTATTGCCGGGTCAAACCACACATCGAGTACCAATGCCTCTGAAGGAATGATTTCACTAATTACATCCCTTGCTTTTTTAGTATCCATCAATATCGAGTCATTTGGCCTAATTATAATACGCCTCTTTACACTTTTTGCCATTTCTCCGATAAGTGAATTGCTAAACGCCTCCGGATTTTTTGTAATTATTGCAATACTTGCTGCCTCTAAGTCAATCTCAAAATCAACCCCTGAAGGAATCATTTTACTTATTTTATCTTGTATTTCTTTGAACGTCAGTCTCATTTTTGACACCTCGAATTGTATGATCTCCCGCAGTTTACTGCCTCCATCAACAGAGGGAAAATGGCAGTCATGCTGCCGGGAATATGATTAACTCACAAAGAGTTCAGTAGCTTCTGTAATTTTGCATCAGATAGAAGTTTGAATCCTTCTTCGTTGGTAATGACACAGAGATCCATGCCATTCCCAGAAGCGGCATCACGCTGTGCAGAGGCTAGAAGCGCTTTGGCTGCAACTTGCAATGCTTCCTTCTCTGTCATGCCATCAGTATATTGATCTTCCAAAACACCATACATGTAGGGGGAACCTGAACCTGTGGCACAATAGGTATCTGCAATAGAACCGCCTGCAGAATCAATAGAATAGACATGACTTCCATCAACGTCAACTCCTGCAATTAGCAACTGAACCCAATAAGGGCGGCCACCCAAGATGTTTGCAGTCAGTGTCGCAGCTGCTTCAACTTTCATCTGGCCGCCACGCTTTAACTCAAAAATGGCTATTTCGGCAGCCAACACGCGAGAAAGGACTTGGGCGTGCCCTACCAGCCCTGCAGTTGTCAAAGCAATGTTGTTAGAGATTGAGAATAACTTCTGAACATTCTTGTTGGCCACAAAGTGACCCATCGTAGCACGGTGGTCAGCACCGACAACTACACCGCCGTCGAAGCAAATGCCAAGTGTGCTGGTCCCCGTTTTCATAGCTTCCATCTCTCCATCCATAGCACTCCCTCCAGTTCGCCGTCTTTGAACATTCGCACGAAGCAGGAACCCGCTTCGGCTAATTCAGTCGAAATGCCAGCCCCTTATGAACCCGGCGAAAACAGAAAATGAAAAAAGAGGGATAAGAGCACATTTTCGCACAAACAAAAGGCAATTGGTTATTGAGGGTCGGCTATACCGACTCCTTGAGAAGATGACAGATAGTGGCAACAATGGACCTCGCTGGATTGAGATTCCTAGCACCCATGATGGCGACATACCTCAACCTGAACCGGGGCAACTCTACCACGACTTAGGCTCACTCTACCCAGATGCCCCAGTCCCAAACTCAGAGAATGAACTGGTAATCAGAAGATCTGTGCTTCACGATGTCACTGGCCTCGATAAACTTCTCAATTGGGCCGCAGATGGTGAAATTACCATTGTAGAACTGGGCAAAATTCTTGACCGGGGCTTTGAGTTTGAAACAGCAATTGAACGCATCTCAGGTTTCATCGTTGACGACATGGGTGGCTCTTTGGTGCAACTTGGAGAAGATAGGTTACTCCTACTCCCCCCCGATGTTTCTGGTGTTGCCGGACTTGATAAAGAAGCCTTTGAGGGTCACTCTTGAGGTGCTCCAATGGAAAGCAATGTTGACCTCCCATGCTCCACTTGCAACACGGAAGGCAGTCTGAAAATGCTCTCTTTATCTTCTGAAATACCCTATTTTGGAGAGCATACTCAAATCACTATAAGTTGTGATAACTGTGGCATGAGGCAGACTGATTACATACCTTCTGAAGAACGAGGTGCCATCGCAACCTCCCTCTCTATAGAAAATCTAGGGCACCTGAATGCACGTGTAGTAAGGGGGTCTTCGGGCACAGTAAGAATCCCAGAATTGGATCTTGAGATTGCCCCGGGAAACCAATCTACAGGATATGTGACAAATGTTGAAGGAGTAATTGTTCGGTTCATCGACATTATTCGAATGATGATGCGGCAAATGACTGCAGATATTAGTGCTGAAGATGATGCGGAAGATGCGGAAGCACGATTGCAATTGTTGCTACAACTTGAGCTAGCATTATTGGCATTGAACAATGGTGAGATATTTGGAGAGGTGTCTTTGGAAATTCTCGACCCTAGGGGGCACAGTATTATCGGACATGATGATGCTTTAATGAGGAAGTTGAGTCCAGAAGAAGTTCTGGAACTGGACCACGGACCTGCCTCACTAATCATGAGTTCAGAACATTTGCCCGATGAATAGAACTCAGGACTTTGCGTCTATTGCAAGGAACTCTTCAACTAGATGGGCGGTTTGATCCCTCATTTCATTGAGGTTGTTCAGATAGGTGGATGCCTTGTCTATACAGAGTTGCTTCATCTGCCCAGTAAGTATCTCCCCACTACGATAACTGGATTCTACTTCGGCAAGTGCGGAATCATCATCCTCAAAGAAATACTTGAGGTACTGGAAAGCCACATCGACATCTGGATTACCCCCCAATCTACGATGCTCTTCTAGAGAGGGTTGGCCACCAGAGAATGATGATTTAACCTTCTTTTCCATAGTGGCAACATCCTCGGTCAAGAAAATTGTGGTTTCAGGTCTAGTGCTTGACATCTTGTCACCAGTCATCCCCATGGCGAACTGGTGGTATGTGCTGGATGGCTGAAGCAGGCCATGGCCACCCATCTCCCGCTCCAATTGAAGCAATGCGGGACGAATCAAGTCTCGATCACGACTTGTTGCAGCGGGAATTTCAATTGAGCCATGTTTGTGGTTGGCTAGAAAGTCGCTGAAACCAAGATGATTCAGAATTGCACCCAATTTTTCGAATACCGAGTTCCTTCTCCCTTCGTCAATTACCCCATCGCTACCAATCCCCAATGCATGAGAGTTCTCATCCTGTACTGAGAGACCTATCACGAGTCCACCGGACTTCCGTTTACTTACGTTGAACCAGTTGGTCTTGGAAGCGATGCCCCTAGTAAGGCGTAGGTGTGGGTCTTGGTCGATACCGACAGGCACAACCACTGGCCTCAATCCCCCGTATTCCTCCAATTGAGGATGTAAAATATCACCTGCTTGGACAAGTGGAGCCTGAACATGAGCTAGATTGGTGTCGCCAGCAAATCCGTAAATTGCTTCAAACTCTGACAAGTTGGTTCTCTTGCCTAGCATGAATCCCAATCTTTGAACAACTGGTCTTGAAGATTGGAAATACACCTGCGTGTTTTCCACATCGAGCCCTAGGGCTGCGTAATTTGCAACATATTCGCCTAACGCAATTCTGCGGCATTCATCCAGTGGCACTCCTCGAGTAGCCAGCGCCTCTAAATCTGCGACTGCTATGCTGACATCCGCACCCTGCTCCTGAAACCACTTTACTTGGTCCACGACCATCTTGTGGCCAAGGTGCATTCGTCCTGAAGGCATCAATCCAGTCAAGACTCCAAATGGCTTACTGCTTGAGTGAGCATCCAAGATAAGGTTGAGGTCACGATGAGCGAACACTATGCCTCTGCGATGCAACATGTGTGGATTTGGTAGCAATGAGTAGTCTACCGATTCCAACCCGAATTGCTCAATCATTCTAGCATAGTCTGTCGACTGCTTTGATGACCATGGGTCAATCGAAATACCGCCTGCCATCTGCTCCCCAAAGGCACTCGGATGCATACAGGGCATGAATGCTACGGCTGTAAAAGACTCGAGGTGCTGATTGTTGAAACCCAATAAACCACCCACCCCTCCTCTAGCACATGGCAAGGATATTCGCCTTTGGTGCCGGCTTGGTCGGCTCCTACATCTGCGATGAATTAGGTCGACAGGGCCACGAAGTCACCGCTGTGGCACTAGGTCACCTAAATGTCCCACTATTAGTGGAAGTTCGAAGCAATCTACACTTTAAAATCCTAGAAATGGACGCCTTCAGTTTCCTAGAATCGAACAATCTCGAACAATATGATTTGATTTTGAATCTACTACCCGGTAGAATTGGTGACTCCATCAGAGCAGATTTGATTTCGAATGGCTTGAATGTTTGTGACCTTGCTTTTTCAGATAAATCTCCTGAATGTCACGCAGAATTGGCAGATTTGAACGGCAGTACAATGTTGCACGACTGTGGTATTGCTCCGGGAGTATCCAATATGGTGGTCGCATCAGAACAGATAGGCAAGCCACCTCTCAGTTCCATCAGAATAAGGGTTGGAGGAAATCCCGTTGAGCGTGATGAGGAGTGGAGTTACTGCGCCCCATTCTCTCCGACAGATGTTATCGAGGAATATACCCGACCTGCTAGAATAAGGCAAAATGGCCACGAGATTGAAATTCCAGCCATATCTGATAGACACTTCCTCATTGCTGGCGAGCATGGGGAAATGGAGGCGTTTCTCACAGATGGTCTGCGTTCCCTACTCGAGAATCCTGAGGTGACCTCGCAATCCCTCTCCGAATACACCGTAAGATGGCCAGGACATATTGACAGATTTCTACAATTGAGGGAAAAAGGAGGGATTGATGAGGCCGCCCTAGTAGAGGCATGGAAATACAGAGTAGAAAGAACAGAATTCACATACATGGATATCACAATAGAAAAACAAGATGGGAGTAAGACAATCTGGACTTTTGATATCCCTGGAATCGATGTTGATGCTGGCAGGCTATGGCCCTCAATGGCTATTGCCACCGGCATACCTTTCATAGTTGGATGTGAAGCAATGCTAGATGGCAGAATAACAGGAATCCAATCTCCAGACGAATACTACTCCGATCTTGACGAAATAGTTCAGCGGTTGAAAGATGCCGGAGCAATTATCAGCCGAGAAAAATCAGAATGATGAATCACTCCTCTCCAAACTTGATTTCATCAAGAGAGTCGAATACAGAAACCATCTGTTGGGCGCGCCGGTCATTTTTCACCAACCAAATAATTGCAACCGGTGCTGCTAATGCTAGCAAAACAGCAACTGTAGGTAACAACCAACTGAAACCCACCACATCTCTAGGCTCGACCAACCAAGTGAATCGCATTGGTGAATCATCCCAGCGGCGGGACCAATCGAACAGGTCACTAGTGTGGTGGCCAGCGACAGTTATGGCTAGATTGTGGCCATTGAACTGTGGAGAGGGAACCTGCTCAAGGTGGACTGAACTAGAACGGTCAAAACTTACGTTAACCCGATGATTAGGTGCTAAAGTCAGAAAAAGTGAGTCGCCATCCTCCCTCCAACCCTCCTTTAGGTGTGGCTCGTCTACCGCCAATTCGGCTAGATGACTAGATTCATCTTGAACTGATATCACATTAGCATCCAAAGCAGTGAATTCAGATGTCACGGGGACGGCCCATATTGAACCTGTTTCCGGCACGAACTCAACATCCCATGAGCCAGAGCCATTGTCGATGACTGAAAAATTGGCGTAAGTCTCCTGATATGAATAGTGCTCACCCCACGTGGTAAACCATGCAGTTCTTGATTCTATAGAATTAATTAATTCGGAATCTGGTCGGACTACAACATCGTGTTCACGAGCTATCCAAAAGAAATTGACAAGTTGCGCCCCACTTGCAACAGCATCATCAAATTGTTCTGTTGAGCCAACATTCTTCTCCAATGATCCGCCATTATATTGGATAACTGAAAGTCCATCTGGGGATTCGACGATTTCCTCTTCAAATGAATCAATCAATTTGAATCCAGCATCACTAACAGCAGAAGCATCATCCGCATCCAAATTTCCTGAAGGGAGGCCAAATGAAAGTGGTTCAGCGCCCCACTTAGAGGCTTCAATACGTTCTGTAAGGTAATCCCTACATTGTGAAATAATGGAATTATTTGTGGAAATATCAACATTTGGCATACCGTGGCAACCGAATTCATCGCCAAGTGCCAACCGTTCAGGTCCAATAATATTGGAGAGCCAAGAGTCCTCTTCCCATTCAGCCGCAGCAGGGGCAGTCAGAGGCATTAGTAACAGAGCGAGCAACGCAACTGCGACCACACGCCGACCAAACATGTACCCCCCACAGGAGAATACATGAAGAATGGAGCGGTTGGCCATCTTGCATTGGCAACCATGAAAACAAACCAAGGTTCCGAGAGGTTATGGGTGGGTTGAGCGATGAAGGGCGTGCCAATCTCGCCAAGTTGATGCACATTGAACCAGCTGGACGGCCCATCCCAACGACACCATTTTACACAGGCTTGCTAAATTTTGCAATTCCACTCATCAATATCATCACTAGATTGAAGATCTATGGTGCTGAAAATATCCCCCAGAAAGGGCCCCTGATTGTTGCTGCCAATCACCTTTCTCACCTAGATCCAGTTCTTGCCATCTACAGTTCACGCAGGAAACTCTACTACCTAGCCAAAGATGAACATTTCAAGAAAAGAGGTTGGAGACAATTGATGCTAGCCACTGGACAAGTTGAGACAAACAGGAGTTTGGGTGGTGGCGATGCAATCGCCCGCGCCGCTGATGTACTCCATGCGGGGATGCCGCTCGGGATTTTTCCCGAAGGGACACGGTCTCGAAACACCGCTCCGCCTTATCTCGGAAGAGGGAAAACTGGAATTGCTCGTATCGCAGCCGCCTTCCCAGATGTCCCTGTTATCTTCTGCGGAATAGATGGAGCAAGAGACATTCTTGCCCCTGGTGAGCCTTTTCTACCACGCTTTTGGAAGCGGACTGATTTACGATTTAGTAGCACTATCTCTTGGAATGAGTGGGCATCTCACGAAAAAGGTGGAGATCTGAACGATGCAACAGTAACGAAAATGGCCAAACTTTCTGAAGAAAAATTACATGAACAGATTCGCCAACTTTACCGTAAATTCACTAATCAGACTATTGCAACTCTTGCCGCTTTGGGTGCACCATGAATCTATCCTTGGAAGGAACTCAAGCGATTTGTTCTTAGTACGTCCACACGCCCCATGATGTCGGCGTTAGCATGGACCAGTATCTGCACCTAATCAAAACCATCCTCCAAGAGGGTGTTGAGAGGGATGACAGAACCGGCACTGGCACGATTTCGGTCTTCGGACATCAAGCGAGATATGACCTAAGAAGAGGGTTTCCGGCCATCACCACAAAGCGGGTTCATTGGCCCAGTATAATTCACGAACTGCTATGGTTCATCTCAGGAGACACCAATACTCGCTACCTCACGGACAACAAAGTCCGAATCTGGAATGAGTGGGCCGATGAAAATGGCGACTTGGGGCCAGTATATGGGAAACAATGGCGCGCTTGGGAGTCAAAGGATGGTCATGTTGTTGATCAAATCAACAATGCTGTCAAGCAACTCAGAGAAAACCCCGGCTCTCGCAGAATCATAATCTCAGCTTGGAATGTAGGTGAGTTGGATGAAATGGCTCTGATGCCGTGTCACGCCTTCTTCCAGTTCTACGTCGCCAACGGTGAATTGTCGTGTCAACTTTACCAACGCTCAGCGGATGTCTTCCTCGGGGTGCCGTTCAACATCTCATCTTACAGTTTGTTGACCTGCATGATGGCTCAGGTCTGTAATCTCAAACCGGGAGACTTCATCCACACTATTGGTGATGCACACCTCTACCTCAACCACCTTGAACAGGCGAGAGAACAAGCTTCGAGAACCCCACTTGAACTACCAAGACTCAAACTCAACCCTGAATGCAAGGAGATTGATGATTTCTCATTCGAGGACATCAATATTGAAGATTACAACCACCATCCGCATATCGCGGCCACGATTAGTGTATGAGGTGAATAAAATGAAACTAGGAATGATTGTTGCAATGGATGAAGATGGAGTGATTGGCAGGGATGGCGTCATGCCGTGGCACCTGCCTGCTGATCTAGCACATTTCAAACACTCTACTATGGACTGCCCGATAATCATGGGACGCAAGACCCACGAAGCTATCGGCAGACCCCTACCTGGACGACTTAATGTCGTGTTGACTAGAGATATGGATTGGTATGTCTCAGATGTTGAGATTGTCACTAGCATCGATGAGGCATTGCATGTTTCAGCGATTGAAACTGGTGTTGAAGGCTGGGCTTGGGTTATTGGCGGAGGTGCAATCTATGCCACTTTGTTACCCCGATGTGACCGTCTTCTTGTGACCCATGTCAAGGCTAAGGTTGGGGGCGGTGATACATGGTTCCCTTACATCAACTGGGATGATTGGGAAGAAATTAGCCGAGAAACCCTCAAGGCTGATGACAAGAACCAGTTCGATATGGCTTTCGCTTCTTACGATCGTGCTGACTAAGGGGTAGGTCCTTCTCAGCCCCTCAGTACGTCATTCATCACCAGTATATTCAGTGACTCGGATACCTAGATTGCCCCTTCGTGCTTTCCTAAGCATTAGTCGATCCATCTTCTTGTGGAACACCGCCTCCAAATCAACTTCCATCGCCAAAGCATTACCCAATGTCAGAATGAATACATCAGCCAACTCTTCCGCCGCTTCTTCATCTGGTTTGCGCTTGGTTATGGCTGCAGACAACTCCCCTAACTCCTCAATCATCAGTGCAAGTCGGTAACCCATGTCGTGTCCATTATTATCGGGATGTGCGAAATCGTGTTTATCATGAAACCTAGCAACTCTGCACATCATTGTCTCCCATGACCCGTTAGGTGTCCCGGTATCCCCCAACCCTTCTTGGCCGGGGTGCGCCATCCATTGCGGTACATCTCTTGCTCGCTCGCTCATGCCAACTCCTTAGGAGAGCGGATGATTATTCTTCGTATGCCAACAATGCGTTTAGGCAAGCCCAGATTGTGCCACGCATGCCGGCTGCCTTAGCCTCTACAGATGCATGATCGATTGCGGCCTCTGAGTCGCCGGGAGTCTTCCCTGCCGCCCAGTTGGATGAAGCTATCAGGCCCACATGAGGAATCCCAGTTTCAGCAACCAACCTTGCCTCTGGTGAAATCGTCATGCTTGCTGCCGTAGCACCAAGTCGACTCCATGCCTCGATTTCTGCAGGCGTCTCAAACTGAGGGCCGGGCATGTGAGATACTACATGATCAAGGGAGAGAGGAGCGTCTGATTGTTCTGCAAGTATTGGCCTTAGCAGGTCTCGTAGGTGTTTAGGGTAGTGGTGAGTCATGTCCGCGTGGTGAGCGTCATCCTCTGAGAAAGTGACTGGCTCACTACAAAAGTCGAGTGTATGTTCTGCCATCCCAACCGTACCAGGGGGAAAATTTGAATCTATTGCGCCAACTGACTGAATTGAGAGAATGACACTAGGCTGACAAGAGGCTGCAGCCCTCACATTTGCGTGATAATTGATTAGGTGTGGGGGCGTGGTCTTTCCGTCACCATGATGGCGATGAATAATGAAAATCCTATTGTCATCCTCGCCATCATTTGAGAGTACTAGAACCTCTATTGGGACCTCGCCATACTGAGTTTCTAGGTGCAAAGAATCTACCCTTGAAAGTGAAAATCCTGAATCACCGTAATCGGCCTCAGAGACCAATTGCTTCATGCCGGTACCGCCGATAACGGCGATACGTTGCATCCACTCATCACCTCACTCACTTAATCTGGCAATCAAATCTGCTTTCTTGCCACCTACTTTGAGTCCGGCCGCCTTGCAGCGCTCCTTGAGTACTGCCACAGTTAGCGCTGAGAGATCTTCGTCTCCTGAGTCATCTGCTTCATCAGAAGACTCCTCTTCTACTTCGACGGCTTCCTCTGCCTCTGCTTCATGTTCTGCCTCATCACTAACATTTTCGTCAGATGATTCAGAATCATCTTCCCCAGCCATAGCTTTCTCTAGTGCAGCAGCCTTCTTTGCTGCTCTTTCATCTGAAGCCTGCTTCTCATCTTCATGAATTTCATCAAGAGTTGGCCCCTCTTCGACAACTACTCCAGATTGAATCAACTGAACTTTGCGAATCATAACGCTCTTGCTAGGGTGAATGGGCTTGATGGCTTCAATCAACAATTTCTCAATGCCATCAGTGAGCAATGCATTCTGGACATCCAACCATGTTGAACGTGCAGTGAACTGTAGAATGGTGTCTTTCATCAACTTCCTCATCTGACTCTTCTGACTACTCTTAATTCTGTGAGAAGCTACTGCGACTGGTTTGATACGAATGTAGTAACCATCTGCAGTCACACAATCGATTACATCATCGACTCTGCCACGATGGCGGCGGATTTGGCGGCGGACGTAGTCATTCTGAAGTGCATGCCCAATAAATTCGGTCAAAGCATCCTCACCGCGTGTATCGATAACACGGAATCGGAGTTTGACATGCATCTTGCTGAAATCACCATCAACTTCGTTCTGGGTAGTTTCATAGATTCGATTGATAATGTGTTCTCGGGTTTCGCCGAGAGTTTCTCCAATGACTTTGTATTGCCACGGTTGCCTAGGTGCTCGAATGGTGAACCAACGCTTATTTTTCCACTTATCCCTCTGTTTTCGTGCTGTTGCGCGTGCTTTCGCTCCTTTTGCCGCCATTCTCAAACACCTGTGGTCTCATGGGGGCTACCCCATTAGCGCCTCGCCGACCTAACCCCACTATTTGAACGCCGCGACTCACTCATAGAGTGATGAATGATGGTGCCAACATCGGCACAGTCATCAATTGTTGGCCACCGCCTCATGTTGATGGCACTTCCAGTCCACCGCGTCGAGTGGTCAGTACACGCATCTGGCGTTGCAGATATCAGTGTGATTGCTGATGCTCTGACTTGGTTAATTGGTGATGAAAAACTCGTAGAGATTGAAAACACAAAATCATTTCACGGTTCGCCAATGTATATTCTTCGTGCAGATGCTGGTAAGAAATCAACTGCTCGTCAAGCCTTCCCCCGCGTTGGCACACACTTGATAGAAAGGTTGGGTAGTTCTCTTGCCGAAAGAATTGACGATGAAAATTGGTTGCATTTGCGCCTCGATTTGGACGAGTTGGTCTGTGGTAGAGTTGTTCTTGCCGATTCCCGCGGTAAAGCAGAGTATGTGAAAGGCCGTGTTAAACTTGAGATTTATCCTAATGACAAGACAGAGGATGTTGCAACTAGATTGTTATCAGAGGCTACCGAGATTGCTGAAAGAAAAGGGTTTCCGGAGCCAGCCATCACTCATGTGGATGATGAGTAACTTCATAGCAGTGGTGCTACCTGCATTGACCAAGAGGAATTACCATGGCTTATGTAGTAACATCCGGATGTGTTGACAAGAAGTATCAGGAATGTGTGGCGTCTTGCCCTGTTGAGGCATTCCGTGAGGCGGCCACCTACCTAGTCATCGACCCAGATGAGTGTATCGACTGTGGCGCCTGCGTCGATGATTGCCCTGTTGACGCAATCTTCGAAGAATTTGATGTACCTGCAGAAGAAAACGAATGGATAGAACGCAATGAAAAGGAAGCTGTTGATTTGCCATTAGCAGAAGGCGATTCTCCAGTTCTAGGTTGAAATATTACCATTGGAACTTTGGCGTCAGTGTCCCCGTTCTTCCATACGCACTTCAAGGCTTTCAATTTCAAGACCAGGCATTGGGGCCAACATCATCGATGATGCTTCTGCAATCTTGATTGGGTCATTGAAGTGTTGTGTAGCGTAAACTATCGCTCGTGCAGTTGTTTGGGGGTCTTCCGACTTGAATATTCCAGACCCCACAAAAATACCGTCCATGCCTTGCTTCATCATCAAGGCGGCATCAGTAGGCGTGGCAATACCGCCAGCAGAAAATGTAACAACGGGCAGACGCCCTAATTGTTTGACTTCAGAAAGAACCTCTGCTACCCCCACGGCACACTCATCGACAGAACCGAACGGGGTGTTTTGCAATTCAAGTCCCAACTCACTTTGATACTCAAGTTTGAGGAAGCCTTCAACAATCTGCTCAACAGCAAAAGAGAACTCATCTTCATTGCAATTCTGTATCCAGTTAATCTCTTCAGCAACCAAATGGGCGTGTTTAATCGCACTGACAACATTGCCTGTTCCCGCCTCACCCTTAGTACGAATCATTGCAGCACCCTCGTGAATTCTTCTAACTGCCTCGCCGAGGTTTGTACAACCGCAGACAAAGGGAATGGTGAAATCGTTCTTTGGAATGTGGTAAAATGGATCTGCTGGAGTCAATACTTCTGATTCATCTACCATGTCAACACCCAACGCTTCCAAGACTCGAGCTTCCTCACTGTGACCGATTCTTGCTTTTGCCATCACTGGAATCGATGTGGTATCTATGATTCCTTTGATGAGTGCAGGATGGCTCATTCGTGCAACTCCACCAAGTGCACGAATATCTGCTGGCACCCTTTCAAGCGCCATTACCGCTGTTGCACCTGCATCCTCTGCCACTTGAGCCTGCTCAGGAGTGACGACATCCATGATGACGCCGCCTTCCTGCATTTTTGCGAAGCCACGCTTCAGCAGTTCAGTGCCGTGTCGCATTTCATTGAGGTCAATAGCCATATTAACAAGCCTCACGAACGGGGTGCCTCTCATCAATGTTAGTAAAGGAAGAATAACTAATTTTCAGTGAATAATATGCTTTGATACTTATTCTAGTGGGTGGTCAATCCCTTCTTCACCCAAGACCCACTTCAGACATTTGATGACTCCGTCAAGTGCTTTGAAATTGCGGGCCGCCTCTTTCATACCCTCACGGTCACTATTATTGCGGCACTCTTCAAACCATGCTTTCCACTCAATACCGCGTGAAATCGCAAGTTCTAGCATCTCCTCAATCTCGTCCCATTGACGGTCGTAAGAGCGATGAGGAGTTGCAGAGGAGTCATCCATGTACAGGCCCCCTTTGAAAGAACTATTTTAGAATAATGCCCTCAGGATAAAATACTATGCTGTTTGGAAAAATATTCAGTGTGGCCCTCTAGAAAAATCACGAAACACCGCCATTTGATGATTACAAACAGGTATCCCTTTGAGCGCTCGCTTCCCTGACTCATCCAATGTTCCCAGAATGCCTCGAGTGTCGCGGTGTTCGCGCCATGTGTGAAATTCACCCCTGCCCTCTTCTCTCGGAAGTTCGTCGGCGATTGCCCCAAAATACCGTAACACAAATAGAGGTGCTTTCAGGACCTAGCCCCCCATCACTTTTTGTCGGCAGATACGGTTACCCGAAAGTCACCGTTGGCCCACAGGCATCTGCACTTGCAGATGAAGAAGGAGTGCTGATGTCACCTGCTGATCCAGCAGAAATGTTTGGTCAACCATTGGAGGTTGTGGCCGGTAGACATGCAAATCTTGTGCGTGGGCGCTCTGAAATATCTGTAAAAGATGCGACCGCACCAAACAAAGTCTTGCAAACAGCACAAGAAATTGCAATGGCTGTACGTGATGTTGATGTCGAAATGGAATTCTCTAGTCCAATTCACCTTGGCAGAACACCTACCTTTGATTCACTTTCCCGACCACTTGGACCTTCAGGTGATGTCAAGCGCGCTGACATCACCAGCCATCCGGTCATTCCACGCAAAGTAGGCAGTGTTGTTGATGAAACTGACCTTCTTGCAACTGACGCAATCGAAGAATTGAATGCATCCAACATCGGTGAAGCACATCTCACAAGACTTCTTTCAAGTGGGCTATTGGGGCATGAAAAACGGAGAAGGATGGTCCCGACTCGCTGGGCCATCACCGCAACTGATGACACACTTGGCAAACAGATTTGGAGGAAGGTTCGAGATAGCCCCACTATTGACAAAGTAGAAGTTTACCATGCTGAGTACCTAGACAACCACTTCCATATTATCCTCACACCCGGATATTGGGCATTTCATATGCTCGAAGTCTGGATGCGTGGCTCTCTATGGTCGGAGAAAAATCGTATTCTTGAGGATTGGGAAGAGGAAAAGCCGCGCACCGCTTATGCTAGCCATATTACTGGTGCTTACTATTCAGCCCGGCTGGCCGTGCTGGAACAGTTGAATGAGAGACATCGTTCTGCTGCGGCGCTGGTCTGGCGCGATATTGGAGCAGGTTATTGGGCACCAATAGGAGTCTGGTTGATTAGGGAAACAATGCGAGAAGCAATGAAGCAAAAACCACTGATATTCGATAGTTTAGATGATGCGATTGATTATGTAACGCCGAATATTTCAAGTGGCGAGAAATTGAAAGAGGCTTGGTTTGTCAAAAGGAGTAGGCAAACCAGGGTTGAAGAGTGGTCATCCCAGTAGGCAATGAATTACTCATTTTTCTTAGATCGCCCTCTGTTACCCCGTCTTGGTGCTGTGGTTCTTCTCCCCTTTCGTCTGGCAGGCTTACTCTCCTTAGGAGATTGTGTACCTGCCGCACCTCCGCCAAGTGAAAGTGCTCCAGAACCCATTAATTTAGAAACTAGGCTGTCGGCTAAATCAGCATCATCCTTGGGAGTACTGGTCGATTCCTCCACTGATTTGTTGTGAAGAGAAATCCATGACTTTCTCTCAGCCCGTAATGCGTTCAGTTCGTTTTTCACCTCAGTAACTTGTGACCTAAGTTCCTCGATTTGTGCATGCACAGCATCAGCATATTCACGGCTCTTGGAGAATAGATTGTGTAATCTATCACCTTCAGCCTTGAGAAAATCTCTTTCTTCGAACTTTGGTTTGATGCCATCCCATATCTTGTCGGCCTCATCGTGAAGGGCAACCATCTGTTTGTGCTCATCATCAGCCTCTAACTTGAGTTGCTCGATTGAACCTTCTAGATCGTCAATATCAATCTTAATTCGCATCTCTTCTTGAACAAGTGGTTCTAGTTCCTTGATTTCTGATTTTAATAATTTCAATTTCTTGTGCATTCGGTTCTCCACTTCGAGTGTGAGTGTACCATCAATCACGAGCCTCTCTTCGAGTTTCTCTACTTCCGCGCTCTTCTCAGATAATTGCAGAATCACTGATTTTTCACGGCCCGATTTAGATGACTTTGAGCGAGAAAACAGATGCCTCAATTGTTCTTGGATGGCATCTCTTCGGGCCTGATGTACTTTCGCTTTGTTTCGAACTTCCTTCTGTGAATCTAAAATCGTCTTAATCTCTTCACGAAGTTCTGAATATTGGTTCTGTACAGCATCTCTTTGGTCCGCATGAGCGCGGGCAGATTCATTGTGTGAACGACGTTGCTCTGCCAATTTGCGCATCTTTGCTTCCATAGTCTGGAGCCGCTCTTTGACCTCGTCACCCTCAGGGTCACCCTCAGCATCAGAATTCGCCATCATGTAGGCCGACTCATCAATCCCATATCAAGGCGTTCTATTGCATTGTTCAACTGGTTCTGACCAAAATTCGTGATTGCAAAGCATTTGAGATGGACATATCGACTCCCCCCACTGTAAATCCATCACTCGATTTTACGATTTGGGCATTCACCTCTATACCTAAATCTTGCAAGGTTTTTGCATCTATTCCATCAACAATGACCAATTCAACAGTCGATGACATACCAACTGGGAGGGCGTTTAGAGGTAGTAGTACTCTATCAATCCCGACATTGATATCGCGAGAACGAGGTGGGATTTCAGACCCATCTGGCGCATGACTTGGGAACCCAAGTAATCGGTCTATTGCCAATTCTAGTTCATCTGTCAAAGCGTGTTCGAGTCTGCATGCTACATCCTTGATATTACCATTGAAATCTAGCATCTCAACAAGAAAAACTTCCATCAAGGCCTCTCTTCTCTTGACCCTGCTTGCTGCTTCAATTCCCTTATCAGTGAGAGTCACACCCTTGTATGGTACATGGTTCACGAATCCTTTCGTACCAAGTCGCTTCAACATCTCACTAGCACTGGCAGCAGTAACAGACATTGCTTCGGCAACCTGATTAGTTCTGATTGGTAATTCTGAATAAATCAAATGAGCCTCGTAAAGAACCTTGAGATACATCTCTTGGTCTTCATGGATTGGTAATGACATCTCTGCACCTCATTTCTTCTCGGCTAGGAACTTGATTTCGCAACGTGGGCATCTTGCCGTCACTGGACGTTTATCATAGGGGACTCGTAATCTTTGGCCACAGGAGGGGCAACGTATTTCATCATTTGTGGAAGTTGAAACTAATTCATCATCGACGGATGCCGTCTTACTAGCAGAAGGCTTTGCTTGTGGCTTGGGCTTTTCACGAACCTTCTGCCTAGGTTGCCTTTGCTTCTCTTTGGGTGTTGCTACAGGTTTGGGAATGGCTTGGACGGGCTCTTCCTCTTGAAAAGGTTCAACCTCTGGTTCAGGTCTGGTATCGACCTGAGCAGAACTATCTTCTTCCACAGGTCGCTCAACTGGAGTAACTGAGAATACATGCGTGCATGCGGGGCATCTCGCTTGACCATCATAATCGTGCGGTACTCTGAGTACCATGTCACATGAGGGACAGGGGACCTCCTGTTTGGCCTTGGGGGCTACCTTCTCTTCGCGAATCCGTCTCGCAGCGCTTCTAGCATCATCTCGTGCTTTTCGACGCGCTTGTTTCAGTTCTTTTCTCTCCTCAGGATCTTCTCCTTGCCAGATGAATACAAAGCGAGCTATCGAGGCAATTACAATCCCTGCTATAGAGCCATAAATCAATGCTGCCCATGGTATCTCGAATTCTTCACTGATGATTCCCGACTTTGAGGGATAAGATTTCATCGTAGTAATTTCCGTTGTGGTTGTCCCCCATTCTAATTCAACATCAATCAAATTACCTTTGGGCCATGAATCAATTTCAATTTCACCTGATTCACTCCCACCCGCCTCTACTAAAGGTGCAGAGCCTTCCCATAATATTTCATTTGTTGAAGACAATTTCAGCAATAACCAACCACCTGCAATCTTGTCAGTGCCGGCATTGGACAATGTGTATGCGAGTGTGACTGTTTCACCATTTACTGGAACTGCAGGATTGGAGATACCAAGAATTGCAGTTGGTAAAACATCTGGCGCTGATACAGAGCGTACATCACTCAACGTCGATGTGGCTGAGGAGGACCAGTCCGATAAGACCACTTGAGTCCATACTTCATCGGCTGTTGTAGGCTCACCCAAAGAGAATGACAGAGTTCGCAAACCTGGTGACAATTGGACTACACTATTGATGACCGTTGTAGAATCTCCATCGTAGGAAAAACCAACTAGAAGTTGGACATTCCTAGAACGACCTTCTGAAAGGCCGAGTTCAACCTCTGTAGAGAGGCCATCAGAAGTGGTCCATGCAGTTGTCGAGGTGGATACTGACAATTGCTGTGAAGGATTCACTAGAACACTCACCACCCCTGAGAGGTTAGAGTCGACCAGCCCATCTTCACTAATCACTGCCCAAGAAACATCTCTATCACCCGAACTACCCGCAAGAATATGGGATATACTTAACTGAAGGCTATTGCCTACTTGAAATTCACGAGCAACACTCTGAGATGTGCCCCCTGAATCGGTGAGAACAAGCCGCGCATTCCCTACATAATCACCACCGTTATGGACTATTATAGTGGCATCTAAGGCATCCCCAACATGGAAATTTGTACCTTCAACTGCTAGACCTGTACTACCTGCTGTTGAGAAATGGGCCGCATCCATATCGTAAACATGGAGTGTTGATGTCACTGAATCATCATGCAGTCGCGCCGACCCTTGTAATTCACAAAACAGATTGCCAGGCCTCACAGTGAGGGTGATTTGTCTCGATTCAACGGCATCTATAGCAACTGAAAGTGAACCATCCAAAAGTGAGCCATTGGAAAAGGTACAAACAAGGTCCCCTGACCATCCGACTTCACCACTGTTACTGGCATTCAAGGTCCATGTCACCTCATCACCTAAGTCTGCTGAAGAATTGTTTACCTCTGCAGTCAGAATCAATCTAGCTAGAGGTGGTGGACCAACGATAATAGATTTCGTTGTAATTAGGCCAGAAAGATTGGCACTCAACAGTGCAGAATTACTTTCACTCAACTGAGAAATTGTGAAATTAGCAGAAGAGGTGGATTGAGCAGAAACGCTCATATTCTGATAAACATAATTGCCGCTATCAAGGGAAAAGCCGAGAGAACCATTCCACTCAACCTCTCCTGAATTGGTTACTGGGATCAATACCCAACCCCCATCTCCATCTCGGAAGGTGCTGTTTCCGCTCGCCTCCCCGCTATCGAGATTCACTGGTGTGATAGTCCACGTACTCTCATCTCCAACTATTGGATTTGCCGGGGCCAAACGCTTCACGAATTGACTGATATGGTCAGTATAATTACCTCCTAAAGTACCCACATCACCATACAGTTGTAAATCCAAAGTGTATTGCCCAACGGGCAACTGAGAAACATTGAACTGAATTGTCATTATTTGTTCAGCACTCAGATTGAGTGAAACATTTTCGCTTGCTATGAGAGTACTCTCACCCTCGACTAAAGTGAAGTTAAGTGAGCCAAGCGCTGGAACATCATGTGCCTGAACATCAATCGAGATGTTGATATCACCTTGGCCCTCTTCCATATCCCCTAAAACTGTAATAGTGGTAGAATCTAGTAGTAACCCTTGACCTGATGCGGAAACCGTCGCTAAAAGTGGCATGGCGAGCGCAAAAACTGCCACTATTGCCGCAAACCTCCGTGCATAGGCCCCCCTCATACCTACTACCTGCTACAAGCCGGTTGAATGACCTTTACTGTCAAACAGATGTAAAAGCCTAACTTTATCAAATACGGTTGGTTCGACAACCTGCCTATGGATGTCAGTACACTACTTGCCATGACTCCAGAGGAAGTGGCACAAGCAATAATTGCTCGCCGACATGAGTTGGCAGAGTTATTACCAGAAATTATTCGCGAACGGAAAAAAGAATTAGATTATCTCAATCCCCTTGTCGATGAAACCCTTCGAGAGCGTGATTCAGCCACCGATAATGTTCAAAATTTCAAGCAGAATAGAAATTCTTCACACGGTGAAGCAAAAGAGTTGCGAGTAAAGCTAACTAAACTACGAGAGACGTTGATTGCAGAAAATCGTTTGAAGAATCCAAACCCTGGGTGGGCGAAAGAAAAACTGGCTAGTAAATTAACCGAGTTAGATGAAAAACTGGAAACTTCTGCACTTGATATCAACAGTGAGCGGAAATTGCTCAGAGAAATGCGTGAATTGACCCGTTCACATGAAGAATGGGTTGCCAATCGCATCGAATCAGACCCCGATATGAAAGAATATCAAGAGGGATGGAAGAGGCATCGTGAACTCCTTGATGCCGCCGATGCCGCTCATGAAAAATTAGTCGAACTTGCTAATATTAGTGAAGAACATCACACCAAGTACGAGGAGCACCGAGATGTACAGAAATTAGCCTTTGGCCAATACAACAGAGCAAAATCACTACAAAATTCTGCTGACGATATCGTCAGTTATTGGAATCATCGAATCGATAACGGATTTGGTGATCTGAAAGATGGTACCGGAGATCTTCTCGCAGCAGCAAGATTCGTTTCAGAAGGTAAACCTTCCAGCATGCCTAGGCCTCCCCCCCAAGAAAATACAGGAGGTGAAGAGGAATGAGTAAAGCGGGTAAGAAAGGAAAGAGCGGAAAGAAAGGTCGTAAAGGCCGCAGTGACCGAGATTTCTTTGAAAATTTACGCGAACTAGAAACTCATCAATTAGAGGAGCGTTTGAACGACAACAAATCCTCAGCGCGCTCCATTGAATCACAACTAGATTCTATGGAGAGCGAGAGAAGTTCACTCATCTCTACAGTTCAGGTACTACGCACGGCCCTTGGCCAGTCAGGAAAGATGAGTAAAGAGAGACACTCACTTCTCACTGAACTGAGAGCGCGTACTCCACAAATTAACGAAGCAAAGGTGATTCGTGATGATATCAACGAGAGGGTAGGTCCGCCATCAAATGTCGTTGAAAAATTACTCAAGCGGACTTGGAGAGATTTAACCACGATTCGAGAAGATGCCTCGCGCGCACCACAACTATCACAGGAGATTCAGAAATTTTCTTTCTTCTTTGAATTAATAGAAATGCACAAATTGAAACAACAATCTGATGCCGCACATAATAAATTCGTTGATCTCATTAGAGCACAGAAAGTGACCATAAAAAACCTCGACGAACTGAAGGATGGCGACTCCGAAATAGCGGAGCAGGCATCGGAAGAGAGCCCTCGACTTTCTGGAATGTCAATCAATCGAAAAGAGGAAAGAAATCTGAACAAGCGAATTGAGAAAATGCTTGAATCTATTCGTGACAATCGTAAAGAATTGAAAAAATTGAAGCGTGAAATAGGACGTCTTGAATCATTTATTAGAATTCGCAAAGGGGATGAACAACGTGGTATCAAGGTTAGGATGCGAATCAATTCTTTGAGAGAGCATGCCGTTGGTGGAGGATCTCTTTCAGTTGAGGACATGGCTCGATTGCTCAAGAGTGGGGGTCTTTCTCAGTTACAGCAAACCTCGGAGACCCCTAAACCAAAAAAGAAGAAAGAAAGACCTGGGGGAAGAAAAAGAACTCGAGCCCGTCGCGGAGTGGCACGCTCCTTCAAGAGGCGGGATGACTAGTCCTCTCTACCCAACTTGTTTTATTGACTGCTAATGGTGCGGCGTAACCATGCGGGAAGAGATAGTGGAGAATATCGCCTCATTGGAGGGGGTTATTTGGTGCGCTATTACTACCAATGAGGGATTTATCGAAGAAATTGCTGGCGCTCCAGCAAAATTTCTTGAATCAACCGCCTCACTACTTCCATCAATGCTAGAAAGTGTAGCAATCGTTCTCGCTAATGTCAACCTAGGTGACCCAACAACGGTCACAATAATTGGAGAAGATGGCATTTTGGCTATTTCCAGTGTGAACGCACATTATGCATTGGTGTCTCAATTAAATGAGGGAGCAAACCTCGGTTTGATTCGCCGTTTAATGAACGAGGGCATAAGTCATCTTCGTCCTTTGATGTCTTAGAACCTAGATGTTTAGGTAGTTTGCTTAGGTCAATACTTCATCTAGTCTATCTTGCTCTACAGCACGACGTAATTCCATTGCAATCCTACGTCCACTACTCATTGGTTGTCTCCAAGTTGCATTACCATATGGATGACCAACACTGACATGAACATTTGTGCCACCACCAAGACGTGGAGCAACATCGTAGATGTAATAATTCATATCCTTATCAATACAAGTTTGTAGACAGAATGGTCCGATGATGCCTGGGTCATAATGTTCCTTGCTGGCGTCGATGAACTTCTCACCTAATTCAAACGCCTGCTCGAGTAGACTCTCACGAATTGTCGCAGTATTGTGACCCACCACTGTCATTTCTGGAATTTGTTGGTGGAGGGGCATGGTCATTTGTTGGGGGGCTGGAAGGCGGACATGGCCGTCAAGGCTGGATTCAAACCTCCAATCTACTCCCAACAATTCCAATTTATTGTTTTCCTCTTCTAGAGGACTATAAAAGAAATTCAGATTGAATACTGGCCCTATAACATATCTTTCAATTCGAGCACCTGCAAGACTGGAGGCATCAATCACGCCTTGCTTGAGCAATGCTTGAGATTTCTCTTCGTATTCCTGAAAAGATGAACAAGTGAAGAAGCCTCTCTCTAATTGCTTCTCGGCATGATGAAGCTTGACAATCGTCAAACAATCGATATCCTGTGGATCCTCTATGGCTTCCGGATAAGGAAGTCCGGCTTGCTCAAGAATCCAATAGTAATCCTGCTCTTCAGTGCGCTCCTCCATCCTCAGCATATTTCTACTGCCAAACATCGGTACGCGAAAATCTTCCTCAATAGAACTAATTCCACAATACGAAGTGAAGGAACGATTTGGTATGTAAACCACATTACGTTCTCTCATATTCTGTTGAAAAGAAGGAGTGAGTACCTCATCAAAGCGGTCTAAGACAATTGCCTTGTCGACCATTCCTCGAACAACGCGGCCAGACTGGTTTCTCTGAGTCTTGAAGTATTTGGAGTAAGTTTTCTCTCTTCCCTTTTGGCAGTAAGCCACCGTTGGGAATCCCTCCTCAATAGCACCATCACAAATATCCAACGCAGAATGGCTAGCGGTCATCCCTATTCGCAATTTCATGCGGTCATAATCTTCAAGAATTACAGAAATATCTGACTTTGCAATCATGAAATCACCCCTCATTCTTTTCTTTGCATTGCCAATACTTGCTCAGTTGAAAGTGGTTGGCCCGTCATCAATGCGCTCATCAAATCAACATTTTGAGGTGTCGCATCTGCCTTAGATGGCTGGATTCCATCTGCACGATCCTGTGCCGCTTTCATTAGATGCCTAGCACTATATGCACAGCGCATTGCCACAATGTAGTGTTGATGCTCTCCATCTGCTTCTCTTTTTGCAGCGATAAAGGCGCGGTGCGCCATTTCATGCTCACGATTCATGCGCTTGGTCTCATCACGCAATTTACCCATTAAATCATGAGCGGCTTGAGCGGCTTCAGCAGATTCTATGACTTCTTTGTGAGACGCTTCTCGAAGTTCATGCAACTGATCCAATTCTGCGCCATCATCGGAAACTGATACCTCCTTCTTGGCAGCTTCTAACTCTCGCAATTTACGAGATAAAACTGTCATCTGTTCAGAGAACTTTGTATCATTAATCTTGCCAGTCATGTGTTCCATCTCTAGATTATTCATTTTACGCTTGATAAATTCAGGACTATCACCTTTTTTGCCTTTTTTGCGGTTATTATCCTCTGGACCAAACAACTTTTCACGTAAAGCGAAATATTTCTCGTTGGCAGTCTTTCTCTGAACTTTAGCCTCGCGCGCTATAGCATTCTCTTTATCACGGACCGTTCTCTGTCGCTCAATTTCATCGTATAATTCCCGCTTTTGACCATTTATTTGATCTCTACGTGAACGATTTTCAACAACTTTAGTGTTCCACTCATCACGTTGTTTCTGATGTTTTTGGATATGGGATTCTGCTTGTGATTCGATATGTTTCAATGCCTTATGCATCTATCACAACCCTCCAAATCCATTCACACGACTACAAACTGCCGGAACTCGCAATCCTTCGAGATAGAAGTGGCATTTAACCACTATGATGACTTGAAGCGATGGTTAATTGGCAATACAACTACTATTACTAGTGCTATCTGAGATAATGATTAAGACTAAAGACAAAATCGGTGGCCCGAGTGAGATGTTTATCGGCGGCATTGCAGGAATGGAGCGAGTGATTAGCCACGACATTAGCCGCCCCTATCTCAGCTTATTAACCGGGCCACCTGGATCCATGAAAACGAGTTTTGCACTCTCAATAATTTCAAATCATCTTCGTCGCACTGGGGAATTTGGACTATACTGCACAGTCGAGGAAACTGTTGACAGTTTGCTAAAAACCTGTAATTCCATGGGATTGGAACTACCTGCCAATTTACAAATCACCGATTTGACCGAACTCAGAAAGGAAAATGATGCGATGGATTACCTCAAATTCACCAAACGGATGATTCAACATTTCAAAGAAGAGAGGGGAGCACAGTTCTCTGTTTTCATTCTAGATAGTCTTGGTGCGATATACAGTTTGACCAAAGTTGATGAAAAGATGAGAAAGAAGATCTTCGGATTCTTCGATTTTCTGAGAACTCAGGGGCTCTACACCTTCATCATCACCGAGAGGCAGACTGGGGAACACGCAGAACTAGAAGGTAACGAAGGTTTCATCGCTGATGGAATCATCAATCTCGGCCTTGATAGAAGAAATGGAAAAATTGTCCGAACCATGCAGATTGAGAAGATGCGACATATCAGACACAGCATGGAAAAGCAGGCAATTGACATCAGCCCTGGTGGAGTTACTATCTTGGGACCACTTTACGATTAATCGAAAAACTACCCCAATACCCCATAGCCATTAGTTTGTACAAGGGGAGTTCAGGATTTCCCCGCTCAAGCCATGAACCAACATCCAACCTGTGTCGGGAAATTCTACCTCCCACCCAGGTATCAGAATAGGCGAATATGTCAACTCAGCCGCACCTTCATCGATACGCCACCAGTGCAGGATACTACCTTGAATTTCGCCATCAGATGATGGCTGACTAACCTTCCAATGTCTCCTCTCTTCACATACCGAAGTTAGTTCTGAACGCACCATTTCCAGTGTTTTCCAAGACCTTGGACTAATTCTTTCTAGATGAGGGGCACACGGTAAAGCCTCCACATCACCCTTTCTAGATAATTGACCAGTGAACGGGTCGTCTATGAGAGTCCATCTGTTTCTCTCACTAGCGCCCTCTGGGCCAATCAGGCTACCATCAACATCCCACTCTCTGCCTTCTAACAGAACTGGTCGGACCGGAAGTTTTTCATATCCTCTTTGAGATAGCCAGTCTGTAAGAATCACTTTAGGTTTCAAAGTAATTGCTTTAATCGGTGGGGGTGTTGATTTTTCTGTTCGCTCAGAAATGGTGCTCATGGATTTTGAAGCATAATTGTGCATAGATAATTTGAGTCGGTCTGAAAGAATAGCATGACCCAACCATTGGGCTAGGTCATTGGAGCCCCAGAGAATCAACTCAAGTTGATCCCTAATAGGGACCCTATCCAATTCCAGTAAACGCCTCTCTGAAATTAACCAGTGTGAACCAGCAGGTGAATCAACCAACCAGCGCTCCAGTTCCATTCGGTCGATTGGTGCCCAGCCGGGTTCTGCGTGCCAAACAAATGAACCGATTGATACTGGGCATTTTATTTCTTCATCAGATATTGATTCGATAATTCCTAGGCAGTTGATACCAGGCGTCCGACAGATGATTCCAGCCGACTTGATTCCTATTCCAAGTTCGTCAAGAACAGAGGGAATTGAAATCGCCATTGACTGGCGGCCGCTTCACAGGCTCATCAATGCTCGCCTCTGTAAGAGGCGTGGATTGCGAATACTAAGTGAATCAATTGATGCGGCTAGATTACTCTAGATTGCTTTTTAGTGATAGCAATTCACTGTTGCCTGCATCAATAACACAAATAGTGCTGACATAGAAAGGCTTGGCACAGGCGGCACCAAGTTCTCTGTTGACCATCATCAATCGATGCATCGGCACATCAGGGTGACTAGTGTGCAAATCATCTACAAAATTTACTGGGCAGTTTGCCGCCATGATGACCAATTTTGCTTCACCATGCGCACATGCTGCGGCAGCCTGATTCTGACCAAACAGCAACTTTCCAGTCTTCAATGCCATTTTCAGTTGTTTCACAATATCCATTATTATTCCTCCATACTCCACATTTGTTTCTCATGGTGGGACTCTAATCAAGCATCCTCCGGGATGTAGAACAATTCTACACTACCTGTTCCTAGTGCGACCGGTTGGCCGACGATAATATTCTCTGCTACTCCAGCAAGTTCATCTTGCTCGCCAATTATTCCAGCGCGCAATAGATGATTGACTGTAACTTCGAACGCGGCACGAGCAAGAATGCTGTGTTTATTACCCGATACACCGTGACGACCAATTGCGCGAACTTCGCCCTCGCTGGTCATCACATCAGCAACCGTAATCAAGTGACGAACGTCAACATCGAGACGGGCATCATTGAGAGTTAGAACTAACTCGTTGATAATTGCTTGACGGGCGGCTTCAATACCAAGATAGTGATAAATTTCTGCTAAGTTATTGGTGTAAGTACGGGCGCGGTCAATACCATCAAAATCACTGACTGCTGCTAAGTTGCTACCAATGGTTGCGATGTAATACTCACCAGTCTCAGCATTCTTCTGAGTGTTCGCTCTTTCGATATTAGCTACACCTTTGAGGCGCATGGTCTTGACCTTCTCCTCGAGTGCGAGCAGTTCAGTATAGTTTGGAGTGACATCATCTGATTCTTTTTTACGACCGGGAATGATTGTCAAAATCTTTGGCCTGACTTCCTTGTCAGCTTCAATGAAAAGACGGAGACGGCGGCTCAATATCTCCTTGACCTCAATAGGTGAGATATCCTTCTGCTTCATGTTTGCAGGAATTAACTTCAATGTTATTCTACGCTGGGTAACATCGGTTTCAATGACTGCAATGTCTTTGGCATCTGTTATTTCAAGTGCAGCAGCCAACTTTCTGACCTTCTTTTCATCAACCCTCAAAACTTCATCAAGATGAATTCTCATTGTGGGTGTTGATGATTGTTTGCGCGCATCAACAATCTCAATGATTCTTGGCAAACCTTGAGTGACGTTGACTGTTGCTACACCGGCATAGTGGAAAGTACGCATCGTCATCTGTGTACCAGGTTCACCAATAGACTGAGCAGTAACAATTCCAACTGCTTCAAATGGATCCACTTCAGTTTTACCCATGCCATTGATGACCTCATTGATGACTGCAGAGGCCTGCTTAGCAGTCAATTTCTTGATGCCTCGATATTCAACTGCATCAGCCAAATCGCTAAGAACTAGAGTTGGTATTTCAACTCCCTCTTTAGCAGCTACTGCCTTCAAAGTTTCAAAGATGTCACCTGAATTCAGACCTAGGTAAAGTTGTGACAATTTTTCATCATGGTTGAAAACCTCGAGTTCCTGCTGAACCTTCACTCTGCGCTTTGCGGCCCGACGACGGACGACAGTTGTACTAGTTGTTGATGAACCAGACGAAGAGCGGAGGCGCTTGCCGAACTTCTGGATTACTTGAGACACTTTTTCTGCTTCGTCTGATGACAATCCACAAATCTTAGCGATTTCTGGCTGGGATAGTATTTTCACATCATCCCACTTTCTACCATCAGCCAAATTGTGAGCGTAATCCTCGGGAATACCCATATCCATGAGCTTCTTCTTGGTTGCGGACTTGACTACCATCAGTTCTCACCCCCTAATACATTATCTAAAATAGAGCGAATATTCACCGAACTGCCTCTAATACTACGCGTAGGATCTGTACCATCTTCACCATAACTGAACTGAATAATTCGGCTAGCGGTATTACGGACAGAATGCTGACCGTCATTGTGAACCTTCAAGTCATCCATTGCGTTAATGAGCCGGCGTTGCATGTAACCAGATTTACTAGTACGAACAGCAGTATCAACAAGTGATTCGCGACCCGACACAGAGAGCATGAAGAACTCCGTTGGCTCTAGTCCGCGCTTGAAGGATGATGAAACGAATCCCTTCTCTTTAGCACCCTTGGCGTTTCGCTGAAAGTGTGAAAGAACACGGTCCTTGTAACCGCGCTCCAAACGTTGACCACGAACTCTTGTTTGACCAATTGAACCGGCCATCATCGAGAGGTTATCCATTGAACCACGTGCTCCAGAAACCGCCATCATTACAGCGGCGTTGTCACTAGCCAAGTGATCCTTGGCAATTTCTCCCGTACGTGATCTTGACTGGTCAAGAATCTGCATTATGTCTTCCTCAAGAGTTTCTAGAGGTGTCCTTCCAGGCCTTGCTTCATACTTCGCACCTTTTTTGCCAAAGAGTTCCAATTTTTCATCAACATCAGAGCACGCTGTCGAGTTGATTTCTTTGATTTCATCCCGTGCTGCTGGTGGTAAGTCCTCATCATCAATTCCAGTTGTGAATCCAAGTGCTGTGCAGATACCAATGGTCAATTGAGTCATTTCATTGAGGAATTGGGCGCCACGGGTGCTACCATGTGTTTGCATGACTGCATCAAGGAGTTTGCCATCCTCAGCACCAATACCGGTCTTATCAATTGTTCCAGAGATAATTTTTCCGTCTATTATTTCGACTAAATCATTGCTTCTGCTCTTGTAATTCAGATTGATGCCATTGGGCAGAATCAGATTGAGCAATTCACGGCCTTCGTAACCGGCAGAACCATCATCACATTTGACTTCCTTTGGCAATTCGCCAATCCATCCAATCTTACTCAATACCTCAAGTGTCTGAACTTTGGGGACTATTCTATCACTGTTAGTCAAGAGATATGCACCAGAAATATGATCGTGAATACCACCAATCACTGCACCACCATATCGGGGTGACAAGATGTTCTCTTGCACCCGCATCAGAATTTTCGCCTCTGCGCGAGCCTCTTCGGACTGAATGATGTGTAGATTCATCTCGTCACCATCGAAATCAGCATTGTATGGAGTACAAACTGATAGATTGAAACGGAATGTCTTTCCAGGCATCACGCGAACCTCGTGGACCATCATTGACATCCTGTGTAGTGATGGCTGACGATTGAAGATGACTACATCTCCATCAATCAAATGACGCTCAACGACCATACCCGGTTTGGGATTTCCTTCAAGGTCAAGTGTTGAAAGCCTGTCTTCAACTGCAGTTCTCTCTTCACCATCCTCATCCCATGGCGAAGCACAGTGAGGGCAGATGACCTCCAAATTCTCGGGATGTGGTTCATCTGGTTTTTCCTGCTCCCAAACCCAGCGGTCGTGAACAATCGCTCGCCCGTCACCATCTGGTAATTTCTTGCCATTTTCATCCTCACCTCGAAGGTTGCAAATCGTGGCCTCTAAGTCGACAACCCAGTTTTCTTGCAAACCCTCAACGGTGCGACGGTTTTCTTTCTTAATTATCAAGCCGGGTAAGAAATTGGGTGCCTTCAAAACTTCATTGAGGTCAGTGGCCATTCCGGAGTATGGTTCATCTCTTTCAGGATCTCCACCATCGCAATCAGGGTTCAAACAGCGGAAACCAGACCAAATATACTTGGTTCGGTCGGTGATTCTAACTCGGTGGGTGTCTCCACGCACGATGTAATTCACACCAGGGTGATTATCAGGTCCACGTAGAATCATCTCACGTAGTTGTTCCCGGTTTCTTTTGGTCACACGGATTGGCACTGTTAGGTCCTTTGCTGACATTTCAGGAACCCCTACTGCGTTGATTCCTAGGAATGGATCCGGGGATATCACAGAACGTGCACAAAAGTTGACACGCTTGCCCGAAAGGTTGCTACGGAATCTTCCTTCCTTACCTTTCAATCTCTGAGTGAGGGTCTTCAGAGGTCTACCGCTACGGTGGCGTGCAGGTGGAATACCGCTGGTCTGATTATCGAAGTAGGTAGTGATGTGGTACTGCAGAAGTTCCCAAAGATCCTCAACAATCAACTGAGGAGCGCCTTGGTCACGATTTTCTCTAAGTCTCTGGTTGATTCTCAATACGTCAACCAGTTTGTGAGTCAAATCGTCCTCAGAACGGTCTCCACTTTCTAGGGTAATTGAAGGTCGCACGGTAATTGGTGGTACAGGCAGAACACGCATGACAATCCACTCAGGACGGTTTGTGTTCTTGTCCATCCCGAGGAATACCAAATCTTCCGTAGGAATACCCTCAAGCCATTCGCGAATGTCGCGTGCGTTGAGTTTATGCTCTGACTTATCCTCTTTCTTTTCCTTGAAGGTCGTTGGTTTCTCAAGTAATATCTTACCTTGTTCACTTCCACAATGCATGCAAACCAATGCCTTTTTCGCGGAGCAGGTCTTTTCAATATCCTTGATGATTTTCTTCAATTCAGGGGAGCCTGGTCCGTGCTTCTGAATGATGTCCATAACACGACCTCGGTAGTAATCCTGCTCTGAAAGCTCGCTATCGTGCGGGTGGGTGCCCGGGGATTCGTGCAACAGCACGCGATTACACTTGTTACAGGTAGTCTTGAGAGTTGTCTTGATGAGTGGGGTGAATCCACAATGAATCACAGGCAATTCTAGTTGAATGTGGCCAAAGTGACTTGGACATTCATCGTGCTTGTTTCCGCAGGTTTCACAACGAATACCTGGCTCGATAACACCCATTTGTGGGTCCATCAAACCTTGGTGGAATGCGTGTCCATCATCCTTGTAGGTATCTGCAGTCTTTACTTCAACTGCGCTGAGGCGACGAATCTCGTTTGGAGCCATTAGGCCGAACTTTATCGAAGATATACGCTTTGGAATTTTTGATGCATCTAATTTCTTAGCCATGGTAATCACTTCCTATCCTCCAACTGAAGCCGCATCGCGACTCCAAGCGATTTCATTTCATCGAGAAGTAACTTGAATGCATAGGAAGTTTCCACCAAGTGTACTTCAGCGCTTTCACCGTGGACTGGGCTGATATAACAACGACGTCTGTTATCCCAGTAGGCAATATGGCCACTCTCAGCACAAACAGCTAGAGTTACACCATCGGATTCATCGAGCAATCTGTCTTTGATAACCATCGATGCACCGTGTGCAATCAGACAGTCACGCTCCATCTCACCAAACCGTAGACCGCCTTGTCTAGCACGTCCCTCGGTTGGTTGGCGAGTTAGAATCTGAACTCTTCCACGGCTACGAGCGTGGATCTTGCTGCTCACCATGTGGTGCAACTTCTGGTAGTAGATACATCCAACGAAGATATTTGAAGGATATTCGTCACCTGTTTCACCGTTGATCATTTTCTCTCGACCTGTATGCTGGAAGCCATTTCTCAACAAACCTTCACGGAGTGCTGATTCCTTTTCCCCTGAGAAAGCAGATGCATCAATGAATCTGGCCTCCATCGCTCCAGTCTTACCTCCTATCATCTCCAAGATATGAGCGACTGTCATCCTACTTGGAATTGCGTGAGGGTTTATGATTAAGTCAGGAACCACTCCATCAACCGTGAATGGCATATCCTCTTGGTTGACCAAGCGCCCAACAACACCTTTCTGCCCGTGACGTGACGAGAATTTATCGCCCAACTCTGGAATTCTGTGCTGGCGCAGTGTAATTCTCACCAAGCGACCTGCGTCTAGACTTTCTGTGACAAACAAGTGATCAACATTTCCGCTCTCACCGTGCCGCACATGCATACTCGACTCTTGGCGATATTGGCCCATCATGAAAGCACCATGGCCCTCTTCAAGGAATCTTGGTGGGCTGGTCTTTCCAACTAGCACAGCAGGATCTTCATCATCCCTCTTGCCAGAAAGCATCGTTTCTGGATAGGGTAGACCATCATACTCCAAGTGCACGTACTCATTGCTATCCTTTCGCCCCTTGACTTCATCTTGACCAGTACCGGGAATTTGAATCTCTTCTTCTTGACCACCAGGGAACCGCTTTCGCTCTGCATTGTATGTTCGAACAAAACTCGACCTACCCAATGCTCTCTCGATTGAAGCACGATTCATGATGACTGCGTCTTGCATATTGTAACCATGATGGCTTAGAATGGCCACGATGTAATTTTGTCCACCTGGTCGATTGACGAAATTGGTGGTTTCCATCGATTGGGTTTGCACAATGGAACGCTGTGGGTAGTCTAGAATATGCATCCTTGTATCGGGGCGGACTCTGTGATTGCTTGCAGGCAAACCTAGAGACTGCTTGACCATCGCAGTACCACCGGTGACACGAGGTGTGGAGTTGTGTTCTGGATATGGGACTAAACTTGCGCAGACTCCGAGAATCAACTGTGGGTCGATTTCTACATGTGTGTAAACTAGAACATCGCCGCTCTTCTTCTCTCGCCGGCGCAATTTGTCAACGTCATCTTGATAGTAATTCAAGGGAAGTGAAAACTTCTCAGTTACCCAAGTGCCATTGGAAAGTTGTACCTCGACCTCAAGTTTAGCCTTGGAGATATCAAACTCACCTAAGTTCAACCATGTAACCTTAGCTGGATTGATTGGTCTCTGGTGCTTAGGTGATAGAGTTGGCAAATCATACGGCTTTGGTGCAACGAGAAGGTCTTCTTCCTCTTCAGCATCAACCCATTCAACAACACCATCGTTAACTAAGTGTTTGAAGGTCTTTTCACGGGTTTTGAGACCTTCGATGTGCTCTTTTGAAAGCACTAGGTTACCACTATCCAATACTAACAGAGGACGGAGAATTCGGCCTTTGTCAGTGTTGATGAATATATCACGGTTCAACGAATCGTGGCGGATGCTGACTTCAGGTCGAATTCGACCGTTTCGTCGGCGACGCTTGAAATGTGTAACTAGACGGTGTGGATTCTTGTGTAATCCAAAGATATCACCATTTACGTGAACACGGGAACCTGAAGACCAATCTTCTGGTTCAACAACATTCGCCTCCTTAAGCAACTCTTTGACATCGACTTCAGACACTGCTTCGGATACATCAATCATCTGAGCAGCGTTCTTCACTAGTCCACAGTTTTGACCCTCTGGAGTCTCGTTAGGACACAGTCTGCCCCACTGAGTTGGGTGCAGGTCACGAGCCTCGAAGTGAGGCTGGCTTCTAACTAAGGGGCTAGTTACGCGACGCATGTGTGAAAGAGCGGAAATGTAGGTGGTACGGTCTAGCAATTGGCTTACACCAGTTCGGCCACCGACCCAGTTCCCTGTAGCCAATGCATGCATGATTTTAGATGTGAGTACATCGGGGCGCAGACAACTGTTTATTTTCAATTCCCGCTTGCGGTTGTGGTGTCGCTCAAGTTGGTATTTCAAGTCACGAGCAAGTTGAGTCATACTGACACGGAACAAATCTTCAATCAAATCGCCAGCGAGACGGACACGCTTGTTAGCGTAGTGATCCTTGTCATTTGGCTTGCGATCGGTGATTGCCATCTCAAGTACCTGACGAACAATTCTACCAAGGAAGACAGCCTTCTTCATTCGGTGCTCAAATTGGTCACCAAGGTGAGGAAGTAATTCTTTGTCCATCAGATTGTTGACACGTTGCTCACGGTATTCCTTCTGTTGCCCTGCTGCAAATTTCTTTTCTAGCCATGCAAGCGCCTCTTCGTGAGTCTCGACACCATATGCATCTTTTGTTTCCGGATCTCGGACATGGTTGATGTTGGCAACGACATACTTGAAAGCGTCTTTGTGGCCAGCAATTGATGCGAAAATTTCCTCATCGGAATTAATTCCAAGAGCGCGCATCAAAAGAACGGCTGGAATGACCTGAGCACCCGCGCTGCTGATTTTTACCATCAACATTCCATCCTTTCTCTTCTCGACTGTGAGGGGCTTGCGTACTCCATCTCGCTGTGAGAAAATCTTTGCAACCTCTGTGGAGCGGGTGTACCTCTTGTTCATCTCAACGGTGACTCGATTAGGTGCAAGATCTTCCATAGAGATGAGGACTCGCTCTGTACCATTGATGATGAAATAACCACCTGAGTCAAATGGGTCCTCCCCTTTCTTCTTGAGAAGGGCCCTGTACACATCTCGATCCTCTTCACTCATTTCTGGGTTCAAATTTCTATTCTGATCAATGTGTGCTGGGTTGAGATTACATCTCTCTGAACGCACCATAATTGGTAAATTCCCAATCTGCACTCTGTCTTCCTTAATGGGTGTGGGGTGGTCTTCACGGTGAATTACGAAGTCGAGGAATATTGGAGAGGAATAAGTTAACTTTCGTAGGCGGCATTCCAGAGGAGTAGCATCCTCATTATTTGCACCATTTGCTTCCCGAATAGTTGGGGGACCCAGTGTAAGATTCTTCATACGGACAGATATCTCATTATCCAATACGTCGAGTTTGACCAGCCCACCTTCATCATCTATGACGACTTCATCAGTACCGATTCGGATTCCCCTAACAATTTTCTCAAAACGGCAATCGCGGCCATCTCCCTTAGGAAGACAATCATCGTAGGAAGCAATCTGATGGTTGACAAGGCTTCTTTCTCGGAAGAATGTTTCAATTATTTCCCTCATATTTTCACCACTTTAGTTCCCCTCTACTACCAATCTATATGCAGTATGAATGCCAGCAGAAGGACTACGACGGGTAATCCTGACAACTCGGTTGTTCAACCAGCCTGCTCTGAGTTCATCATCGTCTTTCTCTAGTGCCTCTTTGAGTGCCTGTATTGCTGGATCTGTAATCAAAATCTTAGGAAGAAGTTCTCGACGGAGTCTCAGACTGCCATCTATATCAGGAACTACTAGATCCCATGGAGCAAGTTCGTCCAACTCTTCATCAGTAGCAACCAACTCATGCAGAGGAACAAGTTCGTGATTCAAGACATTGAAGCGCATCTCACCAAGTGGTATGCTTGTTTCCAATCGGCGAAGTTCTGCTTTCATCTCCACTCTTCTAGTTGGGCGCCGGCGCTTCGATGCGGCCTGCTCACGGATGATGTCCATGATTGACTCAAGTTCATTCTCACCCATCTTCAAGCCGAGTTTTGTTGCAACATCATTAGCACTCATCTTCTTGATGGTATCCATATTGGCGTCATCCGCCAACTTATGCGCCAACTCCTCTTTGACGCCCAATTCCATTAGTCGTTTCTTAGTTGATGATTTGACCGCCACGCCGAGACCCCCCACACCCCCAAAAAGCAGTGGGCTGAAGCCCATTTAGTGGAGAGAACTCGACGGGGGTTAAAGCCCGCGACCAACGGATAAAAATCCGGCTCTCCACTAACTGAACTACATGCCCATGGCTGAATAGGGATAACCTCGGACATGGGTACCCTTCAAAAACCCATCGCATAGCATACGCCGACCTTGATGACCGCTCGATCAGGGGTGGAGGAGGGTTCTCCGAACTTACGTTTTACCGAATTCACCATAAAGGTATCCTCTAAACCCTCACAAAACTCTTGACAAATGGGAATCTCCCCGATAATTGTGTCTGACCCTATTTACCGTGAAGTCGAGATACAAAATGCTCAGGCTTCAGAAATTGACTGGAAAAACAGTAGTGATGAAATTATTTCTTTGCTCGTGCCGACAACAGTTTATCCACCCCGCGAGGACACTGCGTTACTGGATAACTGTATCTCAATACTTGGGGATGGAAATGGAAGAAGATTATTGGAAATCGGTTGTGGCAGCGGGGCTCTATCAATATCTGCAGTTCGCAATGGCTGGAAGGTAACTGCATGCGACATCAATCCACTTGCAGTTGTAGCAACGACTGGAAATGCTGAGCGTAACAAAGTCAATCTCAACTTGTTTGAAGGAGGCCTGGAAGAAGAATCAAACTCAGCCTTCTTACAACTTTGTGAAACTGATGCACCATTCGATCTAATCATTTGGAATCTACCTTACCTATCACCCCCCTTGGAGGGAGAACCAAGGTTAGGGCCCTTGGAAGATGCAGGACTAGTTGATAGAGATGGTGGAATGGGTTGGGGTGAAATACTTCTCAATTTGATTAACCAAAAACCAGCTCTATTGAAGGAAGGTGGCGCTATATATTTACTACACACAAATAATACTAGAGGAAATCTACTCCAAAGTATCTGGCGACAATCCGGTTGGGCGACTAGAATAGTTGGTGAAAATGATCTAGGTGATGGGGAGAGGCTTACATGTTTCTCAGCATGGAAGCCATTTGATGGAAAACCTATAGAATGGCATGATGAATTAGATTCAACCAATCGATTCATGCTGAATGAAAGACGCAATATTGGCGACTGTGTTGTGGCAATAAAACAGACTGACGGCAGAGGCCAAAGAAATCGGGAATGGGTCACAAGAGATGGTGATTTTGCTGGTAGTTGGCGACTGGATTCTGAACTCTATGACAACCAAATTGGAGTAATTCAATTATCTGCCGCACTCTCCGTAATAGACGCTTATTGTGCAATTACTAACCACCCCCTTGCTTCAAGTCACTGGATTAACTGTGCCACACTTGGAGAACAAGGAATCAATATTCGCTGGCCCAATGATGTTTGGGCGGAAGAAGGAAAAATCGCAGGCTGTCTAATTGAAGGAAGGCAGGTTGGTGAGGAACAGATTATCGTACTAGGTATTGGTGTCAATCTAAAATCAAAAGATGAACAGGAATTCCCCCTCTGTGGCATTCAAGATATTATTGATGACAAAGTTACATTGGAAGAATTTGCAAGATTACTCAACTGCTCCATTGCATCACTATTCGAACTGCATCCTTTTGCCCCACTAACAACTCGCCATTACAATTCAATCTGGCAACTGATGTCTAACTATCTGTCTAAAGGAAAAGGACTGCTTCAAGAGGGAGACAAACTGACCGTGAATGGAATTACCGAAGAGGGCGAATTAATATGCCATGATGGAGTAAATGTGAGAATCGTCAGAAATAGTTTCACTCGCGAATGGGTATGAGAATCAAGCAGAGTCTGCAATTTCTTCAATGTCTGCGTCTTCGGGGCCTTCCTGCAGCTTTCTCCAAACACCCCACACAAGTAGGAACAAGGCAAACAGAGAGGGGAGGAATTGGATTGGAATCTGCCTTTGAGCAGTAATATCTAGGTCCCAGATACCCTGGCCTGACATCTCCAATGTAACTGTACCACCATTAGAGACTGGAATTGAAGTTGAGAAGGATCCATCTTCTGCTTCCTCAATAATGGTCACACTAGTTAATTCGGTACCATCTTCAGCAATGATTCTGATAAATGTGATTTCACAACTATCGTTACCATCGCAAAGCGGTGTCGCATCAATGACTACATCATCATTTGACCCAAGATGACCAAGAGTCAGCGTTCTTACTTCATGAGTGGATGTAGATTCACCAAAATCTATTGTAAGTGGAAGGGCAAACAAGGAAATTGCAATAGCTCCAACCAAACCGATGGCACCTACGATAATGGATAAATCGTGTGGGGAGACCTGAACACTATCTCCCCCACCCGCCATGGAAGCCCGAAAAGAACACACATGATGAACATCGCCCTTGAGCAAACAACTACTAGACGTTAAAAACAAATGAAAGTAGAAAAGTGATTTTGTTAGATTGTAGCACTCCGTGATAGTAATCATGAACGAATGAACAGTTATTAGATGGAATACTGTGTGAATGATTAGGCACTTAAGTAACAAATGAACGGCGTGAACTCAATGATTAAAGGCGGGTCGCGCTAGCAAGCCCCCCTGTGGGGGGCGGTGCATGCAACTGCTGAACAAATCTGAGGAGATTGGTGAAATGGCTGGGGGCAAAGAAGTAACTATGATGACTATGGCAGAGTTTGCCAAGTTATCACGAGAACGTGCAGATAGTTATCTTCGCTACAATATTGATGCAAAAGACACTGTAGACCGGCAGGCACTCCCTAACAGATTCATTGTCAGAGTAGGTAAAATTGGTCTAGCTAAGATGATCGCTTCAGAGGTTATCCAATACTGGGGAAAGTGGGATGTGATATTTTCACGGCCATGCACTTACGGTGTATTCTCAGGGCCTGTCGGGGGATTTTCTCCACGCCCGGAAATGTGTGTTGGTTGCCTAAGGTGTACCGTACAGCACCCAGATTTCGTTAAGGTTGAGCATAACCCTGCGAGAGTTGCACTCGGTGACACCTACCTTAATTCGAATATCATCTCCACCATCGATGAAGAGGCGCGCAAAGGAACTGTTCCTGTTCGCGGCCAAGGATACCGAGGGCGCTTTGGCGGTCCCGGCTGGGATGAGATGTTCACTGACATGTCCGAGATTGTACGCCCGAGCAGAGATGGTATCCATGGTAGGGAGTTAATTAGCACCATCGTAGACATCGGCTCAAAACCAATGAGTCTGAAATTTGATGATGAAGGGAATCTTGTAAGTGAAGGGCCCAATCTAATATCTATCCAAGTTCCATTTGTTTTTGATGCTCCCCCGAGTGGCATTCTAACTCCTCGATTGGCAACAATATGGAAGGATGCAGCAGAACAAATCGATACTTTAGCGATGATTCCAGCCAATATGGTTTCATCGAATGGTCTTGCCAGCAGATCTGTTGTTCCAATTATTTCTGCAAGTAATGCTGTAGGTGCTGATTCATTCAAATCCGGGACACGGATGGTCGAATTAGAGAGGTGGGATTCGGAAGCTTTCAAAGCAGCATGTTCAGCCAATTCAGACTTGATTGTTGGAGTTCGTCTTCCATTTGATCCTGGTTGGCAACAGCAATTTGAAGACATGATAGAGGCAGGAGTTTCTGTCATTCATTTCATCGCGGATAACCATGGGAAGGGAGATGGTGGCAGATTCATCATGGGAATGCTATTGGAAGCCCATGAAATGCTGATTGCCGCTGGCATACGTGATAAGATTACATTACTCAATAGTGGTGGTGTGGTGGCTGCTGATCATTTACCAAAGGCAATCATCTGTGGACTGGATGCTGTAGGCCTCGAACAACCCCTACTCGTTGCCATACAGGCAAGACTCAGTGGTGATCTCTCAAGCAGAGACAACTATCGAGCAAAATTACCTCGCAAGTTCAATGATTCATGGGCAATCCAGCGTATAGTGAACCTCTCCTGCTCATGGCGAGACCAAATGTTGGAAATTCTCGGAGCTATGGGAATCCGAGAGGTTCGCAGACTGCGAGGTGAAGTCGGTCGAGCCATGTGGTGTTCACGCTTGGAAGCCGAGGCATTTGCGGAAATTGATGGATTTATGGGCGGTGGTGAATGATGTCAATGAGCAAAAAACATGTGAAGCCTAGTGAATCACTTCTCCAAAAGACCACTCATCTAATGCATGAGGGCATGGATGGTCACGCATTTGGGGAATTCGAGATGCCCCCCGCACTTGGTGATGCGCGCTGGACAGATGAACTGATTCTATCAACCTGGTACATGGGGGCCACTGGAAAAGTTCCTGACCATCTCAACTACAAAACGGGAAAAAGTGATGGTGGGTTTGACAGACTTGATTTCAAATTCGTTATGGAAGACGAATGGTTGGGCCACAACGAGGAAATTGATACCAGTATACCCCTCAATCGACGGGGGGATGAAAGGGCAAATTTGAGTCTACCAATCCCAATTTATGGAGGGGGGATGTCATATGGTTCTGTTTCAGTTAATGTTATGCTTGCGAGAGCGCATAACGCCAAGAAGTGGAAGACCTACATATCTACAGGAGAGGGCGGCTATCCGGAGGAGTTGTACGATTTGAAAGAGCACGTCATCACACAGGTTGCAACCGGTTACTTTGGTGTTGAAGAGAGATCAATCCAAGCATCACCTATTATTGAATTCAAATATGCTCAAGGAGCGAAACCCGGGCTAGGTGGTCATTTACTAGCAACTAAGGCTGGTGAAGAAGTTGCTAAGATGAGAGGAAGTGTTCCTTTCGTTAGTCTGTTCAGCCCCTTCCCCTTCCACTCAACCTACTCGGTCGAAGATCACTCTAAACATATTGATTGGATTCAGACTGTCAACCCTGATGCGTTGATTTCTGTCAAAGTTTCCACACCCCACGATGTAGACATGGTCGCCGTAGGCTCCCACTACGCTGGTGCTCATATCATCCATCTCGATGGTGGCTTTGGAGGCACAGGTGCCGCCCCTGAAATCGCTAAGAAAAATATCGCCATGCCAATTGAATTAGCCATTCCTAAAGTTCACAAATTCCTCATCAAGGAGGGGATACGTGACAAGGTCACACTGATTGCAAGTGGTGGAATCAGGACTGCTGACGATATTGCAAAGGCGATTTTACTTGGTGCTGATGGGGTAGTATTGGGTACTAGTGATTTAGTTGCCATGGGCTGTACTCGCTGTTCTAACTGCGAAGGAGGTCCTTCTGGTCGAGGTTGCCCTTGGGGACTAACCACCACCGATGTTGAACTACAAGAATGGATACAGCAGGAGTGGGCAGTCAAGCGGCTTGACAACTACTACACCGCATTACAATGGCGATTATGCGATATCCTTCGCAAACTTGGATTATCGGATGTCAAAGAATTAGTTGGCCGGACCGACCTTCTGCGCTATGTCGGGGGTGACAATTGATGTCAAACCACGATGCACTGCTCAATTCACGCCGAATAATGAACAGCCACCTTCCAAAATTCGAATTAAATGAAGATGATGCTGCTGAAGGTGGTTGCGGGGTCGTTGGACTAGCTTGTGAAATCCCCGTTGCAGGCAAACATTTGTTCAAATCACTTGAACAGATGCGCAACCGAGGAAACGGAAAAGGTGGCGGAGTTGCGATGGTTGGATTGGACCATGGACAGTTCGGCGTAAGCCAAGACATCCTCAAGAATGACTATTTGTATGCAATTGCTTACTTAGATAACTCGGTACGTAAAGAGGTCGAAAATGAGTTCATTCATAGTGACTTTGAAGTTGACCATATTCATGACGTCCCACTGTTAGAAAATTGGCGTAATTTACCTAACCTAGAGGCCCAACCACCAGATGTTGTATGCTATTTCATCAGACCGAAACCTGCCGCTGTGAAAAAATTCCTTACCGATGGCAACCTCAAAGAATCTGATTTCTCTGACAAAAAGGCGATGTGGGATGAGATGGTTTTCCAGAATACCCACAAATTGAATGTTGAATATTATGCGAAGGAGCAACGAGCTGATGCTTTTGTCCTTAGTCATGGACAGAACATGATTATCCTGAAGATTGTTGGTTATGCTGAAGATGTCATCAGATACTATAGATTGGATGACGTAACCGCACATGTGTGGATAGGGCACCACAGATATCCTACCCGTGGAAGGGTCACCCACCCCGGTGGAGCACACCCCTTTGGGCAAGGAATTGATGTCGCATTGGTACACAATGGGGACTTCTCCAACTATGAATCGGTCAAGGATTATCTTGGGCAGCGCGGCATGGAGCCGCTCTTCTTTACTGACACCGAAGTGGCGGCACTTGGATTCGATTTACACTCACGCGTATATGGCTATCCAATGGAGTATGTAATCGAGAGTCTAGCACCAACTGGTGAACTTGACTTCGTGATGCTTCCTGAAGAGAAACAGGAAGTCTATGAAGCGATTCAGAAAACACACATTCACGGATCACCTGACGGGCCGTGGTTCTTTATCATTGCAAAAGCTAATGGCGAATCGCATCAATTGATTGGAATTACTGACACCAGCATGTTGCGGCCACAAGTTTTCTCATACCAACGAGGCGAGATTGGTATTGCCTTCTGTGGTTCTGAAAAACAGGTTATCGATGCGGTTTTGGAAAGTTTGGCGGCAGACGATAAACGGTTCTGGCGACGCTGTGACCAATATTGGAATGCGCGCGGTGGTTCCTACACCGATGGCGGTTCTTTCATCTTTGATTTAAATCCAAAAGAAGATGGCAGTCGCGAATTGGTCATGACTAACAAATTCGGAGAAATTGTTGATACCCATCCTGAAGGCATTTATCAGGTTGAAGATGCTGCTCTGACATCTGGATTTGAGTGGCCAGTTGATTGGTCGCCCACAACAATATTCCCAAAAATAGCATCCATCATCTCACAACTTGACTGGCCGGCTGCTCGAGCACTGCTATCAGAAATCGGCTCGCATGCCAACGAAAATTCTCGCAAAGAGGCTATCGAACTACTCTGTATGATTCTTGATAGAAAATATGACACGGGAACATTACGAACTAGTCTCTGGCTCGACTGCGTGGAAGATTCTATTGTCGAAATTCTGAGCCACGCGCGCACAACACCTTGCCACCATTACATCGGCCAAAAGGTACCAGGACACATCCCTGAAACCAATAATCCTGGGCAATCAATCATCGTAGATGCGCGACCATATCCCATCGAAGGTACTGAATCACTGGCCCGAGAGTTAGTAGCATTGCACAAAGCTGGATGGCGAAACTTCTGCGTCACTCACTGCCACGGACACCGATTCATTGGGAATGGATTCGGAATGGGTACTGAGGATGTGCGAATAGATGTCTTCGGAAGTGTCGGCGATTATCTCGGAAGTGGCAGTGATGGCATGACTATCCATATGCATGGAAACGCACAGGATCAAGTAGCCCAAATACACAACAGGGGAACCTTGGTTGTTCACGGAGATGTCGGACAGTGCTTCGGTTATGGTGCAAAGGGGGGGGGATTGTTTGTGCAAGGCAATGCTGCTGGAAGGCCCATGATTAACTCAGTTGGTAGCCCCAAACTTGTAATTAATGGGACTGCACTTGATTATCTAGCTGAATCTTTCATGGCTGGTGATCCACTGAATGGTGGAGGCTTTGTTATCATCAACGGAATCGCCTTTGATTCGAATGGCGAAATCAAAGAACTTGAGACGCCTTATCCCGGTGGAAATCTGTTCAGCCTTTCAAGTGGTGGAGCAATCTATGTTCGAGACCCATACCAAATACTCTCCAACTCACAATTGAATGGTGGGGAATTTGTCGATTTGTCTGATGCTGATTGGCAGGTGATTCAATCTCTGCTGGTAGAGAATGAGGAACATTTCGGCATTCCTCTCGCACGACTGCTAACTGTTGGTGGCGAGATGCTAGCCCCTGCTGAGGTCTACAGGAAGATTATCCCTATGAAGAATAAAGCGCTTTCAGTAGAGGATTCTTGGGCAGCCAAGCACGACTGAAAACCCAAAACTACCTTTTGCGCCGCTTGACTTCAAGCCCCATGCGCACTCTGACCAGTTTGATTTTACCTGAACTTGTGACAGATACAATACCTTGTGTCCCTTCTTGAAGTATCGGGCGAGCACTATTGTAAACCTCTAGAGGGATACGAATTATCGCCTTCCCTTGATTGAAATCATAGAGGCGGAAATTATCACCCAAGCAAATGATTTGAGAGAGGATTGCTTCCAATTCTTCGCGGCTCTGAATCGAATCAACTATGTCCAATCCAACCCATCGCCGCTTCCCTCGAGCCGACTTGCGTAACTTCGCCACAGTACACGCTTGGGTGCATCGGACTTAACAGGAGTGGACGCGTGGCGGTTGTGTGGATGCAGTGAACATTAGCAGCGGGGATAGCGCTATGGTTAGTGTCGCTGATGAAGAATTTATTGAAGAACCATCCTTCGGATTGGGTGAATTATTGGCCACACTAGTGGATTTGAAAACCCTGCCACACGTCATATTACTACTGATTCTGTCAACAATTCTCTATATTCTTGCACAATCCAGTGATAATGGTGCGACATTTTCAGCAATTGGCTTTCTCTCTCTATCTATTGGCTATGCTGCCACTGCGGCATCTACAAGGTGGGATTTCATCCACCGTCTTGTCAGAGTCGATGGCCTAGCTTCAGAATCGTGGCTGAAATCTTTGATACTTCGATCACTTCGTGCATGGATTGTACCCCTAGTGATGAGTTCTATTATTGCCATTGGATTTTTCCAATTGTCCAATAGCGGGAACAATTGGGACAATTGGTTACCCCTTGGGCTCGCATCGCTTTTCCTGCTTTGGTCAATCGGTCAAGGCACCTCATTTAGAAGTAGCACCGCCTCTTGGTTGGCCGGGAAAAAAACAATGGATACAGATGCTAGAAGTGGTGGCATTATTGGAATTGTGTTCTGGCAATTATTTGCTGTCACCGCTGTAGCCATTTTAATCGGCTTTGGATTTAGTTCTGGCTTTGAAGGAGAATTTAGTGATAACCTCAAATGGATTGGATTCATTACTCTCGCCATTGGTATTCAAATTGGACTGATTTTCTGGATTAAGGAGGTTCTCGCTGATGTCGTTTCAACTAGGGGGGGTGCGCGGTTTGCAACAAGATGGAGCATGCTCTCTCAGGTTTTCGTGACTTGGCATATTGCAAGTGCATGGCGCAGATTGATTGATGAGCCCTCTCCTTTCGCAATGGCAATTGAAGAATTAATCTTGATGGTAATAACCGTCTTACTGGCTATTTGGTCACTTGCAAGCCGAAATGTTAGCCGAGGTGGCAAACTTTTCACCTCCAATAATGCTCTTTTCTGGGGTTTGGCATTTGGCTTTGGATACGCTGGTAGTATAGCCATGATAACCAGTTTATCAGGAGATGGAAACCTTGCAAAAACAATGGCAATTGGCCACATTGTAACAGCAATCACCATACTAATTGTACACCCATTTGTATTGAAGAAGCATGTTAAGAACATCAAAATGCCAACGGTCGATGAAAATGATTCACATGCACCAGAATTGGAAATTACAACTACTGAAGAAGTGATACCATTGGAAGAATCCAGCGAGCAACAAATCGCTGAAGATGATGATGATGAAGTTGAAGAAGTTGATGAGAAAGACGACTGTGATTTGGATGAAATCGATTTGGATGACGACATCGAATTATTAGACTAGTTATAGGCCACTAACAACGGCAACTACTCTCATTTTCCCCTCTAAGTCATCAGAATGACGTGCCCCGAGTATCACTTGTGCATCCTCACTTAAACCGCGGGTGAAAGCATCTGCAACCTGCTCCATCTGATAGATTGTCATATGCCTACCGCCTTCTAACTGCAACAGGCAACCACCCGCACCAATTACTTCCAAAGAGGCTAGTGGGGCTGAAAGTGCCTTCAAGAAAAGTGCCTCGGGGTCATTTGCGTCACCTTCGGCAACAACCATTGTGGCGGCACCTTTCCTAGCCACTATCGAACGGAGATCCATCAAATCGAGATTGATGATCCCAACTTGCCCGAGCGTGAGAACCAACCCTTGAACGAGTTCTTCAACCCATGAAGGACGGTTTCTCCAATCAACGCCCCTGCTCCTAGCCTGCCATGCCAAACGGTCAAGAGATAGTTGAACACAGATATCAGATGAATCCCGCAAACGGTTAAAAGCCGGTAAAGCAATCTCACGACGAGTAGGGTGATCTTCGAAAGGCATCCCAGCAACCGTGATGACAAGGGCACCTTTTCGGCGGGCTTGTGCAGCCAATGCAGGAGCAGCCCCCGAACCGACGCCACCACCAAGAGAGGTGAGCAAAATCATCAATTCTACTGGCTCAAGGATTTCCTCCATGATAGCCGTTGCCTTCAGAAAATGAGAGGTCGCTAATTCAGGAAGTGCCGCACAGCCAGCATCTGATGACTCGCCCAAGGGTAAGCAGTGGGCATGTCGTGAATCTGCAAATGAAGAATCGTCAGCATCCACAAGTAAAAGGTCGCACTGTTCACTACACAGAGCGTGAGACCTCTTGGCCCAAATTGAACCAAGACCTCCGACTCCGGCAATCAAGAGACTCCCATCGTGCACAATTTTGGTCTCACCACACACAGCGGTTGATACTTTGGGTGATAATTCGCAAATTATCCTAATTAATCGTACGAGGAGTACCTTTGGTATCGACGTCGTTCATCCCTAGCCCACGCATTGTCTGGTTCAAGCTCAAGTACTTTTGAATAATATTCAACAGCCCTTTCAAATTCTGACAAGTACTTACCATAGAGATTGCCAAGATTGCTCAAAACAGGTATACATTCTGAGTCCTCTTCAAGCATGGCTAGAAGCACCTCCTCCGCGCCTGACAAATCGTGCATTTCCATTTGATTCTCGGCCTCATCGAGTTTCTGAATTTGGTGGTCCGTCAAACTGTAGATGTTCGCCCAACCACGGTCTACCATTACTCCACCCAACACAGGGGGCGCGGTCCAAACACTTCATCTCTTCTCTGAACTGTCAAGAGAGAATAGAAGAGGAATGTATTGACGGAGGTGAAAACGCACTACTGCGGCCACACTAGCATGGGGCCATCAGCAAACGATTATTAGACCTGTACAATTCCGCCGATTTGTATTAGGTTGAGGGTAGAATGGGTGGCAAAATCAACGACCTCAAAATGGTGCTGATTCTTCTGCTTTCATCACTCCTTCTTGCCAGTGGCACTATTGCCGAATCTGACGGCATTACTGGTGATGTTGCAGAAGGTAATACTGATGTTGCCAAGAATGGTTGCACCTGCCACACCAATAATGAAATCGCCCCCTCAGACAGTGTAACCTTGATTCTAGATGGAGTCCCCTATGCGTGGGCTGAAGGGACCACTTACACCCTTACAGTCCAATTAATAGGAGGACCGGACATTGCTGGCGAGCACTCAAACAGTGGTGGCTTCTCAATGCGAGTTTCTGAAGGCACCCTCGGAGCAGCAGCAGGATTTGAGGCACTTATTGACAACGATGGCTCAGAACAGACCATGACTCACACCTCTGATGGGGCACAAGTTACAGATCGCACTTGGCAAATTACCTGGACCACACCCGCTAGTGGCAGTGGTAATGTCATATTCTGGCTTACTGGAAACGCTGTTGATGGAAATGGCGCACCTATGGCCCCAGACTCCTACAATAGACTCTCATTCAGTCTGACTGAAGGTAATGATGATGGCGGTACCAGAATGATTTTTGCAGGGGATGGCAACATTCAGGCGCCCGCTGCAGAAAGCGGCCACATAGACCTACACAGCATGGGCGCCCCATTCCGAGCTCACTGGCTTGGCCTACTTGGGTTTGGAGCAGTCATCTCAGTAATCATATTCTGTGGCTTCTTCTTGCGCTATGGATTCAGTCGCCATTACAGCGGCAGAAGCAACCTCCTTCGCCTAAGAATCAAACATCTACGCAGAGGTGACCAAGTATGAGTACAAAAAAGAAACTTGCTTGCTGGATGAAGGCACTTGACACCTATTTTGAGCAGCGAGGTGATGAGAGATGAAGCAAGATGTTATCACAAAGATGCTACGTCAAGTCGCAAGCGGCGAAGTAACCATCGAAGATGCTCGGACAGCCCTTGAAGGGGTCGAATTGGACGAGAATACTTACGAATCGGCAATCGATCATGGAGTATTCAATAGGGTTGAACCAGGGGCTGTAGTTAGAGCAAGTCTAACCCCCAGTGGCACCTCTGCACTGGTCGTCATTACTTTCCTCTGGGGACTTGGTTGGACACTATATTGGGCTGGCTCTATGTGTTACGGACTCTTCAACGGCTGGGATCAACAGCAACTCTCATACCATGTGGGTATGGTGATGGTGACTCTCATTATCATGGGCATCGTCTATCTCAAATGGGTTGTTCCAGATTTGGTAATAGTCAAGCATAGAAGTGGTAAATACTCGCCACCGAAAGATCCAGACAGTTGGCATAAATACGAGGTGTGAAAATGGCAAGAGAGTTCCGACTACGCCCTTCGCCAAACATTGGTGAAGCGCCTTCAGAAGGAAATTATAGCCTTGACAGGCGCCGATTCATGCGTTACTCATTCAATACCGCTGCTGGCCTGATTACGATGGCAAGTTTTGGCTCGATTGGATTTGCTTCATTACTGATGGGTACAACTGATGGGGCTGGAGGTAGCAATACAATCAGTTACTGGGTACCTAAGGGACAAGAAAACAATGTATGGTATGGGTCAAAACATCTTGAGGCAATGAAAAAATCAGATTTTGAGGGTGAATCCGCTAATAGTGCAACTGGTATGTCCGGGGCTCAAGGAGTCTGGGGGGGTATGCCCGTTAGTGTGGTTTATGTCCCCCACGAAGAGAACAAAAATTCAGCACCATCTAGTGGGAAAGCGCGCTTCCAATTTATGGATGGTGTAGACCAGACCGGATCCATCATAGGATTTGGTGGTGAGATAGAAGAAGAAAGTCAGTGGTCAGTTCTCAAGATTCATGATAATATCGTCATCATTATGTCTCGTTGTACTCACTTATGTTGTATACCAGGATGGCAGTTGGTTGCCAATGACTCCACCGCAGATAACTGGTTGCCAGGTGGACTTGATTCGGGAGGGGGTAAACTCTTCTGCATATGCCACTCAAGCAGGTTTGACCCTACTGTAATTGAGAAGAACACCAACATCAATAAGACAACTGGGGCGACATTCAAATATTTCGGAATCAAAAGAACCGGTGGGCCAGCACCCGTTGGAATCCCATTGGTCCCATTTCTCGTCAACAACGACATCATGGAAGCAATTGATTTTGAGGCTGAGGGTGTGGTCGAAATTCTCGACTGGTACACATACTGTAATTAAGAAGGAGGAAATGAAATGTTACTACAATTTTGGTTCCTATGGCTCTTCATCATTATCGTATCTGTTTTAGTCGCTCTTACCTTACGAAAAGAGAATGAAGAAGTCCCCCGTAAGGAGATATTACGTGCTGTGGAATCAGTAGGTAAAATGGGGATTGCTGAGAAACTATTCTTATGGATATTCTCATGGCTGGACACTAGATTCCGAATTCAAGATTATTGGGCCATGAGCCGTGACACCTACCACTCTGTTCACAGACAGATGCCACTAACCCACTCAGAGAAATACAAACTACGAATCATTTGGTATTGGTACCCACTATACTGTTTGGGAGGTATCTCATTCCTCGCTTTCATCATTTTAATTTTAACTGGTACTGTCCTCGGAATTTACTACGTTCCGGGGGGAGATGGCGATCCTTCACCCGCATACGGTAGCATGGAATTCATCATGACCCAATTGCCATTCGGTTACATCATTCGAAGTATCCACCATTGGGCCACACACTTCATGGTCGCTTCTGTGTTTTTACATATGTGCCGCGTCTACTTCACCGGAGCTTACCGCAACCCTCGAGAGTTGAACTGGCTTATTGGGGTGGGTTTGATGTTGCTAACCATTGTGTTTGGATACTCTGGATATCTACTACCGTGGGACGCGCTCGCCTTCGGTGCTGCAACAATTGGAATCGCCATGGCGAAATCGACTCCACTCATAGGTAGTTGGATGGCAATCATGCTGTTTGGCGGCACCTCTCTATCGGGGGCCACCGTTACTCGAATGTACTTCCTTCATGTCTTCATCTTACCAGTGATTGTTACCGGCCTCATAATCATCCATCTATTCATCGTATGGGTTCAAGGAATTGCGGAGCCGCATTGATGGGAGGTGATCAATATGGGGATGATTGACAATTTTGGGCGCATTGCAGACGTGTATATGCGCGAAAAGGAAAATTTGCAAGATGCTGAAAAAGTACGTGTTCGAACCTTTGTAGGTCACCCTCTTTGGCCTCATGAAGTTCTAAGGGACACTATAATTCTGTTATCCATGATGGCTGTATTATCATTCTATTCTTGGTTGATTCCCCCACCGTTACACAGCGCTGCTGACCCATTCGCGCAGGCTGGATTCGTCTTCCCCGATTGGTATGTTCTATTTTCATATGGGTATCTGCGATGGGGTGAATATCTACCGCAATTCGACATACCTTTACCGCAGATTATTGGTGACTTCTTTGGCACACCTGTGATTTCATGGAACGCTGGATGGTGGGGAGCATTCCTTACTGGATTCCCAGTAGGCATTCTCGCTCTACCACCTTTCCTCGGGGGTCGTGCCAAGCGAGGTGTGGAAGACCCCTGGTTTGCTGCAGCAGGAGTCGTTTACCTAGCACACGTCTGGTTCATCAGTGTCTTCTCCATCAATATATTTCTCCTATTGTATGGGAAAAATAGGTCTGATTTCTGCCAACTCAACCCACACAATGGGCTGAGTTGTGGGGTAAGAGAGCCATGGCTTGCTGACATCTTCAATGCAATACCGTGGATACTCACAGGAATTCTGATATGGATTGTCATCTATTTCATTGGTAAGTGGTATCTCCTAAATGCTGCAGGTGCTCGTACTTCTCCGAAAGTTGGCAAGAGAATTGCCCTTGGAGCTCTTATCATTGCTGTCCTTCTATCAGTAGTCTCATGGCCAGTTTACGAAGGTGGATTTTGGGATCTTGGTGGATTTGGCGCCATGGATGAGGTCGATGAATTAGCAACACTTCGTAATCAACCAGTTGACACACTTCTGATGAATGATGAAGGGCATGAATGGGAAAGCATGGAAGAAAATTGCCTCACCTATGGGGCGAGCTCTGGCAATGCACTCTGGCAAGATTCGAAGTTCACCGGGGAAGATGCTGCTGACCGAGGCGAATATTGTTTGTTACCCGCCAAATATTGGGTGAATTGGGGCATATACCAACCAGTTCAATCCACTCTCATTGATTTCTCTGACGCTAATAATCATGCGCAGACCCATTCATCCAATGGTGAGATAACCGGTGGGGTGAATGGATTCACAGAAGTACTCAGTTTCGCAGGTGATGCGACAACCGAAAACTCGTACTCACTTAGCGTTGAAGATCTCGGCTATGATGATTTGACAATGGACCTAGGTTGCACCTTCAAAACTAGTTTGAGGAAGGCTGGCGACCACAACATCAACATGAATGTTATTGATTCAAGTGGAGCAAGTATCGCGTCATTATCTGGAGATCTCGAAGAGGGCGTGACTTGTGCAGCCAAGTCTTTCGAAATCACTCCGGGCGAATATACAGTTAGCATGACAATGGATTCCGTATTTGACTCTGGAAACTCAACTGTGCTGGTCGATGCCACTACATCTGTATCAGTATTCCAACCATTACTTCTCAATCCAGATACCGGCATGGTACTAGACAGGACAAACGGTACCGAACTTGCCCTATCTGGAATTACTGACTCAAGTTTTGAATCATTAGCAATGGATAACCCCACTTACCGCCAGAATCCGAAAAGCCTCGACGCCAAATTGACCTACTCCCTATTCATCCCACCACTTGCACTTGGAGCAATGATATATGTCCTGCTTCGTGGCATGGCTCGTGGTTATGAATATGAAATGAACAAATGTTACGGATGTGACCTATGTGATGATGCTTGTCCGGTCAGATTATTCATAGATGGGGACAAACTGAACATTATCTACAACACATGGAACAATGAAGATGATGGTGTACCTATGTATTCATGTTTGACCTGTGGTGCTTGCACCAATGCCTGCCCACAGCTGGTTGACTACGATTCCTACATTGATATTCGTAGGAATTTGACCGTTGGTGGACCACCTGCATCAAATATCCCTCATACCGTGCTACAGGCTGTTTTGACTGCTGAAGCAGAGGATGAATCGGATGAGAACTTCATCTCAGTAGAGGACTATCCAATCAGGTCCAATGTGGGATACTATCCTGGATGTGTAGACTACATTGACCAAGACATGATTTTCAGCCACCTCAATAAGGGAGAAATGAACCTTGGAGATACTACTACTGCAGCTTTCACTCTCTTTGAAGAGATGGGAGTTGATGTCTCATATCTAGGACGTGACTTCATGAAGTGCTGTGGCCACGACCAGAAGTGGCAAGGAAGGGAAGATGTATTTGACAAGTTGAAGTCTTTCAACAGAGATAAGTTGATGGAAAGTGGAATTGATACACTTGTCAGTAGTTGTGCTGAGTGCTTCCATACCTTCTCAATGGATTACGAACTTGAGGGAATCAAAGTGATGCATACTACTGAATTCCTAACTGAGAACGGATTCGACCTTGACCTCGCTGCAAAGGAAGGAATGACAGTTACATTCCACGACCCGTGCCGACTTGGTAGACAAATGAACATCTACGAGGAGCCGCGGAATTTAATTGAAAATGTCAAAGGTGTTAACATGGTGGAAATGGAACACCACCATGAAGAGGCACTCTGCTGTGGTGTTTCAAGCATGATGTCATGCAATGAAGATAGTCGAGCCCTTAGGGTGCAGAGGTTCGATGAAGTAAATGAAGTGGGGGCTGAAATAATGTTAACATCTTGCCCTAAGTGTGTCGCACACTTTGAGTGTCTCAAGTTTGAAGGAGACCCGGCTCACGACTTCGAGATTCTAGATGTAGTCTCCTTCCTTGCCCGCCAAGTGGATGAAAAGAAGAAGTTGAGTTCTGGTGCATCTGAAGTGGTGAATAATACTTCGCAGGATGAAGCAGTAGCTTGATTGACCTTAATTTATGTTCAAAAAGCGACCTTTCATATTGAATGCCCCATAAGGATTGCTCGCATGACTCGGCTTGATGAACTAAACAAGATCCGGCAGAGGGAAGCTGCAATAATCAAAAAGAGTCTTGAATCTGCGCGAGAAAAAAATTATGCAGATGTCAAAGAGGGGCCGGAAGTTGTTGCTTTTGTGATTATAGACCAATGCATTGGTTGCGACCAATGCATGCTGGTATGTGATGATGATGCAATTGAACTATATGATGCACCTCTAAGTTCACCAATACTTGACATTGAAGTGAATAAGAAAGCAAGAATATTACGCGATGAATGCACTGGTTGCAGGTTATGCGTTCTACCCTGCCCAACTAACGCCCTCAAAATGATTGACAGGTGAGAAAATGAGTGAAGAAAATGATCCTGTCCGATTCGGTGCTGAGTTTGGCCCATACCGCTCACAACACCAAAAGGGAGTGTCACTCTCCACCTTCAAAACCCTTGTTTGGGTCTCCAACCTTGGGGGACTTCTTCTTGTAGTGATTGCATTTGAGATGATGATAATTCAGCAACGCTTCTACTGGGGAATTGCCACTTTGTTAGCTGGTGTCTTGGTGGCACTTTTCCCTTCAAATTATGAGATTGTTGGAATGGAATCAAAAGTAGATGGAGAAAACTCTTCAGAAGATGAGGAGGAAGAGCAGAATACTGAATGAATCTATTCACTTAGTTCAGCAAGTTCAGAAGCCATTGCCAGCATTGCCAACTCAGCCACCAACGCGTGCCAATAATGAACAGCAGCAATAATCTCTTTTCCTCCCTCTTGAGATGCAACCTCTTCTGCTGTCAGAAAGTTAGTTGAAGGCGTGTTAAGATTTGACATTACGCCCTTCTTTGGATTGGCCCTATAGAATGTTGCACAACTGCGCCCTCCAGCGCCGTAGGTGCACGGCTCAATTACAGAATCTCCAAGATTCAAAACAGTGGGGACGCCCTCCTGCAGGAGGAAATCGACCGCTTCACTACCTCCTTTCCCATAGGTCAGTTTGTTCACCTTGCGGTTTGACATATTCAACAACTCAGCACCACTAGAGATCTCGATGATTCCCAACCCATAAGTCCCAGAATCATTTTTCACAAATATAACTGGGTCACCATCAATCCCATAACTCTCATATTTTTGGCGGAGAAAATCAAGGAAAGCATCAACTTGGGCTGCAAGTTCAGTACGGCATGTCTCCTTTTCAAGACACTTATCTTCACTCACGAACCAGTGAGTTCCTAGTAGCCAAGGATCTATTCCAATTATCTCTGCAGCTTTGTCAATATATGGTTGCACATTACGGAAATGACTTGATTTACGCCTTTGGAACCATCCCATCGCTTGAGGGGGAGCTACTGGAATGTCACCGATACCCTCAATCGGACCTTGGCTCAAATCATTGTTGAGTATCAAAACATCAGGAGTTTCGCCATCTACTTTGAGTATGCCATCAGCAGTTGTTTTTGATATTATAAGAGTGCCAGTAATTCCCTCAATCTCTGAAATACCTTCAAATTCATTTGAGCCAACTGTGACCTTGCAATTACATTTTGAGAGTAGTTCCTGTAACACAATCAAACTCTCGACGTAACCCTTGTTCCTAGTGTGTTTCTCTGGCCAAATGTGGAGCCAACTTGCGTGTGGATGTTCACTTACTAACCACTCTTGCAATTGTTCTGAGAGATATTCTCGCTCAGATTCACCGACATTGTTGAAACCTGCAGGATAGGCGTTAGCATCTACTGCAGCAGCTTTCCAACCTGCATCTCTGATGTCTACTGAAGCATAGAGTGGCATCGGCTGTTTAGCCCTCTCTTCTGCAAACCATGATACTAATTCATCGCGATTATCTTCGAGTAAAACCAAATAATCAGATAATAGGTTGGGACCATGGTATTCACTCATTGTTTCACCTCAGTCAATATCCTCAAGCAGATCCCACAATCCCTTGCCCTCTCTCCCGAGTCCACCGTCGGTTATGTGCAGTGACTCAAACAGCCTGAGGCCAATTGTCATATCTGGTTGACTATGCAGAATACGTTCTAATCTTGGATATCGAGTTGCCCACTCTTCGGCGTGAGGCCTGAGTTCTCTCAGCAAATCATTGAGAAGGGTGGGTGTGGTTGCTGTTCCAGCAGGCAATTTTGGTCGCTTGACAATTGAATGGGGAAGATTGGTCAATGCGGCGGCAGCCCTCAATGCCAATTTCTCTTTCTCACCCCGCACCCTCCAATCAATTGGAATTGTATGTGACTCCTTACGATGGGCCGCTCCAAGGAATGGGACCCTAACCTCAAGGCCGTGAGCCATGCTGTGTCGATCCACTAGACGAAGTTGGAAATTTGTCAACTGCCCGTAATCCATCTCAAATTGCAAAGTGCTGGTTAAATCAGCAAATCTCTGAGCCGGATTATGCTTAGTGGCACGCCAAGGCTGACCCATTCCTTGTGGGACTGCTGAGCCAATATCGGTGACCAACTTTTCTGCGAAGGGATGACGGCTTGCTGAAAGACGTGAAGATATCAACTCACTATGTCCGGCAAGGTTGCGATAGCGAGAGTAGCCCCCATGAAGTTCATCGGCACCCTGTCCACATAATCCAACAGTTACATCTGCAGCCATTTTTTCAAAAAGTGGCTGGAAAAATAGTACTGATATGTCCAAATCTTCACCATGCCAAGCTAAAGATGGCAAAGTACTCCAGAATGATTCGCCATCGATAATCGATGTATGGTGCCCGAGGTCAAGTGCCGTAGCCACCTCTTCAGCAGCAAGAAAATCTGGGTTATCCTCACTTTCTGCTACCGTCCAACATTCTGGAACTGGTTGACCTGCCTGTTCTGCCGCCTTGTGAGCAAGTCCTGCGACCATGCTTGAATCTAAGCCACCTGAGAGAATGATGCCAAGAGGGACGTCTGACATCAACCGATCCCTGATGCTCACACAAAGAGAATCTAGTAGTGACTCTGCGTTCCCGCTAGAATCCCAACTATTCCCTGGTGCAACCCTCTCTTGAGAGTATGTTGCAACTCCAGTAAGTGTTGCTCTCCCCTCACTATCCAAACCCCATGTCTCTATGGTTCCCGGGGCTACCTGAGATACACCCTCAAACAGAGTAGTTTCATCAAGTGGATATTCAAAAGCAAGACGGGCTAACATAGCATTTTCATCAATTTTCGACCTATACTCCGGATGAACACGAAATGCCTTTGCTTCGCTAGCAACCAAGAGTTCTCCTGACGGCGTCATGGTTCGTAGCAACGGCTTGACTCCTAGTGGGTCGCGGCAGAGTATCAATTCCTGTGACTTGGAGTCCCATATTGCAAACCCCCAAATTCCATCGAGTTGGGAAACCCACTCGATGTGCCGTTGTGCAGGGTTGCCTGCCTGGTCAGCAGTTGCTGTCCTTCTTACCCAACCAATTAGTGACGAACGTCCCGCATTGATTTGATTCGTTGGAGGGGCGGAATGCGCTTTGTGAACTGCAAGGATGACCTCTGCATCTCCTTTGGTACGCCATCGGAAACTAGAATACTTCTCCTTCAAGTTTCGGAAATTGTATATTTCGCCATTCTGAACCAACCAACACCCATGCTCAGAACCTATTGGCTGATTAGAACCGGCTACATCGACTATTGAAAGACGGGAATGACCAAGCGAACAAAACTCATCACCCCATGTGCCAAGACCATCTGGACCACGATGAGAAATAGTTGCCACCATCTGTTGGGCAAGAGCCGTGTCGCTCACTCCTAGGATTGCTGCTATGCCGCACATGCATTACAGCCGCAGTGCTCACTCGCTATCAATGCGTGTAAAAAGTAATGTCAAACGTTCACCAATAGACAACGCAGATTACGAAAGTAGTTACTAGAGCAATTGCATAAGTCAACACGTAAAGGCTCTGTGACGGGGCGTCATCCTGCAAAACTTGGTCAGGCATCAAAGTTACCGAGTAGCAATTGGATTTTAACCATAACCCTTAGACAAAGACAAATCTATAATTTAGGGAGATTATTATAGAACAATAAATGAAAGCAGAAGAACTACCACAAGTGGAATCAAAACCATCGCCCCATTATCATCTATCCAACGCAATCGAGGCCATTCAGAAGCAACCTGAATTGGAGGGATAATCAATGCGAATAACAACGGTGTTTCCAAAAAATTCCATGAACAGAGCCAAACCACATAAACAGTGAATAAACCAGCAATAAATACCATTCTTGGCTCTTTACCAGCCCTGCGAGCTTCACCCATCACAGGATCTCCGAAGGCTAAACCAAAAATTAACGGCAAACCAAACGCAGCCCCCATCACTCCAGCTAAAGGAGAAATGATAAGGGCGAAACCTACCGAAATTGCCCCCCAGAACAGTGCGCTCAATTGGTGTGCTTCGTAGGCACGTTGCCCTATGATTGTGAAACCAATTTTCAATCTAACAAATTCAGCAGTTACAAGGAATCCAACTACTATTAATACAAAATCTCGTGGATTTAAGCCTACGAATCCAGCAATATTTTCACCATGCCAATAGTAGAGCCATGGTGTAAATGCCAAACTCAGGTGAGTAGCTCGCCTCAATAGATGTCCACCCATACCACCAACACTGTGCTTCACATGGTCAGCCTCATACGATTCCTCGTCGAGTACTAAAATTTCATTCATTTAACCACCGCAAATTTTCTTCGACCCACTGTTGTGCCGTTGCATCGCCACGTGCTAGATTATTGAGTACCTCCGAAATATCTCCCCTTGAGAGTAATGCTGAATCCCATGCTGATAGTAACCTTTCACGCGCACGCGCTACCTCGGCACCACACTTGACTGTAATGGCTTGAAGTTGAAATGCGACTTCGCCAATACCATCGCCCGTTTTTGCTGATGCCAAAAGTACTGGTGGTGGGTTACCTGAAATTTCCAATGCCGTAGTGATTTCATTGGCAGCACGTTCTGCTCCTTCTAAATCTGATTTGTTAACTACAATTAGATCTGCAAGTTCCATCACACCAGCTTTTTCTGCTTGAATCTGATCACCTCTAGCGGGCGATTCTACTAGAACTACCCTATCTGCAAATGAAACGATTCTGATTTCTGCTTGGCCAGCACCAACAGTTTCGATTAGTACATAGTCATAACCACACTTTCTCATTAGATTAGCAGCCAAACCAACGGTTATGGGTAGTCCACCTGGTTGATTCCTTGTAGCAAATGAGCGGACGAATACATTTAGGTCGCTGTCTGCTGATTCCATTCTGACGCGATCGCCCAATAGTGCACCACTAGAAAGTGGAGAAGAGGGGTCTACAGCAATGACTGCCACCTTCAAACCCTCACTAGACCAGTGAGAAAGTAATTTCTCAATCAAGCAACTCTTCCCTACTCCTGGGGCCCCAGTCAAGCCAATTATGGTGCCATCATCTGAATGATGTTCGATGCCAAGTGAATTGTGGTTAACTTCACCATCTTCAACCGCAGAAAGTAATTTTGCCAATGCTCTTCTATCGCCGGTTATTGCCTTGCCAAGAAGGTCTTCAGTCAATCGCTCACGCCCCACTTGACCAGACCCAATCGCCGCCTTCACCAACCCCGACTGGCTCTCCAGAGCCCGCTCTGTTGGCAACTTCGCTGACAAAATCTGTCATTTCCTGCATCTTTGTACCTGGTCCAAAAATAGCTCTCATTCCAGCCTCAAATAGAGGGAGTCTCTCATCTACAGGAATAATACCACCACCAAAAACAGTAACATCTCCACAATCCTCTTCTATCAGCAATTCGCATATTCTAGGAAACAGAAAGGCATGAGCGCCTGAAAGACTGGATAGGCCTAATAAATCTGCATCTTCATCCAACACAGTGCGCACAATTTGCTCTGGAGTTCTTCTAAGACCGGTGTAAATAACCTCATGGCCACCATCACGCAGAGCACGCGCTACCACCTTAGCACCACGGTCATGTCCGTCAAGACCCGGTTTGGCAATCACAATCCGCATAGCCATCCCCAGGTTGTCGAGATGATGCTCCCCTTTCAATTGAGCGACCCCATAATCTAATACGATGTTGATTGCCTTTAGCCGCATAGTCTATTGGCGAGTGTTGTCACCTGCGAGTTGAGCGGAATGGAATCCACCGAGGAAAGGCTGGGCGATTTGCGACGTAGAAAGGCTATTGCTGAGGCTGGAGGAGGGGCTCAAAGAGTTGATACTCAGCATGCCAAAGGTAAGTTGACTGCGAGAGAAAGATTGGAGAGATTGCTCGATGAAGGTTCTTTTCAAGAAATTGATGCCCTTGTTGAACACCGTTGCCGTGACTTTGGCATGGAACAGAATGTAATTCCTGGTGATGGCGTAGTCACGGGCCATGGTACAATTGATGGCAGACCAATCTACTGTTTCGCTCAGGATTTCACCGTCTATGGGGGGAGCCTTGGAGAAATGCATGGCCTGAAAATCTGCAAAGTTCTTGACATGGCAATGAAAACTGGTGCACCTGTCATCGGGCTCAATGATAGTGGTGGTGCAAGAATTCAGGAGGGAGTTGCAAGCCTCGGGTCTTATGCAGAGATATTCTTCCGCAATGTGAGAGCAAGCGGAATCATCCCCCAAATCAGCATCATCATGGGACCTTGTGCTGGCGGAGCCGTATACAGCCCAGCAATTACAGATTTCGTCATCATGGTGAACAAGACTGCGCACATGTTCATTACTGGCCCTGAAGTCATCAAAACGGTGACCAACGAAGAGGTGACATTCGAGGAATTAGGTGGTGCATCCACCCATGCCTCGATGTCTGGAGTCACACACTTCACCGCTTCAGATGATGAGGGGGCACTCGATCTTGCGCGGGAACTAGTATCTCACCTCCCTCAAAACAATCTTGAAACCACACCCAAAAAACCAACTAAAGACTCTGCAAGTCGGTTATGTGAGAAACTGCAGAGTCTGGTCCCTGATGACCCACTCAAACCATATGATGTCATTGAGGTAATTTCTGAGATTGTTGATGATGGGGCATTTCTTGAAGTTCAGGGGGATTTTGCACGTAACATAGTCATTGGATATGGTCGCTTAGATGGACACACTGTTGGCATCGTAAGCAACCAACCCAAGGTATTGGCTGGATGCCTTGATATTGACGCTTCAGTAAAAGCTGCTAGATTCATTCGCTTCTGCGACGCTTTCAATATTCCGCTACTGACTCTTGTTGATGTTCCAGGATTCCTTCCTGGGGCAAGCCAGGAGTGGGGTGGGATCATCCGACATGGGGCCAAACTGCTCTACGCTTACTCCGAATCTACCGTTCCAAAAATGACTGTCATCATGCGAAAAGCGTACGGCGGCGCATACGATGTGATGTGCTCCAAGCACATTAGGGGAGACTACAATATCGCATGGCCAACAGCCCAACTTGCCGTCATGGGTGCTGATGGTGCTGTTCAAATCATTCATCGAAACAGAATCAAAACAGCACGAAATCCCGAACAAGAACGGGAACGCTTGGTCGAAGAATATGGTGATTTGTTTGCCAACCCGTACAAAGCAGCGGCCCTCGGGTATCTAGACGATGTCATAGAACCTCTGAAAACCCGCGAAAAACTATGCAAGGCTTTAGGTATGCTTCTAGATAAACAGGAAGAGCGCCCTGCTCGAAAGCATGGGAACATCCCCTTGTGAGGTGTGACGATGGATGATGACTCATACAGTGGCGCTCTAAACAAGATTCTGCAAACCGCTCGGGGTCCGCTAACCGATATCGAAGAGTTCGAAAATCATGAAGAGGGTGAGAATTCTATATCAGATATACAGAATAACACCAACAAGAAATCTGAAGGGCGCACTACCCTAAGAAAACTTGCAGCAATCATGGCTGTTCTCTCTATTCCCGACGAAGAGAAAGATGTCAAATCCACTGTTGGGCGCCAACTTGGTAGCGCATGGGCGCAAGATCATCGACGAACTGCAATGGGATTGCCAGATCTTGCATACAATCGAGCAAAAAGATCTACTTGGAGGTGAAATAGTTGGGCGAGAAACGCATAGTGACTATTGATGGTGAAACCTTTGAAGTAGATTTGGAACCCGATGGGAATTCTTGGAAAGCGACTGTTGAGGGCGAGACTTTCTTCATCGAAGTCGATGGCACCCCAGCCAAAGGTGAGAAAAAGCGGCGTTCTACCAAGAAGCGAAAGAAGTCTGGAGTCGTCTCTAGTACCATTCCTGGTAAAATAATCACAGTGGAAGTGGAAGTTGGACAAGATGTATCCGAAGGTGATGTGGTTCTTATTCTTGAAGCAATGAAGATGCAGAACGAGGTGGCCGCACCAGTTTCTGGAACTGTGATAGAAGTGAACTGTGAGGCCGGTTCCACTATCGAAGCAAACCTGCCACTAGTCGTAATTGAACCTGAAATAGAATCTGAGGACTAAGCGCAAGACAAATAACCACCAACTGTAAAGATTACACTAGGGGGGTGCAACATGGCAGAAGAAAACAACCCGACAAAGGCCAGTAGCCCTCGGTGTGACTACCACGGTTGTGAAGTCGAAGGGGAAATTACCAGTAGACTTTCACCCGAGGGTTACTTAGTTGCCACAGGTAAGAAGGCCTACTCATTTCGAGAGGCTTATCGTAGATTCCATTACTGCAAAGAACATCATGATGCATTGATGGCCGGTGTATGGAACCGAATTAGTGATGACTCAAACAAAGATGATGATCATGTCGCCCCTACTGCGGTCTGATGGAAATCTATGACTATTTCAGCCCCATGAACCTTGAGCAATCATCGCTTCTGCAATCTTCTCAAAGCCGGCTATATTAGCACCAAACACATAATTATCTGGTTGTCCATACTTCTTTGCCGTATCATATACCTTCTGATGGATTCCAACCATGATTGCATCTAAGCGTGCATCCACTTCTTCACGAACCCATGGCATACGAAGGCTGTTCTGGCTCATCTCAAGACCAGAGGTAGCAACTCCTCCAGCGTTGGATGCTTTGCCAGGTGCAAATTTAACACCGTTTTTATGGAATATCTCCACTGCTTCAGGGGTTGTAGGCATATTTGCACCTTCACTAACAAATTTGACGCCATTATCCACCAAATTTTGCGCATCCTTACCATTCAACTCATTCTGAGTTGCACAAGGTAGGGCGATATCAACTGGAATCTCCCAAATAGGGTTTGAATCAGACTTTTTATCGCGTGGAGTGTAATCTAGACCTCGATGGGCAGCGTAATCCTTAATCCGGCCACGCTGAACATTCTTGAGATCCCTAATCCAAACCAGTTCGTCTGCATCAATTCCGTCTGGGTCGTGAATGAATCCACTACTATCGGATAGTGTGACTACCTTGCCCCCAAGTTGAGTGGCCTTTTCACAAGCATACTGAGCAACATTTCCTGAACCAGAAATCGATATCGATTTGCCTTCAAATGAATCGCCATCCACAGCAAGCATCTCTCGCACAAAATAAACCAAGCCATATCCTGTTGCTTCAGGACGAATTAAGGAGCCACCATAGGACAGCCCCTTTCCAGTGAGTACACCAGTGAACTCATTACGTAATTTCTTGTACATGCCGAAAAGGTATCCAATTTCACGGCCGCCAACACCAATATCACCCGCAGGAACATCAGTATCAGCACCAATATGACGCTGTAATTCAGTCATGAATGCCTGACAGAACCGCATTACTTCGTTGTCAGACCTGCCTTTGGGGTCAAAATCAGAACCACCCTTTCCACCACCCATTGGAAGTCCGGTCAAACTGTTCTTGAACACCTGCTCAAAAGCTAGGAACTTCAGAATTGAGAGGTTTACGGATGGGTGAAATCGCAATCCTCCTTTGTAGGGTCCGATAGCGCCGTTGAACTGAATACGAAATCCCCTATTCACCTGAATATTGCCTTCATCATCAATCCATGGGACTCTAAATTGAACTACACGTTCTGGCTCACACACCCTTTGGAATATATTCGCTTCAATCAATTCGGGCCTAGCCTCAACAACAGGACTCAAACTCTCAAGAACCTCTAACACAGCCTGATGAAATTCTGGCTGGTCAGGATCTCTTTGCATTACCTTATAATATACTTCTTGTAAATGTTGGTGCATTTTTCTCACCGTAGGAGGAAGGACAGAGGCAACTCTGTTCTTGACCGCCGACCTTGGTACTACTTTTCACTATTACTCACCAAATGTCCTGTAATCAATCGCTAATTTAGGTGATGATAATTATCGATATTGTACTAATCGGACAATTTTGTTTTTTTATTTCATAAGATAGATGATTTCAAATGTAAACCCGTTATCCGGAACTTAGTGATGATATGACTGAAGCACAAACATACTATGATGGATTAATTGCACAAGGGCACACCCCAGACAGTGCATTGCAATATACGCAGCAACATTTTCCAGGATTTGTTCCCGCTGCAAGTGCACCAGCACCAGCACCAGCACCAGCACCAGCACCAGCACCAGCACCAGCACCAGCACCAGCACCAGCACCAGCACCAGAACCAGCACCAGCACCAGCACCAGCACCAGCACCAGCACCAGCACCAGCACCAGCACCAGCACCAGCACCAGCACCAGAAGTAGCTGGAGTTGCAACTAACATGGGCGCAACTGGCGCTGCTACACATCTAAGCAACACTATGGGGGTTGCTCCAAAAGGAAAAGATTGGATGGTTACCCTGCTACTATCTATTTTCGTGGGAAGTATAGGTGTAGACAGATTTTACCTTGGATATATCGGACTTGGAATTCTCAAATTGGTGACCTTTGGGGGTTGTGGAATTTGGTGGCTAGTTGATTTGATAATGATAGTTACCGGAAGCATGACGGATTCCAATGGAATGCCGCTTGTAAAGTAATCAGATTAGATTGCTTAACCATCGGCTCCAAAAGAGCCATACGAACACAGGTATTGTTAACGCAAGCCACGAATTATACAACCACTTAGGGGTTGATGGAGTATTATTGAATTGGCCGTTCCTCAAATCTCTAATTGATGCATATAGCATCCAGACAAATGCCCCATAGATTAACGGGGAACCTAGATTGTAATCCAATGCTTCAGAAAAACGTGCATGGGTAATTGATACGAATGAACGTGTCATACCGCAAAAAGGACATTCTACTCCTGTTAGATGAAATATCGGACAGAGACTCAATCCAGTCACATTTCTAGGATTTAGAATCGCAGAAACTGCTAATGCGCCACCAGAAATTACTGCAATTATAGCTGCGGGAGAGCGAACAACATCAATCGTGGAGGAATCGACATCAAGCACCTCGCCCATGGGGCCCCTAGGGTGTTCAATTATTGAAATATGATGCGCTCTGCCACATCAGCAACTGCTTCTGCAGAATTTGGCAATGTCATGATGAACATCGCAGCTTGACTAACCTGGCGTATACGCAGAGCATCTGCAATGGGAGTATGCTCTTGGAACCAACGAGTCTTACCATCACGGCCAAGAATTCTGACTTCAACTTGAGCCATTCTTGGCTCAGAAAGCAATAATTTGACACTTGGCACATCAATAGCAACAAATCCCTCAGGAACCTTTGCCCTTCGGCAAATTTCATCCTCAATTTCTCTTCTCTGCTCTCCATTTTCTGCAAGCTCAACCAAACGCTCAATCTGAGAATCACTGAATTCTTCTGTCCGTCGAGTCACACAGACCTTCAACAATTGGCGATATTTCAGACGACGTAGCATCTCCTTTGCAATACCACCGGCCTCTGCCAATGCTTGCCAGATTTCAGCATCAACCATCCTTTGCATATCTACTGCATCAGGAAGATTGTCGGCACTCCTTTCAACCGCTCGTGAAAGCATCATCTCAGTAACTCTAGTAACCTTATGGAAATATACAGCGGAATACATCAGGCCGCGGGCCATTAACATGCCTTCAAGCGCTGGAACACCGCCTTCTTGTACTGCAATATCACCACTGTGCCTCTCCAAGCACTCAACCAATCGAAGATGATCTACAACACCATGGGCTACCCCCGTAAAGTGGGCATCTCGTAACAAATAGTCAAGTTGGTCACAATCTACTGGCCCGTGGATCAAGTGTGCTAGAGTATGGTCTTCCGTCTCAAAACTACTTTCACCCTCAGACCAATTAAACAAGTTTCTCTCGGTCCCCGCCGCGTCGGCCCCGTGAATTAATCCAGCAACCTCCTCTGGGTCGATGTCATACCCCTTCAATATTTCAGGGATTTTCATTCTATTCTCAAACAATGAATGCTCATCTTCCCTCAAAATATCATAATCACCCGTAATGATGCCCTCAGTGATGTGCATATGGTCGGCCCCACCGCGTTCATGAAGAATGTGTTCAAGTGTGTGTGAATATGGTCCATGCCCTACATCGTGTAGCATTCCTGCGACTTGCACAATATCTTTCTCATGCTCATCAAGCCCTACCGAATCAGCCATCAAGCCACCAATGTGGGAAACTCCAAGTGAGTGTTCAAACCTAGTGTGATGCGCCCCCGGAAACACCAAGTGAGCTAAACCCAGTTGCTTGATATGGCTTAATTTATTAAATTCAGGAGTCGCAAGAAGTTCCTCTCTCACTCCTTTAATACGGAACATTCCGTGGATTGCATCATTAATCACTTTGCCAGACATATCATTCCCTCAAAGCATCGCTGAATGCGGCCCCTCTTTCAACTTGGGGGATAATGAAAAGCGCAGAGGCGTGTTCATTGTTGGCCGTAGCCCTGCTGGTCGTAGCCCTGCTGTTGGTCGTAGCCCTGCTGCTGGTCGTATTGACCCGCGTACCACTGTGCTTGGCCCTCTGTTGGATACCAGCCACCATGCTGTTGTTGTTGCTGCCCCATCTGAGCCCACCATTCTGCCTGTTGAGATATTCGAAGTTCCTCCTCAAGTTCTGCTCGCCTCTCGTCAATCTTGTGACGCAATAGCATTCCCTGAGAGCCAGCAATCGAGCCGGATCTAAGAGATTCATCCAATTCATCTTCAAGGTTAGCTAAACCTTGGAATCCTTCAGCAGAATCAAGATCACCTTCCATCCTCTCAAACAATTTGCGAGAACGACTGGAAGAAGTCAAAGAAATACCAATCATTCCCATTGAAAACAGAACTAGAAGAAGGACTGCTCCAGTAATCACTTGGCCTACACTATCTTGCAACAATGCACTACTGCCAAATTGTTCTTCAGATTCTGCTACATCATCGGCCCTTCCATCGTTATCAGTATCAACCGGTACGCTGTTTGGGTCAAGTGGATTGGTTACAGGATCTGAACGGACTTCATCAGTGTTTGAATAACCATCACCATCAATATCCCAATCCCATGAATCTGGAATCCCATCACCATCTAAGTCAGGGCACCCAAGCATGAAAGTCGTGGAATTACCCGATTTGCTTGTGCAATCGTCTGACAAGTTAGTTCCGGGTTGGTCTGCAAAACCATCGCCATCAATATCAGACCAAATCAAACCATTCTGTGGGAATGGGTCAATGCTATCTGAGTAACCATCTCCATCCCAATCCTCGCAACCAAGTAATCCACCCACAGACGAATTGCCCCAGCGATCTGGGCAATCATCAGCATTTGTACCATTTGGATTGTCACCAAATCCATCATCATCAGAATCTTTCCATTGTGAACCATCCGCAGGGAATGGGTCTCCATCATCAGAATAACCATCGCCATCTGAGTCAAGGCAACCATATTGATCTTCATGTGATGTACCATAATCATCAGGGCAGTCATCTACTGGATAATTACTACCCTCTGCCTCATCTACATAGCCATCCCCATCACGGTCTGGACAACCGTTAGTTGGCAAACCAGCGACTGTTGGACAATCATCGTTGTCGTTGGAGAGACCATCACCATCATTGTCGGGACAACCAAAGCGGTCAATCGTGCTGTTTCCATTTCGGTCAGGGCAGGCATCGACTTCTGTGCCGTTGAGATCATCTCCATATCCATCACCATCATGATCACTATTCTGACTTGGATTGTTTGGGACAGCATCCTCAATATCTGCCCAGCCATCGCCATCTGAGTCTGGACAGCCAATCAGATTACGCCACGAATCACCTGCTAGAAATACACAATCATCCCAAGGTTGGCTACTGTTTTCAAGCCACTCATCCTCAAAACCATCATTATCCCAGTCCATTGGGTAGGGGTCAGGAGAAAAGGCGCCCGCTAACCAAAATCCTGGCCAATGAGCCGCACGTGTGTTGTTCCAAGAACTGTCTGCCCAATTATCACCATCACCGTCACCATCTACGTCACTCCATTGAGTGGGCTGGCTTGGGAATCTATCATTGACTACAGATTGACCATCACCATCAAGGTCGAGACAACCATATTGGTCTCTCCACGAATTACCCCACATCATTGGGCAACCATCAGGATTGGTCCCGTTCGGGTTGTTGCCAAAACCATCATTATCAGTATCTTCCCACTGTGTTGGGTCGTCAGGCAAATGATCTATCGTGTCAGGCCAACCGTCTCCATCAGAATCGATGCAACCATAAAATCCAGCACCCGTTGAATTGCCAAAAACATCAGGGCAATCATCACCCATGGTGCCGGTAAGATTGTCACCAAAACCATCACCGTCACGATCAGCCCATTGGCTGCCATCGTTAGGGAATACATCGGTCCCATCGCCTACTCCATCACCATCAGAATCAGTACCATAAACCAGTATCCAGCCATCAGCACCCCCAATACTACTAAATGTGAGTGAATTAGAATCATCATGGGCACTACTATGGAAATAACCACCATATGCAATGGTCCCATTACGTACCGCTACAGCCCGCCCATAGTCTGAACTGCTACCACCAAAATGATGTATCGTATCCCAAGTCCATGTAGTTTGTCCGCCCTGTTGATTCGGTACTACTGTTGCATAAAATGTATCGCTACTCCCCATACTAGTTACGTAGGTATTACCAACCATGCGGTAGATGAGTGATATTCCCCTGCAATCGTAACGTTGCCAGAAGATTCATCCACATCAATAGCCCAACAATAGTCAGTACTACTACCACCTACATTTTGAGCCCATGAATAGGAACCGGCGGGGGTCCATTGAGCCACGAAGCAATCCCAATTGTTACCCTGTTGATAGGTCCACAACCGATTAGCGCCATTGGTTTGAAAATCCATTAGATATTGGAATCGACCAGCTACTGAAACGGCACCTGAATTATCAATAACCACATCTTCCCCATGGGAACTGTAAGAAGATTGTAGATAACCTGCCATTGCTGACCAAACACAATTTCCAGTGGTCGTGTACTTAACAACAAATAATCGATAGTAACTTTGATGATTATAACTAGGTGAAAGTGTACTACAACTCCCCCCTGAACCTTCAGGGTACAACTGGTAAGAAAACTCTCCAACAACAGCAATTTCGCCATTGTCGTTAACATCAATTCCTCTTCCTCGCTGGTAGTAACTACCATACATTCTGTGTGCCCACTGAACTTGACCTGCTGAATTTATTTTGGCCACGAAAGAATCATCATATGAGTGTCCTGAAATGGTCGACGAACCAAAATATATTGTTCCCGAAGTATAGAAGTAACCTGTAGCATAGACATTACCACTATTGTCAATAGCAACTCCATAACCATAATCAGAACTGCTGCCTCCACCTTTGATGGCCCATTGCCAAGTACCATTGGTATCTAATTTGGCAACAAAGATATCGTAACCACCTTGGCTAGATAAGTAAGTTGATCCAAAACTTGCTTGACTGTAAAATGCACCAGTAATGGAAATATTACCACCATCATCAACATCTATGTCATAGCAGTAATCTGAACTGCTACCACCCATCTTTTCAACCCACAACCAGTTCCCAGATGGGCCGATTTTTCCCACATAACCATCCGTACTTCCCATTGCTACTAGGTTGATATTGCCAAATCTTGCATTGTTGTAGAAATAACCACAAACATAGGTATTCCCATAAGCGTCCATTTCAATTGATTCAACGCTATCTGTACTTGAACTTCCAGAGACCGTTTCACCCCAAAGCAAAGTTTCTTGCCCCGGAGTATGGAAAGTGTTGACTTCAGCATCCAATTCGGGCTGTGGCGGCATCATAGAAAACAATGAAAAAATGAACAAGGACACCAAAATCAACGATTTGACTACCCTTGCCCCACGATATCCTAGTCCAACATTCATATTCTTCCCTCGCGCGCACACGAGGTCGGAGGAATAGAACCTTTTGATGTAATAATCAATCTAATTAGGTACTTGGGTTGGCAGTCATGTAAGATTCTAAGCGAACCATAAGGCGCTCATCGCCATAGTTTTCGATCATTGCACGTACTGCCTCTTCAACAAGTGCATGTTCATCTGGTTGCAAACCCATTGCTCTCCTAAGGCAGTCTAGCATTGACATCTCATCGTCAGTAATTACTTCATCATCTAAGGCAGCGATTAATGCCGATTGATAACAAGTAGCATCGCCGATATGTCTGCATGACCAATCCTCATCCTGTGCAGAAGTGATTGGAGAATTCTCCGACCCATCAAGAATCGAATTTGCATATTTTTGTGCCTCCTTGCCCAAACCTACACAATTGGCAAGAATATTGAGAATACTCATCTCATCATCTGTAACGATACCATCTTCCATTGCCACTCTCAGGGTCTTCAAGTAAATCATCAAACCTCGGCTCGCACTCACAGTCATAACCTTCGCCAAACCCCACCTCTATTTGACGCTGACCACTTGACTCAACCTAGATGTGAGGATACCCTTTAACCCTAGTTCACCTGAAATACCTATAATACAACACCAGTTTGGCTCATGTGAGGGGGTTGGGGAAACTGAGTAGAACCATCCCCCGCGACGTTCTTTCTGCAGCCGGACAGCCTGAAAGTGTAGCCAAAGTAGTTTCAACACTCTCTGCTAATAACTCATTAAGCATCAAACAGTTATCCCGCAAATCGGGTTTACCCCAAAGCCAAGTTGCTAGTGGCCTGAAACAATGCCGCTATCGTGGATGGGTGATTTCAACTCAAGGCGAATCAAAAGGTAAAGGAAGGCCCAGACACCTTTGGGATTTAAGCGTCTCACCTTTAGATCTTGTAAGAGAGCTAGAAGTTGAAGCAAAAACAAAACATACGATTATCTCCAACGCTGTGAAAAGACTGCAGAAAGAATTGAAATCCTGAATACTTGAAGTCCAGACTCAAGATGTCCTGGTTAAATTTTCAATTTTTTTTTGCGTACTACGATTTTGCGATTTTTTGTAATAATCCCCAATCCCCACTATAGAAACGCTGTACTGCAACGTATTACAGACCCAATCATACTGTAGTACATTGAATTAAATTAGTAGTACAGAATAATATACTAGGCAGTGGTGGGACTACTGGAGCGGAACGAATGAGCGGACCAACTCAGATGATTTCAGTGCGCTTAACTGAAGAAGAAGTTTTCCAATTGGACCGCCTCATTGGATTAGATGGCATGCGTAACAGGAGTGACGTACTACGTCGCGGAATGGATAAAATCCACGAGGAAAACAAGCCAGAGAATATTGGCCGCCAAATCAATGTTAATATCTCCCCTGCTGTGTCACAGGACTTGAAACTAATCAAAGAAATGGAAGGTTTGGGACCAAGTGCTGTTTTTGCAATGGGTACGGGATTTATTCTAGAGCAAGTCGCAGAAAAAAGGATGGCAAGAAGAGAAGCCGCCTATGCTGTGCTAAAAGATATTGAAGATCAAGGTCCACACAAGGACCATATTGAATAAAGGGTGAGAAAGTGAGTAATGGGATGCACACGAAGAAGAATCAGGGGGGGTGTAACAACCCCCCCGCCCCCACCCTTGGGATATTCAATCTCCGTCAGCGCGCTCGAGAATCGGTTACAAATGAAGCACACTCAAACAATACCCCCGTTCCCACGTATGTGGGAACACCCCTTCACGACGAACTTTGATTCGTCACCCCGCCCCTTCGGGGGCACCCCCTATCAGGCAGTAGCCGATAGGCTGGTAACATTTCTAAAACCCAACCTTATTGAGCGGCCGAATATCGGTTAAGATTCGTGGCAACGATGAAACCCCGAATAGCCGGTTATCTTGCGCATGATGAACTACGCCCTGGCCAATCGGAAATGATTGATGAAGCGTACGAAGTTTTGACACAAGGCGGATGTCATCTAGCGTGTGCCCCCACGGGTATCGGTAAAACCGCAGCGGCCCTATCATCAGCACTTGATGTCGCTTTTGAAAGCAATGAGCCACGCACCATCTTTTTCCTGACTGGTCGCCAATCTCAGCACCGAATCGTTGTCGAGACTGTTCGTGAAATAAATCAACGCGGCAAAGAAGGACAGAACAAAGTCTGTCTAATCGATATGATTGGCCAACAATCAATGTGTATTGATGACATTCGCCACGAATTTTCTTCCCTCTTCTCACGCCTCTGTGCTGATAAAAGAAAAAATCGACACTGTCTCGCATACCTCCGGGAAGTCGAAGGAATCCGTTCAAAAGTCCTACAAAAGCCGTTGCATGTTAATGAACTGATTGAGGCATCACGCACCTATGAAGAAGAGGGGATAGGTAAAGCAATCTGCCCTTGGAAAGTTGCAAGAGAATCTGCAAGTTTTGCTGATGTGGTTGTATGTGACTACAATCACCTCTTCAACGAACGCGTCAGGGCTGCGTCTCTAGATGCTATGGGAATTGAGGTTGAGAATATCATCATCATAGTAGATGAAGCACACAACCTACCCAATCGCATCACACAGGGAATGAAAAGAATCCTCAATGAAGATCTACTCTTAACTGCCCGTTTAGAATTAGAGGAACATATCGAAACCATTCAAGAGCAAGAAGAAAAGGGTATGATAGAGGTTCGTCCAGAAACTCACTCCGACCTCAGAAGTGTGAAAGCCGCACTTGAAAGAATCAAAAATGACCTGCTTGCTTTCTTCAGGGTGCAATCACAAGCGCTTTACAAAGAAGAGACTGATGAGTGCAGAGTTACAAACTTGGATTTGCTCAACATTCTCAATGGTGCTCTTGCATCAGACATCAGTGGAAACAGTTTGACATTAGGCCAGATAGCCAAGCACCTCGCAACAGTTGAAGTTGAATTAGACCCTGATTTGGACGGAGAAAAGGAAACTGCAAGCGAACGACTTTCCGAATTGTTCTCACTATTAAACCACCTTGGTGACAATTCTGCGCTCGCATTTGTTTACTCACACGGCAAAGGTGACGCACCCATAATCACGACCCACCTTCTAGACCCCGGAGTTGTTTCAGGACCAGTATTTGAACGGGCTGCTGGAGCAATACTCATGTCAGGCACACTCACGCCCCCAGAGATGTACGGGGAACTTCTCTCTCTACCCAAGTCACGCCCACTGACCCAAGAGGAATACCCTTCACCATTCCTTTCTGATAAACGTCCTGTAGCCATCGCTGCTGGAGTGACTACAAAATACAACAAGCGAGGTGACGATAACACTACAAGAATTCGAGAACACATCAAAGCAATTGCTTCTGAGACACCAGGGCATATCGCTGTGTTCACCCCTTCCTATGCAATGTTGAATGATATTATTGGAAATGAAATCTGGCATGGAAGACGTGTGATGATGGAGGAATCTGGTTGGTCCAAGCAACGGATCGATTCGCTGTTACGCGATATGGAAATGTCCCGTTCTGCTGGTGAAAAAATACTGCTTGGTGGCGTCTTTTCGGCCAAATTGGGAGAAGGTATTGATTACAAACGGAATTTGCTAGATGCTGTAGTCTGCATTGGATTACCACTTGCTCCACCTTCAGTTGAATTGAATGCTCGTAAAGATTACTACGAAGAGCGATTTGGGCGCTCAAAATCATATCGTTGGGCGGTCCTGCAGCCTGCAGTGAATGCATTGATGCAAGCAATGGGTCGACCTATACGGAAAATGGGCGATCGTGCTTTCATTTTACTATTAGAGGAGAGACTGCTAATGCCACAGTTCAAACGACTTCTCCCCAGCAACATGAATATACTAACAGTAGCAAATGAAGAATCAACAAAACGGCATGTCAAACGCTTCTTCAAGCGCCATCCTGAGCCGGCCTCGGGAGATGAATAGACACGAAGGCTTCAATGAGGGTGGGCGTAACGGCAGGTTCAGGTGGGAAACATGGAGTGGAACCTAATCACTATCGAAACAGGGAAAAAAAGGGAAAAACAAATTGGTGATAAGTGGCCAAGTGAGGGACTCGGTGCTAACCCTGAATTGTTGCACCAGAACTTCCTATCCAACCTTGGACACCTTCAAGAGATTCATGACAGTCACCAAACTATGATGGGCGCACATTTCTCACCTATTGAAAGCAATTTTGATAGAGTTGCTGGAGTTCTTAGTACAGAAGCAATGCTATATCGATTTGATGGTAAAGCTGATGACTACCAAATCTCTCTACCACTTCATGGATGTGAATTATCTGGAGTTCAACTAAATTTATGTGAAATTGATGGAGATTCAATAGTTAAACTCAATGTTACCGGGCGCGATGGCGAGGAACTTGAACAAGCCTTCAGTCTGCCTAAGGGTAGCCACCTAGCTAACGCTACTTGGAATGCCGGCGAACTCCACCTCACATTGACCCGATGACGGGATATATCAAGCGTCAACGCGCTGGAACTTCTGCAAGGTTCTCGATTTCACCAAGTACTCGACCAAGCGCATCTTGAGCCTGCGACTTGTGAGTTTCACCCATTTCGTGCCGTGAGTATCTAGCCTCTTCAAAGACACTATCAAGTGCAACAATTGCATCCTCATTAATTGGTAGAGCCTTACGAATTGCCATCTCGAATTCACGTACTGTTTCGAAATCTCTCCGGAGGAAGCGGTGTCGCATCAGAATTGCGCAGAGGCTTTCATAGCAGTTGAAAATCGCCTCTCTAGTCTCATCTCCCGCAGCCAAGAGTTCTGCTGTATAAGCAAACACATCTGCCAACTCTGAGAGAGCCGATTGCTTGCGGCGGCGCCAATATACAGCAAAAGCCACAATAGCCAAAATCGCTGCAATTCCCCCACCATAAATCCAATTCTTCACTCCCGTCTCGATAGTAGCAGCGGATAGCACATTGACTTCTATTGTGGTCTCAAGTCGAGCCCTATCATCCTCAGCCACCTTATCATCTGTGGAATTGATTTGCACATAGAGGGCACCATAAGTGATTCCATCTCCATAAGGGGCCATTGGTGGCACTGAGATGAACTCAAACCAGAATGAACCATTGCTTCCAGTTCTTCCAGTCAGAGTGCGACTCATTTCTTTAGATTCATTGTACAAAACTGCCGTCACGGCAATATCTGATGCAGGGAGTTGGGTATCCTTGGCTATCGCATCGACCCATGCCACCACGCGGTCACCGTTGTATGGCACAGTTAGTACTCCAGTTTCAAACTCGACTGGAATCACAACGAAGATTGTTGTATTTATTTGCCCTTCATTGAAGTGCCGTGTTTGGTTTTCAGTAGCCCTCAAAGTGAGAGTAATATCGCCGGATGTCATGAAACTCGGTGCTGTAAGTTGGATGCTGAAGCTTCCATCTGGCATCCAAACAACATTATTGGAAATGCCTAGATCACTCTGGTTCCAGTAGAGGATTAAGTCGAGCATATCGACTGGGTTTCCACTACCACCAACCTCAAGGATTCTACCCTCAATAATAATTGGATGTGCTGCTGATGAGCGGATGATGATGTTGTCATTCTCCACCAATTGCCAATCAATTTCTGCCCAAGTAATCAGCACATGACTTTCGTTGGTAGCGAGCCACGATGCCTCACCCGAATAGTGTGCAGTCAATGTGTGTTCGCCACGAGCAGATACCATGCTAACAGGGACAAACAAATCAAATTCTCCAAATGAATCCGTTGTCACCGTATCGACAAAGACGCCGTCGAGCAGAATGTCAACACTGCGGCCAGAAATTCCAGGTAATCCAATTTCGTCAGAATCATACAATCGGCCACTGACATTCCAGAAGGTTCCGCGTGTTGCTTCACCATTATCGTCACTAGTCAATAGCAAAGATGCGTGATGTGCAACCCAAATTGTACCATTGGTACTTGCTTCACGGTACCAACCCTGTGCGGGCGAATACACTTCGACAGCGTGGGAACCAAGGCCTATGTTGTTCGGAATTGTCCACTCAATTGACCACACACCGTTGATGTCAGAGTATGCCGTACCAAGGAGAGTGCCATTGAACCGCACTTCAAGCGAGTGATTGAACAGCCATCCTTCAGGTAGGTTATCTCGCACCGTTCCTTGTATTATGATTCCATCATTGATGGCAATTTCTAGAGGTAGTGTTAGATCCACATTGACTGCACTGTAAACATTCCAAGAGGTATTAGTTTCTGAAGGCAGATAGAATGTCGAGCCTGTGAATTTAATTACCATCATCTGTGGACCAAGTGGTGAATCTTGAGGCACAGGGAAGAAGACTTGGAAGTTCCCTTCACTGTCAGTTGTGACATTGGTTAATCGTGTATTATCGAACCATACTTCCAATGTTAGGTTGCTAAGTGGATTATCTACGATATCATAAAGAGTGCCGTCAATGATTAGTAACCCTTCACGATCAACATCTCCTCCGGCACCATATAGCACTATCTTTGTGGGTACACTGATGTTGACAAGTTGATCTACTGACGAGTTGAGGTAATACTCTGGATTTACAGAGTCACCTTGGCCTATTGGATCTACCCACATAAAGCCGCCACGGAAGAAGATTGTCAGCAGGTGGCTACCTGCACTTGTATCACTTGGCACAGTGTACATCAAACTGTATGTCCCGGTTGTTGCGTTTGATTCGATGAATGCACCTGTGTCATTTCCATCAACTGAAAGTCGCAGGATTCCTGCACTGGGCACCCCTCCTATTTGCAGTACTGCGCCCCTCTCATCTAGCAAGGTACCGTTAATCCAAATCATTTCTCCAGACACAAAGGTTCCTTCAACAGAATCGATGGTGATGACGGTTGGTGCTAGAATAACCACCAATGTAGTATCTTCATCCCCAAGCACGCCAGTTGTACCAGGCATACCAGAGTAACTAGCATTGATTGATAATGGGCCAGGGGTTGTATCTGATGGGACATTGAGTAATCCCCAAGCAGTGCCATTGGCATCAGTAACCACTGTTGTTGAGATATTCAAAGTGGGGAACTCAATTGTTACCGTTGCATTGGATATGACTGCCAAAGTATTGTCCTGCAACATTATTTGCACACTGATGTTATCACCTCTCGTTGTTCTGTCATCGGGTTCGAGATCCCCTGGAGTCAATATGGTGATTACTGAAAAACCACGACTATCAAATGTATTGTTGCCACTTGAACCGATGTAGTAATTGACAGTAGGATTATAATCTGCTGACAATAGATGGCTCCCGCGTGGGAAGTCCGGATTTAGAGTGATGACTGCTGTCCAGTTTCCATTTGGTTGAGCTATTGCATTAGAGACCTGAAAGGTGTTCGTATATCCATCAATACTGATTTGCACCTGGGGCAGAAGTCCAGCGCCATCGCGGGCAATGATTCCTGAACCGTTGTCTGAAACCAAACTTCCTGTCACATCAAAAGTACCACCTGATAACGGATTCGCACTTATGTTGTCAACCACTAGAACAGTGATAGAACTAATGAAGATGGTGTTAATTTGATGACTGGTGGGGTGTAGTTCCCAAACATTGGTAGCATTGTAGAATAGTGTTACCGTTATCTGTCCTAATGGTTGAGTGTTTGGTACCTGATGGGTCCAACTTCCCGTACCATTGACATCGGTCGAAATTTCGGACAGCCAAGTATCGTGGAACTGCGCAGCAATCGGAGTAAAGTTAAGAGCGCGAGGAATACCGTTGACTGTTGTATCGGAAGATTCTACGAGATTGGCTCCGAAGGTGATGTTCTCCCCCCTAGTCACCACCAGTGGTGGAATCTGTACTTCGAAATCTGTTACCCCTATTACCAATATCCCAGTACTTGCGCTACCGGTCAGGTAAAATGGATTAGTTCCATTCAAAATAGATACCATCAATGTCTTGTTACCATTCGTGACCCCGTCACTCAAAGGATCGGTTGGAACTGTAAGGTTGAATGTACCGTTGGCTGCAGTAAGATGACTTGCAACTAATGTTTCTGATGGGTCGGCAAGGAAAAATACTTCTATCGAAATAGGACCATCGAATGGTCGACTTGGGTCATTTGCATCACTGACATTTCCTTGTAGTTGGAAACTCGTGCCCGCAGTTACATTGACAGGGGCTGATAGGATGGCTACATCTGATGGAACTTGAACTGTGATGTTCATGAAAGTCTCATTACCCCACCAACGAGTTGGGGCTGAACCTGTAGTCAGATTGTCGGTGGTATCATTATCCATCCAAATACGCACATCGTAGTACCCTGGTGCCGTAGACCCAGGTACAATCCAGTTGAGAATTGCTATGCCATTAGAACCAGTTACGCCAGGGCCGATTGAGGTATTGGTGCCACCCCAATCCCATGTGAAATTCACAGTCTCACCAGCAACTCCTGAAGAATCACCAACATCAGTTACAGTAATATTGTATGAAATGGGATCTCCTGCCTCCACAATAACAGCGGAAGTGTTGCTGGAAAGTACCAACTCGCTTTCTATACCAATCAAGGCCGGAGGAGAATTATACATCACATAGTAAACGCTTACACCAGGTATAGCGTAGGCTGCGAAATCAAGAACTGCTGTTAGGTTGTATGCGCCAGATGCTAGATTATCAGGCAAAGTCACGGTGACTGAATATTCACCGCTGGTATGATTCGACGGTGCGTTACCGAGTGGAATAAAGATTGGAGCGGGTGGCTCCCCATTAGGGCCACCGGGGCCTGTACCAGGTAAGGTGATGGAGAAAATCACTTCCGAGGTATTCCATATGATGGTAGTACCCAGTACATCGTCAGTAATGGTTCCATTGATGATGGTGGTGCCACCAAGGTGAGTCCAATTATCATGTAGATTGATTGAGAGCGTGGCTGTACCCATGACCAACAAGAGGCCGCTTGAAGATGCTGGTTTGTACCATTCACTACCGGAGCTACCACCTAGATAACCATCGTAAGAAATATTCCAGTAATAATGGCCAGCAGGAAGATTGGACGCTGGTGTGAATTCACTAGTAATCCAATAATTTTCAGGGTCAGTGGTCGTATTCACTACTGTGCCATTGAAAGTCATGGTGAAAGTACCATTGAAAGGTAAATTCGCGGAACTAGTGTGGTCTGTCAATCCGACCATCACCCAAGTTAATTGTCCACGCTCAACAGAACCAAGGCTGTAATCGAAGTTCACTTCACTTCGTAATCCATAACCAACAAAGGTATCTTGATCGGTGGCACCAGGTATGGCTTGCCCAAACAGAAGTTGCACATCAAGATAGCCGGGACCTACCGGCACTAGTGAGTCATTCATAGCCCAAACAATGCTGAATACACCATTTGATACAGGCCATGTTGTGATATTTATGTAACTAGTGTTTGAGCCATTGTGGCGCAAAAACAGTGTGACAAAACCGTCCATCGGAGCAGGCGTGGAACCTTGAGAAACCACTGTACCATTAACAAAGATGTTATCATTGATTTCTAATAAGGAATTATTTGCCCCAGGGCCTTCAATAGTTACGGTCATATCGGGGGCTGCTGAGACATTCATCGCAAAGGTAAACGAACTTGGACGTGCATGATATTCCGGCGAAGGAGCAAGATGTAAATTACCCTCATGCCAACCAGCAAAGGAGATTGTTGCATTGCGGATGCCTGATGTTTCAAGTGCTGATAGATTGAGATCAAAAGTGAAGACACCGTTCGCCCACACTTGGGCCTGTAGCGTGACATTTGCTCCCGAAACATTGGAAAAATAAGTCAAATTAACTGTGAAATTTCCTTTCAATGATGGGTCTATTTGCGGCGTTGCATTCCATAACATTACCCCAGAAATGGTTGTTGATGAACCAGCACCTACTATTGGGGAGCCTATTGGTTCAGGGCTGGTCAGTGAAAAATTGACATCGTCAGTCACATTGAGTACCACTGAATACACATGAGAATGATAGGGTACATAGCCCCCTTGTCTAGATTCAACCACTATTTTCGCATATCCGGGAGCTGGTAACATCCCAAAAGTTCCGTTTATTGAAAAATTCCCATTACTATCCGTTAAGACACCTCTGATTAGAGTGTTCATATTCAATGCAGATGGATCCAGAGGGCTAGACGAGTTTGCTTCAATTAAGTAAGCATTTACCAAAGCGTTTGATACACCTGAACTGTTGTTGGTGAACTGTAATGTACCATTCACAAATATTAAACCAGTTGTAACATCTCTTTCGAAAGTTAGTGGAGTAACTGATTCATTGACGAATTGGACTTCCTCTGGTGGAGGACATGGGTCGATAGGAATCCACCCCATTTCCAGTCCACTTGGACTGTGTTCCAAATGAATCTCTGACCAAGTGCTCCAGTGTGAACCCATGACCATGTAACCTGTACCGTGCCATATGCCGCCACTGTATCCATTTACAACACGAGCGGGGATTCCAGCAATTCTTGCCATAGTAGTGAACGTTGTTACATACTCAGAACAGGAGCCTTCCCTAGCCTCATCGAGAATGAAGCGTACGACATCCTCTACTGGTGGCACACCAGACCCATCGAAGTTCAACTTGAAATCTGGGTCTGTTGTATTGGTATCTTCTTCTGCAAGGTATTTTCTAATTGCTTCCACCTTGTCCCAAGCGGTTGTTGCAGAGGCATCGGAAATGACTCCAAAAGTGATGTTTCTAACAGATGATTCTGTAGCCAAATCATACATGAAATAATCGGGGAAATCAGTTGCATATGGGGAAGGAAACTCTACTCCGCTCTGCAATTCCACGTCGGTATAGAACACCTCAGGGGCGTTAATCATAGTTGCCATCACAGATGCCGCAGATATTCGAATGTCTCCGGTGTGATTGGTTAAGTTGAAATCTGCCATAGATTCAGCCCACATCATATACTCAGCCGCATAAGCAGGCTGGGGTAAATTACCTCCAGGTGTAATGGGCTGGAGGAACATTATATCCCAAGTTTCAGTAGAGTTCCAATAGGTATTATTGGGTAGTTGATAGGTAATCATTTGAGCAGGGGAAATCTGTTGTTCAGATACCAAAGAGGTGTTTATCCCGTAGGCAGCGCCAGTGTATGAATCGTATGTTCTGACACTCCAACGATGAATTTGATTGATGTCAACGCCAATACCTGTGCTGGTGCTATTGTTAGCAAAGAACACAATCTCGTTGGGGTCGATGTCGTCAGTAGGATCCCAAGGATTTTGTGGACTCAACGCGCAATTCTGCCAATATTGAGGTGGGCACTCTTCGTAATCAGTCATCCCACCACCGTCTGTGTCGGGATTACGCCAATCAGTACCTGTTTGATTCTCAATTAAGTCAGGAATACCGTCACCATCGGTATCAGCAGGATTCATGTCGTCTGTTGGGTCATTTTCTGGATTTGTGCCGTCAAGATATTCTTGTGAATCCGACACACCACCATTGTCTGTGTCAGTATCAAGATAATCTGTGGTGTATGCATCAGTGGAACCATTTCCTCCGCCCATACCAGGGACATACATCAAGTCACATCCAGTGTTATTTTCAAAGTAATCGTTGAGTAAATCGCCATCCGAATCAAGCCTATTATCACAAGGCTCCATAGGATCAGTCATATTCAATATCTCATCTAGGTCACTATGACCATCACCATCAGAATCCCAAAGGGTAGAGATGGAAAACCATCCCCAAATCGAGAGAGTTTCCTCCCAATTGGCAAGCCCATCGCCGTCATCATCTTCGTAATCATCGTCACAGTGTGCGTGGGTCGTCCCCAAAGTCCCACCATTACTCCCATCTGTATGACACCAACTGCCATTCATCGAAATTACTTCTACGGTATTTGCCGGGGGGGCAAGGGCGACTCCGAGGAGGATGTCATTCAGTACGCCAGTGTAGGTGAAACTAGTCAAAACACCAGAAGAGTCGTTGTAATATCCAACTGCACTAACTTGGGTTCGCCAATCAATTGGTGATGGGTCAAACCCTGAGGCATTTGTTAGGTAGAGTCTTTGTAATCCAGGGTTGTATCCATTCGGTATAAGAGATGTATCAAGTGTCGTATTGTAATTAATCATGGAGATACATGGGTCGGTAGAGTGTGATAGATTCATTTCATCGCCATCACCAATACCGCCGGAATCGGTGTCATAGACATCCCATGAAGTACATGAGAGATTTTCAAGCCAATTATCAATCCCGTCATTATCGAAATCACCTGAATCTTCTCTGCGGGTCGGGTCAGTCTCATTGTTCCCAACATGCCCGTCCCCATTTTTGTCCTCATCACCATCATCAAATTGGTCTCCATCGGTGTTGTTGTTGCGGGGGTCACTATGCTGTGGAGGATTACCATAGGTAGAGAAGTTCGCCTCAATGCCATCCTCGATACCATCGCCGTCGGTATCAGAAGAGGTGGGGTCAGTTAGAATCATCAAAGCTTCCCAGCCATCCTCCAAACCGTCGTTATCAGTATCGTTATCCCATGGATCAGTATCCATATCTTGGTCTACCGAAGCGGTCTTTGATAGACACCCCATAAGTGGGTTACATGGATTGTCATTCTCTGTAGCCTGTTGGGTCTGAGGGTTTCCAGAAATGAAGTAAGGAGTCCCTCCTGATTCAGTGGTCCATGAAGGATTCACATACTCCTGAATATTGACCAAACCATCGTTGTCAGGGTCACCCATCATACCATCAATGCCCGAGTTACTTGTGGCGTTGAGCCCATTAGCAACTTCCCAACCATCTGGTAATCCATCGCCGTCTGTGTCCCAGCCATCTGGGTCCTCATCAGAAACGCCATCGCCGTCATCATCATCTGAACCGCATACTTGATCGCCATCATTGTCTAAATCAGCTTGATCAACTGCACCATCTCGATCGTTATCAATTCCATCGTTACAGATATCACCGGGTGGGTCTTCATCACAGAGAATTACGGTTGAGCCGTTTCCATCACTACCAGCAGCTCCACAGGCAGGCTGGTTTATCTGCATGGCGCCCTCTTCGTTCCAGTTCCTTACTGGAACAGTCCCATTCCACCAAACACCGTTGTCTAACACATTGGGGGTAGCGGGAGAATCCCAAGATACTGGGGTGAGGTAAGAATACTCTTGCAGATTGGACATTGCATCGCCATCTTGGTCACCTGAAGCACCATTGACGGTCAAGGATGAACCGTCGTTGGGGTCTAGACCGTACTGCCACTCCCATCCATCAGGTAAACCATCATTATCAGAATCCCAATCTTGGCATTGTGTCTGCAGAAGAAACTCGGTACCACAAGTAAGTCCATCACCATCTTGATCTGTCGATGCCTCCGCCTCCCAAGCGGCAAATTCTAGTGCCGCCAAACTGGTTATTATCATCAATAAGACGAGAAAAATCGCCTTCGTTCGCATCTTGTTCTGCAGCCTTGAAACTGCGTTGATTTTCAAATGACCTTGCATCGCCATGTCTGGACCCATATTCTAACCGTATCCGCTGATTCTTAATACAGTTGGAGCACAGTTCGTACACGCGCGTGAGGGTTTGACCTACATTGTCGCCAAGATTGTTGTGAATTGATAATCTTCAATTCAATTTTTCCGGTTGGTTTCAATCACCAAAAAACATGGATTTTATGCGTTGGAAAATACCTTTCTTTTGACTCTTTAATTTCTCAGATTTGGCACTACTAATTGTGCGAGTAATCATGAAATCATCACGCACAATGTCATCGTATGGGATTTCAAATCTGAAATTCATAAATCTTACTAAATTGTCCATATCTGTAAAAATATAGTTGATTTTTTGACCAAATTTATCTTTGAAACGATGCCCCACTTGAGCATAATTTGCGGGGTATTCCAACTTAGCAAAAAATGGTAAACTATCAGAAACAATTTGGGGTAATTCATTAGCAGAAACTCGTAATTTATCCAAGTCATTCTGACCTAAATGATTCTTGAATTTTTTTAATGGTATTCTGCTTTTCTGTTTCCGAGTTTTGGCGAGTTTGACATTGACTGGCCTACCATCAACCAACTCAATATCCAATTCATTGCCCATCAATGATTTCAGTTGTTCATGAAATGGGCTGTTCTTCGGAATATTCATTGCCTCCATCAAAGCCTTTCGATTAGTAAAATTGTGACCCAACTTTTCATTGACCAAAGGGGTGATTTCAGCAGCGAGCGCTCCACAATTCAACGAATTATTAGAAAGTCTAGTTCTTACTACTTCACGAAATACGAATCTACATCGGCGGGTAGAAATATTTCTACTTGGTTTTTGTTTTGCGCCTACACTCTTCTTTTTCTTCTCTGGCCTATCACTTTTATTAGACACTTTAGGAGTTTCTGGCTTATTACTTACTTCGACAACTTCCTTCTTTTTTTCGGGAGGTAGAGGGAGTTTGAAAGTAGGATTGGGGAAGTAATCGTCCCCAACGAAGGTGTATGAAATCACCCTTTCATCACGCCATTTGTAAAATGCTTCCGAGTCATCTCCGGGATATTTTTCCACATGATCTTTCATACGGTCATTTGTCACCACATAGGCATCTTTCTGCCAAGCAAACTGCAACCAATAATCGTCATCATGGTCTTGTGAAGGTACTGAAGCAACCAATCCCTTAGTCCTCAAATTGCGGAGAATAGAAGCGTCATCCACTCCACGTTTACCACTTTTATCATTGAGGAAATGGCGCGGCACGAAGGCGTGCACATCATATCCCAAATCGGCATAATGTAATGCAACAGAGGCAATACCGCTAGCAGATGCCGGCCATTTGTTAGTCGAATGACTCATACCCACATTGGGTCCGTCAATCACAATCAATACTCTCGATTCTTCCTCTTTTTGTGCCAATTAGCAACCCCTCCTGGGGTCAGACTTGGCGCCTAGGTTTCGTTGAGGTACTATGAAAGTCTGTAAAGATCCGCCACTAACATCAACGCTTCCAACTCAAGCCTTGACTTATTCCAATGGCTGACAGTTTTTGAACCCTCTTGATAGCACAAATATGCAAAACTCATAACTTTTCATTGATTGACGACCTAGAATGATAATCAATCCACGAGTTCGATATCATCCAGGAAATCATCATCCTCTTCGACTTCATCGACTTCTTGCTGCTCGGAAGAATCAATGTCAGTTACCGCCACAGGCAGGTCAAACTCTTCATCAAACTCATCTTCGTATTCTTCTTCTTCTTCTGCCCATGCATCAGCCCGCTTACGCCGGCCTGCAATCGCTGCCACTATTAGAATAACAAAACCAGCCAACATCAACATTGTAGTAGTCCTCATATTGCCTAGTTCATTGGTTATTCTCATCACGGGACTATTTATCTCAACTCGGATTTTTACCTCACTTTCAGTATTGAAATCATCTGAGTAACCAGTTGTGAAAGATTGAGGCTGACCAACCACCGTGATTATGTGGGAGTCACCGTGCCGAGCATCTGATGCTGAAGTGACTTGGAGAGTAAATGTGATTTCGTCAAATGCCGGAACCAATACCAATGAAGATTGAGTATCTGGATTTTGGGCAGTAGCGGCCCAACCATCAGGGGAATCAGCACTCAAGACGACCTGCATGTCGGTATTTCCTTCATTCTTCAATCTCATCGTGTAATCTGTGGTATCTCCCGGCAACATTGCCTGATTGGCTGATACCTGAACAATCTTTAGAGCAGGGTTTCCTTCACCCACCTCAATACTAATTGGCAAGTCAAAGAATCTTTGCGAATCCGGGTCTGAGTCTTCTGCATCCTCAATTCTGAGATATATCGTATGGTTGTCTGCCAATACTTGGTTTGTAAGATGGATTTCCAACCAAAATTCTACAGATTCCCCTGAAGTCGTTTGGAATAGTGGCATTGGGTCATTATTCAAATCTGTAATGATGTATTCCCAAAGAGTGTATCTACCCTCTTCCGCCTCAGCATTACGCTCGTAATCACCTGGATTGACAATTTTCCAACTGTCAAGAGATTGGTCGCCCGAAGTCTGAGTTGCCTTTATTCTCATTCTGATATCGATGTATTCATCGCTATCATCATTGAGGCAGTTTTCTGATTCAATATGACCAAGACCATTGTCAGCGCCATCACAATCGAATTCTACTACAGCTTGCATACCATTTGTGCGATGAGGGGTGAACTGAACAATTGCTGAGAGAGTGGTATTTCCTGCACTAGAGAATTCTACTTCCATCAAATCGTAATCAGGATCATCTGGCTCACCCGAGGGGTTGATGTAAAGTGCCAACGTATAGGTCGTGTGACGAGGCATTGTTGGTGTGTGCCACAAACCATCTTCAGTATCTTGATTAATCATTTGACCTGTTTGGTTGTCAACGAAGTAATAGACCGTACCCCTTGGTTTTTCGGTCACTTCGAAACGGAATGAATCGGAATCAAAACCGGTATTGAACAAATCGATGTAGAACGGAGTAGGTGGACCTAGGTCATCAACAAACTGCGGTTCCGTCACATCGAATGATTCAGGCCTTGATGAATTGTAAATCTGATTTTCCTGCTCGCTATCCCAAAGTGAAAGCATGGGTGGAGAATATACGCCTAATTTCTCAAGTTCGATTTGGATTGTGGTGTAGTGAACTTCCGCCCCACTTGTGTTGTAGGCCCTCACAGAGATGTCAAGGCGGGGGGGTGCGTTGTCCAACTCAGAGGGTGCTTGCAATGTGAGAATTGCAGTCAACTCATTACCGCCATCGGAAATTGTGTAGCCCTCGGGACGGTCAAACTGCGCCAACCAACTGGAATCTAGGCTCGTCTGAACTGCCAACTCGACATCTATTGAAGAACCGTCAGAACCAGTATGTCGCAAAACCAAACTGATTGGAGTAGTCTGGTCAGGGGCAATGTATTCCGTGTTTCTATCCATAGCATTACGTACATCCACGCCATACTTTTCAACAACAACATCATCATGTTCAAAGACAAATGGATTGGGCCCTTGTATATCTAAAACAGAAAGCGTCAGTGAGTAAACACCCGATGGAATGCCCGCGGGATAGGACCAGATAAAACTGCCCACGAGCCCACCATCATCAGTACTCAACTCAGCATTGGCAAAGGTGTGATCCACGGGGTAACTTCCGTCAGGGGCGCGCAACTGAACACTAACTTGGGTGACATCCTCTCTACCCAAAGCATTGATGACATTGATTTTGAATTCCATTGACCTATCATCAGGCAGCGCGTTAGGATACCACTGCAAAGTTTCAGGGTCGGTCCAAAGGGCGCCTTCTGAGAATATTCTAGCCTCACTACCTGAAGCCGCATTTGACCAAAATTCCAAAACGGAGTAATCATCTGAGTCATCTGGGTCACCCCACATCACTTCTGCATCACATCTATCGCCACCAAAGGGACCACCACCTTGTCCCTCACAGGTTGATTCGGCAGATACTGAGAGAGTAAGTGCACCGCCACTTGGGATTGTTTTGTATTGTTCACCAAGCCACTCCAATCTGACAATCTCTTGATTCCAACCACAACCAAATAAGTCAGAACAAGCACTTTGCTCTTTCTGAGTAGTTGAGATTGTTTCAGAACTGCCGCCATCATCTTCAATTCTCAAAGTAAAGGTGTATGTTGCAGTATTGCCTTGGCTACCAGCTGTTGCTCTGAGATATATAGATACAGGAATCTCCCAATTCCCACTACCAGATGCTTGCCTTCCACCTACTGGCATGTCGCTGAGTAATTTTCTAGTTCTGAATTCCAGTGTTTCACTTAATGCAGACTCGTTGCTTTGGTCCCCGTTAGGAGTCTTCGTGGTTAGATAACCATCACCGCCAGCAGTTGAGTTACGTTTATCGATGTAAATATTGTATAGTTTCACCGGAATTTCACCAGTATGGAAAATTGGTGATTCTTCTTGAAGTTCATAATGATTAGAACTTGTTGGTATCGCTGCGAACATGGATGAAAACATCACAATAACGAGAAATAGCGAAACTGATGAATCCTTCCTAGCGACTTTCGAAGGCAGTGCTACTAGTTCCACGGCTATGCCGTGTCATCGGACCATTAAAGGGTTCACCGTTGAGAGGCCACAACTTGCATCATTCTGAATCAACTATGGGATAGCCACATAAAACGCCATCTTCATGCAGTATGAGCGTTGAGGACAGGGTGCGGGGGTTGCCAAGCCTGGTCAACGGCGCCGGACTTAAGCTCCGGTCCCAAGCGGTTCGTGGGTTCAAATCCCACCCCCCGCATTACGATAAGATATCAGTCCCAACAAAACCGTCCTTGAGTTTCATCATGCGGCAACCAATCTCACTTTGCCCACTATAGATATCGATTTTGGTAGCAGTTACACTGCAGGCAATTACTTCTGCTGGAACTAGTAATGTATCCAACAAGTCAGCAACTAATGACTCAAGAAGATTAATGCGTTCTGAAACTACTTTATTGGATATCGCAGCCATGATAAAATCGTAATCAAGAACACGATCAATTTCATCCTCAATGGGCTGAGATGCACCTGCGATGTAAACATCCACATCAAATCGGATTCGCTGAGTCGCTCCCTGCTCTTCCTCAAGCACACCTATCTCCAAATCGACAATGTAGTCCCTTAGTTGCAAGGTTGTAAGGGCAAAGCCTACCCTCTCCATCAGGATTCTCTCAAGTTCGCCACTATCCATTTTCATTCACCCCTCCCGTAGAGTACGTCGGCATCACGCGGACTTAATCTCTCTCCTCCATCAACGAAAAGCACCTGTCCAGTAACTGCTTCTGCTGCAACCAAAAATAGCACCGCTTCAGAAATATCTTGCGGGGTGGAACCTCTAGCCAGCGGCGTGGAATTGTGTATCTCTTCAAATTTTGATTGTGAAGCGTGGGGAGAAGGAAGCGTCAAACCGGGCGCTATAGCATTCACACGTATACTTGGAGCAAGCGCAATTGCAAGAGCTTCTGTTATCCCTGCAATCGCTGTTTTTGAGGTCGTATATGAGAGATAATCAGGATTAGGATTATGCAACTTCTGATCAAGCAAATTAATGATGCATCCGCCACTCTCTGGAACTTGACGGGCAAAGGCTTGAATTAGTATCAACGGTGCTAATGTATTCACACCTATAGAACGATTGAATGTGTCGATATTGAATGATTCCATATTGTCGTATTCAAAGAACGATGCGTTGTTGATAAGAATGGAGATAGGGCCGAAAAATTCGGTTGCTTTGGCCAGTAATTCTTTGCACTCATTTTGATTCTCTAGATCAGCTTGAATTGTTGCTATTTGAGTGCTGCCGCGCAACTCATCTGCAAGTGCCTCTGATTCTGATTTTGAGGTGTTGAAATGGATGATTAAAGAATGGCCTGAAGCGGCTAGAGAACGGCATATTTCAGCGCCAATTCTAAGCCCGCCACCAGTAACCAATGCGACACCCATCACACCACCTTCATGCTAAGCGAACTATTCTGTTCTATTGAGACTGCCGCGTTAGCAATCATACAATATAATCGAAGCCTTAACTGCCCCCGGCCCCCCGCATCTATTGGAGCGGTTGTATGGTGGACGAACAACTTCAAGAAAAATTCTCCGAAGTGGCCACTGGAGGCTGCGGCGGAGCAGCAAGGTTGTCACCTTCACAACGACGAAAAGCAGAACGAAAACGCCTTCCTGAGTGGTTTCGAACCTCACTACCTGTTGGAGAATCACAATCTAGATTCAACCAAACCAAATCTAATGTTCATGAAAACAAATTACACACAGTCTGTGAAGAGGCACGATGCCCCAATGTGCATGATTGCTGGGGTAGGGGAACTGCAACGTTCATGGTAGCTGGGCAAGAATGTACGAGGGCTTGTCGATTCTGCGCAGTTGGAACAATTAAAGCACCACCGCCACTTGAACCAGAAGAGCCCAATAAACTAGCAGAGGCAGTAGATTTGATGGGAATTTCTCACGCCGTCATTACCGTGGTGAACAGAGATGATCTGCCAGATGGCGGCGCTGACCATTACAAGAGATGTATTGAGGCGGTTAGAGAACGATGCCCTGAAGTCACATTGGAATTCCTATGTTCTGACCTCGATGGGAACTTAGATGCACTCGCTCACCTATTGCACGAAATTCCACTATCTGTTTTTGCACATAATGTCGAATGTGTCCCTCGTCTAGACAAATCTGTACGTGATTCACGCGCCTCCTTTACCCAGTCAATCACTATCTTAAGGGAAGCAAAGCAACTCCGCCCTGACATCCTGACAAAGAGTAGTTTGATGGTAGGTATTGGAGAGACCGATGAAGAAATTGAGGGAGCAATGCAACTACTTCGAGATGCTGATGTTGATATCATTACTATGGGACAATATCTGCAACCATCTTGGAAACATCTCGCTGTCGATCGCTTCCCAACCCCCGAACAATTTGCAACATGGGACTCTTCTGCAAGGTCACTGGGATTCAGTGCCGTCGCAAGTGGACCTCTAGTTCGCTCATCCTACCGAGCGGGGCTACTTCTCAATGAAGCAAACGGTGGCGTGCCTGTAGCCACTCTCCCAATTCAAGGGGCGGCTGTCACCAATTTGCCTTCTAGCCCATCTAAAGATGGGCCTTCATGAAAATCATCATAGTCGTGGCACCACGAGGAGAGGACATGACAGAGGGGGAGCAAGGTGGTAAACTGGATGGTTTTACCGTTCCAGACGCACCTAGTCGGCCTGGTGATGAGTCTCATTTTGAACCCTGGATTTTCAGTCCTGATGATTTAGTTCGCCCTGACCCAAACGCCTGTTCATCTTCAGACACTATCAAACACGCTGAAGGTTTGGTTAGAGTTCTTGATGATGAAGGGATCGCGAGTGGAGAATGGAACCCAAATCTTAGCGCTGATGAACTACGTCTTGGATTAGAACACATGTGTCGCCTACGAATTTTTGATGATAGAATGATGAAAATGCAAAGAACTGGAAAACTCTCTTTTTACATGCGATCTTTCGGTGAAGAAGCAATTGCGATTTCACAAACAATGGCTTTGCAGGAGCACGATTGGTTGTTCCCATCCTATCGGCAGCCCGGGTGCCAATTTGTACGTGGCCGCAGCATGGTTAGCATGATTAATCACTGCATAGGTAATGTTGAGGATAATGTCAAAGGCCGGCAAATGCCTGTTCACTATACTTATCGAGATGGCTACTACATTTCGGTTTCAAGTCCTGTTGGAACCCAGTTTTCACAAGCTGTAGGAGTAGCCATGGCAAGTGCCTACAAAGGCGATGACCAAGCCACAATTACTTGGATTGGTGACGGCGCTAGTGCTGAAGGAGATTATCACTACGCTGTCAATTTTGCTAGCATTTTCAAACCACCTGTTATTCTGTGCGTCGTAAACAATCAATGGGCAATATCAACACACAGAAACTTTGCTTCAGGAGGAGATAATTTCGCCACCAGAGCCCTACCTTATGGAATCCCCTCATTCAGGGTTGATGGCAATGATTTCCTAGCATTGTACTCAGTCACAAAATGGGCTAGGGAACGTGCATCGGCAGGAATGGGCGCAACCCATATTGAGATTCTGACTTATCGAGCAGGAGATCACAGTAGTAGCGATGATGCCAGCCGTTATCGCCCTGCAAACGAGCATGAGCATTGGCCAGGTGGAGACCCCATTGAACGCCTAAAAAACCACCTTATTTCTAACGGAGAATGGAGTGATGAGCAACATGTTTCCCTAGAGAAGAAATTAGACGAGGAAGTAGTTGCAGCTTACAAAGAAGCAGTAAAACACGGCGACCTTGCCAATGGTCCTTGGCCACCAGCCAGCACAATATTCACTGAAGTTTACGAGGAAGTTCCTTGGCACATCCAAGAACAGAGAGAGGAATTAGGAAAGTGAGGTGATTGAATGACTGAAATGAACATGATTCAATCACTTAATAGCGCCCTTGATAACCTACTTGAAATGGATCAAAACGTTGTTGTGTTTGGCGAAGATGTAGGATATTTTGGTGGAGTTTTCCGCGTCACTGATGAGTTGCAGGAAAAACATGGATCCAATCGCGTCTTTGATGCCCCATTAGCAGAAGGTGGCATCGCCGCCATTGCATTTGGAATGGGTCTGAATGGTCTGCGCCCAGTAATGGAAATTCAATTCGCTGACTACATATTCCCAGCTTACGACCAAATCGTTAACGAAATGGCAAAACTACGTCACCGAAGCGGTGGTGAATTCTCAACCCCTGTTACTATCAGAACTCCTGCTGGAGGTGGTATCAAAGGTGGGCACCATCACTCACAATCACCTGAAGCACAATTCACTCATACACCAGGAATCAAGGTAGTTTATTGCTCAAATCCGTATAATGCCAAAGGATTACTCATTAGCGCTATTGAATCCAATGACCCCGTGGTATTCTTTGAGCCAAAACGTTGTTATCGAGGACCATTTTATGGAGACCCTCATAATGTCCCCACTTGGAAGGGTCACGAGTATTCCGATGTCCCAGAAGAACATTACACAATCCCTCTTGGGGAAGCAAATTTGACTATGCAAGGAGATAAGTGCACGGTAATTGCTTGGGGGGCAATGGTTCATGTTGCAGAGCAGGGAATCAAAGATTCTGGAGTTTCATGTGACCTAATTGATTTGCAAACATTGGTGCCTTGGGATTGTGACGCTGTAGTCAATTCGGTAAAAAAGACCGGCCGCTGCGTCGTTGTGCACGAAGCACCAAAAACCAGTGGATTTGGTGCAGAGATGTCTGCTAGTGTACAAGAACGCTGCTTCTATCACCTTGAGAGTCCAATTGAACGAGTAACCGGTTGGGATACACCTTTCCCACATAGCACCGAATGGGATTATTTACCAAATCCACAAAGAATTTCGGAAGCTATCAAGAGGACATTGGAGGACTAAACATGGGAATTTATGCATTCAGATTGCCCGATATCGGAGAAGGAGTTGTTGAGGGAGAAGTCGTTCAGTGGCACGTTGAGGCGGGCACGACTGTTTCTGAGGATGATGCGCTGATTGATGTTATGACTGACAAGGCAACAGTTACAATCCCAAGTCCAGTATCTGGCAAAGTGTTGTCTACTGTTGGAAATACTGGTGAAATCATTGCTGTGGGTGCTGTATGTATAGAATTCGAAGTAGAAGGTGACGGTAATGTATCTGCAATTACTGAACCCGCCTCAGAGCCTGAGGCACCTGCAGAAACGTCCCCCCCCTCAAAACCTGAACCTAAAGCAATCCCTGCACCATCACCCCAGCCAGTCGCGAAATCAGAACCTAGTACCTCAACAAGCAGATCGAGTGGAGACAGTGGATTGGGTGGACGAGCATTAGCATCTCCAGCAGTACGGCAGCGGGCTAAGGATGAAGGAGTTGATCTCAGCCAAGTTGTCGGTAGCGGGCCTGCCGGAAGAATCAGTCATGCTGATTTGGATGTCCATAATGAATCGGGAGATTCCGGTGGCGGAATCAGATTCTCCCCTACTAGTGAGCCAGCAGAAGGAACCACTGAAATCCCCATTGTTGGCCTACGTCGAAAAATAGCTGAACAAATGACAAAGTCATACACAAAAATCCCTCACTTCTCATACTTTGAAGAAGTTGATGTCACAGATTTGGAAGCACTGCGTCAATGGCTGAATTCAAATCGGACAGCAGAACAACCAAAACTCACTTACTTGCCTTTCATAATGCAGGCATTGGTCAAACTGTTTAGAGAAGGACATGAGGGGTGTAATGGGCATTATGAGGATGAGAGAGAAGTTCTAGTACTGCACAACGCAGTAAACATAGGCATTGCAACCACTACTGACCGTGGCCTTTACGTTCCAGTGGTAAAAAATTGTGAAGCGCGTGATATTTGGGAACTTGGAAGTGAACTTCGAAGAGTTTCTGGTGCTGCTAGAGATGGAACGGCCACATTAACGGAGCTGTCAGGCTCAACATTCACTATCACCTCTCTAGGAAAAGATGGTGGAATAGGAGCTACACCAATTATCAACACCCCAGAAGTAGGTATCCTTGGAGTACACAAAGCCATTGAAAGACCCGTTGTAGTGGATGGGAAAATCACTGTTCGAAGAATGATGAATCTTTCTTCTTCTTGGGATCATCGTGTTGTTGATGGTGCTAATGGTGCCGCTTTAGTCCAAGGTTTGAAAGATTTACTTGAGCACCCAACACAGATTCTTTGAGGTGAAATTACATGGAAAAAATTTCTTGCCAAGTTTTGGTTATCGGGGCTGGCCCTGGCGGTTATGTTGCGGCAATTAGAGCCGCTCAACTAGGCCTAGATACTGTAATTGTAGAAGGTGATAGAGCAGGAGGCACTTGCCTAATTCGTGGCTGTATCCCATCAAAAGCAATAATTCACGCTGCTGAAAGATTTGAGACTCTGAAAACACATCAAACAAGTCACATGGGGCTCAAAGTTGAAGGTGATATTTCTGTTGATATGGCTGCATTAATTGATTGGAAAAACGTCATTGTTGGCAAACTCAACAAGGGCGTTGAAGGACTTCTCAAAGGAAACGGTGCTCGAATGATCAAAGGCTGGGCTTCTTTCTTGGATGGTAAAACCTGCAATGTTACAGATTCCGAGGGTAACAAAATTGCTCATATTACTACAGACAACGTCATCCTCGCAACTGGATCTCAACCAATTGAATTACCTTTCATGCCTTACGACGAGAAATTCATTCTATCATCTACAGGCGCACTAGATCTTGAAAAATTACCAGATAAAGTAGCAATAATCGGTGGCGGCTATATTGGTCTTGAGCTTGGATGCGCACTACGCAAACTAGGAGTTGAAATCACAGTCATTGAAGGACTTGATACAGTAGTTTCTATTTTCGATGATGAAATGAGACGTCCACTAGAGAGATGGCTCAAGAAAAACAAGATAACAGTGCACACAAATTGCTTCGCTCAGGGTGCAGAAGTCAGCGAAACAGGAGTTGAACTATCTTGGAAAGATGGAGAAGGTGAAATCGTCTCAGAATCATTTGATAAAGTGCTAGTAACTGTTGGACGTAAAGCCAATACAAAAGATTGGGGATTAGAAGAAATGGGCGTCAAGATGGATGAATCTGGAGGATTTGTAGCGGTTGATTCTCAATGCAAAACCAACATGCGTGGCATCTACGCAATTGGTGACTTGGTTGGCGAACCTCTGCTTGCCCACAAGGCAAGTGCTCAAGGTGAAATGGTTGCTGAGGTTATCGCAGGTAAGAGGCGTGATTTCGAACCTGCCGCCATCCCGGCAATCGTCTTTACAGAGCCTGAAATCGTTAGTGTTGGAATGACTCCGGATGAGGCCGAGGAATCTGGAGAAAATATTCTCATTGGAAAATTCCCCCTAGCAGCAAATGGGCGTGCACTCACTCTTGAAGCGGAAAAAACTGGTGGATTTGTAAGAGTTGTTGCAAGACAAGAAGACCATCTAATTATTGGAATCCAAGCGGTAGGTAGCCATATCGCCGAACTTTCTGGAGCATTTGTTCTAGCGCTTGAGATGGGTGCTGTACTAGAGGATATTGCTGGAACCATCCACGCCCATCCAACTATGGGTGAAGCGTTCCACGAGGGAGTTCTCAAGACACTGGGGCACGCAATCCACTCAATGTGATTAGATGTGATGTGATGCGAAGATTCGATGTAATCCGAGCAGGAATCGTCAGCCATGAAATCGTTGCTGATGAAATGAAGAGATTACAGAATTTGCGAATTGGAAATAAGATTCCAGACACCCTTATTCTAGTAGAACATCCAGAAGTTGTTACCATTGGTCCACGAGCTAGAAATGATGGTGTTTCAGTGCCGGAATATTATGCGACTACACCTATAGACCGAGGCGGGGGGATAACATGGCATGGCCCTGGGCAATTAGTAGCATACCCTATATTTCATTGGAGTCTAGAGGGTGAAAGCAATGTTGCCAAGGTCATCAGTCTATTGGAAGATTGGATAATCAATTCACTACGTCCACTAGGTATTAAAACTCAAAGAGATGAACGAATGCAAGGTGTTTGGCATGCAGGGCAAAAAATCTCCAGTGTTGGATTACAATTTATGAAATGGGTAAGCCGTCACGGATTCACAATAAACTACAATACTCCACTTGGCAGGGTTGAAGGTTTGGCTGGATGTGGCCTAGACAAAGGCACAACTACCTCACTGACTGCATTAGGTAAGGAGGGACTTACTAGAGATGTTCTTGAGGCGATGTTACTAAGTATGGCGCCAAATAGTATCAACAGAGGAGTAGGTGAATGGGGAGTTTCCAAGGCCCTCCACCTTGACTCATCTAAAAGATAAGGTTTGAGAACCACGCGGTTCAGCGAATAGCCATGATGAGGTCTGGGAATCCATATTTGAACGACGATTCGTTTGGTTTTGGCACCGGTCAAAATAGAATGACACTTGAGGGAGTGGCAAACAAAACCATGCTACTTCTAGGAATCTGTATCTTCACTGCATTTGTTTCCTGGACCACCATCACAGTAAATCCTGAGCTCGGAACTATCCTTTTCTTCCTAGGAATCATTGGATCACTTGCTGCTGCCATCTCAATGTGGTTCATCGACAAGCGGTTGGCTGTTTACATCGGCCCAATCTATGCCGCATTTGAAGGATTGGTCCTAGGTCCATTTTCTGGATTAATGGAAGCATACTATCCCGGAATCATCGTACAGGCTGTCGGTTTGACTTTTGGGCTGTTTTTTACCATGCTTGTAGTCTATCGTGCTCGAATCATTAAGCCTTCTGAGAATTTAGCAATAGGTTTGGCATCGGCTATTGGAGCAATTATGTTAATTTACATGGCATCATTCATTTTGGCAATTGCAAGCCCATATCAGATACCTTACATTCACGGAAATGGTATTGTTGGAATCGGATTCTCACTAATTGTAATTGCAGTTGGAGCGCTAACTTTTGTCATGGATTTTGATTTCATAGAAAAAGGCGTTGAGCAAGGTGCGCCTAAGCACCTTGAATGGTACGCTGCTTTTGGATTAATGATTACTCTGGTCTGGCTCTACATTGAGATTCTAAGACTACTTGCCAAATTACGCTCTCGCTAAGCGAGAGTTCATCACTCTGAGCCTTATGCACCATCCAATGGATGAGCATCCACTCTCTCCAAATCTAGGAGGTGCAAGCGGTGGTGGCGATTTTCCGCCCATCAATTATCTAGAGTGGTATGAACCGAGATTAGCGCGAGGAGTTACCCACGACCTTTCACAATCCGGACTGAAATTCCCTTGGGATTGGGAATCACTAAATGAAGGAAAAATACTTGATGGATTTTCGGATTTAATTCCCATAATAGAATTCGACCCGCGAAAATTGGTTGCCGAGAGAGAGCAAGTCGATTATTCACAGGTGGCTGGTGGACATGGCGTTAGCCAATGCCTACTATTCGCGCTACTGGCGGTAATGAACGATGAAAAACCGCGGAAGGTTGCTGTGGAGACTCCAGCATATGCTCCAGTTTCACAATTTGCACGCGCACTAGGTTGTGAAGTGATTCCGTTTACACGTGGCCCTGCATACTCCTCGGATTGCGGAACTTGGAAAATTCGTAGGCCTGAACTCGAGAAAATAATCAATGACGTGTGTGCAGTTGTAACGACCCCATTACAGAATCCAACTGGCTGGATGATGGATGCGGATGATCAACAATGGCTGGCAGATATCTGTCAAAAAGCGGGTATTGGCCTTGTCTCAGATGAAGTCTATCTAGATTCAACTAGGGGGACAGAACACTACCGGCCAATGCACAGGTATGGGCCTCACTGCGTAAGCATCAACTCATTGACCAAATGCTACGGGCTGGGCAATCTACGTGTTGGTTGGGTTATTGGGAGTGAGGAAGTTGCTTCAAATGCGTTTAGGGCCATGCATAATCTGCAAGGTTTGTTGGCCATGCCATCTCTTCATCTTGCGAAATTGGCATGGCCACATCTTGACTTACCGCTAGAATATATCAAACAGCGGAGGGCAGAGAACCTACCGTTGTTGCAAGAAGTGTTGTCCAATAATGGAATAGAATGGAGCCCACCTCCAACTGGAATCTTTGGTTGCTTCCCTCTTCCGGAAGGGATTGATTCACAATGGTTTGTTGAAGAAATATGTTCTAAGTATGACCTACTGGTTATCCCTGGGCTCATGTTCTCACCAGAGTTGTCAAATATCATTCGTGTGGGCTGGGGTAGCGAGCTATCTCAATTCTCAGCAGCTATGGAAGTATTCAATCACTGCTTACAAGAATTGAAATGAGAGGGGCGCAGGGGATAATCAATGCCTTCAGCAGTTGTGGCTATCAGTGGAGCAAGCGGAGCTCGCTACGGAGTTCGTTTACTAGAAGCGCTGAAGGATGCGGATTGGAGTATCAATCTGATAGTCAGCAGAGAGGGAGCCATCAATCTCGACCTAGAATGTGGGATTACGCCTCAAGAATTAGCATCACAGCACGGCGTGATTCTTGAAGATAATGAGAATCTAGCAGCAAAATCAGCATCCGGTTCTGCCAAATTCGATGGCTACATCATCTGCCCTGCATCGGGCACCACTGTCGGCAAACTTGCTTCAGGAATCAGTGACAACCTGATCACTCGCTCAGGCATGGTTGCACTAAAGGAGAAAAGAAAACTCATTTTGGTCCCACGAGAAACTCCCTATGCCACTGTTCAGTTAGAAAATATGGCTAAACTCTCTGGTTATGGTGTTGTGATTCTTCCCGCAAATCCCGGTTACTACAACAACCCAGAAAGCATTGAAGATCTCGTTGACTTTGTCGTAGGCCGTATTCTTGACCAATTAGAAGTCAAACACAATCTATCGCAAAGATGGTCTGGCGGAGAGGTTACGTTGTCTAAGTCATCAGATACTGACTTAACTCTTTGATACTGCACTCTTCGGGGTTGGGTTGATGAAGGACCCATGGTCACGCAGTAGTGATAGGGATGCGCTACGAAGAAATGACTTCGGCCGAGATGAGCACCGAATTGAAGAATCTAGGTCTCCGAGTCAGTGGGAATAAAGCCGAAAAGCTCGCTCGCCTTCAAACAGCGGCAACAGATCAAGAAAGTGGCACAGAACACACACCATCAGATGAAGATGGTTCTGTTCTAACCGCAGACTTAGTCGAAGAATCAAGCATCGCAAGTAGATTGACAGAAAGCAGAGAGATGTTTGGCAAACAGATTCCTTACTTTGGTATAATTGTAGTCACCATTCTGCTCATCAGTATCGCAGCAGGTGGAATTCTTGGGGTACCGGCCATCATGAAATGGATTGAAGGTGAACCTGAATACACCCTCATTGATTTTGATCCGTCAGAGGCGCGGGCAAGGGCGGAACATCTTGTCAGCCTTGGCCACACAGAATACACTGGAAGAATGTCTGGTTCACAAGAAGAATTGGCTACTGCTGAATCAAACAAACAAAATTTCACCGACTATGGAATGTCTGCCACTCTCGAAGAATTCGATGTCCCGATGTTTGAAATCCAATCACCTCCTAGAATCTACTACTGTATACCCGGTGATTATTCACCATTACCAAATATGAATCCATGCGGATTGGACACTCAAGCAACGAGAGTTGAATTCCAACACCGTTACGACTTCGTCATCCAAGGTTACAGTGGTACAGGGAACTACCAATATGGGGATGATTTGAACATTGTCAACCTATCCAATGGCAGCGACGACACGCTATGGTCACAAGCAACAGGACAGATAGGAATGGTGTGGGGTTCGGCAGGAGTTAGTAGTAATACAGATATTTATGCCAAAGCCATACAAAATGATGTGGCAGCGCTTTTCCTCACCAATGTAGCCTACAACTGCGGAAAGGTGGAGGCAGACGACTGTGTACCAATTTTCAAAAGTGTGGACATTGGGGGATTGATGAGTCAGACTGGAGGCAATCTGCCAGACACTATTCCTTTCGTGCAACTATCAAAAAATATGGGTGAAGAATTATCAGAAGTATTTGAAAATAAAGAACAAAATGGGGCTAGAATAGCAATCGAAGTTGATGTCGACAACCAAGGTACAAGACCTGTGAGAGTGCCTTGTGGAATTATTCAGGGCGAAGATGACAAACTGATTATCTTTGGCGCTCACCACGACACGGTATATAGTGGACCGGGTGCAGTAGATGACACATCAGGAACTGCTACCGTACTCGAACTATCTCGGCAATTCGGCCTCATGTTGAGCGAATTGGGAACCCCCCAACATACCATCAAGTTCTGTACTTGGGGCGGTGAAGAAGAAGGATTGCACGGCTCCAAGGCTTGGGTAGAGAAGTACGCTGATAATCTCAATGATGGCTTGATTCTATACATCAATCTAGATATGAACCATGTTGATGCAAACCCGGAAAGAGGCAATGACCTGACTCTTTTCGGCAACTATCAGAGCGATGTCGACCATATTGAAAACATAGTCACCAAATTCAAATCCGAGCGGCCTGAATTGGCGGCAAAATATGATATTAATATTCGTACTCTTGACGGGCCTAAGAATTCGGAAACAGGAATGCCGTACAATTCTGACCACGGACCATTTGTCTATGACATTCAACAAAATGAAGATGATGATACAGGTCACGCCGTAGTCTGCTATGGATCAGGCTCCTATGAGTACCACACCTACGCTGATGACATGACCCACTTCAATGAAGAGAGCCTAGCTGTAAGCGCCATCATTTACGGCACCTATGCGCGTTATCTCGCATGGGGTGAAGTTTGATAAATCAAAACCGAAGAGGTGGTAACATGGTGAAGAGAGCGCACGCCAGTCACATACTGATTGCCAGCAAGGCTCAGGCGACACAATTGGTCGAGAAAATCAGTTCTGCCCGTAAGCCACTCAAAGAGTTCCAAAAAATGGCTCGCAAACACTCCTCCTGTCCCTCTGGCCAAAAAGGCGGAGATTTGGGGTGGTTCCATAATAAACAGATGGTCAAAGAATTCTCAGAAGCAGTATGGAATCAAGAATTGAAAGAGGTAGGGCCTTTTATTAAATCAGGATTTGGATATCATATCATCTATGTTCATGAACGAGATGAATGAACCATGGATCAACTGATGGTTACTACGGCGACCTAGCTCTGAATACTAGAGTTTCAAGTCATGCATACTGGATTTGCTCAGTAACAGGCTCAGAACTTACGGGCTGTGAATGATTACTCTTGCTCCCAAGGAAGCCATTCAGAACCGGTTTCTTTTCGATACCAATGTTGACCGGATTCTAGGGGATGCTCCAACCATTCATTGCCATCAGTAGACCAGATTCCAACCAAATCAATTGGTGGAATTGTAGGGGCTTCTTTCGGAATATTGTCTACTTCATGCTTGATATTGGAATCTACCTCAAGATTATCCCTGTAGGGCGTCTCAATCACATCTTCAACTTGCGGAGACTCAGAATAGAGGAATGATTCATCTTCAATGAATGGTGTGCTATTTTGGAATGTATCATTCTTTGTCCTATTCTGACCTATCACTAATAACATGGCAAAAATTGCAATCAGTAGCAACGAAATTGATGAGACTAAATTTATCAAATCTGAGGTAGAATAGCCACTATCCGCATCATCAACCTGCGAGGCAGAATCAGTTTGCGTGGTGTTTTCTAGTGTGTCGTTGTCCTCCACCCCACCATCAACAAGAGGATTTGTGATGTTGTTGGAAGTAGAATTATTGTGGTAATATGTGATTGTTGTCGAGTTGTTGTGGTAATGAATCACCGTGGTGGTGACAGGCGTGGAATTGTCATCAGATGAATTCTCAGGGTATTGATGAATGATGGTTACATTTCCACCAGCTCCCCCTTGAGTAAAGCAGTTCGCATCCCCATAAGGGCACGGATCCAAATAATCTGTTATACCATCGCCATCATCATCGCCATCCTCAACTGAGTCAAGGCATCCATCGCCATCGTAATCACTACCTCCATTCGAGACCCATTCTACCATTCCTTTAGGACAATCATCCTCGCTGTCATTGACACCATCTCCATCATCGTCTTGGTCCTCAAGAGCGTCGTTACAACCATCAGAATCATGGTCTGTCACTTTACCAGTAGTCCAACCAATGTCACCTTGTGGGCAGAAGTCATTGGCATCACTGACGCCATCATTGTCATCGTCATCATCTTCAGTCAAGTCACGACACCCATCCATATCGTTGTCAGTTGAAGCTGTAGAGGTCCAATTACGCTCACCAAGAGGGCAGATATCAGAATGGTCTGTCACACCATCATTGTCGTCATCCACATCTTCATCGCTGTCACGACAACCATCATCATCGTAGTCAGCTGGAACATAACGAATCCAATAAGAAACACCGCGTGAGCAAATATCATTGATGTCAAGAGCGCCATCTTCATCATCATCCAAATCTTCCAGCGAATCTTGACAACCATCAAAATCATGGTCTGTAGTTGCATTGGATAACCAACCTAAATCACCAATTGGACATGAATCTGCAGAGTCAATTACTCCATCATTATCGTCGTCTGAATCTTCTGTATCATCATAGCAACCATCGAAATCGTGGTCAGTGGTCGCATTGGATGACCAGCCAAGATTACCATGTGAGCACATATCAGAAATATCGGCGATACCATCGTCATCATCATCTGAATCCTCCACATCGTCCTTACAACCATCAGCATCGTGATCTGTCCAACTATTAGATGTCCAATTCAACAGACCGGTCGGGTGACATGAGTCGAAGGAGTCTCCAATACCATCATCATCATCATCGGTATCTTCACCTGAATCTTGGCATCCGTCATTATCTCTATCGGTAGTGAAATTGGAAACCCAATTCATGTCACCAGTGGGGCAATTATCGGCCACATCAAGGAAACCATCGTTATCATCGTCTGCATCACAAACATCTCCAGGACCATCATTATCGTAGTCATCTTGATTGCCATTAGCATGGTCACCACAATTGTCCAATCTATCGGCTACAGAATCATCATCACGGTCACGATCCCATTTTGTAATCAACAAATCGTCTGAACCATTGTTAACGAGATAGTAGTTCTCGAAATATCTGTTACCATTGAAGTAGCCTGTAACGTACGATGTCCCATTGCTGTCTAGAGATAACGACCTCATATTGATACTGTCCGTATACTCATACCACTGTTGCACACCTGTAGAATTGAGATGAACAATGAATCTATTTGTCAGCGTGGTGATATTGTTATTAAAATGAACTACGGAAGCATAGGTTCGCTCGGAGCTCTGAGAACCGAGAAGTACTCTCGTACCCCATTCCCAACTCCCGTTGCCAAGTGCCTTGACCACGTATCCACCACTATTGGCGAGGATAATTGTTGGGCCGAACGACGCGTGTGCATGGTTGAATCCTGTTAGATAGATGTCACCACTGGAATCTATGGACAACTTCTCTGGTTCGTCATTGGAGAGGCCACCCCCGTGGGTCAGCCACTGCCAATTGTGAGAAGAATCAACCTTGGTCAAGAAAATATCATAATTTCCAGAAGAGGTAGTGGACATACTTTGAAATGACAATGTACCATCAAAATACCCAGTCATGATTACTGAATCATTATTATCAGTGATGACATCCTTCATATAGCGGTTATTACAATTATCTGAAAGGCGTTCAGTCCATTGAATTGCACCCACCCCATCATATTTAACAAGCCAAGGCCATTGGCGATAAGAATGACAATTAGATGCTATTGTAGGTGTTGAAGTAGGTGTTGAAAAATATACGTATCTGGAAGAAGAACTACCGTAGTAAAGATAACTATCCCCCACAACATATACATTTTGATTTGAATCCACTGCTATACCACGCGCATAACCGTGTTCGTAATTTTCCATAGTACGTACCCAATTCCATGTGCCATTAGAGTTCAGCCTAGCAGCAAAGCCATCATAATAATCAATATAATCAGACGCCGTCTCTGAAATTGACCCCCAACTTTTCGTTCTTTTGTAATAGCCTGAAATGAATACATGACCAAAGGAATCTATGGCCATATCTGTTAGATATGCATAAGCACTTGAATCTGTGCCTGTTGTTTGAGCAATCCAGAGCCAAGTTCCGTTTGTATCTAATCGTGCCACGAAAATGTCGTTATTCGCATATATGGCATTTGAGCCAAAAAGAGCTGAACAGGTTCCAGCCCCATGGCAGATATTGCCAGCCACATACAGGTCACCATTGGAGCCGATTCTAGAAACAACGCCTTGGTCACCCCCTATCCCACCAACTTGGTGCAGCCAGTTTCCGCTAGATGCCCGCGAACCTGCAAGTGCTGTCACCTGCTCGTCAGTCAAATCATACTGTGAAATGTCAATCACTTGATCAAGGCCAACTGATTGGCTTTCTGGATTATCAAGCATTAAATTAAGTGAAGTGAATACAAACAATAGTGTCAGTAATAACGCAGTAATTTGCCCTGAAATTAGTGTTTTTCTAGTCTTAATATTTGGGGCGCCACCCAACAGCGCGATAGACTCGTGGTTAGAACACATCAATTCGCGATACTGTTTCAATTAAATAGACCTTTGATAATTACGAATAGTGATAAAGACTCAATTATATTCCGAAAAACAATGGCCGCAGAGATATTGGATGATGAGACTTGGCCTGAGTTCGTCTCCCAGAAAGAGGCTGTTCTAATCCTTTCTCGCAACAATTGTGAGAACTGTGACCCTTTTGTGGAAGAGTTGGGCTCCAAGGATTTCCCTGTGGGGGTGATTGTATTGGACAAACCAGGAACTGTGGGATTCAAGGCGGCCTACCCTCGTATTTCTGTGGAAGCGAGTGTTCTTCCCTTCTCTATCCTGTTCAGCCGGGGTGAGTGGCTCGACTCAGTAATGGGTGCACGCATAGGCACCATTCTCGAATGGTTTGAGTGATTCTGCAGAATTATTACGCCACCTTCATGGGGGGTGTAGGTTACAGCGGTGATGATGGCTGACCTGAAACAGGTGTTCATGCCGACCGTTGTAGATGTTGATGGAAATACTACAGCACTGGGAGTCACCACCAAGGAAAGTGATGCATGGGATGTATTACGCGCCTTCTTTGCCCGTGCAGAAGATACCGAATTCATCGAGGCTTTCGTCGAAGCATGGGAAGTTGATTTCATTGGAGAAGAACCTAAAACTGAACTTGGAAGAATGCGGCGAAGGCCATGCCCTATCTGTGAGCGTTCCTCTTTTTGGGAAGAATTGGGTGAAGTAGATCACAGGGGGGAAAGGAATGGCACATGTGGCCGCTGCCATCGGCCTGAATGCTCTGCTTGGATTGAGCAAAACAATGTAGAGGAAGAGCGATGGGATTGTGGTTGGCCTGCTGCTCAATGGACCAAGCGGGTTGAAAGTTACAACCTCGGGTTTCGAGGTTTGGTCGAAATGCGTGGGGCTGTCACGGCGGCTGGACGAAGACAACGCTCTACAATGAGCAAGGAAATCATGGAAGAACTGTGACTTCACATCGACTCTATGGCGATAATTCCTAGTCCTTCACAGCCCGCAGCAATAAGGGTAAGAGCAGTTTCAGATAGAATGAGGTTTCTACTATTGATTCCAGCCTCTTCCATAACATGATTGTCATGATAGAAGCGATTGTACTCAGTGGCTAAAGCCAACAGATAGGAGCAGAATAAGTTGGGGCGTTGGCATACAATCGAATTATCTAGTGCTTCGGCGAAGGTTGCTATTCTCTTGACAAGATCGGCAGCAGTATCTGAGAGCCCTGACCAATCGTTCACTTCAGCGACAAGAGCATCTACATCATGTCCTTCCTCCTTCAAACGACGGCTGATTGAACACGCCCGCGCATGGCTGTACATGATGAATGGAGCTGAATCTGCCTCAAAACTGAGAGCATCTTCCCAGCGGAAATTGATTCCCTTCTCAGGGGAGACACGGGCAATATTGAATCTAACAGCTGACATCCCTACTGCTTCACCAATTGCATTCAATTCATCTTCAGAGAGGTCGTCACGGATTTCCTTGACCACTAGAGTGGCTCTTTCTGCCGCCTCATGAAGTAGATCATCCATGTATACCACATTGCCCCTACGTGTACTCATCTTACCTTCGGGCAATTTTGTGAAAGCGTAAAAGACGACTTCAGGATTCTTGACTCCAATCTCATCAAGAGCAATTCCAACTTGCTTCGACTGCAATTTATGGTCTTCACCAAGAATATTGAGTAGGCGTTTGGCCTCACTCCATTTCCACTGGTGATAGGCAATATCTCTCGTAGCATACAGGCTTGAGCCATCTCCTCTGCGGAAGAAGAATTTGGTCGTCTTGCCCTGAACACCTCGGCTCTCAAGTTCTAGGTAATGTGCACCATTTTCTGCAGTGCCATGTAACTCACTAGCCTCAAGTTTAGCCATAATCACATCAACCGAGCCATCGATGATGAACTGGGATTCTTTGGTGAAGGAGTCAAACTCAATACCGAGTCTAGCCAAGGTTTGCATCATCCCATCCAGCACCGGCTGATATGCAGCCTCGAATTTAGCCAGAGTCTCTGCATCTGCCTCTTCAGATGCTTGAACTAATTCTGTCACACCAGACTCAACCGTTGGATCTTCCGTTTTCAACAGGTTGGCCGCTTGATAGAAGCGAACTCTTTGATAATCTTGCTTCTCAGGATAACTAGACTCTCCCCCTATTTCCGCAGCGGTCAGGATTTCAGTGACTCTTACCTCATCAAGATTGTCAAGAGCCCAGGCTAGGATGCCGACCTGCTTCCCCATATCATCCACATAATACTCCGCTCTGACATCATCTCCGGCAAGCCTGTGCATCCGCACGAATGTGTCACCTAAAATTGCATTACGTGAACGGCCAACATGGAATGGCCCATTTGGGTTTGCCGAAGTGTGCTCAATGAGCAAGGACGAAGATTCTCGAAAATGTCCTACTGATTCTGGATTGTTCAAAGCATGTTGAATCGTTATTCCAGCAAGCCACTCAACATCGACGAAGAAATTGCAAAATCCGCCTTCATAACTAACCTCCCCGCAACCAGCCATATTTGTCAGCATGGGATCTAACTTCTCTGCTAGGGATGAAGCAATCTCTTGTGGGGCCTTTTTCATAGCCTTTGCAAGTGCAAAACAAGGTAATGCAACATCTCCTTGATTTGCGTGTCGGGGGGTGGTGAAATTAGCCAATGTGGCATCTGGGTCTTCATCACCCATCTCATTCAGAGCATCCCATACTGTTCCCCGTATGACTTCAATCAATTGGCGCACACTATCAACTCCAACTCCATCGCAATAATGCGGCCATACCGCCAAAAGCTTGCTTTAATGTCATACCTTCTTCAGAATCTGTTGAAATCAATCTAACTGAGGCAGCTGATTGAGTTGCTAATAATGCCAATTCATCAATGAGGTCAATTTCTCTGTTTTCATCTTCACGAACCTGATTGGCATCTGCATTACATTCGGGGCAATCGGGAATTTCGTATACTCCTTCAACGGTCAATGACCACTCGTGCTTGCATTGACGGCAATTGAAATGTACCGTCTTCTTACGCAATGCCTCTGAAAGCAGAAGTGTGTCTACTGCGCCTTGGTCTAACGCAGAGCGTATCATCACCTCACCATATGTTGCCCTAGGATGCGCATTCATAATCTCCTTGAGAAAGCGGTCAACCAATTTCCTCTCTTCATCAAGTTCAATCTTGTCCATCAAGTCGCCTGCATTTTGGACCAACTCTCTCAAGCCACTCTCGTTTGAATAACCAACATCAAAGAGTGGTCTCTTCACGATTTTCTGAATTTCATGGTGCAAGTAACCGTTGTTGATGACGAAGTCCTTTGTCGCACCAGGTCCTCCAACAATGATTCCTTTGAGGTCTGGAAGCATTGGTAACCAATACTCACATGCTCGTTCTGTGACCTTCTTGAAGAACTTATCAGCCGCCTCTTCGATAAGTCTCTCAAAACGCTGTTGAGACTGCCCACCTTGACGGTGTTTGCTTGGCACTAGGCTAGTAATGTGGTTCTTACAATGCACGGTACGACCACTGGCAATGCCGTACGCCCCTTCACCTCTATCAACGACCAATAGTCCGTATGCGGTCCTATCAATCAACATCTCTTCAAGTTGACTGGTTTCAAAGGAACTGTCACAGCGATAGCGGAATGAGGTGAATGGTTCTGGTGGATTATCGATGATGTAGGTCTTCATTCTCGTTTTGTTGTTGCCCACAATTACATGGCCAGTGAAGACCGCTACACCTTTGTCTCCAGCATTGCGGCGATTTCCTAGGGCGGCCGAGGCCGATTCAATAGCGTCAATCACATGTTTTCTGGTTTGGTTTGATTTGATATTCCGAGCTTGGCCCGCTTCATTGGCAAGTTGATGTCGCACATCTGCAACTTGTCTTTCAGGGGGAATAATGACCGTCACCAATTCGGTACCCATTCCTCTGACTTCCATCAATTCCTCAAGAATGCGCTTGAAACGGAGGCGGACTGCCTGCTTCTCTGCATCATCACTCATCAGAACCACTCTGTGGTTCTATGCGCTGGCTCAGGGGTTATCAATCCTTTAGGCAATTATTGGACCCTTTGCATCAGTCGTGCTATTAAGCGGCGGCGCAACCGCACCAGCAATGAGTCAGATTACCGTCATCGCCCTTGGTGGTAGTTTGATGTATGACGGTTCTGAAATTGATGATGAGTGGGTGGTTGCTGCAAGTGAGATTATTGCCAATGCTACGGCAACTGGAACCAAGATTGGAATTGTCATCGGCGGCGGCTATTTAGCCCGAACTAATATTTCCAATGCAAAGATGTCAGGAATCACTGACACGTTTGATCTCGACCTTGTTGGAATAGAAGCTACCCGGAACAATGCTGAAACTTTTCGATCCGTACTCAAAGATAGAATGGCAAATGTTGCCGAACTCGTTCCGACTACAACAGAAGAAGCCGCAGAACTACTCAAAACACACCAAATTGTGGTAATGGGTGGAACCGTTCCAGGACATACCACCGATGCTGTTTCAATCAATCTAGCTGTTCACTCAAATGCAACATGGTGTACCATTGCCACAAATGTTGATTTCGTCTATGACAAAGCACCTCAAAACAATCCAAACGCAATCCCCTTTGATAATATGAATCTCTCAGATTTGCAGGCGATTGTAGGGCCCCCTGAACATCAGGGTGCAGGACCAAATGTAGTAATCGACCCAATAGGGGTACAAGTTGCTATAGACAATGACATAGAGTTAGCGTTACTGAATGGAAGGAAGTTAGAAAATCTAGCAAAACGGCTAGCAGGGGAATCCTTCCGTGGGACTATAATCGAGGTGAATTAATGGGGCGAATGGAAGAAAGACTGAAAAAGGCAATTGCCAAGACTGCTCAAGATGCGAAGAAAAAGGTGCAAAACCTCTCACCAAATCCAAAGAGTTCTAAATATGTAGCACCCCATCGCCACTGTGTAATATGCAATACACCAGTCCCTTTGGAATCTGAACCTGCAATATGTGGAGAATCATCTTGTACAGAAAAACACACCTCTCAAGAACGCTCTCGGAAGAGACTGAACATTATGCTATACCTCTTCCCTGCAATTGCAATCATGTTATTCCTTCTACCTCTATTCACATAGTAACAAAGCGAAGCATTCATCCACCTTGGCCCCTTAGTTATTTCCGATGATGGTACGAATCATGTCTATCCTGCCGTTGTTGACAGGTGCATTTTGCGTCCTTCTTGTCCTAGTTGGGGCAATTGGTTACACATCCAATTCTGAAACTGTCGAGGTCCCAATCCCACCCTGTATTCCCGGTTCTGACGATGACTGCGAAGTTGGAATGAACCAAGATAACCTCTCAGTCCCTCAACCATTCATGCTTCTAGATGTAACCGTGAAAATGCACTGGGATCATGGAGATGATGCATGGATTGGCGTTGTTGATGTAGACTCTATTGATTGGGACAATTGTGAGCCTAACGACCAAGGTTTGACCGGTTGTACCGCTTCACAATTCGATATCATTGCTGGAGGCCCCTCTTCGCAAGAGGGTTTGGAGTGGAACCTTGACCCTGGAGAAACACGATTCATCACAGGAGGTAGGGCCGGTACCCTTTCGCTTGAAAGCAATGTTGTGACCTATACATACAGTATAGGCATGGCCACTATACCAATGCTAATCCTAGGTGTAATAGGGGTAGCACTCTGTCTTGCAGGGGTGCAGATGGCATTCCCCGTCAAGTTCTCCAACAAGGACAAAGAGGCACCGCTCCGTTGAAGAACCTAGTCCGACTCGGTGATGATGAGAGATGCATATGTCGGGCTTCAAGTGCCAAGGTTGCGGGGTTGGAATCGAAATAGAGGGTCTGCCCCGAACACTCCATGGACACAAAATATACTGCACTCGCTGTGGCCATGTGTCATTCACCAACTGAACTTCATTCAGTATCTTCACGGTGCCAGTCGTCTGGAAGTGATAGGGGGTCACTGATAACATCAGCACCGATTCTAGCCACCAATTCCTCACGAAGTTGTTCGATGGCAAATCCTTCGGTTGCAGAGACGCAAATATGTCCCGATACGGGATTTATTCCCGTATCGATTTTCAACAGATCTGCTTTCCCATCAACGATTAGTAAGGGAGTTTGAGGTAATAAATCTGCAACTTCACTCAATAGATTCTCTTGTGATTCTACTGATGTACCACCATGCTCTGCAGGATCCAGCAGAAACAGGACTATCGAACCTATGTGTTCAAGCGCAACAATTGCCTGCATCTCAATCTGATTTCTCTTTTCCATTGGCCTGTCGAGAAGACCTGGTGTATCCACCATTTGGTACCGTCTGCGACGATATGTGAAGTGGCCAACATGCAATTGCTGGGTAGTGAATGGATAAGATGCAACATCCGGATCACTGCTAGAAAGAACACCAATAAGCGCAGATTTGCCCACATTTGGTGATCCGGCAACCACTATACATGGCTCGCTTGAATCGATAGATGGAAGTCTGCGGAGTTTATCCCTAGCTAGGTTCAACCACTCAAGAGAAGGGTTGACTTGGTCTATCACTGAGGAGATTCTCCCATACGCCTCACGCCTTCTTTGGTGCATACCGTCAATATTCAACATACGGTCTATCTGACGCACATATCGCTGGGCGATGTCCATGCTCTGGTCTGCTGCCCATTGAATTGTTGAGAGATGGTGGCGGTATGCATCGCATCCTACAGCAGCATCAATCAGGGCGCAATCAAACTCAGATTGCTGATCGAGGGATGGCCACTTTGCGACATATCCCTTGAGGGTTGCATCTAGTACATCGCTAGCAGATTGAATCATTCGCTTCATCTGTTTGCGGGTCCGAAACATCCGGTCACTATCTTCTACAGTATCCTTTGCTTTCGTGGCTCGGCTGTAGGCCTTGTCAAGCAGCTCTTCGGCAAGTAGCACAGTTGGGAGTTTTTTCCATGCAATGGCTGTCACTAGGCTCCCTCCGAACTTGCCGGCTCGCCCATCCCTCTTCAACCCAAAGGGCGCACCCAATAATCTATAATTGTAGTTTAAATAGTGGTTAAATTGTCTATAATCTAATCATTGCCAATGCAAATCATAGCACAAATGAGTTGAAGTGTACAAGATAATGAGTCGCATTCTTTTCAAGGGACGAGCACCTCTCAGCCACTGGAGAGGAGTTACATGACGCCAGAGAAAGAGAAGAAAACGACTAATTCTGGTCTACCCGAATGGGCTATTCCTTTGTGGGAAGATTTGGGTAAACCTGACTTCTCGGAATTTGAGGATGTCCGAACCGGTCCACTCCTAGAGCGACGTTCAGGACTTAGGAGAGATGATTTCGTTGAAATCCTACTAGATTCTCGTGGTCTACCAGAGGATATGGATAATTGGATGCGTGGTCGCTTAATGGGCACCAACAAAAATACTCTACTGTTAATCACGCCTGATGGCGCTTATCATGCCATTTCTAGACGCATTGTCATTGATGTGATTCTTGTGGCACACATGCGAGCCGCATATATTGACGACAGTGAATTACTTGACTATGAACGAGAAGACATGAAACGTCGCAATTCACTCCAAGAAGAGGTGGAAAAGCGCTCTACTGGTGCAGATGATTTATCATGGGGTTGAGTTTTTGCCCCTGCATGAAAAGAGATGTATTCCCTGCGAAGGTGGAGTACCAACGCTTGGTGGAACTGAACAGAAACCCCTATTGTCGCAACTCGATGAATCATGGACTGTTGTAGGTGGACACCATCTTGAGAGGACCTGGGATTTCGATGACTTTCAGTCAGCCCTTGACTTTGTCAACTTAGCAGGTGCTATCTGTGAGGAGCAATTCCATCACGCAGACTTCGACTTGGGGTGGGGGCGGGCCAAGGTTAAGATATGGACTCACAAAATCGATGGCTTATCTGAATCTGATTTTGTTTTAGCGGCCAAACTCGACCAACTGTAGGTGAGTCTATGGTTAAGGACTCGAAAAATAGACTCGCCCCTGGTTACGAATTCCATGTATTCATCTGTTCACATCAGCGCCCACCTAACTCAGTGCGACCCTGTTGCTCGGCAAAGGATAGTTTGCAAGTGATGAAAAGACTAAAGATGGCGGCCAAAGATGAGGGTATTCCTAATGTCAGAGTCCAGAAATCCGGATGTCTAGACTTCTGTGAGAATGGCATCTCATGCGTGGTTTACCCCGAGGCAATTTGGTATTCAATTCAGAATCCAGATGACGATATACCCGCCATTCTTGAGCATTTGAGAACTGGAAATCCAGCAGACTCGTGCCGGATGAAATTGGAGGAATAAAATGCGTCGGGTGGCCTATACTAAACGAGGAGGAATGGAAGCCATCTCCATCATAGAAGAGGATGCCCCACAACCTAAAGTCGGAGAGGTTCTACTTGAGGTGCATCGGGCTGGAATCAACTTTGCCGACCTAATGATGAGGCAAGGGCTATATTCACCAGTTCCACCTTTTCCATTTACCCCTGGCTACGAAGTGTCTGGAATCATTAGCGGCTTAGGTGAAGGTGTCGACCAACTTACCATTGGCGAGAGAGTTGTCGGATTATGTGGGATGGGAGGGTACGCTGAACAAATGGTATTACCTGCTAATCGCTGCTTCCCCTTACCAGACAATATCTCATTTGATGCCGCAGCAGCATTGCCTGTCACCTACCTTACCGCCCACCATATGCTTAGCCACCTCGGGAATTTCCACTCCGGAGACACCGTCCTAGTTCATCATGCAGCAGGAGGTGTGGGGACCGCTACTAGTCAACTAGCCAAGGCACTAGGTGCCTCGCTGATTTTCGGTACCGCATCTTCAGGGAAAGCGGAATTTGTGCGCTCCTTGGGTATGCGCTATATTGACCGTGAAGAAGAGGATTTTGTCGAGATTTGTAAGCAAGAAACTGATGGAAAAGGTGTACACCATGCACTCGATCCTGTTGGAGGAAAACATATGATGCGCTCCTACAAAGCACTCCGTTCAGGTGGTCGGCTCTACTGCTTTGGTGGCTCAGCAGCAGTCAAGGGAAGTAAACGATCGATAATCACTGCTGCAAGGATGATGTTCACTACGCCTAAATTCAACCCATTCAAGATGATGTCATCTAACAAGGCGGTCTTTGGAATCCATATGGGGACTTGGAAGGATGAAGATATCCTAAGAAATCAGATGAAGGATCTAGGTCGAATGCTGGCTGAGGGGACTATCGACCCAGTAGTTGACAAAGTGTTTCGCTTTGAAGAAGTGGCAGATGCGCAACAATACATTCACGACCGAAAAAATCGAGGAAAAGTACTACTCGATTTTAGCCCCCTGTAAGAGTAGTTTTATTTTTCACTGCCTTATCATTATTTACTGCCTCAAACCGCTACTCCTCGCCGGCACTACAGGCAGGGGGTGTTATTCGCGTGGGAGATGCAGAATTAACCAGTTGGTTTGATGAAGTCAGTATGGCAGATTGTGACAGTGTAGGAGGAAAAGGCGCCTCTCTCGGAGAGATGCACATTAACCTCAAAAAAGCGGGAGTAAATGTCCCTAATGGATTCAACGTTACAGTTGATGCGTACCAAACATTCGTCAACTCAGATATCCCAGAATCTATCTGGGACAATATTCGCGAACCGGAGGGTGTAGAGGAAATTAGAGCAACTGCAATTACATCGAACACATTGGCTGAGGCTCTGAAAATATGTCTTGATGGTGCAGACCCTAAAGATCACCTGAACATGCATGGAAGAGCATCCTTAGCTCGCGCTCTAGTACGCCAAACACCGGTCCCCGAAGTGGTTAGGCAGGCCATCATCACTGGATATTCAAAACTGTGCGATGAATATGGGCAGGGCGTTGATGTCGCTGTCCGCTCATCTGCAACTACTGAGGATTCTGCTGAGGCCTCTTTTGCTGGCCAGTACGAATCATTCCTCAACGTTAGTGGAGAGCGTGCAGTCATTCAGAAATGGAGGCAATGTGTGGCAAGTCTGTTCACAGAGAGAGCTATAGGATATCAAATTGAGAAGGATATGAATCCTCTTGACAGTGCTCTAGCAGTTGTCATCATGAAAATGGTCCGCTCGGACAAAGCATGCTCCGGAGTGATGTTCACAATAGACCCAGATTCTGGTCACCGCGGGGTCATCCACATCGCTGCCGCATACGGACTTGGAGAATTAGTTGTGCAGGGGAGCGTTACCCCTGACACCTATACTGTCTGGAAGGAGGGACTGAGGAGAGGGAACTTTGCGATTGTACATCGAGTCCTAGGTGGCAAAGATATTCGCATGGTTTACGCAGAAGGGACTGTTAATGAAGTGACAACGACTTCTGTAGCACTTGATGAAAGGAGAGCGTGGGCCCTAAACCACCAAGAGTGCAGGCAACTCTCAGAAATGGCACTAGCCATAGAAGAACACTACGGGAAACCAATGGATATTGAGTGGGCCAAGGATGGGATGTCTGAGGAACTTTTCATTGTTCAAGCCCGACCTGAAACGGTGCATGCGCGCTCTAACACTGCTAAATTAATTCGATATAGCATGGATGATTCTTTGACCAAGAGCTTGAAAAAATCAGGAAGCGTCATTGCTACCGGTCAGGCAGTTGGAAAGAGAATTGCTTCAGGCAATGTTCGCTCTTATCGCGCTTATAATGAGGTCTTGGAGGGAAAACGCTTGATTCGTAAGAGTATTTCTGATGGGCTACGACTTGAAGAGATTCCATACGAGCAAAGGGTGTTTGAGGAAGGCGATGTATTGGTCACTGAAATGACTACTCCTGATTGGGAGCCTTTGATGAAACAGGCCTCTTTGATTATTACTAGAAAAGGAGGAAGGACCTCGCATGCAGCCATCATTGCCCGTGAATTTGGAATCCCAGCAATTGTCGGTTGTGCAGATGCAATGGAAATGGAAAATCTCACCCCCGTCACTGGAAGTTGTGCTGAGGGTGATACTGGATACATCTATGCCGGAATACATCCATTCATCATAGAGGAGTTTGACATCGATGCTGATACTGAGTTGAAAACTAAGATTAAGTTGAATGTCGGATTCCCCACCAAATCGCTGGTGGATTCACAATTACCAGTCGATGGAGTTGGTTTGGCCCGGATTGAGTTTGTTCTCTCCGCAGAAGTCGGCATTCACCCCCTCGCCTTTGTACACTACAATGAACTGAAGAAATTTCTTGAGACTGGCGAAATAGATGAAGGCATCTCTGCATATTCTGAATCGTTGGAAAGAGTGGATGAATCGGTGATTCGATCTGCTGTTGAATCTGTCGAGAGGCGGGCTTGGTTATACGATGATAAGTGTGATTTATTCATCGATAAATTGAGAGAAGGCGTGGGTCTCATCTGTGCAGCATTCCACCCAAGACCTGTGCTGGTTCGGCTTTCCGATTTCAAATCAAATGAGTACCGTGAACTACTTGGAGGCCGAATATTTGAGCCAATGGAAGAAAATCCTATGATTGCATGGCGTGGCGCTTCGAGGTATCTCGATGATAATTTCAAGCCAGCCTTTGAAATGGAACTGAAGGCGATGTCTTCAGTACGCCACGACTTTGGCCTTGACAATTTGCAATTAATGGTGCCATTTTGTCGCACTCCCGAAGAGGGTGAGGCGGTCAAAGACCTGCTCAATAGTCACAATGTTGGCCCTGAGTCTGACGTACCACTTTTCGTCATGGTCGAACTTCCATCGAATGTAATTGATGCTGATAATTTCATCGAGAAAATGGAACTCCATGGTGGTTCCATCGGCTCAAATGACCTAGTCCAAACAATATATGCGGTATCACGTGATGATTTGGAAGGTTACCAGCACCCCGTCGATGCTCGCTCACCTGCGGTCAAGACGATGATACGCCAAGCAGTCAGTAAATTCAATGCGGCGGGTCTTGAAATCGGTATCTGTGGCCAAGCACCTTCAGATTATCCTGAAGAATTCCCTGCCTTCCTGATTGATTGTGGAATATCTAGCATCTCTGTTACACCAGATACAGCAATGGCTGTCAGAATCTCTGTTGCCGAAGCAGAAAGAGAATGATTCTCTCTTCAATATCAGAGTTTAACTGGTCGAGTAGCACCACAAGCTTGGCACTTCAGTAGAGTTGTACGATTCTCTTTGATGAAACTGGTATCTGGAGCGTTGCACTGGTCACACAAAACGAAGGTACGCACATAGTTGCCCAACTTCTCCTTGATTCTCTTAGGAGGTATTCTTCCCTTGAGAAGAACTCTGCGTTCCTCTCTTGAGCCAGATGTTCCCAGTTCGTTCTGCATAAAATGATAAACGTGATTTCCATCTCTATCCATCATGTCAACAATATCTGAAAAGTTGCGGATGATAGTCTGACTTCCTTCGATGAGGACATCGGGCTCTGGTAATTTCCAACGAGCTGATGATGACAAGTCCTGTGGGATGTTGTCGTGAGCGCGGTCGAGAAGGGCCTCGTAATCAAAGTCTGCCATCGATTCGCCGACCTGAGCACCCCTGTTAAGGTCACCGATAATTCAACAGCCTGACTGCTGCCGCCAAATAATGATGCGAGAGGAGGTTGCGGTTCAATTCACGCGCGTTCACGAGGATGCGCAAGCTCCCACCCGCGGTTCGCCACTTGCAGCAGGATGGGACCTTACATCGGTCGAGGAAACCGAAGTTTTCAGGGGCGCTTCTACAAAAGTAAAGACTGGATTGAAAATCGCAATACCAGCAGGATACGAAGGGCAAGTGAGAGCGCGCTCATCACTCGCGGCCAAGGGACTCATCCTTCCCAATGCACCTGGGACCATTGATGCCGATTATCGAGGTGAATTGATGGTTCTCCTCACTTGGATAGGAGAGGGTCAATCGTACACCATCCCCAAAGGCGAAAGGGTTGCTCAACTAGTCATTGCACCTGTCCCTAATATCTCATTTGAAGAGGTTAGTAAATCTGAACTCAGTGATACCGCACGTGGCGAAGGCGGGTTTGGAAGTACGGGCCGTTTCTGAACACCTTGCCCAAAATCTGCATTAAGGCTAGTATTGGTCTTTTTCACACCGCCTATGGCGGTGGGTTCATATCGGTCTTTCTCATCCTTTAATACGAATGGCATTGAGTGTGGACGAACTAAGAGCAAAGGTGCTTGCTCTGAGAGAGCGAGGATTGAACGACCAACAGATTGCTGATGAGATGTCCATATCAAAGTCAACAATCACTTGGTTACAAGGTACCTCGGCACCTGAAGGGAAGCCCGATGATGTGCGCATTGGATGGCGCACAATTGGAGTCAGGCCACAGCGCATTGACGGAATTGGAATGATTATGGCAGATATAGTTGAAGAGCATTTTCCTGAAGGAATTGATACCATCGTTGGAATCAGTCTGAATGGGATTCTATTTGCCCAATCAATAGCTGCCCAACTGGGTACTGAAATCTCAATATTCCGTAGTGCTGTGGGGGACAAAGGAGGTGCCCTATCTCACAAATATGGTAATGTGGGCGGCCGCAGAATCGCAATAGTTGATGATTTGTTGAATAGTGGGGAAACGATGCGTGGTGCGATCAGTTCCCTTACTGATGATGGTGCTGAAGTGCTTCTCTGCATAGTATTAGTGAACAAGACTGAGAAGAACGAAATTTCAGGCGTACCTCTTCGAGGCTTAATCAGGACCATAACAGTCTGACAGGGTGTATGTAATGCACTGGGCAGATGTGATTGCCGAGCGATTGGCGGAGCGAGGCGACTCTCATGTCATGGCAACTGGTATCACACCATCAGGACCCATACATGTAGGGAATATGCGAGAGGTGCTCACCGCTGACATGGTGGTCAGAGCGTGTGAGCGAATAGATTTGAAGGCAGAATTGGTTTATATCGCAGACTCGGCAGATCCTTTGAGAAAAGTCTACCCATTTTTGGAAGAGGAACAGTACGCTGAACATGTTGGTCACGCCCTTGCTACAATACCTTCACCTGATGGCAATGGCAACTATTCTGATTACTTCCTCCGACCTTTCTTCTCTGCATTAGATGACCTCGGAGTGGAATACCGTGTTGTTGACGCATTCGAATCCTACCAAGAGGGAAAATACACTGACTACACTAAAACTGCTATTGCACATAGGGCAGAAATAAGTGACATCATCCAAGAAGTTTCACAGCGGCCACTTGACGAAGACTGGTTCCCCTACAATCCAATTGATGATGAAGGAAACATGCACGGCCTGAAGGTCACTGCTTGTGAATGGCCAACCGTCGAATGGGTTGCTGAAGATGGCCGCACTGGCAGTACAAACATCGAGAGAGGAGGAGGAAAACTACCTTGGCGCCTCGATTGGCCTGCTCGCTGGAATTGGATAGGCGTGACCTTCGAAGGTTATGGAAAAGACCACTCTGCAGCGGGTGGCTCTTGGGACACAGGGCAACGCTTGGCACCGCTGTTCGGCTCTGCACCGCCAATGGGTATGATGTACGAGTGGATTTATCTCAAAGGCAAGGGAGCCATGGCTAGTAGCAAAGGTAACATCGTTAGTGGCAAGGAATTGCTTGATATCGTGCCACCAGAAATCATGCGCTATCTGATTACTAGAGTTAAACCTAGCAGACATATCGATTTCGACCCAGGTGAAGGTTTGATTGCACTTGCCGATGAATATGAGCGGCTTGAACAACGCTATCATGATGAGTTGGTCAATATTGAGCACAAAAGCATCAAAGAAAGTAGTCGCAAAGAGCAACAGTTGATCGATGAAGCAAGGAAATTCGAATTGGCCCAAGGATTGCGACAAGGTAGTAGACACAGTGAAGGGCTAGGAATTTCTTTCAGTCATCTCTCCACTCTTTGTCAAATTAAATCTCAACAGGGCGACCTTTTGGAATCTCTAGTTAGAAGTCATGCTGTCGATACTGCACGACCTGACAAGCGGCTATTAGACCGGATCGGACGGATGAGAAATTGGATTGCTTCGGAGTGGTTTCCGACGAACGCAAGAATTGAATTGGCAAAATCTATTGATTCTGCTAATTTTACTACAGATGAGATTACATTTCTCAATGATTTTGCTGCCATCAGTAAAACAATCGAGTGGGATGAAAAGACTATCCAAGATACTATGAATAATTTGGTTGCTGAATCTGAATTATCATCTCATCAAGCGTTTGGCATCCTCTATCAAAGTTTGCTACAAAGAGAAAGAGGACCTAAATTAGCGCCCCTGCTTGTAGAGTTGGGTCAAAACAACGTCAATGCGCTACTCGGTAGTCTCAACTAGGCTTGAAACAGTCCAACAAAGCACGAATCAACATGATGATTGAAATGGTATGGGTGTGTGAAAGGCTTGATGCCGGTCTACTGCCCCAAGTGCGAAGGCCCCAATGAAGCGACCGCAAAGTTCTGTTTGCAATGTGGTAATGACTTCGAAGTTGATGGAGTTATCTCCTCTACTGGACATGACGTAAAGGCGCTCAAAGATGCGATTAAATCTAGAGATGATTTGTCAATGGCTGAGAAGTTTGACCTGATCGCCAAAGTGGAGGAAGGTCAAAATCCAATCGAACTCGGAATTGCCGCCTCGGCCGAACAGGCCGTTGATGAGGGCAAGGTACCTGCTACATCGCCTACTACAGCAGTGCCGGATTCTGTAACACCAACATTACAAATCAACCCCGCAGCTGCAGCAGCAGTCGCACTTGTATCCCATGAAAGCGATGCCTGGAGAATGGTGATGGCCGGCAGAGTGAAAACTACAGACCCGGTTTTCCAACAAGCGATGGATCTAGGAATGGATGCAAGCCACCATATCCACGACATTTCCCACGGCGGGATTGACGAAACGAACCTGACCAACGAAGATTTGCGAGCCATCCCTGTCCTCAAGCCACCAAAGAGGTCTTTCTGCCCCAAGTGTGGCTCGGATATCCTATCACATAGCAACCTCCAGTGGAAAAAGTGGAGAGAGCACTCTGCAGAAGTTGTTCAACTTCAGGCACAAGCAGCAATGGAAGCTGCTCTTGTTCAAGTCGCAGCACACTATGTCGCGGCAATCGATGAATTAGAAATTAGCAATAAGAATTTGGAAGATCAACTCGCAAATGTCGATACTGACGAGTTGGAAAAGAAACTTGAGCCAAAGATTCGTGAGAAGGTTCGTGAAGAACTTGAGGAAGAATACAAATCCAAAACAGCGGCTACTGCGGATGCGCCAGCAGCAAAAGTAACCGCAACTCGTACTGGCAAGGCTAAGCCCAAGACAAAGCCGGGTGGTGCAGCAGGGCTTTTCGGTGGCGGGCCTAAGGTTACAAAGAAATTCGAGGGAGAAGAAAAAGACAAGGCGGACTGGTTCCTCACTGAAGCACTTGATACGATTTATGACCCACATGGTACCGGGAAGGCACTCAAGCCGAAGACTATCCTAGCACGCTCAAGTGAGGGTAATGTTCGAGTTCAAGACGTTGTGCGCATCTATGCCAAAGAAGGCGAAGATGGACTCAGCGAACTAGCTTGGACCAGCCCTTCCACTAGATACGTCATCGAAGCATACGATGCCTGCTAATTCGACTTTGCCATTTTGATGGAGACAAATGAATAAGCGTGGATTGTTAATTTCAGATTATCTGCCTAAGAATTTCTTTTTTGCTTCCTTTTTCATCTGATTCTTGACCATGTCGGTGGCCTTTTCCTCAATGGCTGCGGCTGCTTTCTTTGTAGCTTCCTCGGCCTTGGAAGAAACAGCATCGGTAAGCGGCTTTGTTACTGTTTTCACTGCATCCTTTGCCTTCTTCTTGGCAGCAGCCTTTCCTGCCCCACGAACTTTTGCGGCAAGTTTGCCAAGTCGTTTTGGTTTCTCATCAACCATGATAATCAAGTCCTGATTGTAGCCATCATATTTCCCTATTTCTCAGAATACTCAACTATTGCATTCAATCAAGATAATCCACTTGCAGAAGTCTAGGCTCTGGAATACCATCATTGGCGGCAGATATCGCCTCAACTTCCATCCTCGCACCGGACATTGTGGTAACAAACGGGATATTCAATTCGACAGATAGTCGGCGCATCATATTACCATCTAGAACTGCGCCACCACTCTTACTCGGAGTGTTGATGACAAGGTGGATCTTACCCTGCCTCATCAAATCCAAAGCATCTGGAGACTGATGTTCAGCAATTCGATATACTCGTTCAACAGGTACGCCACTAGTCTTGAGAACATTGGCAGTTCCGGTTGTAGCATAGAGCATGAAGCCCATTTCTGATAGGCGCATGGCAATTGGCACTAGTGAATCCTTATCACCATCCTTGACAGTGAGATAAACGCCCCCCGTTGTAGGCACAGGGATTTCTGTCGCTAGCCTTGCTTTTAGATAAGCTCGTGCCGGGTTAGTATCACTACCCATCACTTCACCTGTGGATTTCATCTCGGGACCAGGTGCTGGGTCAAGTCCACGTAGTTTGATGAAGGGGAAAACTGGAGCTTTGACACAAACTAGGTCAGTCGTTCTTTCGGGAATTACAAGATTTGAAAGTTTTGCCCCGATAGTTACTCTTGCTGCAATGCGTGCAAGTGGGACGCCTGTTGATTTTGCCACAAATGGGAAGGTTCGTGAGCCACGCGGGTTCACTTCTAGGACATACAACTCATTCTCACATATTGCATATTGAATGTTGAAGCAACCGATAATGTTCAGCCCAATTCCTATTCTTTCAGTCCAATCTTCGACGGTTTGAAGAATCTCTTCTGAGACATTTTGTGGTGGGATGAAACAAGTAGAGTCGCCTGAGTGGATTCCCGCCTCTTCCAAGTGTTCCATGATTGCACCTATCAACACTTGTTCACCGTCAGATACAGCATCCACGTCGAGTTCGATTGCATGCCCTAGATATTCATCGGCCAGTAGTGGTTTGTCTGGAGCAATGTACGCTTCAGACATGTAGGCGTCTAGTTGTGCATCGTTAGTAAGTATCTCCATACCTCGGCCACCAAGAACATATGATGGGCGAATCAAGACGGGGTAGCCAATCTCTTGAACTGCCGCCCTAACCTCTTCAGGAGTACTTCCAGTCAATCCGCGTGGCATCTTCAGTTGTACACGTTTTGCGAAGGCTTCGAAGCGCTCTCGATCACTTGCTTCATCCACAGCATCAGGGGATGTGCCCTCAAGTTTCAGATTTAGCCCCAAACTAGAGAGATGTTCTAAACGACCATCAAGCGGTAGGGCGAGATTGATTGCAGTTTGACCTCCAAATTGTAGAAGTATGCCATCTGCACCTTCCCTGAGAAGAATCTCTGCTACACTTTCAAGCGTCAATGGGTCGAAATAGAGTCGGTCTGATGTATCGAAGTCAGTAGATACCGTTTCTGGATTATTATTTATTAGAATAGCTTCATGTCCAACTTCTCTGATTGCCTGCACTGCGTGTACCGCCCCATAATCGAATTCAATTCCTTGGCCAATCCTGATGGGCCCAGAACCAATGACTACTAACCTTCTGGCTTCTTCTCCCTCGGCAGAATATTTGCGTTCTTGAAGTACTCTATCAATCCCATCCTCGCAATTTAGTTCATATGTTGAATAGTAGTATGGAGTCACTGCTGCAAACTCAGCAGCGCAACTGTCCACCATTCTATAGACTGGATGGATATTCAATTCGTGACGCCGGGACATCACATCAAATTCCGTTAGGCCACTATCCTTTATGCGCCATCCAGTAGTTGGATATCCTGCCATCGCATCAGCGATATGAGCATCTGTCAAACCGTTCGATTTCCAATGACGCATCATTTCATGAGTTATTGAATCGGCCTTGCCACTATTTCTAGCCTCAACAACTTCAGCATCAACTAGAGCCATGCGCTCAAACTTGTGAAGGAACCAACGCGTTATGGATGTGATTCCCTCAACCCGATCAATAGACCAGCCTCTACGAAAGGCCTCGTAAAGCGCACCCATCCGTCGGTCTGTGGCCACTCTCAACCACTCTTCAAGCGTCTCATCTGGCAATGGCTCGCTCGCTCTATCACCCATCCCCTCCCCTTCCGAAATATCAGCCATTGACAACGGCCTAGGGTGAGGTGGCCCATACTCAAGCGAGGCCCATGCCTTGAGGAATGCTTCTTGGAATGATCTTCCAATTGCCATCACTTCTCCTGTTGATTTCATCGAAGTACCCAAGGTTCTGTCAGCAGTTCTGAATTTATCGAATGGCCAGCGTGGGATTTTGACCACGCAATAGTCCAGTGTCGGCTCAAAGGCTGCAGTAGTCCCTTCACCTGTAATCGGATTTGGTAACTCGTCTAGAGTATAACCAACTGCAATCAGTGCTGCCATCCTAGCAATTGGATAACCTGTAGCCTTACTGGCAAGCGCTGACGAGCGGGAAACTCTCGGGTTTACCTCAATCACGCGGTAGTCTCCAGTATCTTGATTGAAAGCAAACTGCACATTGCAGCCACCTTTGATATCAAGTCTGCGAATTAGACATAGAGCTGCATCCCGCAACATCTGATGGTCACGGTCGGAAAGGGTCTGTTGTGGCGCTACCACTACCGATTCGCCTGTGTGAATACCCATTGGGTCGATATTTTCCATGGTACAGACAATGATGCAGTTGTCAGAAGCATCCCTCATCACCTCGTATTCATGTTCTTGCCATCCTAAAATACTATCCTCAATGAGTACCTGTCCTATTTGTGAATGGAGGATTCCTTGGCTCGCTATCTCGACCAATTGGCCTCTGTTCCATGCAGTACCACCCCCAAGACCCCCAAGAGTAAATGCTGGGCGGACTAGAAGTGGATACTTGCCGATATCATCTGCTGCATCCAACACTTCATTGATTGAGTTACATGCGTGCGCCTCACAAATTGGAAGATTAATCTCTTGGCATACTTGATTGAATAGGTCACGATCTTCTGCTTCATCTATTGAAACCAAATTGCAGCCGATTAGTTCGACTCCCAATTTGGCTAGGGAGCCGTCGTGGGATAATGTTGAGGCGAGGTTCAGGGCAGTCTGCCCCCCCATCCCTGCCAGCAGTGCATCTGGCTTCTCTATTTCGAGAATTCTGCGAACAACATCGGGCAACAGCGGCTCGATGTAAATTTGGTCCGCCATTTCTGGATCATTTTGGATGGTTGCTGGGTTGCTGTTGACAAGGATTACTTCGAATCCATCAGCGCGGAGTGCTCTGCAAGCTTGAGATCCCGAAAAATCGAACTCTGCTGCCTGACCAATTTTGATGGGGCCGGAACCAAGAATCATGATTCTTTGGATATCGTTACGTCGCGGCATCAGGAAACACCTCGCTTTGAGAGTGGCAATCCACCATCCATCTCCTTAGCAACAATCTCAGAAAAGTGGTCAAACAGAGGAGCTGCATCATGGGGGCCTGGACAGGCCTCGGGATGATACTGGACACTGAATGCAGGTCGGCCAATGACGTCCAAACCTTCGACGGTTCGGTCATTGGCATTGACAAAACGAACTTTGGTAGCCGCCTCTGAAAGTGCTGAAGGTGCACCTTGACTCTGCCAAATTGGATGCGGTGCCAGCGGCTCACTACCCATTGGATTGACTGCAAAACCGTGATTCTGGCTAGTTACACTCACCTTGCCAGTGACAAGGTCAACTACTGGCTGATTAGCACCGCGGTGACCATAGCGCAACTTGTAGGTCTCAAGACCAGTCGCCAGTCCCAATAACTGGTGGCCAAGGCAAATCCCCATTACTGGCATCTTCTCCTCTAGACCGGCAGCGATTGTTTCTCTAGCTTTCATTGCTTTTCCGAAGTGGGAGGGGTCCCCAGGTCCATTGGAGCAGAACAGGGCATCGATCTGCCAATCAACAATCAGGGAATCAAAATCGATGTCTGGAGGGCACCATAATACTTCGAATCGATTACTCAATTGTCGTAAAATATTGTATTTAATTCCGCAGTCAAGTGCCGCAATACGGGGTTTGGGGGCTCCATTCTCATCAACTACACCTTCATTGATGAGTACAGCATCACTGCGACTGACTTCATCCACGAGATCCTCCAAATCTGGAGAAGTCATCGCCTCCAAACGCTTTACTATCTCTTCTTCCATCTCCAGTGGCCCGAACTGGCAGAGAATTACTCCGTGTTCGCGCACCCTTCTTGTGAGGGCTCTGGTGTCAACCGAGGTTATCCCAGGAACCCCATGAGCGAGTAAAAAGTCGTGTACTGAACCAATACAGTCGCGGTGGTCAGGATGGTCTATCCACTCACGGCAAACCACACCGCGTGGCCAAACTCCTGCCGATTCAGAGACTCCTGCTGCAATGCCGTAATTGCCCAATAGAGGCCAAGTAAAGGTCAGGACCTGTCCTGCAAATGATGGGTCTGTCAAAGATTCCTGAAAACCAGTCATCCCAGTTGTGAAAACAAGTTCCCCCTCGCCTATCGCAGCAGCTCCAAACAATTCGCCTTCAAAGCGGGAACCGTCTGCAAGAAGGAGAACGCCTCGGCCTCTTCCTGCCCTATCCTCGATTGGAGAGGAAGGAAGAAGAGTATCTGCGGCATCAATGCCGCAAAATGGACTAAAAACACCGAGTTGGCCATCTCCGGGACTAAAACCGCGGGGAGAGGTCACCTTCGCACCTTAGAATCGTCCCTGCAAACCGTTCATAATCATTGAGACGCGATTATTCGTGATTATTCTATATCATTATGGCCTAAAGAATGACAGTCACTCATCTTCGCGAAGGTCTTTTCCTCGTTCTGAAGGGTGTATCGTCAACTTCCCATCTGTGAAATCCTCAGGTGGTGATACACCGTCATTCAATCTCTCAAGAAAAGCAGCAAGTGCCGCAACTTCGCTGTGGGGTTGATTTCCGACTGCAACATTGTATTGACACATCTCAAAGTATTCTCGCCCTACTTTAGCTCCACCAACTACTATCACGATTGGTTTGTCAGATACTAATTCTGGAATTACCTCTTGATAGGGTAGACCATACATAGTAAGATGGACTGCAATGCCACCTTCTGCAATGAAACTGCGAAGGAACCCTAGCGGCGAGGCCTCGCACCTCACAACCATCTCGCCACCAAATCTCTCTTTCACATCATTCAATGAATCAATAATGGCTTGATCATTGTCACCACATAGAAGGAAGGCTGAGGCACCATACACGCGAGCTGTGAGACCAAGATGGGTCGACATACGGGGGTCGCGTCCAGCTCTATGGCTCAATCGAAGAATCGTGATGTCCGACATGAAGGCCCCCTACGTACTCACGCGGTGGGGGGTTCCTCTTCACCTTTCTCAAAGTCACCTGGACTCAACAAGAGCGGTTCATCGAGAGGTGTCAAATCAATTGGGAATGATTGGAGCATCTTCTGAACCCAAGTAAGTAGAATGGAGTCAAGTATCATATTTGTAGCAAAATGAACCATGATTGCAAGGGCACCAATCCTCAGTGATTGAAGAACCAAGGAGTATTGGCCTTTTTCTGTGAAAATGAGCCACCCGACTGGCTCCAAGGCAAAATAGAGGGCCACTATCAACAAGCCACCACCTAGTGCCCCAGATTGCCAATTATTCCTCTCTCTGCTATGCATCAGCAGAACGGTTGCTACGAGGACGAAGATTGGTATCAATAGGGAAACGGGAAGGAATTCAAGGTCAAATATCATCGAAGTGGGCAGATCAGGGTCGGCATCTCCCAAAGATTGGCCAATCACTGAAACTGTGAGCCACCAAAAAATAGCTATCACAGTAAAGAGAATCCCACCCATTACCGAGCGACTATGTATCATTTGCCCCATTTCATGTTGGTCCTTTGGCTGCAACCTCTTCAACACACTCTCAGCAAGTTCCAAATTGTTGGGATGGGGTAAATTAGCCTCACTATCGAGCACTTCTATGCGGGATTCTGCAATCTCATTCTCATCTTCCAACGAGACTCCCACTTCAACCACGAAAGGCTTGGTCACTGCGTGGGATGATAAACGATTGCCCTAAGGGAAGGTCCGACATGCGTGACTTGGCACCTTTCCTAAAATGCCGCGAGGATGGTAGACCTCGTTTGATGGGCATTGTCAATGTGACACCTGATTCATTTCATGCCAATTCTAGAGTCTCCTCTGTCGAGGGGGCTGTGGAGCGCGCCATCTCGATGTGGGATGCAGGGGCCGATTGGATTGATATCGGTGGAGAATCCACACGCCCTGGTGCAAAATCTGTCAGCATTGAAGAGGAGACTGAAAGAATAGTGCCAGTCATCAAAGCACTTCGTGAAGCGAGACCATCAGGTTTGATTTCAATTGACACACGGCGAGCCGAAGTAGCATCCACCGCCATAAATGCAGGCGCAGATATGATCAACGATGTTTCTGGCCTGCGCCATCAAGAAATGTTCGATTTGGTAGTTGAAACGGGCTGCGCAGTCTGCATCATGCATATGCTAGGCGAGCCAGGTAACATGCAGAACAATCCCCAATACGACGATGTTGTGGCTGAAGTCAGTCAGAACTTGTTGGAAACTGCAGAGAGACTTGTGGATGCAGGACACCCTGCTGAACTCATCGTTCTTGACCCTGGGATTGGATTTGGTAAGAATAAGGAGCACAATCTCGAACTATTGGCAGGTGCTGACCCCCTTCATGGAAAAGAGGGATTCTCGGTACTTTGGGGTGTGAGTCGCAAATCGATTTTCCTAGACCTCTTGAAGAGAGAAAATTCCAATGCCAGACTATACGGCACATTGGGTGTTGCCGCGCACGCACTGAACGAAGGTATTGACCTCCTAAGAGTACACGACGTTGCAGAGCATCACGACCTCTTGGCAACCATGAGTGAATTAGGGAGCCGGGGAAAATGACGGGCGTCCCTATCGTTGATATCGGCGAGAATCTCCGTTTAATCGGCACTGCGCACGTCAGCCGTAGTAGTGCGGATGTGGTAAAGCAACAAATCTCTGAATGGGAGCCTGATGTTGTAGCAGTGGAATTAGATGAAGGTAGGCTTGGTGCACTAAGAAATCCCGAGGCATTTGATGAGGAAGCACTCTCAAAAGTAATCAAAAGCGGACGCACCACACTAGTTCTATTCCAAAGTCTGCTGTCAGTTGAACAACGCAAAATGGGTCTTGAAGTCGGTGAACAGGTCGGAGTGGACTTGCTTGCAGCAATTGAATCGGCAGAAGAGGTTGACATTCCTGTTGAATTAGTTGACCGCGATATTCAAATCACGTTGAAACGTGCTTGGAAGAGGATGAAATTCTTAGAAAAATGGCGTATTCTTTACTCACTTTTGGGTGAAGAGCCTGATGAAGAAGACATAGATGTGGAAACTCTACTTGGAGATGGTGATCTTATCACCCAATTGATGGAAGAATTACACACCATTGCCCCTGGTGCTGGTTCCGTTCTAATCGATGAAAGAGACGACTACTTGGCTGGTTCAATCGAAGAATTGAGAGGAGATAGAAAGGTACTCGCTGTAATCGGAGCGGGGCATCTTGAAGGTGTTTCAACTAGGCTACAAGAGGGGGAGAAACTCACTCCTGATGAATGGAGTGAACTGAAAGCCCTACCCTCACCGAATCCATTTTGGAAATTCATGAAATGGGGTTTCCCAATAGCCATATTGGGCCTTTCCGCATACCTGTTGATGCAGGGTGATTACGAACAACTCTTGGAAGTGGCTTACACTTGGCTCGCCTTGAATGCCGCCCTTGCTGCTCTTGGCGCACTCCTAGCAAGGGGCCACCCACTTGCGATTCTAACCGCTGCTTTAGCCTCGCCAATCACTTCACTGAATCCCACATTAGCTGCGGGCTGGTTTGCTGGCGCTGTACAGATGAAGGTGGCCAAACCTACTGCAGGAGATCTACAGGATTTCTTGAAACTTGACCAATTCAATCTCTTTTGGAAAAACAGAGTAGGTCGTGTGCTACTCGTCACTGCTCTAGCCAATCTTGGATCATCAGTGGGAGCATATCTAGCCGGAACTGCCATCATTGGCACTCTAATTGCCTAATCGTTGGCTCCAAACTCACCCCTCTTTCTCGATGAACCAGTGCTCCGGACGTGGGCCCAACGGTCGCTTCATCCAGAGTGGACGTCGCTCACCACGAGGGTGCGTCTCTAGTTGCCTCGCCCACTGGTTCCACTTTTTGTAATGTGCCATCGACTTCTGCCTGTCGACCTCAATATCCATACTCTTTCTTTCACTCATTTTATCACTTCTTCCTCACGAAAAAGAGAAATTTTTTCCCTTCTTCACTTTCATTCACAATTTCATGTCCTACTTTGCTAGCCCATGCTGGCATGTCATTACACACGCCTGGATCAGTCGCAATTACTTTCAGCACTTGGCCAGAATCCATCTTATCAATCTTCATTTTTGTCTTTAGAATTGGCATTGGGCAATTCAACCCACTGCAATCTAATTCATCATCATATTCAGACATGAGGATACAATACCCTACATATAACGCCGATACATATCTTTTGGCATATATTCAATTTCGTATGTTGTCAATACATGTTCTGTTTTGGTAAATCAAAATAATTACATCTTGAGAGTAGATTGCCCGCCCATTGGCAACTCTGGCAATGGTTCAAGTGGGCCGCGTAAAGCAGGTCCAGTGACTAACGTTCCAATGATTGCTTCTTCGTTGTAGATGTTGTGAGCTAATGCAATCCAAGGGCGACCTTCAACATCTATCACTACATCAATGAAATCGCCAAAGCCGCCACAACGAACTGAGCCACAATCCTCAGTCTCATCGAGATAATCGGATTTATCATTGACTGCAACAGTAGTAATCAATGGGTCCTCAGCATGAGAATCTGTGATAATCCCCATATATCCAGACCACTCAGAGTGGTTGGACTCTCCAATGTAGCCAAACACCACTCTTCCGTCAGCGCCACCAGCAATGGTAGGAAAGCCAGTGTATGTGACTCCCGGTGGAGCTACCATGAGCGGTTCAGTCCAAGTTTCACCTTGGTCTGTTGAGAAGGAATAGTATGGTAAATCATCGGTTGCAATCCAAAAGGCATGTACATTGTTTGCTTCATCCGTACCAAGTGCAACCTCGTGCCCACGTGATTGATGTGATGTGTCAATTGTGTGCTCGCTCCAAGTGCGACCCCCATCTGTAGAGCGGTATGCGGCAGGACCGTCACACGATGGATTACCACGATATATTGCGCCGTCACTAGCCCCAACCAAATGACCGTGAAGACCAGCGCACTGTAATACACCATTTGGCCAACCAGGAACTTGCCCTTCCCAAGTCGCTCCACCATCAAGTGAAGTATCGCAAAAAGCCCCAATTGGACCTTGGGCTCCTGTATTAATACAGAAAACATAGATGGTTTCATGGAATAACACTCCTGAGAAATCTGGTCCAGGTGGCACTGAAGCAATTGATTGATGGTCTTGAGGCGTGTAAACGCCTGAGGCAGGGAAAGGAGCACTCCAACCATCTCCTTCATCATCAGACCATTCAACAAACATTATTGCCAATGCATGCATATCGAATTTCATGATACGATCCGTCCATGGGTCAACATACACATATGGGTCATTAGAATTAGCAATCTGTCCTGTTGCGCCAGTAAGGAAGGGACCCACATCTTCCCAATTCTGACCTTGGTCTTGACTGCGAATAATGTGAGTTCCCATCCCTAAACCATTGTGGTTGGTGAAGACTAGAGTTCCCGAGGAAGTCACGCCAATGGTTGGCTCAAATGTGTCAAAACCCGTACCATAATAGGTTGCCAAAGACCAAATTGGTGTCATATTGGAAGATAGATTGAGTTGGTCAACAGACATGTTGAGGGCATTAGTCCAGTTACTGAAATGATAGAATGTAGTGTTGGCAATCGGTTGCTCAAAGTCAAATGGTGATGGCTCTGCAACTTCAACCACCTCATCCTTGCCAAAGCAACCCGAAAGAGCAGGACTGAGCATGGCTAAGAGAACCAAGACTGCAAAGGATTGTGATTGCATAACCCACCCCAAAGCGACTTACTCTTCAATATTGACCAATGAATGTTAATTGAATTTGTTGGGTTTACTAGCAAAAATAGCCCATGTACCAGTAGCAGTAGCATACACTACTCCTGCATCATCAACAACTTCTCCTGCTAGATGAGCAACTCCTTTCCCACGACGAACTATTCTGCCCTCACAAGTTAGTTTAGCACCCACTAATCCTGCCTCGAGAAATGAAACATTTAGCTGAGCAGTAGCGCACCATTCCTCCTTACGAAGTGTAGATACTAGGGCACCTCCAAGTGCAGAGTCTAACATAGCAGTAAATAGAGCCCCATGCGCAACACCGCCTTTGTTAGAGTGATTCTCATTTACTATACAATAAACTGAAGCCACACCGCTGCCAAATTGTCCGTATTTGATTCCAAGTGACTTGCACACACCTGTTTCTTCCGGCTTATCACTTAGCGGAGATTCTCCAGTCATGTTAACTCCTAGAAGGAGGAGCATTTGTTTTTATGCCTCAATATTGTTCATTCAATTCTTCTCTGCCTAAGCGCCTCGACTGCAACCACAGAGACTGCAACCTGCAGATTGTATGAAGGAACGAATCCGGCCATCGGCAATCTGATTACTTCATCGGCCTCTTCTAGTAGCCATTGAGATATCCCTTCTCTCTCGCTACCAACGATGCACAGCACATTGCCTGTCAAATCGCAATCCCATGGTTCTACTGTTCCGACATCCTCAACGGCAACAATACGGAAGCCTGCCGCTTTAGCTCCATCAACAGCCTCTCGCGAGGATGTCCAGATAGTAGGTAAGAAGCGATGAGAGCGGACTGACTGCCTCTCTGCATTACGCCTCTCATCGTGGCCAAAATCAGCATCAATCAAGACTGCATCGGCCCCACTGACTTCAGCAGTCCTAATTGAGAATCCAGCATTTCCGGTATAGGTTATCCCGTGAAGCAACCAAACTAGGCCACCGCGCTCAAAGACCTCCTCAAGCGCCCCATCGGTATTGCGCCCTACTAGAGCAAGAACCTCCGGAGATTTATCCCCTGGAACAACTCCTATAGCCATTCGAGAAATATCATTATCAGATACTTCAATCACCTCAACATCAAGCGTTTTGGCCCTTTCCAACAGTATGGGCACCTCAGAAGAATCGGAATCTTTCCTGACAAGAATAAGTGAAACCATCCCACCTCCAGATTCCATCTCATCTAGAGCAGAACTGACTGCCGCAAGCCCACCGATTTGCATTGTCATGCAGCCGCCTCAGATGATGCCGACTACTTTCACCATAATTCGCTTGCGGCGCCGCCCGTCGAACTCTGCATAGTGAATTTGCTCCCAAGTACCAAGATCAAGTCTGCCACCCCTTATTGGCATGGTAACTTGGTGACCCATCAATTGCCTCTTGAGGTGTGCATCGCCATTGTCCTCACCAGTTCTGTGATGGCGGTATTCTGGTCCATCTCTTCCTTCAACCCCATAGAAAGGTGCAACCTTCTCTAGCCAATCCATGATGTCAGCGTGCAGGCCGTACTCAAGGTCGTTCACATAGACCGCAGCAGTAATGTGCATCGGATTGACCAGCACCAGCCCATCTCTGATTCCGCTTTCTCGCACTACTTGTTCCACTTGGTCGGTAATACAAACTATTGCATACCGCTCTTCTGTGTTCATCGTGATTATCTCGGTATATGTCGCCGATTCGCCTCTAACTAACTCGCCCATGCAGTAGCCCTAGCGCGCTAGACAATTTGCTATTGCGGCTGATTGAATGAAAATCATTCATCGCCATTTTTGCCTGAAGCTTTTGCTGCTGCGCTTTCATAATATACTCTCTTTAATTCTAAATATTGGTCCATATCACGATGATAGGCCAACTTTTCTTTGGCAGGTACATCACCAGAACGAGCCTCCTTATCTATGCGATAAACGATAATTGAACAGAAGAGTGAGAATGCATACAGAACTACCAAAAGAAAGCGGTGATGATTTTCATACAATGAAAATGTAACATTGAATGTGTCACTATGGATCCCTAGGGCAATAAGTGCAGTCATGCAAATAGTAATTGGCCAAGAAACAAGACTGATTAATAGAAACAGGGTTTCATACATTGTCCCCTGCCCTATTTTTCTTCTCCTTGGAGGTTGTGGCCTCTCAACATCAAACCGACTCATGTCTTCACCTAATTGCTCGTCTGAGGTAGTATCAGTAATAGGTTGCGGTATTTCATCAGCAAATAAAGGGTCATCTGTAACCTGAAATGATTCTGGGCTGCTTTGGCGGCTATATGATATTTCAGATACAACCATTGCAGGCACCCAGCATGTAGCAAAAAATGGAATTATGAAAATTAAATCAAAAATTAAATCACCCCACGTTTCAATAATTTCAAAAGATTCGGAAATAAATCCAGCGAAAATCCTGATTCCAAGACTGATAATCAAAACAAGATTAACCATGAAAGCCGCTGCTTTTGAATGCCTACGAGTAAGATATAGCAGGGATGACATAAACAGCATTAGAGAAAGCATGCCTGCTAACGCGCCTACTTCCGACTCGCCCATTCCACCATAGGGCCTCAGCAATTTTACTCCGAAACTATGTGCAAACCAATTAATTAAATTTCCATCTTGACTGAAAATCCCCATATCAAATCCATAGTCCAATACTGATAGAGTTAACAAAAATATTAACCCACCAAAGATTACATTGATTGAAGATATGATTTTTCTTGCCCGCCAAGTATTACTACGCGCAGTTTTTGCTCTTTTTTGGGCATTGATTGAAGGATCATGTGCATATAACTGCTCAGAATCATCTAACTGGAATACAGGAGTTCCTTCGGCAACCTCCTCAACTACTTCCTCAATCACATCATTCTTGACAAGTTCATCCAAATCAGGCGCGGGAGGAGTTTCTTCAACTGGTTCTAATTCTTCAATCAGTTGAGGTGTGCCATCTTCATCTGTTGGAATCTCTGTTCTGTAATGCTCTAGGATTCGCTCTATCAAATCATCCTTCTTGCCAGATACTGCAAGGCCCAAATCACGTAAGCGTTCTTTCAAATCAGGCACAGTAAGACTAGACCAAGGGAAAGTGAGCGGGTCCTTCAGCGCCTTCTTTTGCCTTCTTTCTTCAAGTGCGGCATCCATTTTTTCCTTGGATTTGGTTGCAAGTTTCTTTGAGGAATCAGCAATATCTTCAGCACCCTTCTTGATATCCTTTCCAAATTTCTTCAAGCCACGTTTCATCTTCTCAAAGGTATCATCTTCATCGGTGATGTACACTCCATCGTCAAGCGGAAGGTCAGAATTATCTGATGCACGCTCGTCGTCAGCCATGTGGTGCGGTTACAATGATTGATTATTGAGTTTATCACTACTAACAATGAAATGTACGACGAAATGAAGCGGCAAAGAGTATAGCCCCAAGCAAAAAGAGTAGTTCAAACCCTGGAAGTGGGCCACCCTCATAGGCGTCCGCCCAATAATCGTAGAACCGTACATCGTAATCCCACCCATAGGTACTATTGGTGCTAACTGTGTAAGAATCACCACTTGAGACAAAACCATCTCCATCTGCATCGACCCATTCGACATCCCACCAGTCACCATACGCATCTGTGACATTTGAAGTCAGATTGGTCAGTAACATCGAGTGAAAGTAGTTGAATTCCTCAGTTTGAGAATCCTCAATACCTATTCGCAACTCAATTTCATTCATCAAAACATCCTGTACGTGGTTACTATTCAAAACGCCTGAAAAGACGATGATATCTTGGCTCGAGCCTAGTGAAACATCCTTGTCCATCTCCATCAAAACTGATGTTCTTGGATAACTGTTATTCAGCGATAGAGCAACTTCTGCACCCCATGAAATAGTCACTTTGAACGCTTCATTCCCATCATTTGAATTGATTTCTAATTCATGCAGCCTTGCTGGAGCCTCTAGGAACTCAACCATGATTGAATGTGTGTTGTTTGATGCTGTTGCAACCTGTTGTAAAGAAGGTACATCAATGGTCACGGTCCAATCAAATCCAGTCAAATCCAAATCGAGAGAACCTAGCTCGGGCGTCAAATCGGGCAAATTTTCATCCCCTGCACCTGAAGAATCTTCGGCCATCTCAGATAATTGAACAAATGGGTCGACATACTCTGGCACCTCGTCGCGGGCGAGGAACCATTGGTTCCCCATCCTGACATTGATGTCCTTGGAGGCCCCCTGAATAGCGGAATATTCTATTCCCGCCATGTCAGACTCTATTACCATCCCAGTTTCATACAGTTGTGCAATCTCATCTTTACCAATGATGTAGGTCAACTCCATTGATTCACCATCATTAGTTTCTTTGGAAAATATCTCAACTCTGAACTGTTCTTCAGAGGCGGACATTGAAGTCAAATTCATGATTGAATCGTCATTTAGGTAAGCATTGACTTGTGCTGATGTCATCGCATCCCCTGGTTTGGCTACCACAACGTCAATCTCTTCACTGCCAAAGAAATCCAAACAGCCGGCAAACAGAAGGCTGAATGCAAGAAGTAGCATCAACGCTCTGTTCACAATGCGGTCTGAAAACTGCACCCTATTGATGGTTGTCACGGCACCTTTCACGACAACTCCCCTTAAGAATGAGTTCCCCTCGGGACAATCGAGGCAATCTCTGGGGTGAAGCCATGGGCGCTGACATTCTGGTTGTTTACAAGAAGAACTTCGAGGCTGTCCATGACCGTTCAATCGCTTCTCTTCAAGCAGATCTTGAGGAAATCAACAAAGAGAGGGGGGCCTCGTATGAACTCGTTCCAAGAGAATCCGTGAAGCGCTCCGATTTTATTGGCCGCGACCTAGTAATTATTGTTGGCGGCGATGGAACTTTGACATCAATTGTCCATAACATTGATGCTGATACACCAGTAATGGGCGTGAATAGTCACCCAATGAGTGATGACCCTGATGGCTCATTTGGCTTCTTCATGGGTAGTGATTCTACTACTTTCGCTGCAGACCTACGTGCTGCTCTTGATGGTGAAGCAATCATCAATCTCCTCCCTAGGCTAACTGCAGAAATTGTCACCACCAGCGGCAATAGAATTACTTGTGACCCTGCGCTAAACGACCTGTTGGTAGCCAACACCCACCAATATCAGCCAAGCCGCTACCGTTTGAAAAGAGATAGCGATGATACTCATGAGGCTGTAGACTTGATGCAACGCTCTTCAGGACTACTGTTCTCAACATTTGTAGGCCAGGGTGCTTGGTTCCGTCATATATGTGTGATTGAAGGAATGAAATTTGACCCTGAAATGATTCTTGACCACTATCTCTACTGCGCCCGCGACCTACCAAGAGACGAAAGACGAGAAGATGGTTCATACTTCGCTTGGACCAACAAACCAACTGTGTTGATCTCTGATATGCACAGAGGATATTGCGTACCGGATGGGTGGGACGAATGGCACTTCACTAGAGGTGCTACTGTAACCGTCTCCATAGATGGGCCAAAATTGCAACTATTCACCTTCCGCGAACGAATCGTCGACAAACTGGAACACTGGTTAGAGTCCTAAGGACTCATTACTCCGCCCTCGTACGGCTGCCTGATGAAGTTAAGTGGATGTAGTTGGCACTGACCTCAATCGTCGCTGCCACTCTCGTCCAACTGCTTAGTTAACTCTTGAATCTCGGCAATAATCTCCAGACGTGATTCCCTATCCTCATCTACAGCATCCTCGGGCAGTTCCTCCTCAAGTGATTCGTTCAACTCATCGATTCGTGCCCTGATTGCCTTGCGCTCTTTCATGCGTGCTGTCGATTCTGCCTCGTCCTTCTTGCGTGCCTCAGCCTTCTTGAGCTCTTTGTCGGCCGCCTTCTTATCATCCTCAGCAGCCTGAGCAGCGGCCTTCTCCTCATCGAGGGGTGGGTCATACTTGAGTTGCATGTGTGGGAATGGGATCTCGATACCCTCATCGCGGCAGCGCTGGAGCACCTTGGTGAGCACCCAGTCACGGGCGACCCATTCGTCGGAGTAGTCTCTGACCCAGCAATTCAGTCTGAACAGCATCGCCGAATCGAGCATATCTCGGAACAGTGCAGTGGGTTTCGGATCATCGACCACATACTCGCATTCACGAGTCACATCGAGCAACATCTGCTTGACATGGGACGGATCCTCATCGTATCCCACGCCTATGTTTAGACGCAGATTGACCCGCTTGGGGGAATCCTCTGGGCCACCCTTGGCGAAGTTGATGACCTCCTTCCCGCTTATCGTAGTGTTGGGAATGATGACCAAATGGTCTTGGGCAGTTTTGATCTTCGTCGACATGATGCCGACATCTACTACCCTGCCAGTCACGCCCATCACAGTGACCTTGTCTCCTGATTCGAATGGCTTGTCCATCACCATCATCATCCCTGATACCAGATTTCCCGCGGTCTCCTGCAATGCCATCCCCACCACTAGCGAGATAATTGTAGCCGAGGCGAGAAAGCCAGTTATGTCGATATTCAGTTGAGCGAATATGACCATCGCTGCCGCCCCCCAGATGGCAATTTTTAGCCCTGCGAGTAGCACAGTTTGGGCTGAGGAGAGGTCAACATCAGCTCGCTTGTTCAGGTTCTCGACGCTGATTGGAACGAATGTGTCGACTATTTTCGAGAGGAAGCGACCAACCATGAACAATAAAATTACAATGACAAGAGTGGACATCAGCATCTGTTCGTTATCGGTGCCCCCAAATACCCAAATTATGGTCATCCAAATACCCAAAAGAATGAATCCTGCATTGACTAGTGGAGTGGCGAGTTCGAACAGCAAGTCATCATATTCGTTGTCACTTTTGGAAATCAACTTCAGAACTGGCCCTTTGGCAATTAATTGCACTAACGCACCTGCAATGACAGCGCAAGAGAGGCCAACAATTAATCGAATCCACCAATCCATCCCATCTAGAATCACCCACCATTCCTCAGCAGTAGTAATCAAGTCCATGGCTGCGCCTATAACAGACACGAAATAAACACTATCTAAGATTCTTCATCTTCACCATCTATTTGGTCATGGTTTTCATCATAGGCACTGTTCTCAATAATTCTGATTACGATTTTGTCTAATACTGTTATGAGAATAAAGAATAATGGAACGGCCAACCAAAACCATACACCTTCGGACGTAACTATGCTAACATCACCTGCAAAACGGATGAATGAATCCGCACCCGGTTCTCCCTCTCCAGGAGGTGACTGACGAACCGAATCACGATGTTGTTCCTCTACCAAGCCGAGATCGTATCCCTCTGATTCGAACGACCAAACAATAGCGACTGGAGATACCTCCAACCCTGAATCAAAGGTGCTGTGTGCAAATTGTTTAGCACCATTTTTCTCATCTGTGTCAAAGCCATCTCCTGGTTGCATTCCATCACTACTGAAACCGGTTACTACAGAAACGGGCACCAATATGGTCAAAGCGAACAAGCCTGCAAACCATACACCGATGGCTACACCCCGGGTGATTTTCTTTGGACGTATTAGGCATGCTAATTCTAGGAGGCAGCACAAGATGGCCAATATCTTCACAATAATCCTAGTTCGACTGAGATTTAGGAAACTATCGACACCTTCCCCTTCATCTTGTGCGGAACCATTGTTTGGATTCTCTGTATTCGATGAATTAGAACTATTTGGATCTTGTACGTCATCACGCTCCAACCAGTATACTATTAGTGGAGTGGAATTAGATATCTCAAGTTCAATGACCTCTACATCGCCATCAATGGTGTAGTTAGCCCATAGAGTGGGTTCCCTCTCTAGACCCTCTACATATGTTCCCTTTGCTTGAATCTGGAACCATACACTCGACAAACAGAACACTGCTAATGTAGCAACTACTAGTAGTCTAACGACCGATGTCGGCTTGATGTCAAGCATAACAGCCCACACTTAGTCAGTAAATTACTGCCAGGCTGCCCACTGGCCGGTGTTTTGGTCGCGGAACCACCAACTACCTGAACCAGCCGGCCACTCAAGCACTTCGTGACCTTGTTGCATGGTTCCCTGAATGTTTGCAGGTGGATTCTGTGAAGTGGGTAAATTATCTGGCATCGCTGAAGTTGGCGCCACGGCAGCAGCAGGCTGCACCATCTCTTGCTGATAATCATGCTGTTGCTCTGTCGAAAATGACTGACTCTGTTGAGGGTCATCCCAATTTACGTCACCAGAACCACCACGATTTCTACCAACAACTAACATCACTACGGCACCCATAACGATGATAACGAGTAGTGCGCCCAAACCAATTGCAACCACTCTAGCCAAGGATGAAAATGAACCACTGTCACCATCATCTTGACTATTCTCATAATCACTAATCATTTCTTCCGGTGCGTGAATTCCAAGTGCCTCGATGACTGCACTGACATCGTGTTCTGCTATTGGAGCTAAGTCCTCAATTGTAGTTTTTAATTCTAAACTATCTTCAGCAACATCTGCTGCCTCACCAACCAAATACTGAAGGTGGGTTTGTTTTGGTGGATTATTGTTGTATGCGTCAGTTTCAGGACCAAGAACTGAATACTCATTGCCTGCTTCGGTTTCGCCAATCAGTTGCATACCAACATAGCGGGAGTGTTCATTACTCCATAGAGCGTTGTACTCTCCATCAACATATGCAATTTCAAGTTCCAAATCATCATAATCTCCCATCTCATCTTCTAAGCGTTCGACAAAGGTTTCCCCATTCTTAGCAAAATCAGATTCTTCGAATGCTGCAAAGATGTTCATCGCTCTTTCCATTAATTCTGTAGCAAGTTCTTCTTCATCAACCCCTTCATCAGAACCATCATTGCAGTCATCTGCACCATCATTTACATAATGGGCTGGAATCTCTTGACCATCATCACAAGTAAAAGTATCATACACAACAGTATCTTCGGCATCTGCAGCCCAATTTTCCATTGCTGTCTCCATTGCTTCAGCAGCAGTTGTTTGGTCTCCACTACCCATAATTGCATTAGTAAAAGAATATCCAACCATCATCATCATACCTGGTGGATAAGGATCATTCGATACTTCAGTTGCTACTGTCGTGGTTCCTGCATCATCGATTGTAACTGTTTGGTCATCTCCAAATTCATATTGCATCTCAAACCCAAATCCATCTTTCATAATATCTTCATCGGTATCTGAATCAAAAGTACCTGAATCAGGTATAGAGTCTGCAATTTGCAAATCTAAAGCACCTGTAGCAAATCCAAATTCATCCATTGGAAGACCAGTGAAAGAAACATCATAAGATTGAACGGTAGAATAAGAACCTGTGACTTTCCCACACTGTGTTTCATCACATTCCCAATCGAAATCGTTACCATTGTCCATCATATTTAGAATATTACTGGGATTTTCTAAGCGCCATTCACTGGTAATCGAACTAGCATCCCAGCCCATCTCCACTGAAAGGTCCAAGTCTATCTCAAAAGAGTCTCCGTTACCAGATACATCTACAAACAGGCCCATTCCTGCTCCAATTCCCCAGTTTCCAGATGCTTCAAGATCTGCACCCACCAACATCATGTCTGAAGTAACATATTCAGTATACAATAAATCCAGCACAGCGATGGTTTCGAAATCTGCAGAAAGAACGACCTCAAGAGAGGGGGCGCTCATCACTGTATTATCATCCCAATCCACCAGAATTCCTGCATCGTACAACATACCATGACGCAGGGTGATTTCTGTCATCCTTGTTGTGACTGTATGGATAGTACCACTGTTGTCAGTAACTTGTTGTTCTGTAGGATTATCCCACTGCTCCACATAGAATGAAGTTATACCGCTGTAGACATTCACGATTTGCAGGTCGAATCCAGCATAAGTTGCTGAATCCTCGATGTCTGCAATTATATCATCATACGGTAATCCAGTCAATTCCTTAATGTCATCATTCAGATTGACCCATTCATATTCAACACCCCAAGCAATCTGATCACTACCCTCTGCGGATGCAGTGGGTACTGCGCTCATCAATCCAACCATCATCAGCAATGTAACGAACACCGCGGCTCTGTAACTAGTTCTCGCCATACCACTCCCATGGAGTGGATGAAAATAAAGTTCTCGCCTATGAAAACTTGGATTATTTCAGAGGACACACACTCAAATCTGTAATTTTAGGATGTGAACTAAGTTTTCCGCCAACTACCGCCTTGCTCGGACCACCACCAGTTCTCTTCAGCGTCTACATACCACATTCCCTCAGGGACCTCTTCGTAGCGGCCACCGGGAGGCAAGCCTTCGTAGGATGCAACCCAGTCTGGTTTTTCAGACCCCTCAGTAGATTCGTGTTCGTTCACGATGATAGGAGGATGAGCACCCAAGTCAGGGGATGCACCCAAAAATGCACCATGCTGTACTTCAGCTTCTTCATCACGGCGTCTCCCGCGAGTGAACATGAAAAATGCTAGACAGATTCCTGACACCGTAACTAGTCCGAATCCCCCTGCAGCCACGGCTGCTAGCGTGGACATTCCCTTCTCCGTTTGAGTGGGGTCGTCAGAATCTTGAGGCCCATCATCATTTGGAGTCAGAGAGATACCAAACGTCTGTTCCGAGCCGACACGATGCCAATTGCCAAGATGATCTTGCCACTCGAAAACTGCAGCAGTACTGATTTCAGTTGCCTCTTCAACATCCCCTTGAGTATGGCAGTTCACTTCGAGCATATCGGAAGTTGGTACAGCCTGGGGGGTTGTCGGCGTGCAGATGAACTGCGAATGCTCAGTAGTGACCCTGAACCTAACTATTGAGGGAATGCTCCCCATGTTCTTCACATCACAGACGAATTCAAGATGCCCTGCGAGAGCCAATTCGGCATCATTGGACTCACTTTCAACGCAACTTGGAAGTGAAAAGAGAGGATCTGGAGGTGCAATGACCGTGATGTGGCTCATTTGAGTGGTACTCAAGTCACCCGCACTCAGTGTGAAGAAGGCAGTGATATCACCTATTTCCATCACAGTCCGGTTAAACTCTACTGTGCCATTAAACAGCCCAGTAAGGTTCTCTTCTTCCAAGGACATCGCACAGCCGTCATTGCAAGAGATATTGAATCGGTAGGTGATTGCATCACCATGTACGAACTCAGTTCCATTAACCGGTTCAAGAATCTCAAATGTAATAGCCCTTGGTGGTGATATTACCAGAACACTATCAGGACCAGATAGCCAATCAGGAGCGGGATTACCTGCACTGTCCTCCAAGAATACCTCTAGATAGTAACGACCCGGCTCAACACCGGTTGTGTCCCAGTCAGCGTAACCGCTGTTGTCAGAGGTGGTGGTAATCTGTAGATTGTTAACAGGCACTCCAGCGTCAGTAGTAACATCCACCCACAAATCAATGATTTCGTTGGACTCAGAAGACCATTGAATAGTGGAGCGCCACACTGCTGGATTTGTCGGCGACCAATCGAAGGAAACCACATCTAGACTCGGAGCAAGTCGGTCAACGATGGTGACGACCGCATCGGTGGTGATTAACGCACCATCCTCATCCATTTCTGAGTGGATAGTATCGACTAGTTTGACCTCAAGATCCCACACCCCGAAGTTGTAACGAGTGATGGACCACACGCCAGTGTAACTCATTGTGGAGTTATCCCATGCGAGTGGAATTATGATGACTGAGCCACCTTCTCGTCTAGTCAACTCAACTGATGCATTCAACTCTGAACGGTTGATAATCTCCTCTACTGAGAAAGTAATTGGCTCATCATGACGCCAAGTACCAGTAGACACTCCACCGGAAAGGGGCCCGCTATTGCTGCTCAATATGAAATTAGAAACCACTGGCGGACCCGGAAGGATGCTTACTTGTAATGATGGAGCAGGATCAGCCACATTTCCAACTTCATCTAGCATATCACAAGAGAAATCACCAATAAGTTCTGAGGCAGAATTGCCAAACTGTGTTGAATCATACTGCAACTCATACGCTTGGTTCTGCTCATTCCACTGCATCTGGTCGAGAGGTTCGGAGTTTGGAGTAGTTCCCACTAACACGAAGTCGCATAGAATAGTGAGGTTTGACTCACCAATTTGGTCGGTCACTAAGAAGGTCATCACATCGCCGTAATGAGCCTCGGTAGTCTCATATCCATTCACTTCCATCTTCACATTATTCAGGCGGGGTGGTATGTCATCGGTAATACTCACAACTAGATTGGAGATGAGAATTGGGAAATCTGGAACTGGGCTGAAACCAGTAGCCATCAGTGGGAAATCTTGCCTGCAACCCTGCACTGAATACCAATCGGTACATTCAGCCAACACTATCGCCTCGATTCCTGCTACAAATTCACCACCCCCACCAACTCGATGGGTTAAATTCCACGGTAGGCTGAGGTAGTTAAACGTAGGATTGGGGGCCTCAGATGTCCAATTCAATACTAGCCACCCCCATTCCAATCCAGATACATCGGTGCTACCTGAGGTCGGCCAAGCGGCAGTTAGTGACTGAGATGAAAGTTCGATTTCATGGGATTCAGCATTGTTGTCAACTGAAACAAGTTGTGCTCGGCCAACGCTTAATGTCACCATATTCTGTTGGCCTGTTCCCTGTACCAAAAGATGAATCCATCCATTTTGCGGAGTAGCATTGAGAGGCACGGGAATCTCAAGTGCCCCAGTATATACATCCCCTGGTTGAGGAGGGATACCATTGGAATTGAGGAATTCGGTACTATGGAACAACCTCACACCATTACCCATTGGTTGCTGTCCATTTGCATCACCTGCCTTCCAATCATCAGTAGCTGGTGTGTTGTTGGTAATAGAAAATGAGAGGGGATGCGCACCTCCGAGTGCAGCCCATCGCCAAGTCGAGTAGGTTAAACTGGAAATGGTTGGTGTTGAAAAATTCGAATTGGTACTTAGATTAAGTCTGATTTGGAAATAACGTAGTCGATCAGTAGATTGTCTCGTTAGGTTGAGTTGCTGCCAATTACTCCAAGTGACATTGTCTAGAGTGGTACGGAATTCTCCACTGGCAGCTGTACCACTAGGGGTGTTATGGTTGACATTAATGGTGAGACCTTCAACGATTACACCGACATCATGAGGAGTACTTGTCAAATTCCCGTTGGGAGCGCGCGCCGAACCACCCCAGCCAACGAATGAGGTCGAAATCTGTGAAGCCCCCGCTGAGCCAGCAGTTCCTGCTTGGCCGGCACTACCGCTTCCATAAGGTAGGCCGCCAGTTCCTGCAGAACCTCCAGTCACAGAAACTCTACCATTACCATGTACACCATTCGCGGTGGTTGTGATGTTCACAGAACCACCGCCACCACCGCCACCACCGTGGCCACCATTATACAACAACAGACTAATTGGCGCTTGACGAACTCCGTTTGATCCATCGCCGCCATCACCGCCCCTCGCATAAACTGAACTGCCTTGACCCCACCAAACATTGTTGGCAATTATTGCCACTGAGCCGCCCGAACCACCACCTGCACCAGAGATACCTGTCCCACCATTAGGGGGAACTGGTCCGTCATCCCCATCATGACCATTGGCAGTGATTGAACCATTGATGTAGATGTTATTTGCAATCAAAATTATCACGCCACCGCCTCGACCACCTACTGATTTCACAGATGTCACACCAGCAGAATTGGTCTGAGTAACATTGCCTCCTGCAGAGCCAGCCTCGGTGCCATTGCCGTACGACATATTGGTAGAGTTTTGGTTGCTGCCCCCTACACCTCCAGCGCCAAGGTGAGCGCCTCCATTTGCACCGTAAGCGCCATTGTTAGCATGATTACCAGATGCGCCATGGCCGGAGCCACCCCACACAATCCCGTTCGAACGGATTGAAGCATTAGCATCTATGATAATCGTATTCGCCGTAATTTTCAACAGTGGCCCAGTCGAGTTAAGCAATCCAGACACATGGACTGTGTTGTACGAATGATTACCGTTGGTGTTGAGTGTCCCTGATACACTCAAGGTTCCAGAATTAGGCCAAGGGGATGCTGTGGAATTTCCAGTGTTTGAGAGTTCCATGCCTGAACTGCCAAGCATCGTTTGCTGTAAAGTCCCATTAGCGAAGAATGGGTCGCTAGGGTTGAGTGTGTCATTCTGCCATTCCTGCTGTGGCCCACCACTAATATTGAACTCTACTCCAGTTATGCGAGTTCCGTTTTCGTAGTCGATTGATGTGGTCTCGTTCAGGGCTGGATGTAGAGTGATGTTGGAATTGCTATTGGTTAATTCAATGGGCCGTAAATATTCCAATGAATAACTATCGTCATTGGATGATTTAGGAATCGGGCTGAAGACACAACTCAGCATCAAGAAGGCGAGGAGCAGGGTAACAAATAGCGATGCCTTGGTTCTTACCATACCACCCCTAGGGGGTGAACACAATAAAAACCACCTACGGTGTGATATCAGAAGAAAGTTGGGAAGACAGGGTGCCGAAGCACCCTGCCCTCCGCGTTTTCGAGGTCTTAGGAGGTGATCCATCTGCAGGTTCCCCTACAGATACCTTGTTACGACTTAACCCTCCTTGTCGAAGGCAGGCTCGAATACCCCAATAAAAGGTAGCCTCACCCACCCCCAACTAAGATGGTTTGACGGGCGGTGTGTGCAAGGAGCAGGGGCATATTCACCGCGCCATTTTGAGACGCGATTACTACGAAATCCAGCTTCACGAGGGCGAGTTACAGCCCTCGATCCGAACTACGAACAGGTTTCGGGATAGCGTCCACCTCTCGGGGTAGCAGCCCATTGTCCTGTCCTTTGTAGCGCGCGTGTAGCCCAAAGCATTCGGAGCATACTGACCTACCGTTGCCCCCGCTCTCATCTGATTTCACACCAGCGATCTCGCCATAGTGCGCCCTTTCCGGAGAAAGGGTTGGCAAATGACGATGGGGGTCTCGTTCGTTATCTGACTTAACAGAACGCCTTACGGTACGAACTGACGACGGCCATGCACTACCTCTCTGAAAATCCGACAAGCTCGTTACGCTGGTCTTCATCTAACAGTCGGCTTTGGTGAGTTTTCCGGCGTTGAATCCAATTAAACCGCACGCTCCTCTCGTTGCAGTGCTCCCCCGCCAATTCCTTTAAGTTTCAGCCTTGCGACCGTACTCCCCAGGCAGTGGACTTAACATCTTCACTCCGGCACCGAGAATCCTCGAAAGACCCCCGACACAAAGTCCACAGCGTTTACACCTAGGACTACCCGGGTATCTAATCCGGTTCGTGCCCCTAGGCTTCGTCCCTGACCGTCAGATCCGTTCTAGTGTAGAGCCTTCGCAACTGGTGGTCCCTACGGGATGACAGGATTTTACCCCTACCCCGCAGGTACCCTACACCTCTCCCGGTCTCAAGTTTGGCCGTCCTCGCAGAATTCAAACAGTTAAGCTGTCTGATTTACCCACGAATGTACCAAACCGGCTACGGACGTTTTAGGCCCAATAAGATCGACGACCACTTGGGGCTTCGGTATTACCGCGGCGGCTGGCACCGATATTTCCCGCCCCTATTACCCGACCTGTTTAAAGTCGGTTCAGAAACCAGTAAAAACTGGTCCACTTGGAGTTCCCTGATCACGATTGCTCGCATTGTCAAGTTTTCGCGCCTGCTGCACCCCGTAGGGTCTGGATTCGTGTCTCAGAATCCATCTCCGGGCGATTGCTCCCACAACCCGTACGCGTCGATGGCTAGGAGGTCCATTACACCCCCTACAACCTGATACGCCGCAGACCCATCCTGTTCCGCCTGAGCTTTTATCCACCAACCGTTCCAGGCATGGTGAACTATGGGGTATTATTCTCACTTTCGCGAGGTTATCCCCCTGAACAGGGCAGGTTATCCACGTGTTACTGAGCGGTACGCCGAGGCTATTGCCTCTAGACTCGCATGGCTTAATCGAACTCCAATAGCGGTCGCCTCCGGCAGGATCAACCGGATTTCTTGTCGGCCGAAGCCAACTGTCAATCTTTGCAATCCCTAGGAGACTTTTTTGGTCATCGCTGAATATTATTGGTTTGACAAGGTTTTATTTTTTGCACCTTTATTTGTTCACTTGCACACATATTTGTGTGTCGTTACATGTTTCACCTCTAAGCAACGAGCCAAGCTCGCAGCCGCATTACCTCGGCCACAACGTATGCTTGATGGTGTTCCTCATTGTTCATTACTGAACTCAGACACCAACGCCGTGCATTGCTGTAGCACCCCGCCGACCTACCGTCCATATATCAACCTGACCCAGACGATCTATTTTGAGCCCATATGTGAAAGGCTTGCAGTGCACCATTATCTACCTTTACGTAAATGAATATATTCGCTACGGTTTTAGTTGAAATTCTCTATTCAAATTGGTCCGAATCAAGATGCTTCTGAGATTTTTGAACATCTTATTTTGACACAGAAAATCATTCTGCACTAAAGAATTCACGCATGAATGGATGCATCTCCATCGCTTGTTCTTTCTGAATCTGCTCATACGTTCTCAGGATGATACCTACGGCTAGAAGTAAACCGGTTCCCGATGCGTTACCTACGGTACCCAGCAAGTCAGCACCAGCCGCCAATAATCCCACGAAAGCGCCAGAAAACAGCGTTACTGGTGGAATATATCGCTCAAGAATTCGCTCCAAAACAACCGGGCTTTTCCTAAATCCAGGTATCTGCATACCTGTATTTTGAATCTGCTTGGCAACATCCTTTGCTGACATATTTGTAGTCTCAATCCAGAATTTTGCGAACACCGTGGAACCGGCAGTCATGACAAAGACATAGGTGAACATATGCAACAAAATTTGCCATAAACTATGGCCGAAACCGTCCCCACTCTGATCAAGTATCGGTATCAACCATGATTGCACCCCACTCACCATTGAAGCGTACCACGCAAACCCATCAGAGGCAGTAGTCGAACCTACCTCGTAAGAGCCGAGCCACGGAGCAATGCTCCAAGCCCCATTGGCCCCCAAAAGAGGAACCGTTGAAAGCACTGGGTGACTCCAGAAAAGAAGGGTGAACATGTTCAGGTTAGCGAGTAGAGCAGCCATCAAAATAACCGGAATGTTACTTGCATAAACCAAACGAATCGGGTATTTACCCCTATGGCCACGCACCTTTCCATGTGTCAACGGCAGTTCCAATTTACTTGATTCAGCATAAGCAACTATCAAGAATACTATCACCGAAGAGAAGAGGGCAATTAGTGGATTCGCGTGATTTAATAATATCGTCTCGAATCCATTCTGTGAAACCAACTCAGAATTGGTTGCTGTTCTCAATGTATAGAATATCATTGGCAACACACCTGAAGGTGGATTCTGCATACTGTACCCTCCTGCTGCAACGGGCAGTGGTGATAATGTACCTACAAAGGTCGATTGTGCCACACCAGCGGCGATGAAGAGAGAAATACCAGAACCGATACCCCACTTACTGACTAGTTCGTCCATCAGGAAGACAAGGTAGGAACCCATGAAGAGTTGAAGCACGATAAGTGAATTTGCCCAACCAATACCAAACATATCGATGACATTCTCGTGTGGGTCTAGGAATCCGTAAACTTGAGGTATCGATTCGACTGGAATCATCATCAGGACGAGAACCTTCTGCACACCTTGGTAGAGTTGCTTATCATCAGAATCCTGTAAATCAAGATTAATGATTTTTGCACCAGCGAACAATTGCATGACAATCGAAGCGGTGACGATTGGTCCGATACCCAGATGCATAATGGAACCGGAAGCACCAGCCATAATTGCTCTGAATGATGAGAATATATCCATTGTTGAATCAGCAAGGCCCCAAATCATGACATTGGTCATCATGAAGTAAATGATGAGTACGATTGTGGTAGTCATCAACTTCTGATTGAATCTTACATGGCCCTCGGGTTTGGTTATCGAGGGATAAACATCTACAATTCTCTTGAGTCCATAGAGTCTACTGCTTTCCTCCCCAGTGTACACAAGACAGGCCAAGCACATACCCGCGCCCAAACCCATTAAGCCAATTCCAACGAAGAGGAATCCTACTTGTGAACTATCTTGCAGAGCCCAATAGAAAAATAACCCCATGATTGAAAGCCACATCAGAAACTTAGCGGCTGAACCAAAGAACTTGATTTGTTTGATATTACTAGGGAGATCCTTCTGTATTGCCCACAACACAAATGCCACGTATGCAATTGCTACAGCAATCATTTCCGCGGCATAAATCATTGCATCTCTGTCAGCACCTGTCAGTGCATCTTTTTTCCAGTAGAAAAGAGCACCAAAATAGATGATGGAAATGGCAGTTATGCCAAATGCTGATGGTTTTCTAACTGCCACTGAATCACCACTAATCCATCAGTTCATTCTACTGTCATCTGAGGGTGGGGAATCATTCCTCTTCCCACTCTCCGTCATCATCTGATATAGTGATTGAACCACCAGCTGCCTCGACCTTCTCAAAAGCCTTGGCACTTGCATGCTCAACTGTGACTGAAATAGCCTTGGTAATCTGTCCACTGCCAAGCAGTTTGTCGATACCAAGTTCACTTAGATTGATGCTATCATTCTCACCTGCAATATCAGCCAATTGGCTAACATTCGCCGTCACATGAACGGTTCGAAGTGAAGGGTCTCGATTGAATCCAAACATACCCCAATGATTTGGCATGTACTTGATACGAGTCATGACGCGGTGCTTGTTTAGGCCAGCGTTTCCACGCCCACCCCTCAATCCTGCTCCTCTTCCGGCTTTCTTACCTCGGCCATGGTAACGACTACGACCTCGGAATTTATTGGTCCTTGATGGCATAATTAACACTCCTCAAATCATTCTCCCAGCGAGTTCAGCAATTGCCTCACCGCGGTAACCCAACGCCCCACCAATAGTAAAGTGGCGCTTGATGCCACCCCACCCCTTGGTCCCACGTGGTGGATGTAGTCTGAATACTGGCTTCATGTCAGCAATTGCCTTGGTTGTGGAATCGCCTGCTGCAATTGCAGTAGCAAAAGCCTTGATGCTCTTGAAATCCGTTTCAGCCTTCACAACTGAATCAGTGATTGGCTTGTCGCCAATCAATCGACCTCTCTCAGAAATCAAAGTAGTGATTGTTTCTTCGTCAACTTTTCCCCAAGTAACGTAATCCTTAGTCTTCTGCAACATACCTGCGTAGGCATCATTCTCAGGAACGAGCACTGCATGGTTAACTCGAGTAAGGTTGAGGTAACTCATAGTCTCACGGATGGAGCGTTCGACACCAACGTTAGAACGTACTCTGATAACTAACCAAGTCATTCATTCACCCTACCTGAAGTCATGTAAAGTCTCTTCTTATGATCAGCACTCACCTTTGATTTGTTGATGTTATTCAAGGCGTTGTACGTAGCGCGTGCGAAGTTGATTGTAGTACGGGTTTGACCCTTTGTACGGGAATAGATATCGGTAATTCCTGCGAGTCGCAACACAACCTTTCCTTTTGACCCAATGACCAAGCCCTTGCCTGCTGGGGCTGGAATTAGAGTAACACGAGTAGAACCTGAACGGCCTTCAATCTTGAACGGCACGCTAGAACCCGAACCTGCGCCAGATTCCCACGAACCATTGCCGCGCATCACTGGAATGATGTTCAACTTGGCTGTGTCAATTGCTTTGCGAATCGTTGCAGCAACCTCTTTTCCTTTGCACATGCCGATTCCTACATATCCATTGTTGTTACCAACTGCAGCCATGACGTTGAAGCGAACTCTTCGACCACTGTCTGTCATTCTCTGAATCATATTGACATTGATGACTTCATCTTCCAACTCAGGAAGAAGAGCATCGACAATTTCGACTTCACGGATTGGTAAGCGGCTATTCAAAGCCTGCTCCATTGTTATAATTTCACCATTTCTGATCATGCGGCCGAGACGAGTCTTTGGAGTCCACTGGCGAAGATTTGCCATTGAATCGTAGCCACCCTTGCGGCGGCGGTGTCGACCCTGTTCAACCTCAGGTACAGGAGTGTGTGCAAGCGCAAGGCCTGGTGCGATATTAGTGGTATCAGGTGCTATTTGTTCTTCATCCATCTATTCAGGCCCCCTCAATCGCCTTCTTGCTCGCTTTGACTGATTTTGCAATCTTATCTGAAATGTGTGCTCCATTCAATCGGTCTTCATCGGGGAAAATACTCTCCCCATGTGGAATTTCCAAACCGCCATCCACCATTCCTTTGAGTGCTGCGAAGACGCGATTGCCCTTTGTGGCAGCTGCAAGACCAATATCCAATACTGCGCTATCATGGCCTGCTGCAAGTGCTCGCTTTGCCATCGTTAAACCAACTAGGTATGACGCTGGAATAGATTTACGAGAGGCGCCCTTCGGCCATTTGTAATCAGATACAATTGTAGCCCCAGTTGCACTTGCTAGAACTTTGTCACCATCGGGTTCGTAGCCAACTAGTTGACAGGTTACCTGCGTGTTAGAAACACGGACAACGGCTCGAGGCTCGCCACCTCTCAATAATTTGAGTCTGCGGCGATAATCTGTCAAACCGTGTTCACGGCGAGCATACTTGCGCCTCTGTCTCTTACCATATGCCATCACTCATCACCTCCAACATTTACTCCATCGAGTTCCATGTTTGACTTCATATGTGCAATGCTCCGGTATGAGTTACCCTTTGACTTGCGATAGTAGTAACGATATTGGGTAGCGTCGATGGAGCCATCTTCTCGCATCTCTTTTAGAACACGACGTTGTGAACGAATGGTACGCATCCAACGATTTTTCCGTGGGTCGCGGGCGTTTGAAGTACCGCTTCTCTTGCCATGTCCTTTTCGACGGCCCTTGGCCCTTTGTGCTGCGTTTTTGTTGGCTCGGTAACGGCTAGTTCCTTGAATCGGCTTTGCCTTGATGTAACCCATATCGATGAGTTCTCTAATGTCCTCTTTCTGGACAGCACTACTCACCTGTTCTAGGTAGTTGTCATTAATCCAAACTCTGTTGAGTCCGACTTCTTGACCCAATTGAACTGATAGAATCTCAGCCGCCAATCGCTTCTGATTGCTTAACTGCATCAAATACCCCTCCTTCGATTTAGGACACGGATTCCTAATTCATCTGCCTTTTCGTGAATTACAGAACGCTTGCGGTTACCAACTCGCTTGCCTATACGAGCTGCCTCCGTCTTCGGGTCTATCTGATCAAGATCGTCGGGTCGGTGAACCATCACCTCTGCAAATCCAGAGGGGTGGAGACCACGTACTTCTGAGACCTTACCATAACCTACACGAGCCATAGGGGTGCGCCATTTCTTGTTCTTGCGCTGCTTACTATCCATCCCTTTGGGCTTACGCCAACCACTACGTGATAGCCTCTTGTAACGGTACCACTCTTGGCGGCGGAATGCAGGTTGCTTCTTCGATTGAGATTTGCGTAGGGAAAGAGCATCTCTGGTAGCATCATCGATTTCAGGTTTCTGACGGGCTACATGAATCATCTCTTCATCGTCCCATTCCTCATCCATGTCATCGAAATCTTCGTCATCTACCTCTAACATCTCTTCCTCAATCTCTTCGGCTGTAACCTCTGCGATTTCCTCGCTAGCGCTACTAAATTCTTCAAGACGAGAAATGAGTTCGGCTTTCTTGCCAGAAACTGGCAATCCTGCCTCCTTCAACTCAACTTTGAGTTCTGCAACAGTCATATCTTCGTATTCTGACATCCATCACACCCCCTTAGTTCGCCCCCTTAGAGACGATGTAAACTCCATCTTGGAAAATTCTACGATCACGGCCACGAATCTTGCAAGCGCGCTCGATAATTGCTGCGGTTTGGCCTACCTTTTCACGGTCGACCCCAGTAACTACTACGTCGCTTTTTCCTTCAATGCTGACAACGACATCTCCATGATAAATTAGATTGGCTACGCGTGGAACTTTCTCACCAAACAGATTCTTGATTTGAAGGGTTGGTCCTGTAACATTCAATGTCATGGGGAAATGAGAGTATACTGCCTTCAAACGATATACAAAACCATCTGTAACACCAGTTCTCATGTTGTTAATGTGGGCGCGCCAAGTACCACACAATGCCTTCTCTTTTCGGCGAGGTAATTCACATTGAACAATAACATTGGAACCCTCTACTGAAACATTCACCTTGGGGTGTTCGAAAGCACGAGACATTGACCCATTTGAGCCAGTCATGGTGAGAGTGTTTTCCTCTACCGATGCTGAAACGCCATCTTCGAGGGCGATTTCGTGTCGGATCTGATCTAACTTTACCAAATAATCACCTCAGAATACGTAGGCCAGCAAGCGACCGCCGATTGCCTCCCCTTTAGCTTGGTAATGATGCATTACACCTTGATTTGTAGTCATCAATAGGAGACCAAAATCTTGAGCAGGAAGATATCGTGATTCCCACTTGTCAAAATCAGCCCATTTCACAGAATGCCGTGGCTTGATAACACCGCATTTGTTGATAGCACCAACCAATTCTATTCTGTAACCGCCACCGCGGCCATTCTCAATCTTTTCATACTCGCCTATGTAGCCATTCTCGGACATAATCCCGAGTAATCTACCGAGCAGTTTGCTTGCTGGCTTCACAGTAACTTCGTAGTGTCCCGCTTGCTCGGCATTAAAAATGCTGACAAACGCGTCATTTAATGGATCAAATTGCATTTCTTCATCCCTCCCTCAACTGTACTTCTTGAATCCTATCTCCGGAGCAATGTCACGGAAGCACTGGCGGCATAGCCTCAAACCATGGCGCCGAATCATTCCTCTCTTGCGCCCACAACGTCGGCATCCCGACTCGCGACCAATCTTGATTCCCTCTTCTTTACCCATCTTCATTCCTCCAAAAGTGTCAGCCCGAACTGCTCCTTGAGCCAAGACTGCCCCTCACTCTTGGTGAGGCGATGTGAAGCCGCCACCTTCCGCTTGGTGCGGCGCCTGCGGCTCACTCTATGTCCAGGCCTCTCAAGCACGACATTGATGTCCATGCCAAAGATGCCAATATCTGGATCATATTTCATTTCGGGGAAATCTGTGTAATCTGCGATTCCAAAGGAAAGATTTCCTTGCGAATCTACATTGTATGCTGGAAGCGTCTTTTCACGTACCCAGAAAGCATCTTCAAGAAATTTCTTGATTTTGACTTGGTTCCTCATGGTTACTTTACATCCAATTGGTGCACCCTCACGAATCTTCAACTCACGGTTGGTGGTCTTACCGACTGAACGAATTGCGCTACCACCTGTAAGAAGATTCAGAACACGCTCAGCCTGCTGCAAGCGTTCTCCACCCTCGCCGACACCGATGTGTACAGTCACTTTAGTGATGCGTGGCTCTAGCATTGGATTGGCGGCACTCATTCAGTCACCTCCGGAAGTGCAAAGTCTCCTATGACGAACACATTTCGCTTGACTGTGCCAAATTCGGGGAATGATACTTCATTTTCCATGCTTGATCTCTTGATATTCAATCCTTGAATCTCAGAGACACTACCAACGTGGCTTCCACCAATCAAATATGCTTTCGCACCATCCTCAAAAGCGTGATGACCTCGTACGGTTTGGTCTGGTAGTGAAACCACTAAGCTATCACCTGTGTTGTAGGCATTGGCTTTGTCGAGTATGATATTTCTGCCATCGTGCAGGTTGTACTGGGTTGTGCCACCTGAAACGGTGTTCTTACCATCAATTCTGCAAATTTTGGAATTAGCATCGGATGAGGAAATCTTTGGATATCGCAACTTACCGTTCTGGTCAAGAATACAGCGGTAGTTATCATCGCCAATTGTCAGAACATCCATCAAACCAACACCTCGATTAACACTCTTTGGCACCCTTCCATCAACGAGAATCTTGCGTGTGGAAAGCATTCGTCTAACCTCTCTCTTTGTATGAGCAAGACCAAGTTCATCGCGAATGATGACTGCTAGTGACATGCACATATCAATCGGATGACCACATGGATCTGGCTTGCTAATCCATATTGATGTCTTGCGAGGCTGAGCCCAACTCCGAGGCATAGCTAATCGCTTCTTGTGATTTGAACTCATTGTTCATCGCCTCCGTTGCGCTCTTCCAACTTCTTCAATCGTACGATATCACTGTCATTGACTTTAACCACAACAACATTTGATGCGTGAACAGGAATCCCCTCAGCCTTACTTTCTGCTGTTGATTGACTTACTCCTTCAACAAAGATGCGCCCAGATTTTGTGTCAATTGAGATTACTTCCGCTTCAATACCTTCTTTGCCACGAGTGCCACCAAGACGCTTTCCGCCCTCATCCTTGTCATGGCCAGGATTACCCCAGTCACCGCGACGAACAGATACATGGTCACCTTTTCTTACCGTTACATTGCGAACATTAGGGAATAATGGATCAAGGCAACGCGCACGTATGCGCTTGCGCTTGCTGTGCATAGAAGCTTTTGCCGCACTCTTTCGCTGCTTGTTTGGTTTGCTACTACTCATTCATCTCACCTCACACTATCTGCTTCGCAGTTGCTGCGATTCTTGGCCACCTTTCTGCAGACTCTCTAGACACAGGCCCCTTGATATCAGTTCCAATTAACTCGCCACGCTCATTAGACACAAGCACGCATGCATTGTCTTCGAACTGAATACGAGTTCCATCTACACGACGATATGGGCGCCTTTGGCGCACAATTACCGCACGGAACACTTGACGACGGCGTTCAGGAGTACCACGGCGAACTGTGACATTAATCATGTCACCTACACCTGCTGAAGGATATCTACGAGCAACACCGCCAATTTTTAACACTGAAATCAGTTGCACAATCTTAGCGCCACTGTTGTCAACACAATTCATCTTTGACTCTGTTGGCAAACCACGTGTGACGCGGCCAGGTACTCCCTTCATTCGCTGGACCCCCTTTCAATTACACAGAAGGTTACGGTCTTGGAAAGTGGCCTGCATTCCATAATCAGCACTAAATCACCAACTGCAATGTCACCAATACAACTTGGTAAGTGGGCTGAATAACGACGGGTTCGCTTCTCATATCGCTCGAACTTTTGCATATGGCGAGTGTGTTGACGCTCAACTACAATTGTCTGCTTCATACCAACTCTCGATACAGTTCCTTCAATAATCTGACCACGAACTCTCAAACTACCATAGAACGGGCAATTGGCATCGCCGTCCCATTCGCCTTCAGGCTCCCTCACATCAATACCGATGTCTCTCATTTCAGTCCCTCCTGTAGTTTTTCTGAACTCTGTCTTCAGGTCTTTGGCAAACCATATTTCCAACGACAGGGTCACTATCATCAATTGTGAATTCAATGGTATTCTTTGCTAGCAAGGATGAGCCTACTTCATCAGCGATGGTAATCATATTACGACTCTCATCAACAACGATACCCGTGCGGCCAACCAAAGTTGGATCAGTTGAAGACACCACAGTTAATCTGCGAGATAGCCAAGAGACATGCCAATGTTCCATTCAGCGCACCTCCACTTGGTAACCGTTCTGCTCAAGGACCTTAGCGACCCTCTTCTTGTGATCGCCCTGAAGTTCGATTGTACGGCCCTTGACAGTGCCACCACTGGCACATGAGGACTTGAGTTTCTTAGCAAGTTGGTTGATGTCAATAGCAGTATCTTCAATACCTTCCACAATTGTTACCATTTTCCCATACCTCCTTCGAACCGTTGAAATAATTGCTTTTTGTTGCTCCTTTGCTATTTCTTGACAGATACATAATTCCTCAGGAAGCCCGCACAGATTGCATATACTTGCCATCAGTTCCCTACTCCCTTTCTTTCTTCGTGCATTTTTGTTTTCAATCGAGCGATACTACGCCTGACCTGCTTGTAAGCACCAGCATTACTAGCTGAACCACCGAGGGCTTGCTCGGCACGGAGTTGTAACATTTCTTCTTGTAGTTCCAAAAGACGTTTCTTGCGTACTTCGCCAGACATATTGTCGATTTCTCGGTTTGAGAGGTGAGTCATTCAACCACCTCCTCATCAGTCGATGCCTCAACTGCTGCTTCCTCAACTGCTGCTTCCTCAACTGCTGCTTCCTCAACCACATCGCTAGATTCTGCTTCTACTGAATCCTCTGAAGATTCCTCTTCTGTTTCTTCTGCAACTGCTGCTGCTTGCTCTTCTTGGAGATTGTTAATTGCCTCCATTTCTGCTTCAGCATCTTCTTTCGAAAGTGATTCTTCATCAATTTCAGTACCGGCCATCAATGGTGGGACATAGGGCCCAAGACCTGCATCAATTCGACTAGTGATGTCAACTTCGTGAGGTAGTTTTGTGCCAGGCTTCATCAAAGCGACAGTGCACCCGATGGTACCCAACTTGACAACAGCGGTCGCTTGACCAATATCCATGTGCTGAATAGCAGTCTCACCACAATACTTGATGTGACCCTTTTGAAATTTCTCAGTTCGGTGACGTGAACCAGTTAACTTGCCTGCAATAATGATAAGGCAGCCTTTAGCACCCGCCTCCATCACATTGAGTACACTGCTGTGACCGGCACGACGGAAGTACCATCCACGCTCAAGAGCGCTGGCCAACTTACTTGCCATGACCTGTGCGTTGAGTGCAGGATTCTCAATCTCCTCAACCTGTAATTTTGGATTTTCCAAATTGAAATCGGTTTTTATTCGGCGTTGTAGTTCATTGATTATCTTACCACGACGACCAATTACCATACCAACACGCTCTGCTTTCAAAGTAACTTTTGTACAGATTGCTTGGTTGTCAAATGCGCGTTCGAAATGCAAGCCACCAAAGCCCGCACGCTCAGTCTCTTTCTGCAAGTATTCGCGCACCAGCTGTCTCTCAACATTGCGATCAACAAAATGACGAATTTGATTTACTTTTACCATTTATTCGCCACCTCAGAAATCTCCTTCATCCTCATCGCCTTCATCGCCCTCGTCATCGTGCTCGAGGAACAACTCGATGTTGACTTTGTAATGATTAGAAGCCGTTGCGCGACCGCGGGCTCGGGGGCGCATATTGCGAACAATTTCACCACGGTGAGCTGCCACATGAGTAATCTGCATTTCTTCCGCTTCAATGTCCTCATGGTGCTGACGAGCGTTATCCATAGCGCTCTCAATCAATTTGATGAATACTCTTGAAGCATTGCGTGGGTATCTGCCTGGACCCATCTTTCCTTTGCGATGCCCTGCCATGGTGTTACCACCTCGGCCCCCTCGGTGACGTACAACATATGGCACAGCCTTCCTCTTTGCAATGACATCCTCCAAAAATTCAATTGCACTGCCTGCGTACATTCCCTTGATTTTCCGAGCTATTTGCACACAGTGCTTGTGGTGAATATCTGCACCAGTAACACGTGCTATGGCCAAATTATTACCTTCCAAGAATTGGGTGTAGCCAGATTGCGGTTTTTTCCTGTCTCTGCTCATCCTTTTCACCTCACTTCAATGCCACGTGCTTACTTGAACGGGTTGCACCGACACCTGGTCCAGTATGGACTGGGCGGCGGCGGGTTCCAGCAAATTCTCCAAGAAAATGCCCTATCATCTCAGGTTGAACTTCTACATTAACATAATCTCGTCCATTGTAAACTCCAACGGTCTTTCCAACCATCACTGGTAGAACAGGCATGTCTCTACAGTGCGTACGCACTACTTTGTCTTCCACTAACTGAGAGATTTTGTTGAGGAAATGATTGGCCTCCCGCGATAACCCACGGACAAGTGACCTACGTACCCTAGCAGGGAGTAGTTCAATGATTGCCATTTGATCAGAACCATCTTCAGGAGGGTATAGAGGCATCTGCAGTAATTCTTCCATTGTGTGACCGCGGTATGTGAACTCGCGCTTTCTGCGCTCAGCCACTCCCATTTTTCTTTTCCTAGCTGCACGACGTACCGCCTTTGGCTTGCGGAATCCTCTGCTCTTTCTACGTGCCATGAATCATCACTCCTTCTTCTTCCCTCGCATCTTACCAGTGCGACTTGGTGCAATGTGTCCAACCTTTTGACCGGGTGGCGCATTACGTGAAACTGAATTTGGTCCATGGACCGCTTGATGGTTCCCCCCACCATGAGGGTGATCTACTGGGTTCATTGCAACACCACTAACTGTGGGGTATGCTTTACCACGAGCCTTTGCCTTGTAGAATGCTGTACCTGCCTTCATCAGTGGTTTTTCTGAACGACCGTGACCTGCTAGAACACCAATTGATGCACGGCATTTTGCCGGCAAATCCTTCAGAGTGCCTGAAGGCATACGGATTCTGACTCTGTCACCCATGCGAGTTTCAAGTGTTGCTGAGTTTCCACCACTGCGAGCGACTTTGCCACCATCACCTGGGCGAAGTTCAACGTTATTGATTGGAGTCCCTTCTGGGATTTGTCCCAATTCAGTGATGTTACCAGGCCTCAAGTTGACATTTGAGCCAATTGCTATTACCTGCCCTACTGCAATTCCTTCAGTAGCAACAAGGTGGGTTTCTCGACCATCTTCAAACTTAACACGCACGAGCGGTGCAGTGTGTACTGGACTGTGAATTAATTCAACGACTGTTGCAACTTCTTCAACTCCACGAGGAATGCGTGAAGCACCGGGGAAACGGTGACTTGAGGCCCTATTCTTAGGGCTTGAACCTCTGCGCTGTGCACGAATTCTCTTTCCCATTTCATCACCACCTCATCAGAATGCACTCAACTTTTGTGCCGCCACATCTGCATCAAATCCTGGCGCCATCTTGACACTAGCATGCTTACCAATCTTGGTAATTCGAGTGTTTACCTTAGCAACCTTGACTTCGAATAGGCGTTCAACAGCCTCCTTGATGTCTGCCTTGGTTGCTTTTTCATTGACTATGAACTCAAGCCGGTTGTTATTCTGGAAAAATCCTTCATCTACATCAGCAACTCGACGAGCCTCAAGAGACTTCTCAGTAATCCATGGCATGACAATGACTTTGTACGGATCCATTTCAATCACTCCAGTGCCTCAATAGCACTCTTTGTCCAGACAGTCAAACGACCAATATCGCCACCAGGTGCCAAGTCCTCCGCTGAAAGATCCTTGGCAGCAACTACATCAACGCCGGTCACGTTGTTAGCAGCCTTTGCAAGACCGTCGCGCTGACCGACTACAAGAAGAATGGACTTGGGTGCGCGCCTCTTTCGGCCACGCATCTTACCCTTTCCAGCACGAATATTTCGGCCGGATTTTGCTCGATTCAAATCGTCGCCAAGCCCTAGACCATCCATCATTGCGATGAACTTACGGGTTGAGTATGCTAGCGGGATGCTTTCAACATCGTATGATTCCTTTTTGCCATCTCGTTCTTCAACATAACTATCAATGACAATGGGGAATTTGACATCTTCTGCAAAACGGTGTCCGCGATTAGCCACAGTTTCGCTGTCTACAGTAGCAGCGATAGCTGAATTACGTGCCTGCCGCCTAACCTTGGAATTGATCTTCATCGACCAATCCTTCTCAACAAGGGGACCGTGTGCTCTACGGCCTCCACGAGTGTGAGGGTTTTCTGCACCAGTACTCTGACCTGTCTTACGCATGATTCGCGCAACGCCCGTTCCTTTCCCATGCCATTCCACACTGTGTTTCATACCAGGTTGAGGATTGCGACGGCCAACGTGGCGGTTGTGACCATATGGTTGGCGGCGGTTTGCACGAGAGGCGTGAACTGTGTCTCGAATCATTGAGACTCTGATATCAGATGAGAAGCAGTCAGGCAACGTAATGGCCTTACCAGATTTGGCTGTCACTTCGTATTGCTCAGAAAGCAACCCTACATCGAACTCTTCTTGGTCCACAGCATTGACCAAGTTCATCATCTTGACTTTCATCTTCAGACCCCCTGCTTGCTTGATGTACTAACATAGGTGAGTTCAACTGCATCCTGCTTTCTACGTGGACGAACTGCTTCACGGAAGCGGAGAAGACGCTTGGATGGTCCCGGTAGGCTTCCTTGGACAATCATGTACTGATTTGTTACCTCTCCATATCGGAGGAATCCCCCGTCTGGAGTAACCTCATCTTCATCAGGTGAGGAGATACGAAGGACCTTCTTGTTGTACTCAGTTCGTTGATGGTAACCAGTCTGACCTGCTTGACGGATGGTCTTTCGAACATATCCTGTTCCAAAGTCACCCATGTTTCCACCTTGTCGGCGACGCTTGCTGTTCTTGTGGCTCAGGAGTTTGATCCCCCATCGCTTGATTGAGCCTTGCCAACCTTTTCCTTTGGTGACAGCAACAACATCGATGTCATTACCATTGGAAAACACATCTTCAACACTGATGAGTTGCCCAAGTTTTTCTTCTGCCCACTCAAGGCGAGTCCCAATTCCACCACCAGAGAGTCCCAGTTCCATGATATTTGGAGTCTTTGTTGGAATTGACTTCACGCTCTCGGGCTGAGTGGAGACAATGAGGCGAACTTCAACAAGTCTACCATTTTCTGCCAACTCTTTGAGGCCTGACATATGCTCTTCTGTGTTGTGCTCATTGCGAGCAGGGACACGGCGAGTTAGATTGGGTTGTGCTTCAGAAATCTCTTCACAAGATGCCCATGCTTCGCCAGCAGTCTGCTTGCCGTATGGTGTCAATTTGTAACCACGGACACCGAGAACACGCATCGGAGGCGTTTCGACAATAGTAACTGCTCTACGAACTTCTTGACCTGCACTAGGGCTTCCGGGATTTTCATCACGAATCAAAACGTGACTCATTCCAGCTTTGTAGCCAGCAAAGCCCTGAACCTTGACTTCACCATTTTCATTGCTTGGCCACGACTTTACTCGACCGGTTTGTCGGCGTGCCCGCTTGCGCGGGCTAAAAGCCATACTACCTCTCTTGGGTCGGTGTCTGTCTCCCATTGGGTTTTTCCTCCTTTTACAGTGGTAATTTGCGACAAAGAACACCACCGAGGTGGCACAATGCCGGCCCAAGTAGCGAAGGAAGTACCGTGACACTAGCCGGATTTCACGAACGGATTTCCGGTGTGTGGGTTGCTTGAGCATTGCCCTTGGTGTCTGGTACCTCACTACGTGAGCATCCCGCCGACCGACAAGCCATATATGAACCCCCCCCATCACCACAGGCTTCCAATCAATAGGCTGAATCGCATTTTTGTACTATTTTAGACCCTAAAATGGTATTATCAATTTTCCAATCAAATAGGCCCCATCGGGTGAATCCTTTAGAACCGTGACCATCGGGCTAGGTGCCCATGACCGCCTTCATTGAGCATCCCCGACTCTGTGCTGAAGCAGTAGAGGCTAGGGCATATCAGATCGAAGCGGTATCAGATTGCCTAGGATCTCCCACCTTGCTAGTCCTCCCAACTGCTCTTGGAAAAACACCAATTGAGTGGATGGTGATGGCAGAGCGTCTGAATTTAATTGGGGGCAGAGCACTTCTGATAGCCCCCACAAACGCTCTAGTAAATCAACATCTAAACGATTTGAAATCAGTAATTGATAAACAGAAATTAGAAGATAGTATCACTTCAATGACCGGTTCTATAGATTGGAAGAAAAGGCAAAAGAGATGGGACGCTGCTGAAATTATCGTAGCTACTCCACAAGTCATCAGGAATGATGTCCAACGTGGCTCAATCGATTTGAAAGATGTCTCAGTGTTAGTCGTGGATGAGGCGCATCACTCCAAAGGTCGTCATGCGGTAGCAGAGGTTGGTGACCAATATCTGCAAGCGGCCCAAAACCCATTGATTCTCGGCGCCACTGCTAGCCCCGGTTCTTCACAAGAACAGGTTGAGGAAGTCTGCCAAAGATTGGGTTTGAAGAGAATACATTCTCGTACCGCAGAAAATTCGTTATTGGCTCCCTATGCTGCTGGATTAAAAATCAATGAAGTTCCTGTTGATGTCGATGATGGATTGAAACTGATGGCGGCCCCTCTCATTCTTTGGATGAACAGTCTCGTAGATCAATTACGCCGCCTAGGATATCATGTGCAAACTGGGAGGGTCACAAGTTCTCAACTAAACGATACTCGTGAGCGCATTCAACGAGCAATCGCCAAAGGAGAGGGATTAGCATACAACGCTGCGAGACAGTGCGCCCAATCACAACGCCTACTCAATCTCATAGGTTATCTTGTAAGCCAAGGTGTTTCTGCGTCTCGCGAGTATCTCAGTCGCGTGAAAACATCAGGAGAAGAAGGTGACAAAGGCTCGTCGGCATTCTTCAAAGATGGGAGAATCTCCGCCCTATACGAAATATTGCAAAATAGTGAAGAATTGCACGGGAAAGTTGGAAAAACGGTGGAATTGGTCCTAGAACAAATAGAGATTAACCCTGTTAGCAGAGTCATTGTATTCGCCCATTATAGAGATACCGTTGATGAAATTGTGCGAAGATTGGAGGATTGCCCCCGAATCAAACCAGAGAGGTTTGTTGGCCAGGCAACTAGAGATGGCAGTAGTGGAATGACCCAAAAGCAACAGTTGAGCGGGCTTCAAAGATTCCGCGATGGTGAATGCAATGTGCTAGTGGCCACATCGGTAGGAGAAGAGGGGTTAGATGTGCCAAGAGCTGACCGTGTAATTTTCTATGAGCCCATTGGCAGTGAAATTCGAACAATTCAACGAAGAGGGCGTACTGGTAGGCATCGTGACGGAAATGTGTATGTCTTAATCGCACGTGAAACTAGAGATGAAGGGGCTAGAGCATCAGCTATTTATCGAGAGAAGCAGATGCAAAAGGTGATTGATCGTGTTCGCAGAAATATGGGTAGACCAAACAACGATGACCTCGCTGAACATCTGACTACTTTCAAAGTAAGAGATGGTGCTGTTGTTGGCTCAGCCTACTCTTTCATGCAATCTGAAATGAAGAGGCTTACTCCAGAATTAGGTGAGAGGAAGAGCCGGATATCAACAACTGTTGAAGATGTAGAGACTGAAGGTGTGCCTCAAGTGCCACCCTCACCTTTGGAACCCGACCCAAAACGCCTTCGCCCTAAAGGACAGACTGGCTTGGATACTTTTCCTTCACTAGCACCCCCACCCAAAGAGAATGATACAACTGATGATAACGCACAAGATAGCCTTGAAAAGTTAGCAATTAGGGCCGCTGAAGATATCGTTCAAGCGTTGACAACTGAAGCTGTAGACCCACTTACACATGATTCTAGTAATCCTTGTAGAATTGTTGTAGATCACAGAGAACCAAACACCACAATCGCTGCCACTTTGAGATTACAAGGTGTCGATGTTGACGTTCAAACATTACAAGTAGGAGATTTCAAGATTGGGGACCGAGTTCTGATTGAGAGGAAAAGAGTGCGGGATTTCATTGATTCACTGCTTGATGGGAGGTTGCTTGATCAGGCTCACAGGCTAATTGCTGCGGCACCTAGGCCACTATTGCTCATCGAGGGCGGTGGGCTTTTCAGCCAACGAGCAGTCCACAACAATTCCTTGATGGGAGCACTAGCAACCCTGACAATTGACCTAGGGCTCCCAGTAGTAACTACTCAAGATGGAGAAGAGACCGCGAGATTCCTCATCATCGCTGCTCAAAGAGAGCAGGCCCTCCTTGGCGCCTTGACAAAGGAAGCTAGAGGGAGAATGAAACAGGGTGAAGAGGGAAATGCCGGCCCATGGTTCGCTAGTCAACAACCGGGTAGCGGAGAAGTTTCTGAAGGGGCTGCCGGACACGCCGCTGAATCGGTCATCGATTCTGGATTGGAGGGTGTACAGAGAGTTATTCTTGATGCCACCAAAGCTCCTCTTTCGGAAAAAGAAGAACGTGATCGTCTCCATGACAGAATTTCTGTGTTGGAGGCTTTGCCTGGTATTGGTCCTACAACTGCTAAACGAATGATAGACCATTTTGGTTCTATAGAGGAGTTGACTAAAGCGGACTTTAGTGAATTATGTGAAGTCAGTGGTATCGGTCCTGCCACGGCCGAGAAAATAAAGAATATATTGCGAGGGTAATTCGTTATCAGTTACCCATCACAAGAACTCTAGTTCGCAACTGTGCGTATCTATCATTATAGCAACCTAGTGCGAAAGCAACAAGTTCTGGCAGGTGAATTGCTGGCATATCGACATCTTTTCCTGATACTCTTCCAGCCTTCACTTGATAGGTATCTAGATTTATGTGTGAAAGTGGACATGCTGATGCCATTATCATCGCACCCTCATCCTTAGCATCGGAAAGAACTGATGCAGTCATCCGTAGTGCGCTTGATTCCTCAGAAAGTAGAGATGGGAATCCCACACTCTTGGTTTTGCTGTCATAGTTGACTGCCTCGCCACCAAGTGCTTCAATCAACTGTTCGAAATAGTCTGGATTGAACACATCATCATCACCACAAGCACCCTCCTGCTGCATTACTGAGCCATAATATCCCGCAACTGGGAAATCAATTGGATTCTTCACCTTTTCAGAAATAATATCAAGTCCAATATCTTCAACTAGGACATGTAATAGATGACGCATCTTCATAGTACCCTCAAAACGAAGTCCCGAAATTGCATCCAACTGCTCATTAACTCGTTCACGTAGAGCGCTATCCTCTGACAACCTAACAAAATCCTCTGACATGTTCCCTTGGCAAGTAGCACAGGGAGTAAGTACATCCAGACCTTCCGCTTCTGCTTGTGCAAAAGTGCGGGCATTAAGAGCAATCTGTAAATCCCAATTCGCCTGCTTCATCACCCCAGCACCACAACACGCAGCACCATTGAGAGGAACCAGTTCTATGTCGAGCACACGAGCAAGAGCAAGCATTGCATCCTGAACTTCGCGCGCAGAATTGAGAGTCACACACCCAGGGAAATATGCGTACTTATTCTTCGCCATTCTCAGAACCTCCTGTCAAAAGCGTTGAACAAAGCCACCACCTCATGGTGATTTTCTACAGATTGATTGATCATTTTGGGCATCTTTCCAATGCTCGAGGGGGGGATGACGAGCGCTTGCATATCACGTATCATTGGCCCACCCGTCCTAGTGAATCCAAGGGCCATCCTAGGAAGCACACCTGTAATTGCATTCTTTACCATTCCAAATGGCCCTAGTGTGGCTCCTGCCAACACCGTTTCATTGAGTTGGCCTGACATCTTGACTGTCTCTGAAAACCACCAGACGTGTTTACCATGTCTGCCTGTGAATCTACTTTCTTGCAACGCCTTTCTCTTGGCTTCAAGAAGACTTGTTGCTACAGCAGAGCCGACATGTCCAGTTCTACTGACAGAACTCATGTCTGCTTCTGCCTTGATTCCGCTATCTCCTGTGATGGTTGCAAGATATCCTAACTTGCCTTTATCAGAAGTTCGTGGGTCGTTACAACGCACCCATAGTTGAGCAATCACTGCTGGACCTACGTAGGCTCTGTTGTGTGGGACTGTGTCCGAAGTGGCGTGAATCAGGTGGGGGCTTGGAATGTCACCTGCTGCATGCAGAGATGTTGCAGTCGCTGCATCCATTGCCCCCATCACTCCTTGAGAATGTCTAGTTCCTTCGCGGGTTGCTGCGTGCATCCACGGCTTGCTGTTTGCAAGGTGAATCTGGTAATCAGAATGGTCAACGGCCAAATCTCGGATCACATCAAAACCAGATAGTGGATCTATTCTGAGGGATGCTTCAGATCTATTATTGCTAACGACTTCCGAAATGGCCGTTCTCCCAGGTAAGATGTTGCGGCCATTTACAGTAAGAGCTGTAGTGGGATCATCAGAGTTGCCATCTCTGAATGTTAGACTGCCATCTTCTGTAGACTTCAACAGGTTCAGAAGTTGCAACACACTGAGACTACCTGGTACTGAACAGCGCCATACATCATGGCCTGACTCTCCACTGTTTGGGTCATAGCGGAATACTCTGACATTAACTTGCATCTCTGCTGTGACTAATTCGGGAATATCAAATGAAGAGCCGGCTGTGGCTGTTTTTCCACCACCGGCAACTTTCGCTTCGAGAACGTCAACCATTTCTTGGTTGAAGGTTCCATCTTCGCCAACCGCTCCCATGTGAGCAAGGGCATCGGCAATCCAAACATTTGATGGGGCATCGTAATCAACATCACAATCTACACGGGGAGTGATTCTGTTTGAGCCTGCAGACTCAAACCAGCCATCCCAATCAATTCCTGATTGACAAAATAAATCATATGACGAATCACCAAGACTGCAGACAGAGAAGTGACTCCCCTCTAATTTCGGCGCACCAGTCCCACTTGCGGCCTGCCACAGTTCCTCGGCATTATCAGGCATTTCACCCTCGCCCCAAGTACTGCAAACAATGAGAATTCGTTTGTAGTCTGCTAGGTCACTAATCTGAACCTCGTCCATCCCTTTGACAGTAGCCTCAAGACCGTAATCAGAGGCTGATTTGCCAACCATTGCTGCCACGTCTTCTGAATTACCTGATTGTGAACCAGAAAGTACCAAGACTCTTCGGTCACCACCCATAGATGGAGCCACCGGCTCAGAATCCTCTACCTCTACAATAGCCTCTTCGGCGGCTTCCTCTTCAGCTGGTGCCGAGTCATCGCCACCTGAAATTTCGACCATTATGACATCGACAGGACATTCTTCGGCTGCTTCTTCCAAGAGGCCTAAATCGAATCCTGATTTCAAAGAAGATTTGGTGGACTCGTTGGTATCAAAACCACCATCTGTTCTAGCATCAGCAACGATGAAGCAAGAATCATCTGTGATTTTGAAAATCTCCGGATATTCGTTTTCACATGCATCGCAAGTTATGCATCCGTCATCAATCCAAACAACAATTTCTGACATGATGACACCTGCCCAAAGTCTGAGTGACTAATTTGTTCGACCGTAGGTCGATTATTGAACATACCGCGCAGCCATTGAGAAAACCCCCAGAGAATACTACAATGATTACTTCTCTTCAAGAGAAAGGGTTCACATATCGAAGTCCATGCCGTCCATACCAGCACCAGAAACTGCCTTGGATGATATGACATCATCAATTCTCAAGATCATGACTGCGGTTTCAGTCGCACTTTGAATCGCTTGCTCAACAACTCGCAACGGCTCTATGACATTTGCTTCCTTCATATCCATTACGCCGCCCTCAAAGACATTCACGCCATAGGTACCTTTTCCTTCAGCGTGAGCCTTTCGTAGTTCGATGATAGTGTTTACAGGATCTAATCCTGCATTTTCGGAAAGCGTTCTAGGTATCACCTCTAAAGCACCTGCAAAAGCTTCGATTGCCATCTGTTCGCGGCCACCGACACCTTCTGCATAGATTCTCAAATCACGGCTCAAAGCAGCCATGACGCTGCCCCCGCCAGTTACAACTGAACCATCTTCCCAAGCGACACTGATAACGCCGACTGCATCATCAAAAGCACGGCGTAATTCATCGACTACATGTTCGGTGCCACCACGCAATAGAACCGAGACACTCTTTGCTTCAGGGCAACCAGTAATGAAGACCATGTCTGAGTCGCCAATCTTGCGCTCATCGACCTTTGCCGCGCCACCCAAATCATCTGAGGTGAGATCATCAATATTGGTCACTATGCGCCCACCTGTGGCCTTTGAAAGTGCTTCCATATCACTCTTCTTGGCCCTACGAACCGCAAACAAACCTGCCTTGGCTAGATAGTGTTGTGCAATGTCGTCAATTCCTTTCTGACAAACCAGTACATTTGCACCCGAGGTCTGTAATTTGTCAACCAATCCTTTGAGGTATCCTTCCTCTTCTTCTAGGAACTTGGCAAGCATGCTTGGGTCAGTAATCTGAATCTTGGCATCCACTTCTGTTTTCTTGACTTCAATAGCACTGTTGACCAAAGCAATCTTAGCGCCTTTTACAGAGCGTGGCATTCCAGAATGGACCCTCTCTTTGTCAAGGATTATTCCGTCGATTAATGTACTGCCCTTGATTGAACCACCTTGACGCTTCTCAACTTTGATATCATCAATGTCCACAGTTCTTTCGCCATCTTCTTCGATGCCAACAGATTTTACTGCGCGGACACAGATATCAGCTAGGAATTCTTTCACTGCACTGGCACTCTTGCCAGTTAGTGCTGTCTTGGCAACTTCTACGAGTGTTTCCTCATCTGTAACAGAAATTAAATGTTTTTCAAGTAATTCGACTGCTCTCTCTGATGCCAGTCTAAAACCATGGCAGATTACTGTGGGGTGAACATTTTGCTCAATTAGATCCTCACTGCGCTTCAACAACTCCCCAGCAATCACGACTGCACTGGTGGTGCCATCGTAGCAGTGTTGTTCCTGAGTCTTTGCAACTTCAATAATCATCTTTGCAGCGGGATGCTCGATATCCATCTCTTTGAGGATGGTTGCGCCATCGTTGGTGATTACAACATCACCCATGCTGTCAACCAGCATTTTATCCATCCCTTTGGGGCCAAGAGTAGAACGAACAGCATCAGCGACTGCCTTGGCCGCTGCAATATTGTTGCTCTGAGCACTCTTGCCACGTACTCTATCTGTCCCTTCCTTCAGAATAAAAATCGGTGCTTGTCCGCCGTACATTCCAACCACATCCGGTATGAGTCGCTCCTATGGAGCGGGCTTGCGACCCGCGCCCCCCTCTTAAGGACAACCGCTAACTTGACACATCAGTTCAGAGCACTATTTGGGCAACAAATGGATAGTATTGAGCAAAAACGCTTCAATCCAAACCCTGTTGTTGGCGATACTCTTCCCCATAATGCGTCCACTGCTCCGTAGTCCATCCGGGGGGCAGTCCTCCGGGTGGAAGAGGTGGAGCACCTGCAGGAAGTGCACTTGATGGCGGTGGCGTAGCGGGAACTGGTGCTGGCGTGACCTGCTGTTGAAAGATTTCTTCAGCCCCTCCGTACGGTGAATTAGCAACTGTATCGGTGACTGGTAGAGGTGTTGGAGGAGCGCCGGGGATTTCAGGAGCCGCCGGCATACTTCCGTAGGTTTCTTCCAACTGCATTCGATAACCTGCGAGTGTTACAATTTCATCTTCTTCGCGGTTGGTAGACAGTACCACTTTGGCAAGCACTACAATCAGCGCAATAACAATAATGCCACCAAAGAAGAAAGCTATGAGATTACCCCAAGAAAGAGCATCTCCCGCTCCCTGAGCGTCCGCTGCACTATCTCTAGTAACCTTCACTTGTACATTAGTCTGCGATACGTCATCATCACCAGTAGCAAGGATTGTGATGTTGAAAATCGTATCACCTTCAGGGATATTCATGTACTGAGTCTCTGTCATTGTAAACTTCACAGAAGCGGTTCTCTTCTGGTCTACATCCAGTACGAAGGATGCGTCCTCGGACTGTACGCGTGCTGATGAATAATCTCGCCAATCACCAAGCAGTACATCGAGGCGGATGAACTGTGCGTTAGTGGTGTGACGGTTGTGGATTGTAAGATTTGCAAGTATCCACCCCTCAGAATTTATTGTTACCATCCCCCCTGGAGTCAATTCAATCCAACCTTGTGTACCAACTTGGAATGTTGCTGAACCACTTGCCCCTGATACTTCTCCAGATTGTACCGACTTAGCAGAAACTATCAGTTCCAGCATTCCATTCGTACCGGGGTCAAACGAGTATTCGATTGTAACATTGACTGACGCACCCTTCTCTACTGAAGGAGGTGACGCGGGGTCGTACTGATTACTCGCTTTGACATGAGCATTCATTCCAACTGGAGTATCTAACTCTATCAGGAATTCATCGAAGTCGTTACCATTGTTGGAGACCTCAAAGGAAATGGTCTTTGAATCTGCACCACCTTGGAATGTCTGACCACTCATATTCACATCTTCCACATTGATGAGATAGGTTGATTCTACAACCAACTCGATTTGCTCGGTCAAGAAGAAGTTAGAGTCGGCTTGAGAAGTCGCTTTGAGAGTAATGTAGTAGGTATCAGGACGAATCCCATAAGGCATGGGCATGACAACATAAATTGTGCTACTGTCCCCAAATGCCCCAATCTCTTCAGTCATTGGTTGGCTGACTGAAGCTTCCAAACGCCAGTCTGCAGTTACCTCTAGATCGAAACGCTCTGGAGCGTTACCATTGTTAGTCAATTCCATCTCCACAGTCCTAGTAATCATGTCTGCTTTGGCTGTAATCAATTCATCGGAAGCGACTATCGTCAAATTGTGGATTTGAGGGACTTCAATATCTATTTTTCTAGTCTTTTGAGCGGTGGCTGGAGATTGTCCAGATGCCAATATTGTGACTTCTGTTAAGCCGGGTGAAATTTCAGTAGGCGCGGTGAATTCAGCCCAGAACTTAGCAGATTGCCCCTTGTGTAATTGCATGAAAGTAATTTCACTACCATTCACCTCTGCATCCAAGAAGCGGAAGTTGGAACTGCCCCACTCTGAACGGTTGAAGAAGGCATTCAAGTTCCAGTATGCCATTTGATTACCAGTATTGGCGAGAGTGAATTCCACCAAACTCACTTCATCTGGAAGTACACTTAGAGCAACACTAGGTCCATAGTATGAAACATCCACACTGTATGAAGCGCCAACAGAAAGTGGAATCGACATATAATGCATTAATTGCCCATCATAGACATCGGTGATGGAAATGTTCCAATACAACTGCTCTACATTTGACCCTGGAGGAATTGACAAGTTAATCCAAAACTCAGTTGTTTCGTTATACTCCATAGGATTCAGGGGGACACTGTAATCGTGGTCATTCAAATTATTTGAATCGGTTCTTATTGGAGAAAAGGAATTCATCCATGTGTAATTGCTGATATTTGACAATATATGCAAAGTGTGCTCTCTGTATCCATTGTTGGTCAAGGTGCAGTGCAGTGATGGTGGTATCGGATCGGCAGGTATGACAAGATAGCCTGTTTCTGGATTATCACAATCGACAGTGATGGTGTATTCCTGAACTTTCTCGATTCCGAACAGAGCAAACTGGTCGATATGAATCCCAGCTGAAGCACCGGAATTGTCACTCTGGAAATGATAAGTCAAACTGAACACTTGGTTGTTGGTTTCGTTGGTAAAATCCCAGATAACGGGAGTCCAATCATTGGCTGTTCCACTGATGCCTGAAGTTGAGAGGTTCTTGTGCGAAAGGACTGTGGCACCGGTTCCGGAGCCAGATGTCGCCCTAAGAGAGACTTCATCGTTCGAACCCATCCCACCCCAAGCTTGGGTTGCTAATTGCATGGAGATGTAATTGCCACCTGTAAGTGAGACCTTACAGAAATTGGTAGAGTAAAGAATTGTGATTTCAGTCATACCAATCCCATACCCTAGTCCATGACCTGGGTCTGCACATTGCTCCCCCTGAGGCTCAAACCAACCCCACACAAGGTCATCGTTACCATTGCTAACATAGTCTTGAAGGGGTACTGAATGGCGCCAATGTCTTGCACCAACATAACTTGATGAGTTGTCTAGCATCCAAGGGCCGAAATCATCGGGAGTTCCTGCAGAATCATATCCCGCTGAGGCAAAGGTTGGTTTGTAGTAGGTAGTGGCTTGGCATTCAGATTGCAAATCGCCATTATGATCGCCACACCAACCACGTTCCATATCATCATAAAAGATGGCGATTGGAACTATCTCTTCATCCATATCGTTTGATGTATCGCCCTCCATGAGTCCCGCGTCGACAACACCTCTGATGCTGTACCCGCCAGTCAGTGAACCATTCTCTGTGAGTATGCTATGTGCGGCAGTTGCTGTCCATGTCACTTCATGTGTTGAAGATTGACCGCCAGATAATGAAAGTGAGAAGTTCCATTCAGCAACCATGACACCTACTGGATGCCAAACCTGAACATAACCGGTTGCAGAAGTGCTTTGAAGTGATGAACCTCCTTGTTTGAAAGTAATTTGGATTGGCAATGTTTGTGAATTCAAGTAATAATCAATGGTTGAACTGTCTGGCTGGTCCCATTGAAGTGCGACTACAGAGGCATTCCCAATGGTGATATCTTCAATTGTGAAGTCAACGTTAGTCTTTGGACCAGCAGCCCCAACAATCGCCGACATTGGGGCAACCAAAGTGGCAAAAAGAATCAAAGCAAGAGTGAGGGATTTCAGCCGTTTCATTCGTATCAACTAAACGGCCCAACCGAATCATGTAAAAAAGGTTGATTAGCATCTGTCTAAGACAGATGTGGAAAAAAACAACCTTTACGGCTAAAATGTAACTATCACAAATTGTACCTTTGCAAGGCGCTTGAAGCGAAGGAGATATGGCTTCAAGTGACGGGGCGGGTGAGCGTGACGAGCCAAAGAAGCACCCTTCTCGACAGACTTTGGCTAACCATGATTATCTCAGG
>Ga0187827_10000036_pt1 | contig 189131 bp, 194 predicted proteins | sample ETNtaG_39_FD_167969 | JGI IMG/M metagenome (GOLD analysis project Ga0187827, IMG submission 167969) | Marine microbial and viral communities from oxygen minimum zone, Eastern Pacific Ocean - ETNP2014_SV_150_PacBio MetaG (Illumina Assembly) | ecosystem: Environmental > Aquatic > Marine >...
GGGCCGGTCTAGCTGGGCTAGCCATGGTGTTCGGCATCAGCGCAGAGCAATGGCAGACAATCGGCACCGCCGTTGCCGCCGTGGCCGCCGCTATTGCCATGTTCGTCAGCATTACCTATATGCTTAGTCTTCAGTTGCTGGTGTTCTGCGTCGAGGTAATGGGCATTCATGCTCTTGTTGCACCTCTCGTCGTGCTGGGCGTGTTCACACCGATTAATTTTTTCTGCTCGAAATTGGCGCTGACCGGGCAGTGGTGGCGCCAAGATTAGGCGCCCTGAATGACCGGTACGCCGAATTGCTTTGCGCCCCCCTGACGATGTAGACGTTACATCGACCGTGTCATCAATTTCAGGACAACCATCACGATTGGCCCACATGCCTGACGGACACCGGAACGCCGCGCCGCCGTCGATATTCTGGACATGGAGGACAAATTCCCGCCTGGTTTCCGTCTACTGGTGGACACCCGCACGTTTAATTGCCGACTATTGGAAAAGCACTTCAAACGCCGCTATCAGCGTCACCACCAGAGAATTTTAAAAAGCACAACCTACGACCTGCTGCCGGACTAGCGGAATTTGCTGTTTTTTCATATGGCACATAGGGCTGAATCATTCCCGATTTGGAGCAGCTTTATAACTGAGAAGCAAGAAAACCGTCTAGGCTATGGTGACAATTTAACTATCTGATCTATATTGCGATAGCGCCCATGACGGGCGGCGGCAAGATATCGATTTAAGATTTAAGGCCGCGACGGCGGCCTGGCGCCCCTGCGCCGCACCTAGTGGAGCCGTTCACGTAGCACGCTGCGTGAACGACAAGATTTAATAGGCCCGTTCGATACAGAAATCGACGACGTCCGCCAATGCGCGCTTGGCCTCTCCACCGGGAAAAATGCCCAGGCCGTCGCGGGCCATGGCGCCGTAGTGCCGCGCTCGTTCGATGGAATCCTGCAAGGCATCGTTGCGTTGCAATAGTTCTATGGCGTGTTCCAGATCGCCATCCCTTTGCTCGCAATCGCCAATGCAGCGGACCCAAAAGACGCGCTCTTTCTCGTCACCCCGGCGATAGGCCAGCAATACCGGCAAGGTCACCTTGCCCTCGCGGAAATCATCGCCCACGGTCTTCCCCAAGGTGCCCTGTTGCGCGGAATAGTCCAAGGTATCGTCAACCAGTTGAAAGGCAATGCCAAGGTTGCGGCCAAAGGCTTCCAAAGCATCTTCCTCGACCGCGGCGCGGCCAGCGATAACGGCGCCAATGCGGCAAGCGGCGGCGAACAGCGCGGCAGTCTTAGCGGCCACCACGTCGAGGTACTTTTCCTCGGGGATCTCGACATTGTTAAGAGTTTCCAGCTGCATCACCTCGCCCTCCGAGATGGTGGTCGAGGCATTGGCGAGGACGTGCAGCACTTCCAAGCTGCCGTCGGCGACCATGATCTGAAAGGCGCGGGAGAACAGAAAGTCACCGACCAGGACGCTGGGCTGATTGCCCCACAGCACATTGGCCGTGGCATGGCCCCGGCGCAGATCGCTTTCGTCAACCACATCGTCATGCAGCAGCGAAGCGGTATGAATGAATTCTACCGCCGCCGCCAGGCCGATCTGACGCTCGCCCGTATAGCCGCAAAGGCGGGCGCTGGCCAGGGTCAGCATGGGGCGCAGGCGCTTGCCGCCCGATGCGATGATGTGTCCGGCCAATTGCGGGATCAACGGCGCCCGGCTGTGCATGTGGTCCAGGATGGTATGGTTGACCTTGATCAAATCATCGCGAATCAACTGCATCAACGGCTCCATCGAGGGCCGCCGGGGCGTCGCCCCTTCCAATTGTATTACGTCCGCCACCAAAACGTCCCTCTGGTTACCCACGACTTTGCGCCGCCTACTCTATAGACTGCATTCATGGGTCATAATGCAAGAAGACATTCACGGGCATGACAGCGGTCAATTTAACGGGAGGAGCCAATGACCAAATTGCTGCGCAGTAATGACATGGTATTGCTGTCATGGGTCGAGGTCTATTTGCGCGATGCTGGTATTGAAAGCGTGCTGCTGGATCAGAATATTTCGGTCCTGGAAGGCTCCATCGGCGCCTTCAACCGCCGCCTGATGGTGCTGGACGATGACGAGGCGCGGGCCCGCGCGCTGTTGCAGGAAGCGGATATCGAAATCTATGCCCCCTAATATTACGGAAGATGGCCTGCTCGACCGGCGCATCGCCTTGCGACAGCCACGCCACGGCTACCGCGCTGGGGATGACGCGGTACTATTGGCGGCGGCGCTGCGGGCCAAACCGGGACAAACGGTATTGGATGCAGGCGCCGGTGTCGGCGCGGTCTCCCTGTGCCTGGCCTGGCGCTGCCACGAATTAACCGTACGCGGTTTGGAATTGCTGCCTGAATTGGCAACCTTGGCCCGGAACAACATCACCGCTAACGGCATGGCGGAGAGGGTCGACATCCAGCAGGGAGATATCCGCCAACCGCCGCCGGAAATCGGCCAAGAGGTCTTCGATCACACGGCCTGCAACCCGCCATTTCATGTGGCAGGCCGGACCTCCACCCCGCCCGACACCAGCAAGGCCATCGCCCATGGCGAGGGTGAAACGCGCCTGGACGACTGGCTGGCATTTTGCCTGCGCCGCACGGTATCGGGCGGCACCGTCACCATTATCCACCGCAGCGAGCGCCTGGGGGCATTGTTGTCGGGCCTGCGCCAGGGTGCGGGCGATATCGTGGTTTTTCCCCTATGGGCCCGGCCCGACAGGCCGGCCAAGCGAGTGATCGTGCAGGCCCGCGTGGGCGGACGGGGCCCGGATGTCGTGCACCCAGGACTATGCCTGCTTGACGTGACTGGCAATGACAGCGAACAGGCCCGCGCCGTGCTGCGCGATGGCGCGGCGCTTGATCTGACTAGCTGACGGTTATAACCGGCTCACCCGCATCACATTTACCGATGATGGCGGCGCGGTCATAAGCACGGGCATGGAACAGCGCCAGGACCTCGTCCGCGCCTGATGGATCAACCGCCACCAGCAAGGGCCCAGCGGTTTGCGGATCGTAGAGCATGTTATCCCACCAACCCGGTAGATCGTTGGGCAAAACTACGCCGCCAGCGAAGGCCATGCGGTTACGGCCCGCAGCCCCGATAATCAGGCCGGCCTGCGCCAGCTCCCGTCCCGCCGCCAGTATGGGCACCGCATCCAGATCAATCCGCACCCCAACGCCGGAGCCCTGGCAAACCTCGCTCAAATGGCCAAGCAGGCCAAACCCGGTAATATCCGTCACCGCATGGACGTCCGCCCTTTCACCCAGCTCGACGCCGATATCGTTCAGCCGTGTGGTGCAGTCGATCATTTCCCTGTAACCGGCGTCGGACAAGGTGCCTTTTTTCATAGCCGAGGTCAGAAAACCGGTGCCAATGCCCTTGCCCAAAATCAACACGTCGCCGGGCACGGCGCCGATATTGCGCTTGATATTGGCTATATCCACCATGCCAATTACGGCGAGGCCGTAAATCGGTTCCAACGTATCAATGGAATGGCCGCCCGCGATAGACACACCAGCGTCATTGCAGACGGCGGCGCCGCCTGCCAAAACCTGTCCGATCGTGGCCGTCGCGACTTTGTCCACGGGCATGCCGACAATGGCCAGGGCCAATACCGGCCGCCCACCCACGGCATAGACGTCGGAAAGAGCATTGGTCGCGGAAATACGGCCAAAATCGTACGGATCGTCAACAACAGGCATGAAAAAGTCCGTCGTCGCCACCATCGCCCGGCTTTCGTCGATACGATAGATAGCGGCGTCATCACCGGTCTCGTTGCCGACCAGCAGATCGGCATTCGGGTCAGGCTTTGGCAGAGTCGCGAGCAGCTCCCGCAACACGGCGGGGGCAATCTTACAACCTCAACCGCCGCCGTGGGCCAGGGCGGTTAGCCGTGGCTCACCCTCCATGTTGTCTTTGCTCATTTCTACCTCGTTTACAGGAACCATTCACACGTTCATGAGCACGACGATATACGGTCGCCGCACCCAATCGCGATCAATTTATGTTGATCCACAATCTCAGCCCTGGCCCAAACCTTAGGCGTTAACGTCAATCACCGTGCGCCCGCGCACCTGGCCTTCCAGGATATCGGCGGTGACGGCGGGAACATCGGCCATGGCCTTGACCTCTGTCATCGCATCCAGCTTGTCCAAAGGCAGGTCCGTGGCCAGACGGGCCCAGGCTTGCGCCCGCCGCTCAGCCGGGCAATAGACAGAATCGATACCCCAAATCCGTACGCCGCGCAGGATGAACGGCAACACCGTGCCCGGCAAGTCGGCCCCCGCCGCCAGCCCGCATACCGCGACCGTACCCAATGATTTTGTCGCCGCCAGGACATTGACCAGGATTTGGCTGCCCACCGTGTCGATACCACCGGCCCAGGTCTCACGGCCCAGGGGGCGGCCCGGCCCGCTCAAGTCCGAGCGCAGCACGATAGAACTGGCGCCCAGGCCTTGCAGATAGTCATGTTCGCTCTCGCGCCCCGTGGAGGCGGCAACGCTGTAGCCAAGATTAGCCAACACCGCCACCGCGACGGAGCCGACACCACCGGCGGCACCGGTTACGATGACATCGCCGTCGCCGGGTTTGACGCCAGCATCTTCCAGGGCCAGCACAGACATCATGGCGGTAAAACCGGCGGTGCCGATGGCCATGGTCTGTTGCAGGCTCAAGCCTTTGGGCTTCTTCACCAGCCAGTCAGCCTTGGCCCGGGCCCTTTGTGACAGACCGCCCGAGACGGCCTCGCCCACGCCCCAGCCGGTCAGCACGACTTCATCGCCGACGGCGAATTTGCCTGAATCGGACGCCTCCACCAAACCGGCGTAATCAATACCCGGCGCCATGGGCAGGCCGCGCATGATCTTGGATTTGTTACCCTGAACCGCCAAGCCATCCTTGTAGTTGATGGTCGAGTATTTCACCCCAACGGTGACTTCATCTGCCGGCAGATCCCCGTCCACCACATCGCACAATTCTACCTGCGCCTTGCCATCGACGTCCGTTGCCCACCAAGCCTTGAAGGTACCGCTCATAATCATTTCCTATCGCGTTGAACTGAAAAAATCTAGCCGGATCATAGCGCCTGTTATTGCCCCGGCAAGGTCTCGGCGAAACTTAAAGGCTGCCCACCAGCCTGGCCGATCAATTGGCCATCACGCACAACCACATGGCCCCGGATAATCGTCGCCATGGGCCAACCGGTAACCTCGCGGCCATGGAACGGCGTCCAGCCCGAGATATTAGCCATGTCCTGATCTAGGATGGTGCGTTTGGCGCTTAAGTCCACTAGGGTAAAGTCGCCATCATAACCAACCGCAATGCGCCCCTTGCGGGCGATGCCGAATAATCTCACCGGGCCGGCACAAACCAAATCCATCAGGCGCAACAAGCTCAAACGGCCATTCGCCACATGGTCCAGCATGATCGGCAAAAGGGTCTGCACACCGGGCATGCCGGAGGGAGAGGACGGATAGGTTTCCGCCTTTTCTTTCTGGGTATGAGGCGCATGGTCGGAGCCGATGATATCCACCACGCCCTGATCCAAACCCCACCACAGGCCCTGGCGGTGGCCCTCATCGCGGATCGGCGGATTCATCTGGGCCCGTGTGCCTATCTGGTCATAGCAATCAGGCGCGGCCAGGGTCAGATGCTGGGGCGTCGCCTCCACCGAGGCAACATCCTTGTTCTCGGCCAGAAAGTACATTTCCTCCGCCGTGGTAATGTGCAGCACATGCACCCGGGCGCCGGTTTCCCGGGCAATGGCGATCAGTCGTTTGGTGGCGCGCAAGGCCGTCTCCGGGTCTCGCCACAATGGGTGCGCGGCGGGATTGGCGGCTTCCTCGGCTAGGTGCTGGCGCTCCTTCAGGCGCGGTTCGTCCTCGGCATGCACAGCGCAACGGCGGTTAATGGCGCCCAGGATCCGGCGTAAGGTGGGATCGTCCTCGGTCAGCAGATTGCCAGTGGACGAGCCCATGAAGATCTTCACCCCGCAGCAGCCCGGCAGCCGCTCCAGTTCCGGCAGTTGCTCAGCGTTCTCGCTGGTGCCGCCCATATAGAAGGCATGCTCGCACCACATGCGATCCTTGGCGCTGGACAATTTATCCGCAAGAGCCTCGGGGTTTGTGGTCAAGGGAGAGGTATTCGGCATCTCGAACACGGCGGTGACACCACCCAGGACGGCGCCGCGGGAACCAGCTTCAAGGTTCTCCTTATGCTCGTTACCCGGCTCTCGGAAATGCACCTGGGTATCGATCACGCCGGGCAGAACGTGCAACCCCGTGGCATCAACGACTTCGCCGGCGGCGGCGGCGGCCAAATCGCCAATGGACATAATTCGGCCATCCCGTACACCAACGTCACCGAGGGCAATACCATTGTGGGTGACGAGGGTGCCGCCGCGCAGCAACAAATCAAACGTTTCGGCCATAATATTCTCCTAGAGCATTTCCGGGCTATTGTGACGCATTTGATGGCATCCACAAGCCATTCGGGTAGGCGCGTTGCGCCGCGCGATGCGGGACATCGTTCAAGAACTGCAATGCCGCCGCGGAGCCTGGGAAGCCGGTCAAATGGGCCAGAATAGCCCGGAAATGCTCTAGACGGCTGTCGATAGGGTTTCGAAAACGTCGCCCTGGGGCTTGGCACCCAAGATATGGCGCCGGTGCCACAAGGCATAAAACAACAGGGACCAGGCGGCAAAACCCCGACGCTTACCGCCATTTTGAAACAAGGCCGCAACCCTGTCGGGGCGGGCGATGGCATTGATACCCGGCTGCGCCGCCACCAGCGGTCCCAATTCATTGCCCCGGCCCCTGATCCATTCCGCCACGGGCACCGTAAAACCATGCTTGCGGTCGAATGGATTGGCCATGGGCGTGGCATTGGCCAACCAACGGCGCAGCAGATATTTGCCCTTGCCGTCCCGCACTTTCAGATCATCGGGCAGGCGGTAGGCGAAATCGGCGACCTTTTGATCCAGGAACGGCGTCCGCCCCTCCACGCCATGGGCCATCAGACAGCGATCCAGTTTAATCAACAGATCATTGGGCAGCCAGTCCGCGCAATCTATCGCCTGGGCCAACTGCAATCGGCTCAAATCGCTGGCACCCAAGGTGCTTTCCGCCGCCAGGATGCCATCCCGCCAGGTATCCGACGGCTGACGCAGAACGCCAAGACGGTCAAAGCGCCCGGTCCGGCGCATGGTGCGCGGCCCACCCACCCACCAGGAGCGCTGCGCGTCCCGATAGCGGCCATAGCCGGCAAATAGCTCGTCCGCACCCTCGCCGGACAGCACTACCTTCAGACCCTCGGCCTTGGCCGCCGCCGCTAATTTATAGGTTGGCAATACGGCATAATCCGCCGCCGGGTCATCAATAGCGGCGGCAACCTGAGGCAGCAGGGACCAGAAATCGTTTTCACCAAAATCAACCTCGTGATGCTCTGCCCCCAGCTGCCGCGCCAGGGCGCGGGCCCGATCCCGTTCATCGTGGGCCTTGGTGCCGGTGAAGCCGGCGGTAAAGGCGCGCACGGGCTGTTCATTCAACCGGGCCATCAAGGTCAGCAGGGCGGCACTATCGATGCCGCCGGAAAGAAACATGCCATAAGGCACGTCGGAGCGTTGATGGATTTCGACACTATCGAGAAGGATCTGCTCCAACTCCTTCAAGGCGGCGCTTTCTTCAAGCCGTCTAGGGCGTTCGAGCAGCAGAGCGCCACGCCGGCGGCGGTCGACAATGCGGCCCTGGGCTATTACCAGGGTCTCGCCCGGCAGAACCCGATGGATCTGGGGGTGGATACAACGCCGGCCGGTGGTGAACTGCATCTGCAACAGCTCGTGCATGGGCTGTTCAAGCATGCCGGAACTGGCCAGCCCGGCCGCGATCAGTGCCGTTGGTTCCGAAGCAAAGGCAAAGCCAAAATCGCCTTCCATGTAGTAAATCGGCTTGATGCCAAAAGGATCGCGGCTCAGCAGCAATTGCCCTTCGCCCGGATCATAAATGGCGATGGCATACATACCGCGCAGCTGATCGGCGAAGCCGACGCCATCCCGGCGGTACAGGTACAGCGCCGGCTCGCAATCGGATTTGGTTTTCAGCGGTGCCTCCGCCAGGGTCTCGCGCAATTCCAAGTAATTGTAAATCTCGGCATTGGCGATCAAGGCAGCACCATCGGGAGCTACAATGGGCTGTTCACCGGTTTCCAGATCAATAATGGCCAAGCGCGTATGAACCAGGCCAATACCATCGCCAAGATGCCGACCAGTGCCATCGGGTCCGCGATGGCGCAACGCATCCTGCAATGCGTCAAGGGTGGCCGGGCCGGGCGCCGTGCCGTCCGCCGTCATGATGCCCGCTATACCGCACATTAGCCGGTCACCTCATTACCCGCCACCTTGGCGAAAAAATCCAAATAGCGTTGCACCACCACCGCCTCACTATAGTCCGCCAGATAATCGTCATGACCAGCCTGGGCCAGGGCCAATGCGGTTTCCCGACTGACCAGCACCCGATTGATGGCAGCGGCCAGTGCCTCGGCATCGTCAATAGGCGCCAACAGGCCGTTTTCACCATCCCGGATCAGCTCCACCGGTCCGGCGGCGGCAGCGGCAACAATAGGCCGACGGCGGGCCCAGGCCTCCAATACCACATTACCCAAAGGTTCGGCCCGCGACGGACAGGCGACTACATCCGCGGCGGCGTAGAATGGTCCCGGATCCTCCTGCCAGCCCAGGAAGCGTATACGCGGCGCGACCCCAAAATGTACCGCCTGGTTATACAACTCAGCTTCCAGCGGCCCCTGGCCCGCCAGCCATAAATATACGTCCGGTAGCCCGCGCATGGCTTGGATCAGGACATCGAAAGCCTTATTCTGATGTAGCCGCCCCAGGGCCAACACCACCGCCACATCATCCGGCGTGGAAAGTTTCCGGCGCGATACGGGCGCCACCGGCGCGGCGGAGACGAAATTCGGCACGTAATGCGCCCGCTCCTCCGGCCAGCCATGTTCGGCCAGATAGTTGACGATACCCTTGGTATTGCCAACCAGATGATCGCAGGTGCGATAATATTTCAGGTCATAGTAACCACCCAGACGGGCGCAGTGCACGAACCGTCCCGCCGGTTTAGGACAGAACGAGGCGGCCCGATTCATCCAGCTCAGCACCACATCGGGTTTATAACTGCGCAACTCGCGGCGCAAGCCAAGCCGGGTAGCTATATCCAGCTTACCGCCAAAGGGCAGGGTCACCGCCGCGATGCCGCCGTCAGCCAATTGCCGCTCACGGTTTTCCTCCCCCCGCAGCAGCACCCGCTGATCCAGGCCAGCATGGTGCAGCGCCAGCACCAGACGGGTGAAGAAAGCCTCAGCCCCGCCATGCCGGGCCCCTGCCATGCAATGCATTACCCGCATTATCTAGTTGTCCTCCAGCCTGGCTTTAAGATGCGAGAGGATCGGGTAGAGCCCAGCCATCAAGGCGATCAGAAAGCCATAGGCGCCTTCGCGGTAACCCTTGCGGGAGAGATAGCATTTGATGAAGCGGGAGAACATCCGCCGGATGTTGCTAGCCAGATTGCCAATATCGCCCGAGGCCTGCAAATCAGCCGCCCGGGCGCTGCTATAGTGGTCCAAGCGCCGCAACATATCGGAAATATCATTATCCACGTTATGGCGGATCGGCGTCTTTAACCACCGCCGCGGGCCGTTCAGGCTCAGGGATGGATGGATGCGTTGCTCGCCCCAGCGCTTGGCACCCCTGGCGGACAGCCGAGGCGCCGCCGACACGCCCCATGAACCGCCCCAACCATGGCGCACCAGACGCTCGCCAATATAATTGTCGAACGGCAACAGAAAATAGCCATCCGACAGGCCGTCTATGGCGCTTCGAATCTCAGCGCCCAACGCCGCATTGGCCCGTTCGTCCGCATCCACTTCCAGGATCCAGGCACCAATACAGGCGTCCAAGCCTTCGTTGCGGCGATGGCCCTCGATCTCCCAGGCGCCTTCCACCAGGATTGCATCAAATCTTTCGGCAATGGCCTTGCTGCCATCAGTGCATTTGTCCAGCACCACCACCAGTTCGTCGGCGAAACCCAATTGCGCCAGGCAATCAGCCAACTGTGCCTCTTCATTATGGGCGACCACCAGCGCAGACAGGATGGGCTTCGTCATTCCGCCGTCTCACGAGCTCTGGTCAACAGGGCGTGCACCGCCGTTTCCACCTTTTCAATCGACAAAGTATCCATCCAACTATCCTGGCAGCAGTAATCGTAAGCCGGATTGTTGCGAATGTCGTCAAAACCAAGGTCGGTACGTACAAAGGCCGCCTTGTCGCCCCAGGGAGCGTACAATTCCTCACGGCTGGGACCGAACAGACCAAGCGTCGGAACCTGGACGGCGGCGGCCATGTGCATCAGGCCCGAATCGTTGCCGATAAAACAATCGGCGCGTGCCAGGCAAGCCAGCACCACGGGCAGATCAATCCGGCCAATCAGATCAATCAATTGATCGCCCGGCAGGCCGTTCAACAGAGGCTGTGCCGCCGTCCGTTCGTTCAGCCCACCAAACACCGCGACACGCCCCCCCGGCAGCAGACCGCCCGGGCTAATCAGGCGCCGGGCCAAGTGCAAAAACCGCTCTATGGGCCACTGCTTGCCGCCCCAATTGGCCGTGGGGCCCAAAGCCAGAATTGGCCCGCCCGCCGGCAGATGTTCGCCCGCCGCCTGCTCGTGTTCCGGGCGCAGCCACAGCTCGGGCGCCGGCGGCGGTTCGGGCAGGTTCAAGACGCCCGCGACATGGCGCACCCGGTGCAGGCTAACCGCGTTTGGCCGCAGGACCTTACGCTGCCTGGACCACAGCAGCCAAGCTAGCAACGAGGCGCGCAGATCCACCACCAAGTCCCAGCGTTGCGTGACAGCCTGTTGCCATAAACGGCGCCAATGGCCGGCTAGGGGCGCTTTTTCCATCACGAACACCGTGTCCACATTCGGCGCCAACCGCAACAAGGGTGCGGGCGCCGGACCACAGGCGATGGTCAGACGGGCCTCGGGATATGCGCGTACCAAGTGCGCCAGCAGTCCGGTCGAAAGGACGGCGTCGCCAAGACGATTATGCGAGATAAACAGGATTTTCATCGCCGCACCGGCGGGTCCCTGTTGGTTGGCGGCTAACCTGGGTTAAGGGGTGCTCATGAGGTCTTGCCAAGGCCTCATGACAAGGTGCATGTATAACCAGTGGGGTGGGAATGATGGAAGCAAATTATTGTCTATTACCTGGGCGCGGCGTGTTGCGTTTGTCTGGCGCGGATGCACATCCGTTCCTGCAAGCGCTGATAACCCGCGATCTGGATAGTCTGTCACCGGAATGCGCCGTCTATGGCGCGCTACTGACGCCACAGGGTAAGTATCTGTTTGATTTCTTCCTGTGCCTCAAAGGTGATGATCTGTTACTGGAGACGGAGGCCGGGCGCCTGGAAACATTGACCAAACGGCTGAACACGTACCGCCTGCGCGCCGACGTGACAATCGAACAGGAGACATGGGAAGTTGCCGCCGCCTTTGGCGCGGATGTAGACGGCGCACTTGGACTGACGGGACTAGGCGCCGCCAGAGCCCTTGGCGATGGCATAGCCTTTCTGGACCCGCGCCTGGACGGCGCCGGCGCGCGTATCGTTGCACCAAGTGGCCAGGCAGAAGCGCTGCTGGCGGCTGTCGGCCTTGATCCGTCAGAGGCTGCGGATTACGACTATTTCCGACTTGGTCTGGCGCTGCCCGATGGTAGCAAGGACATGGTGGTGGATAAATCCCTGATGCTGGAAAGCAATTTCGAGGCATTGCACGGTGTTGATTTCGACAAAGGCTGTTTCGTGGGCCAGGAATTGACGGCGCGCACGAAATACCGGGCCCTGGTGCGTAAACGTCTTTTGCCCGTACACATTTATGGCCCGGTACCAGAACCAGATTCGCCCCTGATGGCGGGAAAGTGGGAAATCGGCAACATGCGGTCTGGCCAGAATGACCGCGGCCTGGCCCTGGTTAGACTGGACCGCCTGGCGGCATCGGGCGGGCTTGAGCAAACCCTACGTGCGGGGGATGCGACAGTGGCGCTACAACTCCCCGCCTGGGCGGATTTCGAATTGCCGGAGGCCGAGGCATGACAATCCACCACGAGGACGGCTTGATCCGTTGTGCCTGGTGCGGCGACAAGGACCCGGTTTATATCGCCTATCATGACCAGGAATGGGGCGTGCCCGAGTGGGACGACCGCGCCTTGTTCGAAAAATTGATCCTAGATGGTTTTCAGGCCGGACTGTCCTGGATCACCATATTGCGTAAACGGGACAATTTCCGTGCCGCCTTTGATGGCTTTGAGCCCGAACTGATCGCCACTTATGATGATGCCAAGGTGGAAGCCTTGATGGCCGATGCAGGTATTGTGCGCAACCGGGCAAAAATCATGGGCACCATCACCGGCGCGAACCTGTGGCGGGATATAATGGGTTCGGGCAGAGGGGCGTTCGCCGATTATTTGTGGTCCTTTGTCGATGGCCAGCCCATCGTGAACCAAGCATGGGGCATGGGCGAACTGCCCACCACCAGCCCCGAGGGCGATGCCATGTCGAAGGATCTGAAAAAACGCGGCTTTAAATTCTGCGGCCCGACGATTTGCTACGCTTTCATGGAAGCGGTGGGCATGGTCAACGACCATGTGGTTGATTGCCACCGCCACGGCCAGGTCTGATCCATCCGATGCAGCCGCGCCTCGCCACCGAATTATGGGTCAAGGCACATATCCGCAAATGCGGCCTGCAGGCCATTCCGGCCATGGTGGTCCGCCACGGCGACAACACCGCCGGCGCCATCTTTATCAAGGTCAATCATCTGGGTCCCGGTTGCATGGTGCTGGCACCCGCCTCAAGCATGGACAGCAGCAATCTTGATGGCGGGCGGAAATGGCGCCGGGCCCTGGGTGATGAACGAGGTGATGAACGGGGCGATGCCCTGGTGGCGGAGGTAGAGGCCGATGCCTATATGGCGCGGCAATTGAACATGGACCCGGACTTGTGGCTGCTGGAGATCGAGGACCGCGAAGGCCGCCATTTGCTTGAGGACATTCTCGATTGACCGATGCATTTCCCATCATTGATTGCCATCAGCATTTTTGGCGTCTGGGCCAGGGCAATTATCCCTGGCTGGAAAACGCCGACGCGCCGCCGCACCGCTATGGCCCGGTAGCGCCGCTGTCGCGGGATTATCTACCTAGCGATTACCGCCAAGACACAGCGGAATTCCAGATCGCAGGCAGCGTCCATATGGAAGCGGAGCGGCGCTCCGACGACCCCGTGGGAGAGACCCGCTGGCTGCATGACCTGGCCGAGGCCGAGGGATTGCCCAGCGCCATCATTGGCCAAGCCTGGTTCGACCGGGACGATATCCACGATGTGCTGGCCGGCCATGCAGCCTATCCCCTAGTCCGCGCAGTACGGCAAAAACCCAGCTCCGCACCCAGTCCTGAGCAAATGCAAGTAGGGCTTCCAGGCTCCATGTCCGATCCCATCTGGCGGGCCGGCTATGGGCTGTTGGTCAAATATGGCCTGCATTATGAATTGCAGACCCGATATTGGCATCTGGGCGAGGCCGCCGCCCTGGCGCGGGACTTCCCCGACATCACGATCGTCCTGAACCATGCCGGAGTTCCAGAGGATCGCTCCACATCCGGCTTGAGCGCCTGGCGAGCCGGCATGGTGGAGCTGGCCGAACAGCCAAACGTCAAGGTCAAAATTTCCGGCATCGGCGAGGCCGGCCATGCCTGGAACGTTGCGCGGCAGCGGGGCGTGGTGCGCGATGTCATTCGGATCTTTGGCGTCGGACGCTGCATGTTCGCTTCGAACTTTCCGGTCGACAGCATGGTTGGTGGCTTTGCCACCATCTTCGGTGGTTTCTTGGAGATCACGAAGGATCTATCGGACAGCCACCAGCGCAAGCTGTTTCACGACAACGCCGCCGAAACCTATAGGCTGTAGCAATGGTCCGTCTGACAGATATTCATTCTGCCTCCGCTCAGCATTTGCTGGACAAGGACTGCCCGCCCTTTGAAAGCCAGCCCTGAGTCTCGGGCTCGCCCCTGAAGGAGCGCCGGGTTGCCATCGTGACCACCGCCGGTCTGCATCGCCGAGATGACAAGAATTTCGACCTTGGCGATCTTAGTTATCGGCTGATCCCCGGCGATGTGGAACTGAATGATCTGGTCATGACCCAGGCCTCGGTTAATTACGACCGCACGGGATTTCAGCAGGATGTCAACGTGGTCTTCCCCCTGGATCGATTGCGGGAAATGGAACAGCGGGGCGAAATCGGAGGCATCGCCAACTTTCACTACGCCTTCAACGGCGCCGGCCAGTTGGTCCATGCCTTCGAGCCGACGGCGCGCGAGGTAGGACGGATGTTAAAGGAGGACGGGGTTAACGCCGCCTTGCTTGTCCCGGTCTGACCCAACTGCACCCGCGCCGTGGGCGCGCTGGCCCACTACATTGAAGACGAAGGCGTGGCGACGGCGGGAATCAGCCTGGTACGTAACAACACCGAACGCTTGCGGCCGCCACGCTTCCTTTGGGTGCCGTTTGAACTTGGCCGTCCATTCGGGGCGCCTGATGAACCGGAATTCCAAACAAAGGTCCTGCGCGCCACCTTGGCCCTGCTCGAGCGTCAGGACGGCCCACCAATCCTCGATGATTTTCCCGATGAGGCGCCCGGCAGTGCCGAGGTAGACATGACCGGGTGGACTTGTCCCATCCCCTTGCCGCCGCCGGAGACATCGGATATCCCGGCGCTGCTTGCCAGTATTTTGGCGGAGATTTCGAGCCTCGCACCATGGCAGAAACTTGCCGCCGAGACACGGGGCCGCACGGCTGTTGGGGCGGCCAGAATGGACATTGAAGCATCTGCGCGGTTTCTCCATGTCTTGTTGATCGACAATGGTGCCGCCGACAGTCCATCGACGGAGCTCAGCCTGGGGCAAGCTTTTCGCGGTGCTTCGGAAGATATGAAAAGCTTTTATATGGAGGCCGCGACGGCGCAGCCGGGCCGCGCCAGCAGTCACGCACTTGCCGATTGGTTCTGGGGTGGCACCGCCGCTGGGCGCCTGCTGTTGGCGCTGCATCCTGTTTGCCTGGATGCCACCGATGCGGGCGTCAAACGTGTCGCCCTGGGACAGCTTGTGCCCAGGCAACAAATGCATAGACTTGAATAAAGAACGGCAACAAATGGGGAAAGACAAAGCTATGGGGGAAATAATGGAACGGCCGCTGGCCAGCCCAATGACCTGGGCGGCCGAAACAATGTTCGAAAATGATGGCTTGATCGAACTGGGTAGTGATTGCATCGCCGAGCTGGAGGCGACGGCGGCTATAATCGAGGCCAATCCGCTACCGGCGGAGGCGTTGAGTCCACAAGACTTCGAGATGCCCGCCTGCCAGGCCGCCATGATCCGGGTCCATGAACAAATCCACAATAGTGTTGGTTTCGCGATCATCGACCGTGTGCCCGTGGACCACCTGAAAAGCGATATCGCGACAAAGCTCTATTGGTTGCTGATGTCCATGATCAGCCGCCCCGTCGCCCAGAAATGGGATGGAACGATGCTATACGATATCGTCGACACGGGGCAAAAGGCGCTGGCCGGCAACGGGGTGCGCTCATCGAAGACCAACGGTGGACAGGGCTATCACACCGACAACGCATTTAACCTGCCGCCCGATTTTGTTGCCTTGTTCTGCTTGCAAACCGCCAAGGAAGGCGGCGTCAGCGGGCTGGTCAGTTTCGAGACGGTGCATAATTTGTTGTTGGAGGAATACCCCGACATCCTGCCGCGCCTGTACGAACCATTTTATTTCGACCGGCAGATGGAGCATGCGCCAAACGACGAACGCCTGTCCTTTACACCAGTCTTCGAATCCGATGGGGAAAAGCTGTTCGCCAATTTCTCGCCCCGCCTGGTCGAGCAGGGCTATGACATGTGCAAAGAGGACATGGATGCCCGTGGCCGCGAGGCCGTCAAGGTATTGGAGGAGGTCTCAGAGCGCGGCGGCCTGGGCAAAACCTTTGGCTTTCAGCGCGGCCAGATCCAAATCGTCAACAACAAGCAATTGGGCCACCGACGCACCGAATTTCAGGACTGGCCGGAGCCTGAACGCCGCCGCCACCTGGTACGCATCTGGCTGCGCGAGGCGGGCCGGCCATTCTACCTCGGTTAAAAGGGTCTAACCCTCTACATCCCGAATATCGCTGTCCACGCCAGTGCTGCCGTGGGTGACGCCGGATTTGCGCAGTATGGGACTGTCGGGACCATAACCCCACAAATTCGGCCCCGCCGCCGTGACGCCGCCGTCCACCACCATGTTCTGGCCGGTAACGTACTCAGACTCGTCGGATGCAAGATACACCGCCATGGCGGCAATATCCTCGCCCGTTCCCAGGCGCGGCCAGGGCACGATCCGCGTCGCCATGGCCTCGGCCTTTTCCGCGTGCCCGGCATGGAACAATGGCGTGGTGATCACCCCCGGAGCAATGGCGTTGACCCGGATACGGTAGTTGGCCAGCTCGCCCGAAACGGCACGGGTTAGATTGGCCACCGCCGCCTTCGCCGCCGAATATGCGTGCGGCCCGCCGCCGCCGCCCAGGCCCGCGACGGAAGAGGTCGAGATGATGCTGCCCCCCTCGCCCTGGTCTTGCAGGACGCGCGCCGCATGTTTCATGCCCAGGAAGACACTACGCACCAGAACATTGAAGGTGAAATCCCATTCCTCGACCCTGGTTTCCGAAATGGGGCCGATCGCACCGCCAACGCCGGCGTTGTTGTAGATGCAATCCAGGCGGCCAAATTTCCCGGCCGCGCAGGCCACCAGGGCCTCGACATCAGCTTCCTCGGCAACATCCGTGACCATGAAAGCGGCACGGTCAGCCGCGCCTTGTTTCTCAATCTCGGCCATGGTCGCCGCACCTGTCTCGACATTCAGATCGCCGATCACAACCGATGCCCCCTCGGCCAGGAAACGGTACACCGTGGCCTGCCCCATACCGCTGGCTCCACCCGTTATCACCGCCACCTTGTCCTGCAATCGCCCACTCATGATACAAACCTTTCAAAATCGAATTAATCCAACTTCAAACCCAGCGCGCCAACCGCACGCGACGTCACAGCGCCACAATTGTCGCAGGCCACATTCTCCACGGGCACGGATGCGCCCTCGACTTCCACGCCATCCCGAAAATTCGACTGCAGGATAAAATTCGTGAAACCGTTCAAGACGGTAAAGCCAAACTGGCCGCAACGGTGACAAGGCTGCGTCGCACCCTTTTGCTGCAGCAAAAGTCCAATCTTGTTGGTACCCATGAAATGCCCCTCTCCGTTTACGTCTTCTTGTCCCAACCTCCAGCCTCGGTCTGTTGCCAGTAGGTCAGATCAAGACCTTGGTCCAGATAGCCGCGCCAGCGCTGCCGGGCGGCGGCGACCATGGCCTCGTCGCGGCCATCGAACATGTCGATGATGCGGGCAAAACCCTCGGTGCCGGCTGGCGCACGGCCATCCACCGTGACCAGCACATCGGCGCCATTGGGATTTTCATCTTCCGCCGTTAGAAAGATCGGCTGTTCCGATGCCTCACCGTCACCGGCACCGCCATGAGGTAGCCAGGAGCGTTCCTCGTAGGTCCACAGAACGCTGTTCAGATCCTCCACCCGCTGTTTCGATCCGGCCAGGACGATGGCCCGATGGCCGCGTTCCAGGGCTTTCTCCAGCAGTTTCGGCAAGGCGCGCTCCAACGGCCAATGCAGCAGATGGTAAAACCCGACATCGGTCATGCGTCGAACCTAATCCGTGGACTACTTCCCATCTTCGTAATGCTTTGCCACCAGCCGGTCCAACAAACGCACGCCCCAACCGACGCCGCCCTTCGGCACGGTTGGCTTACCCCTGTCGGCCCAGGCCACGCCGGCGATGTCCAAATGGGCCCAGGGCACCTTGTTGACGAACCGTTGCAGGAACTGCGCCGCAGTGATGGAGCCGGCGTCCCGGCCGCCGATATTCTTCATGTCGGCGATGGCGCAATTGAGTTTCTTGTCATAGGCAGTCGATAGCGGCATGCGCCAGACGCCTTCACCCACATCCTGCCCGGCATCGTGGAGCTGCTGGGCTAGCTTGTCGTTGTTGGAAAACATGCCGGCATTTTCATGGCCCAGGGCGATGATCATAGCCCCGGTCAAGGTCGCCAGATTGACCATGAATTGCGGCTTGAAACGCTTTTGCGTGTACCAAAGCACGTCAGCGAGGACCAAACGACCCTCGGCATCCGTATTCAGGACCTCGATTGTCTGGCCCGACATGGAGGTGACGATATCGCCGGGCCGCTGGGCATTGCCGTCGGGCATGTTTTCCACCAGGCCGACAACACCAATGGCATTGACCTTGGCCTTACGCCCGGCCAGGGCCTTCATCAGGCCAACAACGGTGCCGGCGCCACCCATGTCCCACTTCATCATTTCCATGCCCGGACCGGGTTTCAGCGAAATACCGCCCGTATCAAAGGTCACACCCTTGCCCACGAAAGCAACCGGCTGTGCCTTGGCACCGGCGCCCTGCCAGCTCATCACCACCATGCGACTTTCCCTGGGGCTGCCCTGGCCAACGCCCAGCAGGGAGCCCATGCCCAGTTTCGCCATGCGCGCCTCGCCCAACACCTCAACCTTGACGTCCAGCTTAGACAAGGTCTTGCACTGCTGCGCCATGCTGTCGGGATAGAGCACGTTGGCCGGCTCGCTAACCAGGTCGCGGGTCATGAAGACACCGCCGGCGACCGCGTCCAGGGCCTTGAAATGTTTGCGCGCCGCCGCCGGGCCTTCCACCAGAACCGATAACGCGGTCACGCTTGGCTTGTCCTTGGCCTTCAAGGTGGTGCGGTATTTATCAAAGCGGTAGCAGGCTAAGCGGGCGCCGTAAGCGATTGCCGCCGCGCCCATGTCCAGCTCCACTTTGGCGCCGGGAATGGGATCGTAGACGATGGCGATACTCTTCAGGCCGCAATTGCCCAGGCGCCGCCAAGTGGTTCCGCCAAAATTCTCCACCGCCATCTGGTCGACTTTCTTGCCATCACCCAAGCCGCCCAGCAAGACCCGGTCGGCGCCAACGCCCGCCGGGGCCAGCACGTCCAGCCATTGCCCCTTGTCGCCCTCGAAGCGGGAGGCCTTGATTGCCTTGGAAATCGCGCCCTTGGAGGCCTTGTCAAGGGCCTTGCCGGTGGCCAACAATTTGCCGCCCTTCAGAACGCCGACAACAAGCGCGCCGGAGGTGGGTAATTTTGCTTCCGCGATAGTGATCTTCATGAACGTCCCCAGAATGAGCGGTGATTGAGCTGAACGTATCTTACGGCTGATCGCCGCCAGTGCAAGTCGCGGCAAGAATTCTGTGCGAGAAAACAGTCCCAGGAAATCAGTCGTGGCGCGCGGCGCCGATGCCGTGCAGGATGGCAGTGTTGGTATTCTAGTATGTGGAGGGCGGCATGCGTGAATTGCTTGAGGATCTGCAGCGACGGCAGGACGACAGTCTGCTGCTGGGGGGCGAACGGCGGATCGAGAGGCAACGCAGCGCCGGCAAGCTGACGGTGCGCGAACGGGTCGATCTTCTGCTTGATCCCGGCAGCTTCGAGGAAATCGGCCAATTGGCTTCCCACGCGCATACGCCCGTGCCAAAGGTCGCGGGCAAGCGCACCCCAGCCGATGGCGTGGTCACGGGATTTGGCCGGATTGATAGGCGCATAGTCGGCGTCGTCGCCGAGGATTTCACGGTGTTGGGCGGCTCGGTCGGCACCAACAATCTGATCAAGAAACGTAGAATGGTGGAGCTGGCGGGCCGTGACCAGGTGCCGCTGGTCTGGCTGTTCGACGGCGCCGGCGCGCGTACCGATGAATCCGTTGGCGAGGGCTTGGTGCCCATGCATCATTTCATGGAAATCGCCAAGCTTTCAGGCACCGTGCCGCAAGTCTGCGCGGTCATGGGCCCGGTGGCAGGCGATTCCGCTCTAATCGCGGCGATGATGGAATTCATTGTCATGGTCGAGGACACCGCCATGCTGGCCGCCGGTGGGCCGCCATTGGTGGAAAGCGCGACCGGCGAGACAGTGGGCAAGGAGGAGCTTGGCGGTGCCGATCTGCATTGTCGCATATCCGGTGTCGGCGATAATCGGGCAGAGAACGATGCCGACGCCATCACTCAGATCAAACGGTTCCTGTCCTACCTGCCCACCAACGCCTATCAATATCCCCCGGCGCTGCCCCGCGACGCCGATGTTCAGGCCCAGGCGCAGGAAGTGCTGCGTGAGATCATTCCGGAGAACAGGCGCCGGCCCTATGATATGTACCGGGTGATCGAGTTGATCGCCGATCAGGATAGCTTTTTCGAGATAAAGCCCGATTTCGCCAAGATGATGATCACAGGCTTCGCCCGCCTGAACGGCCAAGCGGTCGGCATCATCGCCAATCAGCCCAAGGTAATGTCCGGCGCCATCACAGCCGCCGCCGGCACCAAGCACCGCCACTTCATGGACCTGTGCAATGCCTATCATATTCCAATCATCTTCTTGATGGACACGCCCGGCGTTATGACCGGGCCGAAATCCGAGCAGGAGGCGGCGCTGCGCGTCGGTATGACCATCGCGCATTCCTTTGCCTATGCTCAGGTGCCCCTGTTCACGCTTGTGCTGCACAAGGGCTTTGGCTATGGCGCCTGCGCCATGGGCGGATACGGTGCCGGGCAATCCGCGGTTCTGGCCTGGCCGACTGCGGACTTCAACGCCATTCCCCTGGAAAGCGGCATCAAGGCCGCGTATCGCGCGGATCTGGAGGCGGCGGCGGATCCGGCGGCCCTGCAGGCAGAGTTGGAAAGCAAATTCACCGATCTTTGCGGCGCCTTTCCGGCCGCCGAACAAGCCAAGATCGACGACATCATCGACCCGGCGGAAACCCGGCCACGTCTGATCGCCGCTCTCGAGCGTGTCCTCATGCGCCGCCACAAACCAGCCGAACCGGTGGCCCGATTTGGCGTCATGCCCTAGCTAACCGAACCAGAAAGTAACAAAATACATGGGACGCAAAATTCTACTGATTACCACGGACCAGCAGCGCCATGATGCCTTGGGCTGTACCGGCGGAGGGGTAGCGCGGACGCCGGCCATCGACGCCCTGGCCAGCAGCGGCCTGAACTTTCGCCGGGCGCGTAACCAGTGCACGGTCTGCATGCCGGGACGGGCCACCATTTTGACCGGGCAATATATCGGCAGCCATGGCGTCACCTCGAACGGGATTCCCTTGCCCGTGGATGCGCCCAATCTGGCCGCCTATCTGAACCAGAATGGCTATCGCACCGCTTTGTTGGGTAAGGCACATTTCGAGCCGGCCTCGCATACGGACTATTTCGAGAACTGGGCCGCGACAAAGGGCGAGACCGGGCCGCATCGTGGCTTCGATCATATGGAACTATGCGGCCACACGGGGCGGGCCGGGCGCAGTCTGACCCACTATCCCCGCTGGCTGCGGGATAATTTTCCCGGCGAGGTCGAGGGCTTTCACGAATACACCTCGCAAAGCGGACCCAGCGGACTGGGCGGCGGCGACACATTGGCGCCTCAGGTTTGGCACAATCCCATCCCAAGAGAGCATTACCACACGGACTGGACGGCGGATCGGACCATCGCCTTTCTGGATAGCCTGAATGAAGACGAAGACTGGTTCGTCTGGATGAGCTTCCCCGATCCCCATCACCCTTGGGACCCGCCGCAAAGCGAGCTACACCGCGTCGACTGGCGCGATCTGGAATTGCCAGCGGGCTATCCCGGTTCGCCCGAAAAGGTGGCGGAGATCTTGGCCGATAAACCGCGTCATTGGCTGGAATGGTACGAGGGGCGCGGCCAGTTCAATTACGAGGTTCCCGCCGATCTGGTGAATGCCCGCCTGACGGCGGATCAGATCCGCGAAGTCAACGCCATGGTCCATATTTCCAACGAGCTGATTGACGAGGCCGTGGGCCGCGTTGTCAGCCATATCGACAACCTCGGTTGGGGTGGCGATACGGATGTCTTTTACACCACGGACCATGGCGAGTTTCAGGGTGATTTTGGCATGCTGTTCAAGGGTCCGTTTCATGTGGATGGCCTGATGCGGCTGCCTTTCATCTGGCGCCCGGCGCCCGGCACCGGTATCGCCCCGGCGGTGATCGAGGCACCAGTCGGCCATGTGGATCTAGCGCCGACGATTTGCCATCTGGCGGGACTGGCCGTTCCGGATTGGATGCAGGGCACGGCCCTGCCGACCACGCCCGGCGATACCGCCACACATGAACGCACCATCACGGAATGGCAGGATAGGTTTGACGGCAATGATAACACCATGCGCACCCTTTACCGCGACGGGCATATTTGCACGGCTTACGAAAAAACCTCTTATTACGATAGCGGTGATGTGGGGGAGTTGTACGATCTGACCGATGATCCCCTGCAATGGCGCAATCTATGGGATGATCCGGCGCGTCAATCGTTGAAGTCCGCCCTGATCGCGGACCTTTATGATAACCTGCCCGAAGGCCGGTCCGAGCCTTTGGAAAAGGTGGCCCAGGTATAGAAGGACCTGACATGGAACCGCTTTTTCATTTGTCCATACCGGTCGACGATCTTGACCGGGCCAAGGCGTTTTATGTTGATATGCTTGGCTGTGAATTGGGGCGCAAGGCCAGCAGCCGTTTCGATATTGATTTCTTCGGCCACCATGTAGTCGCCCATCTTGCCCCAGCCGAGGCCAGCAAGGTCAATGGTGTAATTGAATCCGATGGAGACACGGCGCCATTGCGCCATTTTGGCGTTATCCTGCCGCTGAAAGAATGGAAGGAAATGGAGCGGCGGCTGACCATCCGGCGGGTCGAATTCACCTTGCCGCCACGGCTGTCCTTCAAGGGCAAGCCAGCGGAACAGCACATCATGATGCTATCGGATGGCTGCGGTAATATTGTCGAGTTCAAATCACAGTCCCACGAGCGCGTCTTCGCCACGGACCCGCCATAGGACATTGGCGAATTTATTCGAACCGCCGGGTCTATTCTATTGATCCACGGCCTTTCCCGTATGGGGCCTTCGCTGTATGGTTCACGGCGTGCGCAGATTGCAAAAATATATCCTTCGGCAGTTGGCCGGACCGTTCGTTTTCTTCCTATTATCGCTGACTGGCGTGATTTGGTTGACGCAATCCCTGCGCTTTGTCGATCTGATCATCAACAAAGGGCTTTCCGCGTCATACTTCAGCCAGTTGACCTTGTTGATCCTGCCCAGCGTGCTGACCATTATCCTGCCCATCGCCCTGTTCGCAGCTGTATTGTACGTATACAACAACCTGGACGGAGACAGCGAAATCGTCGTCATGCGAGCCTCGGGTCTGGGTAATCTGTCCCTGGCGCGGCCGGCCCTGTTGCTAGCCCTGGCAACCACCTTGGCGGGCTATTTCCTTTCCCTCTATATAATGCCCACAGGCCAGCGCGCCTTCAAGGACATGAAAACCTCGCTGCGTACCAATCTCTCGTATGTGCTGTTGCAGGAGGGTACTTTCAACACCATTGGCGACAGCTTGACGGTTTATATCCGGGCCCGGCAGTCTGGTGGCGAGATGTTGGGCATTCTGGTCCATGACAGCCGCGAAAAGCAGCGCCCCGTTACCATGATCGCGGAGAAAGGCGCCATGGTCCGGACCAAGGGAGGGCCCCGCTTTATCATGGTCAATGGCAACCGCCAGCAGATTGATCATGGTGCCGGACAATTGTCATTGCTGCAGTTCGACCGATATGCCTTGGATCTGAGCCAGTTTGTGCAGCGCGATGAAGACCGCTGGCTGGAACCGGGTGAACGCTATTTGCACGAATTGTTCTGGCCCGGAACTGGCGCCGACGACGTAGCCAATGCGGCCCGTATGCGGGCCGAGGGTCATGACCGTCTGGCTTCGCCCCTCTATAGCCTGGCCTTTACCCTAATTGCCCTGGCGGCAGTGCTGTCGGGAGAATTCAACCGCCGCGGCCGGCGCTGGCGCATAGTGGCGGCGGTGGGCTGCATCACCTTGTTACGGGCGGTGGGATTGGGCCTAGTCAGTCTCTCGGCCAAGGTTCCGGCCCTGATCCCATTGTTGTACCTGAATATCGTTCTCGCCATGGCAATCTGCCTTTATACCCTATTGAACGGCAGGGTCTGGCGCCGCCGCCGGCAAGCGCAACAGGACATGCCACAGACGGACGCGGGCCCGCTCTGATGAGACTTTCGCCAACATTCTCCCTTTACCTGGGCCGGCAATTTCTGCTCGGTATCGGTTTTGTTCTGGGTATTCTGCTGGCGTTGATTTTTCTGATTGATGTGGTCGAACTGTTGCGCCGCGCCGCCGGCCATGATGCGGCGGGCTTTAGCTTGATTTTAGGCATGGCAGCACTGAACCTGCCATCCCTAGCGCAAAAAGTGTTGCCGGTGGCGACCTTGTTTGGCGCCATCGTGACCTTTTCCCGCCTGACGCGCAGCCACGAGTTGATCGTTGCCCGTGCCGCCGGCATATCGGTTTGGCAATTCTTGGCCCCCGCCCTGGTCATCGCCCTGCTGTTGGGTACCTTCATGGTGACGCTTTTCAATCCCCTGGCCGCCATCATGTCTTCGCGCTATGAACAGCTGGAAGGGCGCTTTCTCGAAGGCCGGCAAAGTCTTCTCGCGGTCTCAGCCACGGGACTATGGTTGCGCCAGGCGGACGAATTCGGACAATCGGTGATCCATGCCCGGCATGTTTCCTCCGCTGGTACGGAGCTGCGGGATGTCATCGTTTTTCTATACAAGGGCACGGACAAATTCACCGGACGGATCGATGCCAAGGGAGCGATTTTACTGGATGGCCGTTGGCGCCTGTCCGACGCCCTGCTGACCCGTGCCGGGAGACCGGCGCTACGGCTGCCGGAGTACGAGATCAAAACCACGCTGACCCTGGCCCAGATACAGGAAGGCTTCGCCTCGCCCCAGACCCTGTCGTTCTGGTCCTTGCCCGGCTTTATCCGAACCCTGGAACTCGCTGGTTTTTCTGCCACCCGGCATCGCCTGCATTGGCACAGTGTTTTGTCCACGCCATTGCTGTTGGCGGCCATGATCCTGCTAGCCGCGACATTTTCCCTGCGCCTGACCAGATCCGGCCACACGGGGCTGTTGCTGGGGGCGGGTGTGTTGACGGGTTTCCTGCTGTATTTCGTGTCAGACGTGGTGCATGCCTTTGGTATTGCCGGCAATCTACCCATTATCCTAGCTGCCTGGACGCCAACGGGGGTTTGCACCTTGTTGGGCCTGTCTCTGTTACTGCACCTTGAGGACGGTTAGCGCAATGGCCTGGTTATGCCGCATGGCACTCATACCTTTGCTGCTGTTCGCGGCCCTAACGCCGGCCCTGGCGCAGAACGCGGGGAAAGTGGGCGAGGCGCCGTTCCTGTTGTCGGCGGACCGGATGATCCATGATAGTGAACTGGGCCAGGTCACCGCCAGGGGCAATGTGGAAATCAGCAGCGCCGGCCGGGTCCTTCTTGCCGACAGCGTAAGTTACAATCAACAAGATGGCGTGGTCACCGCGTCAGGCAATCTGACCCTGATGGAGCCAAGCGGGGAGGTCATTTTCGCCGAACACCTGCGATTGTCGGAAGACCTGACGCAAGGCTTTATCGAGAGCGTCCGCATTCTATTGACCGATAAATCCCGCTTTGCCGCCAATTGGGCACGGCGCCATAACGCCAACCGTCTGGAAATGGCCAAAGCGGTCTATTCACCATGCGAGGTCTGCCGCGAACATCCCGAGCGGGCACCATTGTGGCAGCTAAAGGCGGTGCGGGTGATCCACCACCGTGACGCCCACGAGATCGAGTACCGCGACGCGGTGTTGGAAATCTACGGCGTGCCTATCGCCTATACGCCGTATTTTCGTCATGTTGATCCGCTGACGCCACGCAAAAGCGGATTTCTGGCGCCAGAATTCAGTTCGTCTTCGGAGATGGGAACAATGATCCGCGTGCCCTATTTCTGGGCGATTGACGACGAACGGGATCTTACCTTCGCACCCATCGTGAGCACGGAAGAAGGCGCCATTTTGACGGGCGAATACAGGGCCTTGACTGAAAATGGTGGTTACGAAGGCAAGGCCAGCCTGACCTATACGGACGAGCGCAATGACAATAACGAAAAACTGAACGACAAGGAGTTTCGCGGCCATATCAACGCCCTGGGCCGTTTTGGCATTGATGAAACGTGGCGCTGGGGTTTTGATCTATCCCGGGCCACGGATGATACCTACCTGAACCGTTATGGTTTCGACGATGAAGATACCTTGACGACCGATCTGTTCTTAGAGGGTTTCCGCGACCGGAATTATATCGCCGCGTCGACCTATGCCTTTCAGGGCCTGGAGGCCGAGGATGATGCCGGCACAACGCCCTATGTGGCGCCCCTCATGCAATATGCCGTGACAGTGGCGCCCGAGCGCCTGGCGGGACGTTTGTATTTCGATGCCTCCGCCGTCTCTCTTTACCGCGAAGACGGCTTTGACAGCCGGCGCCTCAGCACCCATGGCAGCTGGCAAATGCCCTTTGTCGGGCCCGCCGGCGATTTATACACGCTTACAACCAAGCTTGATCTGGATCTTTACTGGTTGAACGGTTTTGTCGAACCTGGCCAGTCCGCCAACACGCCCAGCAACAACGGTCTGCAGGCGCGCCTGCATCCCTTGATGGCCTTGGAATGGCGCTTTCCCTTTGTGCGCCGCGATGGCAGCGTGCGCCAGGTAATCGAGCCGGTGGCGCAATTCATTCTCGCACCCTACGGCGGCAATCCGAAGGAAATCCCAAACGAAGACAGCCGCAGTCTGGAGTTCGATGACACCAATTTGTTCAGCCTGAACCGCTTTCCCGGCCATGACCGGGTTGAAAGTGGCCCACGCGCCAATCTGGGTGCGAGAGCCTCATTGCTTGGTGCTTCAGGCGGCTACACGACCCTGACCGTGGGCCAAGTATTTCGGGCACGTGACGATGACACCTTCGCCGAACAGTCCGGTCTGGACGATCATCGCTCGGACTATGTCATGGCCTTGACCCTGGCACCCTCGCCGTATTTTGACCTGACGAACAGACTTCGCCTGGACCGCAACAGTTTCTCTCTGCGCCGCAATGAAGTTTATTTTTCCACCGGGCCCAAATTTCTGCGCTTTAACACTTCCTATGTTTCGCTGGAGCGGGAGCAGACCTCCGATGAACTAGAGGCGCGCGAAGAACTGTACAACTCCCTGCGCTGGCAAATCAGCGAACGTTGGATCGCCACGATGGAAAGCCGCCGAGACCTACGCGACGATGGCGGTCAAATCCGTGCCAGCGCGGGGGTGCAATATTTGGATGAATGCATCGGCTTTGGTATCACGGTGGAGCGGAATTTCACCCGCGACCGCGACGTCGAGCCATCGACCTCGATCAAATTCCGCTTCCTGCTGCAAAATTTGGGATAGAGCAATTTTCAATCAATCGGAATCACTGAGGACGGTTCAGGCGCGACTTCAATGATTGCCACAATTGCTTGATTCTTAAAGGTCTGGGCGCCGTTTCAGGCAATTCCGCCGGCTTTAATCTTTCGGGCTGGCAGCCAGGCTTTGCCGTACCGCATCGGGGATGACGGCGGTGTCGGGACCGTTCAGGAAAACCATGGTGGAATGCCCGGTGGCAAGGCATCGGTCCGCCATGAAGATGCCCGCGCCCAGGGTCACGGACTTGGTGCCCAGGAGCATCAGCCGAGTGCCGATGCGGACCTGACCGGGCGGTTGCGCTTCGGCCCGGAAGTCAATATCCACATGGGCAATGACCCAACGTTCGCCATCGCTGCGTTGCTCCATGGCGGTGCGCAGGCGAGCCACCCGGCCGCTTTCCACATAGGCTGCGATGGCAGTGTTGTTGATATGGCCGCCCATATCCGTATCAGCGATGCGGACGTTCTCGACAATCCAGTATTCGAAACTCGCCGGATCAGTCAGATCCACGTCACTATCACTCATTTTTTGAACGCTCCCGGTACCAGGCTATGACCAACAACAACGCGGCGGCGGCAGTGCAGCCAAGACCGGCAAGGGCCGGCGCCACGGTCTCGGTGAAGATGAACAGGGCACCGCCACCAATTAGCAACAAGGCCGCCAAGCCGTGTAGATGCGCCCGTGTCATCGCCTAGCCGATTTGTGCGCGGTGGCGCAGCATATGATCGGCAAGCACACAGGCCATCATGGCCTCGCCCACGGGTACGGCGCGGATGCCGACGCAGGGATCATGGCGGCCCTTGGTCTGAACCTCGGTCGCCGCGCCGCTTTGATCGAGACTGCGCCGAGGTATAAGAATTGATGATGTCGGTTTGACCACGAACCGCACCGCGACGTCCTGACCCGACGAGATGCCGCCCAGAATGCCGCCGTTATGGTTGGCGCTAAACGTAGGGCCATCATTGCCCGGCAGCATTTCGTCCGCCGCATCCTCGCCCCGCAAGGTGGCGGCGGCAAAGCCAGCGCCGATCTCCACGCCCTTGACCGCGTTGATGCTCATCATGCCGGCAGCCAGATCCGTATCCAGCTTACCATGAACCGGTGCGCCCCAGCCCGCCGGCACGCCAGAGGCATGCACCTCCACCACCGCACCGATGGACGAGCCCGCCTTGCGGATCTCGTCCAGATAATTCTCCCAGACCGCCGCCATGGCCGCATCGGGGCAATTGAAGGCGTTGTTGCCCACCGCCGCCCAGTCCCAGTTTTCATCCGCAACCGCATGTTCGCCGATCTGCCGCAGGGCACCGCGGATCACGATGCCGCTCCCCAGCACCTTACGCGCCACGGCGCCGGCGGCGACCCGGCAGGCGGTCTCCCTGGCAGAGGCGCGACCTCCGCCGCGGGGATCGCGAATGCCGTATTTGGCGTGATAGGCGTAATCAGCATGGCCCGGCCGGAAGGTGTCGGCAATGGCGCCGTAATCTTTGGAGCGTTGATCAACATTTTCGATCAGTAGACTGATCGGCGCACCCGTGGTCTTGCCCTCGTAGGTACCGGAGAGGATACGTACCTGGTCCGTCTCCTGGCGTTGGGTGACAAAGCGCGAGGTGCCAGGCCGGCGGAGGTCCAGCCAGGGTTGGATATCTTCCTCGGTCAGCGGCAACAGCGGCGGCGTGCCATCGATGATACAGCCAATGGCCGGTCCGTGGCTTTCACCCCAGGTGGTAACCCGAAATAATTGGCCGAAGGAATTATGCGACATGATTTATCTATGTACTAAACGGTGCTGATATCTGGTGCATCCACGGCCTTCATACCAACCACATTGTAGCCGCAGTCCACATGATGGGTCTCGCCCGTGACGGCGCTGCCCAGATCGCTTAACAAATACATCGCCGCACCGCCAACCTCGTCAATACCAACATTGCGGCGCATGGGCGAATTGTATTCGTTCCATTTTAGGATATAGCGGAAATCGCCAATGCCCGATGCGGCCAGGGTCTTGATAGGCCCGGAGGAAATGGCATTGACGCGAATTTTATTGGGCCCCAGATCGACCGCCAGATACCGCACGCTAGCCTCCAGCGCCGCCTTGGCCACGCCCATGACGTTATAATGAGGCATTACCCGCTCAGCGCCATAATAGGTTAAGGTCACAATGGAACCACCGTTGGGCATTAGCTTTTCCGCCCGCTGGCACAGAGTAGTGAAGGAATAGCAAGAGATATCGACCGAGCGGGCGAAATTGCCCGCCGTAGTATCCACATAACGGCCATCCAGTTCGTCCTTGTCAGCGTAGGCGATGGCGTGAACCATGAAATCCAGGTCGCCCCATTTGTCCGCGATTTGCGCAAACACCGCATCCATGCTGCCATCGTCGGTAACATCGCAAGGCATGACGAACTCCGATCCAACAGAGCCCGCCAGAGGCCTCACCCGTTTTTCGAGTGCCTCGCCCTGAAAGGTAAAGGCCAGCTCCGCACCCTGTTCGGCTGCCGCGTTGGCCACGCCCCAGGCGATCGAGCGGTTATTTGCCACACCCATTATCAGCCCACGCCGGCCCGCCAACAATCCTGCCCCAGACATCGTTCGCCCCACTAAAACCGCCACATTCTCTATTGCTAGCCCATCCTACACCAACCCATCCGTGGAGCAAATCATCAAAATTCAGAGCACTAGCAACCCATTTCCGCTAAGCGCATGGCTAGCAAAACTCGTTTTGGATTCGAAACAGTATCTGTTTTGTGGGTGTTTACTCGTACACTGGTACAGGTGCCTAATACCGCACATCAAAATGAGGCAAGGGTGGGATTTCTCATGTAAAATGTATCCTTAGTAAGCGTAGCGGCAGGATTTTCCCATGACCAGACCTTAGCGGATTGCAATTTATTTTTAGCCAAAATTTCAGCCGAGCCAGGTCATCAAACTAATGCAGAAAATGTCCCCAGTGTGTCCCCAGCAAAATTTTCAACCAACAAAGGCGTAACCGATCCCAGCTAAGCGTTTGAATTAATTAGCGACGGCAATAGGATTTGAACCCGTGGCCTACTGACTACAAATCGGTGGGTTGGAATTATTTAAACACGACATTAAACGGTGCGAGTCTTCACCACCTGGTCGAGCCAGTCCGGACTCATTTCCGGAACCGACGAGAGCAGCAGTTCAGTGTATTCTGGATGCGGCGGCGAGAGGATATCGCTTTTTAGACCCTGTTCCACCACTTTGCCCTGGAACATCACCACGATCTCATCGGAAATTGCGCGCACCACGGCGATATCGTGGCTGATGAAGAGGTAGGTTATATCGAATTCCTGTTGCAACCGTAGCAAGAGTTGCAGAATACCTTCTTGCACAATCTGATCGAGAGCTGAGGTGACTTCATCGCAGATGATGATTTCCGGATTGGCCGCCAGCGCCCGGGCAATGCAGATCCGTTGTTTTTGACCACCGGAAAGTTCGTCGGGCAGACGATCAATGAAGCCTTCATCCAATTCTATCATTTCCAGTAATTCGACCACGCGCTGATCGCGCTGGCGGCTGCGGAGGCCGTGATAGAATTCCAATGGCCGACCAATAATTTCACCAACCGTTTGCTTTGGATTCATTGCCGTATCAGCCATCTGGTAGATCATCTGAATGCGTCGCAACTGGTCCTTGCTCCGGTCCTTCAGAGCCAACGGCAAAGCTTCGCCATTAAAATCTACGACGCCTTTTGACGGCGGCAATAGTCCAGTTATAACACGCGCCAAGGTTGATTTACCCGACCCGGATTCCCCCACTACCGCCACGGTTCGGCCACGTGGTAATTTAATAGAAACGTTGTTTAGAACCCTGACGCCGCCGCCATACGCGGCATCGACACCATCAATAAATAATGAGATGTTTTCGCTCTTATTCTCGGGTTTTTCCAAAGCGCGCACGGACCAGAGCGATTTAGTGTAATCCATCTCTGGTTCCGCCAACATCTTACGAGTGTCGGCTTCCTCCACTTCCAAACCGTAGCGCAAAACCTTGATGACATCAGCCATCTGCGCCACTACGGCTAAATCGTGGGTAATGTAAATGGCGGCAGTGTGGAATTTGTCAACGATGTCGCGCATCGCCACCAGCACTTCGACCTGGGTGGTAACATCCAGGGCAGTGGTTGGTTCATCGAAAATTATCAAATCCGGACGCGGTGACATGGCCATCGCCGTCATCACTCGTTGTAATTGGCCGCCGGAGACTTGATGCGGGTAACGAAAGCCAATGTTATCTGGATCCGGCAATTGCAAGTTACCAAAGAGATCGACCGCGTCGGCTTTGGCTTCGCGATGGCTCATCTTGCCTTGGTTTACTACTGCTTCGATTGTTTGATCCATCAACCGGTGTGCTGGATTAAACGCAGCGGCGGCGGACTGCGCCACATAAGCAATACGGTTACCCCACAATCGTCGCCGTTCGCCTTCCGGCATACCCATCAATTCGATGCCGTCAAATCTAATGCTACCGCCAGTAAGGCGACAGCCCGGACGGGCGAACCCCATAGCCGCCAGACCTAGCGTCGACTTTCCAGCACCAGATTCGCCGATCAATCCCAACACTTGGCCTCGCCGCAGAGTCAGATTGATGCCCTTAATGATTTCATGCCAGCGCTCATCGCTGAAGCCATCGATCACGATCTCCCTCATCTCCAACAGGATATCGCCCTTTCGCCCTCTGCCCTGATCAATGTTCATCGCGCAGTCCACTCGTCTTATGCAAGAACCAGTCAACCACAAAATTGACGGCAATGGTCAATAGGGCAATGGCGGAGGCCGGTAATAGCGGAGTTAGGGCCGCGGTAATGTCATATTGTGCGAATTGAATAAGCGAGGCATTGTCTCGCACCATAGATCCCCAATCAGCGGTGGGCGGCTGGATACCGACACCGAGGAACGACAAAGCTGCAATCGACAAGAACACGAAACAAAATCGCAAGCCAAATTCTGCTACCAGTGGCGGCATAATATTAGGCAAGATTTCACGTCTCATAATACGACCCAACTTTTCTCCACGCAGATGCGCCGCTTCGACATAATCCATCACGACCACATTCATTGCGACCGCCCGGGTTAAACGAAACACCCGCGTGGAATCAAGAACGGCGATGATTATGATCAGGTTCACAATCGTCGAGCCGAAGATAGCTATTAGCATAAGGGCGAAAATTAGACTTGGGATCGCCATCAACACATCAACTACCCGGCTCAAACCCTGGTCAAGCCAAGAACGGTTGATTGCCGCAACCAGACCCAAGCAGCCACCGATGACGAAGGACAATAGTGTCGTCGCCAGGGCGAAACCGATGGTGTTACGAGCACCAAATATTAGACGGCTTAAGACATCGCGACCTATCTGGTCCGTGCCGAAAAGAAATTCTCCACCCCAAGGCTCAAACGGTTTCTTAAACACCTGCGCTTCGCCATGCGGTGCGAGCACTGGAGCGAATATTGCCACAAACAAGTAGGCAATAATGACAATAATGCCAAACCAAGCGGTCGGCGGGGCATTTTTCAGGCTGATCCAAATGCGCTTAGCGCGGGTGCGACGTTGAAGGACGAGAGCAACTTCCCCGGAAGCCGAGTAGGTTTTATTGTCCCCGCTCATCGTGGATGTAACAATCTCGGATTGGTGACGATGCCGATAATATCGGCGATCAAATTCAATAAGATATAGGTGCCGGCAAAAATTAAAGCGCAGGCCTGTACCACTGGAATATCACGGCTAGAAACCGCATCGACCATCAATTGCCCGACGCCGGGGTAGACGAACACCACTTCGACCACGACAACGCCAACAACTAGATAGGCCAGATTGAACGCGATCACTGTGGCGATTGGTGCCCAAGCATTGGGCAATGCATGTTTGATAATTACCATAGACCTGGATAGGCCCTTCAAACGCGCCGTTTCGATGTATGCGCTGGCCATTAGGTTGATGATGGCGGCTCGGGTCATACGCATCATATGCGCGACAATAACCAATGTCAGCGTGATCGCTGGTAGCGAGGCCTTGTATATTCTCTCGCCCAGTGGCGTTGCCTCCGTCACATTTGCGAGCGATGGTAATATCGGCCATACCGACGCAAACAAGACAATTAGAATATAGGCGACAAAAAACTCCGGAAAAGAAATTGTTGTCAGTGTTGACGAGTTGATCACTCGATCATAAATGGAATTACGGTAAAGCGCTGTGGTAATGCCAAGAAATAGCGACAACGGTACGGCTATCACCGCTGTCATGCCCGCAAGAAAAAGTGTATTCCATAATCTTGGCGCTACTAAATCGGCAACTGGTCGTGATCGATCGATACCAGATGCGGCCCGACCAGAAAACGATGTGCCGAGGTCCCCCTGCGTCACTGAAGCGACCCAGTTGAGATAACGCTGCCATGCCGGCTTATCCAAGCCCAATTCCTCGCGGAAGGCTTTCACCGTCTCAGGTAGAGCCGCCTGCCCCAGAACCGCTTCGCCGAAATCTCCGGGCAGCATTTGAATGGAACTGAAAATAATCAACGAAACCAAAAACAGCGTCATCACGCCCAAAACAAAGCGCTTCAGTACCGTGGAAACGATGGGGTGCAAATTTACCCCCTTCCATATTTTCTCAAACACCCAGGTCAAGCTTGCAACGTCTGTTAACCTGGCTAGAACATCTGGCTTCGCCTACAGTGAAGCTACCTACCCAGAGACTTGCTGTCGACATTTGCTTATATGCAACAAATCACGATAACATTAGGCGAAAGTCTCCAACTTCGTCTAGGAGCTATTCAAATCGGCGGAGACAGCTTTTTTTCTAACAGGGAAAAATACAATGGACACCATGAATACGATTTACCTTGACCAGCAAACCAAAAAGCTTACGACGCGGCAAATCGATCGACGGCAGTTCATCTTATCGATGCTAGCGGCGGGGATCACCTTGCCCACAGCTATTTCGATGGCGGGCGACGCCATAGCCGCCACGCCAAAGAAGGGTGGTAAAATTAGGTTTGGCTTGGGCCACGGCTCAACCACGGATTCACTAGACCCCGCGACGTTCGAAAATGGCTTTATGACTGGCGTCGGTTTTCTATACGGAAACCATCTGACCGAAGTGGACAACAAGGGCGATTTGGTTCCGGATCTAGCGGCAAATTTTAGTCCCAGTGACGACGGCAAAGTTTGGTTTTTTGAATTGCGAAATGGTGTTGAATTCCACAATGGCAAAACCCTATCGGCCGATGACGTCATCACCTCACTCAACTATCACCGGGGCGAAAAATCAAAATCTGCGGCCAAAGGTCTTTTGACGGCTGTAAAAAATATCCGTAAAGACGGCAATAATAAGGTGGCCTTCGAGCTAGAATCAGCGAACGCTGATTTTCCTTATATAATGTCCGATTACCACTTGGTGATCATGCCCTCCAAGGATGGTAAGGTTGATCCGAATGCGGGGATCGGTACCGGCCCCTATAAGCTTACGAAATACGAGGCAGGTGTTCGGGCAGAGGCCAAACGCAATCCAAATTATTTTAAGTCCGGGCGGGCTCATTTCGATGAAGTGTTGTTCCTGTCTTTGATTGACGTTACAGCGCGGCAAAATGCGCTAATGAGCGGCGATGTCGACGTTATTGATCGGGTCGATCCTAAAACGGTGGACTTGCTGGCACGCAACCCCAATATCAAAATCTTGGAAAATACCGGCACGCTGCACTACACCTTTCCAATGCGTTTGGATGTTGAACCGTTTGGAAATTACGATCTACGCATGGCTTTGAAGTTGTCGCTGAAACGTCAGGAAATGGTTGATAAAATTCTACTCGGTCATGGTGCCTTGGGTAATGATCATCCGATTTCGACAGCAAACCGTTACCATGCTTCGGACCTACCCCAGCGCGAGTTCGATAAGGACAAAGCAGCCTACCACTACAAAAAGTCGGGTCACTCTGGTAAGATTAAACTCTCGGCTGCAGACGCCGCGTTTGCCGGAGCCGTCGACGCCGCGCAATTGATCGCTGCTTCTGCTAAGGAAGTTGGCATCGATATAGAAGTCGTACGGGAGCCAAAAGACGGTTATTGGTCTAACGTTTGGAACAAAAAAGGCTGGTGTGCCTGTTATTGGGGCGGTCGTCCAACCGAAGACTGGATGTTCAGCTCGGCCTATGTAGATTCCACCAAATGGAACGACACCGCTTGGAAAACCACAGACGGCGCAAAAAAATTCAATAAACTAGCCATCCAAGCTCGTGGCGAACTGGATGAAAGTAAACGCCGCACTATGTATGCGGAATGCCAACGTCTAATTAATGACGACGGTGGCGCCATTGTCGCCATGTTTGCCAACTATATTGAAGGTCTCTCGAAGAAGGTCGCTCATGACAAGGACGTCGCAGCCAATTGGCAACTCGACGGTAGTAAGGCGGCAGAACGTTGGTGGTTCGCTTAAGAGTAGGTAACAGGCAATCCTTCCAACCATAATCGGCGGCGGCGGGCTTCTCCGCCGCCGATTTATTGTCTTAGCGAGATTTGAATTGCCAGTCTAACGCCATTGGCGAGTACTAAATAGCCCACCGGCCATAGGGCAGACGAACACCGTGAAATATCTTGATAATTTTGACCACAAAGTGGTGGAGAATCCGGATTTAGGCGTCGTCTTGCCCGACGGATGCCGCTTGTCGGCACGAGTGTGGATGCCCGAAAGCGCCATTACGAAACCAGTTCCGGCTATTCTCGAATATATCCCTTATCGAAAACGCGACGGCACTGCGCCCAGGGACGCGGTGACCCATCCCTGGTTCGCCGGGAATGGCTATGCCTGCGTGCGCGTCGATATGCGTGGTAGCGGTGAATCGGACGGCCTATTATTGGATGAATACACCGCTCAAGAATTGCAAGATGCCTGTGACGTTATAGCTTGGCTGGCAGAGCAGCCCTGGTGCGATGGCAATATCGGCATGATGGGTATTTCCTGGGGCGGTTTCAACGCTTTGCAAGTCGCAGCCCTCAATCCGCCGGCCTTGAAGGCGGTGATCTCCATCTGCTCGTCGGTGGACCGCTACGCCGATGACATCCACTACAAAGGTGGCTGTCTGCTGATCGAGAATTTTGGTTGGTCTATGACCATGCTAGCCTATTCAGCGCGGCCACCAGACCGCGCATTAGTTGGCAACAATTGGCATCAAATTTGGCGGGAGCGACTAACTCGTCAACCGCTCCACCTGTCGACATGGCTACGCCATCAGCATCGGGACGATTATTGGAAGCACGGTTCAGTTTGTGAGGACTATGGCGCTATCAAGGTGGCGGTTCTATCGATCGGTGGCTGGCATGATGGTTATCGTAATACCGTCAGCCATCTAGTGGAAAATCTTGAAGCGCCCGTCAAGGGCATTGTCGGCCCGTGGATTCATAAATATCCTCACATCGCCGGCCCGGCACCGGCTATCGGTTTCCTACAGGAAGCTAAGCGCTGGTGGGACCGCTGGCTCAGAGGAGAGGCGACTGGCGTTGAACAAGACCCGGCCTATCGGGCCTATGTGATGGATTCTTCGAAGCCGAAACGCTGGCACCCCTTCCGGACCGGCCGTTGGATTGCCGAGCCGGAATGGCCGGCAGCGGGTATTTTGCCGCATTTCCTCCATTTCGCCGATAAAGGGTCATTGAGCGAAGTACCGACGAGGATCGACGCGAGAATCTGCTCGGTACAGGATTGCGGCGCGCAATCTGGGGAATATTTTCCGTTTGCCTGTGGAGATGAGCTCCCAGACGACCAGAGCGTCGACGATGACAAGTCATTATGTTTTGACAGCCCGGCCCTGGAACTGGATTGGGACATCGTTGGCGCTCCAATTGTTTGTTTCACTGGCAGCAGCGACAAATCCACCGGTCAAGTGGCGGTGCGGTTATGCGACCTGCGACCCGACGGAACTTCCGCACATATCACCTTCGGCGTATTGAACCTGACCCATCGGCAATCTCACGAAACGCCGATGCCACTGGTACCAGGTGAGGACTTTCAAGTCATTTTGACCTTGGATCAAATCGCCTATCGCCTACCGGCCGGACATCGCCTCCGTGTGGCGATTTCGACGGCCTATTGGCCCTTTATCTGGCCGTCGCCAGAACCGATGACCTTGCGTCTGCGGGCCGGTCGGGTGGGACTGCCCGTGCGCTCGTTAGCCACGAGCGACGAGTGGTGTTTCGAAGCGGCCGAGGGCTCATCAGCGCAACAGGTCGAAGTTATGCGGCCGGCTTCCTATGCCCGCGAAACAACACAGAACCCCGTTAGCGGCCAAACCATTACCCGCGTTGATTGCGATTTCGGGCAGGTCCGCGATCTCGACATCGACATGATCGCTGGTCATCGTATGGTGGAAACTTGGACTATCCTGCCGCAAGACCCGACCACGGCTCGGGGCGAAGCAGTATGGGAGCATGTAGGGGGCCGCGAGGACGGACTGTGGCGCATTCTGGCGCGCGGTGAGATCCACTGCGATAGGGAGTTTTTCTACATTTCCGCAGAACTGCAGTGTTGGGACAATGATGAGTTGTTTTTTGAAAAGAGGTTTGACGACACGGTACCGCGGAGATTGGTGTGAGATGCAGAATTCCGACATAGATTACAGGTGCAATGCGCGCGGGCCTCAATGAGACCGCCCATTCTTGGCGACCTGTTTTGGCTTTTCCGCCCAGAAGATGGCAAATTTTCCGTCTACAACGTAATTTGCATAAACCTAGCAGTCGTCTAGGTCTTCGCCTCTTATGCCAAAGGGAAAACACGCTTAGCCCGCGTTGTTACCTTCCATGGGCATTCCACTGCAACGCGCCAAAGCAGCCCGAGAAGATTGAGACATGACGCAGGTATACCTGCTTTTTTTATTTTGGGAACACCTGTCCGAAAATGACCCGTTCAGACTGGCCCCGATAGCACATTGGTCCTATCCTCATATCCGCGCCGTGGACCGGAGGAAAATACATGCTGGATAGCGCCATTGCCGGGCGGATCAAGGATGCCGTCGATGCTGGCTTTGATGAACAGGTGGATTTTACCGCCGAACTGGTGAAGTTCCCGTCGCGCCGAGGCCAGGAGCATACAGCCCAGGATTTCATGGCCCAGGCCATGCGCGAACATGGCCTGGGTGTTGACCGTTGGCAGATTGACGTTGATCAGATCAGCCATCTGCCGGGCTTTTCCCCGGTCTATGCTGACTATGACAATGTCTTCAACGTGGTCGGCGCTCATCGTAGCGAGGTGCCCAGGGGCCGATCGCTGATCCTGAACGGCCATATCGACGTGGTGCCCGAAGGGCCGCCCGAGATGTGGACATCACCCCCTTACGAGCCGCGGATCGACGACGGTTGGATGTATGGCCGGGGCTCGGGCGATATGAAAGCCGGGCTTGTCGGCACCTTGTATGCGCTGAAGGCCTTGAAAGGTCAGGGCTGGCACCCGGGCGCCGACGTCTTTCTGCAATCCGTGGTCGAGGAGGAATGCACCGGCAACGGCGCGCTCGCCTGTTTGGCGCGCGGCTACCGGGCCGAGGCGGCCTTGATTCCGGAACCTCTTGGCGATTGTCTGATCCGGGCTCAGCTTGGCGTTATGTGGTTGCAGATCAAGGTTCAAGGCATCCCGGTGCATGTGGCCTACGCGGGCACTGGCTCGAACGCCATTGATGCGGCATTCGTATTGATCCAGGGTCTGAAGAAGCTTGAGGTGAAATGGAACGAGCAGCGGGTCGATCAGCCTCATTATGCCGACCATGACCATCCCCTCAATTTCAATGTGGGCAAGATCGAGGGTGGCGACTGGGCCTCGTCCGTACCGTCGTGGTGCGTGTTCGATTTGCGCGTGGCGGTTTATCCGGGCGATGATCTGGCGGCGCGGCGGGCGGAACTGGAGGATTGCATCCGCGATGCGGCCAGCCAGGACGCGTTTCTGCGCAACGCACCGCCCCAGATCACCTATCATGGCCTAATGGCCGAGGGGTATACTCTGCAAGGCGCCGATGAGGCGGAGGCGATCCTGGGCCGGGCGCATGAGGCAGCCTATGGCAAGCCGTTGCAGGTAACCGCCACCACGGCCACCACGGATGCACGATTCTTTGGACTATATGCGGATATTCCGGGCCTGGTTTACGGACCTTTATCGGATGCCATTCATGGCTTTGACGAACGAGTCAATCTGGAATCCGTGCGTCAGAACACCCAGGCCATGGCATTATTCATTGCCGAATGGTGCGGCCTGGAAGAAATTTAGAGACCTTTTTGTTGACGTTGGATAGGGGACAACCAAAAAAATGCAACCAGATATCGAAATCGCCCGGCAGGCGGCCACGTTGCCGATCGAACAGATCGCCGAGAAACTCTCGATCCCATCCCAGCACCTGTACCGTTATGGCGCCGACAAGGCGAAGGTGGCTTCCGACTATATCGCTTCGTTGAATGACCGTCCCGACGGCAAGCTGATCCTGGTCACCGCCATCACGCCAACACCGGCAGGCGAGGGCAAGACCACGACCACCGTGGGCCTGGGTGACGCCATGAACCGGATCGGCAAACAAGCCATGATCTGTCTGCGTGAGCCCAGCCTGGGCCCCTGTTTTGGCATGAAAGGCGGCGCCGCGGGCGGCGGCTTTGCCCAGGTCGTGCCCATGGAAGATATCAATCTGCATTTCACCGGTGATTTCCACGCCATTGGCGCAGCCAACAACCTGCTCGCCGCGATGCTGGACAATCATATCTATTGGGGCAACAAGCTGGACATCGATGCCCGACGGATTTCGTGGCGGCGGGTGGTCGATATGAACGACCGGGCGTTGCGTTCCATCGTCGCCAACCTGGGCGGCATCGCCAATGGTTTCCCGCGCGAGGACGGCTTTGACATCACCGTTGCCTCGGAAGTCATGGCGGTGTTCTGCCTGGCCTCGGACAGCGACGATCTGCGCCGCCGCCTGGGCAACATCGTGGTGGCGCAAAATGGCAAGCGCGAAGTCGTTACGGCGCGGGAGCTGGAAGCCGACGGCGCCATGGCCGCGTTGCTGAAAGACGCCATCCAGCCCAATCTGGCACAAAGCCTGGAAAACAATCCTGCCTTTATCCACGGCGGCCCGTTCGCCAACATCGCACACGGCTGCAATTCCGTGATCGCCACCAAGGCGGCCCTGAAGATGGCCGATTTCGTTGTCACCGAGGCCGGCTTCGGCGCTGATCTGGGGGCGGAGAAATTCCTCGACATCAAGTGCCGCAAGGCCGGTTTGCGGCCCGATGCGGTGGTACTGGTGGCCACGGTGCGGGCCCTGAAGATGCATGGCGGCGTGGCCAAGGATGATCTGGGCAAGGAAGACGTGGCCGCTTTGCAAAAGGGATTGGAAAACCTGGGCAAGCATCTGGACAATCTGGCGCAATTCGGCGTCGGGGCGGTGGTTGCCATCAACCAGTTCACCGCGGATACGGAAGCGGAAATGGCGGCCATCAGCACCTATTGCCAGGACCGTGGCGTGGAAGCGCATGTCTGTAGCCATTGGGCCAATGGCGGCGCGGGCGCAGAAAGCCTCGCCCATAAGGTGGTCGAGCTGGCGCAATCCGGCAAGTCCGACTTCCACACCCTGTACGGCGACGAATTGCCATTATGGGAGAAAATGCAGACCGTGGCCCGGCGCATCTACGGTGCCGATGATATCAGCGCCAACCGAACGGTCAGGGCGCGCTTTCAACAACTGCAGGATCAAGGCTATGGCCATCTGCCGATCTGCGTGGCCAAGACGCAATACAGTTTCTCCACCGATCCTTCGCGCAAGGGCGCGCCCACAGGCCATGAGGTTTCCGTACGCGAGGTCCGCCTGGCGGCGGGCGCCGAATTCCTGGTCGTGGTCTGCGGCGACATCATGACCATGCCCGGCCTACCCCGCCGGCCGGCGGCGGAAGCCATCGGCCTGGACGACGACGGCCAGATCACGGGACTTTTTTAGCTCAATATTCATTTAATCTGGGTTGCCCCTGAACTTATTTGGCGCGACTTAGATGATTGATTCAATTGCCCTTTTCTTAAGAATCCAAGCATGTTTTGAAGAAACATGCTCTTTAGGGTTTTTTGGGGCGCGCTCAGGCTTCGGTCGCGAAACCGGCTTCCTTCCAGGCGAACAGACCGCCGTCGAGTTGAAAAGCCTGGGCATGCCCGGCGGCGATCAATTGTTCCGCCGCCTGCGCCGAGCGGCCACCGATAAAACAGGTCAGCACGGTCTTCTTGCCCGGCTCTCCCGGCAATCCATGGGGATCAAACCGCGATAGAGGATAGGGCAAGGTGCCGGGGATGCGTTCCTCGGCATACTCTTCCGCTTCCCGCACATCCACCAAAACAGCCTCGCCCCGCTGCAGCCAGTCGCGCACGGTGCGGGCATCTATATCTATTAATTGGCCATTGCTCATGGCCGTTATATACAGTTGTATGTATGATTTTTCAATGAATAACATTATAAAAAGATATAATTTTTTAATATACATTATTATTTAGTATTTTAATTTTCACTGCCATGCTCTAACCGTGGGGCGCCCGCTACCAATCCAACCAGGAGGCCAGCTGCCATGCGCATCGGCGTTTCACTACCCGTTCGGGAACTGCAAAATGATATCGGCGCCCTCAAGGCCTTCGCCCAGGCGGCCGAGGAGCTTGGCCTGAACCATCTGCGGGTGCCCGATCAGGTAATTCGCCCCGGCGAAGGCGAACTGCACGAACCCCTGACCATGCTGGCCCTGATCGCCGGCATCACAGACAAGATCGAGCTGGTGCCCTCCTGCATCATGCTGCCGCAACGGCAAACGGTGCTAGTGGCGAAACAGGTGGCGACACTGGACGTTTTGTCCGGCGGGCGGGTGCGCTTTGGCATCGGCATTGGCAAGAATGAGGTGGAGTATGCTTCGCTTGGCGCCGACTTCCACACGCGCGGCGCCCGCTGCGAGGAACAGATAGAGCTGCTGCGCCAGCTCTGGACCCAGGAGAGCGTGGATTTTCAGGGCAAGTGGGACCAGGTCTCCGGCGCCGGCATCCTACCATTGCCGGTCCAGCGCCCTATTCCGATGTGGATCGGCGCCGCCGCCAACATGATACCCAGAATTCGTCGACGCATCGGACGCCAGGCGGACGGCTGGTTCGTCCTGGCCTCGCCCGAGGACTTCCCCGCCATCCGCGACGACATCTATCGTGAAGCAGAGGCCGCGGGCCGCGACCCCGCCGCCCTAGGCATGGAAGCCGGCGTCGCCGTGGTCGGGCCCCGCGAACACGAATGGAAATCCCGTGTCGCCGGGTGGCGCGACATGGGCCTGACGCATTTGTGCCTACGAACCTTGCAGGGTGGCCTGGAGCCCCACGAACATATCCCACGCCTGCAACAGGCGGTGGCGGAATTGCCCGGGGTGTAATCACGACGCACTAGCCTGGGCAACAGCCTGCGTTTCCATGACCCAGCGCCGGATCAGCCCGCCGTCAGAAGGGATTGCCGACAATGCCACCGTCGACACGTAGGGCGGCGCCGTTGGTGGCGCTGGAGGCCTTGGAGCAGAGGTAGCAGATCAGATTGGCGACCTCTTCAGCGGTGGCATAACGCTGGATCAGGGAGGTCGGGCGCCGTTCGGTGAAGGCGCGGGCCATAGCATCCTCCACCGTGGTGCCCATCAGGCGGGCCCGTTCCGCCAGATTCGCTGGCGTGGCCTCGACCCAGGTGGGGCCCGGCAAAACCGAATTGATGGTGACGTTGGTGCCCTTGGTTGCCTCCGCCGCGCCGCGCGCGATCACCAGCTGGGCGCCCTTGGAGAAGCCATAATGGACCATTTCCACCGGCACCACGGTGCCGGCCTCGGAAGAAACGAAGATCACCCGGCCCCAATCATCAGCATTATCGCCAGCCGCCAGCATGGCCTTTAGATAATGCCGAGTTAGCCGCACGCCGCTCATGACGTTGATATCAAAAATTTCCTGCCAGTCCTCGTCGGCGATCTCAAAAAACGGTTTCGGTCCGTAGACACCGGTGTTGTTGACCAGAATATCGACCGCCGGGAAAGCGGCGGTGAGCAAATCACAGCCGGGCGCATCGGAAATATCCGCCGCCACGCCGTGCAGAACTGCGCCTTCGACAGTCCCACCAATCTCGGTCATGGCCTTATCGATCGCCGCCTGGGTGCGGCCATTGACGATGACCTCGGCACCCATGCCGGCCAGGCCCTTGGCCGCCGCCAGTCCAATGCCCCGGGTTGAGCCGGTTACCAGGGCCAGTTTTCCCGATAGATCCAAATCCATGATGGCGTCTCCTTTTTATGATATTTATGCTGATAATAGCGATTTAGCGTGGGGTATCTAATTTAACAGGTGATGAGTATGGCAAAGGCACAGGTAAACGGTATCGAGATTGAGTATGAAATTTGGGGCGAGGACAATGCGCGGTCATTGCTGTTGGTCGGCGGCCTGGGCGTGCAATTGACCAAATGGTCCAAGCCGCTTTGCGACGCGATGATCGCGCGGGGTTTCAAGGTCATTGTCTATGATAACCGCGACGTGGGCCTGTCCACAAAACATGATGACTGGGGCCCGGCGGATACCAAGGCAGCCTTTGCCCAGGCCCGAGCCAAGGAAAAGGTGTCCGCGCCCTATACCCTGGAAGACATGGCCGATGATGCCGCCGGCCTGCTGGATGCGCTGGGCATCGAAGCGGCACATGTCATCGGCAGTTCGAACGGCGGCGCCATTGCCCAGATCCTGGCGATCGCTGCGCCAGAGAAAGTCGCGACGTTGACCTGTGTCATGGCCACCTCGGGCCGCCGTGGTTTGCAACGCCCCGAAGGCGCCGCCGCCGAATGGCTGACCCGTCCGCGCAATCCCTCGGGCACCCGCGAGGGCGCCATGGATGAAGCGGTGGAAACCGCCCGCATCAATGGCAGCCCAGGATTTCCCCGCGACGAAGCCGCTCTGCGCCGGGAAGCGGGGGAACAGTACGACCGCAGTTTCTATCCCGACGGCAATGGCCGGCATCTATTGGCCTCCATCGCGTCGGGAGACAGCCGGGTTGCGCGGCTGGTGGAGATCGTCGCGCCGACCCTGGTCATTCATGGCCGTGACGATCCGCTGATCCCCCTGCCCGGCGGCGAAGACATCAAGAACTCGATCCCCGGCGCCGAACTGTTGGTCGTCGACGGCATGGGCCATGACTTCCCGGAACCGTTCATCCCCGAGATAGCCGACGCAATCGAGAAGAATGCCAATAAAGGCCCTGCCTAACGTCACAAGGGCGCGCGGTCGGCCTCGCCGATTTCGATCACCGCCTTGCCAAGCACCTGTCGGTTCAACAACGCTTTCATGGCGGGCAGAAATTGGTCCAGGCCATTGTACAGAGCGGTGGCGGGATGCAACTTGCCGGCTTCGTATAGCGCGCGCAGGGCGTCGTGAATTTCGAAGATTTTCCGGGTGTAAACGTCGCGGTTGCCGCCCGGGCTCCAGCCCAGATACGTGCCGATGTTAAGGCCTATCAAAGAGGCGTTCTTGACCATGAAAATGTTGCTGGGCAGCTCCGGTATATCGCCGCTGGTATAGCCGATGGTCAGCAGACGGCCCTCGATCGCCAGACAGCGTAACGAGCGCTGAGCCACATCACCACCCACTGAATCGAAGATCAAATCCGCGCCCCGGCCATCCGTCAACTCCTTGACCGCTAGCGCGAAGTCATTTTCCGTATAATTGATCATATGATCGGCGCCATGGGCCTTGGCAAAGGCCAGGCGTTCCGCGCTACCGGCGGTCGCGATCACCGTCGCGCCTAGGGCTTTGGCGATTTCCACCGCCGCCGAACCAATGGCGCCGGCGGCGCTATGCACCAGCACCACTTCGCCCGCCGCCAAGCCGCCCTTCCAGACCAGGCCGGCATAGCTGGTGGCATAGCTGTTGACCACCATGGCTGCTTGGGCAAAGGACATTTCCTTGGGCACCTTGTGGGTGCAAAGCTGATGCGCCAGGCAATAGCCCCCATGACCACCCCAATCAACGCTGGCCATGACCCGGTCGCCAACCGCCACCCGGTCGACGCCGGGCCCGACCGCATGAACAATACCGGCAACCTCCGTGCCCGGCGTATAGGGCAAAGGCAGCTGGCGTTGATAACGGCCCTCGATATACAGGCTGGCGGAAAAACTGAGGCCGGCCGCATGGGTTTCGATGCAAGCCCAATCCTCCGTGACCTCCGGCAACGGGACTTGCTCCACCGCCAGATTATCGATGTTCCCCAATTCCCGGTACAGAACCGCGCGCATGTTTCCTCCTTTGCCCTGTCCAATACCTATTCAGGCGGCGCGACGCGGGCGAGAAACTCAATCACCGAACCAGCAAAAATATCGTTGCGGTCGCCGGCGACCATGTGGGCCGCGTCCTTGACCGAGACATATTCGGCGTGGGGGCATTGTTCCAGGAAGCTTTGCGCGCCCTCTTCGCTCAACACATCCGAAAGGCCGCCACGCACCAACAGGGTCGGCAGGGTCAGGTTGTCTGCGCTTTCGTGCAGGCGCTCCCGATAGCCTGGCATGCCTGCGTTAAGGGCCCTGCGCCGCGCCGGGTCCCAATGCCAGCGGTATTTACCGTTGGCTCCAAGGCGGACGTTTTTGGCCAGACCGTCCAGGTTTCGCGGCCGTTTGCGGTGCGGTTGATAGTTGGCGATGGCCTCGGCAACTTCTTCCAGGGTATCGAAACCATCGGGCTTTTGGCTCATGAATTCCTTGATTTTTTTCTGCCCTTCAGGCTCGATCTTGGGCGCCATGTCGACCAGCACCAAGGCCTTGGCATCGACCTTGCCCGTGCCGATGGACAACAGGCTGACCCCACCACCCATGGAGGCGCCGACCAGAATTGGGTTTTCGCTGCCCAGTGCCTCCACGACGCATTTCAAATCCTCGACCATGATGTCCGGATCGTAGTTGCCCGCTTTTGCCCAATCCGAATCCCCATGCCCCCGCGCATCGTAAGCCACCGCGTGATAGCCCGATGCACCCAGGGTCTCCCCCGCGCCCTTCCAGGCGTGGCGGGTCTGGCCGCCGCCATGCTGCAGCACCACTAAGGGGCCACCGGGATCACCCCAGCTATCGCCGGCGATCATGACTCCGTCCTCACCGGGCCATTTATGCATTGGATCCGGCGTTCCAGGCAGACGTTCTCCCGCACTCATGCCAACTATTATCCTTTTGCTGAATGCCACCCGTCGAACGGAGGGTGACCGGTATAGAAGTGTGGCCAGCATTATTCGGGGGCAGGGCGATAAATACAACACCAGCTTGCCAAATGATCCACCCTGGCCAAAAATGCGTATAACAATTATTCAAGATCAGGGATGACGCATGGCTGATACAAAAGCTGACGAAAGCATTTCCGCCGCCGAACATGCCCAGGCGATGGCAAGCTATATCCGCGAAGGCAACGAGCGAGCCCGCGCTTTAGGTAACCGCGGTCCCATTCGGCTTGGCGGCGATGGCAAGCTGGCGGGCGATATTATCGAAGCTTATTGGCAGCATGGCTTTTATGTATTCGAGAACGTCATCAGCAACGAGGAACTGGCCGAGCTGCGCGCGGATGTGGAGCGTATACTTGCCGGCGCACCGGCCTCGCCCGAAGGCGACACCCAATTTGCCCTGCCATCATTCCGCTTTGAAAAACCATTGAGCGATCCCTATGGCGGCACCACTAAGAACAAGGGCCGTCATCCGGTCAAGATGCTTGGACCAAAGCCGGGAGATGACGCGCCGGATTTGACTGTGGCGAATTTTCTGGGCAACCTGCAGCTGATGCCATCTTGTTTGAACCTTTATGGCCACCACGGGCTATTGACGGCGGCGGAGAGCATCATGGGCGCTGATTTCGTGCCCTATAACGAGGTCACCTTCGTCAAAGAACCGGCCCTGGGGCCTTCCGTCGCCTGGCATCAAGACGGCACAACCCATTGGGATGCCCCTGATTGGGACCAGGGCGCCCATGGTTACAATTCCATGGCGCAGCTATACCCCAGCACGGCAGGCAACTGCGTCTGGGTGCTGCCCGGCACTCACAAACTGGGTAAGGTCGATATCAAACAATTGATGGCGGACAGCGGCTCCGAACGCCTGGAGGGCGCGGTGCCCATGCTGTGCGAGGCCGGCGATGTCTTCATCACCAACCGCCAACTGGTGCATGGTTCCTTTGCCAATTCCTCACCGGATCGGCGCATTACCTTGAACGCGGGCTTTTTCCCCCGGCGCAGGGTGCAGGACGTTACCACGTCAAAACTAGATGGCACCGTGGCGACCTACGATGGCGATTGGATCGACGCCCGTTGCCGCATGATTCCCATCGCGGTCGATGCCCGGCAACAGCGTTTTCCCGACGAACCGCGCTACACTTATCAGCCGCTGGCTGGGCAGACGGAACAAAACCGCTGGAATGAACAAACCCAACAGGAGCTGGTCAGGGACTATAACCTGTGGGATTTCTATATTTAGACGGTTTGCCAGCCTTAGCAGCCACGGCTGATCCGGATAGCAATGATGAAAATCATTGGCATACTTGGTGGGATGTCGGCGGCATCAACTCTGATCTATTACCGAGAGTTATGCGAAATGACGCGGGCGCATCTTGGCGGTCTGCATTCACCCGAATTGTTGATCCGGTCCCTTGATTTCGCCGCGATCGAGGCGCTTCAGGTGCAAGGTGATTGGCGGGCCGCCAGAGCTATTCTCGACAACGAGGCAAAGGCTCTGGAACGCGACGGCGCGGACGTGATCGTTCTGGCAACCAACACCATGCACAAATTGGCCAGCCAGATGATGCACGAGGTCAGCATCCCTTTTATTCATATTGGCGAGGCGACAGCGCGGGCAATCAGAGCCAAGAGGCTATGAAAGTCGGGCTTCATGGCCACGGCTTTCAACATGGAGTAGTCCTTTTATACCGATGAACCGAACGAAGTGGACCGAACGGAAACCCATCACATCATCTACGATGAATTGTGCAAAGACATCACAACCGCCGACAGCACCGCCGTCTACGTAACGATCGCGAAACGGCTGGCCGAAGCGGGCGCCGATTGCCTGATACTGGGCTGCAACGAAGTGGGCATGCTACTCAACCAAGGCAACGTTGACGTTCTTGTTAGTGATAACACGTTGATCCACTGTTCGACGGCATTGAACTGCACCTTCGAATAGATCAACTAGAAATGCCTACGTCAGCGCCACGCAGGCCTGTCGGATCAGGTCGCCACCGCATATCAGGTCTGCTTCCGGCGCCACGAAGCTGGCGCGGAAATAGGGCGCCAGGCCATAGGCCTCGCCCTGCACCACGGCAACGCCGACGGAATCCAGCAGATACATGGTGAAATCCGTGTCGTTTTCGATGATCTTGCCATCCGGCGTGCGCCTGCCGATGGTTCCGGCACAGGAGCAGAAAATATACATCGCCCCCTCCGGCAGATCGCAGCTCAGGCCTTCGGCGGCGTTCAGCTTTTCAAACAACATATCGCGCCGGCGCTGCAAATTCGCGGCCCGCTCCTTCAATAGATCCTGCGGACCGTTCAGGGCAGCGACCGCGCCGGCCTGACCCAGTGCGGAGACACCAGCCGTGCTTTGCGACTGCATGTTTGACATCTTGGCGATGATATCCTTGGGCCCGCCGGCATAGCCGCAGCGAAAACCAGTCATGGAATAGGCTTTCGAGACGCTGTTGGCCGTGACGGTGCGGTCGTATAGCTTGGGCTCCACCTGGGCCAGAGTGGCGAATTCATGATCGTCGAACAGTAAATGCTCATAAACGTCGTCGGTCAGCACATGCACATGGGGATGGCGCAACAAGACATCCGCCAAGGCGCGCAGCTCATCGTGGGAATAAGTGGCACCCGTCGGGTTGGAAGGGGAGCAGAACATCAGCCACTTGGTCTGGGGCGTGATCGCGGCCTCCAACTCCTCAGGCCGCATCTTGAATTTTTCATTTTGCCCGGCCAAAACGAAGATAGGCGTGCCGCCCGCCAGTTTCACCATATCCGGATACGAGGCCCAATAGGGACCGGGAATGATAACCTCGTCGCCTGACGAGACTGTCGCCATTAGGGCATTGAACAAGATCTGTTTCGAGCCCGAACCTACGGCGATCTGATCGAGATCATAATCAAGGCCGTTGTCACGCTTGAACTTGTTCTGCACCGCCTGACGCATGGCCAGGGTGCCGTTGATAGGCGTGTACTGGATTTCATTGCGCTCCATCAGCTCCATCACGGCCTGCTTGGCGTGTTCGGGCGCTGGAAAATCCGGCTCGCCGGCGGTCAGCTTGATGATGTCCCGGCCTTGCGCCTGCAGGTCCCGCACGCGGGCAGTGGCAATCTGAGAGGGGGATGGTTTGAAACGGCTCATACGCGGCGCAAAATCCACGGCACTACTCCTTGTTGTTGCGTGCATACATGACCCGTTGAGGGCCCCAATGTCCAGATCATCTGAGCACCAAAGTCGAAAAATCGTTTCTAGTGAGACAAAATTCGTTTACCTTCACCGCCGAGTTGACGACTGATCGGTCTGGAGAGTGCGGCGGCCAAGGCTTTAAGGAAACGGAGCCACCGCCCTGAGGGAGGCGTGAAATGAGTAATCCGACAGAACTTGGCAGCGAGGACGGTGCCAAGCTAGAAGCCTTGGTGGACGAAGCCACATCGGATCGTATATCTGGTCTGGTCTACTGGATCGCGTTATTTTATGGCGCTTTTGGCATCCTGGTTGCCATGAACCAGACCTTCAGCTGGGATGTTGGCGGATACGTTCTTGTCGATAACGCATATTATTATCTGTTGATCGCCATTTTCCTGCCATTGTCGTTTCTGATTTTCCCGGCCCGCGATGCCGACCGCTACCATGTCCCGATCTATGACTGGGCACTGGCCACGATCTGCCTCGTAGCCGCGATGTTCCTGTCATACAACGGCGGCGAAATGGTAGAACAGGGCTGGGATATCGTAGCTCCGCTGGAGCCGACCATAGCGGCGGCGGCGATTTGTTTTCTGTCCCTGGAAGCGGTGCGCCGGGCCGGCGGCAACGCCTTGTTCATCATCGCCACGATGTTTTTCTTATTCCCATTATGGGCCGATGTAGCCCCGGGCTTTCTTTGGGGTTTCTCGAAAGAGCCCGTCGAATTGGTCCGCGCCCATGCCATGGGCTTCGAAAGCATTATCGGCGTGCCCATGCGGGTGGCCGGCAACCTGCTAATCGGCTTCCTGATCTTTGGCTCGGCGCTGGTGGTCACGGGTGGCGGCGATTTCTTCATGGATTTTGCCTCCGCTCTGATGGGGCGCAGCCGGGGCGGCCCGGCCAAGGTGGCCATTCTGTCGAGCGGGTTTTTCGGTTCGCTAAGCGGCAGTGTCATTTCCAACGTTGTGACCACTGGCAAGCTAACCATTCCGACCATGAAGCGGGTTGGCTATCCTTCCGTTTACGCAGGCGCGGTGGAATCCTGTGCCTCGACGGGCGGTGCGTTGATGCCCCCGGTCATGGGGGCCGTGGCCTTCCTGATGGCGGAATTCCTGAATGTTCCTTACTCGACCGTGATGATTGCCGCCGTCGTACCGGCTGTGATTTTTTACATCGCGTTGCTGTTGCAGGTGGATAATTACGCCGCGGTTAACGGCCTGAAGGGCATGGATGAAGCGGACGTCCCGAACGTTTGGGAGACTTTCAAAGGCGGCTGGTACTATATTTTCAGCCTGATCGCGCTGGTTTACATGCTGGTCTGGCTGCGGCTGGACCTATACGCGCCCTATTACGCGGCGGGCATTCTAGTCTTTTGTTCCATCGTATTCCGCAAAGGCGATAAGCGGTTCAACCTGGCCAAGTTCAAGGAGTTAATCGTTGATTCGACAAAGATCATCTCCAACATCATAGCCATCCTGGCCGGCGTCGGCATGATCGTCGGATCGCTGGCGTTCACGGGCGTTGGCGGCGCTTTTTCCCGGGAACTGCTGCAGATCGCAGGCGATAACCTATATGTCTTGCTGGCCATGGGGGCGGTAACCTCGTTCCTGCTTGGAATGGGCATGACGGTCAGTGCTTGCTACATCTTCCTAGCCATCGTGCTGGGCCCGGCCCTGATTGATGCCGGATTGGACCCGATCGCCTCACATCTGTTCATTCTGTATTGGGGTATGCTGTCATATATTACGCCGCCCGTGGCCCTGGCGGCGGTGGCAGCCTCGATCATCGCAAAGGCCGATACCATGGCGATTGGTATGCGGTCCATGCGCCTTGGCCTAATCAATTTCATCCTGCCGTTCATATTCGTGCTCAATCCCGCGCTTATCCTGCGCGGCGAGTGGGATGAAATCATCATCATGGTCAGCACGGCGCTGATCGCGGTCTGGTTGATGGCGGCTGCTTTCGAAGGCTATTTGAATAAGGCGGGCACTATCGGTTGGCTCGTCCGCGTTCCATTGTTAGTCGCGGCGGCCTGTCTACTGTATCCGGAAGGGGTTTCCAAAATCGCCGGTGTAGTTTTGGTTGCTATTTGCTACGCAATCGCATTGTTCCAGAGGAAAAGTGTGGCCGCATAGGAAGAGGTTCAGGATCAGAAAGATAAAGATGATCTGGCCCGACATGAGAGCGCGGAATTGCGCGAATTAAGTAGAGGGTAGCGCGTGGTAGCTTAGGACAGTAGTATATGCCCTACATAAACCATATGAATTATTAGTGATTGTAATAAAAAGGGAGAACTCACGATGACACTGACCAAACACATGTGGCGGTTCGCAGGGGGCGCCGCACTGGCGGCTCTGCTGGCCGCCGGAGGTGCCCAGGCGGGTGGCGTGCCTAAGACCATGATCTGGACCTCATATGATTTCGGCTCAGCCGGCTTCGCGCAGGCATCCGCGGTGGCTAATGCCTTCAAGAAAAAATATGGCACCCGCATCCGCATCGTACCATCGGGCACGGGTATCGGCCGTTTGCTGCCGGTGACCCAGCGCAAGGCGCATTACGGTTTCCTGGCGACTGAGACATTCTTCGCCTCGGAAGGCACCTATGATTTCGCCGTTACCCAGTGGGGTCCGCAGGACATTCGCATCGTTCTCGCACCACCAACGGCCACCGGCCTGACGGTGCAGAAGGGTTCCAAATTCGCCGATGGCCACAATCTCAAGGGTGTCCGCCTAGGCTATGTGAAGGGTAATCCATCCGTCAACGTTAAGACCGACGCGTTGCTGGCCTTTGCGGGATTGACCCGCGATGACATCACCGCCGTCTGGTTCGGCGGTTACGGCGTCATGAAAGGCGCCCGCCTGACCGGCAAGATCGACGGCTTCCTGATGTCACCCTACTCCGGCATCACCCGTGAGCTGGAATCGTCGCCCGATGGCATCGACTGGGTGCAATTCGACCCCGCCGACAAGGAGGGCTGGGCCCGCATTAACAAGATCGCCCCGATGTATGCGCCGCTATCCATGGACGATGGCGCCGGCGTGGAAAAAGGCAAGCCGGTTAACATCATCGGCTTCCGCTACCCCATGATGGTGACCTATGCTGACCGCAGCGAAGCGGAAGTCTATGAAGTCGCCAAGGCCATGGACGAGGCTTTTGACCTCTACAAGAACGTCAACGCCACGACCAAGAACTGGGCCATCACCAAGGCCGGCAGGACTCCGGCTGACGTTGCCTGGCATCCCGGCTCCATCAAATACCTGAAGGAAAAGGGCGTCTGGTCCGCTGCTGACGAGGCTTGGAACACCGCACGCATGGCCCGTCATGCCAAGGTTATTGAAGAGTGGGACAATGCCACGGATGCCTTCAACGCCTGGCGCGCGGCGGAGAAAAAGAAGAAAAACAAGATCAAGGTCTCCGCGGCCTGGCCGAAATATTGGGCTGACCATCGCAAGAAAGTCGGTCTCGACTAGAACTGCGAAAAAGAACATGGAAATGGGCGGCTTCGGCCGCCCATTTTTTTACACCAAGCCGTCTCGTACATCGGCTTCATGGAACTCGGGCGAACGCTCTTGCGCCATCCCGAATCCCCCGCCGCCGGGCAGGTCCAGTGTGATAATATCACCTTTACTGAGGCGGAACGGCGTGCCGCCCTCAACTTCATCACCATTGAGCAGAATTTTTTCAAGACTGCCGTTTTCGCCGCCCTCGCGGCCAACGGGCGGGAAGTTCAGGCGCTGCGACAGCACCACCAGCGTCACGGGACGGGGACTGGTGATTTCCATTGCCACCCGTTGGCCCAGACCGCCGCGAAACTTGCCTGCCCCGCCGGAACCCGGCAGGAAGGATTTGTCGTGGATCCGGACCGGCACCCAGCGTTCCAATACCTCGACCGGCGTGCTCGAAACATTGGTGGGAAAGCTGAGGGTCGAAATACCATCCTGATCCGGCCGCGCGCCCTGGCCACCATTGAAAAAGAAAATAGTCGAGAACGGCCGGTCATCGTTGTTCCAGCCGGACATGGCGAAGCCATGCAACGGCACGCCACTTTCCGCCGGCACCCTCTCGGGCAGGGCCTTGGCCAGGGTGTTAAAGATGGCAGAAGTGCAATAATGCCCTACCGTCGCGCGGGCCTCGACCGCCGCCGGGTATTTCGGATTCAAAAAACAGCCTTCGGGCGAGGTGATGGTGATGGGCCGAAAATTACCCTCGTTATTGGGCACATCAGGCAGCAACACGCATTTCAGGGCATAGGTGGAATAGGCCTGGGTGTAGCCGAGCACTGAGTTCAGGGGCGACGGGTTCTGCGGCGAGCTGCCGGCGAAATCGACCACCAGTTCAGCGCCCCGGATATCGATCCGGCACTGCATTTCCAACGGATTTTCGCTATCAAAGGAATCAATTTTCGTTACGGAGCTATAGGTGCCGTCGGGAATTTTCTCAATTGCCCGGCGCATGGCGGCTTCGGTCAAATCCATAATCCGGTTGGCCAGGCCCCACATGTCCGCCATGGCGTATTCCGCCAAAAGGCCCGTGACACCGATGCTCATGCGCTGGCAGGCCCCGACCATGGCATGAATATCGCCACTGACCTCGTCCGGCACGCGCACGTTCTGGCGGATGATCTCGTACAGGGTTTGGTTGCGCTGCCCGGCCTCATACAGTTTCAGGATTGGGATTTGCAGGCCTTCTTCGTAGATATCCTTGTTGTCTGGTGCCCGGCGCCGGCCCCCGATATCTGCCATATGAGCAATGGATCCAGCAAATCCGACCAGGATATCACCATGGAAAATTGGCACGGCGATGGTCAAATCCGGCAGATGCCCGGTGCCGATCCAAGGATCGTTGGAAATGATCACATCGCCGGGGCGGAGCGTGTCGGCGGGATATTTGACCAGAAATGCGCGCACCGACATGGGCAATGTGCCAATGAACGAAGGGATGGAGCGGGTCGCCTGGGCGACTGATTGGCCATCGGGCGCCAGCACCATGCAAGTGTAGTCATGAGACTCGCGGACAACAGTCGAAAACGAAGTGCGGTGCAGGGCCAACGCGGCCTCGTCAATTACCGAGATCAGGCGGGTCCACAAGACTTCGACGGTAATGGAGTCCAGTTCATCCATGGCGGCTCATTCCTTGAAATCGATAATAATGTTGGCGGCTGCGTCCAGATGGAAGGTGGTATCCGGACCAGTCACAATGGATGTTTCCCGTTCCTCAATGATGGCGGGGCCATCGAATACCTCGTCCAATGGTAGGTGGTAGCGGTCATAAATGGCCGTTTCCACATAGCCGCCGGCAGCCTCGAAATAGACTTGGCGCCGGCCTTTGAGCGCCGAGCCAGCGGTCTCCTCGGTTCCCGGCGCAATTTCAAGCTTCGACCGTGGATTAAGCACGCGGGCCCGCAAACCAACCACTTCTAAAGGCACATCGGGAGGTTGATGGCCGTAAACGTTCTGATATATCTCGGCAAAGCTGGCGTTTAGTTCCGATAGAGCTATTTCGCCATCGTCATCGGAAATCGGTACGGTTACGGAATAACCCTGCCCCTGGCAGCGCATATCGATAGAGCGCTGCATGACGATTTCGCTGCCGCCGCCGATCAATTTGGCCAGAGCCTCTTCGCCGCCGCGCCGCATGGCAAGATAATGGTCCCTAACTAGGCCCCAATCCACGGCATCAAGCCGGGCAAAATAGGCGGTCACCAGTTCCACCGCCGGCAATGCCGCCAAACAACCGATGGCCGAGGCGACACCGGCGCCAAAGGGGCACAACAGGCGGCGCAGTCCCAATTTGCGCGCCAGGGCATAGGCATGTACGGGCCCGGCGCCGCCAAAGGCGATCATGGCGAAATTGCGCAGATCAATGCCTTTTTCCGCCCCATGGGCCCGGATCGCCGCGGCCATGCTTTCGTTAACCACGTCGTGAATGCCCCAGGCGATCTGTTCCACGGACATATCTAGCCTTCCGGCGATATCGGCCTCGATCGCGGCTTTCACCGCATCCTCATCCAAAGCCATGTCGCCGCCCAAAAAATGCGCCGGATCAAGATAACCCAGCAGCAGATCCGCGTCCGTGACGGTCGGCTGTGCGCCGCCCCGGGCGTAGCAAACCGGCCCGGGATCGGCGCCAGCCGATTTTGGCCCCACATTAAGCAGGCCCAGATCATTGACATGGGCGATGGACCCGCCGCCGGCGCCAATCTCGAGCAATTCAATTGCGGAAATCTGCAGCGGGAAGCCACTGCCACGCTTGAAACGGTGCACATGGCCGACTTCGAATTCATGGGTAATAGCCGGCTCGCCGTCCTGGATGACCGATATCTTGGCCGTCGTCCCACCCATGTCGAAGGCAATGGCGTCGGGTTGTTCCAAGGCTTCGCGGGCAAAGTGCGCGGCGGCGATGGCGCCGGCTGCGGGCCCGGACTCAATCATCCGCACTGGAAAGGTATCGGCTACATCGGAGGCCGGGCCGATGCCGCCGTGGGACAGCATCATGGAGGCTTCCTGGCGCATGCCGAGATCGGCCAGGCCTTTGTTCAGCCGGCCCACATAGGTTTGCACCAGAGGCTTCACATAGGCATCGACGACGGTAGTGGAGGTCCGCTCGAACTCCCGAACCTCGGCCGAGACCTGATGCGAAACGCTGACCGTCAGATTTGGGTACAGACGCGCTACGATCTCGGCCACCCGCACCTCATGCGCTGGGTGGGCATAACCATGCAACAGACAGATCGCCAGGGATTCGATGCCGGCATCTCGGACCAGTTGGGTGAGAACGTCCGCGACCTGCCCCTCGTCCAGGGGCGTCAGGACATTGCCATCAAAATCGACTCGTTCGTTGACCTCCATTCGGCGCTGACGCGGCACCAGGGGCGCCGGCATGCGGAGGCCAAGATCATAGATATCATAACGGGCCTCGCGGCCCATTTCCAAAGCGTCGCGGAAGCCGGCGGTGGCGATCATACCGGTGCGCGCACCCTTGCCCTCAAGAACCGCGTTGGTCGCCACGGTCGTGGCATGCACCACGTCGCGCACAGCGGCTGAAGATATTCCGGTTCTCTGCAGAATTTCCCCGGCGCCAGTCAGGGAGCCCTCGGATGGGTCGGCCGGCGTACTCAGAATTTTGGCGAACCAGACCTCGGCGCTACCGTCATCGACGAGGACAACGTCGGTAAATGTACCGCCAACATCAATGGCAAGGCGGCAAGATGCTTGAGACATATACTTTAACCCTTACTAGATTTTCAGACGGCATTGAAGCACGGCGGGAGTGATTGTTGACAGGCGCTTTTTTACCCATATTGTCGCTGTTATAAAAACCATCATGGCAGGCCCTATGTCCCCCCCATTATCGAAATTTGGCCAGTCCGTTGGCGGCTCCACGGTTGTCGGCATGCGCCGTCAAGCCGACGCCCTGGAAGCCAAGGGCATGCGCGTTGTTGATTTCGGCATTGGCGAACCGGATTTCGAGGCCCCGCCACCCGTTCGGGAAGCCGCCATCAAGGCCGTTCGTGACGGCAAGGGCAATTATATCGATCCGCGCGGGTTAGTCGAACTGCGCGAAGCCATCGCCGAATTCGAGGCCGGTCAGCATGGCCTTGCGATCAGCCCGGATCAGATTGTCGTGACGCCTGGCTCCTATGGCGGCCTGACGTTGATCACCAGGGCGCTGCTTGATCCCGGCAACGACGTACTGGTTATCGAGCCCTGTTGGGGGCCGTACAAGGCGATGGTCAAGCTGACGGGGGCAAATCCGGTCGGTGTGCCCATGGGCACCAGGCAGGGCCGCTTCGTCATCGATGGCGCACGTCTGGAGGCCGCTGTGACGGCCAAGACCCGCGCCATTGTCGTCAACACGCCATGGAATCCCACAGGCCGGGTCCTGCTGGCGGAAGAACTCGCCGCCGTGGCCAAGGTCGCCGAACGCCATGATCTTTGGATTGTCGCCGACGAGGTTTACAGCGAATTGGTCTATGCCAACGCCACTCATGTTTCCGCCGCCACGTTGTGCGCTGATATCGCCGCGCGCACGGTGATCGCGACCTCACTGTCAAAATCTTTCGCCATGACCGGTTGGCGCCTGGGCTATTGCATCGCGCCACCGGAATTAGCCGAGTTGCTGGCCCGCCTCAATCAATATGCCTCGCGCTGCGCCACTTCCATCGTGCAATACGCCGCCGTCGCCGCCTTTCGCGATAGTGCGTCCTATGTGGCCGAGATGCGCCATGAGTACGAGCTGCGCCGCAATGCTATCGCCGATGGCTTGAATCGGATCGTAGGCGTCGAATGCCCCCTGCCCGAGGGTACCTTCTATGCCTTTCCGCAAATTCCCAAAGCCTGGGGCGACAGCAAAAACGTGGCTGATGATCTGCTGAAAAAAGCCGGGGTTCTGCTAACGCCGGGCTCCTCATACGGGCCGACCAGCCGCCACCATCTGCGCCTTTCCTTCGCCACATCCCTGGAAACGATAGAGAATGGTATCGCGCGCCTGCAAGAGGCCTTGCCGCCCCGTGGCTGACCAGCTGGCACCAAAATGGTTCCAGCATGCCTTGGCACAGGCTCCAGCGTCGCGCTGGGTCTCGGTGCTGGATTGCGATATTCATTATTTGCGCTGGGGGCCGGCGGCCTCCGACCGGCCGGGCCTCCTGTTCCTGCATGCCGGCGGTGCCCATGCCCAGTGGTGGTCCTTCATCGCACCCTTCTTGGCCGAGGACCGGGCCGTCGCCGCCATCGACTTTTCCGGCATGGGCGACAGTGGCCGCCGGGAGCACTACGGCAGCGCATGCCATGTGCCCGAAATCGCTGCCGTGCTGGCCGATGCCGACCTGGGTGAAAGGCCCATCATCGTCGGCCATAGTTTCGGCGGTTTCATGGCCTTGTGTTACGGCGACCAGCACGGTGCGGATCTATCCGGCATGGTTTTTATTGACACGCCCCTGCGCCCGGAAGTGGAAGCAAAGGCCAACCCGACCAAAGCCTACACCCGGCCAAAGCCGGTGCATCCTGACCTGGACACGATCCTCAAGCGCTTTCGCCTTGGTCCCGCTCAGCCTTGCGAGAATGGCTATATTCTTGACTTTATCGCGCAGCATTCAGTAGTGGAATGCGAAGGCGGCTGGACCTGGAAGTTCGATGTCGCCGCCCGGGGCGCCGACCACCACGACGAACCCCTGGTCGACTATCTGAGCAACATGACCTGCCGCAAGGCTTTGATTTACGGTGCCGATAGTTCAATGGTCAGCAGCGATATCGTCGAATATATGCGCGGGCTGTTCGCGCCGGGTGAGCCGATCATTTGCATGCCCGAGGCGCATCATCACCTTTTTCTCGACCAGCCACTTGCTTTCATAGCCGCCTTGCGCGCTATTCTCTCAGGCTGGAATGCATGAGCCGGAAATCCATGGGAATCCTAAATGGCCAAGAAACTTGATCCATCCTACCGCCCCGAATTTGCCGTTCTGAATGGCGAGGTGGTGTCGTTCGGCGAGGCGAAGATCTCCATCATGGCGCCGGGCCTGACCTTCGCCGCCACTGTTTTCGAGGGCATGCGCGCCTACTGGAACCCTGATCACGAACAGCTATACGTCCTGCATCTGCAGGATCACCTGGAGCGGCTGGAGTTTTCCATGCGCGTGATCGAGCTTGACAATCCACCCTCGACCGAGGATTTCACGGCCCAGGTCATGGCCGGGCTGCGAGCCAACAAACTGCGCGAAGATTGCTACATTCGGGTACAGGCCTATGTGGACAATTGGGGCGAGATGATCGCCATCGGCCCCGTGGGTAGTTCGGTGATCTGCCGGGCCCGTCCCCGTGCCGATGCCTTTGCCACGGGTAAGCATTTCGCAGTGAGCAGTTGGCGGCGTAATGCCGATGATGCCTCACCGCCACGCATCAAGGCGACGGCGAATTACCTCAACAGCCGCCTGGCCGGTCTGGAGGCCAAGCGTATCGGCGCCGATGGCGGCATTATCCTAAACCGTGACGGTACGGTAAGTGAGGGTCCCGGTGGCTGCCTGTTCATCGTGCGCGACGGTTGTCTGATCACGCCGCCGGTGACGGCCGGTATTTTGGAGAGCATTACCCGGCGTACCTTGTTACATCTGGCCGACGATATGGATCTGGTGGCGGTGGAGCGTGATGTAGGTCGCACGGAGCTTTATCTGGCCGAGGAGTGTTTCTATTGCGGCACCGGCCAGGAAATCGTGCCGATCCTATCCGTGGACGGCAAGACGTTGGGCAATGGCGAACCCGGCCCCCTGACCCGGCATCTTCAAACCGCCTATGATAATATCGTCCGTTGCAAGGATGAAGCCTATAAAGACTGGCTGACGCCGGTTTACGAGTGAGAGTTTGACATGAGCAAGACAGAATTAAACGCGGTCCGCTTGGGTTTGATCTGGCGCCGCCTCGACGGCATTGTCGATCAGGTGGCGGAGACCTTCTTACGTGCGGCGTTCTCCGTCGTGGTGCGCGATAATTACGACATGGCCTTTAGTGTCTTCGATGCCCAGGGCCGGCAATTGACCCAGTCAAAACGCTCCATCCCCAGTTTCATGGGCACCTTGCCGCGCACCCTGGACGCGGTGTTGGAGAAGTTTCCGGTCTCGCAACTCAACCCCGGCGACGTCATCATCTCCAACAACGCCTGGATCGGCACCGGGCATCTGAACGATATCTCCATGGTACACCCCATATTTCGCGGCAATGATTTGGTCGCCTTCGCCGCCTCCACAGCTCATACGGTCGATATTGGCGGCGCGCCCTCGCCCAACGCCAAGGATTGTTTCGAGGAAGGCCTGTGCATTCCCATTTGCAAGATCGTCGTGGGCGGCGAGGACAATCCGGTGGTCATGGATTTTCTCAATGAAAATCTGCGCCAACCGGCGGAGACCCTGGGCGATATTCGAGCCCAGTTCGCGGCCTACCGTGATTGCAATGCCAAGCTGATGTCTCTGATGGACGAAGAGGGTTTGGATGATCTGATCCCCGTCGCGGATGAAATCATCGCACGTTCGGAACAAAGCATGCGGGTCGCCATCACGGACCTGCCCGATGGCCACTATAGCGATGGCTTTGATATCGATGGCGTCGATATCCCCCTGCGCGTCGAGTGCACGGTAATCATCGACGGCGATCAATTGACCGTGGATTTCGCCGGCACCTCTCCCCAGGTGCCCTGGCCCATCAACAGTGTTCTAAACTATACCCAGGCCTATGCGCGCTATGCCGTGAAATGCCTGGTTGATCCGGATGCGCCGAACAATGCGGGATCGTTGGCGCCGGTACATATCACCGCACCCAAAGGATCCCTCTTCAACGCCACGCCACCCGCGCCGGTCTGGGGCCGACATCTATCAGGCCATTACGTACCAGCAGCGATTTTTGGCGCCATGGCGCCGATCATGCGGGACCGAATCGTGGCCGAATCCGGTTCGCCCCTGTGGAATGTTTATTTCGCCGGCCGCCATGATGATGACCGAGGCAACTTCGTGAAGATGTTCTTCATGAACGGCGGCCATGGTGGCCGTGCGAACGGTGACGGCCCTGGCTGTTTGAGTTTTCCCTCCAACGTCTCCAACCAACCCATCGAGGCCTTTGAACACCAGGTCCCTATGCTGGTGCGGGAGAAGAGTTTCATCCCCGATTCAGGCGGGGCCGGCAAGTATCGCGGCGGTAATGCCCAACGGCTGGCGTTCGAGGCGCGCGGTGATAATTCAATCACTATGACCATCCGCCACGAACGTATTCACTATCCCCCGCGCGGTCTGCTGGGCGGCCTGCCGGGCCGAGCCGGTGTGGACATGGTCAACGGAGAAGTCATTCCCGCTAAATCCCGCACGGAATTGAGCTCAGGCGACCGGGTTGTCTTTGAAATGCCTGGCGGCGGCGGTTTGTTCCCGCCGTCGGAACGGGATGCGGAGGCAATTAGACTGGATATTGAAAGCGGCCTGACAACGGCCAAAGCCAGCCAGGCGTCTTACGAGTATGAATAACGCGGCAACTGACGACTGGCGGGTCGGCGTCGACATCGGCGGCACCTTCACCGATGTGGTGTTGTGGCGCGAAGGCACGGAAAATCTGGTGCAAGTCAAATTGCTGACCACGCCGGATGATCCTTCGCGCGCGGTATTGTATGGCGTGAGTGAGGCTTTGAATGAAGCAGGCATCACGGCGACGCAACTTACATCCGTCGTGCATGGCACAACGTTGGTGGCGAATGCGCTGATCGAACGCAAGGGTGTCACAACGGCCCTGATCACCACGCAAGGTTTTCGCGATGTGCTGGAGATCGGTCGGGAGTGGCGCTACGACCTGTTTAATCTGGATATTGAGATGCCGGCGCCCCTGGTACCACGGCGTCTGTGTCTGGAGATCAACGAACGCCTTGACGCCACCGGCGCGGTGGACACACCCCTCGACCTGGGACAAATGCCCGCGTTGATCGGGCAGCTTCGTGCCGCCGATGTGCGCTCGGTCGGGATCTGTCTGCTGCATGCCTATCTGAACCCGGCCCACGAACAAGCCGTTGCCGCCGCCATCGCCCAGGCCATGCCGGATCTGGCGGTGTCTCTTTCATCCGATGTCAGCGCCGAAATGGGCGAATACGAGCGCACCTCGACGACGGTCGCCAACGCCTATGTACATCCAATCTTTCGCGACTATGTTGAACGGCTTGTCACCGCGCTACAGAAACTCGGCTATAGCCGCGAGCTGTTGCTGGTGCTCTCCGATGGCCGGGGTATTGCGGCCGATGTGGCGGTGAAATATCCCATCCGCCTGGTACAATCCGGCCCGGCGGCGGGTGCCGAGGCGGCACGTCTGTTTGGCGAATTGGCACAACAAAACGATATCCTGTGTTTCGATATGGGCGGCACGACCGCCAAGGCCTGCCTGATCCACGATGGCGAGCCCGAGCGCACGGTCAATTTCGAAGTCGCGCGCGAAACCCGTTTTGCCGAGGGCAGCGGCCTACCGTTGCTAATTCCCGCCATCGATATGATCGAGATTGGCGCCGGTGGCGGCTCCATCGCACGGATCGACCAGCGCGGTTTGTTGCAGGTTGGACCGGATAGCGCCGGCGCCGATCCCGGCCCCGCCTGTTATGGCCGCGGCAATGAACTGCCGACCGTCACCGACTGCGATTTGCTGTTGGGCTATCTCGACGCGGACTCTTTTCTTGGCGGCAAGATGAAATTGGATCGCGCGGCGGCGGAAAAAGCCATACAGACCCATTTGGCAGATCCCCTGGGCATCAGTGCGACCGAGGCCGCCTGGGGTGTACACGAAACGGTCACCGCCAACATGGCCCAGGCCGCGACAATTCACGCCATCGAACGTGGCCTGGATGCAACCCGTTTCGCCATGCTGCCAATCGGTGGCGCCGGCCCGGTGCATGCCTGTAGCATGGCGCAAAAAATGGGCATCGGGTGTCTGATCTGCCCATCGGGTGCCGGCGTCGCATCCGCCATCGGGATGCTGGCGGCGGCCAAGTCATTTGAGCTTGGCCGTGCCGCACCAGCCGAGCTTTCGGCCCTGGATTTCGCCAAGGCCGCCGAATTGTTGCGCGAGATGGCCGGGGAAGCAGCAGCTCTGGTCGCCAGCGCTGGCGCCGGGGAGGCAGAGGTAACGCAACGCTTCAGCGCCATGATGCGCTATCTGGGCCAGGGCTATGAAATCGAGGTGCCCGTGACGCTGGAGATGGTCGAACGGCAAGACCACGATGGCCTGTTGGAGAACTTTTCCGAAAGCTACTGCAATCGCTATGGACGCAGCGAAGATATGCCGGCGGAATTGTTATCCTGGCGGCTGGCAGTGACTGGGGAACGTTCCACTCTGGGGGATACCCTAGGCCAACGTGCGGTGGTGGGAGCCGCCGCGCCGGCCAGCAGGGCCACCCGCCCCGTTTGGTTCGACGATGCCTACGTCGAGGCACCAGTATACAAACGCGCGGACTTTGGCACCGGCAGCCGGATTGATGGCCCGGCCATCATCGAAGAGAACGAATCCACTTTGGTCTTGCCTACCGGCTTTCAATTGAATGTTGATGAGGCCCTGAACCTGATCTTGGAGGCGGCCTCATGACCGCACCGACAATCACCTTTTTGGATTGGTTCGCGGCCCGTTTAAGAAGGGCTGGGCTGAACCGCGCATTTGGCGTGCCGGGTGGCGGCGCCAGCCTGGATCTGATGGAAGCGTTGCGCCGCCATGGCGTAGACACGGTGATCACCGCCCGCGAAGACGCCGCCGTCATGATGGCCGGGGTCTCTGGCGTGCTTGCCCAGGGCCCCGGCCTGGCCTTCACCACCAAGGGTCCGGGACTGGCGAATGCCGCCAACGGCCTGGCCTCCGCTGCACTGGACCGCATGCCGGCATTACTTGTCGCGGAATCCTTTACCGAGGGAGAGCTGGAATTTCTCTCGCATCAAGTCTATCCGCAGTCGGAGCTGGTCGCGCCCCTGTTGCGTCAAGGTCAGGGCCCAGAACTACCGTCGGACCGGGATGCAGTTGAAGGCTGGCTCAATGGCAGTGGTTCGGCACCAGCGGCAATGTTTCCATCCGCCTCGGACTTCAACCGGCAAATGTCCGATGATTGGCAGCCACCGGAAAGATCTGAAGTGGCATCACCGAGCCTTGAGCAGGCCCAATCTCTATTGCGCGAATGCAGCCGGCCTGTTGTCATTATGGGGTTGGAGGCGGCCAATTCAGGCCTGACCGCCAGTTTGCGGGCCTTTGCGGACAAGCTTGCCGCGCCCGTGCTATGCACATACATGGCTAAGGGCTGTGTCCCTGATGACGATCCACATTATGCCGGCATCTTCACCGGCGGCGCTATCGAGCAGGCTGCAATGGAGTCCGCCGACCTGATTGTCCTGGTCGGTCTGGACCCAGTTGAACTGTTGCGCAAACCCTGGGCCTTTTCCGCCCCCGTGCTCGACTTGGCGGAGCGCGCCTACGATCCGCACTACATGTCGCCGGCGGGACGGGTCATCGCGCCACTGCAAGAAACCTTGGTGGCCCTCGCCGGCAGGATTGACGGCAGCAGTTGGGATCAGGCCGAAATCGCCGAACTTCGGGACGGGTTTTTGCGTGGCATGGAAAGCGGCGATAGCGGCGGGCTGTCATCCACCTCGGTGGTCAAGGCTACGCGTGATGCCTTTGTCGCTCACCCCAGGCTATGCGTCGATGCCGGCGCCCATATGTTTTCCGCCTGCGCCTTTTGGCCAGGCAAGGCACCGCGCGATGTCCTGATCTCCAACGGCCTCGCCTCCATGGGTTTCGCGGTGCCGTCAGCCATTGCCGCCGCTCTGCACGAGCCTGAACGCGGCGCCATCGCCATGACCGGCGACGGCGGCTTCCTGATGTGCCTGGGCGAATTGAAAACGGCGGTGGAGACGAAGGCCAACGTGACCATCATCGTCTTCAACGACGGGCGGCTATCACTGATTGACATCAAACGAGAGGACCGGCAGATGGCAGATCTGGGATTAAGTTGGTCAGCGCCGGATTTCGCCACCGTAGCGCGTGGTTTCGGTTTCGAAGCCTGGCAGGTGGATAAGGATGACGAACTGACGGCGGCCTTGGAAGCCACCGCAAATGCAACTGGCCCGCGCCTGGTTGATATCAGGATCGATACCAGCCCTTATCGGGAGCAGCTGCGCGCCCTGCGCGGCTAATGCCTTAGACGCGGTCGGCGCCGTAGTACAGCATCACCTTGTGCTGGGCCTCGGTGAAGAACAGCCAACGCTCCAGAACCACGCCGAGGCTGACGGACACCGCCGCCAATGCCGCCGCAATTAGGCCGAGTTGGCCGGACGTTGCCGCCTGGATCACGATCAGGAGCAGCGGCACCAGAAACGCCAACATATGGGTCAGACGGCGCAGCTTGCCAGCATGCTTCCGCGCCACGGTAAAGCCCATTTCCTTGAGCAGGTAATTGTCCTGCATATGGGGCGGATCAAGTGGGCGCACATTGCCAAGGCTTTCCAGCCCGGTGGCGGAGGCAATGGTGCTATCACCAACATTGCTATCGATGACGCGCCAATAAGCAATCTTCAACAACCAAGCCGCCACCAGTGCGATCAAACCTTCATTACCACCGAAAATAGGGTCGGGGCAGGGCTGCCAAGACTTCGAATCAGCCGCCGGTCGCCGCTTCGGCCAAGCGCTGGTCTTCTTCCAGCTGATAACGCGGGGTCGTATCCCGGGGCGAGCGCACATCGTCGGCGCTTTCGTCCGTAGCCGCCGATTTCCAGGCATCGCCTTCGGGCCAAGTCTGGTTCAGATTGACGATCTGGCCCGGTTCAGACAAGTTTTCCAATACCGACATGGCCTCCCGTGCGATGGCAAGTTGTTGCTCCGGCGCAAAAAGTGGGCCGCCGCCATGACCCAAGGGAAAATCGAAAAAAACGGCGCGGGGTGGCGCACCGAACTTAACAATATCCAGGGCCGTACCCACTACTATGGTGGCAATGCCCCGTTCTTCCAGGTAACGCGCGATCAGACACACGGTCTGATGGCAGACGGGTCACAATGGAACCAGATAGGCGACATCCACGCCCTCGGCGGCAAAGGCTTCGTATATGGTGGGGGCGACTTCCTCGTCCACGCGCCGTTTGGAATAAACCGCGCCCATGCAGGAGAAGAAATTCTCCGCCAGGCCGCCGATCACGCCTTCATCCGCCAGCTTCCGCAATGGCTCAATAGGAAAGGCGCAATTAGGATCGCGCCGGGCATCTGGCAGATAATTCTCCGTCAGATGGGAAAAGCGCAGATTTTCCACCGGCGTATCCGACGGGATCAGCCGATGCGAGGTATCGTCCTTGTAGAAATAGGCCTCCTGCCCGGCCACATAAGTCCCCGCCGTGGTCATCATGCCAACGCGGCATTCCGACAGCGGTTTAGCCAACCGTGCCCACGGCGGCGTATCCGTCGCCTCGTGCCAGCCATAGGGAGCATAGCCCATCTTGCTATACTTCTCCCTGATGGTTCTCATATATTCAACCGTGTTCACGGCTATACTCCTTATCCTGCTCAAGCTTCATATTAGGCCAGCCTGGGACCATGCTCAACCATCGGCAAGTGCCCGGGAAATTACAATCTTCTGGATATCATTGGTGCCTTCATAGATACGGTAGACACGAACATCGCGGAGGATCTTGGCAACCGGGAAATCCTCCAAGTAACCGTAACCGCCGAAGGTCTGCATGGCGGCGGAAGCCACCTTTTCGGCCATGTCCGAGGCGAATAGCTTGGCCATGGAGGCTTCTTTCAGGCTGGGCGCACCACTGTCGTGGATTTCAGCGGCATGCAGATACAGCCGCCGCCCGGCCTCGATCTGGGTTGCCATCTCGGCTAGGCGGAAGGCCACCGCCTGATGTTCCATGATCGGTTTGCCAAAGGCTTCCCGTTCCTGGGCATAGGCCAACGCCGCCTCGTATGCGGCCCGTGCCCCGCCCACGGCCTGGGCGGCAACACCGATACGGCCCGCTGAAAGGTTCGCCAGAGCAATCCCGAGGCCGCGGCCTTCCCGGCCCAGCAGATCGGAGGCCGGGACCACCATATCCTCGAAGGCCAAGGCACAAGTGTCGTTGGTGCGGTGGCCCAGCTTACCTTCCTCGCGCAGCACCTGATAGCCCGGATTATCCGTCGGTGTCAGGAATGTAGAGATGCCGCGCTTGCCCGCGTCCGGATCGGTGACCGCGACAATCATGGCGACATCGGCGCGGCGCCCGGCGGTGATGAAGCTCTTGCGACCATTCAGAACAAAATTCCCGCCGTCCCCCCCAGTACGTTGCGCGCGGGTCAGAATGGATGCGGCATCCGATCCTGTATGGGGCTCCGTCAAGGCAATGCAACCGATCGTCTCTCCGCTGGTCAAGCCGGGGAAAAAGCGCTGCTTTTGCACTTCAGTACCGTGGTCGCGCAGGGCCGCCAAAACCGGTGAATTGTTCGCCGCCATCAGATTGGCAATACCACCGTCGGCGGCTGAAATCTCCTCCATGGCCAGGACGTAAGAGACGAAATCCGCCCCGGCCCCACCCCATTCGGGATCAGTGCAGATACCCATCAGGCCTGCCTGCCCCATTTTGTGCAGCAGCTCCCTTGGCACGCCTGATTTGTCCCACTGCTTGATATTGGGGAGGATCTCAGTCTTGGCGAAACGCCGCGCCGTATCCTGGATCATTCTCTGTTCGTAATTCAGGAGCATGCTATCTGGCGGAACTCCTGCCAGCGACCATGAAAATCTCCGCCTCCTCCTCATACCAATGATCCATACGGTCCCAATAAAATGCCACATAATCCTTGATCTCGGCGGTCTCGGGATAGGGCGAGGGATAGCCCCAGACGGCGTTCTCCGCCTCCCTGTCGCCAACCTTCACGCTCCAATAGGCAGCATCACCCTTGAAGGGGCAGTGGGTGACATAGTCCGTCACGGCCAGCAAATCCTGGCGCACATCGGCAAGGGGGAAGTAATAGACCGGGTCGTGCTTGCTTTCGCACAAATACTGCACGTGGGTGGAATCCACGATAGTCTCGCCATTGAAGACGACACGGATGCGTTTCGGACAAGCCTCGAAATGCACATCATAGTCGGGGTGCTTGTCATAGAGTGATGAGCGCTGGGCGGTCTCTGTCATGGTTCATCTCCCAGTCCGTATCATCGCCTTGTTCGTTGGCTGGCGCAATGCCATGCTAGGCAAAGCTAGCTTTCAACGTATGAGGAGTACCATCATGGCAAGCCTGAATCGAGGTGATTTAAGGGGCAAGGCGCAGACTGTGCTTGGCATCGTTGAACCTGAGCAGTTGGGCCAGACCTTGATGCATGAACACCTGCTTTGGGACATCCGCACCCCGGCGATGCAAGCGAACCCTGACCAGGGACCGGAGATCAGCCTGTGTAACTGTTGGCAAATGAGTTACGGCAGCCTCAAGGCGCCCAACAATTATGTCTTCTTCGACCGCGAAATCGCCATCGCCGAAGTTGAGCGCATGCGCACGGCGGGCGGCGAGACCATCGTGGAACTATCGACCGGCGGCCTCGCCCCCGACCCCGACGGCCTGATCAAAATTGCCCATGCCACCGGCACTCATATTGTCATGGGTTGCGGCCACTATGTTGACGACTATCAGGACCCGGCAAACCGCGAGCGCGATATCGATAATTTCGCCGCCGAGATGGTGGCGCAGATCTATGAAGGCGCCTGGGGTAGCAGGGCCCGCGCCGGTATCATCGGTGAAATTGGTTGCCAATCACCCTGGACAGATTTGGAACAGCGGGTCATGGCCGGTGCCCTAATCGCCCAGCAGGAAACCGGCGCAGCCCTGAACATCCACCCAGGCCGACACGCGGATCAGCCGCAAGAGGTGGCGGATTTCATTGCTGCCCGTGGTGGCGATACCTCGCGCCTGATCATCAGTCACGTTGACCGCACGGTCTTTGATGACGAACGCCTGTTCCGCCTGGCCGATAGCGGTTGCGTCATTGAGTTGGACCTGTTCGGCCAGGAACAGTCGTTTTATGGCCTAAACTTAGAGATCGACCTGCCCAACGACGCCGACCGGCTACGCTGGATCCGCCGCCTGATAGATCGTGGCCATCTGGATCAAGTCGCGATTTCCCACGATATCTGCTACCGTAGCCGGCTCAGCCGTTTCGGCGGTCACGGCTATGGCCACATCTTCGACAACATCATTCCCTTGATGAACCGGCGCGGTTTCTCGGAAGCGGAGATCAACCGTATAATCGTGGAAACGCCACGGCGCCTGCTTACATTCGTCTAACCACCGGTAAAGTTTGGCTTCCGCTTGTTGGTAAAGGCGGTTACCGCTTCCTGGTGGTCGGATGAGAAATTGGACTGGGTTTCGACGCTGATGGACAGGTCCATCATGGAATGGGCCAGCTGGCGCAGGGGAATATTCGTCACCTGCTTGGTCCAGCGGATCGATTTTGAGGCGCCGGACGCCAAGCGCCGGGCCAGGCCATAGACCTTGTCATCCAATTCATCGGCACTGACCACATGATTGATCAGGCCAATACGCTCCGCCTCGGTGGCGGACATCAGATCGCCGGTGAAGAGATATTCCTTGGCCCGCGCGAAACCAACCAACTGCGGCCAGATGACGGCACCACCATCACCGGCGACCAGGCCGGCATTGACATGGGGATCGCCGATCTTGGTGTGATCGGCAGCGATGATGATATCGCAGAACAGCGCAACGGTGGCGCCGAGGCCGACCGCATGGCCGTTAAGACGGGCAATAATCGGCTTGTCACATTCCAGCATGCGGAAAATGATGCGCTTGGCCTCAGGCACGATCTCGTCCCACTGCGCGGGATCGTCGATTTTCTTTTGCATTGCGACAACATTGCCGCCAGCGGAAAAGGCGCGTCCAGCCCCGGTCAGGACAACAACATCGACCTCAGGATCATCATGAATATCACTCCAGATGCGCGACATGGCATTGTGCAGGCCCGGCGTAAAGGCATTCATGGCGTCCGGCACATTGAGGGTAACCGTCATGACGCCATTGTTTTTTTCGACCAGCAGGTCCTGGTAAATACTGTAATCAATCATTTGTTGTTTCCTCCATATCCTGTTCTTTGTTGTTTGTTGTTCGGTTCCGCCGAAAATATTTTAGGCCTGCCTAAAAGAGGGCAATAATCTAGCAGTCCAACAATACGGCTTCCAAGTCATCAACTCCAATCGGCCAATCGAACCACTGGATCCGCACCCTACTCCCTAATCGCGGCAATGGTTTGCGCAATCAAGGGATCCAGGGCCGTACCCCTCAACCACCGGGCCACCAGCACCAGGTCATGGGCCGGTTCGACCAGGATCGTGTTGCCCCCGGCGCCGACCGCCGCCACCGCGCCAGCAGAAGCACTGGAATAACGGGCCCGGTCCGTGTTCAGCCACCACATATAGCCGTATTCAGGGTTAATGGCACAGGGCGTGAACATCGCGTCGATCCAGCCTTCGGCCAGCAACTGCCGGTCATCCCAGGCGCCCCTTTGCAATATTAACTGCCCCAACTTTGCCTGATCCGAGGCGCCGATCCACAAACCGCCACCCCAGTGCGACCCGCCTGGCACAGATGGCATCTCGACCCCATCTATGGTCACGGTGGCATTGCGGTAGGCGTTCCAGGACCAATCATTCGAAGCCCCGATGGGTTCCATGATGCGTTCCCGCAGTACATCCGCCAAGGACCTACGGAACAGGTGCAGCAGTGACAGGCTCAAACGGTTGACGCGGACGTCGTTGTATTCCCAATGACTGCCCGGCGCGCCCAGATCCCTGTGCTGGCCCTTGCGGGAATTATCAGGCTCCGCGCCCAGTTGTCTGTTGCGGTCGATCAGGTCTGATTTGGAAAACAGTGTGCCTTCCCATTCCGAGGTCTGTTGCAACAGATGCAGCCAGGTGATGTCCCGGTTCTGGGCCGAGGAAAAATGATCGTCCAGCGATGTATCGGCCACCCGGTCGTTGATATCGACAATCAGGCCGTCCGCCAACGCCAATCCAGTCAGGATGGCAAGATAGCTTTTCGCCACGGAAAAGGTCATGTCCGCGCGCATCACATCGCCCCAGGTGGCCGCAACCTGGCCATGACGCATGATCACCCCGGCTGGGCCGCCGCGCGGCGTGGTTGGGCCCAGGATCTCGTTCCAGGGCGGCGGTTCGAATTCTCCCTTGCCCAGTTGATCGTCGATATTCCGGGACCAATTGATTTCATTAGCAAGGGCGAAGGCCACCGCGTCAGACAAACGGGATGGCGAGAAACCGGCACATTGCGGCTCAACAGCTATTGTCTCTAACATGCGCGCAGTGTAGCACGGCTGCGGGATGCGAAGACAATTTGCATCAATTGAAAAAGAGGCAACCATGGCTCTGCCCAAGAAAAATAACCTCAAGGATGTATCCACGGCAATGCAGGCGGCTTTGATCCAGCGGCTGGTTCGCGCCCGCCCCTTGGCCAACGCGGTCAGAGGCAAGGGATGCAAGGCGGCTTGATGAAAGTATCATTTTGGATTGCCGCACTGGGCATTCTGGCGGCCCTGGCACTGGCCTTTATCCCCATCGGGGGTCTGGCGCCGGGGGATGTGGTTTTCGCGGGCTTCCAATCGGCCGGCTTTTGGATGGTCTTCGGCGGTCTGGTGATCGGCGTCGGCGTACGCGCCACGGGCCTGGCGGAACGTCTGGCCCATGGCGTCGGCCGGCGCTTTGGCCACCGATACGCGGCGATTATTTCGGGCACAGTGATCCTGGGCCTAGTCATGGCCTTTCTGATGCCATCGACCATGGGACGGCTGATGATCCTGATGCCCATCGTACTGGCAATGGCGAACGGCTTTGGCTATCAAGCCGGCAGCAACGGCCGGGCGGGCATGGTATTGGCGATATCCTTTTCCACCATGATCCCCGGTTTCGCCATCATGCCGGCGACTGTGCCGGCCATGGTGGTGATCGGCGCCTCGGAAACCTTGTATGGCACTACCCCGACCTATGGCATCTGGCTGCTGCTGCATTTTCCCATCCTGGGCGCCCTAAAAGCGGTTATTATTGGCGTTCTGGTAATCTGGCTGTTTCCCGAGGCGGATGCGAAAGCGCCTGCGGAGCATGCTGAAGTCCCAGCCGCCATGGCGAGGCGGGAACGTTTAATGACACTGATGTTGTTGCTAGCCCTGGCCCTTTGGATGACGGACTTCCTGCACCATATTTCCCCGGCCTGGGTTTCCCTGGGCGTGGCCACCGTTATTGTCCTGCCTTTTATCGGCATCGTCGGCGCGCGGGATTTTGACGACAAAATACAGCTTAGCACGCTGCTCTATGTCGCTGGTATGCTAAGCATGGGCGTCTTGGTGGCCCACGGCGGCACCGGCGATTTGCTGGCGAAATCCGTGCTGCCTCTGCTCAGCCTCGGCCCTGGTGAGACTGTCTGGAATTTTGCCGCCGTGGCCGGCCTGTCCAGTGGCCTGGCGATGTTCGCGACCCAGCCCGGCGTACCGGCGATCCTGATGCCCTTGGTCGGCCATATGGCGGAAGCGGCCGATTTGCCGGTCATGGCGATGTTGATGCTGACGGTGGTCGGCTATAGCACGGTGATTCTGCCCTTTCAGGCCCCGCCCCTGGTCGTCGCCATGCAACTGGGCGCCGTGCCCATGCGCCAGGGCAATAAATTATGCCTTTGGTTACTGGCGGTTACGGTCTTTGTACTGTTGCCTCTGGATTATCTGTGGTGGCGCCTGCTAGGTTGGCTGCCATGACCGTTCACATAGTTAAACTTTGCGTTGGCATCGATTCGATCGAGCATCTGACCCGCTTTCAGGAAGGCCGCCGGGCCCAGTTTGAGGCCTTGGGCCTGCCGGCGGAGAATGTCCACCGCACCCGCCACCGCCCGCGCCGGGACGGGGATGTTCTGGACGGCGGATCCCTATACTGGATAATCAAGGGCTTCATCCGGGTGCGCCAGACCATCATCCGCCTAGACCATTTGCATGATGACGATGGCGGCAAACGCTGCGGCCTAGTGCTTGGCCCGGATCTGGTACGTACCGAACTGCGCGCCCGCCGACCGCACCAGGGCTGGCGCTATTTCGAGGCTAAGGACGCACCACCGGATCTACCCGCGCACATGCAAGCCGGGGAATGGAACCCGGACAGCCACGATGGCCCACCCCCCGAAATGGCCGCCGAACTGCGTGCCCTAGGCTTACTTTAGGGCGTGGCGAAGTCGCCGCGGAGCCACCCCTGAACCATTAGCGTATTCTCGATATTAATCGGGGCGCTGGGCCGCCGTCGCGGCTAGATAGCATAGGTTATAAACCCCGCCGGCGTTCACGAAAACGATGCACCAGGCGCAGACTCCACCAATAACCCAGAAAGGCCGAGCCAATGGCCCAGGGTATGCAGCCGATCAGCATGGGTGCGCCCCAGGCTTCGAATATGCCGACGGCATAGATCCACAGGGATTCGAAAAAAGTAGCGTCGGTCTGCAGCAATTTCATCAGCCGCTCCGAGAACACGGCGTAGCCGCCCGCCTCGCCCCAGCGGCCCAGCATGGCTTCGCCGGTAATCAGGAACGTGTAATAGATCGGCGGCACGGTGAAGATATTGGTCAGCCAGGTCCACAACATGCCGACCACGACATTGAAATCCCATGATGGGCGCGTCATGCGCACGACGGCCCAGATACCGGCCACGATGGCCATCTGGATACCCACCGTGGGCGTCATCGCGACAAGTAAACCAACAGCGACACCACGAGCCGTGTAGTCAGCGGCGTCGGGTGAGCGCAGGACCGGGATCACCAGACGCAGACGCAACAGACGTCGCAGCCGTTTCCAAGCGCTATGTTTTGCTGCCGCCATGCCTGTTCTAGCTCTTGCTCGTTTCGCCGCGCCTACCGATCCGCTTCATCACCGCGCTGCAGACAAACAGGATGGTTTCGCCCACGGAAATATGGCCCCGGACAAAAGCCATGCTGCCCGTGCGCCGAACCAGTTCGCCCCGCGCCTCAACTAGATCACCGGCATAACCGGCGGCGACAAATTCAGAATTGAAGGCCACGGTGACATAGGCGTCGTCGGGCTTCTCCTTGGCGGTGGCCGCCATGGTCAGATCCGCCATAGTCATCATCAGGCCGCCATGGATAACTTCATGGGAATTGGCGTGGTGGGCCTCGGTACGCAACACGAAGTGATGGCTGCCGTCGTCGAGCAGCCGCCAATAAAAAGGCCCGGCCTCGTTCTCGAACGGATCGACCGGGTCATAGATGGTATAGCCGGCCAATGGCGGCGGGGGTGTTTGTTTTGACATGCTATCGATCTAACATCTGCCGCCCATGATGGCGAGAGGCAAAAATCACACCGAGGGCCGCCTATATATAAGACTATCTAGATTGGAAGCCCCTTAAATAGAAGATTGAGCCCGGCCTTGCGAGGCCTTGAATTGATCCTTGCCGATATTGGCCGCGCGTTCCACCGCCGGGCGGGCACCAACCCATTTGAACCAGGCCCGCAGATGCTCGAATTCCTTCAGATCAATGCCATAGGCCTTGTAGCCCCGGATCCAGGGCCAGCAGGCCATGTCGGCGATGGAATAGTCACCGGCCAGAAAATCACGGTCGGCCAGACGGTCGTTCATCACACCGTACAGGCGTATTACCTCGTTGGTGTAGCGTTCGATCGCATACTCGATCTTGTCCGCCTTGTAGTTGCGGAAATGCGCCGCCTGGCCGGCCATGGGGCCCAGGCCCGCCATCTGCCAGAACAGCCATTGTTCCACTTCCGTGCATTGGCGCTGTTCGACGGGATAGAACCAGCCGGTCTTGTTGCCCAGATATTGCAGAATGGCGCCGGATTCGAAGACTGAGATCGGCTCCCCGTCAGGCCCATCGGGATCGACGATAGCCGGCATGCGCCCATTCGGCGAAATGGCCAGAAAATCGGGGGCGAATTGCTCTTTCTTGGACAGATCCACCAGCTTGATGTTGTAGGGTAGGCCGCACTCTTCCAACATAATGGCGATTTTCCAGCCATTCGGCGTGGGCCAGAAATAGAAATCGATGGGCACCATATGTCAGCTTCCTTCCCCTACGCCACGAGACTGGCCCGCCGAAACGGCTCCAGCCATGGAATGGATTTATGATCGCATTCTTGCCAGTCCGCAAGCGACTCCAACAAATCCAAAATTGCTCTATGATCCAGGCAACAATTTAGAACACAGTTACGTCTTGGGAGGACGAAATGGATCTTGGCTTGGATCTACCACAGAAACGCATCGACGCATTTGTAAAATCTGGCGCCTGGGTTGACCGGACCCTGTTCGACTATCTCGATGACGTGCTGGCCCATGATCCCGATCTGCCCGCTATCACCGATTACAATGGCGAAACGGGACAGAGTACCTCGCTAAGCTATGGCGAGTTGGATCGGATATCCCGGCGTCTCGCCCTGGCCTTGATCAAGCTGGGTGTGGGCAAGCGCGACGTGGTATCGTTGCAGATGCCGAACTGGTGGCAGTTCACCGCCATGCATCTCGCCTGTGCCCGCATCGGCGCCATCACCAATCCGTTGATGCCGATTTTCCGGGAACGGGAATTGAGCTTCATGCTGGGCTTCGCCGAAAGCAAGGTGGTGATCACGCCGCATATCTTTCGCGGTTTTGAATACAAGCCGATGATCGAATCCATCCGTGGTGATCTACCCAATTTGAAGCATGCTTTTTATGTCGGCGGCGCGGGTGCGGATGACTTCGCCACCGCCCTGCTGGACGAAGCGCTAGAAGATACGGCGGACGCGGACGCCACCCTGGCGACCCTGCGCCCTACTCCGAACGATGTCAACGAAGTGATCTACACTTCCGGCACCACGGGCCAGCCAAAAGGCGTAATGCATACAGCCAACAGCACCTTGAGCCATTTGAAGAACTGGACGACGCATCACCATCTAAGTAGCGAAGACAAAGTATTCATGGCCTCGCCCCTGGCCCATCAAACCGGCTTTCTCTACGCCATTCTGATGCCGGTCATGCTCGGTGTCGAAGTGGTGCTGCTGGACCGCTGGAGTGCCCCCGTCGGCGTGGAGTTGATCCAGAAACACGGCGCTACCTTCACCATGGGGGCAACGCCGTTCCTCAGCGACCTCGTGGAAATGCCCAATGTGGAGGATTTTGATCTTTCCAAGTTGCGCACCTTCGTCTGCGCTGGCGCTCCGGTGCCGCCGGCCCTGGTGCAAAAGCAGTCGGAGAATTTCACCTTCAAGGTGCTATCGGGATGGGGCATGACAGAGTGCGCCTGCCCCACCATCTGCAGCCCCGATGACCCCAATGAAAAGGTCTGGACCTCCGACGGCGGCCCTCTGCCCCATTCGGAAGTAATCGTCCATGGGCCAGACGGCAAACCCCTACCCCAGGGCAAGGAAGGCATTCTAAAGGTACGCGGCCAGTCCATGTTTGTGGGCTATTTGAAAAAGCCTGAAATGCATGGCACCGACGGCGACGGCTGGTTCGATACCGGCGATCAGGCCTTCATGCATCCGGACGGCTATATCCGCATCACCGGCCGGGCCAAGGACATCATCATCCGCGGTGGCGAAAACATCCCCGTGGTCGAGGTCGAGGACGTGCTCTACCGCCACCCAAGCGTGGCCGAGGTAGCGGTGGTCGGCATCCCCGATGATCGCATGGGCGAGTTGGGCTGTGCCTTCGTCACCCTGCAGGCCGGCAGCAGTTTGGATATGGCGGGCATGATCCACTATCTCGAGGAAACCAAGACGGCCAAGCAATACTGGCCGGAGCATCTGGAAGTGATCGACGAAATGCCGCGCACCCCCAGCGGCAAAATCCAAAAGTTCAAACTGCGCGACATGGCAAAAGAGTTCAGCCGGTAGCATCATGAGTGAGGATGGCGCCGCAAGGCAGCAACAGGACGAAACCCGCGACAATTGGGTCCTTCGGGCCGGCGCCTGGAATGAACAGGCCGATCATCTCGCCCGTCTAGCCGGGGGCCTGAACGAACCATTGATTGCCGCCGCCGGCGTCACGCCGGGCCATCAGGTTCTGGACCTGGCCTCGGGCGTGGGGGAGCCGGCGATCTCCATTGCGGCCCTGGTGGGCCCGGACGGCAGCGTCACGGCTTCCGATCTGGTGGCCGAAATGCTGGCCGGGACCGAGCGCCGAGCGAAGGAACAAGGCGTCGCCAACATGGCCTTTCGGGTCACGCCCATGGAGGAACTACCCTTCGACGACGACAGGTTTGACGTCGTAACCTGCCGCCTGGGCCTGATGTACACACCGTCGCCCGAGCGCGCCCTGGCCCAGGCCCGCCGCGTGCTGCGCCCCAGCGGCCGCGCCGCCTTTCTGGTCTGGGGCCCGAAGGCGGACAACAGCCAATTCGGCATTGTCGACAGGGTATTGGACGAGGTCACCAGCATCGACCCCCACGAAGGCGCCTTCACACCGACCCGCCTGGGCAATGACGGCGCCTTGAATGCATTGTTCGAGGCCGCCGGTTTCAGCGCCTGGGAAGAACAGGAATTGCGGTTCAGTCCCCGCGTGGATCTGGACAGCAATTTCTGGCGCCCGCAACTGGCCCTACGTCTGGGTGCCCACCTGGCCAAAATGGATGACGTCGAGCGCCAACGCATCGACGACGCCATGCGTGAAGCCTATGTGGATTTGTTGGATGGCGACCGCGTGCAGCTACAGGTGCACGCGCGGATCGGCGTTGGCACGGTCTAGAAGCGCTGCCCCGCGCGTCCGGATGGACGGGCTGTTGGGGGCTTGCTAGAGTATTTCCAACATTCATTAAACGCCGTGTTGCCGGCTTGGCCGGTGCTGTGGCCAATAGCAAAAAATGCATCAGGATGGGAAAATGCCTAATTCAAGTAGTGACGAGTCCGTTCAGCACGAAGTGATCATCATCGGGGCCGGCGTGACCGGGATCTATCAACTGTATCGGCTGCTGGGGCTCGGCGTCGATGTCACGGTGCTGGAGGCCGGGGCTGGGCCTGGGGGGACGTGGTATTGGAACCGCTATCCGGGCGCACGCTTTGATTCAGAGAGCTATAGTTATGGCTACTCCTTTTCCAAGGAATTGCTGGAAGAGTGGAACTGGTCGGAGCATTTCGCCGGTCAGCCGGAAACCCTGCGTTATTTGAACCACGTGGTGGACAAGTTCGACCTGTCCAAGCACATGCAGTTCAATTGTAAAGTGGAGTCGTCAGTCTTTGATGAAGACAGCAACACCTGGGGCATACATTTGGCCGATGGCCGCACCCTGACCACGCCGGTGCTGTTGACCGCCGTTGGCATGCTGTCCGCCCCCACCATGCCAATCATTCCAGGCGTGGAGAGCTATCAGGGCGAGGCCTATCACACCTATTATTGGCCCCAGGAGCCGGTGGATTTCACCGGCAAGAAGGTCGCCGTGCTGGGCACCGGGGCGACGGCGGTGCAGATCATCGGCGAGATCGCCGACAAGGTCGGCGAGATGACGGTGTTTCAGCGCCGCCCAAACTGGTGCGCGCCCCTGCATAACAGCAAGATCAGCGATGAAGAGATGGCCGGGATCAAGGCCTCCTACGACGAAATCTTCGCCCGCTGCAAGGAGACGCCGGGCGGTTTCATCCACGGCCCGGACCGGCGCAAGTTCGAGGAAGTCTCGGAAGAGGACCGCTTGGCGTTTTGGGAAGAACTGTATGCCTCTCCCGGCTTTGGCGTCTGGATAGGCAATTTCCGCGATGTCCTAGTCGAGGAAGGCCCCAACGAAGCGTTTAGCGAATTCATCGCCGACAAAATTCGCCAGCGGGTCGATGATCCAGCCACGGCGGAAAAGCTGATCCCCAAGGATCACGGCTTTGGCACCCGCCGGGTACCGCTGGAAACGCGCTATTACGAAGCCTACAACCGCGACAATGTGCATCTCGTGGATATCAACGAAACACCCATCGAATGCATCACCCCGGCAGGCATCAAGACCTCCGCCGAGGAGCATGAATTCGATGTGATCGTCTACGCCACCGGCTTTGACGCCATCACCGGCGCCTTTGACCGCATCGAAATCAAGGGTGTTGGCGGCCAGAAACTGAGCGACAAGTGGATGGACGGGCCAATCACCTATCTTGGCCTGCAGGTCGTTGGCTTCCCCAATCTAATCACTCTGGCGGGACCTCAGGGCGGCTCCGTCTCCACCAATTTCCCCCGTGGCATCGAGGAAGCGGTGGATTGGGCCACGGATCTATTGCTCCACATGCGCGAGAACGATTACAGCCGCATCGAGGCCAGCCAGGTGGCCGAGGACGAATGGACGGCGCATGTGAAGGAGACCTATAAGTATTCCCTTCTGGGCAACAGCCAGTCCTGGTTCACCGGCTATAACTCCAACGTCGCGGGCCATGATAAGCTGCGTTATATGATTTATAATGGCGGCGCGCCGCGCTTTCGCCAACGCCTGGCCCAGGTCGCGGCGGATGGCTACGCGGGCTTCGATTTCAGCTAAGGGCGAGGATAGGCAGCATGGCCATTTTGGAATGCTTTTTCGATTGTTCCAGTCCCTGGACCTATCTGGGCTTTCACAATCTGCAGCCCCTGGCCGCCGAGTTGGATGTCGAGATTACCTGGCGCCCAATCCTGGTTGGGGGGCTGTTCAATACGGTCAATCCATCCGTCTATCACAGCCGGGAATATCCGGTACCGGCGAAACAGAATTATATGCACAAGGATCTGCAAGACTGGGCCCGTTACAGCGATATCAAGATTTCCTGGCCCATGACGATCTTCCCCATCAACAGCGTCAAGGCCATGCGCGGCTGTATTGCCGCCGGCCGCCAGGGCAAGCTGGTGCCCTATGCCACCGGCGTGTTCGAGTCCTATTGGGGCCAAGACAAGGATATCACCCAGGACGATATTCTGGCGGACATCGCCAGCGCCGCCGATCTTGATCCTGTGGAAATGGCGGCGGCAATGGCGACGGATGAGATCAAGGCCGAATTGCGTGGCAATACTGAGGATCTGGCCAAGCGGGGCGGCTATGGTTCACCTACTTTTTTCGTCAACTATGACGATATGTACTTTGGAAATGACCGCATGCCTTTGATCCATGCGGCCCTGACTGTATAGTCGGTAACCCACTCCTCTAGTAGACGGACTAGCATCAAATGACGGCGGATATTATTGACGGCAAGGCCTTTGCCGTGGGCCTGCGTGGCATGGTGGCCCTGCAAAGCGGACAGTTGAAAGCGGACCACAGCCTGGTGCCAGGCCTAACCGTGGTGATCGTGGGCGAGGATCCGGCCAGCCAGGTCTATGTCCGCAACAAGGGCAAGATCGCAGTGGAAATGGGCTTCCTCTCGGACACCATTCGCCTGGCCGAAGAAACGACCCAGGGTCAATTGCTCGACGTGGTCGCAAACTTGAATGAAGACCCCGCCGTGCATGGCATCCTGGTACAGCTGCCCCTGCCAAAGCATATTGACGAAGGCGCCATTATCCTGGCCATCGATCCCAACAAGGACGTAGACGGCCTGCACCCAATCAATGCCGGGCGTCTGGCCAGCGGGCAAAGCGCCCTGGTGCCCTGCACCCCGTTGGGCTGTTCCATGCTGCTGGCGGACCAATTCGGCCAGGGCGGGATGAGCGGCAAGCGCGCGGTCATGGTCGGCCGCTCCAATCTGGTGGGCAAGCCCATGGCGCAGCTGCTGTTGGCGGAACATTGCACGGTGACCATCGCGCATTCACGGACCCAGGACCTGCCGGCCATCTGCCAGGAGGCTGATATTCTGGTCGCCGCCGTGGGCGTGCCGGAAATACTGGGCGGCGATTGCATCAAGCCGGGCGCCGTGGTGATAGATGTGGGCATGAACAGGATTGACGCCGGAGGGGGCAAGACGCGTTTGACCGGCGATGTGGATTTCGATGCGGCGAAAGAGATCGCCGGCGCCATTACCCCGGTGCCGGGAGGCGTCGGACCCATGACCATCGCCTGTCTGATGGTCAACACGGTGACGGCGGCCTGCTGGGCCGCTGGCATAGATACCGGCCCCGCGGCATGAATTAGGTGAAGTTGGAGGTTGAAGATGCGTTTTCGGCAGTTTGTTTTCGTGGCCGAGGATTTGGAAACAGCGGTGATCGATATCGGCGCCACCCTGGGCCTGGCGGTTTGCTACAACGATCCCAATGTGGCTGAATTCGGTCTGCACAATGCTCTTCTGCCCATTGGCGGTGACTTGATCGAGGTTGTCGCTCCCTTCAAAGAAGGCACCACCGCCGGACGCTACCTGGAACGGCGCGGAGGAGACGGCGGTTATATGATCATCACGGAATGTGATGACGCCCTGGCCCATCGGGAACGTATCGAGGCCCTTGGCATACACGCCATCTGGCGCCATGACGACGACGATGCCCACGCTACCCATTTCCATCCCGCCGACGTGCCGGGCGCCATTCTGTCCATCGACGACATGGGCCCGGAAGGCAACCCGGCGGAAAAGCTGTCGCGCTGGAAATGGGCCGGCCCGAATTGGCAGGACTTCGTGCAGACCCAGAACACCGAGGCACTGGTGGCAGTGGAAATTCAGTCTGATGATCCGGATGCCCTGGCCAAGCGCTGGGGCGAGGTTCTGGACCTGGCCGTCGAGAGCATCAACGGCCTGCCGGCGGTCAAACTGGACAATGCCCATATCCGCTTTGCCGCCGACACGGACGGGCGCGGCGTGGGCATTGGCGCCATTGATGTCATGCCCGCCAACCGGGCCAATATCCTGGCCATGGCCGACAAGATGGCACTGCGCCGAGGGGACAGTCAGATCATGCTGTGCGGTGTGCGGGTCAACTTGGTCTAGCCATGAGCGGGGACGCGCTGAGTGCCAACCAGCGGCTGTATGCGCTGTTTGATCATCTGGGCCTGGAGCGGGCCCATTTCGGGGTGCAGAACACTGCCGAGTTAGATTCGATCATCGCCGCACGGCCGGAACTATTTGCCTCCCTGGCCTTGAGCGGCCTTAATCGTTTGCAGGCCGAAATTGTTATGCCCGTCGAAGACCGTCTGCTGTTGATGTACGGCGACGGCGGTGCCGGGGTCGATGCCATGGCAGCCTCGATGCCGTCCCTGCCTAATGCGGAGAGCTATTGCTTCAAGGATTACACGGTCCTGACCTGGTCCGACGTGGCTGGTGATCGCGGCGCGGAGATCGTGCCAAGATGGCTCGATTTTCTGAAACGGGCCGAGGCGCGGGCGCCGGCTTCGCGGCCAAATACCGATCAGCGCACCGGCGAGGTTGCCGGTATTAGCTATCGTATCGCCGGCCCTATCAACGGCGGCGGCCCGGCCCTGGTGCTATTGCCCATGTTGCTGTCCGCCTCGCAGTGGGAGCCTATTGTCGAGCGTTTGGCGCAACATTATTGCGTCATCTCGCTGGGCGGACGCCATCTGGGTGGGGTTGCCTTTATCGATGGCCGGGGCACGGACCCAGGCTATCTGCGCGGTGTCGAGATGCATGTTAAAGAGATCGGCATTCAGCCCGGCGAGACTGTGCTGGACGTGGGCTGTGGCCCCGGTTCCCTGGACCGTTGGCTGGCTCGCAAGACGGAAGGCGCCAACCCGATCACAGCGGTGGATGTGAACGGATATTTCCTGCGCGAGGCCGCCGTCATAGCCAAGGCGGAGGGGTTAAGCGAAATCATCAGCTTCGGCCCTGGTAATGCCGAGGAACTGCAATTTGCCGACAACAGCTTCGATGTAGTGATGTCCCACACAGTGATGGAGGAATGCAACGCCGACAAGATGCTGGCCGAACTGATCCGCGTCGCCAAACCGGGCGGCCGGGTCGGGGTCATGGTTCGGGCCGTGGATATGCGCAGCCTGTGGAACCTGCCTGTATCGGCCACCATCAAGGAAAAGGTCGAAGCACCCGTGCCGTCGGTAGGGATTGGCGGCTGCGCCGATGCCTCGCTGTACCGCCGTTTCGGGCAAAGCGGTCTGACCAACCTGAAACTGTTCCCCACCACCATGACCGTCTCCGATCCCGAGGGCTATACCTGGAAATATTACGAGCCGTATCTGTTTTCCATGCTGGACGATGCCGAGACAGCCGAATGGCACGCCGCCAAGGCCCAGGCCATCGCCGACAATTCCATCCTGCTGGCCCGCTGGCTACACTGCGCCGTGGGTACCAAGGTGGGATAGTTGTTCAAGGCGAGAACGCCTCAACTGCCCGCGATAGGCGGCTCAGTAACTTTTGCGGCAGCGTGGCTGGAAACGCATCGGCCATCGTGCGGTAGTACCAGCGGGTCCCCAGCGGGCCGCCGTTGAAACGATCCCAGACAGACTCCCCCAACAAGCGGTAGTCGGCAAGAATGCTTTCCGCATTATGGGTCTTGTCGGCAAGAACGACCAACAATGAGCGTTCCGGCTTGTTTGGCAGAGCCGCGATATAGTTTTCTTTGCGCAGGCGCCATGGCAGGCGCGGTTCATCCCAGCTGTCGGTACAGTCGGCCACCATATCGGCGATGCCATCGCCGAACACGGCCCGGATCTCCGCCAGAGTTTTAATGCCGCCCTGGTCCTCAACCGCGTCATGCAGCAAACCGGCGATCGCCTGATCCTCGTCGCCGCCATGCTCGATGACCAACGATGCCACGGTCATCAAATGGGAAATATAGGGGATCGACGCAATCTTGCGGGTCTGCGCGCGGTGCAGATCGTGAGCGTAACGAAAGGCGCTATCAAAACGTTCTGTCAGCATTTTCAGCCGCGTTTCTTTACCAGCAATTTCTGCTCGCCTTCCAGGATCAGCTCCCGGCGTTGATTGTGCAGGGTGGAGCGCAAAACCACCACGCCCGTGCTGTGGCCCGGCTCCAGGGCGACGACTTCCAGCATGGGATAGACCGTATCGCCGGCGTAGAGCGGTTTCAGGAACTTGGAGGATTGTTCAATGAAGGCGATTAGGGCATCGCCAAAATAATGCGGCAGCATGCCCGCCCCCGGCGCGGTCTGGATCAAGGCCTGAAAACCATGGGCCAACAGATTTTCGTGCCCACGCGCCTGGCAATACGGCAGATCATAGTGGATTGGATGATTGTCGCCCGAAGCCAATTGGAAGGCCGCAAAATTGGCATCCGCGATGGTGCGCGAGGGGATGGGGAATTTATCGCCTACCGACACGTCCTCGAAATAATGCGTCTCGCTCATGGCATGTTTGGCGGGGTCAAAGCTCTCGTCAATATCCGGTTCGCCGCGCATGAGTTTTTCCTTCCAATGGCATCTGCTATAAATTCGCAATGATTGAGGTCGTGAAGGGTATTGAGCATGACGGCGGCGGAACTGCAAGAGAAGGCCTTGGTCATCGACGGCCTGTCTTATCATAGCGACGGCTATACGGGTGATTTGCGAACGGGCGGCGTTAATGCCCTGAATGTAACGATCGGACATTTCGAGGCGGATTTTGTCGAAAGCTGCGAACAAATCGCCGGCTGGCTGGCGTATATGTCGGCGCCAGACAGCGAATGGGCGCCGATCCGCCAAGCCGCCGATCTGGCAGCGGCCAAGGATGCCGGCAAAATCGGTCTAATCATGGGTTGGCAGAACATGCGCCCGGTAGCCGACGATCTGGACCGGATATACCTGTTTCATCAACTGGGCGTCCGGGTGATGCAGCCGACCTACAATTACCGCAACTTCATGGGCGATGGTAATCTGGAAACCGAGGACGCGGGCCTCAGCATACTGGGCCGTGACGCAGTGCGCGTTTTGAACGAATTGGGCATCGCCATCGACATCAGCCACGTGGGCGATCATACCGCCCGCGATATCCTGGAGCTATCCACGCAACCCGTTCTGGCCACCCATGTGGATGCGCGCGCCCTGACGCCCCTGCCGCGCAACAAGGACGATGATATCCTGCGCGCGGTCGCTGACAGCGGCGGCGTCATCGGGGTCAGCGTCTATGGCCCCATGCTGTGGAACGGCGACCGCAACCGCCGTCCCGGCATCGACGATTTCATCGGTCACCTGGAATACATCACCGAACTGGTTGGCATCGAACACATGGGCTTCGGCACCGATATCCCGGTCTCCAACGACCTGCGCCGTACCGCCCAGATCGCCTTAAACCGGCGCCTATGGTCCGGCATATCCGATTACGGCGACTGTTTTGGCCATGACATTCCGGCCCGCTATGCCGAAGGCGCCAACAACCACGCCAAACTACCCAACATCACCGCCGCCTTACTTGAACGGGGCTGGGCAGAAGCGGATATCACTGCCTATCTGGGCGCCAACTTCGCCAAGGTGTTCGGTGAGGTCTGGGGTGGTTGAGTGACGATCACACGAAAAAATGCCTGACCTTTTCGCCCTTACCGCCATTGGCGGAACATTCCTGATCGCCGGCATGGTCAAGGGCGTCATCGGCCTGGGTCTGCCCACGGTCAGTCTGGCGCTATTGACGGTGACGCTTGACTTGCCTAGCGCCATGGCACTTTTGCTGGTGCCGTCATTTATCACCAACCTCTGGCAAGCAGTGGTGGGCGGCCAGGGCGGCGCCATCCTGCAGCGGATCTGGCCGTTCCTGCTATTGGCCACAGGCACGGTCTGGATCGGCGCCATCGCTTTGCGGCAGGTGGATCTGTCACTACTGTCGGCGCTGTTGGGCCTGTTGCTGGTTATCTATGGGGTGGCAAATCTGGCGGGCTTACGTTTCAGCCTGACACAACACCAGGCAGCCTGGCTCGGCCCCGTGCTTGGCACCGTCAACGGCGTCTTGACGGGCATGACCGGCTCGTTCGTGGTGCCGGGCGTGATGTTTCTGCAAGCCATCGGCCTGCCCCGCGACATGTTGATCCAGGCCATGGGAATATTGTTCACCCTCTCCACCTTGGCCTTGGCGGTGGCCTTGCAGCGCAATGCCTTTGTTACGGCGGAATTGGCTGGCCTGTCCGCCGCCGCCGTACCGCCGGCGATCATCGGTATGATCGCGGGCCAACGGCTACGGCAAAATTTGTCCGAACAACTGTTTCGTCGGACCTTTTTCATCGCCCTACTGGTATTAGGCACCTACATCATATTCCGGGCCCTGGGCGGTTAGGCGATTCTCGGCGCAATCTCGGCGGCGAAACGGGCAATCTGCCGCTGTTGCTCCCCAGGTTCCTCGCCGCGATAGCGGATGATGAAGCCCTGATAGCCCAGATCGCGAATGCGCTTAAAGTCGTCGATGATCTGGCCAATCGATCCGGTGCCCGGCTCCCGCCCACCATCCTTGGCCGCCACCGCGTCACCAATATTGATGAAGAGCTTGTGATGCAGGTGCAGACCGTCAAATGAACGCGCTGCGTCCTGGCAGAGCCTGCGAAGCACCGAGAGATGCTCGCCCAGCGCTTCAATGCGTAGGCCAACCGACAGCCAGCCATCGGCCAGTCGCACCACACGGCGCAAGGCCACCTTCGAGGTACCGCCAACCAGGATCGGCGGGTGCGGTCGCTGTACCGAAGCCGGATAGGAATGCACCGGATCGAAGCGATAGGTCTCGCCCTGGTAGGCCACCTCGCCACCCGCACAGATGGCCTTAAAAATCTCCAGATACTCGTCCGTGACCTTGCCGCGCCTGGCGAAATCGAACGCGTCCAGGGCGGCGAATTCCTCCGCCATCCAGCCGACGCCGGCGCCCAAGACGATGCGGCCATTGGAAAATACGTCCAGCGTGGTCAGCATGCGAGCCAGCAGAATGGGATTGCGGTGGGGCATTACCAAAACCGCCGTGCCGATTTTCACTCTATTAGTGGAGCCTACCAGAACACCCATGGTGGCGATGGGTTCAAGCAGCGGTTCATCGAGGGGCACTGGAAAACTACCGTCCACGCTATAAGGATAGTTCGAGGCAACCTTGGCCGGAAAGACCACGTGATCGGCCAGCCAGACAGAATGAAAACCCTCGCTCTCGGCCAGCAGGGCAAGTTTCAGAACCTCATGGGGCACAGCCAACCGGCCATAGACGCCAACATCCAGCCCAAATTCCATTTCGCTTACCATCCGCTGCTCCATATGTTTTCGCGGCCACGATAGGCAAAGCCGGCCGATAGGGTCAACATCATCTATACTCGGCCCCACCGGGGACAAAACAACGGATACGCGGCATGGACACGAACATTGATCTTTTAGCCGAGGCTCGGCAGATGCAGGTGCAAACCGTCGCCATGCGCCGGCGCATCCACCAGCAGCCCGAATTGGGCAACGATCTACGCGAGACCAAGTCGGTGGTGATGGCGGCCATCGCCGGCCTTGATCTGGAAATCATAGAGAGCAAGCAGACCTCCGGTATCATGGCGACCCTGCGCGGCGGAGCGCCCGGTTAGAGCTCGGGGCCGACAATATTGCTGTGCGGCGATAAGGATGCCCTGCCCATGAGCAAAGAAACCGGCCTGGACTTCGCCTCCAAGGTTGATGGCCGCATGTATAGTTGCGGCCATGACGCCCATACCGCCATGCTGGCCACCGCCGCGCATCTATTATGCAGCCACCGGGCACGCCTAAAGGGCAACGTCGAGTTCATGTTTCAACCGGGCGGGGAGGGCTACAAGGGCGCCAAGGGCTATCCGCCCACGATCAACGATGGCGCTTTCGTCGACCTGGAGGAAACAGCCGTGAGCAGGAATTTCGGCCAGGGCGCCTTTGCCCGCGATGCCCACCCGCGCATGGGGTCGGAGGATTTTTCTTATATCCTGCAACATTATCCCGGCGCCTTTGCTTTTCTGGGCGCCGCGCCAAAGGAGGTGAACTCAGTCGAGGCAGCAGGCAACCACTCTCCCTATATGGAGATCGATGAAGACACCATGACCAATGGCGCCGCCGCCATGCCTCCGTCGCCTTTGAATTTCTGAACCACGGCCCGCATTGCTGATTCCGGGTTATAGTGCAAACCCAGCAAATAGCGGCGTCAGTAAGGGGTATCGGAACGATGGATCTAAATATGTCGGCGGCAGATGCGGCCTTTCAAGAAGAAGTGCGGGATTTTATCGCAGAGAACCTGAGCGACGAAATGCGCGAGGCGGGGCGCCTGAACGCCAGCTCGTTCGCGGATTTCACCATCTCCCAGCGCTGGTATCAGGCGTTATATAAAAGGGGCTGGGCCGCACGCTCCTGGCCGGCGGAACATGGCGGCTGCGCCTGGACGCCTATGCAGCGCTATATCTATGACACCGAAGCGGCCAAGGCCGGCACCCCGGCCTATTTCTCCATGGGTATTTCCATGGTCGGCCCGGTGGTGATGCGCTTTGGCACCGAGGAACAGAAAAACTATTTTCTGCCCCGTATTCTCTCGGCGGAGGATATCTGGTGCCAAGGCTATTCAGAGCCGGGCTCGGGCTCGGATCTGGCCTCGTTGCGGACCAGGGCGGTCTCGGACGGCGATGACTACGTAATCAACGGCACCAAGATCTGGACCACGGGCGCACACAACGCCAACATGATCTTTTGCCTGGTGCGCACGGCGGATATGGAGAAACGCCAGAAAGGCATCAGTTTTCTGTTGTTCCCCATGACGACGCCGGGCATCACCGTCAAACCGATCATCAACATCGCCGGCGATCACAGCTTTAATCAGGTATTTTTCGATGACGTCCGCGTAGCTAAATCCTGCCGCGTCGGCGAAGAAAACGATGGTTGGACTGTGGCCAAATATTTGTTGGAGTTCGAACGCGGCGGCAGCGCCTTCGCGGCCATGGTTGCCGCATCACTGGCGCAGTTGCGTGCCGTTGCAGCTGATGCATCGGACGATCCGTTGTTCGCCAACAAAATCGCGGCGGCGGAAATCAAACAGCAGGCGGCTGAATATACCGAGCACCGGATCATCGCCGATATCACCCGCCAGGGACGGCCCGGCCATGCCTCCTCCATCATGAAAGTCATGGGCTCGGAAACCAATCAGCACATAACGGAACTTACGGTAGAGGCCCTGCGATATTATGCCGTGCCGAGTCAGCTCGAGGCGCGCAAGCCCGGTAACAACGTAACGCCCATCGCGCCGGCGGCGGGTGTATCATCGGTAGCGAAATATCTGCACTTCAGGGCAGCATCGATCTACAGCGGCTCGAACGAGATCCAGCGCAACATCATGGCCAAACGGGTCCTCGGCATGTAAATGGAATGTAGGATCGGCGTTCGCCACACCACAATTTTTTGAATAGGAAAACATGCGTAAAGAACTTGGTGACCTCAATGGCACACAAGTCATCGACCAGCTGTTGGGGGTGGATGGCCTGACCCTGATTGACGTCCGCTGCGGCGCGGGCCGGGCATAGCAAGCATTGGTAAAGCGCGGCGCGGCCGTGCTGGGCGTCAAGCCGGACCCGATCCGGGCCGCGACAAACCGCGCCGCACCCTATCATAGGCCGGCCCCCGGGTTCCGCTACGCAAGATCTGTCTGCCGGCATAAACGGCGGCGGTCTCGGTCGGGAAGAAACGAATGCAATCGCGGCGATGCAAGGTGTCTCCCGAGCGGAAGGTTTCAAATGGATCGCTGGTATCGACGGTTGATAGAACGACGAATGTGAACATTTTTCAAAACCTCCATTTCCGGCCAGTGGGTTTGCCCTGAGTAAAACCGTATGAACTCACGGCATGCCGCTCGTTAACCATGCAGCAAAACCCATGCCAGTTTTTTGCCAAATAGCATTTCGCGGATTTTCGTGATTTATGGTTAAGGTGAAATTAAGCATATGCCAGAATGGAACGGCGGCATGTTCCATTTCGAGAGGTGGGCAGGTAGGTATGCGGTCCGCCCCTACCCCTTCTGGCGGTGCAGCAAACGTAGCCGCAGCGCGTTGAGTTTGATGAAGCCTTCGGCGTCGCGCTGGTCGTAGACGGTGTCTTCCTCAAACGTCACGTGTTCCATGCTGTAGAGGCTCATGGGTGATTTGCGGCCCACAACGGTGGCGCTGCCCTTGAACAACTTCACCCGCACCGTGCCCTCGACACATTCCTGGCTTTTGTCGATCAGCGCCTGCAGCATGTAGCGTTCCGGCGAGAACCAGAAGCCGTTGTAGATCAATTCCGCATAGCGGGGCATGATCTCGTCCTTCAGGTGCATCGCACCCCTGTCCAGGGTGATGCTTTCGATACCGCGGTGCGCCGCCAACAGCACCGTGCCGCCCGGCGTTTCGTAGATACCCCGGCTTTTCATGCCCACATAACGGCCCTCGACCAGGTCCAGTCGGCCAACACCGTTGGCGCCGCCCAATTGATTTAGCTTCATCAACAACTCGGCAGGGGTCATCGCAACGCCGTCGATGGCGGCTGCATCACCGTTCTTGAATTCTATCTCCACGTACGTCGGCGTGTCCGGTGCCGCTTCGGGCGCAACACTGCGGGAATAGACGAATTCGCCCGGCTCGTGCCAAGGATCTTCCAGGGCCTTGCCCTCGGCCGAGATATGCAACAGGTTGGCATCGACCGAGAACGGCGCCTCGCCGCGCTTGTCTTTCGGAATGGGTATCTGGTGCTTGTCCGCGAAATCGATCAAGGCGGTGCGCGATTGCAAATCCCATTCCCGCCAGGGTGCTATCACCTTGATATCCGGGTTCAGGGCGTAATAACCAAGTTCGAACCGGACCTGATCATTGCCCTTGCCCGTGGCGCCGTGGGAGACCGCATCAGCGCCGGTCTCCGCCGCAATCTCGATCTGGCGCTTGGAAATCAACGGCCGGGCGATGGAGGTGCCCAACAGGTACAGGCCCTCGTACAAAGCATTGGCGCGGAACATGGGGAAGACGAAGTCGCGGGTGAATTCCTCCCGTAAATCCTCAATATAGATTTCCTTGATGCCCAGCATCTCAGCCTTGGCCCGCGCTGGTTCCACTTCCTCGCCCTGGCCCAGGTCGGCGGTGAAGGTCACCACCTCGCAGTCATAGGCCTCCTGCAGCCATTTCAGAATGACCGAGGTATCCAGTCCACCGGAATAAGCCAATACAACCTTGTTTACATCGCCCGCCATGGTGCTGTGCCTTAGAGTTGGGAAAGAAGTAATTTCGGCGCGGAGTATAGGCATTTGCGGGCCGCCAGCAACGAGGAATCTACGCCCCCTGCCGGGGCGAAACACCGCGCGCCCCTCTCCCCCTTCCCGACCGCCCATAGGATACCATCAATGGGCGGTCGGGAAGGGGGAGAGGGAGTTTTAGCCCGCATTGAAAATACCTCAGTCCTCGTGCCAGCGGTGGCCCGCGACCACGCCTAGGCCGGCATAGTGGGGCCGCGTTTCGATCGCCCGGCTACCGCAACGGTCACAACTCAGGCGCCGGGCCACTGCCGCCGCCGCCGTGCAGCTATCCATACGCCGCAACAAATCCCCCACCGCCAGCACCCGGTGATGGCCGCAATCCAGACACCAAGCCGCCACGGGTACATCCTGGCCTGCCAATTCACTCAATCGAGGGCTGGTTTCGTTGAGCATGAGCGCATAAATCACACAAAATAGAACAAAAAAGGAATTTATCACGAACATTTGTCCATGCCAAGACGACATGGCTTGCACGGGAACGGCTGCCTCCCTACATAATGTGTGCACGGTGCCATTCCGGGCCGTGTGCGGACGCTAGGTGGGGTTAGCTCATGGGTTCGCAATGCGTGAAAGTATCGGTGTAGGGCCTTTTTATAGGACCGCCATGCCCGCTCAATTAGGAGGAGGTGGCGCCATGAATAGATTATCCGCCTTTAACAGTCCGCTGTTATTGGGTTTCGATCATTTTGAACAATTGCTGGACCGGGTGGCGAAATCCGCTAACGACGGCTACCCTCCCTATAATATCGAACGCATCGGTGTCGATGGCTTGCGCATCAGCCTAGCCGTGGCCGGTTTCACCCGCGAGGATCTGCAGATCGCGGCTGAGGACAACCAATTGATCGTGCGCGGCCGCCAGGCCGACGATGAAAAGCGTGTCTACGTCCACCGCGGCATCGCGGCGCGGCAGTTTCAACGCAGTTTCGTCCTGGCCGAGGGAATCAAGATTGCCGGCGCCGCCCTGGACAACGGCCTGCTGCATATTGATCTGGTCCGGCCCGAGCCCGAAGTGGTTTCCCGCATCATCGATATCGACGCGGGCCCGCCCAGCGGTAACGGCAAAACGTCGGTTAGCACCGACCTGTTGAAGGGATAGGTCATGGACAGCCCCAAGAATGAGATCCTGGAACAAGGTCTACGCGGTCTATCGACCGAGGGCCTGGCCATGCTGGGCACGGACCAAATCGCCTATATCCGCCCGCATCAGATCAAGGGCCAGACCATCTATGTAGTGCACGGCGCCAACGGCAAGGAACTGGCCGGCTTCGACAATCAGGTCAGTGCGCTGGCCGCGTGCCACGAGCACGAGCTGGAAGCAATGGCGCTGAATTAGTTCAGCAGATCGACCAACGAAGACGACAGCGGTGCCTGCAACAGGGTTGCGGCCAATGACTTGGCGCGCGCCGGGCCCAGGACCGGGCGGGCATAGCGGATAAACTTATCCTCCACATCCACGGCAGGTAGAGGCAATTCAATATCTCCGGGCACCCTATCGGCCAGCAAGGTTTCCACCCCATCGGTGGTGGTAACCGTCAGCCGCGCGGCGCGCTTATTGGCCGCGGTATAGGTCGGGTCCTCAACAATATTGACCAAGGCTTCCAGGCGGCGCGCTTCCGCATCGTTCAGGGCGGCTTCATGGTAGGCCTCCGGTCCCAGATCACCACTGTACAGCATCCAGGCCAGACCGTAACTGACGCTGAACTGGGCCTGGATCGGCGTCGTAGGTGCACGGTTGCCGCAATAAGTCATGGCCTCCCCATAGATGCCCAGTTCCAGGGCGGTGATCTTCGTGGTATCCACCCGCGCGTGCGCGCCGCGCCAATCAAGCGCGGCCTGGGCACCGTAATGAACATGGCGGACAGCGGCAAACGGCTTCAAATAACCCTGCCCGATCAACCATTCGCCCGCCGGCGCCAATGCCTTGGCCTCCCCCTCGTAACCCAGGGCCAACTGGTCAAAGGTGTCGATGGCTTGACCAGGCGGCATGGTGACGCCGGCCGCCGCCGCCATGGCCAGATAAATCCCGCGTCGCGCCGCTTCACCCACATAGGCATTGCGCACCGTACCGTCATGGCTGATGGGCAAATACAAACTGAATGGCAACTGACATGCCGTCCCTTGCAGGGCGGTCATGGTCTGCGCCGTCGGCAAGCCCAACAGGCGGGCCGCGCCGGTGACCGAGCCAAAGGTGCCCCAGATGCCGTCCACATGCATGCCCGAGCGGATGCGCAGATATTCACCCATGCGGCCGCCGACCTCGTAACCGGCGGTCAGTGCAGCCAGGGTTTCACCCAGCGTATGCTTGTGCGCCAGGCCCAACGCCAAAACGGAGGCAAAGGCATGTAGGCCAGGCCGGCCATGGGCTCGGGGCAAACCCTCGCAGGCTTCATCCCAACAGGCTGCCAAACCGGCCATATGGGCGGCCGCGGACGCCACGAGAGGCCACGCCGCCCCCGGCAGCTGAACATTGCCTGGTTCCAATGCCGCCAAGCTTGCAGCCAACGCCGCCGGTTCGGGCTTGGCCAGACCGGCGATCATGCAGCCCAAGGTATCCAAGAACAGCAAGCGCGCATGCTGTTCCACTCGCGGCGTGCCTAAGGGATCGCCGTCGAATAGCCAGGCGACTATGTCGGCCAATGACCTGTCTAGAGCGGTATTCATGCCTGCAGTCTAGCAGGAAATGGGAAGATTAATCAGGAGACAGGAGAAACAGCCGGCACCGTCAATAAGGCGAATAGTGCCTCGGGGTCATCGGCGCCGCGCAATTTCTCGCAAACGGCCTCGTCGCGCAGCAGCCGGGAAATTCGGGCCAGCGCCTTCAAATGATCAGCGCCAGCGGATTCAGGGGCGAGAAGAAGGAAGATCAGGTCGACGGGCCGTTCATCGATGGCATCGAAATCGATCGGCTTGGGCAGGCGCGCGAACAGGCCATGCAGGCGCTCCAACTCCTGCATTTTGCCGTGCGGGATGGCGATACCCCGGCCAATGCCCGTGGTGCCCAGTTTTTCCCGCTGCAACAGAACGTCAAAGATCACGCGCTTATGCAGCCCGGTCAACGACGCGGCTTGCTGGGACAGCTCCTGCAGAGCTTGTTTCTTACTGCTGGCCTTAAGATTGGCGACAACCCCGTCCTGTACCAGCAATTCAACCATCTCCATTGGCCGTCGTCCCTATTTCGTCTGGCTTTCCATGGCACCATCGCCGTCGGCCACTAAGTCGATCCAGCCAATATGCCCATCCGGGCGCCGGTAAACCACATTCAGATGACCGTTGCCACTGTTGCGGAACATCAACACAGGTAACTCCGCCAAGTCCATTTGCATCACCGCCTCACCCACGCTGCGGCAATGAATTTCCGCGCTGTGCTCGGCCACGATGACGGGTTGAAACTCTTCTGGTGCTTCTTCCGTCTCCGACTCCGGCGCCAGAACATAATTCTGCGCCATATAGCTATCGGGCGCCGGGCGTTCATGGCCATGATGATCACGCAGCCGCCGCTTATAACGGCGCAGGCGCTTCTCTAAACGATCCGCCGCATGGTCGAAGGCCTGATAAATATCGCCGGCCTCGGCACTAGCCTGGGCGTTCATGCCTCGTCCCACATGGACCGCACAATCGGCGCGATAACCCTGTCCTTCCTTGGAGAACACGGCATGGGCATCAAGGGTGTTGGAAAAATACTTGGCTACGCCGCTTTGTAGCCGTTCATCGACATAGCTGCGCAAGGCATCACCCACGTCGAGCTGCTTGCCTGAAACTAGGATTTGCATGACGTCTTACTTTAGCTGGTTTTGGGTCAAAGTTGTCAACTGATATGGCCGTTGACGCTATTTCCTAATACCACCGTGCCACGACAACAAATGCTACAAAAAATTGGGCTCGGCAACAAAGAGCCGGGAACATAGTGCCGGCATGGTGGCCTGTCAACCTGCCGCGCGCGCTTCCATTTTCTTGGCCCGGCGGCGCTGTACGGACGAGGGAATGCCCATGCCATCGCGGTACTTCGCAACGGTGCGCCGGGCTATATCAACACCCGATCCACGCAGAATATCCACCAGCTTGTCATCGGACAGAACGTTACTCTCCGTTTCCTTGTCGATCAGCCCGCGCAATTTTTCACGCACCGCCTCGGAAGAGTGGTCATCACCACCATCGGCGGCGGACAGAGCGGAGGTGAAGAAGTATTTCAATTCGAAAACGCCCCTGGGTGTCGCCACATATTTGTTAGACGTGACCCGTGAAACGGTACTTTCGTGTATGCCCACGACTTCGGCGATGGCGCGCAGGTTCAGCGGGCGCAGATCCTGCACGCCGTTAGCCAGGAAAGCGTCCTGCTGGCGCACCAGTTCGGAGGACACGGACAAAATCGTCCGGGCCCGTTGATCCAAGGCCTTGATCAACCAGTTGGCCGAATGCAGGCATTCGGAGATATAGGCCTTGTCTTCCTTGCGCCGGGCCGCCTCGTTCACTTCAGCATAATATTGCCGGTTAACCAAAAGGCGGGGTAGATTGTCACTGTTCAGTTCGACATTCCAACCGCCGTCGGCCTTTTCCGTTACGAAGACATCCGGCACCACGGGGGGGGCGGTATCGTAGTCAAATGCCAGACCCGGTTTCGGATTAAGCGCCTTCAGTTCGGCAATCATATCCTCGGCATCTTCGGCGCTAACTTCGCAAACCCCGCATATTTGCGGCACGTCCATGGCGGCGAGGAGATGTAGATTTTCCACCAGGCTTTGCATGGCCGGGTCGTAGCGGTTTTTCTCCATCAGTTGCAGGGCCAGACATTCGCTTAGGTCCCGGGCGAAAATGCCCGCCGGGTCCAGGCGCTGCATCTGTTTCAAGACTTCATCGACCAGTATTTTTTCACAGCCCAAACGGTCTGCTATAAAGGCGGTATCCTCGCTCAAGTAACCCGCCTCATCCAAATGTTCGATCAAATCGCCGCCGACCAACCGCAACACGGGTTCCTGCAACAGAACGTTCATCTGCTCCAACAGATGGTCTTTCAAGCTAATTTCAGTGCTTAAAACCTGTTCCAGGGTAACCGTACTCGGTTCACCGCCACCCAGCCCTGATCCGGCCCCGGACCAATCACCAACCTCATAGCCATCGCCGGATGCGCCTTTATCTTCACCGTTCGAGCGGTCCGCCACGCTGTCATTATTATAGGTATCCGTATAATCCGCATCCAGCGCCCCATCGGCGCCATCCAGACTATTGGTACCGGGCAGTTCGCCATCGCCCAGTTCCACCGCCGCGGGATCACCGACGGTGCCGTCGTCACCAATCCCATCGCTGGCCACTACGGCCTCGCTCAGGCTATCAACTTGGGGATCCCCCGTCAGATTGCCCTCATCAATTGCAGCGACGTCACTGATGCCATCCTGATCGGCGCGCTCAAGAATTGGATTTCGTTCCAATTCCTGCTCGACGTATTGGCTTAGTTCCAGGTTCGTCAACTGCAACAGGCGAATGGCCTGCTGCAATTGCGGGGTCATGACCAGAGCCTGAGTCTGATGAATATCCAGTCGCGGACCCATGGCTATGCGGAAAAACCTTACAGTGAAAAACGCTCGCCGAGATACACACGGCGCACGTCATCATGGCCAACCACATCCTCCGGCGGCCCGGAGGTCAGCACCCGGCCTTCGTGTAGAATGTAGGCACGGTCAATAATATCCAGGGTCTCGCGCACGTTGTGGTCAGTGATCAGCACACCAACGCCACGATCCTTGAGATGTGAGACCAGATCCCTGATTTCCCCCAACGCGATGGGATCAATGCCCGCCAACGGTTCGTCGAGCAAAATAAAGCTAGGGTGCGAGGCCAGGGCACGGGCGATCTCAACTCGCCGCCGCTCGCCGCCGCTGAGAGCTAATGATGGCGTACGCCGTAGATGCAAAATCGAAAATTCGGCCAGCAAACCTTCCAACATCGCCTCGCGCCGTTCGCGGTCTGCTTCAACCACCTCCAACGCCGCACGAATATTGTTTTCCACCGACAGGCCACGAAAAATGGAGGCTTCCTGCGGTAGATATCCCACGCCCAAGCGGGCCCGGCGATACATGGGCAAGTCGCTGACATCCTCGCCATCCAGATAGATCGAACCGCTGTCCGGCATCAGCAGGCCGGTGATCATATAGAAACAGGTGGTTTTGCCGGCGCCATTGGGGCCAAGCAGGCCAACGGCTTCCCCGCGCTGCACCACCAAGGAGACATCACGGACCACGGGGCGTTTGCGAAAGCCCTTGCTGATTTTTTCCGCGCGCAGGCCTTGACGCTCGGCCACCAGACGCGGCTGATCATCGCCACCCATTGTCGGTATCGTCGCTCCGCCGCCGGCGCTGGAATTGCCCTTGGGCTGCATATTGTCGCGTACGTTGTCACTGGCCATTTGCTTACCTTTATTAACGTAGCAGAACAGGGTTACCGATCACTTACCTTCGCATTCAGAAAATATTGACATTACTGTTTTAGGGCGCATTTTTGATTCAATTCGCCCCTTTGCCGTTGCGTTTCGGTGCTACGAAACGGCCATGCACCCGCCCACCGCTGATCTTGCTTTGCCCAGTGGCAAGGTTCATCACCAACTTGTTGCCCCGCAGCACGTTCTCACTACGGGTTAGAACCACGGCACCGGTCAAGGTCAGGCGCTGATCAGCCACTTCATAGATCCCGATATCGCCCTGTGCCGTCTCCTCCGCCGAAGAGACAAATACCTTATCAATGGCATCAATTCGTATGATCGTACCATTGGCGCCCCCGCTAGCAGCGGCATCGGCAGGCCGGTACCAGACCTTCAATCGTTCCGCGCGCAACTTGATACGCCCCTGAACCGCTATCACATTGCCGGAAAAAATGGCCAAATTCTTATCCTGCTGGACCTCCAGATTATCGGCATTGATATCAATCGGTTGATCCGCATCCGGAGTTACGGGCTGGCCTTGCCCCTGCGCCATGCCGGTGCCGGCAATCAACATGAACGCCGACAACATCATGGCCGGCAGGTTATTTCTTCTACTGCCAATCCGCCCCACCATGGTCTAACCCTTGCCCTGTGCCATGATATGCATCTTGACATTACCCTTGAAAAACAGCCGCTGGCCGAAATCCTCAACCTCCATCCGGTCCGCCCTCAGAGTGCCAAAAGGACCCTGGCCGTGTACCGGCTGATCGGACGTCGCCTGCCCGATGTTGAGATCGATTTCCACAATTTCAGCATTGAACTCGTAGCCCTGATCGGTAAACAGATTGATGGCGCCCTGTAAATGCAAATGCTGGCGCTGTTGATGATAGACGCCGGTAGCCGCCATAACGGTAAACCAGCGGCCATCGACCGTGGATATATCCGCCTGCAGCCGCGTCAGGCTGATTTGGCGCTGGTCCTTCAGATCCTGTGTGGCCTGATCGGCGGTTACCACAAATGGCCGATTGCGGGCGTCGGTGCCCAGATAACGGGGCCGCAGCATGGTCAGCTCGGTGGCACTGCCATCTTCGCTGGAGACATAGGAAAGATGAAAGCCTGTGGCCTCGCGAAACTCGTTAGGCCAGATCACCACGGCAACCACCAGACCAAATGCCAACAGGGGCAGCAGCAGCTTCATCATTCCGACAAAACGGCTGTATTGGGGCGAGACCCGCGCCTGGCGGCGATCCGGGTCAAACTGAAAACGCCGTGCCGGCGCCGCATCATCCCCAATGCCTTCCCCTGGGCCGCCCGACGCAATGTTTCGCGTAGGGTCCATTAGGCTATACCTGCGCGCAGAATATCGTGCACATGCAGAATCCCCACCGGCATGTTACCGGCCCCGCCGTCCTGGGTGACGAACAGACAAGTAATCTTGTTGGCATTCATGAAGCCCAGGGCCTCAGCCGCCAGGGCTCCAGCACGAATGGTCTTCGGCTTAGACGTCATCACCTCGCCCACCACCTTGCGCATCAAGCCGTCATCCATATGGCGGCTCAGATCACCATCGGTGACAATGCCGATCAACGCACCGGCGCCATCCACCACGCCGACGCAGCCGAAACGTTTCTCGGTCATGGTCAAAATAGCCGCCGACATGGCTGTTTCCGCCGGACATAGCGGCAGTTCACCGCCCTTATGCATCAGATCATCTACCCGGACGAATTTCCGGCCCAGGCGGCCGCCAGGGTGCAGAACCTGGAATTGATCGGAGGAAAAGCTGCGTCGGTCCATCATGGCTACTGCCAGGGCATCGCCCAGGCCCAGCATCATGGTGGTAGATGTGGTCGGCGCCAGGCCCATGGGGCAGGCCTCGGCCATGGCGGGCAGAACCAGCGCCACGTCCGCCGCCGAGGCAAGGGTGGAGGGCGCCTTGCCGACCATGGCCAAAAATGGAATGCCGCGGAACTTGGCGTAGGCGACCAAATCGTTCAATTCCGCCGTCTCACCGGAATTGGATAGCGCCAAAACGCCGTCATCCGGGCCGATCATGCCCAGATCTCCGTGACTGGCCTCTCCCGGATGAACGTAATGCGCCGGCGTACCGGTGGAGGCCAAGGTCGCGGCGATCTTTCGTCCAATATGGCCGCTTTTTCCCATGCCGCTGACGACCAGCTTCCCAGTGATTTGCGACAACAGATCCGCGGCGGCATCAAACTTTTCGTCCAGACCATCGGCCAGCAGGCCAAGACCTTCCGCCTCCAGGCGCAAAACCCGCTCTGCCGCCGCGCGGACACTGCTATTTTTCGTCGTCAATGCCTCTTCCCGAATCTTCACGGACACCAAATAAGCCTTTGAAAATAAATTGCTTTAGCGAACATACATTAAATCATCTCGAAAGCGGTAGATTTTCGCATGCGAAAATTGTGCCAACTTCCGAATTAATTCAGTATGAGCAATAAGATAGGTATGGTCAAACCCGCAAACAACCCGCAAAAATGCCGGGAACAAAGACGCGCTGGCCTGCTCGACTAGCCGCCCCGGCGGAATTCTTAGTGCGAGAAAATATCCGTTTCGGACCAGCCCGCCAGGTCCAATTCCGCCCGTATGGGCAGATAGTCAAAACTGGCCTGGGCCAAATGATCGCGGCCTTCGCGGGCCAGCATATCCTGCAAAACGCCATGCAGGTGGTGCAGGTGCAGCACATCATTGGCGGCATAATCCAATTGCTGCGACGATAGTTCGTCCGCGCCCCAATCGGAGCTTTGCTGCTGTTTCGACAGATCGACGCCGAGGAGCTCCCGGCAGAGGTCTTTCAGGCCGTGGCGGTCGGTATAAGTTCGCACTAGTTTCGAGGCGATCTTGGTGCAATAAATCGGCGTACAGTCGATGCCCAGAGAGCGTTTGATCATGGCCACGTCGAAACGGGCGAAATGAAACAGCTTGGTCACGCCGGGATCGGCCAGTATGGCGCAAAGATTTGGCGCCTGATAGACGCCCTTGGCAAATTGCACCAGATGGCAATCGCCGTCGCCCGCCGACAATTGGATCAGACACAGGCGGTCGCGGTGAGGATCGAGGCCCATGGTTTCAGAATCGATGGCCACCATATCGCCAAATGACAAACCGTCGGGGAGATCGCCCTTGTGAAGATGATTGGCCATTGCCTAGTGCTGCCCCTATTTAGCGGATTGGTTTGGTACGCGTGTTAATTTGGCGGTCCCGGCAGTTGGCCCGATTATTCTTGCTGCCATCCCCCGCACCCCAATATGGGGCATGAGGGGGAATGGTGCCCAGGAGAAGACTCGAACTTCCACGGGGTTACCCCCACTAGCACCTGAAGCTAGCGCGTCTGCCAATTCCGCCACCTGGGCCCCAGGGCGGCATCGATACTGCCCGGGCCGGGCATTGTCAAGACGGCTAGCCCCTTCTCTCTTTAAAAAGTTGTCGGCCAGGTTGCCAGGCGGTGTTTTGCGATGCCGCCCGTTGGCCGGCGCCGGTGAACCTCCAGCATCCGGGCCAACCAATCACGTGTTTCACGCGGATCAAGTACGGTTTGGGCCCGGTAGCAGGCCGCCAGATCATAACCGGAACTATCCTGCATGACCTTGGCCATCAGCTCGCGGTAACGCTCCGGTTCGTCCTCCTCCCGCACCCGGTAAACCACATTGACGGCCGCATTGGGATCCATGAACGAGATATCGGCTGTCACCCAGGCCGCCATGTGGTCGCAGACACCGGCGCCCATGTTGAGATGCGCTTGGCCATAACTCTTGCGCACGATCACCGATAGTTTGGGCACCGTGGCCAATTGCAGGGCCTGGGTGTAGTTCATGATCTTGCCGGGCAAGCGCAACTTCTCGCCCGCCACGCCGACCAGAAAGCCCGGCGTATCAGCCAGGGTGACAAGAGGTATATTAAAGCTGTCACATAGTGCGATAAAGCTGATCGCCTTGTCACAGGCGTCGGAATCCAGAGCCCCGCCCTTGAACTTTGGATTTGGCGCCATGACCCCGACACTGCGCCCATTCAGCCGCGCCAGGCCAGTGGAGATATTGCGCGCGAAGCGGTCCTTGATGGGGAAATAACTGCCCTTATCCATGATCACGCGGACCACGTCGCGCATATCGTAAACCTTGCTGCGGCTTTCAGGCACCACTGACAGCAGGGCATCCTGGTCCTGTGCGGCATCTGCGGCGGGCTCCAGTTCAGGCGGCGCCTCGCCACTGTGCGAGGGCATATAGCTGAGGAACGCCTTGATGGCGTCCAATGCCTCTTCATCACTGTCGACGGCCAGATCGACCTGGCCCGTGACGCCGGCCTGCATGCGCCAACCGCCCAGTTCCTCCGGGTCAGGGTCTTCCGAGATGGCGACCGAGGTGACGTTAGCCGAGGATACCGCCATCACCGCGCCCTTGCGCATGACCACGAAGTCAGAGGTCGCGGCCCGCCAGGTGCCGCCGCCATAACTTTGCCCCAACACGGCGGCGGCTCTCGGAATTTGCCGGTCATGGCTAAGATCGAAATATTCGCCGGTCTTATGGATTCCCGCCGCGCCCATGATATCCGGTATACGTCCACCGGAGCATTCACACAGCATGATCAAGGGTATACCGTTTTCGATCGCGGTTTTTCGGCTGTGCACCATTTTTTGGCCCGCGATTTCTGCGCTCGATGCGCCCATAGAGGTGAAATCAGCCGCATTGACCACCGCCAACCTACCATTGATGGTGCCGCTACCATCGACGCTGCCGTCACCTGGCGCGCGGTCGCGATCTTCGACGCGGGCAGGCAGAGCCAGCAAACCTTGCTCCGTGAACGAGCCTTCGTCGAACAAATAGGCGATCCGCTGCCGCACGTTCAATACGCCCGCGTCGCAGAATTCCTGCAAGCGCCGGGGCGAACCCATGGCCAACGCCTTTTCTCGCCGCGCCGCCAGTTCGCGCAATTGTTCTTCCATCGCCATTACGATCCTCCATACCAAACTGATTTTACGGATCAGCTTATATCATGCCCTCGCCGTGCCAAACTGTGATGGCGCATTGGAGGCAAGGCCAGTATGATGCGCGCCACGAGAGTTGGTTCAAGATTCAGATTATGGGATCAAAGTGACATGGGTAAGGTAACAGTCATCGGCGGTGCCGGGTTTTTGGGCCGCTATCTTGTCAAACGCCTGGCGCAACAGGGCACGCAGGTCCGCGTCGCGGTGCGGGACCCCGAAGCCGCCAACTTTCTCAAGCCCATGGGCGATGTCGGCCAAGTCCAGCCAATCCAGGCCAATATCCGCAACGAGGCCTCGATCACGCGCGCCGTCGCCGGCGCCGATGTGGTGATCAACCTGGCCGGCGTGATGTTTCCAGGTGGTGCGCAAGGTTTCCAGGCAGTGCATGAAGACGGTGCCGAGACGGTGGCCCGTGCCGCCACCAGTGCCGGCGTTGGCCGCCTGATCCATGTTTCGGCCATCGGTGCCGATGCAGAGGCAAACAGCAAATACGCCCGCAGCAAGGCCGCCGGCGAGGCCATGGTCAGGGGTACATACCCCGACGCCATCACTGTTCGGCCATCGATCATTTTTGGCGCGGAGGATCATTTTTTCAATCTGTTTGGCCAGTTGGCTACGTTGACCCCCGTGATGCCCTTGCTGGGCGGCGGCAAGGGCCGCATGCAGCCGGTCTATGTGGACGACGTGGCCCAGGCCATTGCCGCCCTGGCACGGGACGGCGCAGCCACAGGCGGCACTTACGAGTTGGGCGGCCCTCAAGTTTTAACCATGGCCGAAATGATCGCCATGACCTGTGAACATACCGGACGCAACCGCCTGACCGTCTGGTATCCGTTTGCCCTGGCCAAGTTCTACGCCTTCTTCTTGCAACTGCTGCCGTGGCGGATCTTGACCATGGACCAGGTGGATATGTTGAAGGTGGACAATGTGGCCAGCGGCGAACTGCCGGGTCTTGACGCGCTGGGTGTAACGCCCACGGCTCTGAACGCGGTATTACCGCACTATCTGTACCGCTACCGCAAGGCCGGGCGCCTCCCCCAAACCGAGCTGCTCTAATCTTTCGCTTACGGCTCCAGCTCAATGCCCAGGCGGTCCCGTAGAACCTGGTAATAGTCCCCATCGTCCAAGGTGCTCAGAGCGACGAAGTCTTCATCGCTCATAGCGGCGCGGCGGTCCATGATTTCGCTACCAAAACCAACCGGATAGCGCAATTTCGGCTGTTCGGCCAATAGCGCCTCAGCAATCACCTTGGCCACGGCTTCGGCGGGGGTGGCATTCGCGATACCGGCATTGAAGAAACGGCCGTTGCGCCGCATGGCTGATTTGTAAGGCGAGGCGCGGTAATAATGCACCGGGGTATTTTCAAAAATCGCTGAGGCGATCACGCCCGGCTCGATGATTGCCACGCGGATGCCCAAGGGTGCGACCTCCTGGGTCAACGTTTCTGAAAATGCCTCCATGGCGAATTTTGAGGCACAATAGACGCCCTGATTAGCCCAGGCGACACGCCCCACTATTGACGAAATATTGACGATGGCGCCATGGCTATGGGCGCGCATGCCGGGCAGAACGGCCTGGGTCAATTTCACGGGGCCCCAGTAATTGGCCTCGAACATGGCTCGGTGCTCATCCTCCGGGTAGGTTTCGATGGGCGATGACGAGGACAAACCGGCATTATTGACCAGAACATCGATACGTCCCTCTGTCGCGATAATCCGCTCCACACAGGCCAGCATGGATTGATTGTCCGAAACGTCCAGGGTTTCGATCACCAGTGGCAGGTTTTCCGCCGCCGCCCACTCGCGCAATGGCACGGCCTTGGCGGCATTGCGCATGCTGGCATGGACCTTGTAGCCCTGGCGCGCCAGATGCAGCGCCGTGGCATGGCCGATACCGGTCGAGGTGCCGGTGATCAGGCAGATTTTCAGGCTCTGTAGTCCTTCAATTCATCAGGCGTAAAGCCAGTATAACAGCCCGGCACCGAGCACCAGCCGATAGATTACGAACGGCGTATAAGAGGCATGGCGCAGCCAGCGCATCATCAGGGCCACCGCCGACAACGCCGTCACGAAGGCCAGGGCGGCGGCCACAAGGGCATCCAAACCCAGGCTCAGCCGTCCGTCTTGCACCACCTCCAGGCCGGCATAACAGGCCGCCGCCAGGATTATCGGCATCGACAACAACAGCGAGATCCGCGCCGCGTCCGCCCGCTCGAACCCCAAGGCCCGGGCCGCCGTGATGGTGATGCCGGAACGTGAGGTGCCGGGGATCAACGCCAGTATCTGGGCCAGGCCGATCAGCAGAACGGTGCCAAATCCCAGCTGTTCCATACGGTTGATCTGCAGACAGATCCGGTCCACGGCCCATAGCAACAGGCCAAACAGCACCGTGGTCCAGGCGATAATCAGGGGCGAGCGTAACAATTCCAGAAAACCCTGGCTGGCGAGAATATAACCGGCCGCCAATGCGGGCAGGGTGCCGGCCACGATCAACAGAAACAGCCTGGTGTCCGGATTGAAGCGCCCCAGCAGCAGGGAGACCAGGCCCATGACCATAGCCGCCACGTCCTGGCGGAAATACAGCATCACCGCACCCAGGGTGCCCAGATGCACGGCGATATCAATGGTCGGGCCCTGGTCGGGCCAGTCACCGGCCAAGGGCACCAGGATCAAGTGAGCCGATGACGAGATCGGCAGAAACTCGGTCAGGCCTTGAACCACGGCAACAACGATCAAGTGCAGCAAGCTCACATCAAGACTCCAGTTTCGCTCCAAAGAAATCCTCTGATTCGCAACACAAACACAGTGCCACACCGCGCCTGCTTTTACATCAAGCCCTGGTTCCGGATAGCCGCGGCGCCAGGGCCGGACTAAAAGAATGGGACGAGACATTCAAAAACAGAGCGCGTGGCCGACCTGGACTGGAAGCGAATAGCGGCGCGGATAGACAGTGGAGATCGCGCCGGACAGCACCGCTGCTCAGTGCCGAAGAATGCGATAAATTGGCGGGCCTCTACGGCCAGGATCAATGTTTCCGCAATACCATCGAAATGGCCCGCTATCGCTTTGACGAATATCAATACCGCTATTTCGACAATCCATTGCCCAGCCTGGTCGCCGAACTGCGGCAGGAGCTTTATCGCCATCTGGCCCCCTTGGCCAACCAAATGGCAGCCAATTTACCTGGCAATGGGCACTATCCGCCCACGTTGTCGGCCTACCGCAAAATCTGCTACGCGGCGGGTCAAACAAAACCAACGCCGCTGCTGCTGCATTACGAGGCGGGCAACTACAACCGCTTACATCAGGACCTCTACGGCAGCGAATTCTTTCCCCTACAGGCAGTCATCCTGTTGAGCCGCCCGGTCTCGATTTCACCGGCAACGAGGTCTTGTCGGTGGAGCAACAGCCCCGCACCAATCCATTGGCTAGGTAGTCACGCCTGAACAAAGTGAAATGGTAATCTTTCCCGTCCGCGAACGCCCAGTGCAGGGAAAACACGGCTATTTTCGCGCGCCATGCGCCATGGCGTCACCCGTCTGCACAGCGGCCAGCGCTTTACCCTGGGCATCATTTTCCATGATGCGGAATAGGCAGGCGGTATCATCCCATAGCCTGGATGGCTATAATCAGGCCGAAAACTGAATTCATGCGGCGATGGGGAGCTTGACGATGACCGAACCGATAGCCTTGGAAATATTCACCGATTACGTTTGACCGTGGTGTTATCTCAGTACCGGGCGTATTGAAAAACTAAAGCGGAATTTCAACATTGAGGCAAAGTGGTTGCATTTTCCCCTGCACCCCGAAACGCCCCAGGAGGGCCGCAGCCTGGAAGATTTGTTCGCGGGCCGGGGCGTGGATCTGGATGCCATGTATACCCGCATGAAAGGCCTGATGGACGAAGAAGGCCTGCCATACAGCCGCCGCACCCACACCTACAACAGCCGCCTAGCCCAAGAGCTGGGCAAATGGGCCGACACCCAACCCAGTGGCGAGGCCATCCATGATGCCCTGTATCGGGCCTATTTCGTCGATGGCGTCAACGTTGGCGATGTGGAAGCATTGTTAAAAGTGGCGGCGGCGACCGGCCTGGATGTGGAAGTCACGCGGGAGGTTCTCGAATCCCGCAGCTTCTCGGACGCCGTGGACGAGGATTGGGCGAAATCCCGGCAATATGGCGTCACCGGCGTACCCACCTTTATTGCCGGCCGTCAGGGCGTGGTTGGGGCACAGCCCTACGAAGCCTTGGAACAGTTGCTACAGCAAGCCGGGGTCGAGCCAAGAAGTTAACAGCCGCCGGTCTTGCTCCATCAGTCTTGCTCAATGCACGGAGTCGTCCGTGCCCGGCGCGGTCAGCGGCGCATCCGCCACAACCCAGAGACCGGTTTGCGTGAAGCCAGGTTCGGCCAGGTGGATCATGGTCTCGGACACATGTTCGGGTGGGGGCAGTTGGTCCGGGTCTTCGCCCGGAAAGGCCGCCGCCCGCATCTCGGACCGGGTCGGGCCGGGATTGACGATGTTGACCCGCACGGCCGTGTTTTGGGTTTCCTTGGCGTAGGTCTGGGCAATGGCATCCAGGGCCGCCTTGGTCGAGGCGTAGAGCGCCCAATAGGGCGGCAAGGACTGGGCCGCGCCGGAGCTGACAAAAATCGCCCGTCCCCCGTCGGACTGCCGCAACAGCGCATCCATGGAACGGATCAGGCGATAGTTGGCGGTGACGTTCAAATCATACGCCCGCTGCCAGACGTCGGGGCGGATATGGCCCACTGGCGACAGATCACCCAGAACAGCGGCGTTACCCACCAGAATATCCAGCTTGCCCCAGCGTTTAAAGATCTGTCCGCCCAGATCATCAATGGCGCCAAAATCGCCCAGGTCCATGGGCACCAGCGTGGCGCTACCGCCCTTCGCCCTGATCTCGTCATCCACTTCCTCCAAGGCGCCGGTGGTCCGCGCCACCAGGATGACGTGGGCGCCTTCGCCGGCGTAGGCCTTAGCGACGGCGGCGCCGATCCCGCGGGAGGCACCCGTTATCAGGGCTATACGGTCCTGCAAACGTTGGCTCATCGCCCTATTCCGCCCATTGCACCAGTCCCTCAACCATGTTCCGTCAGCAGGGACAGTTGCGCCGGGGACCGGCCCTGCGCCAGATCAACCAACGATACCGGGTACTCTTCGGAAAAGCAGGCATCGCAATACTGCGGCTGCTCATTATTGCGGGCGATGCCGCCCACCGCCTGGTACAGGCCGTCGATGGAAATAAAGGCCAGGCTGTTGACGCCGATTTGCCGCGCCATAGTCGCCACATCCATGTTTGCGGCCATCAACTCTTCCCGGCTGGGAGTATCGACGCCGTAATAGCAGGGATTGGCCGTGGGCGGAGAGGCGATACGCATGTGCACCTCGGTGGCACCGGCGTCGCGGACCATCTGCACGATTTTTTTTGAAGTAGTACCGCGCACGATCGAATCATCGACCAGCACCACGCGCCGGCCCTCGATCTCGGCCCGGTTGGCATTATGCTTCAGCTTGACCCCAAAGTTGCGGATGTTCTGGGACGGTTCAATAAAGGTCCGACCAACGTAGTGGTTGCGGATAATACCCAGTTCGAAAGGCACGCCGGCCTCTTCGGCATAGCCGAGGGCCGCGGGTGTGCCGGAATCCGGCACCGGGATGACCACGTCCGCCGGCACGGCGCTTTCCTTGGCCAAGGCTGCACCGATGGCCTTACGTACGGAATAGATCGAGCGCCCCTGGGCGATGCTGTCGGGTCTGGAAAAATAGACATACTCGAATATGCAAGGCCGTGATTTGGCAGGCGGAAACGGCATCAGGCTTTCGATGCCATCGCGGCTGTAAATAATCATTTCACCCGGCGCGACCTCGCGCACCAACTCGGCGCCGATGATGTCCAGGGCGCAACTTTCCGATGTTAGGATCGGCGCCCCGTCCAGTTGCCCCAACAGAAGTGGACGCACACCCATGGGATCGCGCACGCCAATCAATTGATCCTCGGTCATGGCAACCAGACTGTAGGCACCAACGACGGATTTCAGAGCATCGATGATGCGGTCGATCAGGTCATGATAGCTTGAGGTGGCGATCAGGTGAATGATCACCTCCGTATCCATGGTCGATTGAAAAATACAACCGCGTTTGACCAGTTCGCTGCGTAAGGTGCCCGCATTTGTCAGATTGCCGTTATGGCCAATAGCGAAACCCCCAGTTTCCAGTTCCGCGAACAGCGGCTGGACATTGCGCAACACGGTATCGCCCGTGGTGGCATAGCGGTTGTGCCCCAGGGCAACGTCGCCCGGCAGCCGGCTGATCACGGCTTCCGAGTTGAAGTTATCTCCCACGTGACCTAGGCTGTGGTGGGAATAGAATTGCCTTGAATCGTGGGTGACGATGCCGGCGGCTTCCTGGCCGCGGTGTTGCAAGGCATGCAGACCCAGCACTGTGTGAGCGGCAGCATCACTGCTGCCGAAAATACCAAAGACGCCGCATTCTTCGTGAAACTTGTCACTGTCGGCCGCAGGATGGGCAAATGGATGTGTGGTCAGGTCCAAGGTTCGGTCCTTTGTGGGCACACCGCCGCCGTGATTGATATGGTCTATATCATGATCGTTTGGGGAGCGCTGGGTCAATTGTCCGTCCGGTTCTGGATGAGGCGGTTCATATCGTCGCGCGAGCCCGATGTATAGCCGCTTTCGCGCTGTTTGTCAGCGCCGCTATTTGGGCCGCTATTCGGGCTACTATCCGCGCCGCCGATGGCGCCTTTCAGCTGTTCCGCCAAATGGCCCGCGTTGATGGCATTGTCAAGAATGGAATCAAGGTTCTGACCGCCTTCCCTGCCCAGTTCACCGATCCCGGCAAGCCCCTCGCGGACATTTTCAGGCGCCAGGCCCGCCAGCATTTGGGCGCTGTATTCAATAGCCGGCATGGCCCGTGCCTGGCGCAGCCAATCGGGCTGGTCCTTAGCTGGCAGGAACTGCAACAGAACTATGTAAGCCAGGGCAATCACCGCGACGCCACGCAATAAACCAAACAAGAAACCAAGAGAGCGGTCCAGAATGCCAATTTCACTGCGTTGTACCCGCCGCGATATGAACGATGACAGGAACGAAGCCGCCGTCAGCACGGCGACAAAAATCACGACGGTCGTGATGCTGCCAGCGATCAAGGGCTGATCAATATATTTTTGCACCATGGGTTGCACATGGGAGAACAGTCCGATCGTCGCAACGGTCGCAATGATCCAGCCGCCGATGGACAGCACCTCCTTGACGAAACCACGGCTCAGCGCCAACAGGCCCGAAATCAGCAGGATAATCAGCACCACCAGATCGGTCACATTTATGGGTAAATCGCTTAACATGGCGGTTCTATACGGCCTTCACCCCATGGGACGCGAACAGTTCCACCAATTCCGGCAGACGGCTGATTTTGCTGACCGCCAGGGGGCTTTTGCGCTGTTTGCGGGCAGGCGGCGCCAGGGCGCACGCGAAGCCCAATTTCGCCGCTTCCTTCATGCGTAGTTCCGCCTGCGCAACGGGGCGAACCTCGCCCGAGAGGCTGATTTCGCCAAACAATACCGCTTCTTGCGGCACCGGTACTTCCATCAACGATGACACCAATGCGGCGGCTACCGCAAGATCGGCCGCTGGTTCATTGATGCGCAAACCGCCGGCCACGTTCAAATAGACGTCATGGCCTGCCATGCCCAGGCCGCAGCGGGCATCGAGCACCGCCAAGACCATGGCCAAACGGTTACCGTCCCAACCCACAACCGTGCGCCGCGGATTACCGGGGGGCGAGGGCGCGACCAGGGCCTGGATTTCCACCAGCACCGGGCGGCTGCCTTCCAGGCCGGCGAAGACAGCGCTGCCCGAAATATCGCCCGCCTCGCCACGATTGGCCAAAAACAAGGCGGAGGGATTACTCACTTCCATCAGGCCGGCATCGCTCATTTCGAACACGCCAATTTCGTCCGTCGGGCCGTAACGGTTCTTGACAGCGCGCAGGATGCGGAATTGATGGCCGCGCTCACCCTCGAAATACAGCACGCTGTCGACCATGTGTTCCAACACCCGCGGCCCGGCGATCTGGCCATCCTTAGTCACATGGCCCACCAGCAGCAGGCAAATATCCGTGCGCTTGGCGGCGCGGATCAATTCCTGAGCGGAGGTACGGACCTGACTGACCGTGCCGGGCGCCGATTCAATGCTATCCACGTACATGGTCTGGATCGAATCTATAACAACCACCCTGGGGCTATCCGGCCCATCCATGGTGGCAACGATATCGCGCACGGAGGTCGCCGCCGCCAAATCCAGCGGCGCACCTTCCAGGCCCAGACGCCTGGCCCGCATACGGACCTGGGCCGGCGCCTCCTCGCCGGAGATATAAGCACAGGTGACGCCTTGTTGGGCCAGACGTGCCACGACTTGCAACAATATGGTTGATTTGCCAATGCCCGGATCACCGCCAATCAGGATGGCCGAACCCGGCACCAAACCGCCGCCGCAAACCCGGTCAAACTCGCCTAGGCCCGAAACCGTGCGCGGGCCTTCCATATCGCCATGCTTGTTCAGTTTGTGAAAGTCCAGCACCCGGCCCCGATCGCGGCCCTTGCCTGCGCTTTCCAGACCCTTCGGCGGCGCTTCCCGCGCGGCTTCCTCCGCTATAGAGTTCCATTCGCCACAGCCCGAACAGCGCCCGGACCATTTGCCATGCACTGCGCCACAGCTTTGACAGACAAAAATTTCAGCTGCCTTGGCCACCTAATGCCTACTCTTATGTCACTTCCAGGGCGAAGGGACCTTCCTCGCGCCCATGGATGAATTGATCAACGAATTCGTTGTCGCAATGATCGATCTGATCGACGCCACCAGCCCAGATGATCTGGCCGCCATATAGCATGGCGACCCGGTCGGCGATGGTGCGGGCGGACGACATATCATGGCTGATGGTCAAGGTCGTCGCGCCCAGGTCCTGGACACATTCGGTAATCAGATTATTAATGATATCGCCCATGATCAGGTCCAGCCCGGTCGTTGGCTCGTCAAAGAAGATAATATCCGGCTCCGTGGCGATGGCACGGGCCAGGCCAACCCGCTTGCGCATGCCGCCCGACAATCCGGCGGGATCAGCCATGGCCATATTTTCGCCCATGCCAACCTTGGCGAGTTTGTCTATCGCGATAATGCGGGCCGCTTCGCGCTCCATGCCGGCACCTTCGATCAGGCCAAAGGCAACGTTTTCCCATACCGTCAGGGAATCGAACAGAGCGGCGGATTGGAACAGCATGCCGAATTTGGTCAAAATCCGTTCCCGCTCCGCACCGCGCAGATCGACCGTATCCTCACCATCAATGCGGATGCGGCCCTGATCGGGATGCAACAGGCCTAGAATACATTTCAACATCACCGATTTGCCGGTGCCCGAGCCACCGATCACCACCACCGATTCGCCCTCGGCCAGCGACAGATTCAGCCCATTCAGTACCACTTTCGGGCCAAACGATTTGTGCACATCGATCAGTTCAAGGCGCGGTGTGTCGGTCATCATCTACCCGTCATTGCGAGAAGAAAGCTTCGGTGACGAAATAGTTCGAGATCAAGATCAGGATCAGCGACGAGACCACCGCGTCCGTCGTCGCCTTGCCCACGCCCTGGGCCCCGCCCTTGGAGTTGAAGCCGTGATAGCAACCCATCAGGGCGATCAAAAAGCCGAACACCGCCGCCTTCACTAGGCCGGAGATAACATCCATGGTTTCGAGAAAATCGAAGGTGTTCTTCAAATAGACCGCAGAGTTGAAGCCGAGTTGGTGGATACCCACCAAATAGCCGCCCATAACGCCAATAATATCGGCGATCAATACCAGAATCGGCGCGGTGATGGTGGCGGCGAGCACGCGCGGCACCACCAGATAACGGAATGGATTAGTCTGCAGAGTAATCAGGGCATCCAGCTGCTCGGTCACCTTCATGGTGCCCAGTTCCGCCGCGATCGCCGCGCCGACCCGTCCACCCAGCATCAAACCCGCCAGAACCGGGCCCAGTTCGCGGGTTAGGCCCACGACCACGATATTTGGCACGGCGCTTTCGGCACCAAACCGGGCAGAGCCGAGATAGATTTGCAAGGCCAGTACCGCGCCCGTGAACAATGCCGTCATGCCCACCACGGGCAGGGAATAATAGCCGATGGTGATCATCTGCTGCAGGCACAGGCGCCAATAGAATGGCGGTGAGACAACGGTATACAGCGAGCGGCCCGTGAACGTGGAAAGCCGCCCAACCGTAGCCAGGAAACTCAAGAAAATGCCGCCCACCGCCGCCGAGGGGTTACTCATCCTGGGTCGTCTCCGCACCAAGGTATCGGCGATGATAGCGCCGGCCAAGAGAGGTCAGAATTTCATAACCAATAGTGCCAGCGCGGGCGGCCACGTCGTCCACCCCTTCGCCACCGCCGCCGATCAGGTCGACCAACGCCCCCGCTTGCGCCGCCTCGATTGGCGCCTCGGTGACATCTAGTGTGATTAGGTCCATGGAAACGCGCCCCACGATTGGTACCGAAACTCCGGCAAGACGGCCCATCCCCTGTCCAGACAATGAGCGCAAATAACCATCAGCATACCCCACCGGAACCGTGGCGATGCGCCTAGGCCCCGTGGCCCGATGGGTGGCACCGTAGCCAACGCTCTGAGGGGTGTCAATTTCCCGCAGCTGAATGATCCTGCCCCTTAGGCGGACCACCTCGCGCATGGGGTTCGCGGCACCAGGCATCGGGTTGCCGCCGTACAGGGCGACGCCGGGCCGAACCAGGTCATAGTGATAGTCGGAGCCCAGGAAAATTCCCGAGGAATTGCCCAAAGAGGCCGGTTTTGCAGGCAGGGCGGCGCGCAGGCGGTCAAATAATCGCCGCTGTAGTTCGTTCATTTTATGGCCCGCTTCATCGGCGCACGCGAGATGGCTGACGACGAAACGCAGATCAATGTTTCCCAACCGTTCCGGCGCGGCGGCCAGGGCGGCGGCGTCATCCGGGCTCAATCCAAGGCGATTCATCCCCGTATCAAGATGCAGGGCGGCCGCACCTTGCCAAAGGTCTAACTGCGCCAAGCTATTCAAAACCGGCCGCAAATCATGGGCCCTGAAATCGCCTTCCGTACCCGGCAGAATGCCATTCAGAATGTAGATCGATGCTTGGCCACCAAGGGCCTGGCGCAAGGCGATGCCCTCAGACAGATGGGCGGCAAAGAAGGTCCTGCAGCCCGCCGCCGCCAACACCGGGCCAACGCGGTCCGCACCCAGACCATAGGCATCGGCCTTCACCACGGCGGCGCATTCGGCCCCTGCCGCACGCTGTTTCAGAATTTCATAATTTGCCGCCAGGGCGGCCAGATCGACCTCGAGGATCGCGCCAGCTTTTTCGGTGCTGGGGCTAATGGCCATCGGGATAGTGGCCCACCTCGAGGTTGGAGAATTTGGTGAACTCCCGTTCGAACTGCAAGCGCACGGTGCCGGTGGGACCATGGCGCTGTTTACCTATAATAACCTCGGCGATGCCATGGATCTGATCCGCTTTTTCCAGCCATTTGGCATGATCGGGGGTATCGGGTTCGGGCTGTTTGCGTTCGTGATAATATTCTTCCCGGTAGACGAACATCACCACATCCGCGTCCTGCTCGATGGAGCCCGATTCACGCAGATCCGACAGCAGAGGCCGCTTATCCTCCCGCGCCTCGACCTGCCTGGACAGCTGTGACAGCGCCAGTACGGGAATATCCAATTCCTTGGCCAGCGCTTTCAGTCCCTGGGTAATTTCGGAGATTTCCTGCACCCGGTTTTCCCCTCGCCCAGTGCCTCGCAGCAATTGCAGGTAATCGACCACCACCAGGCCCAGATCATGCTGCCGCTTCAGGCGCCGGGCCCGCGTGCGCAGGGCCGAGACGGTCAGGGCCGGCGTATCATCGATATACAGCGGCGCCTGTTCAATGGCCTGCGATGCGGTAACCAGCCGGGAAAAATCGTCTGAGGTTATTTCGCCGCGGCGAATCTTTTCCGAACTGATGCGGGCCTGCTCCGCCAACAGACGGGTAGCCAATTGTTCGGCTGACATTTCCAGGCTGAAAAATGCCGCCACCGCGCCGTCGACGACCACGTCCTGGCCGTCTTCGAGGCGTTTCCGTTTGATGTGATGAGCCGCGTGAAAGGCGATATTGGCAGCCAGGGCGGATTTACCCATGGCCGGTCGGCCAGCCAAAATGATCAGATCCGAGGAATGCAGGCCGCCCAGTTTCTGATCTAGGTCCGTCAGGCCCGAGGAAACCCCCATCATCTGGCCGTCCCGCTGGAAAGCCGCCGCCGCCATCTCCACTGACAATGCCAGAACGCTGTCGAACGACATCAGGCCACGGTCCGCCTGACCGTGTTCGGCCAATTGGAACAGATCCTGCTCCGCCGTCTCGATCTGGTCGCTGGCCTCGACATCAATATCCGCCTCGTAGGCGTCATTGACCATTGCCTCGCCAATCTCGATCAGACCCCGGCGCAGAGCCAAATCGAATATGGCGCGGCCATAATACTGGGCGTTAATCACGGTCACGGCGGCACCGGCCAGACGGGCCAGGTATTGCGCCCCGCCGACTTCTTCCAGCGCCTCGTCCTGGTCAAAGAAATATTTCAACGTTACCGGATTGGCGATCTGTCCGCGCTCAATCAATTTTACGGCGGCGGCGAAAATGCGCTGATGCCCAGGCTCGAAAAAATGCTCCGGGCGAAGGAAATCCATGACCCGGCTGGCGGCTTCATTGTTGACCAGGATTGCGCCTAACAAGGCCTGTTCGGCTTCCAGATTGGCGGGCGAGGTGCGGTATTCGGCGCCGGCGATCTCCTGCTCTTCAAGAGACGGATCGCCAATGGTGGCCACGACCGGATTATTTGTGCTGTCTGCGTTCATCTGCGGGCAACCTATCACGTCGGACGGCGGCATTCCTCCTGGTGAATTTTTCAGGTGCTGTTAGCAATTTAAAACTTATCCCTGGAATGTCGGGGATAACTGCCACCAGACCCTGAATTCATGGGCCGTTTTAGAACCGGCGCTGCGGATAACTAGCTGGTAAAAATATCTTGTCGAAGGCAAAAAAACCGACCGGTAACTTAGGCTGCGCGCGAATCAGATTTTTCCGCATGTCCCGACCGCCGTCTTTCGCTGTCGAATATGTAATCCCGGGTCTCGGGCACCGCGTCGGGATTCTTGGCCAGCTGCACCTGGAAGACCACATGGCCGCCATGACGGAAGGCAACTTCGGCACCGCACAAGTAGAAATCCCACATGCGGGCGAATCGCTCGTCGAAGAGGTCGATGATATGGTCTCTATTGGCATAAAAGCGCTGCCGCCAGTGACGCAGGGTCTCGGCGTATTGCAGGCGGAAAATCTCCACATCCGTGATGTACAGATCGGCTTTTTCGACAGCAGCGGAAATTTCCGAAAGTGACGGGCTATAACCGCCCGGAAAGATATATTTATTAAGCCAGGGATTGGTCGCACCGGGACCATCGGCCCGGCCAATTGTATGCAACACGGCGACGCCATCATCCGTCAGCAGGCTGCAGACCTTGTCAAAAAATTCGCGGTAATGGTTCAGTCCCACATGCTCGAACATACCGACCGAGACTATGCGATCAAACGGTCCCTGAACGGCCCGGTAGTCCTCCAACGCAAACGAGACGAAACGGGCCAACCCAGCCTCGGCGGCGCGCTGGTTGGAGAGCTTATGCTGTTCTTGCGATAATGTGACGCCATGAACCAGCACTTGCTCGTTTCTAGCCAGAAAAAGCCCCATGCCGCCCCACCCCGAACCTATGTCGAGAACACTTTGGCCCGGCTGCAATGCCAGCTTGGCCGCTATGTGACGCTTTTTCCGCAATTGCGCCATTTCCAGATCATCTTCGGGAGATTGGAAATAGGCGCAGGAATATTGCCGGTCCGCGTCCAGGAACAAATCATACAACGCGCCCGTCAAATCATAATGATGGGCCACATTGGCGCGGGCCCGGTGGGAGGGATTATGTTGCCGCAAACGGCGGACAGCCTCCCGCAGGGGTGTGATGAACTGTTTCTGCAGCCAATAGTTCGGCTGCCGCCAACCAATATTTTTGGAGGTCAATTCCAGGAAGTCATAGAGACCCGCATTTTCCACGGTAAGCCTGCCGTCCATATAGGCCTCGCCGGTGTAAAGCATGGGGTTGATATACAATTTCCAATGCAAATCGCGGGTATGCAGACGAATTTTGACTTCCGGACCATCCAACGCACCTTTAAAAATGTGCCAGCGGCCCGTGGCGTCGACGACCGTCAGACAGCCTGTATGGATCAAACTACGCAAGAAACTCGCCAAAAGCATGATCAACCCCGCACGCAAATATCTCCGGTGACTGTTTCCTTTCAAACGGCACCCATGGCCCACGCCGTGGGTGCCCAATAGGTTAGCTCAAACTCGGTCGGGGGGTAAAGAAATTTTGATTATTGACCTGCTTCGAAGATTCTGGACCATTTAGAGCTGGAATTTTCCAATAATGATCCCAGTATCGGGAGAAGGAGAATTCCGTGAAGAAATCGAAGTTAACGGAGTCGCAGATAGCGTTTGTTTTGCAACAAGCCGAGGCTGGCGTTCCAATTGCCGAGGTCTGCCGCAAGGTGGGAATTTCTGATGCCACGTTTTATAACTGGCGGAAGAAGTATGGCGGCTTGCTGCCTTCGGAAGTGCGTCGTTTGAAGCAGCTTGAAGAAACGAACAATAACCTGAAACGGATCGTGGCGAATCTGTCTTTGGACAAGGCAATGCTGCAGGATGTTATCAAACGAAAGCTCTGAAGTCTGATCGTCGCCGTGAACTTGTCGATGATCTGCGGATTGTTTCGGATGCCAGCATCCGCCGTGCCTGCGCTGTTTTGATCGCCAGCCGGTCGAGCTATCGTTACAAGCCTCTGCGCGACGATCAGGCCGAACTGAAGAAACGTATTCGGGAGATCGCCGAGACCCACGCCCGCTGCGGCTACCGCCGTATTCATGTGCTTCTGCGCCGGGAGGGCTGGTTGGTAAACGCCAAACGTATTCATCGTCTTTACACGGAAATGGGACTGCAACTGCGCAATAAGACGTCGAAACGCCGGGTCAAGGCGAAGCTGCGTGAGGGTAGCTCGGATGCAATACGACCAAATGAAACCTGGGCCATGGACTTTGCACATGACCAATTGGCGACTGGGCGCAGGCTGCGCGTCTTGACGGTGGTTGATACCTTCTCGCGGTTCTCGCCGGTGCTTGATCCACACTTCAGTTATCGTGGTCGGGACGTGGTTCGCACCCTCGAAGAGGTCTGCGGGAAGGCGGGCTATCCGAAGGCGATCCGCGTCGATCAGGACCCGGAGTTTATCTCCCGCGACCCGGATTTCTAGGCCTATCAGAAGGGTGTCACCCTGGACTTCTCACGGCCAGGCAAGCCGACGGACAATGCCTTCATCGGGTCGTTCAACGGTAAGCTCCGGGCCGAGCGCCTGAACGTCCATTGGTTCATGAGCCTTGACGACGCGCTTACAAAAATGGAGGATTGGAGTAAGGACTATAACGAAGTCCGCCCCACAGCGCCATCGGCAACAACCCATTGATATCGTTGCACAAGGGCTCATCGGTGATGCATCCGCCATGAGCTATCACCCCCGAAATTTCTCCGGCCGGGTGGTCCAACCATGGGGAGCAGCCCAGCAGCTCATTATGACAAACAATGACGTTGATCAAAAAAAGGGAGCGGCCCGGATATCCGAACCGCCCCTTATTTTAATTCTTGATCCGCTGCCGGGATCAATCGTCTTCGGTTTCCGCAACCTCTTCCTCGGCAACCTCGACATCCGACGCGGCCTCATCGCTATCTTCATCCGCAGTGTCGTCGTCAAAGACCTCCATGGCCAGATCATCTTCTTCCTCGGCGTTGATATCCTCGCCGGCGGCCTGACGCTCCGCCTCCGCCTCCGAACGGGCGACATTGGCAATCACTTCAACACTGACTTCCGGGTGCAGGTTGACTTGAACTGGATGCAGACCAAGGGTCTTGATCGGGCGCGTCAGCACGACCTGGTCGCGGTCGACCTTAAAGCCAGCACCATCCAGGCCCTCGATCACATCACGAGCCGCGACGGAACCATAAAGCTGGCCTGACTCGCCGGCCTGACGGATCACCACGAAGCTCACCTCCTTCATGGTTTTCGCGACCTTTTCGGCCTCACCACGGCGCTCCAGGTTGCGCGCCTCCAACTCAGTCCGGCGGGCCGCGAAGGCGGCCAGGTTTTCCGCCGTGGCGCGCTGGGCCTTGCCCTGGGGCAGCAGGTAGTTGCGGGCATAACCATTCTTGACACTGACCACATCGCCCATTTGGCCAAGTGACTCAATTCGTTCCATTAGGACGACGTCCATCATTCCTCCTTGTCGGCGCTACCGCCGCTATCTCCGGCACCGCCGGTGTTGCTCAAATTATCGCCGCGCGCCAGACGCAGCACCGCGTTCAAAAGGCCAAGACCGGCAACCAGGATCGGCAAGGGCCATAAAAACAAAAGTCCATAAAACAAAATCAGCATGGCCAAACGACCTTTCCAGGGCCGGAAAAAGCCGTGGACAACGCCCAAACCGAGCACGAAATACGGCACAATGGCGATTGCTGCAAGGGTTTTACCAAATACGCCCAATAAACCCGTCATGGACGCCAGCAGCAAAGCCGCCAACAAGGTGCCGATCCAGGCCATTGGCAGACGGATATCCGCCAATTCCGGGCTTGGCGCGATGTTGTAGCCGAAACGCACCAACAGCCCCTGGGCCAGCACGCCATTGAAAATCAGCCCCAAGATCCAGGACACAGCAAAAAACGCCGGCAGATAATCGACCAGGGCCACCAACACTTCGCGCTGTTCGGCATCGGAAAATTGTTCCGCGAACGGCGCCATGACCGCATTTAAATAGGCCATCAAACCGTCGCCGAACAGGCTCAGCCCAGCCAGGCCAAAAACCAGCCCCGCCACCGCCATGCCAGCCAGCCATAACAGTATACGGCCTGGTGGATACCAATGCACCTGGCCCCGGCCATCGGTACGCGACAACAGGGCCTGGCGGCTGATGACAATTACCGGCAGACCATAGAACACCGCCTGGGTGGCGGCGAAGCCTGGCCCACCGAACATCATGCTCAAACCACCGGCCACCAGAACGGCAATGACGGCACCCCGCACCCCCAGCCCCAAGCCGGCCAGGAACAATGGCAGCGGTGCGATATAGGCCAACAACAAGCCGCCCACCGCGGGCAGCGCCAGGGCGCCCTGCAATAGGCCGCTGGCTACGCCAGCAGCAATGGCAATCAGGTTGAAGTGCAACATTTGTCCTGCAACATGGCAATTGGCCACCGGTTATCGCTCGGCGGCCAATAACTCCGCCCGTCGAGCTATTGCGGTACGTCCTATTGCAGGACGAACGGCAACAACGCCAGGATGCGCGCCCGCTTGACGGCCCGGGCCAGTTCGCGCTGTTTCTTGGCCGAGACCGCCGTGATGCGGCTGGGGACAATCTTGCCCCGCTCGGACAGGTAACGCTGCAGGGTGCGCACGTCCTTGTAATCGATCTTGGGTGAATTGGCGCCCGAGAACGGGCAGGTCTTGCGTCGACGGTAAAACGGGCGGCGCAAGGGCAGTTGGGAAATTCTTACGTTCTGTGCCATTTGTTCTACTCCTCGGTGCTTGCAGTGGTTTCAGGCGCGGCTTCGGCCACGGCGGGGGTATCCTCGCCACCACGTTCCTCGCGGCCACGGCCCTCGCGGCCGCCTTCACGGTCACGGCCACCTTCTCGGGGGCGGCGGTCACCGCGTCCACCACGCGATTGCATCATCACGGAAGGACCTTCTTCCAGCTCCTCGACGCGCACGGTCATGTAGCGGATCACATCTTCATGCAGGCGCATGTTGCGTTCCAGCTCCTGCACCGCATCCGACGGCGCGTCCAGGTTCAACAACACATAATGACCCTTGCGGTTTTTCTTAATGCGGTATGTCAGGCCGCGCACGCCCCAATATTCGTTCTTGGGCACCGAGCCACCATTGTCTGTCACCAATTTGGTGAATTCCTCGGTCATGGCTTCGACTTGCTGGGATGAAACATCCTGGCGTGCAATAAACACATTTTCGTATAACGGCATACCTGTCCGTCGCTCCTTCGGTATGGTCGGTGGCATCCCCCGTTGGAATGCCCTGCGGACGCGTTGTGAACGCGGCCGACCGAATATGATAATCTCAAGCCCGGTGACCCAGGCAAGGCGCGGCATATATACACATATGCCGAGCTCGTGCAAGCCGGCTTGACAGCACAAAGTGACCGGCTATGAAGGATAAGAGAATGGATGGTAACAGTGAGGGAGGCAGCCATGGCGCGCGCCTTTGTATTTCCGGGTCAAGGTAGCCAGGCAGTGGGCATGGGCAAGGCCTTGGCGGATGCCCTGCCGACCGCCCGTCAGGTGTTCGAAGAGGTCGATGAGGCCTTGAGCCAGAACCTCTCGCGGCTGATGTTCGAGGGCCCAATCGAGGAGCTGACACTGACGGAAAACGCCCAACCCGCCCTGATGGCCATGAGCCTGGCCGTGGTCCGGGTGTTGCGCAACGACGGTGGGCTGGAATTCGGCAAGCATTGCCAATTTGTCGCCGGACATTCCTTGGGCGAATATTCCGCCCTGTGTGCGGCGGATGCCATTCCCCTGGACGTGACCGCGCATCTGCTGAAAAAGCGCGGGCAGGCCATGCAGCAAGCGGTTCCCGTGGGTGTCGGCGCCATGGCCGCCTTGTTAGGTCTTGATTTCGAGGCTGCCCAAGGTGTTGCGCACGATGCCGCGCAGAGTCAGATCTGCGATATAGCGAACGACAATACGCCGGGCCAGGTCGTGGTCAGCGGCAATGTGGAAGCAGTCGAGCGCGCCGTGGAACTGGCCAAGGAACGCGGAGCGCGGCGGCCCATGCTACTGCCGGTCAGCGCACCCTTTCATTGCGCCCTGATGCAACCGGCCGCCGATGTGATGGCCGAGGCTTTACGGGCCTCCCCACCCGTGGCACCGCTGGCACCCTTGATCGCCAATGTCTCGGCCGAGGCGGTGAGCGATCCGGACGAGATCCGCGATCTGCTGGTGCGCCAGGTCACGGCCATGGTACGCTGGCGGGAAAGCGTGCTGTATCTGCGCGGCCGGGATGTGGATAATTTGGTCGAGGTCGGTGCCGGCAAGGTGTTGACCACCATGCTGAAACGCATTGACAAGGAGATCTCTGGCCTGGCGGTCAACGAACCGGACCATATTGAAGCCTTTCTCAAGTCTGTCTAGAATCAGGAACAGCGATCCATGTTTAATCTTTCTGGAAAATCAGCTCTCGTGACCGGCGCCTCGGGCGGTATCGGCGGCGCCATTGCACGGCATCTGCATCAGGCCGGCGCCAATGTGGGATTATCGGGCACGCGGGCCGATGCCCTCGACGCCCTGGCGGCGGAAATAGGCGAGCGTTGCGCGGTGCTGCCCTGCGATCTGAGAAACGGCGAAGCGGTCAGCGCGCTGATTGGTCAGGCCGACGAAGCTCTAGGTTCGGTCGATATCGTCATTAATAACGCCGGGCTGACCCGCGACAACCTGGCCCTGCGCCTGAAGGACGAAGATTGGGAGCAGGTCATAGCCGTGAACCTGACCGCCGCCTTCCGCCTGTCCAAGGCGGCCTTGCGCGGCATGATGAAGCGGCGCTGGGGCCGAATCGTTAATATCGCCTCCATCGTTGGGGTTACGGGCAACGGCGGACAAACCAATTACGCCGCCTCCAAGGCCGGCATTATCGGCTTTTCCAAATCCCTGGCCCAGGAAGTCGCCTCGCGCAACATCACCGTCAATTGCCTGGCCCCCGGCTTTATCCAAACCCCGATGACCGATGCCCTGGACGAGGGACAACGGGAAACTCTGCTGGCTTCTATCCCCGCCGGGCGCCTTGGAGTGGTTGATGACGTCGCCGCCGGTGTGCTCTATCTGGCTAGCGAGGAGGCCTCCTATGTTACCGGCCAGACCTTGCATATCAACGGCGGCATGGCGATGATTTGAGGTGCCACCCTGCAACTTGTAAATAGTGGCATTGAGGTCTTGGCCTTTGCCAATGTTCATGGTACCAAGCCTCGCTTTTCCCGGCTGTCGATTGATTCGGTTGGCACCCTACGGACAAAGGCAATGAACAACGTTACGCAGATTAATTTTACTAACCTGACAGCGCGAAGGAATTAACACATGAGCGATACTGCCGATCGCGTAAAAAAGATCGTCGTTGAGCATCTCGGCGTGGAAGAAGACAAAGTTTCCGAGGGTGCTTCATTTATTGACGACCTTGGCGCCGACAGCCTTGATACGGTTGAACTGGTGATGGCATTCGAAGAAGAATTCGGCATCGAAATTCCCGATGATGCCGCCGAAAAGATCGCCACCGTGAAGGACGCCATTACATTTATCGACGCCAACGCGTCCTGATCCCTGTTTCACGGCGGGTTTGCGCCGTGGCCTTCATGTGTAGCGCACAATGGGGCTACGGGCGGTTAGGCTAGTATAGGTTGCGCCGACGGAGGCTGGAGATGAGCGAACGCAGGGTCGTTGTCACCGGAATGGGTCTAGTCACGCCACTGGGCGTGGGGGTTGACGCTGTCTGGGGACGGCTATTGAATAGCGAATCCGGCGCCGGGCAGATCAAAAAGATCGACACCTCTGATCTATCCGTGAAAATCGCCTGTGAAGTCCCTATTGGAGACAGCGCGCCGGACTTCAATGCCGACGACTGGATTCCGCCAAAGGAGCAGCGGCGGATTGATGATTTCATTATCTTTGGCCTTTGCGCTATGGAGCAAGCCCTGACAGATGCCGGCTGGAAGCCTGAGGATGAGGACTCACGTTTGCGTACGGGCGTTTTGGTCGGCTCTGGCATCGGCGGTTTGCCCAGCATCGAGGCGGCAGCCATTACCCTGCACGAGAAGGGACCGCGCCGGATCAGCCCGTTCTTCATTCCCGGCTCTCTGATCAATCTGCTGTCGGGCACTATTTCCATCAAGTACGGCTTCAAGGGTCCCAACCATGCGGTGGTCACCGCGTGCTCAACCGGCGCGCACGCTATCGGCGATGCGGCCCGGCTGATCATGCTGGACGATGCGGATGTGATGATCGCGGGCGGTGCGGAAGCGGCGATCTCGCGTCTTGGCATGGCCGGTTTCGCGGCCTGCAAGGCCCTTTCAACCAGCTTTGAGGACACGCCCGAAAAAGCCTCCCGGCCCTATGACAAGAACCGCGACGGCTTCGTCATGGGCGAGGGTTCGGGCATCGTGGTGTTGGAAGAATTGGAACATGCCAAGGCCCGCGGCGCCAAGATCCATGCCGAAGTCGCCGGCTATGGCCTCTCGGGCGATGCCCATCACATTACCGCGCCGGCACCGGATGGCGACGGCGGTTTCCGCGCCATGCAGGGCGCCTTGCACCGGGCCGGTCTGAACCCAGGCGATGTTGATTACATCAATGCCCACGGCACCTCGACGCCCCTGGGCGACGAGATCGAAGTCGGTGCGGTGAAGCGTCTGTTCGGCGATGCGGTTAACCAATTGTCCATGTCTTCGACCAAGTCAGCCATAGGCCATTTGCTGGGCGCGGCGGGCAGCGTGGAGGCGATTTTCTCCATCCTCGCCATGAACAATAATGTCGCGCCGGCCACCCTAAATCTTGACGATCCCTCCGATGGCCTGGATATGGATCTGGTGCCCCATAAACCGAAGGAACGGCCGATCCGGGCGGCGCTGTCGAATTCCTTTGGCTTCGGCGGCACCAACGCCTCCCTGGTGCTGACCCCGGCGCCATAAAGCTGCTACCATGGCGCGGCGCCTGGCTAGGTTATTTGCACTCTTCCTAACGCTTGGCCTGATCGTAACCGGCATCGCATTCGGCTGGGGCTATGCGCAATTCACTCGGCCCGGCCCCAATACTTTTGACCACGCGGTTGTCCTGGCCAAAGGCAGCGACCTGCGGGATATCGCCGAGCGTCTGGCGGGTGCCGGCATTTTCGAGCAGCCTTTGGTTTTTCGTCTCGGCGTGCGCCTGGGTGGCTGGTCGCGGGATTTGAAAGCCGGGGAATTTCACTTTCCTGCCCGGACCTCCATGCGCGGCGCGGTGGATATCCTGCGCCTTGGTGAAACCGTGGTCCGCCGCGTCACCGTGCCCGAGGGATTAAGCAGTGCGCAAATTGTCGCCTTGTTGCAGCAAACCGACGGTCTGCGTGGCGACATCGGAAATATTCCCGGCGAAGGCTCGCTCCTGCCGGAGACCTATCACTATTCGTATGGTGACGAGAGGGTGGCGATGCTAGCCCGCATGACGGAAGCCATGCACCAGACCCTGGCGAAGCTGTGGCCGGTGCGGCAGCGGGGATTACCGCTGGCCAGCAAGGGCGAGGCCTTGATTCTGGCCTCGATGGTGGAGAAGGAAACCTCTATCGGGGTAGAACGGCCGCGGGTTGCCGGTGTCTTCATCAACCGCCTGCAAAAGGGTATGCGCCTGCAATCAGACCCCACCGTGATCTATGGCCTGACCCTGGGCCGCAAAGCCCTCGGTCGCCCCCTGCGCCGGGCCGATCTGGATCAACACACAACCTATAACACCTACCGGATACCAGCCCTGCCGCCCGGGCCCATCGCCAACCCAGGCCGTGCCGCCCTCCACGCGGTGCTGCATCCAACGGCCAGCAAGGACCTATATTTTGTCGCCAACGGCACCGGTGGCCATGCCTTTGCCGCTACCTTTGCCCAGCACCGCCGCAACGTCCAGCGATGGCGCCGGGCCAAGGCCACGAAGAGCCGCTAATGTTCCATGGTCTAAATTTTGCCCTAAGGGCCCGGACATCTTATATAGTGCGCCAAGAATCTCTGGCGAATGGAAGGAATTCATAAGGGTGGCCATTTCCTCGATGACCGGCTTCGCGCGGGCGGCAGGCGCCATAGGCGTCTATTCCTGGGCTTGGGAAGTCAAAAGCGTCAACAGCCGTGGTTTGGACCTGCGCAGCCGCCTGCAAGGTGGCCTGGACGGCCTGGAGGCGACGGTGCGCGCCGCGGCGGCCCGGCGCTTTCACCGGGGTCATTTGTCTTTGAACCTGACCTTGAACCCGGTGAGCGCTGAACTCACCGCACAGGTCAACGAAGATGTTCTGGTGTCCATACTCTCCGTAGCCAACGATCTGGCAGCGCGCATCGGTGCCGCGCCGCCGACGGTTGATGGCCTGCTTTCCCTGCGCGGCGTCGTCGAAACCGTCGAGCCCGAGGAAACCGAAGCCGATCGCAAGGCGTTGGAAGCAGGCGTGCTGGCCAGCCTGGATGAAGCCCTGGACTTGCTGGTCGCGGATCGGGAGGCCGAGGGCCGGCGTCTGGGCAAAATCGTTGGCGGCCAGGTAGATGCCATCGCCCGCTTATCAAAGGATGCCAGCAAACTCGCCACCCTGCAACCAGCCGCCCTGAAGGCGCGCCTGCAACAACAGGTCGCCGATATTCTTGGCGCCGCCGCTGGCCTGTCCGAGGAACGATTGTTGCAAGAGGTGGCCTTGCTGGCCACCAAGGCGGACGTCCGGGAAGAGCTGGACCGCCTGACAGTTCACGTGGGCGCGGCACGCGAACTTTTTTCCAACGACGGCGCCATTGGCCGACGCTTGGATTTTCTGGCACAGGAGTTCAACCGCGAGGCCAATACCCTATGCTCCAAATCCCAGGATGCCGCCTTGACGAACATCGGCATAGAGCTGAAAACCGTGATCGACCAGTTCCGTGAACAGGCGCAGAATATTGAATAATCCAAGCGAAAATCAGGCCTTTGACGCCAATACCGTTGCCGGTGGAATTTCTCGCCGCGGCCTGATGCTGGTGCTATCGTCGCCGTCGGGCGCGGGCAAGACCACCCTGTCCCGCCGTCTTTTGGCGGAAGACCCGGGCCTGACCATGTCGGTGTCCCTCACGACCCGGCCGAAACGGCCCGGCGAGCAGGAAGGCGTTGACTACGTTTTCGTCGAACCCATCGAATTTGATCTGATGGTCAACCGCCGGCAATTGTTGGAGCATGCCAAGGTCTTCGATCACTACTACGGCACCCCCGCCGAACCGGTAGAGGACGCCTTGAGCGCGGGCCGGGATGTACTGTTTGATATCGATTGGCAAGGCACCCAGGACCTGAAGGAAGAGATGCGCGACGATGTCGCCAGTATTTTCATCCTGCCGCCGTCGACCAGGGAGTTGGAACGACGCCTGAAAAACCGGGCCCAGGACAGTGACGAAGTCGTTGCCCAGCGCATGGCGAAGGCAGCGGACGAGATCAGCCATTGGCCGGAGTACGACTATGTCATCGTCAATCAGGATGCCGAGGCGGCCCTGAGTCAAGTTCGCGCCATTCTAACCGCGGAGCGCCTGAAACGAGCCCGCCAAGCCGGCCTGGGCGATTTCGTCAAGCGCCTGCGTGATGGGCAATAAGGCGATGACGGCATTCCCAAAAGCACTACTGACGGGTTACCACGAGTTCAAGAAGAACAATCTGGCCCATGAGAGCGAGCGCTACCACATCCTGGCAGAACAGGGGCAAACGCCCGAAACCCTGGTCATCGCCTGTTGCGATTCCAGGGCGGCACCGGAAATAATTTTCAATGCCATGCCGGGCGAAATCTTTGTTATCCGCAATGTCGCCAACCTAGTACCATCGTACAATCCCGACGGCGAATATCACTCAACCTCCGCCGCTCTCGAATTCGCGGTCCAGAGCCTCAAGGTCAAACATATCGTGGTTCTCGGCCATGGCCGCTGCGGCGGCATCATAGCGGCGCTAGACAGCTCGGCGGAGCCATTGTCGCCGGGTGATTTCATCGGTAAATGGATGGGACTGCTGACACCGGCGGTCGAGGCCATATCCACCATACGGGGGATGACCGATGCCGAACGGCAGACTGCGATGGAGCGGCATTCCATCGGCAACTCCATCGAAAATCTGCGCACCTTTCCCTGCGTGTCCATTCTCGAGAGCAAAGGCCGATTGAGCCTGCATGGCGCCTGGTTTGATATTTCCAGCGGCGGACTATGGGTGATGGATCCCGAAACCGGCATTTTCGATCACCCGACCGCCGATTAGCCGCGACATGCCCTAGCCAGGGCACAAAATTGTTCAACGCTTAGATTTTCCGCCCGCAAAGTGGGTTCAAGGCCGGCCGACTGCAACAGGCCCACCGGATCGGCGCTGAGCTGTCGAAGACTACTGCGCAGCATCTTGCGCCGCTGTCCAAAAGCGGCGGCGACAACGGCCTCCAGCCTGGTGGCATCAGCCGGTGCCAGGGGCTCGGTCCGGGGTTCCAGCCCGATCACGGTGGAAGTTACTTTGGGTGCCGGGGTAAAGGCGCGCGCCGGCAGATCGAACAACGCTCTCGCCCGGCAACGCCATTGCACCATCACCGACAAGCGGCCATAAGCCTTGCCGCCCGGCTGCGCGGCAATGCGCTGGGCCACCTCTTTCTGGAACATTAGGGTTAGGCTTTCGAACAGCTCCAGCCGGTCCAGCCATTTGAACAGCAGCGGCGTTGAGATGTTATAGGGCAGATTGGCTATGACCCGGCAGGGCCGGGGACACAGGGCATGTTCATCGATCTCCAGGGCGTCGGCCTCCACCAATGTCAGGCGGCCCGGCACCGCGGCGGCAAGTTCTTCCAACGCGGCAAGACAGCGGCGGTCCCGCTCCACTGCGACAACATGCGCCGCGCCTTCCGCCAGCAACGCCCTTGTCAGGCCACCCGGGCCGGGGCCGATTTCCAGCACTGTTTGGCCATCGAGAGGGCCGCCGGCGCGGGCGATCTTGCGGGTCAAATTCAGGTCGAGCAGAAAGTTCTGTCCCAGTGTCTTGGTTGCTCTGATTTCGTGTTGAGCAACAACCTCGCGAAGCGGCGGCAAATCAGCCAGTGGATCCGCCACTTCAGATGGGATCCTGGGGCGCCCGGGCCCGATATCGGGCAATCCGTCCGGCATAGGCCACGGCGGAGATCAGACTTAGGGAATTGGCCTGGCCCTTGCCGGCGATATCCAGCGCAGTACCATGATCGGGTGAGGTACGGATGATCGGCAGGCCAAGGGTTACATTGATGCCGTTTTCAAAGCCCAGGGTCTTGACTGGGATAAGCGCCTGATCATGGTACATGCATATAGCCACGTCGTAGGTTTTCCGGGCTGCTTCGTGAAACATCGAATCCGGTGCCATGGGGCCGACCACCGAAATGCCCCTGGCCCGCAATTGATCAATGGCCGGTTGGATGATTTCCGTCTCCTCCCGGCCCATATTGCCGGCTTCTCCCGCATGGGGGTTCAATCCGGCGATAGCCAGGCGCGGCGGCCTGAAACCGAAGTCCTGGTCCAGAGCCTTGGCAGTGATCAAGGCCCGTTCCACGATCATCTCGGTCGTCAGGGCGGCGATGGCATCTTCTAGCGCCAGATGAATAGTCACCGGTACGGTTTTCAGGCCAGGGCAGCTCAGCAGCATCACCGGCAAATGTCCGTCACCGCACAGCGCGGCCAGATACTCCGTATGGCCCGGATGCTCAAAACCGGTTTCGTGCAAGACCGATTTCTGGATCGGATTGGTGACGATGGCGGCAGCCTGGCCCGTACGCACATGATGCACTGCGGCCTCAATAGCACCCAGCACGGCCGCTGCATTGGCTTTGTCCAGCACGCCCGGCACCGGCTTTGCGGCCAGGGGCTGGCACAATACCGGCAAGCCGTGTTCAAAATGGTCAATGCTCTCCGCCGGCGCAGCAATTTCAATCACCTTGAAGGCCGCACCGCGCGTCGATGCCCGAGCCTTTCCCAGCACCACGGCTTCCTCCCGCACCAGATTCGGATCGGCGATCAGATAAAATGGCGGCAGATCATATATCACCCGCCGGCTCCAGGCCTTCAGGGCGATCTCCACCCCAATGCCAGACGGCTCGCCCATGGTCATCGCGATAGGCGCCCGGATAGCTGGAGGCGGGGGATTTGGCGGCTGGGAACCGGGGCGCTGGGCGGTAGCCATTAGCGTAGTTCCACGACCGCCGAGCGCCGTAAATCCCGCAGATAGCGCTGCGCCAGCATGGCCAAACGCTGCTTTGTCAAATTCTTGGTAATACTCTCCCGACTTGGACCTTGGCCCTTAATCTTTTCGCGTTTGCAAACCATCAACAGCATGACCAAACCCTTCTTGCGGATCGGCGGGCTAAAGCGGCCAATGGCCAGATCCCTGACGGTTTCGGCAATGTTACCAGGCAGGTCGGCCAGTTTCACACTGCCCAGATCTCCAGCGCTGGCCATCTCTAGTTCTTTTGCCGCGGTCGCAACATTACCGCAGCCCTTTGTGCTTTCTGCCATGGTCTTGGCCAATGTCTCCCGGACCTCATAGTCGACTTCTTTCGCATCTCCGGCCACGGCCAGTACGATCTGTTTCAATGCCAGCTTCATGCCGCCCTGGGCCACCGCCGTGATCTCTCTCCGCTCGTGCAACTGAACCAGATAATAGCCGCCCGCCGCCTGGATGGGTTCGGAAATCCCGTCGAGCCGTAGTTTGCTAATTGCCTGGTCCAAGGCGGTGGCAAGTTGCCCCGGCTGCACCCAGCCCACCGCACCGCCCTGGGCCGCCGTGGCGCCGCGGCTAAACTGCCGGGCTAGAGCGGCAAAGGAAGCGCCCTCACGCAACTGCCGCAACATACCAATGCTGGCGCGGCGGACCTCTTCAACGTGATCCGGCGAATCGATGGGTAGAAATATCTCTGAAATTCGTTGCTCCGACCGTCCCGCGTTGACCTGCAGCCGCGCCAAAGCCTCATCAACCTCTTCATCACCGATTTGCACATTGCGGCTAAGCCGACGGCGCACCAGTTTAGACCAGGAAATTTGCGCCCGCAGCTGGATTTCCAATGCCACCTTGGGAATTCCAGATCGTTGCATGTATTGGTCCAGGCCGCCCATGGGAACCCTGTTCTGTTTTTCAATAAAGCGGAAGGCATGTTCCAGATCCGACTTGCCAACCCGTATGGAATGGCGCTTGGCGGCTTGCAGCTGCAGGCTTTCATCAATCAGGCCGCGTAGGACCTGTTGGCGAAGACGACGCCGCGTTTGAGCATTGTCTTGCAGGCGTGAAGTGGCAATCACCAAATGGATGCGCTGTTCCACATCGTAGCGGGAGATAACCTCGTCATTGACGATGGCCGCGATCCGTTGGACATCCTGGGCCAATGCCGGCGCCGCGAATACCGCCGTCACCGCGATGATCAGGGGAAACATCAATCCGCGCCGACGAAAACCCAAGGGGAAGCCGGCAAGATGCACTTTATTAAGAGGTAGTACCATTCGGCGACTTTCTAACAATCCGGAAATGCTCCTGCTTCAAAATAGAGGCTTGGCGTCCGCAATAGAAGTGCCATGCTGCCCTTTTTTTTAGCCGGCATGGCGGCAATGACTGCTGCCGTCGCCGCCTACCGCTCTATGACTGCGCCTTGGGCCGAGCCATGGGAATAATCACGGCAACCAGCGCCGCCACCAGCATGCTTATGGGTCCAAACCAGAACAACAGGCGCGGCTCCCCCTGATCCAGCAGCCAGCCAAAAAATACCGGTGTTGCCGCGCCGCCGATATTGAGGCCGGTGGAGACAAAGCCAAACACTTTCCCCATGGAGCCTTCCGGTGTCACCGCGCGCACCAGCATATCCCGGGCCGGCATGATGGCGCCGAATGTCATGCCGCCCAAGGCCATGGCCGCGATCACCCAACCCGCCGACAGCAGCATATTGCCAACAGTGAATATCACCACCGCCGTCGCCATGAAGCACAGCGCCGCGACCCATTCATGGCGCCGCGTGCGGTCGGCGATCTGGCCGCCGACCAGGACGCCCAGGGCGCTGCCGACCAAAAATGCCGTCAAGGCCATTTGCGCCCCTTCCAAGGAAATGTCCTGAATCGAAACAAAGGCAGCGACGGCAAATGTGGACAGTCCGTTCTGGGACACTGAGAGCAGAGTGAAAAACAAGAAACACATAACGACGGGCAAGGACAACAGCAACGCCACGCCGGTTTTTTCCTGCGTTTGGCCTGGCTTTTCCACGGCGCTGTCCGCGCGCGCGGATCCAGCTGCCTGGCGGGTAACGCCGTCCGACAGGGCATGCCGGTTGATCAAAAGGGACAGCCAGATCACCGTGCCCAAAACGCCGGTTAGCATCAGGCCCACGCGCCAGCCCCACTGGATCGAGACATAGGCCATGACCATTGGCGCCACGGCCCCGCCCGCGAAGCCGGCGAATGTGTGCACGGAAAAGGCGCGCCCAATCCGCTGGTTCGAGACCATGGCGGAAATAATGGCATAGTCGGCTGGGTGATAAACACTATTGGCGACGCCAGCAATCGCCGCCAAGATCAGAATGGCCGTGTAGCCCGCGAACGCCCCCATGCTGACGTAAGTCAGTGTCGATACGGCAACGCCAACGATCAACAAACGCCGGGCGCCGAACCGATCAACCACGAAACCCATGGGGACATGGGTCAACGCCGAGGTCAGGTTGAAAATCGTCATGATCAGACCCAAGGCGGCGTAACTGACACCGAAGTCAACTTTCATCAGCGGCAGGACCGGCGGTAACAAATAAATCAGATAATGGCTAAGAAAATGCGCACCACTGATCAAGCCGATAACCCGGCCGTCGGCACGCGGGTCCTCCCTCCCGGGCGCGACCGATTTTCCGGCGTCAGCGTTGGCGCCGCTTCGCATGGTGACTGTCATGGCCGTTGTAGTAACCGGTTTCCGATCTTCTGTCACGGATGGTTTAAATGCCGTGCCCCATGGCTATGGTCGCGCGAAAATGATGGTCTGAAATGTTCCGGTGGCTATCGTCAAACAGCTGACGGAAAGCTCTCTTATCCAAAGCATCAAACACATCAACCAATGAAACTAAGGCGTTGTTGCTGCGGATCGGCACCCTGGAGCGGATTGCCTTGGGATCCGTGTTGGAGACCAAGCCAACGCAGTCGGCGGAGGCAGCTTTGAAGACCTTGCGTGAATTTCCCGCCGATGTTTTGGTCGCGGACACCAGCACAACGGATTTCGAGACCATGGCCCTGCTGCAAGGCCTGTCGGTAATCTGCCTGTTGGCTGAAAGCAGTCCCGAGCGAGTACGCGGCATGATCAAGGCGGGTGTCGATCATGTCATGATCAAGCCAATTTCAGCCGCCGCGGTTTCCTAATTAGCCCAGCACTTGGCCGAAAACCCCATGATGCAGATTGCCGTACCACAATATACCGACCCGGACCGCCGCCTGCCCGATGATGCCTATACCGGCCGAAACGGCGTGGCGCCGAATAGACGCATCACAAAAAGTGCCCGAGCGAAAAGACCGCTAACCGAGCGCGCCCGAGGCGCGGAGGGCCGCGATTTCCTCCACGGAAAGAGACAGCACGTCGCCGAGCACCGTATCCGTATCGTCGCCATGTCCCGGCGCGGGGCCATTCTTGCGTCCAAAGCTAGCCCGCCACGGCAGGCCCGGTAAGACTCCGGGATCACTCTCCTGCCAAAAGCCGCGCGCATGGAGATGATCACTTGCCTTGAGATCAAGCGACGAGGCGAGCACAGCCGCCGGAATACCCACCGCAAGAAGTGTTTCCATGGCCGCCTTGGCCGTACGTGCACGCGTCCAGTCCGTCAAGGTTCGGTCGATCTCCGCACCACGGTCATGCCGGGCGTCGAGGCCCAGATCACGCAATGGCCCAAGCGCGTCGATCACGGCACACAAGGACCGCCAGCCATCATCATCGCACACCGCGATCCCGACCCAGGCATCATCGCCTTTTGACGGGAAAATACCATGCGGAGCGCAGCCGCCGTCGGCGTTGCCCTGGGGCTGGAGCGGTCCCTGGAGCTGTGCGGCAAGCAAGGGTTCCGCCATAGTCCAGAGCAATGCCTCCATCATCGAAAAATCGATGCGCATTCCACCGCCCGTCCAGTGGCGATGCCAAATTCCAGCCGCCCCGATAAAAGCAAGTTTTAGGCCGCACATCGGATCGACCCAGGCCATGCCGACACGGGGCGATGCGTTTGGATGACCGTTCAGGCCCGCGAAACCGGCATAGCATTGCAACAGGGTGCCGTAGGCCACCGCGCCTGCTTCCGGTCCGTCACGGCCATGCCCCGAGGCGGAAAGATAGAGGATTTCCGGATTTTCCCGGGCCAAGTCTTCGGGCCCGAGGCCGAGACGCTCCATAACGCCGGTACCAAAATTTTCGATGACAATATCGGCACGGGCGGCCAAGGCCCTGGCGATGGCGGCTGCCTTGGGCTGATGCAGATCGAGGGTGATACCGCGCTTGGCCTGGCCAAGCACCGCATGCAGCCCCATTCCTCGCCCTGGATCACCACGCCCTGGCGCTTCAACCTTGATAACCTCAGCGCCCATGGCCGCCAGATAGCGCGTCGCGGTTGGTCCGGCGATAACCCAGGAAAAATCGAGCACACGTATGCCCGAAAGGGGCAGCAGCGCGCCAGCGCCCGAGGCCTTTTCGATGCCGCCGGGCGCTTGCCTGTCCCAGGGGACGGCGCGGAAAGGTGATCCGGGCGCCATCACGCACTCGCCCCGTATCTTTATTGGCCGGAAGAATTGGCGATGGGCAAGCTGGGCGGAGGCAAACTGTTCGGCTGGCTCCTGCAACGGGAAAGAGGGCACGCGCGCGGCCTGGGCGGCGTCCGCGATCCATTGTTTGTCATGCGTTCGGCTCCATGCCGACATCAGCGCATGCAAGGCGTCCCAATTCTCGACCCGGTCCGGCTTGGCAGCGAAACGCGCTTCCTGGCCCCAGTCTGGTGATCCCATGACTTGCAACCAGGCAGCCCATTGGTGGTTTTCGCGCGGCGAAATAGCAACATAGCCGTCCCTGGCCGGCAGGATGGTCACTGTCGCGCCATTGCCATCCGTGAGGCGCCGGCGTGACCAGACCTTGCCCTGCATGCCAATCCGCGTCAGCTCGGTCATGGCAAGGGTTGCCAGCGCCTCCTGGATCGAGACATCGATGGTAGCGCCGGTCGGTTCTATCGATGTATCCAGTAACAGGGCATGCATGCCGGCGGCCGCAGCAGCCAACCCGCCGATAAAGGCTGATTGCCGGCCAACGGCACGGGTCGGCGGTTCGGACAGATCGTCAACTTGGCCGGTTAGCATGCGCGCGATGCCGCTATCACAGAATAGGGTTAGATCAGAGGCCGGGCGGTTGGCGTCGGGCCCGGTCTGGCCATGGGGTGAGATCAGGACAATAACCGCCGCGTTATTTAGCTGGCGCAGGGCGGAGCCATCGACACCGCGTGCCGCCAGCTCTTGCGGAGATCCCTGCACAATCAGCAGGTCAGCCGCCGCGGCATGCACCGCCAATGCGGCTGGCGTGCAGTCCGGTGCCGCGCATTGCTTGCCGTCATTCAGGTAAACCGCCAGCGCCGTGCCGTCATCGGCGGCAATACTGCTGACCATGGCGCCGACATCGGCAAAGGCGCGTCCACATGCGGCCGCCGCCAAGCCGGGTCCGATCTGAAGCACCCGCAGACCCACCAAAATTTGCATGTCGCCTCCATATTCGCGGATGGTTTCAGTCCATTTCTACCTTGCGGGCACCACGTCCAGCGCTTGCTGATGCCGTGCGAAACCCAACAAACCGATAACCCTGGATGAATGCCCAGTGATGATATAGTTACTGGAATTCGCCAGCGAGACAAACAATTGCTCCAAGAAAACCGGGGCTGGGCGACAGAATACCAAGGGAGGCCGCCACGAGTTGGCGTCTATATTGCCGTTGCAGGAAGATATAATCGATTTTGTTATCATCGGCGCCGGCATGGCGGGAGCCTCGGCGGCCTATTTCCTTGCTCGGGAGAGCGAAGGCGCCGCCAAGAACAGCGTGCTGCTGCTGGAGATGGAGGCACAACCGGGTTATCACACCACGGGCCGCTCCGCCGCGCTGTATACGGAAGCCTATGGCAATGCCGCGATCCGCGCCCTGACCTCCGCCGGGCGCGCCTTTCTGCTTGCCCCTCCCGATGGTTTCACCGATACGCCGCTTCTGACCCCCCGTGGCGTCATGTTCATTGGCCGTGAGGACCAGCGGGCAGCATTGGATGAGGTTTTTACCTCCGCCGCCCTGCATGTGGATAGCATGCATCGTTTGAGCGAGGCCGACCTACGCGGGCGCGTACCCGTGGTGCGCCCTGGCTACGCCGCCGCCGGCGTGCTGGAAGCAGAGGCCATGGATATGGATGTGAACGCCCTGCATCAGGGCTTTTTGCGCGGGGCGCACCGTCATGGCGCTGTATTGAGGACGAATGCGCGGGTTGATGACCTGACCCGCCGTGATGATGCCTGGCGGATCAGCACCGGGAATGGGGAGATTGTGGCTAAGGTTGTGATCAACGCCGCCGGCGCCTGGTGCGATCAAATCGCCGCTTTGGCGGGCGCCGAGGCGGTTGGCCTGGTGCCGAAACGGCGCACGGCTATTTTGTTCGATGGGCCCTCGGAAGAGGCCTTCGCGGCCTGGCCGGCCCTGATCGATGCCGACGAGGAGTTTTATGCCCGGCCCGAAAGCGGCGCCCTGATGGGCTCACCGGCGGACGAGACGCCGATGGAACCATGTGATGTGCAGCCCGACGAGCTGGATATCGCTATCGCCGTAGACCGGCTGCAACGGGCCACCAGCCTGGAAATCCCCCGGATAATCCGCAGCTGGGCAGGTCTGCGCTCTTTCGTGGAGGACAAGACTCCCGTGGTCGGTTTTGACCCGAAGTTGGATGGCTTCTTCTGGCTGGCGGGACAGGGCGGCTATGGCATTCAGACAGCACCATCCATGGGACGGGCCAGCGCCGCCCTGGCCATGGGCCGCAGTATTCCCGACGATTTGAAAGCATTTGGCGTCGCGGCGGCGGATCTATCGCCAGCGCGCGCCGCCCTTCGGGACGGAAAGGATTGTGCATGAAAATCTTCATCGCCTGCCTGGGCACAGAAACCAACACCTTCTCGCCGATCCCAACAGGATTGCAAAATTTTCAGGACACCATGCTGTATCATGGGGACGCCACCCAGGCGCCGGCGGATATGCACACCGCGCCCCTGATCATCTGGCGCGAGATGGCGGAGGCCGACGGCGGCGAGGTGGTGGAAAGCCTGGCCACATTTGCCCAACCCGCCGGCGTCACCGTGCGCAAGGTCTATGAAACCTTGCGCGACGAGATTCTGACGGATCTAAAGGCGGCCCTTGCCCGTCGATCTGGTGTTGTTGAACATGCATGGTGCCATGGTCGCCGACGGCCATGACGATTGCGAAGGCGACCTGCTGGCCTGCTGCCGGGCGATCGCCGGCGTGGATGCGGTGATCGGCGGAGAGCTGGATCTGCATTGTTCCATCACGCCCAAAATGCTGGCGGCGGCAGATGCCTTGATCACCTACAAGGAATATCCCCATATCGACACCAAGGAACGGGCGGCGGAGCTATACGCCATCTGCCGAGATGCAAAGCTTGGCAAGACGGCCCCGGTGATGGCAGCGCATGATTGCCGCATGGTCAGCACCTGGCGCACGCCCGAGGAACCCATGAAAGCTTTCGTCGCCCGCATGCAGGTGTTTGAGGGCCAGGATGGCATATTATCGGTTTCGTTCGGACATGGCTTCCCCTGGGGTGATGTGCCCTGCGTCACGGCCAGGATGCTGGTCATTGCCGATGGTGACGGGAAAAAGGCAGATGACCTGGCACGGCAACTGGGGCAGGAGATATGGGATCTGCGCCATCAAACATCACCCGTCACAGTACCCTACAGGGAGGCCTTGCGCCAGGCGGCAGCGGCTCCATCCGGCCCGGTTGTAGTAGCGGACATTGCGGACAATGCCGGCGGCGGCGCGCCATCGGATTCGACATTTCTGTTGCAGGAAATTCTCGATACCGGCCTGACCAACAATATTAGTGGCTTGTACTGGGATCCGCTGGCGATCCGCCTGTGTAAGGAGGCCGGCGTCGGGGCGCAGCTAAACCTGCGCATCGGCGGCAAGTGCTGCCGGGAATCCGGTATCCCAGTCGACCTTGACGTTACAGTCAAGAGCGTCATCGAGAACGCGGCCCAGCCCTTTGGCAGCGTTACCCAGCAGATGGGCGATGCGGTCTGGCTACAGGCGGCGGGCAATGTTAATTTGGTCTTGAACACCATCCGGGGCCAAACGTTTCACCCGGACGCGTTCAGCCAGTTCGGCATTGATTTATCCAGCCTACAAATCATCGTCCCAAAGTCGTCCCAGCATTTCCACGCGGGTTTTGCCCCGATCGCGGAGGAGGTGATCTACGCCACCTCCCCCGGTACCCTGAACATGGACTTCGCCGCCTTGCCGTTCACCAAACTGACGACGCCATTCTGGCCGAAGGTGGAAGACCCTTACGAAAGCTAAACCGTTTCCAGCACCTTGCGCATGCCTCCGCCGATACGGGCCAGACCGGCCTGCAGGATAACGCGGTCCCAGCCGATACAGAAATGCCGAACGCCTAAGTCAACGTAGCGTTTCGCCTGCTCAGGTTCGGCGATTTCAATGCGCGGGGCGACGCCGTGCTCGATGGATTTCTTGATCACCTGTTCCTCGAACGGCTGGATACCATCCGTGTGCATCAGGCTTGGTTCGCCACGGGAAAAGCCGAAATCCGCCGGACCCCACTGGGTCATGGCGACGCCCTTGGCCTTGGCCGTTTCCAGAATGGCATCGATGTTGTCCAGGGCGACATTCTTCTCGATCATGATCGTGAAAACGAAGCTGTTCAGATCATCAAGGTAGTTGTCGGGCTGATAACCGGTCAAGGCCGGGCGGCGCAGCTTGACGCCCATGTTGCCGCCCCTCTCGGGGGTATCGGCGGCAATGATGCGGTGGCACTCCGCCACATCCTCCGCCGTGCGGATGTCCGTGAACAGCACCGCCTTGAAACCGGCGCCAATGGCGGCCTGGGTCCAAAAGCCCTGGCTCTCCTGATCAGGTTTCAACATCAGCGGCAAGTTGGCGCATTGGCCAGCGCGGGCCAGATGATACAGCGTCTGCATATCGAACGCGGAATATTCGGCGCAATATTCGCCGTAATCAAATAGGCCGGTATCACCGATGATTTCCGGGATATCCGGGTCGGACGAGAGGAAATGCGTACCAAGGGTCGCGGCACCTGCATCCAGTTTTTCCCACAGGCTATTGCTCAAGATCATGCTGTGAACTCCCTGAAAATACTAAAGTAAGGTTATGGGCTCAGCCGCGCCGCCGTTGGCGGCGGAGACATAGCCGCTGTAAATGGTGGCAATGGTATCCGCCGCCAGTTCGCTGTTGCTCTCCACGTCATCACCATAGGCGATGGTACGGTAGAATGCATCGATCTCTTGCGGAAAACCGTGGGAATGGTCTTCATCCGGTGCCGTATTGGCCCAGCCTTGTTTGGTGCCTATTTTTTCGACCACATAGATATCGTCGAACTGGCTTTCCACCGGGTTATAGGTCTGCATCTGATTGGAGGGGTTGAGATTACAGATCGTGCGGTGATTGCCAGCGCAGATCTCTAGCCAATTATGCACCCCGCCCAGCACGATGTCCGAGGCGAACACGGTCGCTATTGTACCATCCTGAAAGGTCACGTGGATCATGGCGAAATCCTCGACATCGACATAATCGGCCCGAATATTGCCCGTATCAACGAAGTCCGGCAACTGGGTCAGGGCATGCGCGCGCGGTCACCGTGGCGGGCCGAATCGATTGACTGAACCTGGCCCGGCCCTCGACCTTTTTCAGATACAGCGCCGCCGTGAGGGGATGGCAACCCTTACCGATCATGGCGCCGCCACCCGCCTGGTCCCAATGGCCATAGCTGGGCGCGTGGGAGCCTGAATGGGCCTCCTCCCCATGCATCCATAAAATTTGGCCCTTGGTTTTCTCCAGGATCTCCCGCTCTTTCTGGATGGTCGGCGCATAGACCCAGTTCTCGGCATACAAAATACGGACGTTGGAGGCCGCCTCGGCTGCGCGCACGCGCTCAATGGAGGCAAGAGCGCCGGTACGCGCCTCGGTCATGGAGGCTTCACGGCCATCAAAATCCGGCGCGCCATCGCCAAAATAACCGGTCAAGGGCTTCTCCACGATGGGAAAAACACCACGCTCCAGCGCCTTCACGGCGACCGGCTCATGCAAGGCTGGGGGGATGCAGACGTGCAGCACATCGATCTGCTCCAACAGAGGGTCAAGTTCGGCAAAGGCCTTGATGCCATGCTTTGCCGCAAAGCTTTTGGTGCTGGTTAGGGCCTGGACACCGATGATGTCCACGTCGGCGCCATGGGCGCGCCGGACCGCCTCGATATGAAAACTGGCGGCGAAGCCGGCACCGACTATACCTGTTCGGACCTTAGGCTTGCTCATGATCGCGATCCTCTTACAAAGACATTAATGGCGGAGTTGGTGTAGCCTATATTGCGATTCGCCGCCACGCAGGTTGTCATGAATTTTGACCCTAATCTCAAATTCGATTTTGAAGTGAAACGTTCGACCCGGCGCAAGACCCTGTGCCTGCAAATCCGGGACGGTCACGTCCAGGTCATGGTCCCGGCGCGAACACCGGAGCGGCAAATCACCGCCCTGGTGAACAAACATACGGACTGGATTGAAAAAAAATTGGCGGAGCAAGCGGCCCGACCAAAAGCGCCGTCCAGGTCCTATGTGAACGGCGAGATCTATTTTTTTTTGGGCCAGGAGCACGAATTAGAGATTGTTGACGGCGCCCCCTGGCCGGCGAAAATCGTCAGAGGGAAGCTAGTTGTCACGATACAAAAACGACTAAGCGATCTGGAAAGACAGGCCAAGGTCAAACAGAGGCTGCACGAATTGTATCAACAGGCCGCACTGGAGGAATTTCAGACCAGGACAGAATACTACGGTAGACGCCTGTTCGTACGGGCAAGCGACATCAGGGTGAAGTCCTATAAGCGCCGCTGGGGCAGCTGTAGCAACAATGGCGAACTTTCCTACAACTGGCGCCTTGTCATCGCGCCGGCGGCGGTGCTCGATTACGTCGCCGCCCACGAGGTGTCGCATCTGGTTGAGCACAACCATTCACTGGAATTCTGGCGTATTGTCGAGGAGCTGATGCCCAGCTACCGCGAGCAGAAAGTCTGGCTGAAACTGAATGGCGGCACCCTGGCGATCTGAATGCTAAACTGGGCCGGGGCCGTGCCACCAATGTTCGAACGGATTGGCGTGCTTGATACGCTGAATGGTCTCGTCCGATACCCGCGGCAGGCCGCTATCGGCAATCACATGATTGACATTCTTCAGACCGGTCAGGCTTTCCCCGACCTGGGAGAAGGGAAAATCCGTGCCGAAGAAAATCTTGTCGGTGATTGAGTATTCCTGAGCCGAGATCAAAATGTTCCAAAATTGCCAGGGCCGGTAAAAGATCGCCGCGATCTCGCAATAGACATTGGGACACTTGCGCACCACCGTGATGCAATCCTCGTACCAGGGATGGCCCATATGAGCGCAGATGATCTTTAGATCGGGAAAGCGCGCGGCCACCGGGTCCACGTGAATGGCCCGGCCAAGATCCACCGGCGCATTTTCGGCGAAAGTCGTACCCATGTGCAAGGTCAGGGGCAGGTCATTGGCCTGGCAATAGTCATAGATCGGCGTCATGCGCGGGTCCGACAGAGGAATGCCATTATAGATCGGACCGTATTTGACGCCCTTCAGGTCCAGAACCTCGATGCTGTGGGTTAGTTGTTCCAAACAATCAGGTTGGCGCGGATCCACATAGGCGAAGCCGACGAACTTATCCGGATAACGGGCCACGGCATCGGCCACCGCCCCATCGTCGCCATCCACCCCAGCGCTATCACGATAGCGGGGCGAGAAAATGATGGCCCTGTCCACCTCGGCCATTGCCGTATGAAGTGTCTCAGCATCCGCCGCCAGGCCATAATCGCCGTCCGAGCGCACGCGGCGCATCTGTTCGGCATACAGCGGCGTAAAATGCTCCGGGTTCCAAAGGTTGACGTGGCAATCGACGATCATGGGCCGTACCTGCAAAAGCCTGCAACGTAGTGTCGCTACCTTGAGCCTCGCACCCACGGCGCCCAATTGCTAGAGTGATCACAACAACCGATGGATAAATGGGAGAGCAAACATGTCCGTTACCACAGGCCTGCATCACGTCGCCTACCGCTGCAATAATTCACAAGAGACCGTGGATTTTTATAGCACCGTCATCGGTATGGATTATGTCATGGCGATTTCCGAGGATCAGGTACCCTCGACCAAGGAACCCGACCCCTACATGCATATCTTTTTCGAGATTGGGCCGGGCAGCTATCTGGCGTTTTTCGAACTGCCCAATTCGCCCAAGCAAGGCAAGGACCCCTACACGCCTGAATGGGTCCAGCACATTGCCTTCGCCGTGCCGGATATGGAGGCGCTGCTGACGGCCAAGGAACGCATTGAAAGCCATGGCGTCGACGTCATAGGGCCGATCGATCACAGCCTGTTCAAGTCGATTTATTGCTTTGACCCCAACGGCCACCGGCTGGAGCTGGCAACGAACACTGGCGGGCCGGAGATCTGGAGAAAGGCCGCCGAGGCCGCCCCCGCCATGTTGGAGGCCTGGAACAAGAACGGCACCACCGGCGAGCTGGGCGCCTGGCTGCATGCCAAGGAATTCGGCACGGATTGAACTTTAGTCACCACGCACAAGAGCATTGATTTGATGCAGAGCATGATCAACGATCCCCATCGCCCGTAACTGCTGTACGGTGCTCGCCACGTATTCGGGATTGGCGCCTGAGGCCCCCTGGGCCTGGCGTACCGTGCTGGCCGCAGTTTCATGCGCTAATTTGCCGGCGTACTGCGGATGCTGGCGGTTGGCGCGGAAAGCCAGCGCGGTGACGGACCTATCAACCAGATACACTTGATGCAGAATGGCCTTGTAACCATCGGTGACCAATTCACGGCGGTACAGATAGTCCGCCACCTCCGCCTTGTCGGTGGCGGCGATGCGGTAGGCGATACCGTGGCAAGAACCGCCGATATCCAAACCAAGGACGAGGCCCGGTTTTTCTTGGGTACCTCGGTGAAACCAGGACCAGACGCAAAGAGACCGATGATAGCCATGCACCCGGCCTGCCCGGCGCTCCAGATGCTCGAACCCAGGCCGCCACATGACGGAGCCATAGCCAAAGACCCACAGATCACCCGGGGGTAGGGTCAGATCGGGAATTGTGTAATGTTGCGGGGAGGTGTTCACGTCTGGCGCCTGTAATAATTCAACGGCTTACCTATACCATATCGGACGGACAGGCAGCGAGGCACCATGCGCTATTATATTTTGATCGGGGTTGTCATCGCGGCCATGGCGGGGTGGAGCGGCTTTTGGTTCCATGCCGCCGATAAGGTGCGCACGGAACTGGAGCGCCACACCAATGAAAACAGTCAAGCGCGCGAATGGACCCATCGCGAATTGGAGATCAGCGGCTTTCCTTTTCGCATCCGGATCGATCTAAGCCAACCCAGCTTGGTCCTGCGCCGCCCGCCACAGGAATTCCACTGGCGGACGGACCATGTTAAAGCCGTTGGCCACCCCTGGCAGCCGCGTCACATACTATTAGATCTGTCCGGCCAGCATCTATTCAGGGCCATGGGCAAGACGCGTCAACATAGCCTAACGGTGGATAGTGGCGAGGCTCTGGCCAGCGTGGAGGTCGACGGCGGGGGCATACCCGCGCGGCTATCCCTGGATAGCAAGGATATCCGCCTGCAATATGACGGTGCCGCCGGGTTGGGGGCAAAGCGTATGCAAATTCATGCCCGGCCCGCGCCAGAGGCACCCGATAGTGTCGATGTTGCCCTGCACGGCGACGGGCTTAACCTGAATGCGGGCACCTTTCCCGCCGAGTTTCCCCATACGATCAAGCTGGTAGACCTGCAGACCACGGTAACCGGCCTTTTGAAAGGCGATGCATCGCCACAAAATCTGGCGCAATGGCGGGACGGTGGCGGCACCTTGGAAATCACTAAATTACAAGTGCAGTGGGGCGATATGGATATCTATGCCTCCGGCAGCTTGGCCCTAGACACTCAAATGCGGGCCATCGGCGCCCTGACCGCGCGGATCAAGGGGCATAATCAACTTCTCGACATTGCTGTTGCCAGCGGCGCCATGGACAAGGATCATCTGACGGCGGCACGGGCCGTGCTGGGCCTGCTGGCGGCAGCGGCGGGCGGCACACTCTCGGTGCCGGTTCGGTTGCAGGACGGCAAACTGTTCCTGGGCCCGGCGCCTATCGCGCGGCTGACGCCCATTATTAGCCGCTAGCCCGAGCCATCATCTCGTCGAAACCGCCGGCACTCCCGCAAAGGAGACGCCGGCATTATCCGGGGGCTTAAACTGGATTTCTGGCCATTCTCCAGCCCGAACGCGTCGCGCCGTATCGCCTTGGTCTATCGCAAGACCTCCAGCCGAAGCGATGAATTTCGTCTTTTTGGCGAATGCCTGCGCGATGAACTGGGCACCCCGGTGAGGGGCTAAAGTATGTCGCGGCTAATCCGCCTCTGTCGAGGCTTCGCCCTGGCGGCCGAAATTGGGTGCCTCGGTATCCTGGCCGGCCTGGATAATACGCTGACGGATATCACGGGACTGGCTGAACACGCGCAACAGTTCGTCGCCTTCGCCCCAGCGGATGGACCGTTGCAAGGCAATCAGATCCTCGGTGAAACGTCCCAGGGTTTCTAATACGGCATCGCGGTTGTTAAGAAACACATCGCGCCAGAATTCCGGGTCCGAGGCTGCGATCCGGGTGAAATCACGGAAGCCGCCGGCGGAATATTTCACCACCTCGCCCTGGGTCACGGTTTCCATGTCATCCGCCGTGCTAACAATGTTATAGGCGATCAAATGCGGCAGATGCGAGGTGATGGCCAGCACCAGGTCATGACGTTCCGCCGCCATGATCTCTACCCGGCTGCCTAGCGCTTGAACATAGGCAGCCAAGCGTTGCACCGCCGCCCCGTCCGCTGTTTCATCCGGTGTTAAAATCCACCAGCGGTCATCGAACAGGGTTTCAAAGCCGGCTTCCGGTCCGGATTTTTCGCTGCCCGAAACCGGATGTCCCGGCACCAGGTGCACGCCATCGGGTATATGCGGCCCCAGATCACGCGCCACGCAGCCCTTGACGGAGCCGACATCCGTGACAATGGCGCCAGGCGCCAAGCTGGCCGCTATGGCCTTGCCCACACTGACATAACTGCCCAGATGCGAGCAGATGATCACCAGATCCGCGCCGGCCACGGCCTCGGCTGGATCCTCGTACATGGCATCGACAATGCCCAGTTCCAGGGCCTTGTCGCGGGTTTTCGGCGTGCGGGCGCAGCCGACAATATTGTCGGCCAGATCAGCCCGTTTGGTGGCCCGGGCGATGGACGAGCCAATCAGCCCGACGCCGATCAGCGCCAGACGCTTAAAACGGGCTGGCTTTGGCTGCTTGTCGACCTCAGGCGCCATCTGTCGTACTCAGGAATTCTTCCATTGCCGCGACCGCCAGCTTGTTTTCATCTTCCAGGCCAACGGTGAAACGCAAATAGGCGCCCAGGCCATAGGCGCCAATGCCACGCGGCAAAACACTCTTTGTGCGCAGAAACTCCTGCGCCGCAGCCGCCGAGCGTGGCCCGTCGGCACCAAACTGAATAGTCAGAAAATTGCCTGCCGAGGGGATGCACGGCAGGCCCAGCCGCCGACATTCATCATGCAACCAGGCCAGTTCGCGGTCATTGTGCGCCCGTGCCGCATCGGTGTGCGCCACATCATGCAGGGCCGCCAAGCCGGCCGCCTGGGCCGCCGAATTGACGTTAAAGGGCGAACGAACCCGATGATAGACCAGGGCGACTTCTTCCGGGCAATAGGCCCACCCCAGACGCAGTCCGGCCAGGCCGTAGATCTTGGAGAAGGTCCGGGTCATAACCACGTTGTCGTGTGTCTCGACCATTTCGATCCCCGGTGAATAATCATTACGCAAGACGAACTCCGCATAGGCGCTATCGATCACCAGCATGACGCGATCAGGTAACGCGGCGCGCAGGCGTTGTATCTCTGAATTCGCGATATAGGTACCGGTGGGGTTGTTCGGATTGGCCAGAAAGACCATCTTGGTCCGTTCAGTCATCACTGCCAGAATGGCATCGACCGAGGCCGTAAAATCAGTCTCGGCCGCCTTGATGGGCGTTGCGCCAGAAGCCATGGCGCCCAGTGGATACATAAGAAAGCCGTGTTCGGTATAAATCACCTCATCGCCCGGCCCGGCGTAGGAATGAACCAGATGGCTGATAATTTCGTCGGAGCCGTTACCGCAGATGATGCCATCGACGTTCAAGCCATACATCTCCGCCAATCCGGCCCGCAGATCGGTGGCCCCACCTTCGGGATAGCGGTGCAGTTCCTCGGCCCCTGCCTTGTAAGCAGCAATAGCCTTGGGTGAAGCACCGGTCGCCGCCTCATTCGAGGATAGCTTGACCACACGGCTCTGGCCCTCGACCGTAGCATCACCGCCAATGTAAGGCGTGATGTCCATTATGCCTTGGTTCGGTATCGGTGTGGTCATGCGGAATTCTCCCCCTGTTTGGCCGTCAGTGCCTTGGGATAAGTGCCCAGGATCGCCACCCGATACAAATCTTCGCCCATTTTTTCGTGGAATGCGGCCATGGCGGCATCTTCATGGCGGATCAATCCATCCAATTCAATTAGCTGCAGCCGCGGACCGCCGCGGCTATTTTCATGCACGGCCAAGGGATGGACCGTGAAACCGCATTGATCCAGTTGATCCACCACACGGGCCAAGGATACATCCTGATCGGTTTCGACCATGACAACGGTGGCATCCTGGCCACTGGGCTCCGGCATCAGTTTCGCCACCGCCAGGGCTTCCAACCGCTCAAAGCGGCCCGTGGGCGAGGCAAAAAACGGTAGCCGCCAGACGACCCGCGGCCCAGCCTGATCGTTTGCCTGAGAGGCCAGCGCCGGCCACCAGGGGTTCTCCTCGTCGCTTTGCGGAAACGGCAGCAGGCCGACGGCACCCGGCACATCATCCACCATGCGCAGGACAACGGAGGGCGAGGTATGCAGGGTCATGGGCACGGAAGAACCGAAATGGTTGCGCGCCAAATCCCAGTATCCGACGGAACGCGCCGGCGCGCAGACGGCAACGCTCAACGGGCCCTGCAGGGCCGTGGCGCCGTTGATTAGCTCCCGCCAAATTCGGATCACCGTGGCGGTTTGCAACTGACCTTGGTGTCGGTCGGCCAGACTGCGCACGACTTCCGCTTCCCGGTTCGGACGCATGGGGGAGGCGTCATTGCCTTGCAATTGTTTCGCCTTGGCGACCTGATCGATCAAGGCGATCCGCTGCACGATCTTGTCATGCAGGTCGGCGTCGATTTGATCTATCTGGCGCCGTAAGTCATCCAGGTCTGGGGTCGTCATCGGCATCATTGTTATCCTAGCCAGGTGCGGTCGATTTGCACGATCGATTTGGGCGGTCGGTTTGGATGGTACGCCCGGATGGCGGTGATACACTCCCGATGTATCATGGGCAAGTCCAAGAAACGGCAAATTTTCGCAAAGATTACATTGACAGCGCAAGGGGCCCTGCATAGTACCCAACTATCAGGACGGGGTTTTCGAAATTATGACAGTCACAAGCGTGGTGGCCGAGGGGTCTACCGAGGCGCCGGCGGAGGGAAAACCCGCTAGCGACGAGGTGTCGGCACTCAGGCCAAGCGAGGACGTCTTCACCATTACCAAAGACCAGCCTCTGACCCTGGATTCGGGCCGTTCCCTGGTATGACACGGTCAATATCCACCTGTGCACGATCCTGGATTTCATAGAGCTATGCGAAGACATGAACCTGAACATCGAACAGGGTCTGACGCTCGACCGGAAAGGCAAATACAAACCCATTGGGGCCACTCCCGGCAGGGCCAATCTATTTGGTGAGCAAGGCGTGTTTCTGTTGGAAAGACGGTAGCCGAAGGGCTTAAATAAGCCGCATATGGATATTTATGGGTATATTTCCGGATATGCCTTTGAATATCGATTCACTGACGGTCACCCCTGAGATCTTGCCGCTTATTACTAAGTTGGATGAGTTCAAGGGAGCCTGGTACGGCGCGGTATAAATGCTCAGCCCCGCATTTCCGGCATCACTTCCTGTTCCAGCATGGTCAATGAACGCGCTGCGTTGGCATTGCCAGAGGTTCCCAGGCGGCCCCCGATGATGACTTTATCCAATCCCAGATCGGCCAGGGCGGTCAGGCGCTCGACAACGGCGTCCGGTCCACCGACGATCGCGAAATGGTCGATAAAATCATCGGTCAGGGTGTCGGCCTGGCGCGAGTCGCCCCGTGTGTGCTTGTTCATGTCATAGGCGGCGACCAGAGCATGCAGGGCGGCCTTCGCCGCCTCCGACCACGGTCCCATGGTGCGCCCATGCATGACATTGAAACGGGCAAAGGTGGTCAGACCACCACGCACCAAATTACGGGCGGCGGCTATGTTGTCATGGCAGGCCAGATTGATATAGGCCCCAAAAGCCACGCCGTCGGGATCCAGTCCAGCCGTCTGTCGTGCCGCCCGCGCCGTTTCAATGCCCCAAGCCAGCCGATCCAGGTCCACCCCCAGGGTGAACATTACCCGCTCGGCCAGACAGGCGCCGATACCAATAACCCGGGTCCCGGTCGCAGCGACCTCGACCGGGACCTTTTGCGTGCCGGCCATCCAGGCAATGCGGCTTTCAGTGGGCGCATCAGCCAAATGCAGCTCCGACATTGGCGGTGCGATGTCGAGCGGGATATCAACTTCGTCAAAAGGAACCGCCTCGCCCTTCAGGTAGGTCTGCAAATGGCGCAGATAAGTCTCGAAATGGCCAACCTTGCCCGGTGCCCGGCCCAGGTGCGCCAGGGCGGAATCGCCGCGCCCAATACCCAGCACGACGCGTCCCTGGGCTACCCGGTTCACGGAGGCGATAGCAGTGGCCGTGGCAGCGGCCTGACGGGTCACTGAATTGGTCACGGCGGTCGCCAGGCCGATCCGATCCGTCACTGTGGCCGCCATGGCGAGCGAAACATACGGATCGCCGGAAAGGTTCTGCGAATCCACCACCGCCAGACCGTCCCAGCCCTTGTCCTCGACCTCCCGCGCCAATTTCATGATGCCCCGTGGGGAAGCCGCGCCCGTCGTCCAGATTTCCATTTTCCAGCTACCCTCTGTTACCCATGGCCTTTGCACCCTATCATAGCGTCATCCTCGCACGAGTGTCCTGGCCGGCGCGAGGGCGCGACCTGAAAAACCCCGGCCAAGCGAGCGGTAGATCAGGGAAGAGAACACTATGACGAACATCGACATCGAGGCGCTGCGCAAGCATATCGGCGCCAAGGTGGTGGAAGAGGACGTTGCCACCGCCGCTCCGCCAAGGGGCATGATCGTCACCTTCGATCGTGATGAGGAAGCACCCAGGGAAGGCGAAGCGATTGCGCCGGGCTGGCATCGGGCCTATTTCGTACCCATGGCGCAGGCCGACCGCCTGGGCGCTGACGGTTTACCTTTGGACAGCGATGTGCTGCCCGAGATGCCCTTGCCCCGGCGCATGTTCGCGGGTACCAAAACCACCTATCACCAGCCGATCCGGGTTGGCGAGAGGCTGACCCGCGAGACCGAGTTGGCGGACATCCAGCTGCGTGAGGGCAGCACCGGCATGTTGATTTTCACCAACGTGGTGGCCCGCATTATCGGCCCCAACGGATTAGCCCTGGAGGAGGAGGCGCGCACGGCGTTCCGTGACGAGGTCAAACCCGGCGAGAAAAGCGGCATTCCCAAGCGCGATGCGCCGCCCAGCGATACCTCATGGGAGCGCACCATAACAGCCGACCCGGTATCGCTGTTTCGCTATTCGGCGCTGACCTTTAATCCACACCGTATTCATTATGACCGCCCCTATGCCATGGAGGTCGAGGGTTATCCGGGCCTGGTAATTCACGGACCCTATTCCTCGCAATGTCTACTCGATCTGGCGCGGGACAACTGTGGCGGTCGGGCGATCAGGACCTATGAGATGCAGGCGCGGGCGCCATTGTTCGACACCGCGCCGTTTAAGGTGATCGGCCGGACCACTGAGGACGGCAACGGTTGTGAGCTGTGGGCGTTGACCCCTGAAGGCACCATCGGCATGACTGCTACCGTGACGTTCGCCTAAAGCGCCGGAGGAACCGCCATGTATGACGCCAGTTTCACCTTCACCCCGGATCAGCGGGCAATCCGCGATGCGGTGCAGAAAATCTGCGACAAATACGGCGAGCAATACTGGATAGACGCTGAACGCGAGCACCGCTTTCCAGAAGAATTCGTACGCGAGATGGCGGACCACGGCTGGCTCGGCATCGCCATGCCCGAGGAATATGGCGGCGGCGGCATGGGTATCACCGAGGCCGCCATCATGATGCAGACGGTCGGCCAGCACGGTGGTGCCGCCACCTCATCGATCAACGTCAATGTATTCGGTCTGCATCCCGTGGTGCGCCACGGAACGGACGAGCAAAAGCGGCGCTGGTTGCCACCGATGATCCAGGGCAAGGACCGGGCCGCCTTCGGCGTCACCGAGCCCAACGCCGGGCTGGATACCTCGCGCATCGAAACCCGCGCGGTGCGGGACGGCGGTCACTACGTCGTCAATGGCCGCAAGATGTTCACCACCACCGCGCAAAGCGCCAACAAATTCATGCTGATCACCCGAACCACGCCGCGCGAGGAGTGCGAAAAGACCCTGGAGGGCCTGACCCTATTCTATACCGACTTCGACCGCAGCTGCATCGAGGCGCGGGAGGTGGAAAAATTCGTACGCCATGCGGTGGACATCAACGCTGTCTTCATCGACAACCTGAAAATCCCGGTGGAGGACCGCATCGGCGAGGAAGGACGCGGCTTTTATTACCTACTCGATGGGCTCAACCCCGAACGCATCCTGATCGGCGCCGAGCATGTGGAAAAAGGCCGCGTCGTATTGAACAAAGCGGCGGAATACGCCAAGGAACGGATCGTTTTCGACCGCCCGATCGGCCAGAACCAAGCCATCGCGCACCCGCTGGCGGAATCATGGATGGAGCTGGAGGCCGCCAACCTGATGCTGTTCAAGGCCGCCGCGCTGTATGACAACGGCGAACCCTGCGGCCCGGAAGCCAATGCCGGCAAATATCTGGCGGCGGAGGCCTCGTTCAAGGCGGCTTCCAACGCGATGCTAACCCTGGGTGGTTACAGTGTCGCCAGTGAGTTCATTGTCGAGCGGTTCTATCGCGAGGCGATCATCGGCCGCATAGCGCCAGTCAGTCTGCATATGATCAAGAACTATGTCGCCTCCAACGTGCTCGGCCTGCCAAAGAGCTATTGAGGCGGCGATCTCTCCAGCCAGGCGGATCTAGGCGCGGCTGTCGAATTCGGTTTTCGGGTCCTGGTAATAGCGTTGGTGCCAGATACCTTCGCCCGCCTCGTCCGCCAACGGCAGGCGCCAGCTGCGCACCTTCGCTTCTGCCAGTTTAATCCGGAACAGGCCGCGCCGTTCGCTGATGGTGTTTTGCAAATAGGCCTCCGCATCGTCGTCGGGCACATATTGTTTGGCCATGCGCAGATACAGATCCCGCCATTCATCATCGGCGCCCACGTCATACAAAAGCTCGGCCACCCCTTCGATCATAACCTTGCGGTATGGCAGAGGCTGTTCATCGATACAGAGCGCCGCCCGCGGATCGTGACGCAAGCAGGCGAACCATTCGGACCGTTCGCGCGGGGTAAAATAAATCGCTTCGTTCTCGTACAGATACCACAAAGGCGTGACCAGCGGACTGCCGTCTGGGCGGACGACGGCGATCCGCATGATCACGCGCCGTTCGCCCAGGAAAGCCGTACGCTTTTCCTTGCTCAAGACAGGCATAACAGTGAATTCCTAATCCAGCACCAATTCGGCATAGGTCTCCAAATCTTCCGGGGTCTTGGGCCAAACCAGCAGCGAGGTCACGGCGCTGTCTTCCCAGGCCGCCAGGCGCTGCTTGATCCGGTCTTTCGGCCCCACCAGGGCGATATCGTCGACCAGTTCATCAGGCACCGCCGCCACCGCCTCGGCCTTTTTGCCGTCCAGATACAGATCCTGGATTTTCCCAGCCGCTTCGCCATAGCCCAGTCGGACCACCAGTTCGTTGTGAAAATTGCGGTCCCGTGCACCCATGCCGCCGACATATAGCGCCAGGGTCTTTTTCACTTCCAAACGCCCGGCTTCCAGATCATCGGTGATATGCATTTGCATGGGGTACATGATCTCGAAATCATCGCCGCGCCCGGCAATGGCATCGGCATAGACGTCTTCACGCTCCGGCGAATAGTACAGCGGGAACCAGCCGTCACAGATCTCCGCCGCCATGGCGACGTTCTTCGGCCCTTCGGCGCCAAGAAAGATCGGAATATCGGCGCGAAGAGGGTGCGTGATGGGCTTCAGCGGCTTGCCCAGGCCCCAGGAGCCGGGCGCGTCCTCCGGGTAAGGAATGGTGTAATGGGCGCCGTTCATTCGCACCGGCGTTTCGCGGGTCAGCACCTGGCGGATGATGTCGATATATTCCCGGGTGCGCGCCAGGGGCTTGGCGAAGGGCTGGCCGTACCAGCCTTCAACCACCTGCGGGCCGGAGACGCCCAGGCCAAGGATCAACCGGCCGTTGGAGAGATGATCCAAGGTCAGGGCATGCATGGCCGTCGCCGTTGGCGTGCGGGCCGAAATCTGCACGATGGCCGTGCCCAGCTTGATCTTTTCCGTATGCGCGCCAACCCAGGCCAGGGGCGTCAGGGCGTCAGAGCCATAGGCCTCGGCGGTGAAAAAACCGTAATAGCCAAGTTCCTCGGCCCGCTTGGCGACGGCAATCAAATCTTGCGGCGGCTGCGCGCCCCAATATCCGGTCATCAATCCCAATTTCAACGTCATTGTACTCTCCTGATTTGGCGCAACATAGCGCGCTGGCAAGCTGAATATGCCAAATTAATCCATATGGGCATACATGGTCTCGCCGGCTGCTGGCATTTCAGCTCTTAGAATCTTGCCGCTGAACGACGAGGTAATGAATAGTGACCGGTTGTCCGGGCCGCCATAGGCCATGTTGGTGGTCAATGGGCTACCGTCGGGATCGGGAATCTTATGGGTCGGCAGGCCCAGGGCGGAAAACAGCCAGACCGCGCCAAGACCGGCATGGGCGATGGACAGGTTGCCATCTACATCCATGGCCATGCCGTCGGGGCCCATGCCGCCCACCAACTGGCAGAACAGACCAACCCGGTTGACACTGCCGTCCTGACGGAATGGCATGCGCCAGACGGCGTTGGCCCGGGTCACGGCGATATAGAGCTGGCTTTCGCTTGGGTCCATCACCAGCCCGTTGGGGCTGGGCATATTGTCGATCAGACAATGCAGGGAGCCATTGGCATCCATGCGAAAGACCCGGCCCGTGGGGTCATGCAGACCGGTATCGCCCTGATCCGTAAAATACAAATCGCCGTTGGAGGCAAAAAACAGATCGTTGACGCCCTTGTAGCCGGGCATCTGTTCCGGCCCGATGTAGACCGAGAACTTGCCGTTCACCGGATCAATCTCGACAATACCCTTGCGTCGGTCGGCCACGAAGATACGGCCGTCCTTGTGTATCTTCAGGCCGTTGGGGCTGCCGTCATAGTCCGCCGCAACATTGAACTCGCCGCTGGGCGAAATCTTGAAGACGCGGCCATGGGCGATATCGACCACATATAGATTGCCGTCCCGATCAAACGACGGACCTTCCAGGAACGAGCCCAAGGGCTTGCCGCGAAAGATATCCCGCGCCATGTGGGAATCCTTGTCCAGTAGTTGCAGCTCGCGCGGCACCTCGGCGAAGACGGTCGGCTCGATCACGGTCGGTTGGGGATACATGGCAAGTTCCTTCATGGCTCGCATGAAAATTGAGGTACCATTGTGCCCGGCACTTGGGTCCAGCTCAACCCTGTGGCAAGATCGGTGTCATGGCTCAGGAACGTTTAACTTATTCACCGATCAATGACCGGCCCCGCCTGCGGCTACCCAACGGGGCGCGGGTGGCGTTGTGGGTCTGCCCGAATATCGAGCATTATGAATACCTGCCCGATCCCGTGCGCATCCGCGATCCCTGGCCGCGCATGCCCCATCCAGACATCCTTGGCTATGGCATCAAGGATTATGGCAACCGTGTCGGATTGTGGCGCATGTTCGATGTCATGGATCATTTCGACGTGCGCTGCACGGTTTCGCTTAATCTGAGTGTGTTCGAGCATTATCCCGAGATCATGGCGGCATGCGAAAGGCGAAAGTGGGACGTGTTGTGTCATGGCATGTACAACACCCAGTATCTCTGGGGCTTGGACGAGGGGGATGAACGGGCGATTATCGAGGAATGCGTCGATACCTACCGCCGTCTTACGGGCCGGCAGCTGCCCGGCTGGTTCTCTCCCGCCGCCTCCCACACCATGAATACGCCCGATCTAGTAGCCGAGGCAGGCATCAAGTATTACGCCGATTGGGTTCACGACGATCAGCCGGGGCCCATGAACGTGCGCAAGGGCCGGCTGTTGACGGTGCCCTATACCATGGAACTGAACGATGCCGTGCTGCACAATCGGGCCCAGGAGGCCGATGACTTTCTGCTCATGGTTCGGGATTATTTCGACACGGTTTATGCGGAAGGCGCAGAGCAGCCCCGCATCATGTGCCTGGCCCTGCATCCCTACATGATGGGACAGCCCCACCGCATCGGCTATTTGGAGAAAATGCTGGACTATATCCTCTCCCACGACGGGGTCTGGCAGGCCACGGGCGAGCAAATCGCCGATTGGTATTACGCCGAAATGTGGGACCAGGTCACGGCGCACTTGGCTGGAGGCGATGGCGATGCCTAAGGAAAGGAGAGAGAAACACCTGCCGGGCATGGATCACGCCCTCTACCCATTTTCCGCCCTGCCAACCCGCCCAGCGCTGACCTGGCCCAACGAAAAGCGGCTGGCAATATGGATCGTTTTGCACTTGGAACAATGGGAATTGCAGCCCCCCGCCAGCGCCCTCCGCGATGGCCGTTTCAAGGGCGAATTTGGTAATTTTTTTCCCGACTACCGCACCTACTCGACACGGGAGTACGGCAACCGCGTCGGTATCTTCCGGATTCTCAAAGTCCTCGACCGCTATTCGGTGCCCGTCACCGTGGCCGTCAACAGCGCCCTATGCCAAGAGCGGCCGCGGTTAATCGAGGAATGTTTGCGCCGGGGCTACGAGATTGCCGCGCACGGCAGCCACGCGACCCGTATGATCAATTCGCAAATGAGCCTGACCCAGGAAGAAGATCTGATCCACGGTGCCATAGCCACGATCCGGCAAGGCGGTGGTGCCGAGCGGGTCGGCTGGATCGGTCAGGATTTCGGTGAAAGCCCACGTACGCCGCAAATACTCGCCGCTGCCGGGGCCGACTATTTGGCGGATTGGCCCAATGACGACCAGCCCTATTGGCTGACCCTGACACCGCCCCTGGTATCCCTGCCCTATCATGTGGAATGGGATGACGCGACCTTGATGGCATTGCGCCAATTGACCGCACCGCGCTATGGCCAGATGGTATGCGAAGCAGCCAACCGCCTACATGGCGACAGCGCGGGCAACAATGGCGGGGCTCGCATGATGAGCCTTGGCCTGCACCCCTGGGTGATCGGACAGCCGCAGCGTATCCGCTATCTTAATCAGATTTTGAGCCATCTCTCGGAGATGGAAGGGCTGTGGTTCGCCACCGCCCAGGACATTGCCGACAGCTTTCGGGCCCAGATAGCCCCACCTTCGAAAATGCCATGAACGAGTTCTGGCCGGCCCTCAGCGTCTCGTTCGCATTGTTGAGCCAGGGCGATGATTATCTGCGCGGCATCATCATTTTGTCCCTGCAGGTCAGTCTGACCGCCGTTGCCATCGCCACCGTCATCGGCCTGCCGATCGGCGCCGTCACCGCCCTGTTCCGCTTTCCCGGCCGCCGGGTCCTGGTCGTCCTATTGAATGCCCTGATGGGTCTGCCCCCCGTGGTCGTGGGCCTGGTGGTTTATTTGTTGTTGTCGCGGGTCGGCCCGTTCGGCGCCCTTGGCCTGTTGTTCACGCCTACGGCAATGGTGATCGCACAATTTGTCCTGGTTCTGCCAATTATCGCGGCCCTAAGCCGCCAGGTGATGGAAGGGATGTGGCTGGAATACCGGGAACAGCTACAATCTCTAGGCGTGCCGCCCCTGGGCCAGCTCTCGGTACTTCTATGGGATGGCCGCTTCGCCCTTTTGACGGCGGTACTGGCTGGTTTCGGGCGGGCCACGGCCGAAGTCGGGGCAGTGATGATAGTAGGTGGCAATATTGATCACGTCACCCGTGTCATGACCACGACCATCGCACTGGAAGCCAGCAAGGGCGACCTCGCCAAGGCGCTGGGCCTGGGCGTGGTTTTGCTGTTGGTCTCTCTCGTCGTCAATCTATTGGCATATTTGCTGCGAGAGCTATCGCGTCTCCGATTTGCCGATTAAGACGAAACATGGAATATGCCGGACCCAGCGGATATGTAGGGGCGCCAACGTTACATTAACCATGCGCATTTGAGATTTCTTAACCCCTACCCGGTTACTGTCATGCCAGTCGATGGTGCAGTAGGCACGGTCCATGGGAATGTGATGAGTATGGCAACCGTTTCTCTGAAAAAGAACACGGATAGTATGTCAGCGACTGATCCCTCGACCCTGGATCACCTGTTATCCCTGATGCATATCCATTCCAGTATTGCTGACCGTCCGATCTTCGAGATCACGGATACCGCAGCCATGATGGATTTCGAGGAAACCACCCGCTTCGCCAACAAGCTGCGGGATCTGGGCTGCCGCATCGCACTGGACGACTTCGGCACCGGCTATACTTCTTACCAGCATTTAAAGGCGCCGTCGGTTGATATCGTGAAAATCGACGGGCAGTTCGTCAAGGATCTGCACGAAAACAAGGAAAATCAATTGTTCGTGCAAACGTTGCTGGATCTGGCTGACGGCTTCAATGCCGAAGTGGTCGGTGAATGCGTGGAAACCAAGGAAGAGGCCCAGGCCCTACGCGACCGCGGCGTCAAATATCTACAAGGCTATCACTTCGGCGCACCGATCGTTGAACGCCCCTGGGGCACGCCTAATCTGCGAATGGTGGCCTGCGATTAGCGTGTTTCCCTCGACCAATTTTTCAGCATCTCCAGATCTGCCCTCTCGCCGCCTCGCAGTAGCACGATCTTGTTGCGCCCCTTAGCGCCGGCCACGACCACCAGCTTTCTGCGCGGCACGCGCCACGCCCTGGCCAACAGCTTTATCATGGCCTGATTGGCTTCGCCTTTTTCCGCGACCGCCGTGACCTGCAGATACAGGCGTTGGCCGCCATCGGCCATTGCGCGGATACCGTCTATTTGATTGGTGGGGGCTCCGGGCCCCAAGCGTATGGTGATCGCAACTCCGTCTTTGGTTACCTTGAACGGCATCACACGGATGGGGGCCTAATCTCTGCGGTCGCTTTGCAGCATGGCGAACAAGGTATGGTCGCTCCACTTGCCATTGATGCGCAGGTACTTCCGCGCATGACCCTCTTTCTGAAAACCAGTTTTCAGCAGCACCGTGGTAGAGGCCTCGTTATGGGGCAGACAGGCGGCTTCCAGGCGGTGCAGTCCCAACTCATCAAAGACATAGGACAGCGATGTGGTGACCGCATCCTGCATCAGGCCCTGACCGGCATATTGCTGACCCATCCAATAACCGATGGAACAGGATTGGGTGACGCCGCGTCGCACATTGGACAAAGTAATACCTCCCAGCAGGCTGTCGTCCTCGCGGCGGAAAACGAAAAAAGCATAACCAATGCCATCGCGAGCATCGCGGCCATAGCGGCGCAGGCGCAGGCGGTAGGCGTTGCGGGTCAGTTCGTCCTCCAACCAGGTCGGCTCCCACGGGGTTAGAAAATCGCGGGAGGCGGCGCGCAGGCGAGCCCATTCGGACCAATCCGACAACTGCGGCGTGCGCAAATAGACCTGCTGGCCCTTCAGGGTCGGCGGACTGCCCCGCCATGGCGGATTACGCAGAAATGCGGACACGCTGTCGATCCTTTACGATCCCGGCTCCCGTATTTAGACTGTTCCGATCAGCCCTTGGCGAACCTTGCCGCAATTTCGGCTTGACTGGCAAGACCCGCGATGGGGCCAAGTGCGGCGACGGCCGGATTGCCCATGCCGGTGATCCGTCCCGCGACCCGGCGCACGGCCGCCGCATCGACGGCATCAATCTTCGCTATCAACTCGTCAATCGGGATCTGACGGCCAAACACAAGGGTTTGCCGGGCCAGCTGTTCAACCCGCGCGGCGGAGCTTTCCAGGGACATCAGCGTACCGGCCTTGAGCTGATTGCGGGCGCGGGCGACCTCGTCCTCTGCCACATCGCCGCTCAGGCGTAGCATCTCGTCACAGATCACTGGTACCAGCTCGCCAATCTGATCAACCCCCGTGCCGGCGTAGACGGAAAACGCGCCGCAGTCCTTGTACGACGAGGCGAAACAAAAAATCGAATAACACAAGCCTCGGCGCTCGCGTACTTCCTGAAATAGACGAGAGGACATGCCGCCACCCAGCACCGTCGACATGACCTGCATGGGATAGAAATCGTCATCGTCATAGGTCAGCGCCGGCAGGGCCAGGGCGAAATGAACCTGTTCCAGATCGCGTTCATCACGCTGCTCGCCACCCTGAAATATCGCCGTCTCGAACGGATTGTGCGCACCAGGGCGCAGACCGCCAAAATTACGCTCGGCCAAGGCAACCAGGTCATCGTGATCGACCGCACCGGCGGCGCAAAGCAACAGACGGGAGGCACCATAGTGCTGCCCCATGAAATCGAACAGCACCTCGCGGCCCATGTTGGCGACACCTTCGACCGGGCCCAGGATCGAGCGGCCCAGCGCCTGATTGGGAAACGAGACTTCCTGCAGACGGTCAAAGATGATGTCGTCAGGGGTGTCCTCGGATTGACCGATTTCCTGAATAACCACAGTGCGCTCGCGCTCCAACTCTTCCTCGGCGAAGGTAGAGCGTTGCAGAATATCCGCCAGAATATCCACGCTCAGCGCCAGATCCTCCTTCAGGACGCGGACAAAATAGGCCGTATGTTCCCGACTGGTATAGGCATTCAGATGGCCGCCGACGCTTTCAATTTCCACCGCGATATCCTGGGCGCTGCGGCTTTCCGTACCCTTGAAGGCCATATGTTCCAGCATATGGGCAACGCCATTGTTGGAAACGGTCTCGTAGCGGGCCCCGGCATCGACCCAGACGCCGACGGCTGTGGTCTGCAGGCCTTCCCGGCCCTCGGAGATTACCCGCAGGCCATTGGCCAGGGTTGTCATTTTTACGGTCACGGCGGTATTTGTTCCTTTGGCTAGGTACGGCGCAAACTGCGGATATGGGCCTGCACAGCTGCCAGCTCGTTGGGCAGCACGGTGTACCGTTCTTCTCGTTGATATATGTCGGCCATGTGCGCGGGCAATGCCGGGCTCTGGCCACAAGCCTTTTCCACCGCATCGGGAAACTTTGCCGGATGCGCGGTGGACAAGGTGATCACAGGTCCATCGGGCAGCAAGTCCCGCGCCGCCCGCAGGCCAACGGCGCTGTGGGGGTCCAGGGCAATGCTGTATTCACGGAAAACCTCGCCAATGGTCGCCGTTGTCGTTTCTTCGTCGACCCGGTGCGAAAGAAATAGTTCGTGGGCCTGGGCCAGTGCTTCTGGCGTTACCTCTAAACCTTCCTGATCGGCCAGCGCCTGCATCTGCTGGCGGACTACCGCGCCATCCCGGCCCGCCAGGTCGAACAGTAGGCGTTCAAAATTGCTCGCCACCTGAATATCCATAGACGGGCTTTGCGTCGCGACGACCTGATCCTTGCGGTAGGCGCCAGTTTGAAAAAAGCGGTGCAGGATGTCGTTGCGGTTGGTCGCCACGATCAGCTTGTCCATAGGCAGGCCCATTTGCCTAGCGGCATAGCCAGCGAAGACGCAGCCGAAATTTCCCGTCGGCACCGCGAAGCTGACACGCTTGTCCGGCGCGCCCAGGGCCACGGCGGAGGTGATGTAGTAGGCCACCTGCGCCACCACCCGGGCCCAGTTGATGGAGTTCACCGCCGACATGGCGATTTCATCCCTGAATACCAAATCGTTGAACGCAGCCTTCACCAGGGCCTGACAATCATCGAAGGTGCCTTCGATGGCGATGTTGTGAACATTGTCGGACAACACCGTCGTCATCTGCCGCCGCTGCACCTCCGATACACGTCCATCGGGATAAAGAATGAATATGTCAATGGCGTCGCGGTCCCGGCAGGCCTCAATCGCGGCCGAGCCCGTATCGCCCGAGGTCGCGCCGACGATAGTTACCCGTTGTTGCCGCCGCGCTAATTCCCGATCGAACAGACGGCCCAGCAATTGCATGGCCACGTCCTTGAAGGCCAGGGTGGGGCCGTGAAACAGTTCCATCAACCAATGGCCATCCGATAGCTGCCGCAGGGGCACAACACCCGGATCGACGAACGCGCCATAGGCATCACGGGTCATGGCCGACAGCTCGTCTTCGTCGATGCCATCCATGAAAGGCGACAGGATCCGCGCCGCCGCATCCGCATAGGGAAGTCCGGCCAACGCACGCAGATCGTCGTGGCTCAATTGCGGCCAGGCGCCAGGCACATACAGGCCGCCGTCACGAGCCAGGCCGGTCAGCAGGACGTCCCCAAACGTCAGGTCGGGCGCTTGGCCACGGGTCGAAACATATTGCACGGTATCTCTCCAATTCGCCCTGGCGGGAGGGGCGCGCCAACCTAGTCGCCCAGGTAGCGTTTTTCAAGGTGCCGACGGAAAATTGCGTCGTCCAAAGGCGCTCCCGTGGCGGCGCTCAACAACTTATCGGCGCTGGCGTACAGGCGGCCCTGGCTGTGAACCTTTTCGCCCAGCCATGTCATCAGGTGGGTGAAGTCGCCATGGGAAAGATCATCGGACAGATTCGGCAAGGCGGCCTCGGCGGCCCTGTACAATTGCGCCGCCACCATGGCGCCCAGGGTATAGGTAGGGAAATAGCCAAAAGCGCCGTCCATCCAATGGATATCCTGCATACAGCCGTCACGATCAGAAGGCACATCCACGCCCAGCAAGCTCTTCATGCCCTCGCGCCAGGCGCCTGGCAGATCCGTGACCGCCAGATCACCGCCCAGGATGGCACGCTCCAGCCGATAACGGTGGATGATATGCAATGGATACGTCACCTCATCCGCCTCGACCCGGATCATTGAACGGGCCACATGACGAACCCGTGTACTTAGTCCTTTCACCTCCCAGGCCGGGCCGGAAACCCCGCCCAGCTCCCGCAACAGCGGCGAGAGGTAATGCAGAAAAGCATCGCCACGGCTGACCTGCATCTCCACCAACAAGGATTGGCTTTCATGCATGGCCATACCCATGGCCCCGCCCACGGGCTGCAAGCGCCATTCTGACGGCAAGCCACGTTCGTACATGCCATGGCCGCCTTCATGCAGGGCGGGGTACAGGCTGCCCAGGGGGTCTGCCTCGTCATAGCGGGTGGTCAGGCGCACATCGTCGGCCACGCCGCCCGTGAAGGGATGCAACGAGACATCCAGGCGGCCATGTTCGAAATCAAAACCCAAGGTATCCAGAAGGCGCCGGGATATGGCTTCCTGCTTCGCTGCCGACATCCTTTCGGGCGCCGCCGGGGGGACGGGTTGATATTCCAGAACGCGCCCCAACAGACTGGGCAGAAATGACGCAAGGGCATCAAAATGGCGGTCGATATCAGCGGCCGCCAGGCCCGGCTCATACTGCGCCAGCAAGGCATCGTAGGGCAGGCAGCCGAACGCCTCGCCCTTGGCCGTGGCGGCCTGACGGACCAAGTTGACGACCTCCGTCAAAGAGGGCGCCAGGGCCGTAAAATCATCGTCCGCCCGCGCCGCGCGCCAAACCATCTCGCAAGCGGAGCCGGAGCGGCTTAATGCCTCCACCAAATCGCCGGATAAGGCTGTCGCGTGGGACCATTTGGCCCGCATCTCGCGCAGGTTAGCCGTTTCCCATCGCCCCAAGGCGGCTGCCTGGCTTTCCGCCCAAGCCAATAAATCGGCTATTTCGGGGTGGCAAAGCATCTCATGGGCGACCAGTGATAGGGTTGCCAATTGTTCGGCCCTGGCGCCGGCACCGCCCGTCGGCATCACGGTGGCGGCGTCCCAATGGAGAACCGCCGCGGCGCCATTCACGTTGGCCAGACGGGCAAAGCGCTCACAAAGCTGTTCATAGGCGGTTGTCATGTGTCGGTACTTTTTCGGCGATGGGCCAGCAGGAATATAGCCAGCAAAACGCCGGATAGAGAAAACCAGGTGATGGCATATTGAAAATGGTTGTTGACCAAGGCCGGCTGTGCCACGCCGCCGATGGGCAGACCGCCGGGATTATCCCGGCCATCCGCCTGCACCACGCCGCCGAGCAGATGCAGATCACGGGACCGAGCGATACCGCCGATATCGTACCAGAACCACAGATCCGCCTTGGCGTCATATTCAGGGGTCCAGGTCCCCTGTTTCAGAAGGCTGCGCAAAACGCCTTGTACCACGACTTCGCCTCGCCGCTGGCCTTCGGCGCGGGTGCTTGGCTCACGGCGATCATTTGGTACCCAACCACGATTGATCAGGATGGTGGCACCTCCTTGCAGGCGCAGGGGCGTCAGGACATGCAGACCACTTTGACCCTGATGGGAACGGGGCCCAAGGAAGGCCTCTTTGTCGTGCAGGAATTCTCCCCGCACAATTATGGGGCGGTAGTTCAGGGCCGCCAGACTATCCAACCGTCCGGTCAGATCCACCGGCGCAGCGGACAAGCCCGCCTGCATCTCCGCCGTTAGCCCATCTTTCCAGGCCCTGCGCTGTAGCTGCCAAATGCCCAGGGACAGCATCAGGGCCAGACCGAACAAGGTCAGGCATATGGACCACGAGCCCGGACGGCGCATCAGCTAATCAGACGGTTTATCATTAAAACCAGCAACATGATGACGGTACTGCAGGGCGATCAAGGTCGCCTTCAAGGGCCGCAATAGCAGGATCGAAGCGCCAAGTACAAAGGGAATTTGGTAGATCAGATGGGCCCAGACCGGCAGCGCGAAGGCGTTTTCGACCATGAAGGCCAAGGTCACGGCCAAACCGCCCACAATCAAGATGACGAAGACCGCCGGCCCGTCGCCGGTGTCGTGGGGCGAATAATCCAGGCCGCAGTCTTCACACGCCGCTCTGACATCCAGCAGGCCCCTTAGCAATTTGCCCCGCCCGCATTCGGGGCAGCGGCACAGCAATCCAGCGAAGAAGGGCGACACCAAAGTGCCGCCCTTTTCTTGCCCGTTCATGGTTTTGCGGTTAGTGCGCGGCGATGGTCCCGGCGCCCCAGACGTAGATGAAGCAGAACAGGAACAGCCAGACCACATCGACGAAATGCCAATACCAAGCCGCCGCTTCCAAGCCAAAATGATGGTCGGGCTTGAAATGGCCCTTGGCCGTACGGATCAGGCATACCAGCAAGAAAATGGTGCCGATCATCACATGCAGACCGTGGAAACCCGTGGCCATGAAGAAGGTGGAGCCGTAGATGCCCGAGGTAAATTCAAACGAGGCATGGGCGTACTCATAGGCCTGCACACAGGTAAAGATCGCACCCAACAGCACCGTGACGATCAGGCCCTGCACCGCGCTTTTCTGATTGCCTTCACGTACCGCGTGATGGGCCCAGGTTACCGTGGTTGACGATGTCAGCAGGATCAGGGTGTTAACCAGGGGCAGGTGCCAAGGATCAAAGGTTTGAATACCCTCTGGCGGCCACACACCCCCCATCGCCTCCGTCGGGAAAAGCGAAGCGTTAAAATAGGCCCAGAACCATGCCATGAAGAACATCACCTCGGAGGCGATGAACAAAATCATGCCAAAGCGCAAGTGCAGTTGCACCACCGGGGTATGATGGCCTTCATCCTTGGCCTCGCGGACGACATCGCGCCACCACACAAACATGGTATAGAGCAACATTAGTAAACCGATCGCGCCCAGAAAAGGCGGTCCCTCGTGCATGTACCAGATGAAGCCCGAGGCCATTAGCAGTGCGCTCAGCGCGCCCAGGGCCGGCCATGGGCTGGGGTCCACCAGATGGTAGTCATGTCCTTTTGCGTGCGTATCAGCCATTCTTTCACTCCATTCCCAGCAACTTCAAGGCCACCTATTTAGCGGCGATTTTATCGTTTTCTGCAGTATCGCCCACCACCTCGAAGAAGGTGTAGGACAGGGTTATGGTTTTTACATCATCCAGGTTCCGGTCGTCCGAAATTTCCGGATCTACAAAAAAGGAAACTGGCATATCGACGCTTTGCCCCGGCGCCAGCGCCTGTTCAGTAAAGCAAAAGCATTCGATCTTGCTAAAATACGGCCCGGCCTTGAGCGGCGTCACATTGAAGGTCGAAGTGCCTACGATGCGCCGGTCCGTCGGATTAGCCGCTTCGTAAAGTGCGAGGGCCTGCTGACCCACCTTCAGAGATACGGCACGCTGTTGCGGCTGAAACTTCCAGGGCATGCCCCGCGCCGTATCGGCGTTGAAACGCACAGTGATGATCCGTTCGCCCACCGCTACCGGTGCCTTCTCGGCAACCTGGGTAGTGCCGCCAAAGCCGGTCACCTGGCAAAACATCCGATACAGCGGTACCGCAGCATAGGCCGCGCCCATCATGCCGACGACCACGCCAGCGGCGACCACAGCCGTCAGCCAGTTGCGTTTGCTATTTCGTGCCACTCGGTTCATGAGATCAGCCGCCATTCCATGTCTGGCCCTGCATATTGTACAGGGTGAGGAAGAACACCGTTAGAATGAGCGCCAGCAGAACGCCCGCCACCATCAGGTTTCGGCCCCGCCGTTGCTTATGCCTGCTACTAATCGGCATCAAGCGCCAACCCCCATCAATGGACCTTCCAGCAACCGCTCGCCCAGCATCAGGGCAAACAAGGCAAACAAGTAAATAATGGAATAACCGAACAGGCGCCGCGCCGGTTTGTCGTTATCGTCGCTGGCGCGCCACACCTGAATGGCGCAAGCCAGGAAAATCAGCCCCAACAGTGCAGCGCCAACGCCATAGGCGAGGCCACAGGCGCCCAGGCCAACAGGGCTGAGGGTAACGGGAAACAGGATTAGGGAATAGATCAGGATCTGCCGCCGGGTCGCCGTCTTGCCGGCCACCACGGGCAGCATCGGCACGCCCACATTGCGGTAATCGTCGGTCCGGTAAAGCGCCAGGGCCCAAAAATGCGGCGGCGTCCAAAAGAAGATGACCGCGAACAGAGACAAGGAGGCCAGGGAGATATCGCCACTTGCCGCGGCCCAGCCGATCATCGGGGGAAAGGCGCCCGCCGCGCCGCCGATGACGATGTTCTGCGGCGTCCGGCGCTTCAGCCACATGGTGTATATAAAAACATAGAAGCCAATGGTCAGGGCCAGCAGCACGGCCGAAAGCAGATTGACCGAGGCCTCCATGACTAGGACAGAGGCGAACGACAACACAACACCAAGAAATAGGGCGGCACGGGGCGTCACAAGACCTCGCGGAATAGGCCGGTCACAGGTACGCAGCATCTGACCATCGATATCGGCGTCATACCACATGTTGATGGCGCCCGAGGCCCCGGCGCCTACCGCAATGCAGAGCAACGCCACCAGCGCCGTCAGGGGATGCATGCCGCCAGGTGCCAGCATAAAGCCGACCAGGGCAGTGAAGACCACTAGGCTCATCACCCGTGGCTTCAACAGCGCCAGATAGTCCAGCAGCCTCGGGGCCCTAGCCGAGCGCCGGGTGCTTTGGTCCAAGGCTACGTTGCCACTATTCACCTGATTGAGTTCCTTTTACCACCACACATCATTCAACGGATGCGGGGCAGCTCCTCGAACTGATGGAAGGGCGGCGGTGAAGGCAGGGTCCATTCCAACGTATCGGCGCCGTCGCCCCAGGGATTATTCGGACATTTCTCGCCAGACGTGATGGTCTTGATAGCGATGTAGATGAACAGCACGGTGCCCGCCGCGGCGATGTAGGTGCCGACCGAGGAAATCATGTTGAAGCCCTCATAAGCGTCCGGATAGTCGGGAATACGCCGGGGCATGCCCGCCAGGCCGAGAAAATGCTGCGGGAAAAAGATCAGGTTGACGCCGATGAACGACAGCCAGAAATGGATCTTGCCCAGGGTCTCGTTGTACTGCCGGCCCGACATCTTACCGATCCAGTAATAGAACGCTGCATAGATACCGAACAGGGCGCCCATGGACATGGTGTAATGGAAGTGACCGACCACATAATAGGTGTCGTGCATGGCCAGATCGGTGCCGGCATTGGCCAGCACCACGCCGGTGACGCCGCCGACCGTAAACAGGAAGATCATCCCTAGGGCGAACATCATCGGCACTCGGAAGGTAATGGAGCCGCCCCACATGGTGGCGATCCAGCTGAAGACCTTCACGCCCGTGGGCACCGCGATGACCATGGTTGCGCCGATAAAATAGGCTCGCGTATCAACGTCCATGCCGGCGGTGTACATGTGATGGGCCCAGACCACGAAGCCGACCACGCCGATCGCGACCATGGCATAGGCCATGCCCAGATAACCGAACACCGGCTTGCGCGAGAAAGTAGAGACAACGTGGCTGATCACACCAAAGGACGGCAGGATCAGGATGTAAACCTCCGGATGGCCAAAAAACCAGAACAGATGCTGATAGAGCAGCGGATCGCCCCCGCCCGCCGCATCATAAAAGGCGGTGCCGAAATTACGGTCCGTCAGCAGCATGGTGATAGCGCCGGCCAGAACCGGCAGGGACAGCAGCAGCAGGAAGGCGGTGACCAGCACCGACCAAACAAACAAAGGCATTTTGTGCAGGGTCATGCCCGGCGCCCGCATGTTAAAAATGGTAGTAATGAAGTTGATAGCGCCCAGGATCGACGAGGCACCGGCCAGATGCAGGGCCAGAATACCCATGTCCACCGCCGGTCCCTGATGGCCCGAGGTGGAGAGCGGTGCATAGACCGTCCAGCCAGTACCGACACCGTTGCCGCCCGCCGTGCCCTCAAAAAACATCGAACTGGCCAACAACAGGATCGCGGGGGGTAACAGCCAGAAGGAAATATTGTTCATGCGCGGAAAGGCCATATCCGGCGCCCCAATCATCAGGGGCACGAACCAGTTGCCAAAACCGCCGATAAAGGCGGGCATGACCATAAAGAAGACCATGATCAGACCATGGGCCGTGATCAGCACATTGAAGAAATGATGATCACCGCCCAGAATACCTGGGCCAGGAGCCGCCAGTTCCATGCGGATCAACACCGACATGCCGCCACCGATCAGTCCGCCAACAATGGCGATGATCAGATACATGGTGCCGATATCTTTGTGGTTCGTGGAATTGACCCAACGCCGCCAGCCGGTCGGAATATGGTGCTCGTGATTGTGCGCCGCGGAGGTATTAGTCATTCTCTGTACTTCCTATCGCTTTATATTCTTTTTGCTTGTTCCTTTAGGCGGAGCCCAGCCCGATTGGGATCGGGGCCCGCCCGCGAGATCTTGGTCCGAGGGTCTAACGCGCCGCTTTGCCGCCTACGTCTGCCAACTTTAGGCCGGACTTTTCCCCTAGGGAGGCATATTCCACCTTGGCTTTCTCAACCCAGGCCGCAAATGCCTCTTTCGAGACCACCTTGACCTGGATCGGCATGAAGCCATGGCCGGTGCCACACAATTCTGAGCACTGGCCGTAGTACGTGCCTTCTTTCTCTACCCGGACCCAGGTTTCGTTCAGGCGGCCCGGTACGCCATCCAGCTTGACGCCGAAGGCCGGCATGGCCCAGGCGTGGATCACATCATCCGCCGCGATCAGCAGGCGGACATTGGTGTTGACTGGAATGACGACGCTTTCGTCCGTGGCCAATAGGCGCGGCTGCCCGTCCTCTAGCTCATCATCTTCAAGCATCGAGGCATCAAAGGTGAAGTTGCCGTTGTCTGGGTATTCATAGGACCAATACCATTGATGGCCGATCGCCTTGATGGTCATCTCGGCATCCTTGGTGGTGTCGGCGTAATACAACAGCTTGAACGAGGGAATGGCAATGACCACCAGGATCAGGATCGGGATCGCGGTCCACAGGACTTCCAGTAAGGTGTTGTGGGTGGTGGTCCGCGGCGTCGGATTTGCCTTGGCGCTGAATTTCACCATGACGTATATCATCAGCAAGGTCACGAACACCGCGATAACGGTGATGATGACCAACAGCATGTTATGAAAATCGTTTAACTGTTCCGCCACCGGTGTCACCGGCGCCTGCAGCCCCAATTGCCAGGGATGCGCCATGCCGTGGTCCGCTTGTGCCGATACGCTTGCCACCAAAGTGCCGAACAGCGCCACTGGCGCGGCCAAATTTCGCCAAGCCGTCATTATCAATGCCCCAATTTTTTTGAAATTTTCACGCCGGGAGGGTTCCCTATCATTTTGTTACCTCTATGTAACCCAACGGATTGACCGGGAACAAGCCTGTTGCTTGACCTTGGTCAAGGCAAAGGTTCGCAATCTTGCTATAAATTACATGGCGTAATGGGGTTTAAAAGTAGAAAAATGGCGTCTATGTGGCTATTTGCGGCAATAAGAACGCAGCATTGTGGCCATTTGCCCGCACCGTGTGCGACGTTTTGTCGCATGTGGTATTGTTCGTCATAACCGCTTCATAATTTTTGTTTTATAATGGTGCGTTAACCATTGGTGGTAACTAATGGCAGGCTGGCGCCCTGGTTGGAGCAAACGGAATTATGAACGAATCGAAATCCAGCGGCAAATCACCGGATAATTTGGGTATTGCGACAGGCAGCGTGGCCGGCGACGGCCCCGATGCCGGCCTATTGTTCGAGCGGGCCGGGCTGGATGAGGGTCGGATACAGTCCATTGTCGGCGATGCGCTGCAGGGTTGCGACGATGGTGAACTATTCTTGGAATACAGCCAAAGCGAAAGTCTGGTGCTGGATGACGGCCGGATAAAGTCAGCCAATTTTGATACCAATCAAGGCTTTGGCCTGCGCGCGGTGGCGGGCGAGCAAACCGGATATGCCCACGCATCCGAGTTGAACGAGGCAGCGGTCGCTAGGGCCGGCGGCGCGGTACAAGCGGTCCGCGCGGGTCATGGCGGCAGTATGAGCGAGGCGCCACTGGCCACCAATCAAAACCTTTACCCCGATGACAATCCCCTGGGTGAAGTCTCATTCGCCGACAAGGTTCAACTTTTAGGCGAAGTTGACAGCTATGCCCGCGATCGTGATGCCAGGGTGCGCCAGGTTACCGTATCCCTGCACGGGCAATGGCAGGCGGTGGAGATCATGCGCGCTGATGGCCGCCGCATCCGCGATATCCGCCCGCTGGTACGTCTAAATGTAGCCGTCGTACTAGGCGAAGGGGAACGCCAGGAAAGCGGCAGTCATGGGGTCGGCGACCGCATCGGCTTTTCCCGTTATATCGAAACCGCGAACTGGCAGGCCCAGGTTGATGAAGCCATGCGCCAGGCGGAGGTCAACTTATCATCGGTGCCCGCGCCGGCGGGCGAGATGCAAGTGGTATTAGGGCCCGGCTGGCCCGGCATTCTGCTGCACGAGGCTATCGGCCATGGCCTTGAGGGGGATTTCAACCGGAAACAGACCTCGGCCTTCGCCGGGCTGCTGGGCGAACGGGTGGCCTGCCCCGGCGTCACGGTGGTGGATGACGGCAGCCTTGATGGCCGGCGCGGCTCTTTATCCATTGATGATGAAGGCACACCGACGGGATGCACGACCTTGATAGAGGATGGCATTCTGAAGGGCTATATGCAGGATCGCCTAAACGCCCGGTTGATGGGCACGGCGGCGACCGGCAATGGCCGGCGGCAATCATTCGCGCATATGCCCATGCCGCGCATGACCAATACCTTCATGCGCGCCGGCAATCAGGACTCAGGAGAAATTCTGGCCAGCGTTAAGAATGGCATCTACGCAGTTAATTTTGGCGGCGGCCAGGTGGACATTACCTCCGGCAAGTTTGTCTTTAGTTGTACCGAAGCTTATCAAATCCAGGGCGGCAAGATCGGCGCGCCGGTGAAAGGCGCTACCTTGATCGGGAATGGCCCGGACGTGCTGACCAAGGTTGGCGGTATCGGCAATGATCTGGCGCTGGATACCGGCGTCGGCACCTGCGGCAAGAGCGGCCAGGGCGTACCGGTTGGCGTTGGCCAGCCGACGCTACTGATCAACGGCCTGACCGTCGGCGGCACGGCGATCTAGGGGGCTTCGTTCATGAATGAACCAGTGAAACCGCAGCCAGAGGCCACCGGGCACCGTCTGATGGAATCGGATTCCCGGATTAATCCGGCAGCGGAAAAGCCCTCGGAGACAGCCCTGGAGTGGGGAAAGCATCCGAGCTAGAACGGCTTGCGGAACCAGAGGCGAGGCTGGCGACGGCCAGTGACTATTTACCGAATCTGAGAAGTGAATACGGCGGCGCAATTCCCGTATGGTTTCGATGCCTTCCATGTTCGGCATCAAAATATCCTTAATCACCAGATCAAATGGAGCCTCGGCCACCGCTTTCAGGCCAACGATGCCATCGCTTGCCTCGGCGACTTCGTATTGGGCCGACTGCAAGGTCAGAACAATAGTTTTCCTGACCAATTCGTTATCGTCAAAGACCAGAATTTTTTGACGCGTATTCGCTGTTGTCACATTCATACCTACGTATTTAGAAGTGGATCTGAACATCTTTGGCCCGTTATCGCGGATTTAGATTTTATCGTCGGGTCAAAATCCAAATAATTTGGATTTATCCAAAAATTTCGACACATAAATGTCATGGCCCAGCGAAGCCCTCCCGCATGCCAACATCCGACGGTTCGCTATTTGTGAAAGCGCAGGGCGGTGTCGCTATTTATCCGCCGGCGGCGGTGGCGGACAAATAACGCCGCAGGCGGTTTATCGCCGCTGTATGGGATCAGGCCCTGCGGAACTGTTTAGCCAGCGCCAGGGTTTGTTGCTGATAGTTCGAGCCGATACCCTGGCCGTAGACCCGGTCAGGCGTCGAGGTGTGCCGTTCATAGACCAAGCGGCCCACGGTCTGTCCGTGCTCCAACAGAAACGGCACATCATGGCTGCGCACCTCCAGCACCGCACGGCTGCCCGCGCCGCCGGCTTCCGCCCAACCGAAACCAGGGTCAAAAAAGCCTGCGTAATGGACGCGAAATTCGCCAACCAGGGTGTCATAGGCTACCATTTCCGCCGCATATTCGGGGGGTACCGAAACCGCTTCCCGGCTGGCCAGAATATAGAAATCGTCCGGATTCAGGATCAGATCCGACGCCGTGCCCGTGCCTGAGTATATCGGCTCCCAGAAATCAGCCGGGTCATAGTGACCGATCTTGTCAATATCGATCAGGGGTGCGTGCGGGCGGGCCTTATAGCCGATCAGACCGTCGCCGCCCGTGCCTTGCAGATCAACCGTCAAGGCGATGCCGCCGGCGATATTTTCTACGTCGCCGTCGTCGGCGCCACTATGAACCAGGGGCGAGCGCTGATGCAGGCGGCTCAATTCCGCATCCGACAGGCGCTGGGCGCCGCGGCGCAGGCGCAGCTGGTTCAATCGCCCCCCCGTCCGCGCCAGAATCGAAAAAGTGCGTGGGGCGATTTCGGCATACAGCTGGCCGTGATAACCCGCCTCTACCCGGTCGAATTCACTGGCCCCATCCGTGATCAGGCGGGTGAAGACATCCAGGCGCCCGGTGGAACTTTTCGGATTGGCGATGGCCGACAAGCGCTCGGACAAAGCCAGCCGTTCCAGCAGCGGCACGATATAGACGCAGCCCCGTTCCAACACCGCGCCCTGGGTTAAATCGACCGCATGCATGGTGAAGCGCTCTATCTTTGACGCCATATCGTTGCCCGGACCGGGCAGGAACGAGGCTCGGACCCGATAGGCCACCTCACCCAGACGTAGGTCCAGGCTGGAGGGTTGGATCTGCCCATCCAGCAATGGCCGCACGGCCGTAATCTCGCCATCCCGCCATAACGCCGAGATCGACTGACAGGGCAGAATGCCCATGCCGGAGGTTCCAGATGATTTCGCCTGACCGCCCTGATCCATGGCTGCTATTCTCATCGCTTGGCGCCCCTGGTAAAGGTTATTGATATTGCCCAAGCGCCGAGATTACCGGCAATTATCTGTAAATTCAATAACTTACGAAATTTCATCAGAATAATTCATCCACAGATAATACCCTCAATCAGCGCTTTGCGAAGCGCTATTTGAGCAATAACATAGCCAATCGCTCCCCGTTATTAAGGCAACTCATAGGCCCTAAACGGGCACTTATTCACAACCGCGCCGGAAAGGGCCCATGCCATGATTGTCAAGGATATCCGCACTACCTGCTTATCCATCCCTTTTACCGACCCGCCCTGCTGGAGCGCCGATTACAACCGCCCGCGGGAGATCCTGGTGGTGGAAATCGAGACCGCCTCGGGCATCACGGGCATGGGCTATCTGATGGTGTTATCGGGCGGGCTGCGGACCATTCAGGCTTGTATCGAGGAGCTGGTGGCGCCGGTGGTGCTGGGGCGCAATATCGCAGCGGTGGAGGCGATCTGGCAAGACATCTGGCAGGCGACCTATTGGGTTGGCCGCATGGGGGTTAGTGTTTTCGCCCAATCAGCCATCGACATTGCCCTCTGGGATGCCTTGGGTAAACATGCTGGCTTGCCCCTTTGCCAGCTCTGGGGCGGGGCCCAGGATGACGGTGTCATTGCCTCCTACGGCTCGGGCTGTTGGCGCGGACTGGGCCAGGACGGCATGATAGAAAAGGCCAAGGCCTACATAGACAAAGGCTTTGATGCCATCAAAATGCAGACCGGCCATATGTACGACCACGACACGGACGTGGCGAACGTGGCCGCCATGCGGGATGCCTTGGGCGACGCCGTGGCGATCATGGTCGACGTTAACATGGGCTGGACGGCGGACGAGGCAATCGAAGTTGGCCGCCGCCTTGACGACTACAACATCCATTGGCTGGAGGAGCCGGTGGTGGCGGAGGATTTCGCCGGCTATTTCCGTATCGCCGATGCGCTCAAAACCCGCGTGGTCGGGGGCGAAAGCCATTTCACCCATCATGATCTGGCGCCGTTTTTTGATAATCCGAAAATTCCAATCCTGCAGCCGGACATGATGCGCGGCGGCCTGACCCAGTTGCGGCGGATCGCCATCCTGGCCCATGCCAGGGGCATCCGCATCGCACCGCACCTGTTCCACGAGTTGATGGTGCAGGTCATGGCCGCTATTCCGAACCCGGATGTCCTGGAATATGTCGATTTCCTCGACGATGTCTGGGTCGACCCGGTGCTGCCCGAAGGCAAGATGCTGCGCCCGCCGAACCGGCCAGGTCATGGCCTGGCCTTCAAACCAGAAATCTTGCGGGACTACGCGATCAAATAGTCACATTAAAGGCCATTGATGGGCCTCGAACCAGGTGAGTTTGATAAGCTGTATTTTCGACGGCAAGACCTATTCCTACGCCTTCGCGTCCGTCTACCGCCACACATCGTCGCGAGGCATGCGGAAGGGCAAGGTCTAGGGTGGTGTCTGGGTAGGCATCCGGGCTGATCATTCGGGGCATCCATGATGGGCGAAAAATCTGTCCCAACAATGCTATATTGCGCAGGCATTGCTTGCATCAAGATCGTTGAGGGCCTAAATCAGCCGCGACGACATAGTGGGAAAAGGCCCTAGATGAGCGCGCCGCAAAAGAAGCCGAAGAACCTACCCGCCATCGCCCTGACGCCGGACGATGTGATCCCGCATGCGCGCTGTCCGGTCTGCGGCGGCAATGATCTGCTGCCCTATTTCGAACTGACCTTTCATCAGATCACCATTCCCTATCAACGCTGCCGTGACTGTGATCTGGTGTTCATGAACCCGGTACCGAATCAGGACTGGTATGACCGCCTGTACGGCCAGGCCTTTTGGGAAACCAAGTCGGCGAAATCAGCGCTGGAAAAGACCCAGGCCCGGCAAAAACAGCTAATCAAGGAGCTGCAGCGCACCGACAAGCTATGCGCCACCCTTGATGCCGCCGGTTGCAGCCCCAAACCCGGGGCCCGATTGCTGGAGATCGGCTGCGCCTTTGGCCTGATCATCAGCTCCATCGCGGAACATTATCAAGCGGCGGCGTTTGGCGTCGAGCCGTCCGGGCTGGCCGCCGGCTTCGCCCAGACCCTGGGCGGCGTGGAGATCATCGCGTCGACGATTGACCAGTTGAGCGAAATGGAACCGGGAGCGGATCAGAAAATGGACGTGATCCTGTTCTCCCACGTCATGGAGAACGTGGTCGATCTGAACAAGGTCTTCAAGGCAATCGACCGCTGGCTGGCGCCGGACGGCGTGGTCTTGATGGAAACGCCTAATTCGACGGTGCAGAATTCCACGCACATCTATCACCCCTATTGTTTTTCGCAGGATTCGCTGCGGCGGCTGTATGGCGGCAACGGCTTCGAGATCGTCTCGTTGCGCGCCTCGGGCCGGCCTAGTTCGACCTTGCTGCCACGCTATTTGACCTTGGTGGCGAGACGGGGCACGGGCGGGAAGCAGGCATCCCGGTCAGGTACGAACAGTGGCTTTGACCGCCGGCTTGGCCACGGTTGGCGCCAGGCCATCAAACGCACGCCCCTGGTTCTGGTTGACCGTATTTTAACCTCGCTGCTATACGCCCCGGATGAAGCGGCCAAACGGCGCGCGGGTGACCTGGCCCAGGCTCATCTTTCTGATGCTCATCTTGTTGATGAAGACGGCGGATAATGCGGTAGCTATGGCGGAACCTACCGCAACATATGAATCCAAAGCGCCCACAATAGGCAAGGTGGGGAAACTGCTCCGCCTGATCGCGGGGCGGCGGCGTTTCGCGCTGGTTCTGCTGACAGCGCTGTTCGTCGGCGCCCTGGCGGAAAGTCTCGGCCTCTCCCTGGTGCTGCCCTTGCTGAACAGCCTGATGGGGATTGGCGGCGCGGAACAGGGCCGTTTCGCCAGCATGATTTCCTCAGTCCTGGATCTCCTGCCGCAGGATGCCCGGATTGAAGGTTTGCTGGTGCTGTTCGCGATCGCCTTTTTCATCAAGGGCGCTTTGTTGGTGGTGAATCGGGGGCTGACGGCCTTGTTCTCCCACCGTCTGCGCCAAGATTGGGCTACATCCCTGCTGCATCATTATCTGCATGCCGATTATGCCTACCTGGATCAGATGGCCCAGGGCGCTTTGATCCAGAACGTCATGAACGAGACCCAGATCGGCGCCAAGGTGATGACCAACATCGTCGAATTCATCAACAAGCTGATCCTCTCCGTGCTGCTATTCGGGGTTTTGTTGGCGGTGCATTGGCAGGCGACCTTGATCATCGGCGTGGTCACCCTGACGCTGCTGGCCCTTATCCGCCGGGGTCTGAACGGCTATTCCCTGCGTTTCGGTAAGATTCGCATCAGGCTGTCGCGGCAGATTTCGGAGCTGGCCACGGAATCCCTGCACAGCGTGCGGCAGATCAAGCTGTTCAATGCCTACGAGCAGCGTTACGCAATGTTTCATGACCGTCTACGCCGGTTCGCCGACGCGGCGGCGATTTTTCAGGCGGTCAGCGAAATTCCCAAACAGATGACGGAACTATCGGTCATCGTCATGGTCGCCGGCGCCTTGATCTGGGTTCAGAGAGTAGCCGGTCAGGATGTGCAAAACGTCGCCGTGTTGCTGGGCTTTTTCATCCTGGTGGCGCAGCGGCTGCTCTCCAACGTGACCTATCTGACCTCGCGCCGGATGGTTATCGGCTCGGCCTTGCCGTCCCTGCACCTGATCTACCAGCTGCTAGAAGATGCGCCGAACAGGGAGAAGCTGGAGGAAGGCCTGACCTTCGAAGGTCTGAAGACGGATCTTGTCTGCCGCGGCGTGGCCTTTGCCTATGCCGATGGCCGGGTGGTCTTCGACGGCCTTGATCTGACCATTCAAAAAGACAAGACCACGGCCCTGATCGGACCATCGGGCGCGGGCAAGTCCACATTGGTGGATATTTTGACCGGCTTCCGGCGGCCTCAGCGCGGTGATATTTCCCTGAACGGTCACGAGATCGGTGAGTACAGCCTGATCTCGCTACGCGACCGCATCGGCTATCTGACCCAGGAGCCGGAGATCTTCGATGACACGGTGCTGGAAAACATCCGCTTAGGCCAGCCCGATGCCTCGGATGAAGCCTGCAAGGCGGCGGCGAGACTGGCCCATGCCGATGAATTCATCGCCCAGCTACCACAACAATACCTCACGCAAGTCGGCGACCGGGGCAAAGCCCTGTCGGTGGGCCAGCGCCAACGCCTGGCCCTGGCCCGGGTCATCGTGCGTGGGCCGGCTATCTATATTTTCGACGAACCTACCTCGGCCTTGGATCACGAGTCAGAGCGTCTGGTCCAGGACTCGATCCAAACCCTGTCCGGCGAGGCGACGGTGATCCTGATCGCCCACCGGCTTTCAACCGTCAAACAGGCCGACGCTATCTATCGGATAGGGCGGGAAGTGGACGAAGTTGCCCTGGCGGATTTTGATGATCGATAAATTCTCACGCCGACTATTTGCTGCCGTGGCAGACGTAGAGGACCTTGCGCGCACCGTCGATCAAGCGCAGCGGCGGCAGCAGGTACATCGCAGCGGCCAATATGGGCGAAAAGTAGGTTTCGCGTGCGGAAAGCGCGCCATAGGAGCGTTTCTTGACCTTTGTAAAACGCGCCGCCAACAGGGTATCGATCTCGTCCACGAACGGCATGTTCCGCTCGCCGAGATTAAAGATCAACATACCGCCCGGGCGCAGCATGTCGCACATGGCCCGGACCGTCGAAACCGTACGCTCGGTGGCGAAATAGCGGTTGTGCATGACCTGAACGCACAGTACCACATCGCCGACGACGTCAGCATTTTCAATTTCGGCGCAGACCGCGCGGACACCGGGATATTTCGATTCATTCGCCGCCTGCCGCGCCTGATCCACGTCAATGCCCACATAGTCCCTGGTTTCGAACAGCATACGGTTTTGCATCAGGCCGCAGCCAGCATCAATGCCGACCTCGCGGCCACGGCTGGCCCGCATCTCGCGCCACAGCCACAGCCACAACAGCTGTTTCGACGGCTTCAGGGAAAGTCTCGGTTTGCGCGGAAGCAAGGGCATTCTATGATTTGCCGATTCGAATCTATTGTGGAAACAAGATGCCGGACGATTACGGGATTAAGCATGGACGGTCAATCCTTTGGCCGGGCGGCTAGGGTTTGCGGGCAGCTATAGCTATGAAACATTTTCTTGTCCATGTCGCGGGCCGGGGCGTGATGGAGCGTCTGGTGCGGTTGATGGCGGGCCTGCATCAGCATTTCATCGTCGCCATCCTGTTCCGCATGCTGACCCGGCGCATGCCCAGCGCTGCCGATCAGGGTGGTGCCAAGCGCTACCATGTACTGATGATCGACAAGGACACATTTTATGAAGACGTCCTTGCCTCGCTGGGCGCCTCGCCCGATGTACGGGTCTATGTGGCGCACCGGGTGATGGTGAAATCCATCGCCGCCGCCTTCCTGCCCCCCGAACTGGACGATAATTTCTACGTCAGCGACGAGCTGAGAACTATCCACGCCAAGCGGAACTATGGCGCTTTTCTAACCGCCATGTGGCCCTATCTGACACGGCTGCTGCGTATTGATGCCGTGGTATCAGCCAATTTCGGCTATTACGCCGAGCGCGAGTTCGCCGGCGCGCTGGAAGCCCTGGGCGTGCCCTTCCTGGCCCTGCACAAGGAAAACTTGAAAAGCCCCGGCCGCATGGATTTTTTCGCCGATCTCTACCGTTCCCGCAGGGGGCCGTTCACGGGCCGGCGTATCCTTGTCTACAACGAGATCGAGCGCATCGTGCAGACCAGGGCGGAAGTAATCGCCCCGGACCGCATCACCATCTGCGGCATGCCACGCCTGGACCGGGTGCATTATTGGCGGCGGCATGAAGCGAATGGTACGGCTAATGATGCCGCGAACGATACTGCAATCAATACTAGCCGCAAGCAGGTGCTGTTCTTTTCCTTCACGACAAAGACCGGCCTGCCGCAAATTCGCCGCAAAAGCCGTTCCGGCTTCGCCAATCTGGCCGAACCCATGGACGATGCGCTGGCGAAGCTGTCGTGGGAGACATTGTTCCGTGACAGCCACCAGGCACTCTATCGTCTGGCCCTGGAACGGGCCGATATCGACGTCGTGATCAAGACCAAGCCACGCCCCCGGGACTATCAACCGGTAATCGAATTGCTGGGCGCGTCGGCGGCCTGGCCCAAGAACCTAAGACTTGCCTACAAGGGCGATCCGTTCAAATTGATGATCGCGGCGCACACGGTCAGCGGCTTCAACACCACCGGCCTGTTTGAGGCGATCACCGCCGGCAAGCCAATCGTGGTGCCGCGGTTTGCCGAAGCGCTTGATCCCGCCTACGAGCCCTTTATCGTCGATTACGAAACCGCCGCCAGTTACGCCAATTCCGGCGAGGACCTGACCGCCAAGTTGCAGGCCAGCCTGGAACAACCTGTCCAGGGGACCGAGCTTGCCGCGGCGACAAAGGAACTGCTGGAGAAATGGACCGGCAATCCGGACGGCAAGGCCTCGGAACGGGTCACCCAGGCGGTGCTATCCGAGATCGATGCTTCGAGGAATGGTTGAGGCGGTGGTCAACGAATCGCCATGGCTGTTGCTGCCCGTGGAAACCAAGGCCCGGGAATTTCACGCCAAGCTGTTGCTCGCCGCCCTGGCGGTCGAACGCGGCTATCGGGTGGTGTTGGGGGAGCAGAACGCCATGGTGCGCCAGATATCTCATCTGCCGCGCGGCCTGTACGTGGATAAATCCATCGCCAAGACCAAGACCAAACATTTCCAGCAACTGCGCCAACAGGGCAACAAGGTCGCCGCCTGGTGCGAGGAAGGCCTGGTCTACCGCGACCGGGACGCCTACTTGCGGCAACGGATCGACTTGGCCTCACTGGCGGAGGCGGACCGGTTCTTTTGCTGGGGCGAGGTGCAACGGGCCAACATCGCGGGCAAGGCTAGGAGAGAGGCGGCCAAACTGGTGGCTACGGGCAATCCGCGCTTCGATCTGCTGCGCCCGGGCTACCGTGGACTGTTCGCGGACGAAGCCCAGACGCTGCGGGACCGGCATGGCGATTTCATCCTGATCAACACCAATTTTGCCCGTTACAACCATTTTTATGGCGAGGATTATTTGCTGCAATCCCAACGCCATAGGGGCACCGTTGAGGGTGCGGAGGACGAGGCATTTCTACTGGCCTGGCGTGATTTTCTGGGCCAGATGTATCATGGCTTCGCCGCTATGCTGGAACCTCTATCCAAGGCCTTTCCCAAGTACAAAATCATCTTGCGCCCTCATCCGTCGGAAAATCACCAACGCTGGATGGCTGAATGCGACGGCCTGGACAACGTGAGCGTGGAATTCAGCGGCAACGTGGTGCCCTGGCTTCTGGCCGCGCAAGTGCTGGTCCACAATTCCTGTACCACCGGCCTGGAGGGCTATTTACTGGATTGCCCGGTGATCGCGTATCAGCCCGTACAATCGGCGATCTATGATTCCTATCTGCCCAATGTGGTCAGCCACGCGGTAAGCGGAGCGCAACCGTTGATCGGAGCCATCGGCGCTGCCCTGGCGGGCCAGGCCATGAACGGCGGCGCGGCGGGCCGGGCGGCGGCGGTGGAATATTACGCGGCCCTGGATGGTGCCGAGGCGGGAGAGCGGGTGCTGGATGCCATTGACGGTCTGGATCTGTCCCTGCCGCAACCCAGCGGAGCCAGCTATGCCCTGGGCCGGATGACGGGTTATCTGACTATTCCGGCCCGTGACCTGGCGCGACGGCTGCTGCGGCCCCAGATCGCGGATTACGCGAGGCAGAAGTTTCCCGGCCTTGATCTGGACGAGATGCGCCGCGAATTGGACCGATTGTCGGCCGCTTCGGGACGCTTTTCGGGCGTCCATGTAGCGCCCCTGGCCTATCAATGCTATTGCTTGGCGGCATGAGCCGCGGCGCAACCCAACGTCTGGAACGAGGTCTGAAAACCACCTCGCGCCGTGGCCTGCGCCTGAACCTCCGCCTGAAAAAACTGTTCGGCAAGCGCGGCAAGACCGTCTTTATCTCGGCCCTGCCGAAATCCGGCTCCACCTTTTTGGTCAAAGTGCTAGGACAGGTCACCGGCTATCAAACGTTCTTTCTGGGCTATCACCAGCTGAACGAACAGGACCTATACCTGCCCAATTTGATTGATGCCTGGTCCATGAACGTGATCAGCCATCAACATACCCGGCCCAGCGCGCCGAACCTGGATTTGATGCGGCAATTCGCGATCCGTCCCGTGATCCTGACCCGCAACGCCTATGACGCCACGGTCAGCCTGACCGATCATCTGGAGCGGGAGTCGCCGGAAACACCGTTGTTGAACGTGCCCGATGATTTCATGGCGCGTGAACGCACGGCGCGTTTGGACATGGTGATCGACCTGGCCTTACCCTGGTACATCCGCTTTGTCGCCGATTGGGCCGATGCCGGCCACGACTACCTATGGCTGCGCTATGAAGAATTGATCGACGGTGGCGCGGACACGGTTCGGCGGGTTTTGGCCATGCATGACCTACCGGCGGGCGACGACGTTATCGAAACTGCTCTGATCCAAGCGCGGGGCGAGGGCAGCCGCCTTAACAAAGGTGTCGCGGGGCGCGGGACGGAAGAGTTGAGCCCGGCGCAAAAGACCCGCATCAATGCCCTGACCCGGCATTACCCGGGGGTTGACTTTTCCTGCCTCGGTCTGGCGGGAGCGGATTAGATGTGTGGTTTGGCGGGATCGTTGGAGTTTGAGCCGGCCACCTCGGCCGAGGCCCTGGCCCGTCAGGTCAAGGCCATGGCCGATACCCTGCATCACCGGGGACCGGATTCCGATGGCCAATGGCTTGACGCCAAGGCGGGCATCGCGCTGGGATTCCGCCGGTTGGCGATTATCGATTTGTCCGAACACGGCGCCCAGCCCATGACCTCGCACGATGACCGCTATGTCATTGCCTATAATGGCGAGGTCTATAACTTCCCTGAAATGCGCGCGGAGTTGGTGGACCGGTGCCATGAATTCAACGGTCATTCTGATACCGAAGTGATTCTGGCGGCAATCGTGGAATGGGGCCTGGAGGCCGCCGTTGGCCGCTTCGTCGGGATGTTCGCCTTTGCCTTGTGGGACCGGCGTGAGCGGACCCTGGCCCTGGTTCGGGACCGCTTGGGGATCAAGCCGCTTTATTATGCGCAATTTGGCCAGCATTTGATTTTCGCGTCGGAAATACGGGCCTTGCGCACCCATCCGGCATTTCAAGGCGATGTCGACCGGGATGCCCTGGCGTTGTATCTGAAACGCAATTGCGTACCCGCGCCCAAGACTATTTTTCAGAATGTCCATAAATTGCCCATGGGCACGGTCCTGCGCTGCGATGGCAAAGGCAAGATAGAGCTGACACCTTATTGGTCCCTACGCCAGGTGGCCGAGGGCGGCCAGGCAAGCCGTTTTCAGGGTAGCGAGGCCGATGCAAGGGTGGAGCTGGAGCGGCTGTTGGCCGAGGCGGTGCGTTGCCGCATGGTGGCAGACGTGCCGCTGGGAGTATTTTTGTCGGGTGGGGTGGATTCGTCCACCGTTGCCGCCCTGATGCAACAGCAGTCCGCGCGCCCGGTGAAGACCTTTTCCATCGGCTTTGACGATGCCGGTTATGACGAGGCCGAGGATGCCAAGGCTGTCGCCAGGCATTTGGGCACCGAACATCACGAATTGTATCTGTCCGAGGCCGATGCCCTGGACGTGGTGCCACGCCTTGGCGGCATGTATGACGAACCCTTCGCCGATTCATCCCAAATCCCCACCTATCTGGTTTCCAAGGTGGCTCGTGGTAAGGTCACCGTGGCGCTATCGGGCGATGGCGGCGACGAGTTGTTCGCCGGCTATAACCGCCACATGTGGGTGCGGCGCCTGATCGCCAAGACCGGCTGGCTGCCGGGGCCCATCAAGGCGGCCATGGCGGCGGCGTTGACCACCCTACCGCCGCATCAGTGGGACCGCCTGGGCGGATTGCTGGGGCAGCGCAACCCCGGGGACAAACTGCATAAACTGGCCGGTGTGCTGCATGCCCGTGATGCGGCCCAGATGTATGAGGGCCTGATCAGCCATTGGCCGGGCGCCGAGGCAATGGTGCTGGACCGTTCCGGCGATCTGCCATGCACGGCCGGCGCGGATCTAGACGATCCGGCCCATGCCATTATGTATCTGGACGCCATGACCTATATGCCCGACGACATTCTGACCAAGGTCGACCGCGCCTCCATGGCGGTAAGTCTGGAAGCCCGCGTGCCATTGCTGGATCATCGGGTGGTGGAGTTCGCTTGGTCTCTGCCGCTATCCATGAAGCTGGGGGGCGGTGTCTCAAAACGCCTGTTGCGCCAGGTGCTTTACCGCCATGTGCCCCGCGAATTGATCGAACGGCCCAAGATGGGCTTCGCTGTGCCGATCCATGACTGGCTGCGGGGCCCCTTGCGGGACTGGGCCGAGCAACTATTGGCGCCGGAGCGTCTGGCGGGCGAGGGCTATTTCAACCCGGCGCCCATTCGCCGCACCTGGGCCGAGCATCTGTCGGGCCGGCGCAATTGGCATCATCAGCTGTGGGATATCTTGATGTTCCAGACCTGGCTGGATGGCCAGGAATCATGAGCGACTCCAATCGTCCGGTGCGTCTGCTATTCTTGATGAATGAAGCCTTGTTCTTCACCACGCACCGCATATCGGCCGCCCTGGCGGCCCAGGCCGCTGGTTACGAGGTGCATGTTGCCGCACCGTTCGAGGCTGACCCGGTCAGCGTTATCCAAGGCTGCGGTTTTCACTACCATGACCTGCCGCTAAAGCGTGGTGGCCGCAGTCTGTTTGGCGAAGCCCGCCTGCTGGCCCGCTGTGCTCGGCTTATTCGCCAAATCAAGCCGGATCTGGTGCATCATGTGGCCATGAAGCCGGTGATCTTTGGCGGTCTGGTTTCGCGCTTGCTGGGCGTGGGCGCGGTGGTGCATGCGATCACCGGTATGGGTTTTTTATTTATTCGTGACGATTGGCAGGCGCGCCTGCTTCGGGCCCTGATAAGGCCACTGTACCGCTATGCCCTGGGGCATCCCAACGGGCGGGTGATCTTTCAGAATCCGGACGATTTACAGATGTTTCTCGAGCAAGACTTGGTGCGCCGAGATATTACGGTGACGATCAAGGGCTGCGGCGTCGATATGACCACATTTGCACCAGTTGAGCCACCGGCAGAACCTTTGGTGGTTATGTTTCCGGCCCGTATCCTGGGCGACAAAGGGGTACATGAATTTATCCATGCGGCCCGGACCTTGAAAGCGGCTGGCGCCGGGGCGCGCTTTGTCCTGGTTGGCCGCCGCGATCCGGCCAATCCCACGGACGTGGCGGAGCCCGTAATCCGTGCTTGGGAAGCGGAGGGCCTGGTCGAATGGTGGGGTTTCCGTGCCGATATGCCGGCCGTGCTGCCCCAGGCCCATATCATCTGCATGCCCAGTTACCGCGAAGGACTGCCCCGTGGCCTGATCGAGGCGGCGGCCTGCGGCCTGCCCATCGTGACGACGAACGTGCCCGGCTGCCGCGAGGTCGTCCACGATGGCCAGACCGGTTTTCTGGTCCCCGTCCGCGACGGACCAGCAACAGCAGAAGCCATCGGCAAACTGCTGGATGATGCCGAACTACGCCGTTCCATGGGCCGGGCGGCGCGGCTACTGGCCTTGGATGAATTCACGGTGGAAGCCTTCGTCGCCGATACCCTGGCGACCTATGATGCGGCCTTGTCCAAAAAAGGCGCGGGATGATGCCAAACGCCCAAGCGAGGCCTCTGTTTCTGTTGCTGCTTCTCTTCGGGCCCGTGGGCGTCATTGCTGCCAAGGGCTTAGTGCCGTTGCTGTTCATTGTTGCCTTTTGGCTGCTAATACGGCGGTTGAGGCAGGGTCAGGTTTGGCGGCCCTTTACGCGAATTACCGCCACACTTGCCGCTATCGCCACGGCCTGGGCTTTATTCTCCGCCCTTTGGGCCCTGGACAGTGCGGCGGCCCTAACCACTTTCGCCAAACTGGCGGGTGTAAGCCTATCTGCATTGATCGTGCTGGACGGCCTCAAGGATCTGGATAGATCCGATGTCCAGGCCTTGGGCTGGGCGCTGGTTGGCGCCTTTGCCTTTGCCGCACTGTTGCTGGGCGGGGAAAGTCTGTCGGGTCTGGCGGGGCACAAATGGTTTGTCTGGCAGGGCCGCCGCGATGAATTCGACCTAACCGTTTTGAACCGGGCCGAGGCATTGCTGCTGATAAGCGCCTGGCCCGTTGCCCTGATCCTTTGGCAACGGGGCCGGCGCGCCTTCGCTCTGGCTGCGATCATGGCAGCGACGGCAGTAATCATGTATGGCGTCTCCAACAGCAATCAGATGGCGCTGCTGCTGGCCCTGCCCATTGCGGCGCTGGCTTGCTGGGCCGGGCCGTGGCTGCAACGGTTGCTAGCGGTGCTGGTATTCGCCGGCATGCTGGCCGCACCGCTATTGGCGGCAACAGTGTTGGCGCCGGAGCGTCTGGCCGGCTATTTCGATGAAAATCACTATTCCGGCCTGCACCGCCTGCATATCTGGCGCTTCGCCGCCCAACGTATCGCAGAGGCGCCGGTACTGGGCTGGGGCCTTGATGCCGCGCGGCGCATACCGGGTAGCGACCGTAAGCTACCGGGCGGCGGCAATGTGATGAGCGTTCACCCCCACAACGCCAGCTTGCAGATTTGGTTGGAATTGGGTGGTATTGGCGCCGTCCTGTGGGCAGCATTATTGGCCAGTCTTTGGCTGCGTGTTGGCGGCTTGCCCCAACCCAGTGCGCGGGCGGCAGCTACGGGCCTGCTGTTGAATGGCCTGGTGGTGGCAAATCTCAGTTTCGGCGTTTGGCAGACCTGGTGGATGGCGGCCTTGGCACTTAGCGGGATCATCTTCGTCCTCGCCCAGAGCTTAAAAAATAAATGAGCGGTTAAACATATAAAGATTTTTTTATACTTGCTTCCACACAGCCTGTTTGCTACATAGCGCTCCAGATTTCGACAGCTATGGATTTGAACGGTCATGCGGGCTGCAATCGGCGCCCTGATGGACCAACGTTATGAACTCTGGAGAGACCTTTCATGAGCACGTTCACCGACTATAAGGTTGCCGACATTTCCCTAGCTGACTGGGGCCGCAAGGAAACCACCATTGCTGAAACCGAAATGCCAGGCCTGATGGCGCTGCGCGATGAATTTGGCACTTCCAAGCCTCTGGCGGGCGCGCGCATCGCCGGTTGTTTGCACATGACCATCCAGACGGCGGTGTTGATGGAAACCTTGATCGCCCTGGGCGCCGAGGTGCGTTGGTCTTCCTGCAATATTTTCTCAACCCAGGACCAGGCGGCGGCGGCGATGGCAGAAGCCGGCATTCCTACTTTTGCCTGGAAGGGTGAGACGGAAGAGGAATTCTGGTGGTGCATCGAGCAGACGATTGTCGGGCCCGACGGCTGGCGTCCAAACATGATTCTGGATGATGGCGGTGACCTGACCGGCCTGATGCATGAAAAATACCCCGAACTGATGAAGGACGTGCGTGGCCTGTCCGAGGAAACCACAACCGGCGTGCACCGTTTGTACGAGATGGAAAAGGACGGCTCATTGGCGGTTCCCGCCATCAACGTTAATGATTCGGTGACCAAGTCGAAATTCGACAATTTGTACGGCTGCCGGGAAAGCCTGGTGGACGGTATCAAGCGCGCCACCGACGTGATGATGGCCGGCAAGATCGGCGTTGTCTGCGGCTTTGGCGACGTGGGCAAGGGCTCCGCGGCCTCCTTGCGCAGCCAGGGTGCCCGCGTGATGGTGACGGAAATCGATCCGATCTGCGCCCTGCAGGCGGCCATGGAAGGCTACCAGGTAGTCACCATGGACGAAGCCGCCTCCATCGGCGATATCTTCGTCACCTGCACCGGCAACAAGGATGTCATCACCATTGATCATCTGCGCGATATGAAGGACCGGGCGATTGTCTGCAACATCGGCCATTTCGACAGCGAGATTCAGATTGAGGCCCTGCGGAATCATCCCTGGCACAACGTCAAGCCGCAGGTCGACGAAGTCGAAATGCCCGACGGCCGCCGCCTGATCGTTCTGGCCGAGGGCCGTTTGGTGAACCTGGGCTGCGCCACCGGCCATCCCAGCTTCGTGATGAGCGCCTCGTTCACCAATCAGGTGCTGGCGCAGATCGAGCTGTGGGAAAAATCGGCTGATTACGAGCGCAAGGTCTACACCCTGCCCAAGGTTCTCGACGAAAAGGTCGCGGCCCTGCATTTGGAAAAATTGGGCGTGAATTTGACCACCTTGAGCAACGAACAGGCTGAATATATCGGCGTTGGCGAGCAGGGTCCGTTCAAGCCCGAGCATTACCGCTACTAGGGCTTTCAGGTCCACCTTGCTTGTCTTGACGGCGAGGGCAGTTTAAGCTTTCGCCGCGAAAGAAGGGCATAGGGGGCGACCGGGATGGTCGGCTTGACTACTTTGTTTGCCGTGGCCGCGGGTGTGGGTTTTGCCCTCGCCCTTGGGCTATGGCTGCAAGGACAAAACTTTTCACAAGGGACAGGCCGAGTCCCGCGCTGCGTTGCCGGTCGGATGCAACTGGATTCCACCCTGGGCAAGGGCACCCGGGTAACCTGTTTCCTGCCGCCAAAGCAGAATGTTGCCGAAATAACCGCCGCCTTCGGTGATGGCGATTGACCACCATGGAATTTATTGAATGCCGGTGCACCTTGCGGGATGCGGCGGCAACGGCGGCGGCGGCGGCGGTCCTGGCAAAGTTGAGCCAGCCAGGCGATATATTCTGTCTGCTTGGCGACCTGGGTGCCGGCAAGACCACCTTTGCCCGCGGCTTCCTGCGTGCCCTGGCGGTCGAGGAAGAGATTCCCAGCCCAACCTTCAACCTGGTTTTGACCTATGATACCGCGCGAGGTACGGTCTGGCATTTCGACCTGTATCGTCTAAACGCGCCAGATGAAGTGATCGAATTGGACATGGAGGACGCATTCGCCGACGGCATCTGCCTGATTGAGTGGCCCGATCGTTTGGGACCCTGGTTGCCCGAAAATCGTATCGAAATCCGCCTCTCCGATAGCGATGATGGCGCCAGTGGCAACATGGGGCGGGAATTGCTACTGCGCGCAATAGGCACGGATGCCGAACGCTGGCGGACACCATGGTAGATCCGGACGGTGCCGCCATCTTTCTGCGGCGGCAGGGTTGGCACGGTGCCGGCCGCATGCCGTTGGCCGGTGATGCCTCCACCCGGCGCTACGAGCGCCTGATCCAAGGTGACCGGTGCGCCTTGCTGGCATTCGTACCGCCGGGCGAGAGCCATGATGATTTTATCAAGATCGCTGGTTTGTTGCATGCCGTTGGCCTGTCGGCGCCGAAAATCATGGCGGACGATCCAAACCAAGGTCTGCTATTGGTGGAAGATTTTGGCGATGGCACCTACAGCGCGCTCTTGGATGGGGGTGTGGCGGCGCTGCCGCTTTATGAACTGGCCACCGACGCCTTGATCCATCTGCACCGAAACTTCACCGCCCCGCCCGCCGCGGATTTACCTGTTTTTAATCAGGAATTGTTCCTGCAACAAACCATGCTGTTCTGCGAAACCTATCTACCCAGTGTTCTTGGAGCCGTGGATGAAACGATCAAGGATGACTTCAGGGCCGCCTGGGAAATGCCTCTGGCTCAGGCCTCGCAGGTGCCGCAATCCCTATTGTTGCGGGACTTTCATGCGGGCAACCTGTTCCGGCTGCCGGATCGGCCCGGCGCGCGGGCCTGCGGTTTGATCGATTTTCAGGACGCCGGTACCGGGCCGGTGAGCTATGATCTGGTATCCCTGTTGCAGGACGCCCGCCGTGATGTTGGGGGGGAGGTCACGGCGGCTTGTCTGCCACGATACCGCGCCGGGTTTCCCAAGACCGACGGCGTTGCATTTGAAACCTCCTACGCGGTGCTGGCGGCCCAGCGCCATGTTCGGGTGATCGCCGTCTTTGCCCGCCTGGCGGCCCAGGGCCGCCCCGAATATCTGGAGTATTTGCCGCGCCTGTGGCGGCTGTTAAACGAGGCTCTTACGCATCCGGCGTTAGCCGGGGTCGCAGCCTGGTTCGGGGCGCATGTCCCGGCGGCTGTACAGATAGACCAGCAGTCCCGTCAGTAACAGCGGCGCGACGGGTGCGCCGGCGAAATTCAAGGGCATCACGACCAACGGTGGGACCCGGCAGAGAGCTACAATGATGAATTCACCGCGCCGCCAGCCAGCGTGCAGCGCCAAGCTTGTCAGGCAGATCAGCGCTACCGATATCAGGCCCATGTCATAGTTAATACCAACCGACATTGATTAGAACCCATGGCCCATTTCCTGAGACCGATTGACATTATTCTCCATGGCTGTTTGATCAGTTTTGTCCAGGCCTCTGCGCATATGGCGACGATCTCGTCATATGATTT